>JAABUO010000029.1_pt1 | contig 421973 bp, 390 predicted proteins | sample 5559291 | NCBI WGS metagenome assembly JAABUO01 (sample SAMN10711878, study PRJNA513372) | rock metagenome | isolation source: Antarctica rocks | place: Antarctica: Victoria Land, Finger Mt sud
GGTGGAGATGTAGTAGGCGGAGGGGGGGAGGTGGGGGAGGGGGTGGAGGGGGGGGAGGTTGAGGGTGGGGGAAGGGGCGGGGGAGGTGGTCATTGTTGAGGAAAGGGAGGGGGGAAGACGGGAAGGGAGCTGGTGGGGAAGGTTGGTGGGAATGGGGTCGGATTATGTGGCTTAGCTTAGATGGGTTCATGGGGTTAAAGGGGTTAGTTGGGTCAGGGGGGTTAGTTGGGTCAAGGGGGTTAATTGAGTTTACGTTAATTCGATGATTCAAGTGGTGGAACCTGGGATGGGCCTAGCGTCAGGGGATGTTGATAGGAGGCTTTCTGCGTTCCATGGGCGAGGGCAAACAGCGAAAAACCCCGAGGATTGCAACGAGAGACTTGCTATGAGTATTCGGGCAGTGGGACGTTGATGATCACATCGGCAACACGATTTACAAGTGACAACGCTAACCCAGTGGCAAGGTTGGTGTCGGGAATGCGTGTTTTTGTAGACCCACCCATTCATTCTATGTACAAGTGACTATTCGATTAGGCCTTCATCGACTTCCCATCCTTCCCAGCCTCCATCATCGTACCCGTTTGGCCTTGTCATCCTGTCAAAGCCTACTGCTACTCCCTCGATCCTCACCGCACTTCTTACGTATTTGACGTCCGCCTTGTATGCCTTAGACCAAGCTTCATGACAATTCTCCCTGTCAAAAAGCCCCGGTCTCTGCTCCTTCATGGCCTTCAGCGCCCTCTTCCCCACCTCGTCCACACTATCATTATGCCTCAACCCTCCCTCTCCCTTGCCAAAGAACCCCGAGCCTGCCAATTCTATCTTCAACGGACCTAGAATCTCCGGCTCATACAGCCCAAGGCTCAGCAGAAAGACATCGTATCCCACCAAGCTCACTCCACCCCACCAGCTCCCTCCCTCGGTAACCCTCATGTACAGCCCCGTCAGCGCAGCAATGGCGCCCGCACACCCTGTCCCGTAATCGCTCATCGGAAACGGCGGCACCACAGGCTCATCCAGATCCATGAATTCTGTTCCTTGCGCCCAAGCCACGCCGCTAACGCAGTCCGCGATCTGCTGCCAGCCGGGCCGTTGAGCCCATGCTTTGGCGTCGTCGGAAGCTGAAGGCTCTACAGACGGAGGTAGAGCGCCGAAACACGATTCGGAGATGTAGATTATGCCTTTATCGCGGGAGGTCGCGAGGGAGGAGAGCGAGGAAGAGCCATAGCCGAGGCGGGTGAGGGAGCCGGGACGGTAACCGTCAATGAGGATGTCGGTTGTTGAAAGGAGGTCATCGAAGGTGGAACGGTCTGAGGGCTTGCGGAGGTCGAGGGATAGCGTATGTTTGCCCATGTTCCTGTGAAACTTATTGGAGATTGCTTCTATAACGCTGTAGACAAGGGGAGAAGAACCAATAATGGAATGAGAGGGATATTGACAAATGTGGCCATGATGATACCCTTGAAAAATGAATCGAAAAATTGAGCACATGGTTAAAAGCCATCAAAGATTCCAAGTAGCTACGCTCCACCATGGTCAGAGAATGAATGTGTATGCTGCGGAAGCCAAGCGAGAACTCTCGAAGCAAAACATTAAAGAGAGAACTGAAGCTCTTCAGAGTTTCAAGACAGAGATGCGCAGACAGACACGCAGCCTTATGAACGAAAAAGCGGCTTACCCGTCAACCTGGAAGAAAGGCACATCGCTGAGATGAGGCGCCGTGACCTTGATCACATCGGCTCCGTACTCGGCCAGTGTTCGTCCAATAGCAGGGCCCGCAATTATACGGCACATCTCGATGACCCTGACGCCAGCCAATGGTCTGAGCTTTCCCGAGCTATCAGCATTCGGAAAGGGTACCGGCGGTGTAGTTTTCTCAAGGTTCTCGACATGCCATGGACTCTGGTCGAGCTTGCTTTTCCCCTGGACTAATTAGTAGCCTGGACCCTGTGCGTAACACCAGATCATACATAATCAGTCATTCTGAATTCTTCCCATTCCATACAGGTAACCCCAGCTTGGCGCTTCTCAGCGTTCATCTCTTCAAGCTCGGCCGCAGTGAATCGCTTCACGTGACCCTCAATCAGGTTGATAGATTCATGGTAATCGGTCATGTCTGGTCGATGACCCTCAAGACCGATCATATTGAGCGCTGTGGTAGCCTCGAGAGAGCCGTGCAGATGGAAATATTCACCAGGGTGTTTCGTCTCATATAGATTAGCAGACAAACGCCGGTACAGGTTTGACTGAGCCTGCAATAAATCGGTATCTGGCATATTTAGTGACTCCAACGCGTGGTATAAAAGTAGGATGTACCTATGAGCTTGGACTTGACGTTGGGGTCTCCTTTGCCCATGCCGTCAACGGTCGAGATGTACGCGGCAAAGAGGAAGGTTGCTGCGCGCTCGAGATCTAGCGTGATGTTCCTGTCCTGGTGGCCATACCTTAGTTCTGTCAATGCGGCAATGGCACCAGCCTCGACGGCCTTGAGTGCCGAAACTGCTTCAGTTTCCTTGACGGGGCATGGCAGGCTTATGCGACCCTCCCCCTCAATGGAACAGAAATTGACCTTCTTGGCATGATAGCGGAACTCGTTGGGGATCTCATGAAAAGAGACTTGAAGTAGAGAATCCAAGGCGATTGCCGCGCCATTCTTGAGAGAGTACCGAGAGGCGCCGTTGGATAGCTGTTCAGTAGGCATATCGAAACATGACAACAGGTGAAGAAAGTCTACAAGGAACACAAATGGGAAAACTACACCTACCTCGTTCACTACGGATATTGTCACAGCTAGAGGTCAGGGACGCGCAAACGCATGATATTCATATGCAGAAGTTGACCAAAAGTCGCCAACGGCTCGAGTGGATAGCACCCGAACAGATCGGCTTCTTTTGGCGGTTGCAGAATCCCGACGAAAGGTTGCCCTGCAAACCTCCAAACGATCACATAACCATTCGAAACAGCATTTTAAAACTACCTTTGATGTACAGAACTTGAGTACCAGTTTGCACTCATGCGTACTGTAAGACACAACATCAATTGGCAACTCATATCATCGTTCGCGTACCTGCGGTGGTGTGTGCGCGATTCCGAGGCCAAGCCTTTGCCCCGATTCTGCAAGCGCCAACTCTTTCAAGCCACTGTCAGTGGAGCCGCTGGTGGCGCGAGTACTTTATCTTTCCAACCACGCCGGCAAAACACACGGCAGGCACTTGCCCCTCACCACCGCGGGGCAGAACCATTCAGATCATGCCTTTTCCCGGCTGCTTCACAAGGCAGCTCCAGGCTCATCCGTCTCACTGCGTTCTGGAATGCCGAACCTCAAGCCGGCAGACCCAGCGGCTGTGGGAATGTCCCATAAGGAAAACGGTCAATCCATCATGTCTACAAGCTCAACTTGAACCCCTCTCCAAAACCCTTCCTTGAGAATTGTCGGACTCGTTCCAGCCATTTGAGGATCAAATAATCTTGTGAAGGTCCGTCAAGATGTACAACATCACCGAGAAAGAAACCCAGCCAAACACCTACGTCCACATCAATGGCACCCTTGAAGAGATCCTCGACCGTTACTGCGTCTCCGAGCTCTGCAAAGGCTGGCCCGTCTACCGCGACGCCTCGGAATGGAGCAACTATCGCAACATCTTCGCTGAGAAGGGCGCCTTCATCTTCACCAGTACGTCTTCGACCTTTCCCTTCCCTTCTCTTCAACCCACCTCCCCTCACCCCCACTCCTCCAAAAGCCACCACTAACCCACGTTTTCCCAGCCTGGTCCGGCGGTCTCTCCATCGACGACTTTATCGAAGTCTCCAAGCGCGGACGCGCCGCCGGCGACTTCATCATGCACCGCGAGAACGGTACGCTCGTCGACCTCAACCCGTCCACGTCGCGCGCAGTCGGCAAGATGAAAGCCACCATCACACAGCGCTTCATTACGGACGCCCTCACCTACGACGTGGAATGCGACTGCCGCTTCATATTCTTCTGCACCAAATCCCCTAGCGACCCCACCTCCACCTCCGACATCTCCTCTAGTCGGGAATGGAAGACGCAATACGTAAAGCTTTTCTACGAAAAGGACAAAGTCGTCAGCGTGGATGGCGGGCGGACGGCGCCGACGTTTACGGCCGAGGAGCTGGGGCGGTATCCTGAGGGGTATCGGTATCTGGGGGCGGCGCAGGCGCGGCTGGGGCATAAGATCTTGGAGGGGCTGCCGACGATGGATAACCAGGCTTTCTATGATATGTATAAGGCGATTGATGGGTGGTTGCAGGGGAAGAACGTGGATAAGCTGTTGCAGGTGCCGCAGGACTATCAGCCGAAGTTTTGATGCTGTGCGAGGTTCTATGAATAACGGTTGATGAGGGATTGATTGTCACAATATCTGTGTTTGGATGGAGGTACCGGGGACATAGCTTTATATGGGGTTCTAAGCTAGTCGATGTCCCCATCCTCTCCATCCTCTGGCTTGATTCTGAATCCTCTCAAGTATTCATAGTCCTCTCGACATAGGTCGACCGCGCTCCGGATTTCCGAAGCTGCCTCGCTGCCATATCTTTCCGTCCACTCCTGATCCTCTTCTGCTCTTGTCTTCGCGTCCCTACCCGTCGCTTGTCGATCTGCTGTCCTTGATCTTAGACCTGTGCTGTTGAGCGCATCCTCGTGGTAGCCTGCGTATTTCTTGAAGAGGGATTCCGCATGCACGTGATCCTCTGGTGTGGACCATGAGAGCATGGAAGAGGAATAAGGGAAGTTGAGACGTGCGCAGACAGAACGTAATATAAACTCCGGATGGGCGAGAAGATCGTCTGCGTCGATGAGGATGGGCAGAGCATCTTGGACGCCATGCGAGGATCTTATGCTGGTCGCAGAAATGGCAGGACGCAAGGCCGGAGGGGAGAGGTAATCGAAGAGGAGACGAGTCTCACGGTAGCCGAGCTCTGTTGGATCCAATGTATGTTCTCCCGTCTTCTCACTCAACGGTGGAATGAAACAAGGGTAGAGAGAAGGCATCGAGGCGGACGGCCGGCGGATAAGAAAGACGAATTGGAAGGTATTGAGGAGGGATGTGGGAAGAAGAGTTGGATTTGGAGGGTCGCGGGGGTTGGAGAAGTGCTGGAGTGATGGGGCAGTGGCATTGGGAGAATGTGAAGGTGGGATAACATGATACGACATATCTTTGAGGAATACACGCTTGCTTGGCTCCTGATAGTAGTTTCTCGCTGTGAGCAGTGACGAAAGGAACGAATGAATAGCTTGCCCTACCTTGATGGCATCGAGGATTGTCTGTAGTACATAATCGTAGGTGTAGTGCGCTCTGCCTGTTTTGTCGATCTTATCGGCAGGCCATCGCAGCCAGGCTGGTGAGATTCTCTCTGGACCGAAGTAAAATGCATCCCCGAATGGTTCATGAAAGCACGTGACCAGATCTCGACGGGTCATGAAAATCTGCGTATATGTCTCTTGAATCAGTCTCGATGGCAGGAATATGCGGTGCGTGTAAACTTGGCAAACGACGTACCCGTTCAAAAGCCGTCGAACAAGACCTTGTATGGGTAGCAACAAAGATGGGCTTCTGTGCCATTGCTTGACGAGGGTCTTGTTCAATCTTCCCAAGAAACCTGTCTCAATTATCATGCATGCCAAGTACGAGTCGTAGCGAACTGCCACCACACGTAGGCCAAGATGGAAAGCCAACGAGCGGACAAAGCGAAATGAGACCGATCAGTACTGTGCTCGTCAGTAGCTGTGCTGTGCCAAAGCCTTTGGCTACATGTACTCGTAAGATTGATAGACCGGCATTCTATCTTAAGGTATTGTTGGCCCGAGCTTTTTCTTCTCCATACCTGCAAGCTGAGGGCTGAGCTCGATTTACGAGTCCAACTCTCGCTTACAGGTCGCTTCAAGCAATTCTTCACCCCAGGTGTCTCGACCAGCCTCAGATGTACCTTCGGTATTTCAATGTCCGCTTCTTTGCCGACGCCTAGTTCGCTCCTTCGCCTCAAAGTGAAGAGGACGGCGCAGACAGACATAGGAAGGTGGTGTGGGTTGCAAGGCTCGATGACGTTGTTTTATCCTTCCGTGCCTCTCTGCATACACGGCTCTGACACACTTCTTCAAGATCGAATCTTAATGTTTTCAGCTCTGCAGGCAGTGGAGCCTCGGAATCTGCAGAGTGCTCGCTAGCTTTGTTTCGTTACTCCCTCTTTTTTGGAATTGGTCTATCGCATTCAGTGCGATTATATAGCTGGAAAAGCTCATCCCTTCCTTTTGCGGGCGTCAAGTCTTTCGATTGCTATCATATTGACGTATGCTGTTGATATCATGCCTGACTGCGATGCTGTGGATCCTGAAGCCTCTTGACCGCGTTGCTGCAAGTCAACGAAGCATTTTCTCTAACACGCTGTGCCTCTTCTTTGGCCATGGGAACCTTTCGGCCGACGTGCTCGGTAACCTGGCATGTCCTGCAGCAAGTGATCGTCCCCAGGTGTGAGGCGCACTTTGCTCGAGCTTCGCCTTCTAAGCTTACGGCGCAGCATTGTCCAGCTGAAGCCAGCCCCAGATGGAGGTATCGATGATATAAGTCCAGTATGACTGGTATTCCCCTTCCTGAGGGCTCCTTTGGGAGTGACTGCATTTCGTTCGGACGGCGATGGAGACGATCCATGGTCTCAATATCAACGGTCCTGCCATCATAGGGACTGGCGTGGCGTTTACAATTCTTGCGGTCCTCGCTGTTGGTCTGCGATTTACCTCGAAGCGCATTACCGGTGTAAAATATGGGATGGATGACTGGCTGCTCCTGGCTTCACTGGTTTTATACTTCGTCGCAGAGGTCTTAGTCATAAGATGTGAGTGCTTTAGAGGTTGTATCAACTCTGCAATGATATACGAACTGATCTTCTGCGTCCAGCCGACATCATTGGCCGCAAAGCCGTATCGCCAGACGACCAACGATACAAGGTCTACCTTCAGGTTCGAGGACACCCTTCTCCTCCGTCGAAAAGACGCATCAGCTAATCAAGCTACAGTATGTCTACATCTACAGCGTTTTCTACTTTCCTGTGATCGCCCTGGCCCTAGCCTCCGTTCTCTTCCTCTACCGCCACATCTTCTACCCCTCCCATATCCGCTACACCTCCCTCGTCCTCGCCGCCGTCTGCTTCGCCTGGTGCACGGCCGCCCTAGTCATCGAGATCGGCTTCCCGGGCCACACAATCGCCTACTTCTTCCCCGGCGGCTCCACGACCACCTTCAACGTCACCTGACTCACCTTCTGGCTCGCCATGGGCATAATCGAAACCCTCCTCGAAATCATCATCCTACTGCTCCCCCTCCGCGAAATCGCCCGCCTGCAGCTCTCCCGGCGCAAGAAGTACCTCCTTTCCATCATCTTCAGCCTCGGCGGCTTCGTCGTCATCACGGCCATCATCCGCCTGTCCATCCTCTACCGCCCCACCAAGCCCGACCTCGACCTCACCAAAGGCGACATCTGGTTCAACGTCCATCTCGGCACCGGCATCATTTCCGCCTGCCTGCCCACCTTCCGCCCGCTCATCTCTCGCAGCTCGAGCTTCCTGCAGAGCTTCAGTTCGCGGAAGGGCTCCTACACGACTGATCAGAGTGGGAGCGCGCTGGACAATATGAAGAGTAGGTTGCGGGAGGCCAACGAGCATGGGAAGAGCGAGACTGAGGGAATTGTCATGCAGCCGAAGAAAGACAATCTCCAAGGCAGTTACGCGGATGCGAGGTGGAGCGAGGGGAGTAACTCGCCGAGTGGCGCATGGCAGGAAGACGGGGCGGTGACGGCGGGGGAGGCGATTGCGGTGAGGAGGACGGTCGAGGTTGTGTAGGGATGTTGGCGCATCCACTACTTGCTTCCTTTTCTAAACACCTCTCAATCCGAAGTTCCTACTTTGACAGCTCTCGCTCGATCAATAGAAACCAAGTTGCAACTCGCACAGCGCCCTGATAGTACACCGCACCTTTACAAAAGCAGGCTTCAACAAGCCATCATCATTATCATCCACGCTACCAGCGACATGATCCCATCAACAGCGCACCTCTCTCGGCAAGTCGCACATCCGCAAAGACGGCGACGGTGGGAAGCAAGCAAAGTTGCGCGGTTCGGTCAGGATATCGTATATCTGAATCCAATCAAACAAAATTGATTCTCGAAACCCTCTCTCTCATTTGTAACCAAAGCATGGACAAAGCACGAGCGAGAGATATACACATCGTTGTGCTTCCCTCTCAAACATCCATTTGAGTCCGGCAATATTAAATCTCTCGAGTCTGTTCGTCAACAGCAGAACGCTTTGCCCCCTACCTTATGTCATGGCTCGCACGGTATGGAGCTGAAAGCCCGCTACCACGTCTTATAAGACAAAAGTCCTCCAGAAGAATCCAGAATCAAACTGGCTACGGTTTTGAGCGGTGAAGGCCCTAGTAGATGGTCAGCAACCCATGTGCGACTGGCAGTTTCTCGAGCAGCCTTTATTTATGTATACTCTGAGCGACTTGTAAATGCTTTGCTTTCCTTGTTGCATGCATCCATGATCCAGATCGAATGGCAAATCCTATGTACAAAATCCCCTAGCCAGCCAAACGGCCTGATCAAGTCCACTCTTTTATTCAACTTTGCGACCAGGGAATTCCAATCCCAGGGTCGTATTTCGAAGCCTTTTCTTTCATCGAGTCCAGCTCTCTTCTTCCCCAACCACCCAAGCTCTTGTGAGATCCCTCAAGCCAGTAAGGGAGGTAAAGCATATCACCACCCAAACCCCGCCTCGATGAAATCCACGTTTCCATCCGTTTGTCTCCTCCTCACCGCCCCCCTAACATCATCCCCCAACCCGCCTGGTCCACACACCATCACGCCCATCGCACCCACCGCCTGCTCTGCCTCTTGCCCAACCACGGTCTCGATATTCGGGCGCCCGGGGAACATACGCACGGTCTCACTCGGGGATTTGATTTCCTTGGTGCTGCGCGGGCGCGTGATGAATAGGGAGATGCGCAGGATGTCGCGGCGGCGGTCCATGCCGAGGATGCTGGTCATATGTGGGCGGATCCATTCGAGGTGTTCGGGGGATTGGATGACCCAGATGAGGGAGAGGCGACGGCAGGCGACTGTTCCGTTGGCGAAACCGTCGATGAGGTGGGGAATGAAAGGCAGAATGTGCGTGATGCCGACGCCGCCGGCGATTAGGAGGACAGTGCCATAGGATGAGAGAGACTGCGTTGAAGTGTAGGGGCCCTCGACGAGAGCCTTGAGGGGGACTGTGGCGGATGGAGACTGCAGGGCTTTGTCGTGTAGCTTAGAGGTAAAGCCATCCCGCGAGCGGACGATAAGAGAAACGGTGGTAGTGATTGGAGCGAAGGGGGATGGAGGAAGGCCTTTCTCGGAGTCGTCGGAGGCGGTGGATGAGGAATCGCACCAGGCGACGGAAAAGGGATGAGATGTCCAAAGGCCGAGCGTGGGGATAGTGAGGTAGACGTGTTGGCCGGGCCGGAAGCGGAAGGGCCGCGCAAGCTGAAGGGTCACGCGAGTAGCAGAGCCAGGCAGAGCCTCGAGCGTGGCCTTTGTATTGCCGTGACCTAAATTGCGGTATACAAGAGTGGCGAGACGGACAAAGCGCTCCAAGGCCCAGGCGATGAGCACATAATCTAGGTAACGTCGCGAGGGAAGACCGTCTAGATGGATCCAAGTGCCGATGAGAGCAGCGATAACGAGCGCTATGTGAAGATGTAGAAACACTTCGTAGCAGGCGGATCGTAAAGGTTTACAGGCTTGTAGGACGATGACTACCAAGGCAATGGTGCCCTAATGTTGTGAGCAAAGCAATAGATGAATTTGATTGAGTTTACTTACAACAAGACCGGTGTAGAGCATCTTGCTTTCGGAGATAGATTTACCATAGTTAGACCAGCCACCTGGTCTATGTAAGCTGCTGCAACATCCAGGCCGAGCAATGACTGACCTTTTTTGACCATCATGATAGTGAATGCCAGAGTATGAGCTACGGTCTCTGCTACCACAATCCTCCCAAACCAGCGATGGACGAGATTGAAGTTGTCGAAAGAGACGTTGAGGAGAACGATCAGGGGATTGTTGCGACCTGCCATGATCACTAAAGGTATCATGTTGACGACGGCAAGAGTGCCGGTACGGTTCCGAAGATGGTTCAAGAGAGCTGTTTGATTTCCGTGCGTTTCAATGTTATAAACACAGAAAATAATGTTCATCACAATGACCCCAGTCAGGAAAAGGCTTTGAGACCGGGTCGGTAGGATGCCAAAGCTGAGAGAAGAGATACGCAGGTCGCGATTATGACGTTTCCGAAGAAGCGGTGCGTAGATGAGGTGCTGCTTGAATTTGCCGTAGGCGTGGTTTGGCTCTCTGAAATATCGTTGGGTATCATTGTTAAGACATGTTAACGTACGAACATATTGTACGAAGTAGATGACCACGCGGTAAACGCCCAAAGCGAACACGATGCCTGCCAGGAGGATAAGAAGGTAGTGAGCGAACAGGGCGTTGTCTAAAGCAGCGGCTGCGAGTTGCGCTGGAGTCTGCCCATGCCCTTGGGCGGCAGCCATGGTAGCCAAAGAGAACAGCGTCAGGCCCCAGGTGCTGAGTGGCGACATCACAGAGGTGATTGTGTAGAATACTGAGAGAACCTCCAAACCTTTTTCCCCTGGGGCCGATGTCTCGTTTCAAGTAAGGTATCCAAAGGCTGGTGAAGTCGGTTGAATACGTAAAGTCGTTGTGCTAGCGCTCTGCTGGCCAGCAATGGGTTCAACAATGAGTACAGATAATACAGAGAATCGTAAATAGCCTCCTTCCTCCAATATCTGAGATTGGAAACAACAGTTGCTGTGGTAATGGATCGAGTCTTCCGGGGCGAACCTAAGCCATAACGTTCGGATTACGACGGACGGGGTTTTCAAACAAAGAGTCTTTGTCACCGAAGACTAAAGAGCCTTGACGAAAGGCCCAAGCGAGGCGTTGGGCTAAGCTTGATCAGTCGACGAACGGGCTGAAGATGTCTTGTATGTTGCAGGGTAACGCTGTTGTAGGCTGTGAACTGTGGGGTGAAATGAGTGAAAGCTGTGGTCAACACAGCGAGCAGAATCGATGGATTTGGAAGTGCGAGACAAAGAGCGTCGAGCCAGAGTGGCTAGAAAAGGTGTGTTGAAAGCAAGTCGCAAGTTGTGAAGACGGGAGGACGTTGGACAGGGCGGAAGAAAAGAGAGACGATGGTACAGGTTGGAAGCCCTTGGGCGTGAAGCATTCAAGGAGATTGCCCCTGGTGATCTACGTACTTGCCTATTCTGGCTGGCTTGGCGCTCAGTGGAAACACGCCCGAGAAACGAGAATGCTTGTTTCGGCGCTTGCTCTTCTCATTGGCCCATGGAAGCTTACCCAATACCCGCAAATGCTGTTCCTGACTGCTACTTATCCTAGTAGAGTACTTGTAGGCGGATACGATTCATGGACAGTGTATCTCTAGATTAAGTAGAAGTACGGAGCATGAATTACATCCAGAAGTCCACTCTCACCAAGGTCAGAAATAACAACAGATTGCGGACTTCACAAGGTCTTCATGGTGCATAGTTTGGCAGCATGTTGGTGCTGAAGCTCAGGTGAAGGTAAACGAATGGTACAAGCAGTGATTCAGTGACTCTCTCTAACTGCAGTTGCCGTCGGTGACTCCGTTCCGGCCCTGCCGCTGAAGTTTGCATGATGCTTCACAAATCTTGACTATTCCACCAACGCCTGTATGTCTCCATTTTCAGCGGGACCATATCAAGAGATCTTTTGCCCCCTCAAAATCACACTCGTTCCAACATCAAGCAACGCTTAATTCGTCTTCGCTCTCCTCTACCTGATGTACAGGCCGAACAAGATCGTTCGTGGCATGGCTAGTCACACGTGAAAGCTGTCCAGTCGTCCTCGCTCTCTTCCCTTGCAGACGTCCACCAGACTGCTTGAGTAGTCGATTGGCCCTGGTAGAGTCGGTCGATCCAGGCTCGAGCGGTAAGTCCGCGGTGTGCTGAGAAGACTTCGATGAAGAAGGTCGTGGAGAGGCAGAAAGTTCGTCTGCCTCGGCACTGTACAGATCTTCAATGTCACTGCTCCCGCGGTTCCTATGGGACACTGGATCCTCCGGGCTCTCGTCCTCAATGCTCCAATCACCAACAAGGGCGGTTGTCTCGGCTCTACGACTCTCTTGTGATGCTCGTGACTGTTCCTGGCTTCCCCTCTTTCTCTTTTTTAGACACGGCGACATATCTGGTAGGTCGAGAGGCTCCTTCCATGGCGAGGAATGGGCTGGATCACCAGTACCACTACCATAGCCATCTTCTTCTCCATCACCCGCGCCATCTTGTCTGAGGCCTTTGAGATTGCCCGCTGGAGTCTTGGCAACCCATTCACAAATCCCTTCTTCCCATCTATAACCGTCTCTTCTTGACTTGGGGTCATTCGATCGCATTTTGCGAGGGGTGCGCAAAGGCTGTCCTGGTGTACCGCCGTCCACTTTTCGTTCCAAAGCCGAGGCCCACTCCAGGTGTCTAGGCTGGCCTGTCCCTTCTGCAAATACAAAGGCTGCTGCAACGGAGATCCCATCGTAGACTTTTTGGATTGCTCTGTCGAGGCTCGATGACATAAGGTCAAGGCCTTTCAGCAACTTCTGAAGGTAATAGAAGGGATCCTGCGTGACTGCCTTCCCACAGCAACGCGCAACATTGCATATCAATGACCCAGCAGACGTAAAGAATTCAGAATGTACCGCATATTGCGCGTCAAGGCGGATGAAGTTGCCCTTGGGGAATTTCTGGAAATCTTGACCAATCTGCGCCTGTACCAAATTGAACGCCAGTATCGTCAAACCCATCTGAATCCAATCGAGTGTGGGCGTGCCCGTTCGCGTCAAATTCCGGACAGCAAATTCTTGAGCTTTTTGAGCTTCAATGCCGATATTCTGGATAACGCTCCATTGAGGTTTTTGGAGTATTTCTATCGAGCTGAGAACCGTCAACATGTTAGTAACCGTTCTGCAAGCTCTTGAACGAAGTTCAAAGGGTTCCAATTCGTCGCTCGATGCGTCTCTACCGTTGGAGCTTGAGAGCATCTCGGAGCTCGAAGATAATCGCGTAGCCTCTTCTTTACGTCTTTGCGTTGAAGGAACCTCGCCAATGCGTAATTGCTCGATCTGCTCATTTGGTCCGCCAAAGTCACCATACATCAGCGATACGATGGCCTGAAGTAAATTCGCGGCCTCCGCGGCATCAGCAGCCCCCTGAGTGATGGAAATGACAACTCCATTCCACAAGGTAACCCCATCTCGACAAGCGACCCACTCTATCGGTAGAATGCCGCTTCTAAACAGCATCGCCAGCTGCTGATATGTGAAAGCCAGGCCATCTGAGGCAGCGGAATCATGCAGTAGAGCCATGGTATGCAGAGCTATTGAGTGTCCAAAAGCGAATACCTTGTTTTTGATGGAAGTTGGTCTGGAGAGAGGTCGCATCATGCGAATCATGCTTTTCACAATGACCTGAGCCTCATTGGTTGCGTGGCGATGTAGACAAAGAATGACCAGGCCGCGCACAAGAGGTAAACTGATCAAGGTTTCCTCGACTGCGTCAGCTAGAAGGCGTATGCCATGCGCTCGCACAACCTCTTTGAGTGGTTTCCAACCTTCCTTGCTAGATATGTTCAGAGCTTCAAGCTCGCCAAAGACTATTGTTGCCGCATCAGATTTGTCATCTGGATCTTCTTCGGACATGCGAAGTTGTTCTTCATTGATACAATTCGTTATCTGCTTCAGACAAGTCGCGAATAACGATCTTGGGCCATTCTTGGGGGTCGGATCCAGCGAGGTCGCCCTCAATAATGAATCCAAGTGCTCGTAAACACCCTCAGCTAGCCTCCAATTGGTGGGTAACAGTTCCTTCGCGAGTTCTCGGAATTCACGTAATAGATTTCTTGTGCAAGAGCTGAAATCTCCTGGAAGTATGGCATCAGGGTCGACCTTTTCGATGATCGCATTCGCTTGAAGATTTACTACTTTTCCCTGTTGATCCAGAAGCGGTCTACTTGGTACACCTTGTCGGCTCAGAGCGAGTGCGTCTTCGCGGAGGTGCCTCTGATCAGGCTCTTGGGCCTGATCGTGTACATAAGAGGGGTGTGTAATATCCCTAGAACTTTGAATATTCCTCTTAGTCGAGTATGTGCTTTTCAACCTCTTCCGCGCCCTCTCCTCTCCTAAGACATCTGACCATGGGTCGGTCTCCTCGTCAGTGGTGCTAGGCTCCGGAGCCTCTATGCTTGATACTATGCTCGTAGCTATTGACTCAAAAGGAGTCGACGAGTGTAGGAATGCAACAATGCTGCACGATTCCTCGGCGATCTCGTTCGACCGCACGCGTTTAGGTCTCTTGATTGTTCTAGCAGACGCAATCCCAGCCGAGTCCAGCTGAGATACCTTGAGTTCATTTGAGCCGATCTTCTTTAGCTTGCGCAGAGCGGCGATCTTCGAGTTCAATGGACGGATGAGTCTGTTGCATCGTGCCGTGGTCCACGGAGCTTCAGGATTCGGAACCCGTAAGGCAGGTACACACGGTGTATCTTGACATTTGGACTTGGCCTTCCAGAGCCAATCAGTATCTCCATGGGAACCAGGGAGATAGCCACTGGGGATGGTCTGATACCCAGCATGAGCGTAGAGTGCGTCCGGAGCCGTCATGCTTTCCCAAGCAAAGGAGCAGCAAAAAGCATTCGCAGGACAAGCGCGATTGGAGCTATCATGTAAGGAAATGTATGCTGACCCAAAATACTGCAAGGGTGCAAAAATAGAGAGGATGAGTCTGTAAACACACGATCAACAAACAGAGAAATATGATCATCGCGGAATAGATCCGCTTATCGATAACGATCAATCCTGACAAAGTTTCTTGTCCTATTTTTACAAAGACACAAAACGCAAAATTCGAGAAAAGAAACCATAGTAATTGAAAGGGCAGACCATACATAGCCATGGCGACCACAGCAGACAAAGTATGTTCTGATTTGCACCCCAAGAGACATAGTCCCCTTTGCTGATATGCACTTCCAAGATCAAAGACATAGAGGCCGAAATGGCCAAAACACAGAAGAATAAAGCCACCTCTTATCACTTAGGTATGTGCCTGAAGAAATAAGAAAGAATGTGCTCCTAATCTACATTTTTTAGGGCAATTGAAGGCAAAGCTTGCAAAGTTAAAGCGTGAACTGCTTACCCCTCAATCAAGTGGCGGTGGTGGTGGATGTGAGTAAGGCCAGATGCTCAGAGTAGCTAGATGTCTGACCTTTTGGAGCTGGATTTGATGTTGCGCGCACCGGTGTTGCAAGTGTAGGTTTCATAGGGTTCCCTTCAGTGGGAAAGAGCACCCTCATGAGCAAATTAACAGGCCAGCATTCAGAAGGCATGACTGACCAACTCTATATGCTCAGAATTGAGAGCTGACTGGTGCTACAGTTGCTGCTTATGAATTTACGACTCTGACTACAGTTCCTGGTCAAGTCCAATATAATGGCGCTGCAATTCAGATGCTCGACCTTCCCGGAATCATTCAGGGAGCCAAAGACGGCAAAGGCAGAGGTCGACAAGTTATCGCCGTTGCCAAAACATGCCATCTCATATTCATCGTTCTCGATGTCAATAAGCCTCTGACGGAGAAGAGGATCATCGAGAATGAGCTTGAAGGCTTCGGTATTCGTATCAATAAAGAGCCACCAAATATCGTCTTCAAGAAAAAGGATAAAGGCGGTGTCAGTATCACCAATACTGTGCCGCTGACCCATATCGACCATGATGTCAGTCATCTTAGGTGTCGGGAGGAAATGAATCGACTAGCTAACAAGATGTAGGAGATCAAAGCTGTGATGGGCGAGTATAAAATATCCTCAGCAGATATTGCCATACGTTGCGATGCAACCATCGACGACCTGATTGATGTTCTGGAGGCGAAGAGTAGGAGCTATATTCCCGTGATATATGCCCTCAACAAGATCGACTCGATATCGATCGAGGAGCTGGATTTGATCTACCGTATACCTAACGCGTGTCCTATCAGCTCTGAGCATGGATGGAATATCGATGAGCTGTTGGAGCAGATGTGGGAGAAACTTAATCTGAGAAGGATCTATACAAAGCCCAAAGGGAAATCTCCTGACTATGAGACGCCCGTTGTTCTTCGGAAGAATGCCTGTACCGTGGAAGACTTCGTAAGTCAGTCACTGGACTCCTGCGAGTAAGCTGACAAGGCGCAGTGCAATGCGATCCACAAGACGATTGTTGAGCAATTCAAGCAGGCAATTGTATATGGTCGATCGGTGAAGCATCAACCACAAAGAGTTGGGCTCACTCATGAGCTTGCAGACGAGGATATCAGTGAGGAATCCACCCAGGCGGAGAGGACACCGAGGCCTTCACTGACTGTCAGCAGTAACCATCATCAAACGATGAATTGGCACAAAGTATTCTCCACCACCAACACCAAATGTCATGTGGTATATAGGGTCTGCACATCCGGTCGAAAGGCTTCCACCACTGTCATCGATCGAAGGTCATGCGGGACATTTTGCGATGCTCCAAACTCATCCGTGCAAAACATGGAAAGTCTTGTGTCCTCGATCTTTACTGGAAATTGACAGCGGCAGACGGCACAGTAGCACAAGACTAGGTCAAACGCATTGACCTCCCTACGTGGAGTCCAAAGGGAAGATAGGTGTAATTGGTAAGAGCCTCGGGGGAGTATTAATATCTCTACAACAAGAAGATCGCTTCAATCAACGCCGATTGCAGACCAATTTAACTCTCGGCCCAGCTACGAATGCGGATAACGATGTGAGGTCCAAGATCAGCAATGCTAGCATGCTATTCGACGTTCAATGAGTCGCTCTGTTTCGGCGCTACGAGGACATCTGGCCATTCTAGAGTGTCGAAGGAGATGGCGTAGTCAAATTCTCAAAGACAATAGAGATATGACAGCAGCTCATGACGAAAAGCATGGCTTCCCAGACAATTGGGTGTGGGGATCGACCATTCTCAGCCAGCCTACTCACTCCATATCCACCGCTTGAGAGAGGTAGTATTTTGTAGGATCTGGTACACGCACAAGGCAGGTCTTTCAGCGCGAAAGGATTCCTTTCAGTCCTCCAATGGCTAGGGTACTGATCAGCACCGATCAGGTGCCGAATGGAACCAACCAGTAGGGAGCTCACAGAGGTCTTCATTGGCAGTAATTTTTCTCCCAGCTGCTCCGAGTCTGGTCTCACGGGCGATCTCGATAGATATCAATTGGCGCGAAGGCGAAAATGCGCAAAATGTGGAAATCATTAAACATGCCTGATGCCTATCAGCGCGAGCTTGGTGTCATCCCACGCTTTTTATCACGCAAAAATACGAGGGCGATAAGTGAATTGAATACGTAGGCGAAACGAATGAAAAGGCTTCTTTTGTGCCAGAAATCCTGGTGAGCACTAACGACTAGATCGCCTCGGAAATCCTATTTGCTGCGAGGCTACCACTGCCCGCAAGTCAGGCCCAGTCGATTGCGAGCAAGATGGGCAGGGTCTGAGGGCTAGGGCATTTCACTTTCGCTTTCTTCCAAGCCAAAGCCCGTTGATCCGTAAATGACCTTTGACTTTTGACTTTACAAACTAAATCCGCTCCCGCCCGTTACCCAAGGTCTGCAGGCCGTAGCGTCCACGGGCAATGGGCATGGGTGGGAAGCGATGGAAGGTCACTAGGTCACACTCGAGCGAGCGAGCTGGCCGTCCTCGCCTTACCAATCTGCACGTAGCGATATACCCGCCAAAGATTCTACGGTACATATGGTACCTACCACCTTCTCCGCACCCAGCTCCTGCGTTGACACCTAAGGACGACCCGCAGCCCGTCTGCCATGGACCCTTTCCACACTCATTGAGCTGTGTGCGTTGCTCGCATGCCAATTGAGTGTGTTGATACATATTCTTGCTCAGCAAAGTCTGTCATCCCCCCGGCCGAGTGGGACAGGTATACCCACCATACCGCTCCCACACTATACCCTCGGCTTGCAGTACTGACCGAAGACAGACATGTCCAATGCAGATTGCCGTCCAGCACCTGTGTAACCAGGGTCCTAGGCAGGAACCAGGATCGCTACCGCGGGGAACGTCTCGGATTCCTTGGGCCACCATCGGGTGCGTGCCTGAGCAACGGTGCCTGCAATAGAAAGCGCCAACGGCCCTCCTGAGCTTTCCCACGCTCAAGTGTGCCGCCACGAACATTCTTCATCGCTATGAAATCCGAACATCATTCTGGGCTTGGGCAAGTGGGGAATCCTGGGTCGGATCGCTGGGTGGAGGTAACGGACGAGCATAATTCGCCTCTACACGAGTACAATGGCTATACTTTTGTTTCGCCCTCGTACATCCCGTTCGACTCGATACATGATCGAGCGCAAGAAACGTCATACTCGGCACCTACGACCTTGTATATACCACAATGGCCGAGTCAGTTGACGAGCCCTTCTCAGGGTCCTCCGCCCGCCCCGATGCCCGTAGCGCGCCCGATTGCGCCGGCGACCAGCATAGCTGCCGTGCAGGCTGTGACGGCTCCAACAGTCAAACCAGCACCAATACCAGCACCTCAACCGGCGCAGTCGACTGCTCGAAGGACTCTCACAGACAGTGATCGACGGAGGATGTGCGAATACCATGAAGAAAACCCAACTATAAAGCAGACCGAAATTGGAGGTATGTTGCATGCGCATTGATGCACTTCCTAATCTAGACTAACAGGTGGCTCAGCAATGTTCGGCGTGGAGCGAAGGTACTTAAATTGCATACTCTCTCGTGATCTTGATCAGTACTGAAATCATTGTAGTACCGTGTCCAAAGTTCTGCGACAGAAAGATAAATTTCTGTCAGCAGATAATGGCGATCAGTCGCCCATGAAGCGAACAAAAGGGAAATTTCCTGATATTGAAAGAGCGCTATCGAATTGGGCAAGGAATCAATTGCGACTAGGTCTGCCACTGGACGACGACCTGATACGAGACAAAGCAACGTTCTTCGCGCACACTGTTGGCAGCTCTGAGTGTCACGCCAAAGTCAACAGTGGCGCCTGGCTAGAGAAATTCAAGCAGAGAAATTATCTGAATGGGAACGGGGCAAAGGCGCGAAAGATATCCTGTGATGCGGATGACTTTGACGCCGTCGACGGCATCCCCATCAACGAGCCGAAGTCTGGCTCCCAAACGCCCAACGGCATGTCACCCATCTCTCCTGATGCACTACATCATTCACGCTCGCCTAAGCTTGAGCATATTGAGCAACCGGACGGCTATTCAGACTTCCCTACCAGCTACCAGCATATACACTCCGAAAGCGCGACATCGCTGGCCAGCTGCTACTCTGAAACGACCGTCAGCACCTGCTTCTCTCCCGATATCCGGAGTCCAACATCACCCTTCTTCTCCCCTGACTCAAGCTGTGGGCCAAGCCCGCTGATTCCCTCTCAACACAGCCGTCTCCCACCCCTCGCCAGCGCTGCCTCCCGCCCCCGCCGACAGACCTTCCCCGCCATCGGCGCCGGGGCGTTTGTAACCGATCCTCCGGTCTCCGACCCACCTCCAATGAAATACTCGCACTCCTCAATGGCGATCCCAACCCTTGAATCTCCACTCGAAGAGATGGAAGAATCACCCTTAGGATTGGACTCCGCAGTCAATCACTCAACGCAACAATCCCACCACACCACACCCATCCTCTCGCCCAGCCCCTTGTCAATGGGTCCTCCTCCGCATCCGCCACCTAGCAGCCACTCATCTCCCAACCCCCCTTCCCAGGTTGAAGCCCGCCGCGCCATGGAGACGCTCATGGCCTTCTTCGAGAACCAGCCCAACAACGCAGTGGACCCTCACGAGTACATCCTCATGGGGAAACTCATGGAGAAGCTGAAGCTCCAGGGCGGTTCCCTACCCGGCGGTATGCATTCGCTTGAGCGTGGCGACGGGACGCTGCCGATCGGTCGGAAGAGGAGCATCCACAGCCTCTGACCAAAGCTTCGAAAGCCGGAATCACATCCTAGGAGCCTTCACTGCTTCTAGGAAGCCCCCTTTTCAGCCTATACCTACCTATCGGACGGCATCCTTGCAGAGGAAATCCCACGTTCTCACGGTCCTTTCTTTCACGATTCCTATGCATACTCCATTTCCTCGGCGACTATCCTTCATCTCACTTTTCCTCACATCAACAACAGCATCAGGTAAACCGGCAGGTACGGGGATACACACGTATATACATGGGCGGCGGCGTGCATTCTAGGTCTTTTTGGTCGCATTTCTTCTTTTCTCTGGGTTTTTTCCATCATCGATCTATAAGACATACCCCAGCCCCACGGCTCTGACCCTTTTGAATTTCGAGGTGCATGATTTTTCGGGTGTTATTTGTGGATATGTCCGGTGGAAGGGGGAGGAGGAAGAGGGCAGGTTGGCGTGGGAGGACGCAGTGTGTATTTACGAACTCAAATCCCATTTCAAAGCTACGTTCAAAGGAGGTGAAAGCGGACGTGGATTCATTGACATCAATATCCATTCTCTCTATCAGACTTTCTATTCTGAACCTCTAGCTACATCAAACCCACCCCCCCTCCCCTCCATCCCCTCCCTCACGCCCCTCTCCCCCACCTCCGGCAACACCCTCACAACCACCATCTCCACGATCGCATACAGAAGATGCTTATTCAGATACGCATCCCCCCAAACATCCAACTCCCCTTCCACCTCCCTGATCCGCTGCTCCGGCTCCAAGCCTGGGAAGCAATGCGTGAGGAGAAATGGGGGGAGGAGATCGAGGAGCGCGATGGCGCAGGTGCGTTTTCTGGCGAGCGTTTCGGAGGCCGAGGGGGCGGGGGAAGAGGGCGGTGGGAGGGTGAGGTGCGGAAAGATGGTGGTGCGGAGGGCGGTGAGGAGGGGGGGCAGGTGGGTGGGGGTGAGGAGGGGGGTCAGCAGGTGGTGGAGGAATCTGGAGGGAGGGTGGTTAGTATTGCTGTGATGGGGTTCGATGAGCGGTGTGGAAGATGGTGTGAGTAAATAGAGAGGCGACAGGGGTTTGGTGCTGCAGAGAGGGAATGAAGATCGTCGAGGGAGCTTGATGCAATTCGGGTTGGCCTGATCAGATAAGGCTGCAATGCAGGTCGGCTTGCACCCTCTATGCCATTATTTGCCGCATCTGAGGAGGTGAGAAGTGGGTTGGGTGCAACGGTGATGATTTGGCTTGAAGAGATAAGGTCGGACCCTTCTCTGAGGAGCTCGAAGTGAGATCAACATAGTTGTTGGGAATTGACCCAGACGACGGTACAAGGGTTTGAGATGCAAGTATCAAGAAAAATGCGGTTGCAAGCATTCAATTGCCAGAGCCCTGTCGGTGAAGCTTCATCCGGAGACATCCATACGATGGCTTTGAGGCCCTCGGTTGCAGGCAGATCATCTAAAGCGTCTGCGCGTCTGCAGGTCTGGAGGGGAAATTGCATTGCATAATCATCTTGTGACCATGCGTGCAAGCAGGTAAGCGTAAGCTTTGCAGCACCAGAGTGGGGATGCATTTCGCAATGCGCCAGGGCTGAAGTGAAGCTCTACGACCCATCACGCGAAACTTGCTTTAGCAGGTTTTGACGAAGGTGCTTTGACGCCGCAATCGGACTTTCTCATGTGGTGCAGCAAATGGTGGCTTGTCTTAAAAAGCGAGGAGAAGAAAAATAAGCGGAAAATGATTGCGGGTGGTTGGGAGCAATTACGTGAAAAGTAATCTTTTCCTAGCCGAAAGCGCACTAGGCATTTCGGAGGATTTTGAGTTTGGGGGGAAAAGGAAGGGTAAAGGAGGGCCGATCCAGTCGATCATTCGGTGACATTAGCTGATCGACCGGCGCTTAGGCATGAGATATGCTAGGGAGGGCCAAAGGGAGGTGCAATTCGACAATATGTCGCCGTGGGATAAAGTAAATCGGGTGGGAGAATGGGGGATTCTTGATTGAGTTTCCCAGGGAGATTTTTCGCCTAGTGTAAAGAAGTGTATCGTTTCAATTCATAAAAGACAATTGGGTCGAAACGAGGTGTGGAAGACAAGAGAAGGGCAACCAGTCCAGGCCGACCGTCTCGCGCGTGGCGCACGTCCAACGTGGACTCGTGCATGTCTGCTAGTCTGCAAATGCGGGACGATAACGGGGAAAGGGGTGCGACAAGCCATTCAGCGGCCCGTAGTCAGTCAGCCATGGGTCTTTGCATCGGCCGCAAGCATACACTTCCAGGTCATCTGACTGAATGCTCATGCGAGGGATAACGGCAGCGCAGGAATCTGCAGGGGCTGCGCAACCAACAGTATCGCAGAAGAGACGATACGCGGACTTACTTGTCGAGTATTCCGTCTGTGGCGCCGAGCTTAAAAACTCCGGTGAGATGGTATTGGAGTAGAGACAGTGATCCCGAGAGCCAAGGCATACGGAGGGGAAGATCAAGGATGGCGGAGATGAGCGAGAAGCATCTAAACTTGAGCAGAGGACGAGCTGACCTGTGCGCTTGGACGGATTTTGACAATGATGATGCTGCCGCTCTGTTAGATGGCGATGCTGATCGCGCAGGCCCAGATGACGCCGCAATGAGACCATGTATGACGAATTGAATGGCAACAAATAGCATGTAGACGTATTGGAGGACCAGCCAGACAATGGTCGAAAAGGCGGAAATTTTGCCGTCTTTCTGCGATCCCGTGGCCTCACTTCTCTCTGAGAGCAGGCCGAACTTTTCTAGTCGGCTTCGAGTGTCAACTTCGATCTCTTTCCCCGTTACTTTAGGCTGAATCCGCGTTTTGATCAGCGTGACGATCTTGGTTATGGTCTCCCAGATGAAGTACCCCTCAGATGATTTCCCTCCAATAGCATTGCCCAGGATGCTCTCGGCAAGAACATCTGCGACAAGCGTGCGGAGACAGGCATTTTCTAGATCTTCTGTCGGTAGAAGAACAGCTAGTGCGCTTTGTACGAGCAACTGCCTGTACTGGGTCTCGTGCTCAGACTGCTCGGCGACCGTCAACGGGGTGGCAGCATCCGGCACTGGCGATAGAGCTGGTTGTGGGTATAGACTGTGGTATATGACTCTTGGATTGGTTAAAAGGGCCGACTCGTGTGCAAATGAATGGCTAATTCGATACGCTGGATCCTCCATCAGCTCCGCCGTAGCACTTGAGCAGATTGTAGCACTCACCACGTACATGATCCTCTATCAGCTCTGGGATCTCATCAAAAATGAGGCTCTCAAAATCCACACGCCTAAGCCTCCCCTCAATTGCCCTCGTACAATGTGCAATGATCCTCACCACCTCTTCCACAAACACTTGGTCTGGAGTGATTTTTCCATACCAGCTATACACCAAGTCTTTAACAATAACTGCAATAATGGCATATAGCTGCAGATCGATGTCGTTGCTGCTTGTCAGCGGTGGTAGAAGCTCCTCAATTGGGCATTGCTCTGTGGCGCCGGCGTGGGCGTCAGGGCAGAGCACGCGTCTAATCAAGGCTCGTACAGCCTTGTCTGATGCATCAGGTTGCGATACATGCGAGCGAGCTGGCGAAGCTTCGCGGCTTTGCGATGGTGGCCTTGAAAGACGAGGAGGAGTTGTTCCCAAGACTCGTGCAGCCGTAGAAGAATCGCTCAATGTTGGTACAGCTTTCGGATGAGGTTGTAGATGGGGAGGAGGGCGTAACTGAGCTTGTGTCATCGTCTCGTTGCATGTCTAGGAGCTTCCTCTGTCGTGTCGTTCTGATAAGACTGATGTTCAATGTAAGCTCTACGCTCTTTGCTTGCTACATCCTAATCGCCTTGGTATCGGTGGAGCTTCTGAAGGGAGCTTCTTTGCCTCAGTACTCAGACCCTATGGAAAGATTGTTGTAGAAGTGCGAAGTGCGACGACACAAGTAATTGTAGAAGTGCGAGAGTTATCTTAGAATCTGACGACACACGAATTCGATGACGCGCTAAAAGCTAGCGCACTCCTACAATAATCTTTCTATAGAGTTTGAGAACGAAATCCCAAAAATCTGTCAAAACAACATTGTAACGAAAGACTTTTTTGCTTTGATATCAATACACATATACAACACACTGTTAGTATATAATTTGATTACAAGTCAATAAAGTATATCAAAATCTAGCAACGAACGTAGTCTAATTGATATAAAATATAATGATTGAAATTCTATTGCATGGCAAACATAACGTTGAAAACATATTATTTGTTTTGACAAATTTTTGGAGTTTTGCTCTCAGACCTAATGCAAAAAAAAAATCTTACCAAAAGTGTATCAAAAGTGGCACCTTATTGCATTTAGCACTAGTGTATGTGGTATAGTGGTATTGCAGAATAAGCATTAGGTCTGAGGTCCTGAGGCAAGGAGCTTCTATCGAATTCGCTAAGCCAGGCTGCACTTGATTGCTTTCGGCGCAGCGGCAAAATATTGCCGTCTTCTAGTTCATATCTTCATCTCATCTATACGTGCCTATACATCTACACGTTGTGTTCCCCTCCTCCCTCGTCAAATCAAGACTATCAAAGCAGTAGTTTATCCGCCGACATTCTTATCTGACATGAGCTTGGAAGATCATTCGCTGTGTTATGTGCCTTCAACGCGTCGGCTATGCTCTCTAGGCGCAACATGCTTGAACTCGCAGACTGCGGGTTATAGAAACACAAGCCTGCCATGTGATTGACGGCTTACCTTCTGATTAGTATGATTAAGGTATGAATCTCCCGAATTTCAAGGGCGGGTTGAAGGCATCAAGAAAGGGGTTTTTTTCGCAAATCGTACTGAGTGCTATTTCTGCTTCTGTATCTCCAATATATTGTCCAATGCTACAACGCTTCTACGTTCCTCAAGGTTCTTCATTTAGACTTGGAATGGCGCTTCAGATGCGAGATGGCAGGATTTGTTTCGGTTATTGTTATCATGCTCTCTTTATTTCACGGAGAAGTTCGGTCAGGGTGAGGTGATATGCAGGGTCTTCAATCGCTTGTTGCAATCCAGCGCACTTAGGTTAGGAGAAGCGACATCGCATCGGTATGAACCACACAGCTTGGAGGAAAAATAGCTCAAGGATATGTCGGATATTGCCCACTTCTCACCGCGATCCCCCACAGCTTCCCCCACAGTATGCCCCACGGCATGCCACATATAAGTCCCTGAGGTTGCAGCGTAATCTGCTAAGGTATAATCATTGACACCTACCAGCGACCAAAGTCAGAGACCCTACACCAAAGACAAAATGCTCTCGCATGTCTTTCGATCGTTCAGGCTGCCCCAATCGCTAGTCCTAGGCTTGCTTTTGTATCAAGTGCTTACGAATGCATTTCCAACTTCAACCACCGACCACCGAGTGGAGATCCTCCAAAGCTTAGCTGCGGACGATATCAACAGAAGCCAATTGCAACACCTAGACACAAGGAAAGCTAATGTGACCACCCTGATCAATCGTGATTTTGCCTCGGAGCTCCTAGAGGGTGGATGGGAAGTGGTCTACGAATACTTCGATAGCCTACTGCCCTCTTCGGTCACGGCTCTCCTTTTCGCCAAATTCTACGGCGACGTGATGCTCCATGTCCTGTCCGTGGCCAGTAACACACAGCCTTGCAGCAGCTTCTCCCTTACCCAAGGTTTACTGATGCTCGAATTCTATGAGCCGTCCGGCGAGGGCATTCCATGGCATATCGTCTACAGTTTCGCGAACAACTTGTTGACCATGACGAATATGGGATTCACGGCAATGTACCACGCGGTGTACCTTCACGATACCACGGATGCCAAACTTGCCGTCAGACTGAGATTCGTTACAGATCTCGCCAGGGGAGTCTCCGGGATAACGTCGAGCCCGTCGAGCAGTGGGTCGAACAACTGAAGCTACCTTCAAATGATCGCAACAAGCATGTTGGAGGCCTGCTCAGAGTGCCTATCAATCCTCTGTATCCATCTGCACGGCGCAAAAGCGAGCAGCATTACTGTTCCATGGACCAGCAAGGAGCGATGGGCCCGTTCCTCGGGAGTCATCCCGAAAACGAACAGAGAGGCTCACCATGAGACCAACCGGATAGTCAAGGCTCTCAGGGAATAAGTCAATCTCTCAAGGAAAATTACTCCTAAGCCAGGACACCCGAAATGAATATTCCGAAGGGGACAATCATCTCATGGGGCTGACAAGACACAAAGTCTCCACCAGGCTCTGGAGTACTCCCCATGTAGGTGTGTGGGACAGTGCGTCACCGTGTGCGCGTCACGAATAAGGTGCTCACTCTAGACCACAGATCTTGAGGTCGACGATTTGTGCAATGCATACTCTTAAGTACTCAGAGCAAGGCCTGTCAGATTGCTCACTGGACACACAATCCGGTCAATTCCTCCCAACAGAGCATTGAGCGATCGATACCCGACACCAAGCACCAGTCATCTAACGTCCGTGATGAGAACACTCCCCCTTCCTGATCGAAGTCATAGGCAGACCAGAGTACAATTCATGGCGCATCCGTTGCGTCCAGGAAGGCACTGAGACCTGCGATAGGATTACCTAACCGGCACTCGACCAGTCCTCTCGCAAGATCATGTCGTAGGGTAACATAGCGCAGAACCCTTTAAATCTTTCCCTAGACCTTGTCGACAATTATCCCTCGAAAATACTTACGGGGGGGGGTCCAAAAGAAGAAGATATATAAATCAGCTCTTGCAGTCAAACTCCGCATTTTCCACAGTAACACCATCATTCTTCCATACCTCTGAGCGCGAGCATCATCTGCAATTTCGATATGCTCCAATGCTTCGTCCGTTATGTAATGCGCACTAGCTATGTGCAAGAAAAAACAGCTTCGGGGTATTTCCATTCCAGCATCCCAAAGCGCCCCCTATTAATAATCCCCCATCCCTTGAACGCCTCGCTACCAGAATCGTAAGGCCTTTCGAGCAGTAAGTAGGTGTGGGTGTGCAGTTAATCCACCTCTGGCCCAAAAGCAGCACTCGCAGTTCTCCCCCCCCCCAGAAAAAACTATCAAAGAGCCACCATACCTCCGCACCTCCTAACGCCTATCATTCCTCCAAACTCCTCACAGCCGCCCTCTCCTTGATACCCTTCTCCTCCGCAATCAACCTCCGCATCTCCTGCCTCACCAGATCCTTCTCGAACGCCACCTCCTGCATCTGCAGCTTCTGCCACGCCTCATGCCGCTTGCACCGCTTCTTCGTGCATACCCCCTCCTCGGTCTTCTGCTCCTCCTCTCTAACACCATTCGTCAGCGTCGGCTCTCCCTCCGACCCCACAACCACACTAGCATCCATCTCCGCCGAAGCCGCCGCGCTGGCCACCAGCTGCCCCGTGCGAAACGTTTCCAGGCCTTCAGACGAGGAGCGCCACGCTGCGAACTCCTCGTCCGTGAACGCGAGGCGCGCATCGAAGCCGCAGACGCCGGCGGTCTTCTCCCCCTTCTTCTTGAGGTCGTCGAGAGCGGCTTTGGCGCGGGCTTTGACGAGGGAGAGGAAGGTGTCGCGGTCGTCGAGGAGTTGTTTGCGCTGCTTGAGGGCGTCGGTGCGGGTCGTGATCGTGGCCAGTTGCGCGGCTTCCGCGGGGGTGTAGGTGGGTTCTTCGGGGCTGGCGGTGTCGGGCGGGCTGAGGACGCCTTCGCCCAGGCTGCGGAACTCGGTGATGGATTTGGCGGTGCTGGCGAGGGTTTTGACTTCGGCGGCGCGGAGGACGCCGCCGCGGAGGTGGGCGTCGTCGTCGGGTTCGGGTTCGTAGATGAGGTGGTCGCTGCTGGGGCAGATGTTGTCGGTGTAGTTGTCTTTTCTGCTTCTGCGCCTGCCGGTGGCGGGGGAGGTCGGTATCTTGGGTTCGGTGGCGTCGGGCTCGCCATTCAGGGCACGCTGGCGCATGAACTCGATGCCGTGCTCGTCGCTACAGTATTTGGAGGGTTTCGGGCCTGATGCTCGAGCAGGCTCGCGGCAGGTTTCGAGACGGCACATGCGCTTCCAGAGGGTTTGGCCTACGCCTGCTTCGGTGCAGTTGGGGCCTAAGGGTGTGGTAATTAGCAGAGGAACGGACATTGACTGGGAGATATATGCGCACAGAAATACTTGTCGATCAATTTACCGTCTCGCTCGCTCATATCCACACATCTGCCGTGGAACCAATCCTCGCATGGGCCATCGCATCCAATCATCCAGGTATGGTCATCGGGTTTGCGACATATGCAGAAAAGCTCCGATGAGTCGCCCTCATCCATCTCTTCGTCTTCGTCTTCATCTTTTGCGTTTGCCACGGACGAGCTTCGAGCGGGGGTGATGGAGCCTTGCTTTCCTCCCTTGGGAGCAGGAGTTTTGCTCGCGCGACTTGAAGCTGGTGTGCCTGTGCGGGGCCAGGCTGGAGAGCTGGCGATGCTGTCAGTCTCGATCTTGCGCTTCTTGCTTGGAGGCTTCTTTGCATTCGCTGTTCCCTTTTTCGGCGCAGGTCGCTTCTTGGACGGAGCTTGCTTTGGCTTTGCCGATGGGCTTCGGGTGGAAGGTTCAGTCATGGTTGTTGTAGGTGACGGTTTGTAGCTTGCATCGTTCTTGAGGTCGGCCACGGCCTTCGATGTCATAGGTGCTTCGCCTCCTAAGCTAGGTGGTTCGAGAGCATCCGTCGAGCTATCAACGGTCGTCGCATCCCGTTGAGAGCTCACTTCGCAGAGCTCGAGTGGGACCTCTGCCATCTCAGTCTTCACTTGTACTTGTTTCGCCTGTTTCTCTGGAATATCTGGAATGTGCGATGGGCGTATAACGCTCGGTGAAGGCTGTCGGATCTGCGCTGTGACCGGTGAGAGCGGTTCTGGTAAAGGCCTTGCGGGCTCAGTGGGAGGTGAGGCAGGTAAAGGCGCCGCGACAGTACACCCACTCCCGTTAATGTCGTTCTCGGTATGCGGTTCTACCGCAGGCAAGCCCTTCATCGGCGGTATGTTCTCATCAGCTAGTGATCGTCGCAATGGAGGTAAGACTTCGGATGACGTATTGATGTCAGAGGTTCGACGCGCATTCACTCCATTGCTAGAGCTATGATGATATTGTTCCAAGCCTGGTGAGAATTGCCCCATAGACAGTTGTGGACGCGGGAGCTCGAAGGATCTGGGGGGTGAGGTATGGCTTGAAGTTGGCCGAGATGAAGACGTAGGAGGGTTAGGGTGATGCATGTCGTAGCTGATTGATGAATGGGCTGCTCGTGAAGGCGAGGGCAAAGGAGCGCTGCTGGTTGCGGCTTCTGCAAGGGCGTCGAGTGGGGAGGTGAGTGAAGGGCGGCGAGGAGAGCCTCCGGTATAGATGTTAGCTGGTCGCATATTGTGATAGACTTCTTGATGATCGCTCGCGATGCCTCCGGCACCGATTGCTGGATTGATGATAACTGGCGACTGGAAGTCTGCTGGTGGTGCTGGCGAAGCTGGGTTGAGCAATGCCGATAAGTTCGACATCACGGCGATCCAAGGCGTCTCGTCCCGAGAGTCAAAGACCCCAATGATGTGGTTGATCAGACTGCCTCATAGAAACAAGCATTGCGGACCCCCAGATTGCTTTCGAAAAGATGGCGCAGTCTTGACGTGACATCAGATGGAGCGATGATTGATGAAAGTAACCGCGAGGATCACCAGGAAAATGTGGGGCTGGCCAAGCCCGGCCGCCAAGCATCGTGAGCAGGGGTACCACGTTGCCTGGGTGCTGCCGTGCCTGGCTGCTCCATCTGTGAAGAAAGCGGACAATCAGGTTGGGAACAAGATCGCACTTTCCCCCTACTATCTCCCTATTGGAGCTCTCTTTTTTTTCCTTTGGAAACAATCCTAGAAGCACGGGGTATTTAGCTGTCATACTTGCCGTTATCCACAGGTCAAGACGAGGGAAGGGCCAGGTTTTGGCTCCCGTGATTTGGACAGCTTTCCCAACTAGACGCTATGAGCGATGAGGTAGGTCGTTCTCCTATATTAGCCTTGGTTCAGCAGCTTCATTTCCTCTGTAATTATGCTTACCCGGTTGTAGGGCGCCTCACCCCGTGAGCTCTTACTAGAAGCATCCCGCCGCAACAATACCTCTCTCCTCTCCGAAGTTCTGACGTCCCAATCACATCCGAGCAAAATAGCGCAGCTCTTAAATGAATCGACGGACGGTCTAGGCAACACTTGTCTGCACCTTGCGGGCAGCTATGGAAGCTGTACGTCTGATGTTGTATAGCTTGGTTCTCGCCTTTTGGGATGCGCTGTGATCGACGGTCCTGCTGACACTGGGTTGGCCTGCGTAGATGAGGTCCTTGACATGCTGCTAGACCAAGAAGGCTTGGAAGTCGATCCTATAGATCGGATGGAGTCAGATACCCCGCTGCATAAGGCTGTCAGGTTCATCAATGGGTTGTTGCAGGAAGAATGGGAGAGTGCAGCATCAATAGCGGATTTGCTACTAGATGCTGGCGCCGATCCAAGGTAGAACGGGGAGCCGAACTATCTCCGAGAACTTGTATATATATACAGGAGCTGACAGCAGGTTACAGGATACGAAACAAAGCCAAGCTGACCCCAAAAGAGCTTGTTGATCCAAAGAACACCAGCCTGAGAGCCATGCTGCAGAATGCCGAATTTACAATGACTGCCGGAGATGACGTTGTAAACCAAGATGAAGAGAACGAGGGCCCAACTGGGAGCGCGAGTGACAGCGAATGAAACGCTGCAGCTGTTGTAGGATTTTGTCTGCGCTTCGCACTACACAAACCCATCGTTGTTAGTTATTGCATCAAAGAGTGGGGCGTCTGGGAAGATGGAAGGCTAGCGAACAGCATTAACAGGGGCATACAATTAGAGGTGTGATTGCAGAGTCATGGTATGTAGAAGTTCTGTCTTTGAGATCGGTCATGGATCTGCACAAGTGTATTTCATAGCGTTTGACCTATTCTGAAAGCGTTCATCTACAGGTGTTGTCAGATTGGTCCGAACCAGTCGTCGCTTTCTTATTCGAAACCCCGCCTACGTGATAACACACTTACATCTCGAGTCACAAGATTCATGAGTATGGATTAGCACCATCACCATATCGTGGACTCGTTAAATAGACTGAATGGTGCAAGATGCAGAGCTCGCAAAGAAAAGCGCGTGGTCTCCTGGGTCCCAGTCTTGCACTCTGCTATGACAATGGTCTACTTCTATCCAGCAGTACCAATTTAATTTTGCTGTACCGAAGGTCGCATGACCTTAAACTAAAGCTCTAAGTAGGTCAAGATATTTAAGGTCGTTTTCATTGAAGTCCTACTGTTTTCATACTTTGATGCAATTAGCATGCGGGATGAGATCATCCCCAAGGTCTCCTGTTCCGCTGCACTTAGCGCTTTCACAACGGTTGTCGCCCCTTGGCCTTATTTTTAGATCCCCGACCCCAACTTCTGGCAAGATGCTTTTGATCAACTTTCGCATTTCTTGATTTATTACTATCAAAATCTCACGTTTGATAGAGTGAACTTTGCGCTTTCAACAGCACATCTTTGATAGAGTCTAAATCAATATTGAGAAAGTTATCTAGTTGCAAAAATTTTGTGTTCCGAAGCGTGTCTCAAAATCAAAGATTGACTTGAACTTCTTAAAGTACTATTCAGTAGTACATATCAACGAACTCTGCAGTTTCTATAGCTCTAGCAAATCGTAATCAAAACTTATAAGTAAAGCAGTGTTAGAAAGCGCATAGTGTCTAGAGTAATACTTGATTAATTTTATATATCTAAATAGCGAAATGCGAAAGTTGACCAAAATTATGTTGCCAGAAGTTGGGGTCGGGGATCTGAAAATAAGGCCAAGGGGCGACAACCGTTGTGAAAGCGCTAAACTTAGAAATCAACTTGACTTTTCATATTAAATATCTTAAGTCCTCCTGGCTTCCTGGGTCCCACCAACCCTTTTCATTTCCATGCTCCAAAGAATCTCTCAGCTTACAGGACACATCACATGCCCAATGGCCGCAACGTCCAAATCCAAGTCTCCTGATATTAACCTCTACACCACCCAGACGCCCAATGGAATCAAAGTCTCCATTGTCCTAGAAGAACTTAGGTTTGTCGCTTTCTACTCAAGTATCGACTCTCCACGATCATTAACAGAACCACCAGCCTCCCCTACAAAACGCATGCCATCGACATCTCCAAAAACACCCAGAAAGAACCCTGGTTCCTCGCTATCAACCCCAATGGGCGGATCCCCGCTCTGACCGATACCTTCGATGACGGCAAGACAATCCGATTATTCGAGTCCGGGAGTATAATGCAGTATCTCGTCGAACAGTACGATACCCAACACCTGATCAGCTATCCTCACGGCACGCGCGAGAGCTACGAAGTCAACAACTGGCTGTTCTTCCTGAACGCCGGCGTCGGACCCATGCAAGGCCAAGCGAATGTTTTCTACCGCTACGCGTCCGAGAAAATCCCCTACGCCATAAACCGCTACCAGAACGAGACTCGTCGTCTTTACCGCGTACTGGACACGCATCTTGCGGCCTCAACGTCTGGCTACCTGGTGGGTGACAAGTGCACCATCGCCGATATCGCGCACTGGGGCTGGGTCACGGCCGCGGGCTGGGCGGGTGTCGATATCGAGGAGTTTCCGGTGCTGAAGGCGTGGGAGGAGAGGATGCTGCAGAGGCCGGGCGTGGAAAAGGGGAGGCATGTCCCGACGCCGCATAAGATGAAGGAGCTGTTGAAGGATAAGGAGGCGACAGAACGGTTTGCCAAGGAGGTGAGTGGGTTGATAGAGAAAGGTCAGAAGGAGGGTCAGAAGGAGGACGCGGGGAAATAATTGCAAGTCCTTGCAAAACGGAATGCTGTAGTCACAGTTGGCTCAGCCCCTTTCTAGGCCACACCTAACAACATCGGAAAGAGGTATGCGCTCTGGAGGAGTCTGAGCCGATGACAATACAGCAAACAGGGGTGCCCAACATTCGGAGCAATTCCGCGGTCGACTTAGAGATTTCAACATCGATTCCGCACAAATTGGTGAGCACTCGTACGAATCTTGGCAAACAAGTATGAAACCGGCTCCGACTTTATCAGCTTTCCACTTGATGTCGTGGTGCGCATGGATGCAGCCACTAGCTAACAGATGTCTTCATGATGATTCCCCTTTCTCCTAGCTCCGAAGTGTGTTTCAAATCTTCCACTTGTTGTATCTTCCTGCTCTCTAATTGAGAGGGCTGTTGGCAGGGACTTACTGCCGTAAAGGTAAATCGTTAAAGCGTATTACTTACGCAGTCATGCGCGAGGCTACGGCTGGATGAGGTTGGCAATATCACAGAGTTCATGCATGCGGTGAAAGCTGGGTTACGACGAATCTCCTGCTGTTGAGGTCTCGTCATTGGTGACTTGACGTATTCTATGCGCGTCATTATAATTGTCTCTGATGCTTCTGCTGTTCTGCTATTCCCAGTCATCGTTTTCTTACTACCTGATATCTTCCAGCAACGGTTCTCGGGCCTCTATATACATGAAAGGAGGAGGCGAAAGGCCCGGGTTTGTATGTCAAGGTGCTAAAAGCAGTGCTGCAGAAGAGAGAATGCGATACAGGCAATAGTGCCTTCCTCGCGTAGGATGCGAATTCCGCATCGCACCGCTCCATGCTTTGTATCTCCGAGCTGTGTGAGTACTCGCTGACGGAGAATAGATCTGTAATATTCTCCATGGCGAATACTCTGAACCTACGTCACGACGACTCTCGTTCGATCAACGACCATGTTGCCTCCAAATTTTAGACCCAGCAATTTGGAGATGCGTCCTTCACGTGTTTCCAAATGGTCTGCGCGGCCTGACGGGACTCAAGCAGAGCCGGCAAGTACTCGGCTGTTAGAGATACTCTACCGTCCATGGGTTGAAGAGGTCAGCTCCAAGCATCAAAATCTTTCTACCGCTCGATATCCGTTGTCCGCCGAGTAATCCGTCAACATTCGCAAGGTACTCGCGCCGTTCTGTAAGTGACATCAAACATCCCACCCCACGTCCAAGAAACTGTTTCCTTGATTTTCTTAGTCGGTTTATCCTGTGCATCAGGTGGTGGCTTTGGTGACCCAGCTGCCTGCAATAACATAAATCAGCCCACAAGAGTTTCTAGAATGCTTTACCGAATGCTCTGATACTTTGGATACCTGGAGCCAGAATATACGTGTTGCCTGTTGGTAATCCCGCATATGGCTGGTATGGGTATTTCGTCATCTGTACTCACAACACGAGTCAGCGGCCAGACTTGCCTGGGAGTCTTCGAAACGTGCAAAAACGCTTCGAGATCCCCAGGATGGATCTGTTGTAGAATGAAGCTCCTGTACCGATCCAAGTCGACACTTTCTAATCTCCTTCTCGTCCATTGGGTGACTTCTTGGCTCAATCAGAGTCCGCCAGTGAGCTTTGTTACCTTCAGCCTGGAATCAATGATGAAAACTCCCTCTCCTCCGTTCCGTTTGAAGGCTATGCGTCTGTCGCTAAGTCTAAGAGGTGGATGCGTTACTTCGGCTTATCTGGTCGACAGCAAATATTCAAACCTCTAGGTTGACCTGGTTCATCGTCTAGCTCTTTGAGCGCGTGAAGCTCATGTCCCTGTGCGCATCTTCATCAATGCTTAAGGTCCATACTGCCGAGTTGGACTGACTACATCCTATGCTCCCTCAATCTGACTGAGCCCACAGGGCATACTCCTTTCGGAGCTACAATTAGGGACAGGCCCGGTCCGTCTTTAAGTGACCACATCAATAGTAGTGTCTTGCCAAACCCCATCTGATCTCAGGGGGCAGATGTATTCAAATCCCAAACTAGCACTCTGTCAGCATTTGTAACGTCAAATCGGTTGCCTCTTGCAAACCTTTAATCGCTCAAGCGAAGACGTTTTCCAAGAGGAAGATGCAAGACTCCTAGTTCATTACGACCTCGTTTGCTCGTTTGTTGTCTTGCTGCCCACCAGAGGCACATGGACAACGCTGATACTCTCCCATTTGCGCCAAGGCTCAGTAGTATTGCGATATGTGCGCTTGACACGCGCTGCATCTTCATCGAAGTCGAAGGCAGCCAGACGTACTGGCCTCTTTGTCATCTCTCTGTTATTCTTATCATCAACACTTGGAGGTAGACTCCACACAGCATTGCTCGCAAGGGACTCCCGCATAGCTTATGTCGCTCCTTTCAGGCGATATTTATGGGGCCGTGTCGGTATATAAGAGGCGTCTCAGTTAGCTTGAATTCTGGAAATCGTACTATGAAATACGATTAGCCACTGGGCAGAGAGCTGCTGCCAACCTGATCTTGGGTACTTACAACACGAATCACCAACTTCTGTTGCCGAACGGGCAAAAAAATTTGAGGTGAGAGCTTACCATTGTTCGGGCTATCAAGGACCTGATAATCTCACGTTGCTGGTCTAAGTTGCTCGAGGAGACTAGACACCTTGTTGCTCAGGTGCAAGGTTCGCAAGCGTTTGCAAACCGTTTCACACTATTGGTGCACTATTAGTTTAAATCGTTTAGTGCAGTTTAGTTTGAGGCATCTGACAAATCGTACAATTCGATTTAGAAGATTTACATCACGATTTGCACCAATAGTTTATAAATATCTTGGTGTTTAGATTAGCTCTAGGTGCAACTCTAAAATAAATTTTAATACTTCGTCGAAGTGTTTTTTTTTTTAGCGTCATCTAAAGAAAGATTTTTGATAATGAGTTAAAATAAAATACGCATAAAAATCTTATTAACGAGTAAAAATTACTATTTACTTTATTATTATTAAATTGATCGACAAACGACTTGACGATTTAGTAGATTCGATGATCGACTCAAAATTCATTAAACGACAAAATTTTAAATCTTGAAATTCTTCTCTTACTTTGCATCTTACAATTTTATTTAGTATGTTTAATTTAAAGCTTTTTATCGTCTTCTCTATCTTAATTGCTTCGCACAAAAATTTATGAAATTTATTTATTAATATTAGATTCGTTGCAAGCAATGCAAGCAATGCAACGATCTTAAATTCGACTAGAAATACGCGAAACATCAAAATAAAAAAATCGATTGTTTCAAAAATAGTTAAATTAATAGCGAAACAATAACGAGCTAAAACAAACGCAAAGAAGAAAAATTTAAAGACTATATAGACTAAAAACATTGAACAATTTTAAAGCGAAAATAAAGAAGAGCTATTTGACGACGTAGACGACGACGATTTAATTAACTCTCTCTCTTTGCTTGTCGATTCTCAAGAAGTATCGCAAACGATTTTCGAATTATTTTTTATTAATAACGCATTAAAATAAAATTGAAAACTTATTTTAAACATTTAAAAGCACTACGAATTAATAAAAAACAATAGCATAAAGTGCAATTATTGCTATATTATTTACAAATTTATCGACGAAACTCGTGTTTTTAAAAATTATTTAGTTAGAAAACATTAAATTAATTTTGTTAATTAACAAATTGTTGTCACGACTATCTATGACGAAAGCATTGAATCTTTTTTTTTTTTTTGTTAAAGAAGAAAAAGAAACGAAAGAATAAGCAATTAAACATCGACATAATTAAAAAGATTAACAAAGAGCATCTAAAATATCTTTATATAAAGTAAATTATCATAACGAATGTGAAGTTTTTATAGATATCTAATAAGAACTTTAAAATGTTTCTACATTACATTTAGACTAATCGCGTCGAGTTAAGTCATCAAGTTCGAGCCAGGTTCCTAGCTCGCCAAGACTCAATTTGGGTTAGAAATCTTGGCCCAAGTATTTGGGTCGAGTCAAAGGGTAGATATGAAGTACTTAGCGTATAACTCGACTCAACTCGCCAAGACTCGAAAAATTTAGATTAATTTTTAAAAAAGTGCATTAATCAACTTAATCAAGTTGATTAATTTAATTAATTTGTTTATAATATTATATAGTAATGCATTTAGATAATGCATTTGTACGTTATTTGTGCGTCATTATTTTTAAACTATTCTTAGTAATTCAAATAATGCGAATTTTTTTAAAAATAGAAAATCTTGGCATTTTGATGTCATTTTCGATTGCTTGGCGAGTCGATCGAGTCGAGTCAAGAAATCGTTGACTCGAGGTCAATTTCGAGTTAAGTCAAGAGATTGATATCTAGTATCTAGGTCGAGTTAGAATGTTAATATCGAAATCTAGCCCAACGATTAGTCTAATTACATTAATTAATTTGCAAATGAGCTACTTTTTTTTTCGTTTAATACGATTAAATTTAGAGTTTATTTATTATTTTAAAAGAGTTAAAAGCGTCTACGACATCTTTTGCATTTTGCGATATTCTTTATATACATTATATACAATGTCTAAACGTTCTTTAATAATCTTGTCTTTCTTAATAGTGTTGCACATTTTATTAATGAAGCAAATAATTTGCGAACTATATTATTAACATTAAAAGAACTTCAAAGTAAGTATAGCGATGCGAATATAATTATTATTATATTGAATGTTTTATTCGTCTATGCAATTCGAAACAAACTAAGATATTTCATTATAAATAATGTTATCAACAATAATACTATGTTAAAAGCTATCGCTAAGAAGTTTTATAAAATGAACAACATTTATTATAATTCGATTAAGCATTGTCTTCGCTACATTAATTACGTTATTAATTTATTTATTTAGACATTTTTATTCGACAAACATTCTAATATCGAAAACGATCGCAAAGCTTGCAATAACAACGATAACAACAATTTTTCTAATAAAGAGCTTTAGAACTATCGCAAGTTTAATTCGCAAAACAAATTATATAACATTATTGTCTATATTATGCGAAGTTCGTAAAGAATTTAAAAGTTTAAACGATTAAATAAGAATTTAATGTCAAAAAAAGATTATTGCGTTTAATAAAATTTCTAATTTATAATCCTTAATTAATTTATTAATAGAATTAAGCTCTTTTTACAATTCTTTATTAGTAACAATTCTAATATATTTAATGATATTTTAATTGTTAGTGATTAAAGAACACTAACTAGTATAAAAAACTTTTTAGAGTCGTTTTTTCAAATTACTAAATACACTAAAAGAGGACATGCTACTATTGATAAAATTCTTTTATTATTAGACTTTCTTTTTGATAAATACGAAATCGACGCTTTTTCGCACATTGTTAATAACTTTATGAAGTTATTAATCGACGCTAAATAAAAAAAACTCAAGAAATACTAAAATAAAAACGTTAATTTAGTTTTCATTTACATTGTTGTCATCGCATTTAATTTTACGAAAAAGATGTTCTACTTTATTACACATTAACAATTTGATTAAGTTAAAAATATAAGATAGCAATTATTGCAATTGTAATAAATATATAATACTTTTACATTAACAAGATTTTCGTCTAAGACAATTACGAAAACAATTAAGATTTTAAAGTTTTTGCGATAAATAAACGTCACGCGATCGACAACAATAATAGACGAGTTAAAACAATATCTAAATAAGTCTCTTATTTATATTAATAGTTTTAATATTATTCAATAATAAAAGAATTAAAGATCACGTTTATCGATGCTTATATAAATAATTATAAACACATTTTTTATTTCGACAATATTATTTGAATTGAAACGCGTCTTTTTTTCTATAAAGCACATTTTTAATAACGAAAGAGTACGATTAAAATCTTATACAATAGAGACTTTAAAATGCGTCAAGCATTGAATGCGACAAAGACTATATACGAACGCAAATTTAATCGTCGTCATAACTACAAAGATAACGAAGAAAGATCATTAGATGCGCGACAAAGAGATAAATATATACACGAAATTAAGTCTCAATTGCATTATTAAAGGTCTAAACTAGCGTACACTATTAGTTTAAATCGTGCAATTTGATTTAAGGCCTAAAACGCACGATTTAAGGCGACGACAAGCAGTTCAGTTTGATTTAAGGCCTAAAACGCACGGTTTGCACGGTTGCGACCCTTGCTCAGGTGAGCTGTTGTCCATAGCTTTTCGGGTGTTCTGCAGTACGAGACTTAGATTATCTCAATCGTGGAAGATCCTTACTTCCAAACCCAGGTATGTCTGAACAATTCTTATAGTGCTTATAGAGTTCTGTGTCAATGCGTGTGTCATCCGCTTTCAATAGAAGAGGGCTGTCGGTTGTCTAAATCTTCACGCTTATGCTTCCATTGCCACCACTCCAGGGCGACCTTCCGACGCATTGGCGATACTAATATCTTCGCGCCTCTTTAGGCGCAACATCTATTGCGCTGCCAGATTGCTGTACCGTTTGCAAAAGTCATCATTTGCCAAAAGGATCCTTGAATTCATCGCCGCCCAGTAGCGTCCAAGAACCGATTCGCTCCTGTCATGTCGAGACCACAATCTCTCTCTGTTGATTTATTGTTCCTCTGACTCCCCAATCACCAACGTGAAGCCGAGTTGCTGATACTGCTGCACGAATGCTCGTAGCCTCTTTACATTAACGCTTAACGCTCAGACCCTCTATTTCTAGGAGCACCAGAAACATCGCTATTTCATTTGACATTTTCTCGATGAACAAGAGCTTCGATTCAATTCACAAGTCCAAAGCTCTAAGCGGCAATGGATTCTTCGATCTTGTGCTCACCCAGATGCAGTTCATATAGTGGGCAGACTGTAGATTGGTCATGATCTGTCCCTGGCGTAAGGCTTGTTGCGCTCGCTCTGGATACCCTCGGTCTCGTCAGCGGATTGTCTCTCTCGGTATGAGCATCTTAGGAGTAAGTATGTTGATACGAGGATAGTGACACGCTTTCAGACCTCTTTCTATTCATATACCCATTCTCCTGCGACATGAGCATGGCTTCTAACATACCGGCCACCATTCTGAGCCTTCCATATGGGCTAGCGCTTCTCGATGTGGGTTTGGTTAATAATAGTATCTTGAACAGAGGCTAGAGCTTTCGACGCACCTCTTCGTTAGCGTAGCCACGTTGGTGATCAATACGGTGTTGAAGCGTTGCAACGGCTACTTCGCCAATGGTGATGTGAGACTTGGTAGGGGCCGTTCATTTTCGGCCCTCTCGATACGGAGTAAATGAGGTGGGAGCCAAGATCCAGCTTCGTTTTGGAATGTGTTTTTAATTAGAGCATCCCCTAAGACGCTGCAAATTCCTGAAAGGTCGCTACTCCTGAGCGATTCGCATATGAATGCGAGAATGGTGCAAAGAAGAGATGTAGGTAGATCAAAAGAGAACCAAATTATACCGTGCTTCTTCAAGCGCGACAACTTGTAAGATTGCCATATCCTGCCATAGCTCGATCTTTGTACCCATGGGCCTGAAGCGGCTTTGATATCCTTGCGAGCCCAGAGTTGATTGACTTTTGGGCAGTGGCTTATAAAATCTAGTTTTGCCGTAGCCTTTGAAGTCATGGGCGGCCATACCCAGAGTACGCAATCCTCTGCTGACGCCCAAAGTTGATGCTGATTCTTGTAGAGCAACTTGTTCTGGATGCATCTTGCATCTACAATTCGAGCTACGATTCTCGTGACCATGCACCTGTATGACTTCCTCAACGGCGTCGCATCTCCTAGGATGATCTTGTTCGACTCATTCTCTGATTCTGCATAGGACGCTCGGATGACTTCGACCTTTGCTACGGGTGGTTCGTGTCGAGGCTTCCTTCTCTCTTGTCGTTGGGACTTCTTAGTCTCCGAACAAGTCGTCTTGGGCCTAGTCGCTGTTCTTTACAATCAAGGGCAATCGATATACATCTGCTATAAAAAGACCAGAACAATCCACCGCATCATGCCAAAGAGCTAGATTGTAAGATGAACTCACGTCTGTAGAACTCCCTATCTGTCTTCCCAATATAGAATATAAACCGATCTTTGATGCGCACATATAAAGCAGCTTGAGTAGGAGCGATTATCTTCCATAAAGATTGAGATGTTAACGATAAATCGACAACTCGTCTCACCGACGAGTCTATCAACATAGCCATAGATTATTCCTTGGCTCTTACCCAGGCCACACGATGTGTGCCTTCATTCCCGTAATTGATGTACTTCTCGATCTGGACCTAGAGAAGAGCACGCTTGCACTGAATGGCACCGTTGCGATGCTAATTGGAAACTCCGCACTTGTTGCTGCAGCGGTACGAATGCGGCGAGTTCTGTGAACGATGGTCCCGGCCCCATATATGGTCCAGCCGTAGATGCCGTGAGCCTTGTCGGCATATAGGGAAACTGGCCATTCATTGAGGTACTTTGAATTGAGATTATGGATGTTGCCTTTTGGTCATTCTGGATCGCTTTGGCACGTTGTCAATAGAGGCTGTCCCGCCAGAGTGTCGTTTGGTGGGAGATGTGGGTATCACGAGGATATAGCCAAAGATGAAGAGGTGTCTTTAATCATAGCTGTGTTGCTTAGCTCCGAATATATGATATTCTCATCCTGTGATACCAAATTCCTACAAACCATCCATGAAATTGCGGCGAAGTCCATCGTCATAAGCAAACCACCAAAGCCTTCTTTAGAGATGCCACTATCCTCAGGCAACCATTAATTGCAGACAGACCGAGACTCCACGACCTCTCTATCGAGGGACAAGCCTTATGACCAAATCTCACAATGACGGTGAGCTGTCATGCTGCTTTTCGAACCTAATTCTCTGGTGATTGCCGGACTCCTTTGTCCCATCAAACGGGTTTGATCGGAATCTCACATAGCTGACAGCCATTGATTTCTTTGCAGAGATACCCCATGGTAAGTTTCGTCGTCGACATAGTTTTGCATCTTGTCTAGTTTTGCTCAGGCTGCTGTAACTCTTCTACTTCAGCGTAGGGTCGTTGAATCTATACCATGCATGTCATCTTCCTTTCGCGTTATCAATGTGTCTGTCAGACTTGCTTGTAATCTTGCATCTTGTACACTGATCTCAATTTTGAAATGGTAGCTGTACGATCGTGTCAGAATCGGAGAAGACGGAGATGCTGGTGCATCGTGAATTGAACCGAGAGAACTTTCAAGATTCGAGCGAGACAGCTGAAGGGGTATGCTAAGACCGCTCCAATGCTGCAGTCTGGGTAAGATCTCTTCACGCCGATTGCGTCCCAAAACACATCCTCGATAAGGATTTCTTCGTCGAGGTGCTAGCGTATGTATGCGCTTTCTCCACACAGTTCGTTGACAAGACTTAACGCCCTCCTGTACCAAGGCGGTAGAGAAAGCATTATCTGACGTGTCCCTGTGTGTACCCTGTTCATTGCCCTTAGATACACTGGTCAATCTTTGGGTTGAGTGTGTCACATAGTGCTGCTTCATGTCTGGTAACATCCACTTGGCTACTCTCACAGTGCTTTTTCCCCGATCAATTGATAGTGTCGTAAGGACTATCTCACCCTTCCTTGTAGAAATTGAACACATCCATGGACTTCCCGACGCTTTGAATGGTTTTGACTCCCATCTTGTGGAGAGCTTTGTGTTGAACAATATAGTATAGCATTCTCAAGCGTTCAATCCTGGCTTTTCGAGGCGCCGAACAAGCACGGCCTTCGTTCCCACAGCATGACTTACGAAAGAATGGTCATAGTGGTATTGGTGTCCACGGGCGAAAGCGTTTCTTGAAGTCGCGCTGTATTCGCAAGGAACAGCAACGGTAATTTCCTTCTCGTTGTTCGTGATGTAGTTGATATGTGGATATACAGCGAACAATGAGGCTAGGAAGCAAAAGTCAGGAGATTGTAAATATATGTAAAAATGTTTAGAGAGGTATAATGTCTCTCTAATGAGAGCAATAGCGTAATGGGACTCACTATATCGCTCACCATGCTTTCATACTGATTTCTGATAAGCATCAGTCTCCTCGCAGACACCTCTACGCGTTTGTGAGTATGCATTCTCAAGGTTAAATGAAGACCTTTCAACCGATGCTGACCATCTAGCATTGGAATTTGGATTTTTAACACGTGCTACAGCGGCAGCCTTGCTTTTTGTAAGCCCGGACCAATGCTCGCCAGAACCATCGATTGCTACCCTTCAGCCAGACAGTCACACCTTGATGTTTACCGCTTGACTCAACAGCCAGGCTTCGCAGCGAATCACGTCGTCACTCTGCAGACGGGCATCCCTCCGCGAACGCCGTCAGCCTTGAGAATGAGATAGAGCGAAGGCCAGATGTCGATGGTACGGTTGGGAAACGTGGACCTGCATTCCATATGTCCTGGCACACTCAAGATGTTGACCGTGAGGTCCGTTACTTGGGCAGAAGTCGCGCATCGCATAGGGCGAGTCTATTGAATGCTCTTCCGCAAATCACTATAACTTCTTTACGATACCCATCGTGCTTCTTTGGGAGATTGCGAAGTGCAATGACTCTCGCTTCGTAGTCTTCTCCAGAATCGGATGTTTTTGCCATACCTCGAGGGTATGTGACATATGAAAGGACCCCCGGACCGTGGGTACAGAATTTGCGGGGAGTGAATCGTAATGGATGGAAGTCAAGTGGTTGACTATTGATAAGGCGCTCGGAACGGACCTCGCTTAAAGCAGAGACTTGCAGTACTGTGCGGGCTTTGACTGGTGGGTCTTTGAGTGCTCGCCATCCCTCACACCGCTGTATATCCTCTGTGTCCCCATCGCCCAACACTGTGTCATAGGTAGACTTTTCCAGAGATTGAAGATACTTCCCCACTGGCGTGTCATGTACTTGAATCTTTCTGTCTTTGATCACCTCTTGTACGATTTCTTTCCCATCGCGGATGGCTCTAGTGGTGAGTTAGGGCTTCACCCCCGGCTGACTGTGAACACCTAGATCCGACGAATAGGACCGGCTCTGGTGTTGTAGGGCAAGCATAATCAAAGTACCTAGCGAGCGTCAATAACACAGTGCTCTGTGCAGTACGGAGAACATGGTCGTAGTAATAGAATTCGGTCTCATCAAAGTCGGAATCCTCCAGGGTAACAGCTTTCTTCTGACCTCAAACTGTACGATCGTCGACAGTGACAATAGAAAGTGTTGGTCAGCAATCTGGTGAGGTTAGGACGATGTGCGATCTTCCGAACCTTTCCTTAAGGTTCAAGCGACTGGTTGCAAGGGTCTTGAAGAGAGCCTTCACCGGTATATTGGATGGCTCTACCGAGTCCCACTTGAACCATATCACCAGGAAGGGATGAGAACATTGGTACTTTCCGACCTCTCCAATATCGCTATACCTAAGGTAGATTATGATGCCTGGCAGAGCATCACTATGCTCCTTGCCTTCCTCACCTGGAATCTGCGTAGGTTCCGAGGGAAGTGACTGATGAAGTCTTTGATAGTTTCATCCACTGCGTTTTTCATTTCATTCCAGACCTTCATCGCATCCCTCTTGGCTACCAACTCTTACTCAGATGGGGAAGAGCCCTTCCCAGTGAGGGTCTTCGGTCAGAAACCTCTCGTTCCATAACACAAAGCGTATACGCTACAGTCGGCCAAGGTCTATTAAAGATCTCACAGCCAGCTCACACTCTTTAGATAGAATTTCCTCAGCGGGGAGCTAGCCACTATGTCCAAGTACTTTTCTATGAAATTGGTAATAGCGAGGAAGTTCTCCTTTGAGAAGTTGTTGGCAAAGTACTTTTGCAAGGTCGTGGTATCCTTGCAGCGGAGAAACATCGAGTTGTGAGCGCTCCTTGGCAGCTCAGTACTGCGAGTTCGTTGCATGATCGTATCTGTCGTTGTAAGAGATACGAGCCTTTACCCACAGCCATCAGTCTCTACTAACATGCCAATTCCCAAAGCCACCCTCGAGACCATCGACATACAGTAATAGCGTAGAATCACAGGCTCTCAACCAGAGACCTTGGTGATCGTGGTGTCCCTTTCGATAAGCATAGCCAGCACCTTCATAACAATAGCTAGATAAGTGGAAGACAGAACAGGAGCACCGAAACGTAGATGCTGGTAAACGGTCTGCGCTGATGTCTGGTCGAAAGTGGCCAAAGGAGACGCTGGCTAGCTGTTAGTGGGCGTGATGGTACCGGATATGCTGGTTTGGTGAAGAGCTATCGCTAGGACAGGCGCAATGAAAGCTCTGAAGCACCGAGGCGCGAAGGACAAAAGGCTAGCAAATGGTGAAGGCCAGAGAATGGGCCAAAGTATCGCGCTTCGCATAATGCTGGATCTTCAATCGGACATCTGCCGGCTTCTTGGTGGCGATTTTGGAGGCCTTATCAGTCCTTTTCAACAAAAGCAGGCTTCATCGAGGTGTGGTTGATATCCGAATGCCTCCGTGTGTCCATGCATTTATATTCTTTTCTCCTCGTTTCTTTTCTGATATCACCCTTGGTCACAGCACTTCCGGAAGTAGCTTTCACTGAGCTCAGCCATATCATTCACTCCATGTCTTTGGCACCCCATTGCCAGATAATCTCCATTACCCAGATCTGCTCGTTTTCTCTGAAGACATGAGTCGCCTCAACCAAAGCGTGATATGCACCCTCGGCGCGATAGAGTCTCTGCCCTAGATATATAGAATATGGAGACTTCTAGAATCAAACCTAGAAATTGCGTAGTGAAGATCAGGATGCTCCGGAGTTACTGCTGCCTCGTTCAGCGTCCTGCGAAAAGGTCAAGGGACGAATAACCATAGCAGATGATATGTTGTAAACACCAAACAAAGTGAAAAGGTTTACGACTTGCCTACGAGATCATGTTTTAGAAGATGACAGAAGCGACCGGACTCTTCAGAGCTTTGCGTGAGCTCTTCAATAGAGAAATTAGATACAGCGAGCTGGCTTCGCTCAATGTTGCGGACTCGGGAAGGGGAATCCTAAGAACTAGAGGAAGGGAAGATTGTACTGGAAGCGGCGAGAGCCAAGTAATAATCTCTCCATCTATTGATTCTTCCACAGTGTACGGCAGATCATTTGGGGTCATCACCATAGGTCGCTCAGGTTTGGTCAGACGCGACTAGTATGTGAGTTGGAGACAACCAATAACAATTGCAGTGAAGTGCTTACCATGTCACGATCAACGTACCCTCCGACAAGTTTTTTATTTTCCAGGACTCAGTCAACACACGATCGACTTATACAGTCTTGGTCGACGTAAGAGCTGGCAATTTCTTGCGTCAACTATTGAAAACAAATTAGCAATAGCTGAGTCTTTCGGTATCTGAGGATCTTCTTCAGGATCGTAAGAATGTAGCCACTTCGTCTGCGATAGCGTTTTCATATCGTTGAGTTACAGCACGTTCCACGCCTGTTGTAACAGCCGTTGCATCTGGAATTGGACTCCGACTTCTGTTTGTACATTGCAGACTCGATTGCAGCTGTAACATTCATATGCCGAAGAGCTGTTCTTCTTCGAAAGCCAGCTTGCTTAGTAATATTCCAACGTTATGAATTGTGGTCCGGGATTGCAAAACATGAGCCATTTCCAGCACGAAATTAAATCAAACCTGCAGAAGAAAAAAGAGATCAGTAGCGGCCGTAGTGAGGGTCGACCCAGTGAGTTCGTCTCATAGAACCGCTCTGCTGATTCACAGCGTCACAGTCTCACCACGAAGTGAACATGTTTGCAAATCTCGCTGTTGCTGGAAGCGCCGAAGGATTCCTTTCATGCATGGTTCGTCGCCTGGCAAGACTTCGACGCAGGTGAGTACTAAAAGAACGCGGGCTCTCGGATTTGCTGTGACCAAAAGGGGTCGGGGACACATTGTGTATCTGTTCCGCTGGCTCCCTGTCGTATTATTGCCTGTCGAAACAATATACAAGTCTCTGAGCTCGTGTCGCAAGCCTTGGGAATCCCGGTTCGACTCGTAGTATAGACGCCGGCTCCAACCAATTGCTTGCTAGCAGATGATCTGAAGGCGAGAAACTGGGGACAATCTTTTCTGCTGAGCATAGAGATCGTCGTCTGCCATGATTGTACGCAATTTGGAAATTTACACAACCAGAGTCGACAGTATACATCATGCACGCTGTCTGGGAAGTTATGCCTTCTGGATGGGAAAATGCGTTGGCAGACGAGTGGTCGTATAATGGACTGAATCAATGATTGTCGTTTTGATAGGGTTAATGAGATTCCCTTGAGCGACCAAAGGCGTCGAATCCACCGTTCGATGGACGAAGCGAAGATCTTGTGACGGCGCTTCCCCTTTCCGCGTTGGTCGCACAGCCTCTTCTCCAGGATACTCAACAATGTGCTGGAGAACGAGCTAAAGAAGAAATTTTCTAACACTAAAGACCGACGCTAGTCATCATAGGCTCTAATGTTTTGTGAGACCAGCAATGCAGATGTGACATCCTTGAACAGCTAGCCGTACGGTACTGTCCCTAGAACTCGGATCAATATTGAGAGTTTTGATTTGAACAATGACCTCCTTCACAGAGATCTGGCATGAATATTGAAGCGGGGGAGCCTGAATGCTTTGAAACATACTCCGTCGTAGTTTAGAGTAAGTTAATAAGGTATGGTGGGTGTGTAAGCAGATATATAGTACAGAAATATGGGGGTGGAGGATTGTAGAACCATTCATGGCCTCAAACCTTATCTCACACTGTGCTAAGTGCCACGCGCCTAGTGTATCTTAGATCCGACCAGATACTAATCGAGTTGATGTCCTGTCAGTGAATTCTCCACAATCAATACTGTGAGCAGTAGTTGTTCAGAAGAAATGCAACGGCTTCGGCCTCATCGCACCAAGACGCAACCATGCCTGTATTGACTGGAAAGATAGCAATCATCCTGACCGCAAGGCAAGGTAATTCTGCATACACTTGAGACCAATTATCAGTGTAATGTTTTGACAGAAATGCCATTGCAGGGATGCCAAGATAGAGCTAAATCAGAGAACAGCGGAAACCCGCGCAGACTTCTAGTTAGTATCAGCCACATTGAACTCAAAAGTCTTGGTGGATTTTTATCCTTCCTCAAACCTAATAACCCAAGAGTAACAGCAACCTTTCAACGTCTCGCGCGACCGATCATCTATCCCGAAGCCATACTTACAACCACAACTCTACAGGAAGAGAATGCCACTGCCGATATGTGTCCGCCAGTCGATCGACGTTGCTCAGTACCTGAAAGAAGCCCGAGAAATGCCAGTGCTGTGGACAGTTCGGGAACCCATCGATAAACGCGAAATCCTCGCTCATGCCGCCAGCATCCCACTTGCGGACCTCGAGACTGTGACACTATCATTCCGTACCGCAAAGGTTTCCTGGGCTGATTGGGAAGCTGTTACACCCACCGCTGAGGATCGAACGAGGATTTATGAGTGCGCACTACTCTCAATACCTGCGGTGAAGGTTGCGCAAGAATGGTATCTCCGACAAGGACTTTGGCCATATTCGGGCAAGAGAATTACATGGAATAAGAAGATCACTGTGTTTCTCTCAGGATATCCTATCAATGTAAAGGAACAACCAGCAGGTCAGGTCAATGTCGACAGGGCATTAACCACATACCGCATGGAGTCAGGGTGGGAAGAATTAGTAGCGAGGACCGAGGACATGTGTATCGACGAATAGACATGGACATCGCGGGTCCGCTAGGAGGACTGAACAATTAATCGAAGATGTGCCTCTAGATTTGTGCCTTACAATCTCCAAGTGTTCTTCAAGTCTGGCCATCATGATCAGTGCCCTGTGAGCCAACTGAACGTGAATAAACGTACTTGCCTCATCGTTATCGATATATAAGCATATGTGCGTACAGATCCAAGAGTGAGTATGTCTGATGACACCTTATATGAGCTCGAATTTAAGGTCGGCACTATGCACTCAAGTCGAAATGCGTGGGGAAAAAACGTTAGATCATGAGAAACGTTGTCTCGGAAAATGATAATAATTTGGCCAACAGCATTATCAATGAGGGGAAATGGCAGCGAGATAGCTAGCTGTTTGATTGCCTGCTCCAGAGGTAAATTGGCGGTGCGCTTCGATTTCTAGACTTCAAAGGTTCCTGATTGAAAACGAGGAGTGACCGTTTCGGCATCTCAATGATCTGGAGCGACCCAGCCGTTGCTCTGACATGAATTCGATGCGTGGCAAGGAGGACTGCACTGTCTTAGTAAGACCCCTTTTCGTCATCATGACCATTTGTGGCATGAATCCTACATTCCCTCGGATCGAAAAATTGGTGTCATTACGAAGGATAAGATACGTTTCAATTGTTTGCCTCTTTTGTAACGAGCTATTATGAGGCGATCACTCTCTCGTATAAGGTCGAAATCTTCCCAAGGTTAAGAGTGCCTGCTGGCCAGGATTTGTTCAGATTTAGTAGCGGGTGGAACAACAAGACCCTAGATACTTAAAGTCTGATCATTAAGTCTTTCCATGGCGACCTGCCTCATAAGCATCAACTGTATATGATACGCTCGCGGTCTAGCAGATGATATGTTTCGATGCAGCGTTGCTAATTCCTCGTGGCATTGCAGGTTACTCGCCACGCAAGAGTTGCAGGAAATTGCTCCGTTCTGTCGTGCACACTCTATGTTCAGTTCGCGGCATTGATCGCATGTCTTAGCTTTTCTCTGGACCTCGTTATTGCGGGCAGTTGCGGCTGATTGAGCACTTTCGCGTGCTGAAGTGACATTCGTCTCTATCACACCGCCCTCCTCATCAAGATTGACCAGCTGGTCGGCCTTCCGGCGAATCCGGCAATGATCAACCAAAGTTCTAGAGGTGCCGCCTGTGCTCGTACTGCCCACGGCAAGACTCCACCATTGAGCTGGCCTTAATAGACGATGATACCGGTTTCTGTCAACTTGCTCCTCCATGATGTTTCGCTGCAATATTTCCATATCGGAACGGGCAAGTGCTTGTAGGCTTGGCGTCACGCCTGCAAGATGGCTTTCAGAGATTGGATCAATCGAGAATGGCGGATGTAGACCCATAATTTCTTTTGCAGACGGCTGGCTTAGTATCTCCTTTGCCATGTTCTTCTCACCGAAGAATTGTGTGAAGAGGTCTTTCCAATCAACGGATATCTTGTGCTTCTTGGGCTCAATGGTCAAGCTCGGCATCGCGCAATCACGTAAACCACCGCGGACCTGCGTCAGAAAGATTCCACGAGTGTTATCGTACATACGCAAACGAGTTTTTGGCCCGGAAGTGTTAATTCTGCCGAGCCTCCCTGTCCCCACTCTTTCTCCGACATATCCGAAGATCCGATCCCACGGTTTTGTATCAGCGTCTGGCTGAACACATGTAGTAGAGAACTCAGCTCTCTCAGGACATTCCGGATTGAAGCCAGCGAATTTAAGACCATCAGCATAGGTGACGGGAGGCGCGCGATCTGAAACGGCTATAGCATCAGAGTACGTCAGTCATGAAATTCGACCTTTTATGATGGGTTAAGCTCAGAAAATTGTGTGTTTCTGAGTGGCTTCCCTGGCAAAAGCAGCGATGCAAGTATGAATGCAGCAAGTGATACAAAGACGCTATTACACAATGGAGTTGGCAGATGATCGCTGCCAGATGATTGAGACTATGAGACCTTACCATATGCGACGTATATTGAAGTTTTAGGTAAGTGCTCAGACTCGAACATATCCTCAATTGCAGCTTTAAATTGGCGACAGACGAAGCGCACTGTCGTCCAGAGGTGAGTAAGCTCATCTTGACTTTTACAATCTCGAAAATTTTCCAAGATGAGATCCAGGATCTCGGGAGGGAAAGAAAGACTCGTCGACATTCTGGCCTGTGTGACTTTCGAGTTGTAAAGGCTAGAGGAAGAGATGGCCAGGCAGGAGTAATGATCGTATTGATTCGGACGGTGTATAGTAAGAACAAGAAGACGGTATAACCCGCCCTTGATTGGAATGAGTTGAATTCAACGGTCTGCTACTCCGTCAGATTCCCGAAGCGGACCGTGGTACGAAGTATTGACTTTGTAAACGGCTTAATTCCATTGCTCATGAAGAAATTTCGTCGCACTTGAGCTAGCTGGAGCAGAAGTCTTCGGCTCGGAATGTCCAGCAGGTATAAATATTAAAGGTATTGACCCAATCATTGTGTTGCTGTTGAGGTTATGTATGACGAAGTTCGCAGAAATTATCGCCAAGCCACTTAAGCGCTTGGCGCTTCGACATCGGAGTCTTTCGATGCACCACCCATGAAATGGGTTCTTCGAATTCGCCATAGATCACTCTCGGTCAATCAGCCCATCATCAATCCATCGATCGCTCTCCCAGACTTTTCTTTAGAGATTGGCGCACCCTCTATCATCATCCCATCGGCTGGTGAGAACCTTGATGCCAAGTAATATACTTCGAGAGAGCATCTGAACAGAGAACCGTAGAAACCCAAAACACCCCCCCCCCTCCTACCCCTCACCCCTTCTCCCTTCCCCCCTCCCCAAAACCCCTACTCCCTCTTTCCCCCCTCCCCCCCCAACACCTCGGGCCTCACCCCCAAAACCCACCCCCTCCACCCCATAAACGGCATCAACCCCCCAACACACCCCCCCAGCGCCCTCCTCGTCAACCCCCCCTCCACATCCTCCCCCCTCAGCGCCTGCCAAAGCAGCACCGCGATCAACGCCCCCTCCCCCGCCCCCAGCGTCACATACGCCGTCCACCGCTTGTCCCTCGCGCCTTTCTGGTTGGGGAGCGCGAGCAGGAGCTGGGGCGTGAGACCGTAGACTATGGCGGCGAGGTATTGGAGGAGCTGGATGGATGCGGGCGAGGGGTTGGGGGAGGAGGCGGTGAGGGAGGGGGTGGAGCTGGATGTGAGGGAGGTGAGGATGGGGTGGGGGAAGAGGAGCATAAGGGTTGCGCCGAGGATGTTGGCGCTGGCTTCGAGGGCGAGGGCGAATTGGATGGTGGAGAGGGAGGACATGATGTTGGAATGACTTGGCCGAAGCGAAGAATCGAAAAGGAAATGTTCTCGGTCTCGGGTGAAAGGTGAGGTCATGTGGTAGGGCTGATATAAAAAGCGGTGATTGGCTGTCAGACACTTGACGGCTCAAGGCTGCGATTTAAACGTCTTCACGTTTTCATCAATGGTTCTTGCAGGAACCTTACGACGGGATCACGATTGCAAGGAGATATAGCTGATGGCCTTGCCCTCGCCGTGGGCTCTAGTGAGACAACAAAAGCTCCGTAATGCCCTACGTAGATGAGGCATTCTTCGAAAGAAGCTTGTGCCTCTGAACATCCCAATTGCTGCAGAAAGCGAGAGGCTGCGACGGGGGTGGCAATGTTACATAATTCCAGATTATATTGAGGCTATATACATTACTTCATGCCCACAATGGCTCCAAACCACCTTGCTCCAAGCCACCGGCTAGGGCACAGGAACTGCACCGCAATTCTGAAGAGTAAAGACACAGATGCCCATGCAGATACCATTCATTATACATACTCAACCTCACAATCCTGGCCGTCACTCGCGGCCTGCTTCGGGGCACTATGTTGAGACCAAGATTGAGGCTTACGGCCCTTGGTCCCCCAAACGCTCGCACCGTCATTATTCCCCGGCCCTGTCAACACAGTCGTGGACGCCGGCCCCGAGGCAGCTTCCGAGGACGAAGAGGCGCCATTGCCTTGTGCACTTGATGACACTACCACTGTAGACATGGTGGTGGGCTGATTGTACGGTGCGCTAGTACCCATCAATCCGCCTGTTCCAGTCGCAGAAGCGGTGCTGTTGAGACTCCAGCTCATGGACCCACCGTATGACATTGGTGCGTTGCCTCCCGGGCCGCCTGTCGAGGCAGCAGAGGGAGGAGTAGGAGGCAAGTACATTGAGGTTGGCGGTGGTGCTGAAGCGCCGGTGCTGTCTGTCGAGGCAGCTGAGGGAGGAGTAGGAGGAGTGTACGTTGAAGTTGGCAGTGGTGCTAGAGCGCTACTGCCAGCGGGGACGGAGGTTGGGGAACCGCTGGGAGGTGGTACGCTGGATGAACCGCTGGAAGGTGGTGCGCTGGATGAACCGCCCGATGATGGTGGGGCGGGGGTCGTGGTGTTCGTGCTTGTGTTACCTGAGAATTTGCCAGCGATGCACTTCGTCAAAAGTGGCTGGTCTGTCCATGTTGAGCCGCTCTTGGTAGGTGTAAGGGAAAGGACATAGGAGCTGGGATCGAACGAGCCGGCTGCCCAGCCCATCATCCCAATGTAAGCGCCCGCGTTTTCGTTCAAGAAGTCGGCTACCTGGCACAGGTCTGTCAAACAGGATGGGTTGTCGCTCCCACCGCCGATCTCGGACAGTAAAGCAACGCGCTTATTCTGGGTGAGGTACGTCGCAAGAGGCTGAAATGCATTGCTGATGGCGTTGCTGACGCAGGCAGCGTGGGTACCGGAGTTATCACTGTCGAGGTATTTGTGAACGTCAAAAATTAGGTTGTCTTTGGAGCCGTCCAGATTCGTGACCTTGCCAAGAGCAGCGGCGGAACCAGACGAGACGAAGGATTCGGCGGAAGTATAGCCTGTACCAGGTAGAAGGATGTGTTGAGTTGTTGCACCGGCTTTGCGGATTGCAGTTACGGCAGCTTGACAAGAGGCGGCCCAGGTGGTCATGTCGGGAACTTGACAGTATGATCAGTTGCAGCTCTATAGGAGAGGTTGGGTTGACTCACTTTCATGAGGCTCATTCATGAGGCCCATTACGACTTTTTCTTCTTGAGCGTACTTCGTGGCCAGTTGACTCCACAAGTTGGCGAAATGTTCATCTTTAGGGCCACCCTGACCGATAACCTCTCCATTCCAGCGGGCATAGTTGTGGATGTCAATGATACAGTAAGCACCAGTGACCAAGCAAGCCTTGACCAGGTCGTCGTATTTCTTGAAATTCGTTGCGTCGAGAGTGCCACCAACTTGGTTGTTGACGAGATACTGCCACCCAACGGGCAAACGGAAGACGTTCAAACCGTCGTCGTCGACGAAGTGCTTCATCTGACCAGCACCGTCCTGGCCATTATACTGATGTAGCGGAGGGACAACCTTGGAGAGATCGCAAATTCCCTGCAGCCATGATCAATAGACGTCCTGAGCGAGTGCCTAGGAATTCGGAACGTACAGTGGTATCACAGCCAAAGTCGAAGCCTCCGATGTTGACACCGGCCCAGGCCATACCAGCAGCGACGGTCCGGCCTACGCTGAGGGCAACAATAGACCCAGCCAAAAATGAGGTATACATGATGCAATTGAGACGGAAGAACTTGCTTGGGTGTATGCAAGCGATGAAAAGGAAAGCGAAGGGCGGCTAAATGTAACAGCACTGACAATGAGATGCGTTCACCGAACGATCAACCTAATCAACAAGCGCAAGCAAAAGTCAAAAGAGTGAGACTGATGCTTGATTCTTAAACCAAAAGAATGACGAGTACTTAAGGAAGGTGGGAGAAAGGAATGTGCGGGAGGTCATCATTTGAAGCGTGCGGGACTCGAAACATGATACTCCGGGAGATTTGCCCGTTAACGATAGGGGAGCATCGTGAGAAGCCAATCTCTTGGCGTCAGATGAGCAAGGATGCCGCCGAGCTCTTTTGTCTGAGTGCGGATAAATGGGCGAGGATGAAACATTGACGGCTGCCGTTTCTCTCATCTCCACCGCCCGTAGACTTTAGATAACATACATTAGAGGAATGCAGTCATGCCGTGGATGCCTCTAAGGCTTGATCGTCGGAGAAAGTGCACAAAATGAGAGACGGGCTTACGACCAGAATGGCAGCTGACTGAGCTCAGGCTGGAGGGAAGATGGAGACGCCGAGGTAAGAAGTGAAGTGAAGTGAAGTGATACAGAGCGGTTGGGGCTGTTGGCCGAAGATCTCTCCGGCAAGCGAGATAGTCTCGCAGTCTCAGTCTCACGGTCTCATCGAGTACGGAGTAAGGTACTTTATTTTAGGTTAAGTTTCCCTTGGTGCCCTTTTTGGGTGTTTCATGCGCCGGCTAACGGGCCATCGAAGCGGCCCTGTCGTACCTGAATTAGACGCCCCTATGAACGATCGCCTCGGTAGGTCTCCGCGTCTTCCACTCTTTTGCTGGATCCAAATGTGTGACTCGAACCACTGGCATGCACGCACCATGTTGGACATCGGGTGGGGGTAGAATCGCTTCAGGCCCTTGGGACAGGGTCGACACGTGCCCGGAGGAGAGCATATCCTGGTACTCCAACCACCAGCTTAAAGCTTCTCGTCGCTGCATATCTAACCCCGGCGTAGATCAGCACCATCGGACGTACCAGCGGTGGTGCGGTCAGCCAGAATAAACACAGTTGTTAGTTCTTACCTTAGACTACTGTAAACATAGGGTTTCTCACAGTCCTTTGCTTCGCTCAACGGAGATAAGCAGCACGTTTCTCTATTAATAAGTACTTAGTATCTTGTGCCGGGCAAAACCTTGTAGCATACAGTTCACGCCCTAAGATCAGCAATCGCCCATTTTGTAATGTAGCATGTGCAACGAAAAATTGCACGCAAAACTCGAGCAGCCTCAAAATCGCCCGACACTGCGACAAACACGTAGCCGTGCCCCACCAGCTGTGTGGTCCCCAGGCGGGCCCAGCCGAAGTGTTTTGAATCGTTGCGGTCCTTAATTTTCGAGTCCCAAAGGCGGCAACCTACGAGCCCGGTGGGGGCGGAGGTGGTTGGTCACTTGGAGGCTAGACAGTGTTAGGACTCATGAATGGAGGGAGGAATGAGTGAACTTACTGGAGGTGGAGGAGCACTTCCAGGCGGTGGTGGTGGAGGAGCGCCACCATTGGAATCTCCATAGCCGCCGTACATCGAGGGAAGGCCCGGTGGAGCACCCAACCCTCCAGCGCCGCCGCCCAGGCCAGGAGGAGCTCCCATACCGCCGTATCCGCCATTGGAGCCTCCATATCCTCCAGGATAGCCGCCGTAGCCGTAGTCTTGTTCACCGGATGGGGGTGGTGGAGGAGCGTCTTGCTGTCGCTGCCATGGAGCGGCACTTCCGGGAGGGGCACCGTATCCACCTTGCCCGTAGCCACCGTAGCTATCGCCTCCTCCGCCACCAGCGGCCCACGGACGGGATGATCCTCCATCGCGGTTGTAGTCGTCACGACGATTATCGCCCCCTTGTGCCCATGGAGCAGCTGCACCAGTAGGGCCACGCTGCCACGGCTTGAGGTCTCGTCCACCGTCATCACCGCCGCCACCGTTGTATGCCCCCGGTCCAGCTTCGATGCGCTGTGGAGCAGCCTCGCCAGGTGCGCCACCCGACAGTTCGTTCATTAATTGCTAGAAATCACCTTAGTAAGATCCGATTCGGATAGAATGAAGGTAGGGCTTACTTCGTATTCACGATCCACGGCATCACCTCCACCGATCGCTGGACGGCCAGGCGCAGGGCCATCGTTGCGCCAGTTCGCCCCACGTTGACGGTCAGGACAGTCTCTCGCCATGTGTCCAGAGTTCCCGCAGACGCGGCAAATGATACTCGCAGTGAAGTTGCGCTGCTCCGGGCAATCGTACTTGCGATGTCCGATCTCACCACCTGCATGATTCTTAGCATATTTTCTCTCAACAAGTCCGATGAACGACTAACAATTTTGGCATGCTTGGTTCTCATCGTCACGGAGAGTTCCGTTAAGGGCTGCGAGTTCGCGTAGCTGGTTGCGCTTGAGTTCATTCTGTCCTTCCGGAATCGAGGCGGCCTAACAACTTTTAGCATAACAGCCACACCAAGGAGTGCATGGGAGACCTGCAGTTTCAATGACATTATGGATTAGCTTCTTTGCTTTGTTGACCTTCTCTTCCGTATCGGCCATGATCAAGCAGTGTAAGTCTTCTTCCTGGTTGCTAGTGTGAGCTGCGTCAGAACGACCTTTTCCCTCCTTCACGGAGCCTTTTCCACGGATGGCGATTTTGGCCATCGACTCGGTTTCCATCTTTTTCAATGTATTGCCTCGTGGTCCAATGAGTAGTCCAACTTTAGTAAACGCGCAAGCTAAGTGTTAGTCTATGCAGCTCAAGAGTGGGAACGTATGCGCGGTGTTAGGGGTTAGTGGCTACATAAGGTGATTCCTCAATAAGAAACCATATGCATCACCATGAATAGAAATGAGACAAGGTCAAGGAAAGGGTCAAAAGGGAAAGGTTAGGAGTTAGAGGTTTAGTTATCATACTGAAGTTAATTTCCGGGTAATCATTGACCGGCACATAGACCTTCTCCTGTGTCTTGGTTGGACGTCTGTAGTCAGAGGGTGGGTGGTAGTTGGGGATGATCTTCATGGCTTTCTCAATCTGTTTGTGGCGCTCATCTTCGAGACGCTTACGATAACGGTACTCGCGGGTATTGACACGGCGACCGAAATTATCGTACTGCGGTGGAGGCGAAGGTGATCTGCAAGACGGGGTGGTGTTAGCTATTGTTGATGTTCTATAATCCTTGGTGAGTGACTTACCTATCGCCATCTGCTGGGACAACGTCGTTAATTCGCAGCTTCTCACTGATTTCTTGAATGCGCAGATGCAAAGTGTAAGCTTCGAGTTGTTCATTTGTCATATTGGCTTTGATCATAGTAGGTAAACCCATCAAGCCAGCAGCTTTGTTCTCTGCAGCGTCTCCCCATCGGTTCCGCTTCTTGCGTCGTTTCTCGCCGCCATCAACCGGGTCAGCTGCGGTTCTGTTAGTATTTACCAGAGCTTTTGGATAGATGCACAGCTCACCTCTCTCTGGGCTACGTCCACGCTTGTATTGACCGTCAGACACGCCGTTGAGAGGTTGAGAGGGGTTGCAGCCTCCATCCTCCACAGGTGGAGAGCCTGAGTCTCCTCCAAATCTACGACGATTTCCCAAGGGAATGTTGTTCGAGCCAGTGATGCCTTGATTGCGCCAGGCCATCTTTGCTGTCTGTCAGATTAAGGCGGTGTCAGTGACGGTATGTGCAAATCTTTGAAGGGGAGAAAATGAAACGGTTGCGAGTCCATGTCAAATCAATATTTTAGCGCTAGCCACATCTGTCGAACACTTCACTCAAGGCTTGGCATCAGACGCGGAGTCCTCTAATACGCATGAGTCCGTCACTTTTGACAACTCATTATTATTCTCATTCACTATCTGGCCATGAAGAGCACGAGCTTGTAATTGTCATATTCCAGCTCTGAATAACGCTCGATGGGATTTGCACTTTAGAATGAGACCATTTGAGCAGTTTCTCTACTTCAGCTTGGGAACCCCATCACCTCCTAGTCAACAAGATCTTCTCCTCCTCAAGCTTCCGGAATATGTTCCCAACTGAAGCCAGACCAGATCTGTGGATGCCGGAAGCAAGGCCGATCTCGCAACCGACCCACCTTGATCCAATACCCTGAACTCCAGGCCATAATTATCGAGCGTCACCCCTCGAATAGAGTCTTATCTCGACGCTAGCACCGCTTTTGTATCCTCATCCTTGCCCAATAAGCCCAAGCTCCTGATCTGTCCAGCCTTTGGTGCGTTTTCTCTCGGATGCGCGGCCTCTGCTCTGCGGTACGCAGCTTGCAATGCTGCGATCTTTGCTGCCTATCAATGCAGATCATATCAGAACTGTGCGACCTTCAATGCTTTCGCACTGCGGTATAGGAACGCACCTCCTTCCTGTGGTGTAGACACTCGTAGTAGTCATCTAAGGCGGGTATGCACTTCTTAGCGCCAGAGACGTCGTCGACATTGGTATTTACAACGTAGCAGGCTAGCAGCTCTTGCCAGAATGGAAAGCAGCGGGATGGGCCTACGTGCTGTCAGCCCAATCCTCCCTCCAGGTATGAAGCGAGCATGGAGGAATCGAGGAATTCAAGCTCGGAGTGCTCATCTAAGACAACGTACCACCGGCAAGCCCGTATCCAGATGCCATTATCGCCGGTTGTTTAGACTATGACAGGCCAAATATGAAAGCCAGTTGCGCAAAATCGAAGGCCAAGATCCTAAGACGGCGGCTACACGGCGGCTAGCGCGGCTATTCAAGGGACAGAGCTTGCCTCTTGATCCATTCCCTTTTGACATTCAAATCCAGGGCCTCGTTGGCAGATCTTTGTGCATGAGTGAGATGTGAATGTGCCAAACCAGATTGTTTGCCGAAAGCATATCTACAGTCCAACGACCACTTACCCTCCAATGCAGCAGCATCGTGGGGTTTCGGTGGCCCCACGACGCACAGCCTCTGTTCAACGGCTCTGCCGGAAAGCAGAATCTCAGGAGCGGGTACCTCAGGCAGGCTGAAGATACCTCTCTATTCTCTTGTGCTCGCTCTGCTTTCAATTCTCGTGGCTTCGATACCTCATGCCTTTGACGCTACTTACCGGTTGACATATCCGCGGCGCAACCCCGCATCGATCTACGCAATTGCGGAACCCCACATGTTCTGCATTGATCGGTGTTCTGCGATGGTTCAAGCTTCGGAATATTGACCGCTTTCTCTAATCTCTTTTGTCTTTCCAATATAATTCACTGTCATCATCTCTATATAGCTAGCATGACTGATACGCAGCAGCCCATCCGCATCAAAGATGACGGGGGCGCTCACGGCGTCGACAGCTCGAGCCAGGAACCTTCACCAGACGATAGCAATGGTGCACCATCAGCCAAAACATTCCAGGGCGCGGGAATATCCTCGCCTCTCAAGCTCGCGCCGGAAGAACACAAAAGCAAAGCCAACATCAATGACGACTCAAAAGAAGTCGACCAGTCCAAAGACACCGATCGCTACGACCCCAACTTCACCCAGAATGTCATCAATGCCACAGGACCCAAGACTTCTCCTCGAATGCGAACAGTCATGTCATCCCTCATCCGCCACATCCACGACTTTGCGCGCGAGGTTGATCTCACAGTCGACGAATGGATGGCCGGGGTTGAGATGGTATGTTCAGTCTCACCCCGCAAAGGAAATCCCAAAACATTAATCTCTCCCTCCCAGATCAACGAAGCCGGCCGGATGTCCACCCCCGTGCGCAACGAAGGCCAACTCCTCTGCGACGTCCTCGGCCTCGAATCCCTCGTCGACGAAATCACCTACAAGCTCGCCACCTCCTCCACCTCCCTCCCCACCTCCACCGCGATCCTCGGGCCCTTCTGGCGCGCCGACGCCCCGCGCCGCGACATGGACACCAGCATCGTGCACGACATCCCCAACGGCGACCACACCTACATGCACGGCCTCGTCAAGGACTACCTCACCAACGCCCCCATCGCCAACGCCGAGCTCGACGTCTGGCACACCGCCCCGAACGGGCTGTACGAGCAACAGGACGAAGCGCAGGTGGAGTTCAACCTCCGCGGGCGCTTCACCACGGGCGCAGACGGGAAATACGGCTTCTACTGCCTGCGCCCCACCTCATACCCCATTCCCGACGATGGTCCAGCAGGGAAACTCCTCAGCCTCCTCGATCGCCACCCGATGCGCCCCGCGCACATCCATTTCATTGTCACAGCGCCGGGGTATAAACCGATCATCACGCAGATCTTCGATAGGAGGGACAAGCATATCACCGACGACGCGGTATTCGCGGTGAAAGATAGCCTGGTCGTTGATTTCCAGCCCAGGAAAGGGGATCCGAAAGCGGAATTTGAGCTGGAGTATGACTTCAAGCTGGCGTCGTTTGAGGAGGCGAGGCATAATAGCTTGGCGGGCACGACGGCGGAGAGTGCAAGTTCTGGCGCGGGGGGTTCTGCATAGGGGTTAAGAGGGGCGCGTTAACTAGGGCGGCAAGAGAGGGGCTTCTCGAGGGAAAGGATAGGAACAACAAGAATTGGCAGGGCCACGATGTGTTCGGGAATGATCGGCTTCTACGGAAGGCGTAGTTGACCTGCTTGTAGTCAGCACATACTCGCCCCAAAATGTAGACATAGCTCATACTGCATTGAATCTGTATCTCTCATAACCATAGTCTTCAATCAGTATGTGAACCCAACCACATACGTGAAAAACTGCCCACAAAAGTACTGTCCCCTTCTCGCCTAACTCCTCATCCCAACGCCCTAACACCGGGTGGGTGCTCTGCTCGGTCTGCTTGGCAACCACATGTCCATGACAATTCAACGCTTTCCTGCTTTAACATTGGCCTATCAGTGGTCGTTCTGCCCAATGCCATTGCGCCAACACGTTGTCAGGTAAGGTAGAGTGCAAAAGCAATCCGTTACGTGCTTTAAGTCGGAAATTAGCATCCTGCTAGCGCATATGGGATACCAGAGCAACGCTAGTGTCTAGATAAGGTCATAGTCCTATAAAAGCATATATAGTTTAGGAGCTACTGCGTTGACGCCCCCTTTCGCTAGTTTGACACCCCCTTCCTCCCATTTCTAGTGGTCTTAACAGACTCCAAAGAAGCAGTTTCGAGCCCTTTTTGCAGATTCCGACGCTGTATTACGAGAGAGAGAGATGAGAAACAATAGTGATCTTGTACCAGGCTTCTCTCTCTCTCTCTTGTGTGCGTAAAGTTCGACGGCTGCGTGAGAGACAACAAAATAATGGAAGGCAAAGAAACAACTCGTAAACTAGGTCGAGAATCGACAAGCTCGTTTATTGTAATCAACGTTGTCGAAGTACAACAAGAAGATAATTATTGAAGTTCTTCCTTGGCGAAGATACAATATATCCTTAGAGAGATGGGGTGTTAAAATAACGAAAAGGGGTGTCAACGCAGGAGCTTCCTCCCATAGTTTTCACCGAGGCTGTTTCCGCATGTTGAACTAGTCGCTGCAAGGTTCTAGAAGATTGGCATGGAACACAAAGTTCTTCCGGGATCAAGACCTTCAATTACCCACTGCGGTCTGCAAGAATGCGTATCTGTGCTCGAGCAGCCTCTGGAAACCCCTATTGAACTTATGCTAGTACGCTATTGCCGCATCCCCATAGCCACAAGCCGCTAGATGTCGCCAACGGCTGGATTGAGCCATTGACCCCCCGGGCCGAGAATAAGAAACGGCCATCCGTGGACGCTGTTTGAAGTAGCCTGCATCGTTGCCACATCCAACGACATGCACCCATCCACCCATTCAATATTGATCCTTTCAAGATCAGGGAACCTGTTGTTTTCCTTTTTCGTTCTCAAGAGCAGCCCAATCTGTCGCTCCTGGCGCTTCGTTTCTGGATCCCCATGTCTCGGTTCCTCAGCAAAGTGGAGAGATAGCTGCACTAGGTGCGGAGGCAGCGTGTTGGATAGCAGCCGCTCGTGTGCGCTGCGTGAAAGTTCGGTGAGGGAATGGGGGGAGGTGGTGGAGAGTTCGGTCTGCCCGATGATGATGGGCTCGCCGATTAGGAGGCTGAGGTCTGTGGTGAGCTCTTCGAGCATTTGGAAGGGCTGGAGACTTCCCATACACACGGGCGCCTGGGTTTTGGGCAGGATGGTAAGGCTTCTGAGCGTGTTGGTGCATTGCTTGTGCAGCGCTTTAACGATACCGGCAGGATCGAATGTTTCGAGCTCGCTGTCTAGGAGGAAGACATCGGGCCAGTATTCGAATGACTCGAGGCTTGTGCAGCGTGCCAGAAATCCGCACAGAACGGTCGAGTAGATAGAGCACTTTGAGAGCGTTAAGTGGGTAATAGCAACCGTAAGGCAGAGAGGGTAGAATTTCCGCCTTTTCTGCTCATCATAGCCGTATTTGCCAGTTGAGGCGTTGTGCACAGAGAGCGTCTTCATCGAAGGCAGGTTACCGAAGTGCGGCAGCATAACAGGGTAGTCGACATTGCCTGGCAACTCAACCTCGTGGGCTTCTAGGTGCATGCTTTCGAGTCGGGTGAGGCATTGGATCGGATCGTCGCATGACATCAGGTCGATGGTTAAGCCGAGATCGATGTGAAATTCGTTGACAAGGCGGACATGCTCAAGGTTCGGAAGCAGAGTTAGCAACAGTATGAGGATGTGCTCCTCATCTCCGTTCTGCATTTTGCACAGCAACCACTCCAGCGTCCATGGAAAGACGTATTTAGACGCTTTCACAGCCTTGCTGAACATTTCAGAGTTTTCGATTGTGTACTCCAAGGGCGAGGTTGACTCCTCAAATTCAGTCTCCCAGCCTTCAACGTCCATCTTCAGCACATATTCGGCAATCCGGGGTTGATTCAGTATTGTTTTGAGGATTCTTGCTGGTGCTCCCCGAGGCGTGTTATTGTGGTATGTGAAAGTAGAATAATTTCGCTTCAATTTATAGTGCTCTCGGAGCAGCCATTCGAGATTTTGCCGGAGGGTCTTTGAAATCTGTAAAAACGCCTCTAGATCTCCCGGGTGAGTCTGTTGTAGGATGAGGTCGAATACCTCGTTTGGGAGATCTGAAAGGACTGGCATAGCGATGTTGTCAAGATGGCTTGTTCTTTGTGATGCAGCAAGGGTGTTTCCTGATAAGAAGATCGTGGACGTTGTACGTTTTACTAACTGACATGGTCCGGTCAAGCGCGTTAAGCGCAATAGGGCGGCGATAGAGTGTTGAAGACTTCACTCGTCATCTCGATGAACCCTGGCTGTGTTAGGCTTGATATTCACATGCAAAGATTCTTCCTTTCGCCGCCAAAGCTTCGGGAGCGAGACTCACAGCCTCTATACACATAATGTCGCCTTTGCCTTCGCTGAAGAGGGAATAGATTATGGCGAAGATTCCAGCTCTACGTCAGGCTCAGGTGGTCGATCAAGTAGCCTTCCATACACATCCGTGACGATCTTCGGGCCTCTTGTCCCTATGTTTCCGACTCAGCGATTAAAGAACGGGAAGTAACGACGCCAAGAACGAGGAGGCAAGATAGTATACCAGCACATCTTGAACCGCTGGCGGGTATGCAGACTATGAAGATGATGCCTAGAGGCTCAGAGCTGAAGCCTGGAAGGCATCACAGATATGTACCTTGTGGGGGCTTGCAGCCAGAGGCCTTGGAACGGAGGATCTGCGAGGATATTCTGTCGTTCTGATGTCGACATGCCGTGGCAATTCCCCCACAAGGCTATCTCCTCCTCTCCAAATTCTCCAACTCAGCAGACCAAGACCTTAGCAGCAGAAGTGCAGCGTCCTTTATCCAGTCCGACTAGCCCACCCCGATGTGCCGTGTCTGCATGCTGGGGCTACCTTAGGAAGCGTCACGGTGCTCGTAATTCGAAATACATGAGATAATGGAAAAGGAGAAATTTGGCAGCTGTCTAACGGCACGGCTATTGTTGAGCGCAAGAACGACGAAGAAGACATCGCTGGAGGCGGTGCAGGATTGCATAGCTAATTATGAGGTAGCTCTAGATATGGATCCGTTCGTGATTGTGAGAAAGGGACTAGGCAATTGTTGAGCAGCATCTTGGTAGGAAAGCCGTAGGCACAAGACAACAAGGTCTTACGTGCTTCGTACTCGAATAGTCGATTACAAAGAGATGCTTGAGCAGCGCAGTTCGGTCATACCTGTCTAGTCACGCTAAGCTAGGTTAAGCTTAATCTCCTCGGCCCGACTCGCCAAATGAATTGTCCGCCGTCGTCGATTTGCATCTCATTCCCATCAACCATCGTTCGCAGGTTTTGAGGAACTCCCTCTAGCTTATACAAATCGAAAATGCGAAGCTTTCAGAAGAGAATGGTGGACTGGCGGCCGTAGAATTGACGTCCGCTCTAAGCGTCCGGAAGTGCTACGGCTACGGAAAGTAATCAACATAAAGGCTTTGGATTGAGATTGGTCACCCTTAATATCCCATGACCGCAGTCGAATGCGTCTTGCCCGCCGTCACGACTCGGAAATGGCTGATACCGGACGCGATTCGAAGGCCGTCCACCTCACCCCCAGCCAGCTAGGCACAAAGGAGTAGTACGTGCTCCAGTCGCTGCCTGCTGGATGTGGAAAGCTCTCTAATCATGCTGTTCAGTTGGGATCAAACGTACAATGTGGAACTTGAGAACCAGGCTTCGGATCCCTCGGATACAGGTACAGTCTGGTTCTCGGATTCCGCCGCCCCTGAGCGGATCCTTGCATACATCTTGTCGCAAGAGCTACCTCCGGAGACGAGCTTTCTCGACTTGGGTACTGGCAATGGCGAGATGCTCTTTCTCTTACAGGAAGAAGGAGGCTTTAACGGAACCATGCTCGGAGTCGATTACAGCGCAAGTAGTATTGAGCTTGCAAAACGTATTGCGGAGACCAAAGGCTTGACTAAAGAGTTGACGTTCGAAGCGTGGGACGTACTAGAGGACATAGTAAGGCCTTCAGCATTTGACGTCGTCCTCGACAAAGGTACCTTTGACGCCGTAAGTTTGAGCGGACAGGAAGGTGTCGAGGAGAGGTACGTACGAAAGGTCGAATTGCTGGTAAGGAAGGCCGGACTGGTTTTGATAACGAGCTGCAACTGGACGGAGAAGGAGCTGAGAAGCTGGTTCGAAAGTGGATCGTTGGAGTGTCACGGCAGGATTGATTACCCGGTCTTTCGGTTTGGAGGTCAAACAGGGCAGTCCATATCAAGTGTTTGTCTCCGAAAGCGACAATAGCGCCTTGTGCCCGTCACTGTTCATCGAAATACCATCGATGTATTAGGTGCTGTGCCGATGGATCATTTCTTCGCCGGAGAATGGCAACAACAAGCCATTTCTTCCTTGCTGTGATGTCTTCCTCTCGTGTTTCCGACCATGGCCGGACATTCCCATACACGTCCCTCTCCCAGATTATCTGCACCTCTAGGCCAGCAGTGGCTGCCACGGTGAAGAATTGAGCGATAGTCGGCCTTCCAGTATGAAAACCGGCTGTAACCCAAACTTGGGCGTGCTCTCTATAAGCAAGGAAGTGCAACATAGATTGAACGAGACTGAGGTGTTCGCCGGGCATCCAGAGACAATCAGCGGACAGGATCCTTGTGAAGTGGCTCGCGTGTGCTGCTGAGAAGGCATCCTCAACTTGACCCCACTCATGACCTTGGACGCTTACTCGCCCTCGCAAGTCTTCCGGGATGTTGTTCTTAACGTTGGCGTTTAGACTGGCTTGGAGTTCCGTGTTCGGATAGTCCGAGATCACGACCTGGCTTGCTCCAGCTTTCACAGCGATTAACCCTGCCAGTCCAGTACCTACCCAGATGAGCCTCTCCATCATTTCGATCCATATCATGAGTGCTCACCGACCAGCACCTAATTCAAGCACTCGATGTCCACGTATGTCCCAAGTAGACGCATCGGTGTCAGACGCTTGTACTGGAGCCTCGAGAAATTCGGCAAGTAGCAAGCCCGCGTTCCATAGATAGTGTGCAAAAAGCTTCCGTCCGTCTTCGCTTTCAGGAGCTGCTAGCTCGAGCTTCACATCGCCAAACTGTCTCGACTTGTAGATAACATGTGAGCCCGAACTGCCGTGGAAATTGCGGGTCTCATCAGGGAAGATTAGATCGATTGCAGAATTGAATATGTCTTCGCTAGAAGAATCTAGCGACTTCGGAATCTCCACAGTGCTCGTGAGCATGCGAGCCATACCCGAAGGCTAGCGTTTACAGACGTAGACTATCTGGCCTTACAGAAGAGACGTTGTGCAGCATATACGTCAAGGATATGTATTGGGTTTTTTGATAGGGGCCAAACGGGAGAAAGGGAATGATACACGGATCAGTGACAGCTATGCGCTGCGCTACCCTTGCACGTTGTGAGATGTCTCAATTCAGGCGTCGCAGTCTTCGATGACACTATGACGGACAAAGATCTGATCGAATAAATGGAATAAACGAACGAAAGGATCCACGCTAGAACGTCCAATCTGGCCCTAGAAGCTGACCCTAATAGTATCTTCATGAGAACCCCTTTTATCTCGCCCCGCATTACATTTATCCTGGAGACTATCTCTCTTCCATTGAGAAGACACTAACGCTACAGTGCATTGAGTTCAGACAGTAAAGTAGGTTGTCACTGGTCCTTCAGTCGGCCATTATTAAGCCAGAACTTGGGTATAGCAAAGCGTAGGGAATGAGCACACTAAAGTACAAGCGCATGGGATGAAGGAAGCACATGGGTGAGTGCCTCACATAATAATTATTGACCAGTTGCGCAATAGACATGCCATTGCAAACCACCCGGACGGTTTTTCCACTACGGTGTCCCACCCCCATTCTTCGCTTGCTCACCCCCATTCTCCTGCTCACCACCATCCGCCTCAACGACTCCACCCATCTCACCGTCCCCTCCCTCTCCTTCAGTACCCTCCTCACCATCCCCCCCCAAACTCCTCCCCTTCCCCCTACTCGGCCTCCGAATCAACCCTTCAAACGCCGCAACCCCCTCCCTAAACCCCCGCTCCCACTCCCTCATCGGCACCTTCTCCGTCTCTCCCCTTCCCGTCTCAGCCATCCACCCCTTCAACCTCTTCCACACCCACACCTCCATCGCCCCTATGAGATCCCCTCCCGTCTTCTGACTTTTGACAGTCTGACCCCCCAGCGTCATCCCTCCAATATTTACCTCCCCCACAGTTGCGCCTTCGGTGCCGCTGCACGCTCTCATCGTCCAGAAAGCACGCGCATCGTCCCAGCCCCAGTCCCAGCCTTCTCCGCGCGTAGACCAATATGCCGTGTGCGTCGTCACGTCTCTCATCTTCAGGCCCTTGCGCTCGCTGTCGGCTTCCAGCATCCGGGCTCGGACTTCCTCGAACGGCAGGGAGTACTCTGTCGGTGCGGCCACGCAGCCTTCTTTGCTCACCTCTAGGAACGACCAGCCATCACCATTCTAAGGTCCTTCGGAGTCAGCATTCCGTTTGGGGGTACCGATCTAGCTATGAAGCAGATGCTGGGAGCGCTTGAATATGTCTTGGACCTCTCGATACGCTCAAAAAGGGGTCAAAAGATGATTGGGAAGATATGACTTACCTCACTATCTTCACGTCTCAATGTCCAAAAGAAAGAGCCACTGCTCCTCGCTCTCCACTGGCGGCATTGCCTTTGCCCGAATTGCTGCATCCATTCCAGAGGCTGTGGAAAGGGTGACGCACAACTCCATTCTGTAACAGCTACCTGACGCGCGCCTTCGTTGCATACATCGCGTGCTTTCCTGTCACACTCGCTGAGCTCCGTGTCGATAAGGTCAAGAGTCTCTTGTGGAGAGCGAGCGCGGTCGGCTTCGGTAAAGATATAGTACCTACATGTTTTCGAGTCAGCATCCCGTTTTCTGTCAATGGATTGTGTCAAAAGGCATAATTTTTGATAGGCATCGCTCATAAGGGGTTTGAAATTTGCACAAAAACTATAACCTACCTCGACGTAGCAACTATAATGGGATTTACAGGTGATTCAGGGGCATTGAACAACCCTGCAAAATTCAAAGCACTCGGCAGATCCCACGCATCACTGATGTAGAGTGGGATGCTAACATCGATCTCAGAAATGGCGTCTATCACCTCACCATACCACTCAAAAAGCCCCTTCACGCCAGCACTTGCTTCGTTACAGAGCTGAATACCGATACAACCTTTCAAGACGTCATTCTTGACTTGCGTCGCGAGCCACGTAGCGCAGAATTTGGCGGTCCAAAGGTACTTCGGATTCTCCCAGAGCTCGGCTTTGTGGCTAGATGTGCCGCTGTGGTCTTGGTCGTTGGCTCCACCGGGTAAGGCGTGTAGATCAATCAATATGCCTATGCCGTGAGCGAAGAGTTTGGCACAGAGGTCGACGATGAGAAGCCAGGCTGCATCGTAGACGGAGTTTATTGGGGCTGCGAAGGGCGTTGAATCTGTGATGGTATGGTCGGCAAAGATGGCGAGAGAGAAGTAGCCGATTGGAAGGCGAATGGCGGTTATGTGCGCTTCGTCGATGAGGTAGTCGAGGATGGTATCTGAGAGGGCGCAGGCGTAGAAATATCTCCATCTGTTGCGGGCGTCGGCGAGGCTGTGTTCCTTGATACAACTGGATGTCTAGCGGTTAGTAGGGTTGTTCTCTCATCTTAGTCAAGGACAGGTACGCTCTATGCCAAAGTATGAGGTCTGAGCTATGGCAAGCCTACTGTGTGGCTCTTTGGTAGTGAGACAGGCCAGTAGATCATCTTGTGGCTACGCATTCTTGCAAGCAAGTGATTGCCTCCATTTCGGTCTTTCCCATGGGGCGAGGTATCATACATGGATACCTATGATCTAGCAAAAAACGTTGGACGAGCAGCGTTCTTTTGACCCAAGATTCGCCCACTTTGAAAGCCTCAAAGCGCCGAAGTTGTACGAACGGAGGCCCATGCGACTTGCAAATCCGTATGATACGAACACTGATTGCAAAGGATAGACAGTACTCACGCAGTAACCGCATCAAGCTCACTACCCCCCTGCGTCCCAGACTCAAACATCCCAGGCGAGATCCACTTCTCGAGGACAAAGATCCCGCCCAGGTTGACCCCGTACTGGTAACGGTAGCGGAGGACCTCCAGAGCAGAGGGAGGCTGCATCTTCGGCCTATCGTCTGCTGGAGGCCGAATCGGCTCCTGATCTGGCTCGGTATCGGAAGAGCGTCCATTCTCGTCCGATGATAGTTTGGACTTGACTTTCGAGATGATTCGTCTCATTCTTGGAAGGACGCAGCGTGGATGGCGTAGTGAGATAGGTAAATTGTCAAAGAGGTCGAGATTCTTGGGCAAAACACTCTTTGGTGTAGGTGTGCTGTACTGTGTGATAAGATGTAAAGAGATTTTGGAGAAGGAGAAGGAATGGGAACAATCAGCTAGGTCGCAAAAGTAGTTGTGTGCTCTTGCCATGGCTGAGAACACCGGGCATGGTTCCTGCCTCATGACTGTGTATAAAATCCATCTTCGGATACAGCGGCATCATAACTGACAACTCCCCACATGGATGGTATGGTTGAAATAAGAATGGGAGTCCAAGCTCCCCATGAACGTGGACCATGATGCTCACAGCTCTATAGTTCATTAGTATTTTCGATGCCAAGCTATGCACCTGTACCCTGGTATCCACCAGACATCTCCTCATCCCAGTCCAAGCCCTTCCATCAAATTGCCAGATGCCAAAGGAATACCTGAAAACATACCGGGGTATAGACTAGCGCCTTTATCTACCTTTATTGCGAGTATTGGCCCATATATCCATGCTTGCGTTCAGTAGGGCGGCTTCCCCTTGCCCAACACACCCACCCTATCTACAGCCACTGCGTCAATACTCCCCAGCAACGCATTGATATCCACCCCCCTGACCTTCTTCTTCACCCTCAGGCTGCCTCCTTGGGAGCCCGGCTTTGGTATCTGGGAACTATTGCCTCCGCTAGGCTCAGCTATATAGGAAGCCTGCGTGAGGCCAGGCGCGACGTTGATATTTTTCTGCAGTGCGACGCTCGCCGGCAAGGGTGGCACGGGCGGCACATCCTCGTCTGCTAGATCACCTGTGCCGGTGGGAAGAGGAGCAACAACCTCCCCCCGCAGCGCCCTGGCGTTGGAGACAGGGTCTTCGCCGGCTGAACTCGATGACGACGGTGGACGGAGTGCGGAACGTGGACGCTGCTGCTCTCTGTCTTCAGATGTGCGCGGTGTGGAACGTTTGCGGATGAACGGTGGGCGTTCGTTGGTCGCTGGAGGGGTCTTGGGTATATGGTCCAGATTTGGACGCGGTGTCTCTGTACGAGGATTGAGGGCGGTTGGCGGTAACGGACGCGTCAAGTCGCCCTCGCTGGCGGATTCAAAGCCTTCGGCACTTACGACGCTGTCACTGTCCGAGCTTACGCTTCTGTACTCGGTGGATTTCTGTTGGAAATCACCTCGAGTGGAGGAATGGCGTAAGGGACTTGCGCCTCTGGAGCTGGACATACGGCCAGTAAGACTCCCTCCAGCAAGGACTTTTTTGAGGTCCTCGACACGGAGCGTTGGGCTTTGGTCAGAACTGCTGGCAGGCGTGGGTGACCCGTCTTCCCGAGCGCTTGGTCTTCGCTGGAGTTGATATGGGAGGTTGTTGATTTGTGTGAAGTTTTTCTGATTTTGTGGAGACACGCGGCGGGAGCCATTGACTCCATTTGGGGAGATGCTCCTCGGTGGCTGACCATCCACAGCTAGGAAGTGCCGCCCAGAGAGATGAGTATCTGTTCGCGATCCATTCACTGAGATAGTTCGAGCCGACTCTTTTTCAACCGTGGCGATGCATGAGTCCTTCGACCACTCCGCCAGCATTGCCTCCTTGATTTTGGTGGGGAGCTCGTTCTCTGAGGATGAAGTAGGGCTTGATGGTGACAGTACAGGGAGACTGAAGACTCGTCCTGGTGAAGCTGGAGGGCTACCTGGGGGAGAAGTCACGGCCGATGCGTACGCTATTGCTATTTGGCCGACCAAAGACGTCCGGGAGTCGAAAGGTCTCAGAGACTCTTGCTGAAAAGCCGGCAATGGCAGCTTTTCATTGAGAGGCATTGCTGAAGCTGACATAATCTGGTCGAGCGGGAGAGCGGGTATACATATAGAATCTAGCCAGAGCCCATGATTTTTGCGTCGCGAGATTTCACTGTGTATCTCATAACCAACCGTTGTTGTATCAAGCTCGAATCGATCGCTCAGAGCCCATAAGTAACCGTGGACAAGGCTACCCACATTCATCTTCGCTGTGGGTGTGGATATTAAGCTATCGATGTTAATATCTTCCTGCAGTCTCATCATCATGGGTAAACCACTTTTGGCCGCATTGACGCCCAATTTATCGACCAGATTTGCAAGCACCAGATGCATCAGTAACAGGTCGGCCTCTGATTCGGGGGCTTCGATGGCATTGTCATAGACCGCGAGATGTAGCAGTGGTAGGAAGGTCGATTTGGTGGGCTTAGATGTCTTCTCTCTATGCGAAGCATTTGATACGGCTCGCCTTGTCAGATTTACGCTGGCGTTGCCTTCGGCGTGTGATTTACCAGGTCCTTTGAGAAGCGTTCGTTTGTCTTCCAGAACGCGAAGGTCTCCGCGGCTCATCTCCAATCTCAGCCAGGTCAGAAGTGCGTCAAGATATGCTCTTCGTACCCGACGATCGTCGTCCCGGATTAGCCATTGTGTGCCCTCCCAAATCTGAACACCTACTCGATTTCGACCGCTCGCTGCTGCGCCATTCGTGGAGCCTCTCATATTTGCGGTCACAAGGACCTCCTTTACGGCCTTTAAGGCTGTCACACGAGCCGTACCGAAGGAAAAGAAGGCGTCGGTATTTGGGTTCTCTTGTAGTTTCACAGATGCCGAGATAGCGCGAGCAGCTGCCTGCGGATGCTCGACGGCTGCCGCATCGCTTGTAAAACCAGACATTGGAGATGGCTTGAGCCGTTGTAAGATCGCCATTATCATGTCAGATATCTGGTCGGAGTAATATATATGGGTAGCCAAGTCTCCAATGCATCGCCGTAATCTGTTGAGTAGCTCTTGTCGACTGCTGGATGGCGAGGAAGCTTCCACTTGTAGACCCTGCTTCAGAATACTCTCCGTTGAAGAAGGTTGCTCAATCAAATCTTTAGTCTCTTCAAAGAGGTCGATCGCATCCGTTTGCTGGTGGTGTGGCAGAACATTAGACCCCTTACCGCCAAGTTGAAGCACCAGAAGAATGTGCTGGATCAGGCCCAGCAGGACGTCCATAACACTAAGGCCGATCAAATTGATGTCTGAGCGAAGTTGCCAACTAACTAAGCTTACAAGCACAAGCTGCTTGTCTAGGGTTTCCTCAGCTACTGGGGTCCGTACAAGGGATTCCATAGCCGTTACGAGGATGACGAACCGATCCTGGACTGGGGCCCATCTTGTGATCATCTCGGTCAACGTAGTTGTCCACGTGCCAGCGCTACTAGTCCGTGGACGCATACCAGTCCGAGGCGTTTCCTCCGTTACTTGATTCAAAACATATTTCAGCAGAGCAGTAGTCGCCAATCGTAATTGCAGGCGGTTATCGGCAACAAATATTTGCTTCAAGCTTGTCAGAGCCTGCATTGCCACATCTTCTTCTGCCATGCGGTCTGCATCATCAGCCGTTGCTGACATGGCCATAGGATCAGCTTCTGGGGCTGTGTGAGTCGTTCGGACAGTCGAAACGCTCATTCTCCTCTTTAATGCGGTCTCCCTGTCCGTAGTCTCAGTAGCCTCAGCGCGACGGTGTAGAATGGCAAGATAGTCCTCATCGTCGGGATGTAGATTCTGCAGGAGCAGTGGCATTATGATGTTCAATTGTCTCCCTCCATCTGCGCCTATAGCCTCTGAGGCAGTGATACTGCGGATGGCTCGCAGGCCTACACTTCGCCATCTTATCGCTTGTGGTGTGCTAAGACCACCTCTGGATTTCACGGAAGAGTACAAAGATGCGAAGCTGGCATAGATCCGCACGATTCCCTCATATTGGCTGATATATTCTTGATCGGCCGCGAGAGTAGCAACCTCATGGTGGTCGCAGAATGCCTCGAATGTGGGTAGTGTCTCTTCTATGGTGGATATCTCGTTGGACCTTAGGACGGTGGACAAGATACGGAGGACGAAGGAAGCATAAAGAGGAAGGTCTCGTGGAAGCTTCTCGATCAAAGCCTTTAGAATTTGGAGAGTGACCTGGATGTTGCTGCAACGCATTAGCTGTTGTCAGCTTGTGCTCCCGATTGAAAGTCTCGTTGACTGCAGCTACAGATGGGATCTTGCGCACCCAGTCCTGCTTGCTTTGCCGACATCACTCGCCGTGCGCTTCTCCAAGAAGGCTCCCACTTTCTGCAGCTTGCTGCGGCGGGTGCTCGCGTAGTATAGCAGGTAGCTTAGCTCGCTGGAGTTGGGCTTCACATCTTGAACATTCTTTTGGTATCTTGGGTAGCACTTGAGAATCAAGACTTGATGTTTCGGCCGACATGATTGCCGTACTGCGTGCATCTGACGAGATGTTCGTTATCCAGATCAGGTGGTGTGGGCGGGTGATGTTGGGAGCGCAATAGGTAATGGAAAGTCAGTACAACCTGACGCCGGAAGACGAATGTCACGCAAGGCCCAGAATTCACAAAGAAGGGAAATTCGTATATGAACATTGTGGAGGACAGTCTCTCTACGAAGCTCCGATTTGCTTACGCGATTCAGGCGTACAGGACTCACCTAGCAATCCCGAACCAGGGTCCAAAAAGTGGCACAGCGGTGTAACGTTGAGCCGAAGGGCTTTCCTTCTTTCTATTCAGCTCATCCGAGACGAGCTCGCTCTACAGGCGCAGGTCACAGATTGACGCACAGCGATAAATTCTGTACCTCCTCTTTGACTCTGCTGCCAATTTCAACGGACAATTCCGATCTCGATGTCTCTCAAATTGCCTACAAGTAAGGGCATGGCTGTTACTAGCGACCCGGTTGTGCAATTGATCTCAGAGGATTATTGTCTTCCCTTCGTGCATGCTCAGGTAGCCTGTACGTACTATATCTAAGTGATCCCATGCTTCTTTCTCTCCATGTCAGCAATCATCGTAGAATCCAGAGATCGATGCATTTTTAGATGCTATCCAACTGAGGATTCTGGGCCCATGTCTCCTTTGTCCTCATTATGACTCAATCGGACCTATCTACCAGAAAGTGTAATTATCTACTTCTTCCTTTTCCCTCTATCCTCACCATCTCGACTCACTACACCTCCGTCCCCTTGCAATCCCCCAACCCTACGCTCTTCCAGTCTCGTCTCGCCCCGCGCCCCTCAACCCGCGCGTCGACTATCGCCCTAATCACGCCTTCTACCGCTTGCATATCCGCCGAAACGTGCCATGATCATCTGGGCTCCCATCGGCGCCCGCCATAAGGTCCATTCCGAATTTTGGGAGCCCAATTCGGCACACGGCTGTTCGAACTCTTCGGAACGGACTGGGCCGTTGCCCGAGTCCCAGCCTGGACTCATGCGGGTCCACATGAGCATTTCCACGTCGACTTCCGGTCGATCATTTTCTCGCCTGGCTCTGCCAACGTGTCGCTGCCGATTGGGCTGCAATTTTTATCCGGGTCTGTCAAGCCAATTGAGGCGTAAGCGACGTATGGATTTATCTCGACGTATGAGGCATTCGGGCAGACTGTGGAGGCCTTGGAGTGGGTAAACCTATCGATGAATCTGCCTTCGTTCGCGGCAAAACGGCCGAGACGGGGTGGAGACGGCATTCTTACAAGTAATGTACCATGAGCTCAAGCTGATGAGTCCTGGTTCTAGGAGTGTAGGTAACACAACAATGACCGCCTTTATGGCCTAGTCTTGTAGCCTAGATAGCGACAGCAAGCCTTTTGCAACTTCAACTTGCTACGAGCTGCGGCTAGCTCTGGTGAGCCACTGATACCATTTTCATGAAGGAGTGATACCTTAGAAGCTCACGGTTATGGAGACCAGGATATATGGAAGGGAGTGGATGGCTTCGGAAATATAGGCATAGAAAAGAGAGAGACACGAGTCGAGTAGACCCCCAATGAGAATGTTGGAACATAGAGCGGTTGGCAGAGAAGACAGGTCCAAGCGAGTGCTGGCTACCTTTGTAGTATTTTCAGAGTTGAGCCTCGAGTCAATCAAGAGAGTGACTGAATGCAACATGTTGGAATTGAGTGAAAGAGGTAATACATTGGTTCCTAACCCTGTTCATCCAGCACTCTGATTCACCTTGTAATGAGTCAGATGAAGTTTTGTCCTTCAGGATGAGCCAAGTGACTCAGTTGAATGTTGAGAGGCGAGAAAAAGCTCGAATGAGACTAGCGCGCCTCGGCGCACACGAATGAATTCCTCGCGCTCCGCACCTTTCACTTCTTTTCGCTCTCTGTCAGCTTCATACCGATTGTCACGACATCTACTGTCATCGCACAATCATCTGAGCAGTATGTTCCTAGCCTCACCATGGCCGCTACCTTGATGGTACCATGCTGATGATGATATGCAGCTTCCTTTCTACCAAATCATCAACCAATCCACAACTCACACCTCTTGAACTCGACAGTCAATCTTCGCTATGGGGTTCGTGCCACGCTCCTCCATCATTCCCAGCATCCCACTAACAGCTACGCAGTAAGGAGAAGGTTCATATCAACGTCGTCGTCATCGGCCATGTACGTTCCACACAACACTCATCGTTGGCAGCGGCCATGGTGATGCAGGCGGATATCTCAAGGCTGACACCTACATAGGTCGACTCCGGCAAATCTACCACCACCGGTAAGTCTCATCCTCATCCTTCTTCGTTGCAAAGCTCCTCGCTGACTTTGAACAGGCCATTTGATCTACAAGGTAAATTATCAAAATCCATCGACAAAGGCAAGCTGGTAGATCTGACATAAAACCACAGTGCGGTGGTATCGACAAGCGTACTATTGAGAAGTTCGAGAAGGTAAGATCTGCCCTTACTATCCTCACAGCCTTCTCCCTCGGTGCTGGCGGTCTCTGTGTACTGGAGAAGACTTTGCGACCAGAGCCCCGCATTGCCCCTCGATCCTTATCGGCTAATCGCTCCGCCACTCTTGCGATGACTCCCAGCAAACTGACTCACAACAAACACATCAACCGTCATCCTGAGTGTATCGTGCTAACGTCCGCTGCAGGAAGCTGCCGAGTTGGGCAAGGGTTCCTTCAAGTACGCATGGGTGCTCGACAAGCTGAAGGCTGAGCGTGAGCGTGGTATCACCATCGACATCGCCCTTTGGAAATTCGAGACTCCTAGATACTATGTCACCGTCATTGGTAAGTTGCCAGACCTGGGGTGTTAAGCGCACTGTTAATCTCGTTCAACAGATGCGCCTGGTCATCGTGACTTCATCAAGAACATGATCACTGGTACCTCTCAGGCCGACTGCGCTATCCTCATCATTGCTGCCGGTACCGGTGAATTCGAAGCCGGTATCTCCAAAGATGGCCAGACCCGCGAGCACGCTCTACTCGCCTACACCCTGGGTGTCAAGCAGTTGATCGTCGCTATCAACAAGATGGACACCACCAAATGGTCCGAGGATCGCTTCAACGAGATCATCAAGGAAACCTCCAACTTCATCAAGAAGGTTGGATACAACCCCAAGACCGTCCCCTTCGTGCCCATCTCCGGTTTCAATGGTGATAACATGATCGATAACTCCCCCAACTGCCCCTGGTACAAGGGGTGGGAGAAGGAAACCAAAACAAAGACCAGCGGCAAGACCCTGCTTGAGGCAATTGACGCCATCGAACCTCCAGCTCGTCCTACTGACAAGCCTCTCCGTCTCCCTCTCCAGGATGTGTATAAGATCGGTGGTATTGGCACGGTTCCCGTCGGACGTGTTGAGACTGGTATTATCAAGGCTGGCATGGTTGTGACCTTCGCCCCAGCTGGTAGGCCAACCATTGACCCCAGGATTTGATAGTCCACTGACACGATGAACAGGTGTCACCACCGAAGTCAAGTCCGTCGAGATGCACCACGAGCAGCTCGTCGAGGGTCTACCAGGCGACAATGTCGGCTTCAACGTCAAGAACGTTTCCGTCAAGGAAATCCGTCGTGGCAACGTTGCCGGTGACTCCAAGAACGACCCTCCAAAGGGTGCCGATTCCTTCAATGCCCAGGTCATTGTCCTCAACCACCCTGGCCAGGTCGGTGCTGGGTACGCCCCAGTGCTCGACTGCCACACCGCCCACATTGCATGCAAGTTCTCCGAGATCTTGGAGAAGATCGACCGTCGTACCGGCAAGTCTATCGAGAACGCTCCCAAGTTCATCAAGTCCGGTGACGCCGCCATTGTCAAGATGGTTCCCTCCAAGCCAATGTGTGTTGAGGCCTTCACTGACTACCCACCCCTTGGTCGTTTCGCTGTCCGGTAAGAAGATCCCCTACCCTCCGTGCATCAAGCCAAACTAATGTCCACATCCAGTGACATGCGTCAAACCGTCGCTGTCGGTGTCATCAAGAGCGTTGCCAAGACCGACAAGGGCGCCGGCAAAGTCACCAAGGCGGCACAGAAAGCCGGGGCAAAGAAATAGTGGAAGTCCTAAGACATCAAGTTGCCAGGCGAGATGTGGTTGGTGGATGATGGTTCTTCTGGCTGGTTTCTAGGTGTGGGGGCGGATACGGATACCAGACTTTTTGCATCATGGTCCTTCGAGCTCGGTCTTCTCTTCCCACTTTTTGCCATACCCCGACTTTTTCCTTTTCTGGCGTATTCAGCGATTCCCCCAGCATATGTGGGAGGGTTTCACAAGATGCCGGTGTATGATCATGATGCCTCACCCCTTTCCTTTGTCGATCTTGCTACGACTAGATGATGGTTAGGAGGGCCTGCTTGCTAGAGATCTGTCTTCTACCATAATCAAAAGTCTTAGAGGCAGGAAAACCGTCCAACGTAATACGAACGTGAAGCACGCTAACCTATGGTGAGTGAAAAAGTGCGAGGTGATCACGACCAATGTTATTTTAATCTAGGGCTTATCACGTTTGAAGTGAGAACTCAGCATGTTGGCTCAACTGCAAGAATCAGGAGCCAATGGTTTTCAATCAGAGATCGATTGCGCTCCTCGAGGCTCCCGTTTTGTTCCATACCCCAGCTTTTACGCCCATGTCAAGCCGAGAAATGCGGACGAATAATGCGCGTGACTGCTTCAGAGCTCTGCTGGCATGGCTACAGGGTCTGGCCCAAGGGGATGAACAAGGAGTCCACCGTGCCTTCCACTCAGTAACGTAATCTACCTCGCCGTGGCGGCACTCGCGCCATATTCGCAAGCCACGCACCCCGTCTACGATCCATCCATCGCTCATAACAACATATGACTACGTCGGTTCCGCCCAATCCACCTGATCCGTAACCGGCTCCCCCCCATCCTTCGTATAGCTAACCTTAAGCCTCAACCGCAGCTTCGGCGGCAACGCCTACCCATCATCGTCAGTACACGCAAATCCGAAAAGAAAAAGAAAAAGAAAAAGAAAAAGAAAAAGAAAAAGAAAAAGAAAAAAAGAACTCACCCCCGAAACTCCCACGACACGCATCCCCTGCGTCGCCTCCTCCCCCCCCTCAAGCTCCGCCTTGCTGATGCCCTGCAACGTCAGTTTCTGGCTCTTGGGCACCGCGGCCTGCAGCCCGACGCCAGTGAAGCGCTCGAAGGTGGAGATGTTGCGGAAGCGGGCGAGGATGTGGGCTTGGCCGGCGGTGCGCTGGAGGGAGAGGGTGAGGAGGAGGGAGTTTTGGCTGTAGGCGGGGTGGGCTTGTGGTGAGGGTTGAGGTGGGGAGCTGAGGATGGAGGAAGAGGAGGCAGAGGGTTGGGGGTTGGGGGAGAAAAGATCCATTATTGAGGCGGTGGTGTTGGAGGGGGGTGGTTGGGCGGGGGCGGTGGAGGCGGGGGTGCCGTTGCCTAGGATGTCGGCTAGGAGGTCGGCGTTGTTCTGGGTGCCGTTCAGAGTGGCGCTCATGTCGACGGTGGGGAGATCCGAGCCTCCCATCAGATCCAGCAGCATGTCTTGCTCAGTGTGCTTCGAGGGTTTTTTGGCCTTCGCAGCGGCTTTCTTCTGCTTCGGCGTTGCTTCGCCTAGGACACGCTGCTCTTCTCTGATCTCAGGTGGTGGCATGCGCTCGAGAACGCCTCGCCGTATGTCATCGTAGCTGAACAGGTTGCCGTACTCGACGGCTCTTTGCTGGATCTCGATGTTGAGATCTGCGGTTCTTTGGGAGAGTAAGCGTCGTATGCGGTTGATTTGGGTTTCGTCGTTGAGCCGGGTTGTGAGCTTCATGGCTGCGGTGACGATGTACTCGATCGCGATCTGGGTGGCGTAGCTGCTGTTGAGGATGGTGGTGAAGAGGTCGACAATGTCGCTTTCGTGGACTGGCTTGACTAGCTCTTCCTCTTCGTACTGACCCCCACGTAATAGCGAGTCGCCGTACTCGCCGATTACCCAGGTTGCGGCTAATGTGAGTCCCTCCTGGGTAATGTCATCTTTCAAACCCGCGTAGAGCTTTTGAACCGAGTATGTTTGGAGATCGGGGGTCGTTGCTATTAATCGGACGAAAGAGGATAGGATTTGCTCCTTGACATAATTGCCAGCCAGTTTCAATACTCGCAGCATAGTGTCTACATGCCATCGCTTGCTCGGCGCAAAGCGGTCTGCGGCGACACCGATCTGGCTGGTCATGATGGGCTTGAACTCATTGTCGGCCACCTCCAAGAAAGCAAGCAGCTCTCGTATGAGTACTCTCACGTTACCCTCGTTGATCAGGGTGAAGCTGAGGTCTAGCGCTCTTCTCCGTATACTGATGTCTGGATCTCGTAGGCACTCCAAGATGGTATTTCGATGCCTTTGCACGGCATTTGGTTCCACAGCGACGACTTTGATAAGTGTATTCAGTGCCACATAACGTATATTGTTGTCCTTATTTGTTAGAAACTTGCCCAGGATATTGACACCAAGAACCCGCAAACCCGAGTCTGCTTCAATGTCCAGAATCGTCAAGACTGATTCGTAAAGGATAGAATTGCCAACGTTCTTCGACGAATCTGTATTGGTTGCCACTTGTGCCAGGATATCGTTGATCTGCTCGCTTGTCCGGACGTCCCCTCGGCCCAGAACTCGCAACAATTGCAGGATCTTGACTTGCAGGAAAGGATCTGTGATGCCGGTAACATCATGCTCGGGCGCGTAACCTGAGCTTGCCAGCCCTTTCAGCGTCCGCACTAGCCCACCGACAAGAGGTCGAAACGGTTCCGCAAAGTCCTCTCCACCCTCTACCTCCTCAGCTTCACACATGCTTGTGACTAACGTAAGTCCACATAACAACACGCCATGATTCCGGTCTGATAACAAGATCTTCGTCTTCTCTAGGAAATGCTCTTGCAGGTCCGGTACTTTGCGACATATCCGCATTGCACATAATGCAGCTTTTCGCCGTATGTAGGGGTTCGCTGTAGATAGCAGATTCTCGATTTCAGAAAAGAGGTCTCTCGACATCTCGATCGAGGCAATGTTGCCGAGGGTGCAAAGGGCGAGTCCGACAACATACTGATTGGAATGGTTCAGGTCGCTGCACGTGGCTCTCGGTCAGTCGCAACTCCATAGGGGTAGCTTGGACGCACTTCTTCAGGGAATTTGTGACTAGAGTGAGGACCTCTTGGTTCTCGTCCAGCAGTAGCATCGTGCCAAGATATCCTAGCCTCTTGTCCGCAAAGCGCGGCGATGCCAATAACTTGAGACATTCTATCTGGCCGAAGTGCGTTCGCTCGCCGAGCGTGAAGAGGTATAGTAGTTTGGCGACGTTATTTCTCCTAGCAATACATCATGAGCCCCATCCGCTCTGCTTGTGAAAGCCTCTTGGCGCACCTAATGTTGGCATCTCCGCTCTCTTCCCTGAAGCTCGCCCTGATGGCCGCACTCTCTTTCTGTACGACGGCCCGCTCATCTGCAATAGTCTTAGAAGCCCGCACGCTCCTGATGAATTGCTTCACTGTGAATGTATTAATCCATGCAAAGCCAAAGTCAGCGAAGAGCTTGTACGCACGAGAGCTCATGGCGGCCTCGAGGACCCCAGACGGCCAAGACCGAGAATTTGCTGCTTCAACAACGGATGGAGACTTTCCCGGCAATTAGTACGATCGCGCCGCGAGATGTGCCTAACACGGACTTACAGGATTCGCTGTACAAGGTAGTCTTTGCGATGGTGCACTGTATTCCTTGTTTAGATGGCTTGTTCGTACGCAGGTACAGGCGATCAATGCCAAGGCTGATAAGGCTGATATCGGAGCTCCGGGGTTAAGAGAAATGTCTCGCAAACCAACCGGCGGTGCTGGCGTTGCTGACCTTGTTTATCTGGCATCAGCTGCTAAATGCGCAGCTACATTGAGCATGTTTCGCACATATAAACCGATATGGGCACGGTAATCTTACTCCCCGACGTGTAAATCCTGCCGCCTCATATCCCTCGGATCCTACATCAAGCATCCGGTCCGAGCATCTCCATCATTCCTTGCGCCTCGGCGAATAACCATCCGCTTTTTCTCTTTATGCTCTAGAGTCGTATAAGATGGATTCTCCCTCACCTCATGACGGAAGTAATGAGACAGATCACATATTGCGGCCGCGCCCAATGAAGCCTTCCAATCCAATGATCCTACGAGCCATGAGTGAAGAACGGGGTTCTAGTTTGAAGCCAAACGGTCATGTGGAGTCCCAGGTACCATCAGGCATTTCAAGGTGTGAATACTCCGTTCACCTACCCACACTATTCGTGCTCATATATATACTAGTGGTCGCTCAACGCCTGTTCCGCCGGATGCTCTTCCCTCCGAAAAGTCCATATCCTCTGCAAGGAAACAAATACGCGCTCAGAACAAGCACAGGATGTTCCCGACAATAGACTACAGTGCGAGGGTCTCACACTTTGACCCAAGGAGCGAGTACAAGGATTTCAGGGGATTCTTCGTCCTGTTCTGGGTCGGACTAGCCATCATGGTCATTACGACTATGCTAAGGAACATTAAAGACACGGGCTACCCTCTCAGGGTGCACGTATGGTCGCTCTTGACAGAGAATGTCAAGCAGCTTTTCTTCGCCGATCTTGCAATGGTGGCAAGCACGTCCCTGAGTCTGCCGTTACACAAGGCCTTCAGAAGCAGGAAGGGCTGGTTGCGATGGGAGAAAGGCGGCATGGCCATACAAAGTATGTTCCAAGCAGCTTGGCTTGTTTTCTGGATCAAGTCAGTAGTTGGAAATCTTTTCATGCGCGGGTCAAGCTTACAGAGACAGTTCGCCTTTCTTATTACGTTGGACGTGGACGGCTCAAGTCTTCTTTACTCTTCACACCTTAGTCTTCTTGATGAAGATGCACTCTTATGCCTTCTACAACGGCCATCTTAGCGCGACCGAGAACCGGCTGTCTGCTTTAGACGATCCGAAGAATGCATCGACCGCAGCGGCCGTTCGCTATCCCAGCTCGACCGCAAATCTTCCGGACATGGGATCAGATGCTGAAGAGAAGAAGCAAGAGAACGAGAAGGAGGCCCTAACGAAATTGCGCGAGGATCTCGCTGTCGAGCTCACATCATATCTTGGTCATGTCACATACCCTCAGAATTTGACAAGTGGGAATTACCTGGACTATGTCCTCTGCCCAACCCTTTGCTATGAATTGGAGTACCCTAGAACAGAAAAGCGGCAATGGATGGAGCTATTCTACAAGACCCTTGCAGTCTTCGGCTGCATCTTTCTCCTGACGATTACCAGCGAGGAGTTCATCGTGCCAGTCCTTGCCGATGCTGCCCAACGTCTCGCGAACGTTCACCGGTGGCCAGATCAGGGTCTCATCCTTGCAGAGACGATCAGCATGCTTCTGTTTCCTTTCATGGTCACTATCCTGCTCGTGTTTCTAGTGATTTTCGAATATGTTCTGGGAGCATTCGCAGAAATTACATGTTTTGCAGATCGGCACTTCTACTCGGATTGGTGGAACTCTTGCGACTGGCTCGAATTCTCACGAGAGTGGAACCTACCTGTCCATCACTTCCTGCGTCGACATATCTATGGTGCTTCAAGACCTTATATGTCCAGAAACATGTCCACGATGGTCACTTTCCTGATCAGTGCTTTTGGACATGAGTTGGTGATGGGTTGCATTACCAAGAAGCTACGGGGATACGGCTTCCTAGCTCAGATGTCACAGTTGCCCATAGTGGCCATTCAGAAGAGCAAGTTCGTCAAGGGAAAAAAGCTGTTCAACAATGTTATGTTCTGGATCTCCTTCATTCTCGGGATTTCGATCGTGAGTCTTCCCTACATCATTCCTATCTTAATTCGTGCTGACGATCTGCTAGATGTGCTCTCTGTATGTCCTTGTGTAACACTAGCAGCTAAGCTGGACTTTGCATACGCGTGGAGCGTCGGGCATATGGGTTCTGGGTCACATTTCTCTTCCTCAATTTCTGCGCTTTGGCGAGCATTGTTGATACCCCTGTTCAAGATGCTCACTCTGGAAATGGTGTTATAATCCCTCATTGGTTCTGCATGACGCTCAACTTGTATATAGCATGTTTAGTGGAGTATACTGGGTTACGTTCGAGAAGCATGAATGTCACAGCGTGAATAAAGAAGCCGAGAACATCTGATGTGGCCGGCTAGTATGGAATTGCGAACGAACTAACTGTATTGATATAGATGCTTCTTCCATGTTTGTCTATTGACCCGTAAGTTGTTGACTGTCGTATCTACACCGAGAGGTAGTCATCTCCCAAGGGTCGTGCACTCAACACCTACTTCGTACATGTACTCAGCCCTATGGCCATCTTGGCTTGGCACCTTCGAGAACATTTCCCACATCCACATTCACGGTGATAAGGAGCTGCTGTCAGGTTACAACTACACAACGTCACTTCTTACTCGACACGCCAAGGTGGCTTCCTTAATAATCGATCGCTACACTGCTTCCGCTGCCACAAGTCTCGAATCACTTGTAGACGCCTCCATCAGCTACCTTCAGCCCCATCTCACATCCATTTCAACCTTTCTACACAGTACTCTTCCCCGCCCGATCGTTGAGTCTATAGCCAGATTTATCTCCACTGCAGAATCAACAGCCCTCATCACAGTCCTAATTCCGCCTCTGCTCCTCCTCCTCTTCATGTCCGGCTGGGGCCGCCGCTTCTGGCCTTCTGGCCGTTACTCCCCATTTGCAGATCCTGGCCCTGGCCCTCCCACAGTGACAGATGACGACTACCACTACCTCGGCCCTGATGACATCGTCGATCCGCCTGGTCGCCGAAACGACAGCTACGGATTTCCTCACACGCACCACCCCTCTTCCACCGATCCTCTAGCCCCAGACATCCTAATCCTGAAACACCGAGGCAACACCTATCCTCTGCACTTTCCTGCCTTCGCGATCGCAGAAGGTCAATTAAGTGTTCATGAGCTGAGACGCTTAGCGGCCAAAGAGACGAAATGCGAAGATCCTCGGCGAATCAAGTTACTCTACAAAGGGCGTGTTTTGAAGGACGACACCCGCGCCTGCAAAGACGAAGGCTTGAAGCAAAACAGCGAGCTTATGTGCGTCGTGTCCGAAGGCCCTGTCATCAGCGGCAGTCGCTCGGAAATGGAAAGCAGTGAATCCGCTTCGGAAGCAGACGAGCGAGGCGTTGAGAACGGCGGGCCCATCGTTGAGGTAGATGGGACGATTCGACAGGAGCCTCGAAAGCGGAAAGGTCATCGAGGCGGGCGGAGGAGGAAGGGAAGGGGAGATGACAGCGGCACGAACACCCCCCAGCCGAGAGACTCTGGCTTCCTGGCGCCTTCATCTGCAGATCCAGGTCCGAGGGCTCGTTCACGCTCCCCTTCACGTCCAGTCCCGACTCAGAATTTGCCGTCACAACCAGCGCAGGCATCAAGACCGCAGTCTGCAGCCGCTACACAGCTGGATCAGCTCGAGCGCCTGTTCCACAGCGAATTCGTGCCCAAGTGTGTGTCTTTCACATCGCACCCGCCGAGCGATCGAAAGACGAGAGATTTCGAGTACAAGAAGCTGAGTGAGACGATATTGGCGCAGATAATTCTCAAGCTGGATGCGGTGGAGACGGCGGGAGATGAGAGTCTGAGAGCGAGGAGGAAGGAGCTGGTGCGGGAGACGCAGAAGGTGCTTAGTGGGTTAGATACAATTGGGAAGGGGCATACTCTTTGAGCAGCCAGAGGTTCGTATTCAGGGAAACCGCATTAAGGCGGAATGACCAGGCTGGACATCCTTTCTCTATGGCACTGGGTGTGTGGGCCGTGAGGTGGCACGAGTGGAGGTTGGTAGGAAAGGTTATGATCACATACGTGTCACGACTTAGAGTGGTTCACTGATCCATGGCGAGGCGTTTAAGCTAGGGTACTATTACAATCATCATTTGAAAACCTTCAGCGCAGCTCTTCGGTCGCTGCCATACACTCTTGGTAAAGAGTATCTCAACGTCGATGAACGAAACCTAGTACTCTGTAAGAAGGCCTGAGGTAGGTCAATGGACTCTCCTTACGGTACTTATGGGTTTCAAGTTCATCCACCAGGGATGAATGGTCATTTTCACTCCTCCTGTGACTCATACAGCTCCGCATGATACACATCCAGTTCGCAATACTTCCCACGATACTTCCCACCCATCGCACTCCCCACCCAACACAAAGTACCAGCCACCCGCATCAAAGCCCATTTTTACCCCCAGAGACTGCCTTACTCTCCCAGCCAGCAAAACAGCATAGACTCCTCCACCCCTCGCATCGCTTCCTTTAGAGCCTCTGGTATAGCTATATGTTCGCGTTTACAGTATAACATGGAGTCAGGTGGCAGGGTTTGCCTCGACTTTGATGTATCTCGAGATACGAGGAGCCAAGGCTGTCGGAGAGAGCCAAGCAGATTCTACAATCCAGGAAGCAGCAACGAAACATGAGAAAATACTAAGTTCAGTGGTGCATGAATCGCTTTTGGGGTACGAGGCTTGAAGTTATGTGATAAGGAACTCTGGTAAAAGGTTTTGCATTACTCTCTAACTCTAAGCGTCTAAGCTAAGCTGACAGCTGGGAACCATGGACGTGGGATCAATGAAGGGAAGGAGGTAGTAGGAGACGTAACGAGGGAGGGGGAAGGGGGGGGGGGGGGGGGGTTGTCTTTGCCACCACTGGAACGAACCAAGTGGTAAAAATCTGGAACATCACTGGAACAAACCAAGTGGTAAGGAGGTTGGTGTATAGCGAGGAGGGGAATGATCCTTATCTTTAATCCCGATGTTGCATCAGGGGGAAAAGGCGCCTCCATGCGACCCCAGCCACAAAACGCAACTGCGACGTCAAGAGCAGATTCTGCAATTCCTGCGATATGGAGATCGAAGATCGCAATCTCAGGAAGGTGACGCTTTCCTCGTAGATATCCACCGATTCAATGTCCTCCTTGTCAAAAACGTAGACGACAACCTGTGCTCTGGTGTCAACCAGTATGAACACATCCGACAAATCCACGACGAGGCGAAGACCCGCCGCTAGATCGCTGTTAGATTTATCCAGCACGTGAGTGCCACTCTCAGCTTCTAGTTCAGACTTCCATGAGTTGCCTGATGGATCCTGCGCCAGCCTGGTGATCGATTGGAGGACAAAGCCGTCTTCCAGTTGCTGGGTATATTGACCTATGACCTGCATTAGCGAATCGGAGAGGGACGGTGATATCAAACCACGCGGATATAGCAATCCTTGCAGTATCAACATGGCTATCTGAGTAGTACGGAGTTGCACAGTCGTGACCACAAGGAATCGACTTGAAAGCTATTGCAGCGTGTCTTCAATCAATAGGTGCTGGGCCGCATGGGCCGCCTCTCTATTGTTGAAAATCGCTTGACCATTCTCGAAGATGTCCTTCTCCGAACCGTAGTGCGAGGCCATCCAGAACAGGTATGGGGCGGGATTGGAGGCGATCTGTTTGCCGATACTTGACGAAATCCATTCTTGGCATGGTTGGGGTGGTATTGATAGTGCTCGGGGAGGCTTCAGATCTTTTGACCATGTCCACAATTTTGCCAACAATTTCCGGGTCAACATCTTTTGACGGGGATGTGAACTGAGAAGCCTGGAAACGGATGGCTCTGGCTAGATCGCTTTCCTTTAGCTGCTGACTTGCAAGTCGTTCTTTGAGATTCTGGCAGCTGGCTTGTTCCTCGGAAAGCCTATCTTGAGCCTCTTTGAGAGCTTCCCTTTGGCCACCGAGAGCGTCCTTCTCTCGCATGACCTCCTCCTTCTCCTTCTCTAATGCTGTCTCTGCTTCTTGAAGCTCTCTGGCTCGCTTCCTGGACTCCTCATCCCTCTTCTTGATTTGATCGGAAAGACTCTCAGACCACTGCTTGAATTCTTGCATCGAGACGTTCATGGAATTGGCCAGCTCGTCCATGCATGCTAAATCGCCAGTCGAGGTGCTACTGGCCGACATTGTTGCAGGTAATGGACTGGTGATGGCAACTAGCTAAAACGTTAACCTATGGTGGGAGATTTGATTGCTTACCAGGTTGATGATCAAGTTGTCGATGTTGTTGGGGGCACGGCGGAGAGCAGAGAAGGAGAAATGGTGTCGAAGCGAGTATTTGTGCGTTTAAGGACCCTACGCTAGTAGCTTAGCGCGCGCCAAAGTCTAGCTGCCGAATCAACTCCGAAACCCCTATAATTCATGTAAGTATCCTGGCTTCGGGTCGATCTATTAAGAGAAAGCTCCACTTCGGCTTCAGCGCCGCTTACCATCATACTGACTCTACACTTGCGAGTACAGGCTGGGCTTAAAAGTATGGTGGACCTGTGTGTTACATGAGACCCACAATTCATCCCTCCCCCGAAGTCTCGAAAGCCTCCCTTTCCTCACCTACCATCCTTTTACGCGCACACTCAAGTCTTAGGCCCTGTGCTCCACATATCCTCAATTCAATTCACCTCCCCTCGCTCAAGCCCACCAAAATTGCATCATGTCTTGGGCCATCGATGTCGAGGCCAGGAAAAGGCAACATATAATGTGCCGGAGGAAGTTGCTAGGTGTTACCAGGTCGAGTGAGTGCAAGCCGTCATAGTCGCATACCACGGGTAGGCCAAGATGGTGGAGAGTATCAGGAAGCGGAATACCACTCAATCCGGCAGTCAAAGCTGCGTAGCCGGACACGTGCAGATCGCAGCAAAGATCAAGGAAAGAGGATTAGGGCCTGAATTCCAAGAGTTCCGAGCGGATCACACTCGTGTAGAATCAGAGTCTGTCTACTCACGTCGTTCTCACCGGATTCCACATATTCGTGACTGGTCATGACGACCAAGTCGAGATGTTGGTCACTCAGCATTAGGAGCCAACAGGTGGAACGTGCAATTTTTAGACAGATCGCTCCCAGTGGGTCTAAACAGCATCATCAAGTTACACAAAGACGAGGAGATAATCCCTACAATTCTCATTGGGCAGTCAAGATGAATTCCGGCCAATTTCGACTCCACTCTCGTATTCTTCTTGTGTGAGCTCAACATCAGATACAGGCGCATGGATAGACCAAGACTGCATTATCTTGCTTGAGTATGTTGCGAAGGAGAGCTACGCGATTATTTGTCGCATTAAGGGTTGCTAGAACCGCGCTCTCGGGACCGAATACGGCCATCGAGAGAAGCTGGAGGCTAGTCAGCAGATTTCCACTACCCGGTATTCTGCAGAAGTTTAAATCTCGTGCATCGTCCCGGCATATCTTTTATCTCGCCATTCCATCCATTGGGCCAGCCTCACGAGCAGAGGTTCCAGCATCAAAAGTGATATCTCGTATTATACGCAGATGTTGCGATACTTTCCATTACAAATTTGGTGGATCCGAGTCGATGCGAGCATGGTTGATGTTTCTATTAAAAGGCATGACGATCTTTATTCTCCCACTGACCAGAGGGAAAGTGGTTGTACCGAGAAGAAGCTTTTTTCGACACCGCTGGCTCCAAATCAGCCCATTGTCTAGGGGTTGTGGGCTTACACACGCACTCGTCACCAAATGCTTGCGAGCCCTCAATAAGCTGACCGAGGGGAACCCGTCGAGGAAACAATCTAGATGACCTACCACCCTCCCTTCTTTGGGGCGCTTGTGGAATTAAGCTTCAGCCGCAGCGGGTATCGGCCGGGCGAAGAGTCCCCTCGAGATAGAGCGGGTACCTGCAGCGCTCGCACTCGAGATGTAGCTACTGGGCAGGTAGGAGGTGAGGTCGGATGCTCGCAAGCTCTCGGGGACATTGAGATAGGTAGTCTGGTCGCGGCTATCGCATGGGCGAACGGCCCGAGCCGCTAGTATAAAAAGAACATGGGAAGGGGTACTCCTATGGACGCTCCTCCTGGTGCAAGTTTTGACTTGGGCAAGGAAGTCGTCTTTGCCCTCTTTCTTGGAAACCCTCTGCCGTAGCCGGCTGGTACTTGTAGGCAGAGGCACGCGTGTATACTACGTTCCATCGCTTTTTGCCTATCGTTGTGTCGACAATGGCCATACCTTCGAAGACATGTCTGACGTAGGTACTTTCGTATCACTGACAACGATTCCTTGCTAAGATGACCTTCATATCTCCCTTGTGGAGAATTTTTTGGATGCCTGTTTGGGGACTTCCTCGGGGTGGGCCTTTGCAGATCCGTTTCATGCGAGTTTTATCGCTTGCTCCATTCTCTCTGACATCATTTGCGATCCCCGTAACCAACAAAACCTAATATATAGGAATAGCCGAAATGAGAAGGAATCAAGATGAGCAGGTCGTGCACATCCGTATATACTATCCAGCTCCCCCATGGCTCCAACAAGAATGAATCGACACCTCAGCCGCGATGCTCTACCTGCCCCTTCTCACCCTCCTCTCCACATCCCTCACCGCCCTAATCCACGCCGCGCCCGCCCCCCTCCCCGCCCGCCCCATCGCCCTACAATCCACCTACCTAATCCTCAACGCCACCGTCACCCAGCCCTGGAGCCCCATCCAGCACAACAACCCCGAGCACTTCGTCTTCAGCCTCGTCGGCGACTGGGCCGGCTCCGTCCCAGTAACATGCTCCCTCTACTGGAACGCCGGACTCGCTAGCGTCACCGACGAAGACGTATTCACCATCAACGTCCACGCCCCGGCGTTTGCTTGCTCGGATCGGGGCGTGACGGTCGATATGACGCGTGTGAGAGTGGAGCCGTGGTTTTTATGGCAGATTAGCGTGGAGGCGAAGTAAGCAGTCCCTTCTTATCGCTCCAATGCTCAGTGATGCGAGTTATACCTGGATGTGTGTGTTTGGCAGCGGGTAGCTAGCTGACTGTGGGATTTTGGGTGTTACAGTGGGTTCAAGCCGGCGGTGTGGCGAATGAAGAACATGTATGAGACTGCTGGATGGACCACTTCGAATAATGCGACTAGGTGGCATTTCGATGGGGGCGGGAAGGGGCATCCTATCAGTGGTGTTCCGGATGGGCCAATCCATGAATGTTTGCGAGAGAGCACTTGTGTTTCGAATTGAGGGTCTGGAGGAATGGGTCATCTGGTCCATGAAAGTTTTGTTGATATGGCTATGGCTGGACCGGCCTAATGTTTAATGGTTGGCGGTAAACTTGATGGCCGAGACAGCATAAGAGCGATAGACTGGCATAGGGTGGCATGAGGCGAGCAAGATGGTCTGGACTATACACGAAGGATTAGATAAGTATCGCATGCAGTGGAACGGACTTGTGCATAACCCTCTGCAAGTATCTCAAAAAAAACAAGTACACGATTCTACAATGGGCTGGATAACCAGTGTAGACACACTCCTGAAGCGAGAGCAGGGCTTGGAAAAGATCCTAGACTCGTATATGATATCTGAGGAATACCTGAAGAGTGCACCGTGCCGGCAAATGAGACATTCTGGCAAGAAGTTGGGCTTTGATGCTTTGAGAATGCCTTTGGAGTCTGCAAGGTCCACTTCTTGGTCGCCACGGTAATATCCTTGATGTTACAGATACTCCACAACAAACCAAGATCAGCATCTTCAAAGAGTAGCGGACCGTTGACTCCCTGTATGTGAAGATGATACAAGGAATGATGGTGAATAGCTGTTATGAGACTGGCCATACCTAACCTATGTATAATAATTTAAGCCATTGGTAGTTGGAAGGCGTCAGATTTATGTCCGGATAATCAGCTGGATCGTAGTTCCCAGGGAAAGGTTCGAGCCAGAAAGGACAACTGGTGAACATGTTAGTAAGGCCCGTGATCGAGTGTATGTGAAGGCGATGATGTTCGTCGCATTGAAAATATTATCGCACGTATTTGGCTGTATGGGTTATGATCACATGCTAGCAATGCAATCGACTCGTGAGGTACAAATCGAGCGTTGATTTTTCCTACTTGTGTGGGGTCGTGTATCGTTCTAATACTTCTTGACAAACGATACTCCTTGAATTGGATGCAGATCCTCAGTGAACATGTGCACAAGATTTGAGTAAGCATCTTTGATGAAGTAGCGTTCCTCGCAAGTTCATGGTGTGGGGCAGCTGATTCAAGTAGTTTACTTAGCACAGGAGCCGAGCACTGAATATGCGTCCGGGGGAATAGTGGGCTCAAGCCACAATCAGAAACAGCCGCTGGATGCAAGGTTGAAAATGCAAAATGCAAAATGGAAATATACAGGTCATTCCTCCGGTTTCACCGGCGGAGCCCCTGGTCTCGTCAGCACTGCTAGATGAACTGAAGGCCGCAGAATGTAGACTCACCAAGCACCCACCCAATGCCAGACGCCAAACCCCCCGTCACCATATTACTAACCATATCCCTCTTCCTTACCCTATGACCCTCCAAGTCCGTTCCACTTCCGCTATCACTCGTTCCACTACCCATCTTACTCAATGACCGCTCACGCGGGCTCTGCAACCCGCCTGAACTCCCACCACCCAGCCTCGGGCTCCGCAGCGGAAAAGCATTCTTGCTCAACGCACTCGCAGCGCCCCTAGCTACGTCGAACAGTCCCATTGGAGCTTCCTCATTCATGGCTGCACGACTTGGTTCACGGGATTTGTGGACGGTCGGGACTGAATCTCGGGAGAAGCCGCCGGGAATGTGGCGGTCGCCTTTGGTGTTCCATTTCTCTTCTTCGGCGGCTTCGCGTGCAGAGACAGTGTTTAGATCTTCTTCACAGCGACGCCATACGGTCAGAATCTCAGGGAGTGAGGCAGGTGGAGCGAGGAGCAGAGCTTGAGACAGGAGTTCCATGCGTTGGTCGAGGCGACGGAGGGCGGAGGGTCCTAGCGACACATTGGTGGGTTTGTAGCAGCCAGCGTGGTAGGCAGCGCGCCATGAGGTGTCGTCTTGTGAGTCGGATGACGGGTCGGATAGCGGGTTTGGAGCGCTGGATGAGGGAGGAGGTGGGGAAAGCCTATTGACAACGTAAGAGTATGCGGTATCAAAGTCATTCTCTCGTAGCGCGGCCTCGATGGCCATGCCGGTGATCCGTCTCTTTGCAAGTAAGATTTGTTCACCCAGATTGCCCTTTGTATCCGAGGTTAAATGGCTCTCTTCCGGGGTCGATACGAGCCCTGCCGCTACAAGGTGTTGGCCAATGTCCAAGAGATCGTCGAGCTTCGTGTAGCTTCGCGAGTTCTGCTCTAGGATCTTGCCAATTAGCAGCATTGGGTTCTTGTGAGCTCGTATGTTCACTGGTTGGAAAGGAACGCCATGCTGAAGAGTAAGTGAGTAATAGGACATCGAGTGTGTCGCCGTGAGCAACGCATTGGCCCTAGTAAAGGCTTGAGAAGTCGGAAAGCAATCGCGGAAGACAGAGATGCTACTAATCGTCAGCGTAGTGGTGTAAGGGTTGGAGAAAGACTCACATCTCCGAGGCCTTTCGCATACCGCCGCGATCCCTGTTGCCATTGCTTGCACTGTCGTAAGAGGCCAAGGCAACATCCAGAACTGTCTTTTCCACTGTCTCTCGGGGCAATGGCCTTTTCTCTTGCTTGCAATATACTTGCACGGCTAGCTCGTAGTCTGGTAGGAACGGGTCAGAAGATCTTCTTACCGGAGTGGAGAGAGTTCGCAGTGATTTACGCCCCAAGGAAACAACCTACAAGAGCTAGCGAGCATCGCTTTCAAGAGCTCATTCTCAACAACGGCCAGTGGAACCCTGCAAAACAGCCCAACCGATCTTTCAAAGGATGGACTCCCAGTACCTATAGCTTTATATCTCCAATTGTGTAGCCTTAGAACTTGATGTCTGATCGAATCCCACGACTGCTGACTCCGAGTATTCGATTGTATGGTATGCAGAAGTCTACGTAGTTCAGCCAGCTGATCCGCCTCGTCGTAGGATACGACCCAGTCCAGCAAGCTTCTACACGCTTTAGGGTAACCGTGAGAGTGAAGTATATAGTCCGAGGTTAGGAGACAGTATGACAAGAAGACCGCAGCATTTGTGGGACTGGTCAGTGGGTTATCAGGCCGGAGAAGCATGTTATGTAGGACATTCGACGGCGAAAGGGCGTCCAAGTAATCGTTCGAGATGTCATCAACTGACGCGCTATCCAGGTTTTCAAGGTCTGGAGGGAGACGTAGATTAAGAAGCTTCGCCACTTTGTGTAGAATCCGATGAGATCCGACAACGGTGTCGAGGGTAGAGAAATTCGTAGCATACACCGCCGAGAGACCTGTCTGACCATATCGTCTCTGTAGCACGTTCGACGTCTCCTCATCCATATTTTCCAACTGGGTCCCCCAGCCTCCAAAGTCGACGTCGCCGGGACCGTCCCACTGCTCGATAGCTTCCACAGCCTTGATATGATCCCTACTCGCCAACTCCAGCAACCAGTCATTCACATCAGCCCAGCCGCTGGTCAAATCCACTTCCGCATCGGCGGGATTACCCTCCGCAGTTGCCTGCACACCCACCGAGCTTCGCCGCCTAGATGTCGCCTCAATTTTCCGGCGTTTGTTAACATTTTGACCATACATCCATGGGCCGACAAGCCCCCTTAGATCTCTTCCAATGAGACTGGATTCCTCACTCTTTTGCCGGGCGGCTTTCGATAGCAAGCCCTGGACTGCAGGACTTCCACTAAGCTGTTCGAAAGTCCCAAGCGAGTATGCAAGTTCACCGTTCGGATAGTATTCGTAGCCAAGTCTCAACATCGGTAGGAGCGTGGAGACCGCCCATGTGCGCAGGTATGTCGAATGCTCTAAGAACGGCTCCAGAAGTTGTGCTACCAAAGGTATGCAGCCTGTCTCAGCGTCAATCCGAGACGCACGATGGAAGAGGAAGAGAGTAAAGAGGTCGATTGATTCATCGTAGGAGTGCTGAGGATCTGCTATGGGGAGAAGATGTAGTTGACGAGCTCGCTGGCGTGCTTGGAGCTCAGAAATTTCGTGCTGTACACTAAGACTGTCTTCTGCATCGTCGAGGAATGCCACAGGGTCGCCGTGTAACAGCTTGCGCAGGAAGTCCACATAGGTGTCTGGCTCGGTACTTTCTGGAAGATACGTGAGCAGTATCCGCAAAACCAGCTCGAGCTTCAGGATGTGGGGATGACGAGCTATGAGCTGCTGCAACGCTGATATACTGGCATTTGAAAAGAGTCGCACAGCTTCGAGTATCACGTATGCTTTAGACATGATTCTAGTAGTCGCTCTGAGCGAGCCAAGCTTCTTACTCTTCCGGCTTTCGAGAAGCTCGGCGACATTCGAGATGCTCAGGGGACAACAATGACATAGATGCATCGGGCAAGCTTGGTGTTTAGAGTTGTCACGCTACATTAGGGAAACCTGCATGAAGGCTTGCATAAAAGCTTGCATAAGTGTCTTAGCTAAACCAAGGACGTCCTCAACGAACGATATCTCATAGTCATGTTCCTCCATGATTGAATTACGATTCATCCTAAGGTAGAGGCATAGGTCAAGATATCATTGACTCGTGTGAAACATCGTTACAACGTCTGCACGGTCTCAAAGTATTAAGCTAATGATCGGGATCTCGCCCTTATTAGACAAATACGTTCCTGTAAACGTTCGATGTCTAGATTTCAACACTTCCATGCCCTCGAAGGTCTATGTTTACGAACAGCCTTTGAGGAACAAGTTGTCCGAGCACAAACAGCCGGTTCTCAGTTCCCCGAGCTTTTGGCGGGCGATTACTCGGTGAAGTGTGAGCTTGAGTAATGAAGCCTAGGTACTTTTAACACGGAAAAACCTAACGAGTTATCATTGCATCCACTGGATGCCGCCGGGTCGGAGGGGCACGCTTCCTACCTTGGTAAGCTATGGTGGGGACGTTGAAGCCTACTTTAAAACGCCCCAATGGCCTGGTGGCCTAGCTGGAGACAGATCAATCAAGAGGAGTATTTGGCTATCTTGTTGAATTTCGGTAAAGCCAAACGACGTCGAGTCCGAGGTGAGCAATTCGTTCAGAAGGTTGAAGAGTGGAAAGCCCGACTCAGGGAGTTCCCGGGAAACAGGGTCCATCTTCAACGGTCGACATGATGCCAACTGCCCTTAACCAGTGAATCCCCGCGACACTCATTATGACCATTTGTGCTAAGTTACGACGTCTCCCCCTAGCCTTCCTTGTCGAGGCGCGGTCGATGCCGTGCATTTGCCCATTAACGCTGAGAAGGCGTGGATCCATGGGCGCCGAAACGAACGTTCCGATCGATGGTCTTGGTGGCCTCCTAACTCATGCCCAGCGGCTTCTATATTGCGATTCGGGCTTCAGCACGGGAGAGATGCAATTAGCTCGAGCAGGCTTTGGCGTAATCTCCGAGACGAACTGGACCGACTCGGTGTCAACAGCAGGCGCAATAGTTAGCCTTGTTAATTGAGCATGTAGCTGCGGCTGCTGATCACTCGGAGATATCGCTACTGGGACAGCTTTCCATGTCGTAATTGAAGCCATTGCGATAAACATGCCTTTACATGTGCTCAATTGGATCTTCTGGTAGTAGCTCATCCCGCTTCTGCCGGCGTATGCACACTCTGAGCGGTGACTGGACAATCTCATTGAATAAAAAGGTCCCGTAGACTAGGAGGGCAAATCCAAGAATCTGTAACCACTTGAAAGTTTCCCAGCCAAGAGCTAGTGACACAATCCAGATGAACAGTGTTCGACAGGTATCAATGGTAGAGCGTGCCGTCGCACTGACAGATCGCGTCACAGACAGGCCGAAGAAGTTGAAGCCTCCAATGCTGATCATGATCAGCACGGATGTGACTGCGATGACCCGGTTATGTGTGATCTCCCTCCAGCCTTCTTCCATGTCAAAATAGCCGTACTTCCCGGCGTCTGTCATTCCGACGGTGAGATGGAGGACAATCATCCCGACGAGCGTGACAGTGAATCCAAAGACGCCTTCCCAGCCCACGACTTTCAAAGGCTCTAGTGCGTAGTTTTCTAGGATCCATTCCTCCAGCACGAACTGTGTAGCCGTGAAGATTTGGGCGCCGGCGATCATAAGTACGCCAATGACTGTCTGCACAGCTTCTGGTGTTGTCGCAATAGCGCCAGCTTTGTCGGCTGCGACACGAATAGCGAGCATCCCCGTCTCAACAAATGACCGCGGTTCGGGTTGGGCCTGAGGATTCGGGGCAATTGCGCCGGCCAGCCCAACGACCGCCACGCCCGACACGACGATGAACAACGCTGTCCAGTGAAAGAGGTATAACTTTCGGTGTAGGAAAATGACACTGAAGAGCCCCACGAAAAGAACCAGAGCGCCTCGGGTCATCTGGTAGATACTGGCAGCGACGAAGAGCAGACCAACATTCATCAAAGTAGTCCCTGTAATATCACAACATGCCGGTAGAGCCAGCATGAAGATTCTTAAGCCTACGAGAGGTCGCCGGTCTTCGGCGTTGGGTATGAGTGCTTTTACTGCCGGATTGGCGGACTCCTGTGCCGAGAAGGATCGATCCATGCCGTCGGCTTCATCGTCGGAGAAAACACCGTCCTCGTTATCGGCCACTTGTTGATAGCCTCCCAGCAGTAGTGGTGCGTCTTTTGGAAAGTACCGCCGGAATAGGGAGAAGCCTCCGACTACAAGCCAGCAGCCCATCTCGCCAATGAACATTTGTGCTCTAACAAGACGTTAGATGCTGAATAGGGATAGGATACGTGGACGTGCGTTTGTATGACTGGCTGAGAGAAGCGCTGCCACTCATTCTTGTCTGGGGAGTCGCAGTTTCGGACCCATTGCAAATCCTGGGAGCTTTAGTCTTGTGATCAAGCTCTAAACGTGCGGATCTCACCTGATACTTCGTTAAGAGCGTGTTGCAGACACCAGTAAGGAGCATCATCGCTACCAGGATCGGTATGAGCCCCTTGGATGCCATGGTCAGGGAAAGGAAGATGAAGGGACTGAGGAGAAGTCCGGGAGGGAGGAGCCTCGAAAGACTGTTCTGTAGAATCTGGCGGACTTGCAAATGGTTGTCATGAGGTGATGAAGGTCATGAGACCATAGTGATCGCGGACGCCAGATGCTACAGATCATGAGATGCTAGAGCGGTCATTGACTTCTACCATTGATGTCGCTTTCCGGCGCCCTCGGCCCGACGAAACACCGAAACTCCCGCAAAGGCCGAGACCTTCCATGCTAGAATAACTCAAACATCAAGCGAAATTTGGTGGTTAAGAACAACGGACCAGAGTCTTGGAAGAGTGCAATTCGCTATCCATCTACAGCTCCAAGCTACTGCAATGCTGTCCGAAGCCATTCTATGGTTGCCCGGCTTCACACGCGAGAAAAATGTAACTCTATGACAATTATCGCTCCCAAACCAATGCTCGCTCCGCTCACGATGCGCTGATTCATCGACCCGTGTGCGCCAAGCCAAGCAGACTTCTAGCCACCGACCCTCGAACGGCGCTACTTGTCAGGGCATCAGGGGCGTCTACCGTTCTGCCATTTCCCTCGTGACTGTCTGGAGGGCTGCTCAGATGCAGCTCCATTATCCGCGTCTTTCCCTTGGGCAGCGCCGGCGTGAGGAATACCTCTTCTTGGAGCTTGCTTTCCGGGCTGTTTCTACGAGAGTTGGGCGGCGATGAGGGCAGATGGTCTATCCGTATCGTGCGAGCAGAGTAGGCCGTCGGTCGTAACTCCGGAGCCGGAAGGAGTCTCGGAAAGGAGATGACCTGTTTGGGCGAGACTGTAGAGGCTGGGTGCTCGCTTCGAGGGGAGTTGGAAGGAATTTGGAGTTGTGACATCGGTAGGTTTGTTTGACTTGTCTGTACTTTGAACATGGCTACGCGTAGTCGAAGGCAAAGTATCTCGGCACGCTGGGCGCAGTCAGTACAGGGGCGGAGGAAAGCCAAAGGTGATATTTACCATGCTTACTGCTGACTGGCTAGGCTGCGACGTCTCTGTTGCTGCTGTCTGCTGAGACGCTATTGTGTCGTCCATTGGATCGAAATCCGTGAACGAGGTCGTTGAGTCCTTGAGGCTATCTTGGGAGTCGCCCTCCTCTGCTTCTTGAGGCATATCCGTGATGTGTGAATGAGATATCCCTACGGATGAGGTTTGTGTGATCTGCACCAAGTCAGCGAGGGGGTCTGACGCGACGATAGAGAACAATTGACCTTGACAGTCATGTCTGGGTCATTCTGCGTAATTCTCTGGCTGTCTTCAGCGCCCTGCGTAGGACGAAAGCGCACCGATGAGGGCGGCGATTGGACGCAATCTACGTCCTTGATTCGCCTCTTCAATGTTATGATTGTCTTTTTCGACGGACTTGGAGCTTGTGGTGACCCGTAGGTGTTGACCGGCAGGTTGCTCAAAGCTTGCCGAGTAGGACTACATGGACGCATATCGTAATAGATCTTTTCCAATGGTCAATAGGTGAGAAGTAAGGTACTCTCGTAGTAGAAGTGAATAATGATCCGAGAGATTGAAGGATAACGGAAGAGTGAGCTCAGCTATGCATGCCACAAAAAAGTAATGGACCAGATGATCAAAGCAGTTGAGATGAATATCAGACTGCCTTGGGTCAAGAATGCGTCGCGACATGAATGCGTAAATATAATACCCTTGTCCATCACGGAAGAGAGATTCGCGTCTTCAAGTGCTTATCGATAGAGAGCGGGATCGCGGGCCGAAGCTCGAGCGGTAGGCCCATCTGGTCAGGAGATCTTGCCGCGGGACGTTCGAGGGATTCAACCTTGATCAAACTGCAAAAAAAGAGCTTATCGTGATTACTCCTGCAATCGACGGCTCCCCTCTTAGACAGGCAATCTGGTGAAAGTCAAGAAGCCAGAAGCCTTGCCAACGTGATGTTGAAAACGTACAGAATATCCCTGGCGGCTCGAGACCATAGATGACGACTTCGATCACAGTATCTTGTGTTCCGAGAGCCTCTGACTACGGGCAAGGGCTATTGAAGTAGCGAGACGTGTCGCGTTTGTCCATAGCTTTCATCAGATCGGTCCGTCCACACTGGCCACCCCTGGATAGTACTGACCCAGGCAGAAGCGTTGTAGGTATAACATGTGGGTCATCTAGCAAGCTTTCCATTGACGTGGCTCCGTTATTTGCTGCATCTTATCTTATAGTTTTTCCCTCTTAACACCTCGTCTATATCTAGCACTTTCTCTCACAATCAGTGGCAAAAGGCGAGGAGATAACGACAGCCTAAATAAACCGAGTTTCGTATAAGCTTTTTCTGACTCGAATTGGCCGCCTGACTATCACCCATCTAATTCTCATCGAGGGTTTTTTTTGTAGACATTGCAGATTGCCACCATGCCACGGCAGTATGTCTCACCGGGATATCGTAAATCGATGATGATAATGACAGCTGATCCGACCGATGTCATACGATATCATGCTCGGCCAGGAGACAAAGTTATCTATCATGTCATTCTCAGGGCCTGGATCGTAGGGTTTTTCTTCTGTGGTGGTTCCATGAATTGTATGCCATGAGCATCACGATCAGTAAGGTGTTACGGTTGCCAAAGCTACTTTGACATTTGGCGGATTATCAAGGTTTCTGATGTGTGGTTCGCTATGCAGGCATGCGCAGAAGAGCTCTCATCAAAAAGCCCCTCGGATCAGCAGAAGCGTTTCTGCGCTCGGCTCTGCTGGGCTCAAGTAAGAAGAACGTTTCCCGCAGTAAATTGATACTGAGCACTCGTCCGATCAATGAAATGCAAACAACAGCTGGGACACGATCATTGGAGCGATAGGGCGGCAGAATGCACAAGTTCTCAACCGCACAACCCTCCAGTGAGCGCAGCACTTGATTGGCATATCGTTACTCACTGTTCACTCCACCGACACCAGATGGAAGCGTATTTCGCTGCCGCTTGCTGTTCGCTACAATGGGTGACTACGCGAACAGCAAGCGGCAGCGAAATACGCTCCCATCTGGTGCCGAGAAGGTTAAGAGATCATTCTTGCTAGAACATGCGCGACCGTTGGAACGCGGGAAAGCTTGCAGCCGCCCTATTCCCTGCCGCTAGTCACTGATGCATTCGTGCTCATGTGCATCAACTTTTGGCGGCTGACTGAGATGCGAAGACTGACAGACAAGCCTCAAGTCAGGGTCGGGGCGTGCCGGTCCTTAATCTGATCAAGCTTGACATGCGCCAATTGGCTCGATCGATATGGCATCGCGACCCTGGTCTACAGGTACGAAAACCACGTTGATCCCCGGCCCAAGCGTAGGCTACAATGACAATGTCCACTGGTTTCCAAGCTTGCCGTGACTGATACAAAATTTGTCAAACAGGAGGCAACCGTCTTATACTAGAGCATCTCAGAGTTGGTGAGCTAATTCTATAGGTCTAAACGCCGATACCAGGGCAAGCAACGTATCGCCGAAAGGCCGATGAGCCTCATCGCACGGGCTCACAGCTTTTGGCTTAAACGTTCGCTGTCCGCGGGCTGCTGCGCGAAGCCGAACTGCCTGCCCTGGTCACGGCGCCTATAAGCACGACGATCGAAGCAAGCACCCGCAGATGATTCGAAATGCCGGCGAGCTCATCATCTGAGGTGTGTGGTTTTTCTAAAAACCCCAGTCAGCGGATTGGTTGTTCAATGATTGAACCGCGGCGATCTATCACTGAGGATGGAATGTGTCAAAAAATACGACAGTCTATTTCAAGAATGCCAAGTGACAAGACCTGCATCGAACCTATGAACGACTGCGGAACCTAACAACAGCACCAGACCAGCTTATGGCCAAGTACATTGACCCTACAGAGCTGTTGATATACCACTTGTGCGTTGCAATCTAAGCCATGGCCTTTTGCAGCCGTGGATTAACGTCTTATGACGCACGCCTTCAACAAATCAATACGTTGCGGTTGGTAGTCTGTAATCCTGCAAAGGTCATGGGTTCCTCGTCCGTTCAGTGTATGATATAGTGAGTCTTCAAGTCTTCACTGACTAGTACCCTGTGCGCCGGCAGTGTTCACCTTTCAAGGGCTATTCTCATTTCAGTGCAGATTTGGTGTGCGCTAAGAAGAAGTGAACCCCGTCGTACCTGCGCCTGAATTACTACGGTGCAATATTATTCATAAGTCTAGTAATGGACAGTCAGGCTAGGTAACCTATGATAACCGCCATTGAGATTGCGGCCCCGGACTATAAGGAACGGTCTCTACAACTCTCCGATACTAGCTGACGTATCCACATCACTCAGCAAGTCAGTTTGCTGACCAGAATCAACAAGAATGCTGCGGGGTCAGATCTTCATGAATCACTAGAAGTTGCGCGACAGAGGGCAAGGAGCTGAAGAAGGTACCTAAGCAGTAGTTGGGACGCAGATGTGCCTATACGAAGGCGCCCAATCGAGGTACTGGGAAGCAAACAACTCGCTCGCCTCCAATGGTAACCTGCAGAGTAGACCACTGGGTATTGCTGCAGCGTCGATGAGAAATCCAGTGTAAGAATACGTTTTATCGAGCCACAACATCATCACGCGCCGGCCATCAGAGTATGCATGCGCACATACCTCGCCCTGCTGAGGCTCCCATGCCTTGGTTTCAACGATTGCCGCCTGAAAGCGAATACGGCTTTCGGCAAGAATATTGCAAATCTGTATCTCTTTTTTGGCAAGTAAGTGGTGCTACCGAGTCTTTGACCTGAGCGGCAGAGTCCCCTTGGACCAGATCGGAGAGGGAGACCGCAGCTCACACGCTCTATGTTCCCATCACTTCCCAGACTTTGACGGCACCATTTTTCTCAGACAGGCTTTCTTTCATCTCTAGCCTAGCAACGCCGTCAATACAAACCTTCATAGCTGTCTCCAGCCGAAAGTTGGCTTGATGAATGGACTAGGTAACAATCTCATAGACTTTTCTGATATCTGGCGACTTTTGCATGTAAGCAGGGGCTCGACTTGATCCTTGCCGCAGGCGATGAACGCGGCTTGTCCAATGACGCTACCTTGGGCCCTACCTGTCTCAGGAGAGAGGTACTATGGTCGTGGTTTGCCATTCTGCCGTTGAGCCGTTTGGTAGTCTGTCGTCATTATGCAGCTTCAGATCCATCCCCTGAGTCGAATGGTGCAACAAGGATGTTCGATGCGCTCCAACGCCACTTAAAACAGTACACTCATACTCGAATCAGAAGGGCTATAATCGACAGGGTAATACGACGTCAATAACGTATAGCTGAAGGTCTCCGGAAAAAGGCTTCTGAAGACCCTCAAGACAACTATATAACAGCCTTCACCCTCCAACAAGTCAACTCCCCATCAGCTCTCAACCTTCCACCAAGTCCACAGCTTCCACCATTCTCAACACTCCCCTACACAAACCCTCCCCTCAAGCCCCACCCCCTAGCGCAATTCCAACCCCCCACAATGCACCTCCCCTCCATCCTCACCTTCCTCACCTTCTCCCTCACAGCCACCGCCTCCCCACTCCTCGCCCAGCGCAACGACACCCCCGCCCAAGCCGCCCAGAACCAGTGCGGTAACACCGCCACCGCCAAATGCTGCAACCAAACCGCCAAGGACGTCCTAGGCCTCATCCCCATCCCTCTCGGCATTGACTGCACTGCCCTCAACGGTAAGCTCAACCTCCCCCATTCTGTCTCGTCGTTGTCGTTGTCGTCGCGGAACCATCAGCTGACAAACCCTGGGTAGTCCTTGCCATTGGACCTCTGAGCGACCAATGCAGCGCGACGCAAGTCGTGGCCTGCTGCTCTGGCGGCAGCCAGTCGGGCCTCATCAATGTTGGGCAGGTTTGCTCGCCGATTACTGTCTAAGCACATCACGCCGTTGGATTGTACGGGGGGATACTCGTAAGGAAGTAGTGTGAATAGCTATGGGGGCTGGACGCGGATCGGCTTTTGCTACACTGCTCTACCGCAATCAATATCTAAAAAGCATCAATTTCTTCTCTACATCCGCCATCCTTCTCCCATCTTGGCTTGTTTCAAGCGCATCTATAGTCTTTTATGTGTCCCAGTCAGCGGACCGAACCGCTGAGCCTGGAGTGGTCTTAGCGACCGTTAATACGCGGTATCCGACGTCCTCACCTTGACGATGCTGGAAATATCAGCCCCCGCCTCCCTCGTCTCCCACCCCAGCCTTGTATCCCAACCCATCCCCCTCCCACAACTCCGACAACCAGCCTCCCTCCATCTGTTTCCCTTTCCCTACACCCCAGCCGTCGCCCAACATCCCAACGTCCATCCACCCCAAAAACAGCCATGTCTCTCCATTCACCCGTCCTCCAAACCTCTACACCCCAACCCACATGCCCCCCCGCTACCTCAACCCGCTCAAGCTTCCAAACCCGTCCCACAATTTTCCACAAGTTCAAAGACCGCTAGTCACGTCCTACGTTTAGGCGTTGGACACCCTAGATGGCGGAGGCGGCAGCGCTGGCGATTGAGTCTGGAGGGGGGTGTGGGGCTGTCGTTGTCTGAAAAGAATCTCTGGGCTGAGTTGGAGGCCTCCGTCCGATCTGACTCAGGTGTGTCGGTGAACTCGTGAGGATGTTTTTCTGGTCTCGGGGATGCTTTGCGTTGGGTGCAGCGACCGGGATGTATGGGTTGGGCGTGTGTTATGGGCGTTTGAGGTGTGAGTGGTCTGTGGGCGGGAGGTTGGGCTTGGGTTGTGGTTGTTGCTGAGGTAGGGGAGATTGTGTTTCTTGGGTAGGGGTGGGAAGGGGTGCTGTATGTCGCTGCTCTGGGGGGGGGGGAGTGTGGGATTGGGTATGGAATTCATGGGAGATTGTTGTGGAATGGGGGTTTTGAGGGTCTAAGGTGATGGTGGTTATGTGTAGCTGAGGTGTGCGCGATGATGGGGGTAGATGGTAAGAAGATATGATTGGGATTATGATCGTGTTGTGGAATAGTAGAAACGCGGTGTTTTTAGGATATCAGCGGGACGGAAAGAGGCTGGCAATGGTGGAGATATGTGAATCAATTAGCAGGCATACGCTGGCGGACAAAAGTGATCTAGCCGGAATTCCGACTGGATGAGATAAATCTGAATAATATGGCAATGCATGCAAGAACCGTAAACGACAGATCCAAAGTACCTATCCATGCTCCTACCAGCCCCATCCACCTTTTTCCAACTACGCCGGCTGCTGCGCTGAAACGGAAAGCAACCGTTGTTCGGGTTGTTCCAATCGATCTAGTTGCTGCTGTCGCTTCCGTCGTCGCTTCCGAGTTCGGTCACACAGCTGCTCTCGATACCCCAGAAATGCTCGCCGATCTGTCCGGGCTGGTACTTTCCAGTTTCAGCGTCAACCTGCTTGGAGAACAAGGAGCAGTAGGTGCCTTGAGCAACGCCGTCACGCTTGATCATGTATGAGTTGAAGGACTTGCACTGTGGGTTGTCCTTGCCCTTCCCGTGGTTCTTGTTGTATTCGTTGGTGGCCTTTGCGTAGTCGGCGCAGACGTTGCTGCACTAGATCAGCGATGCCAGCTTCGAATTGAAGGGTGACAACTTACACATCGAAAGGACCAGGGAAGAATTTGGTGCCCATGCAAGATCCTTCGTTGTTTACTGCACCGCTGGGGCAGACTACGGGCTTCTTGCAGCCAGGTGGGGTGGCTGGGGTAGTGGTGTTGGTCTTCTCATAGCCGTCTGATCCAGCAATGACAACATGGAACTGGCCTCGGTAGCCTCCGTAGTTGTTGGCAGCGGCACCCTCGACACCAGAGCCCCAGAGCGTGCACTTGTAGTTGGAGATACTTGCAGGCATTGGGCAGTTGTCGGAGGGGTTCAGAGACGGGTCACGCTCGACGAACAGGTTGAAGCCGGTGCAGAGAGTGGTGTTGTCGCACCATTGGGAACAGCCGAGCGGGTCGTAGCTGTGGAGAGTGACGAGCCCCAGGTAGGAGTTTGCACTGACACTGGCATTCTTGTTCTTGAAGGTTGAGGCGTAACCAGAAGGCGTCTTCGCCTTGGTGGCATCATCCGACCAGACCTCATATGCCTCAAATGCCTCAACAGTGTCGGGCGTAGGCACTGGTCCGTAACCTGGCAGTTCAATCAGCTCATGTCTTTAAACTCCCGGGAAACCACACGCACCGTCAGGCTGCTTAGCACAAGGATCCTCTGGGTTGATGAAGCCACAATAAGTACCGGCTTCAGGGGTAGTCGGGCAAGAGGAGGTTGAACTGGTTGTTGCAGTCCCGGTACTCGAAGAAACCCCTCGCTTTGCGACTCCTGTTGCAACCGCAGTGACAGCAGCTGAAACCGAAGAAGACTGACTGGCCGAGTTGATGGTGTTGACGTCGCTCACGGCTGTGAGAGGAGGGGATGTAGCGGTAGGAGAAGGGGCGGTCTGAATCATGTTGAAGTCGAACAGCTGTGGGGATGGGCTGGTAGATGCAAGGCCGACAAGAGCGGCGAGAGCGAAAGAGTAACGCATCTTAGCGACTGTGGATACTGATGATTGTGAAAGACGACGGTATAAACGAGAGACAGGAGTGAATGATAGTGCTGGATGATGCCTGAGAAATAGACGGAAGGGAACCCGTTCTTATAGAGAATTAAACTGAAGTAGGAGCATGATTACCATCGAAGCCAGAACACGAGTGAACGATGGCTTCTGCATACATCGAGACCAGCTTTTGGAGCCATCAAGCCTCCATCGGATGCCTCGACCGACGGCGTGCAGTTAGAAGAGCCGCATTCGGGTGTGGCTACTAAGGCTCGGATCAACGAGAGTACCCCACAACAATATCTTAGTCAGGCATTGCGGACGGCTCTTCCCAAATCTAGATGATACATGTTGCATGAATGGACCTAAGGAGCAGATGCAAAGTGTAATCTTGGGCGACGACAACGAGCCAGAGTATTAATGACACACAGGCTCCAACTTGTACCTTAGCGTCGACGCGTTTTTGGCGAAGCTGTTGAGCCACGAGCTGCTACTTCTACAAAGTACATCTAGATCGCCTCAAGCTTTTGGTGCATTGCTTGAAGGTTCTGACGCTGGCCGATTTGGGACGCCCGATTGCCCACCATCCCCTTTCCGGCTGCCGCTAATGCAGGTTCCTGCTATCTAGGGAAATTAAGCGCAATGCGTCGGGATAAAAACACACGACCGCGGTAACGTCAACATTTCGGACAACCTCGGCCAGCCTGTAGAATACGCCTTCACCAACGATGGAATACGAAGTGTCGGGCGGCCCTGAAAGACGGTGAGCCACGCAGTATGGAGTCGAATGCAGAGGTCACGAATGGCACCAAGTCACCCGATCACTCCATCTCTGCTAGCCTCATCGCTGATCCTCCAGTTGATGCCCCACGTCAAGCTACGCGACCCACGGAGGACCAGAGTGCAGACAAATCCCAAATACCTCTAGCATTGCCCACAACCTACGCCAAACGCCTCCTTCCCGATTCTCTATCCTCTACAAACCCTCATGGCCTCATCACTGGCGAGCCCCGTACACCTGCTCAGCAAGAAGCATTCGAATCACGCAAAGCGGAGATACTACGCACGATGAGCGATCAGCAGATTGAGGAACGGTATCAGGAGACCGTGAAGAAGGTGGAGGCCACAATGAGGGAGATTGAAGAGGGAAACGAGAAAGTTGATAGAGAAGTGGAGGCAGCCCAGAAGACGAGAGAGACGGAGAGGAAGGCCTGGGCGAACTTGAAAAAGGCGGGAGCGGAAGGATGAAGGGTAAACGGGACTTGAGAGGTTGCATTGAGTATCTTCGCATGTGCGAGCATGGCTTCAAGGTTGCGGCATAAGGCAAAAGCTTTTGCTATAGCTATGATCAAGTTCTGGGTGCAACAACTGTTTATGGACACCTTAAGGTACTTCTATCTGGAGTTCTCGAATCCGTCCTGACAGTTTCGGATCCAACCTTTCAAGGCCACCTTTGTCACGTCGTCTTTTACGAGTCTGCGCTGGCCGATTGCTATGGAGTCCGATGGAACGACCTCCGATGCAGAGCGTTCATCAAGCTGGTTTGATATGCAATAGGCTAGGTCGTACATCCGCTTCCTGGATACTGCGCTCGCTCCTCTAGGATCATCTTGCTTTCGACCTTGAAGCACTCCATTGATGAGAGTCTCCTGAACGCTGGGTGTCCATACGGCCGATATGTTCGAACTTTTCAGTTGGCCTTTCGGTGAGAAAAGGCGGTGCCGGGAGAAGTCGAAATTCACTACCGTCGTGCGCACGTCGAAGGGCCGGCAGTTGAAACCTCCGGGCCATATTTTCCCTACAACAGGCTTCATGCGGCCTTCGGTTCCAAATGCTCGACTGAAGCTGGTTTCGAGATACTGAGACTGGGGAAGGATCACCGTCTCCAGATAGGCACGTTCGGGGTTAATCAGAGTGATTGTGTCCGAATTGAGAAGTGAAGTACACTGCTTGAGAGCGAGCTTGTCTGAACATGACTTCGAAAGCGTAGTCAGGCTATCACCTCGAGCTATCCGGCTCAGCATGAGCTGTGGCTTCGACGCATGAGAAGACTGACCTGGTTTTCGGCGCACGATGCCAAGCTCCGAGAAATTCTCACGACCTCTGAGCTCCATAGTCGCTGCCTCGGCCCTTTCGCAACTGGGTATCGGCCATGGAGTGGCATCCTCCTGAGCTTTCATGACAAGTTCCATACTGGAATCACCACACGGTGCCTCTGAGCAATACATGTGGATCTTGACATCTTCACGTACCGAGAAGGGCTGAGGAAAGTCGTCCCCTCGACAGGTTACTGTACGTTGAAGGACGGTTGAGCTTTCCCTCCGACTCTCAAGTAGGGACAAGCATTCCTGGAGCAAAAAGTGGTTGAAAGCACGGAGGGCGAGAACTTCTGCGTGCCAGTCGTGGAGGACACATCCTCGAGTTCCTGGCACTTTTACTCTTGGCAAACACTTCAGGCCTGTCCTGTTACGTTCAGCAAAAATCTTGTCGTTGCAGAGTGTGAGTGTCATTGAAATACCCTAGAGCTACACACTCAAGGTCAAGATCCGAGCCTCTAGAGACCACAATCCCACTGAGAGGTACCCAATGACGGACCTCTCCCACCTGCACCGCAGGCTTGCTTTTCGCTGGTAGAGCATCAAATCTCTTGATGACCGCATTGGCTACCGCATCTTCAAATCTTCTAACACTATTTGACATCAGCCTTAAACAGTTGCGCATATAATACCATCCATGTCCCTTTACAATCAGCAGACAAGTCCTCGTTAGCTTGTCTGCTGCTCGGTGCCGGTGACACTGGTACATCGTGAGAGGAAAGAGCGGAATAACCTCGGCAATTCAAAGACAGTAGTGCCGGCTTCATTCCGCTTTTCACAGGTAAATTCACATGCCATTGAATCTTCTTTCCATCATGGATACCAAGAAATCTTTAATATGAAATAGTTCCTGCCTCATGAAATTCCAGGTTACGACGGGTGAGGCCAATTAGCACGAGATGCAGACAGCTTTCAGTAAGTGGGACACTAGCAACCCAATTCACGCCAACGGCAGCAAATTATATAAATGCATTAACATGGTTGCTGATCAACGTAATAGTCTCAAAGAACAGACGGGTATCTGTTGCCGAATCATCGCGAGATACAACGCTTGCTGACCCCTTTTAAGCCGCGGTTCGATTTGCAACTCAAGGTCCGTTTTTGGCTGGCCAGATGTATTCAGTAACTGGATTTCGGACAGGTCATCGATCTGAACAACGTGCCCCTGGTCTCTGGGACTTGCTACGTCAAATGGCATCTCCCATCCTCCACCGCCGCCGAGCATCGCGGCCGAACTTCCAAGTCCACAATCAGAGAGCACAAGGTGATATGGGAATACGAGAAGGTCTTGTCTGTACGGCTGACCATTGACCGTAACAATATACTGCAAGAGACGGAGATACATTTCGAAGTGCTGCAAGAATACTCCTCTGGGGCTCGAGGAGAGCGGATCATACTGGGAAACATTAAATTGAACCTGGCGGAGTTCGTCGACGGCACCGACGATGGCAAGGACGGAGTCACGAGGAGGTACTTGATGCAGGAGAGCAAGATAAATAGCACACTGAAGGTCTGAAATGAAGTGCGAGCTCGGGGGGTCCATCTCTGATCTGTTGTAGGTAGGCATAAAGATGAAGCAAACCGAAGGCGACACCAACTTCATAGCGTGAGTCTCTAGATGACGGTATACACTTATGAGACTGATTCTGTCAGACCTCCGTTGAAGAATGCCCCTGTGTTCGGCGGTATAGCTGGCATCTTGACTGCCGAGCAGGGCGACCCGGACGACTCAGGTCACATACCCTCGATGTCCCACAAAACCAGAGAAACCGGCAAGCTCCAGGATATGTACCGTCGGACTCTTGCGGCATCATGGGCTGCGCAAGCTGGCGAGCTACCAGCAGACCAATGCATCGAAGACATCTTTGCTGGAGGTGACGGATGGGGTCGACAAGGGCAGGGTGACCAAACACCAAGCCTTAGACCTAGCGATGACAGCACCGAGGACCGCGATAGCGAGGGAGACAAAAATACGGTGAGAAGGGCAGATAACAGACCGGGCGAGTACGGGGTCCGTCTGGGCACGAAGCCACGACAGACTCCGAGCAACAGCAGAGATCACGGGAATCTGGGTACCAATGGCATCAGTGGGCGCTCGAGCATCCACCAGCAAGTACAGTCAGGTGGTTCCCAGTCGAAGGGGAACGGCTCTAAACGTCCTCACGATATAGATGAGTTCACTGCTCGAGAAGACCTTAGGAGCTGGGAAATCTCATCAAGCGGCTGGAATTGAAGTATGCTGGTGTTGGTAAGACCTGGAGATCCAGCAACATGCACCTAATCTTCACTAACGGCGCTCCCCTCACAGCAGATCTGACAAGATTAACGACTTGTGGCGCCGATAGAGGTGACCTCTCAATATGGTTTCAGTTGGATTAGTTTTATGCTTGTTTCCCCCGTGATATGGAAGACGGCCCAATGCTCCGCTTGAAAACCGTTCCTGTCAGTGAGCACCTCCAAGACGCCAGCGCTCGAGTAGTCACCGTCGCTGAGGTCGGTTCCATACGGCCTTTCCGCATCCCTCCTTGGTTGCGGAATCGTCGACAGCAAAATCGAGGTATCAACTAGGTGGGCGAAGGTCTTCCCAAGGGCAGGCTTGCCAATGATGGAAGCAAAAATTGATACATTCTCTTCTGGTCGGCGGCGGTACTGGAGGTTACTGGACGTTTGAACACCAACCATGGAATTGGTAAGAAGCGTGCAAACCCGGTGCCTGGCCGTCAGATGACGCAAAGACCGCATTAAACCCGAGAGCAATGCCTGACCTTTGAATAGTTAGTAAGATCTATCTTCCTGGGCTCATCATGTTGCTTCAGTAGCTAATGTCTGGTAGAATAGGACGTGTATCACCTTGCACTTGGCCCTTCGCCATGACCGGTCCAACGACGCTCGTCATGGTATCAATGACTATCATCCTAATTTGAACTCCATGCGTACTCCTTCGCCTCATTGAGTCATGTTTCGCCCCACGAGCACTTGAGTCGTCTGTGCTCTCAGGATCTTCATCGTCCATGTCGTCCTCGCTATCAGCTATGTATGTTCTCTGTCCGCTTGATCCATCCTTAACGAGGCTCCCAACCTCCTGTGTCGCGCTCTCGAAAATGTCTCCAATCTCACCAACGGCTTCAATGAGTCCCGCCAGATCAAAGACCCTCATGACCTTCACCCGGCCAAGCAATGTTGTGGCTTGCTTCAAAAAGTCTTCCTTTTTCAAACCCGAAGTCAGTCTCTGCCTTTCGTACATGTACCCTGACTGCTGATATCCACCCTGAGGGAGCCTTTGGCTAAGTCGGTTGGCAAGAATGTCCCGTAGGTATTGAGGTGAAAAGGACCCCTTCGTATCAATAATAGCTACATCACTCTCATCCTCTCTGAGCAGTTGACTGGTAACGGCGTGGAAGGTGAACTACATTCTAGGTCAGATCGTGGTTCTCACAATCACCTTCAAATCTTCCGATAATCCAGGATTTTCATCACGGAACAGATGATCGATGCTTCGTAGTCTCTACCGTCTAGGGTCTCGCTCAATCAATTCGCCGTAGCTCATGTTTCATGTCACCTACTGTTGTCTTCCCCGTGCCACCAGTCCCAGTTATCGAAGTGATCTCCCCGTATCTGAAGCCACCGCCAAGAGCAGTCTCGTCGATCCCAGGACAGCCCGAGCTTGCAGGTGGTGGAATATTCTTTCTTTGTGCTTTTGCCGTTGTGTATAGAGTAGAGCCTAAGAGTCCTGGAGCTGCTTCGTGGGCGGCTGGCATCGCATGTTGCGAGAGCTAATTAGGAGATTGGGCCGTTGCTAGCCATTATAAACCATGATTACATTTCAGGCTCTTGTTCATAGAAGGACGACGTCGCGATGGATGAGGCAATATATCAAGCTCTTGTAAAGTAGCAAGGTTAATTGCTTGCGGAAGCTTTCCGCTTCTAGAATTTTCTCAATTGCCGAGGTATCTCGAAGCCTGCATGAAATAATCTGTAAATTTTTCAATAACGCGACCTATGTACATATGTTTAAGCCTTTCCATCTATCTGAGAGTATCTCAATATGCCTGCGATGCCAGTATCGGCTCACCATGAGACGGCGACGCGTCCGAGACAACCCATCCAACATCGGCGGCATCGGGCAGTCCAGGAGATTCAGCCACCGCGAGAGACAGTTGCAGGATCAGGTCCAATACGATAATGTGAGCCTAGATGTGGGTGATGCCGGCTCTGCATCTCGTCTGGAAACGACGCATGTCAAGCATAGGTCAGATATATTACATTTTCATAAATACAGGGGGCATTATAAAAAGGACGCCGTTCCCACCGCCTCCGTGCCATACCAGGAAACCTCCCATCTCGATTATAGGCCAGACTTGAGATATGGGCAAAGACATGTGAAGCTATATAGGAAGGATGCCCTGGGAGTGGACTCTTTAGGACGGCCTGCGGAGGTCCTAGTTCTTACTACGCCCCAGAAGGAGTCTCATAACATCCTTCATGTCAAAAAGCCAGACGAGCGTGTCAAGGAGGAGGCTCCTGGTAGTGCAGATGAGATGATGGGAAATTTGAAGGCTGAGCAGGGCATACCTAGCGAGCGTGGTATTGCGGCAAATCTAGAAGAGTTGAGGGATACGTGGATTTCACAACGAAAACGCAATGGAGGACCTCTCAGCCCAGGTGAACAGGAAGACCTGGTGGAAAGACTTGACGCCGGGTTCACCGTGAAACAGCTGGTAGGATATTACACGCAGGCGGGTTCGAGAACAGCGGTTGGTCCTACTGATTTAGATCTACCTTATTCTACTGGTACCTATACTCGCTCTACCTGGCATGCGGGGAGTACGCCTTTTCCCGGGGATGCCTCTGTGAGGCTTAAGGCTTGCAAGTCAGTGCTCGATGGCTCGGAAGATACTGAGGTAGGGGTTGATGGTGATGGTGCAAGATTATATATTCCAACAGTGAAGCTCCACACGCCCAAGCGAGCCGTGATTGAAAGAATACTGTGGGAATGCTGGCATCTCAAATCTGCTAGGGACGAAGAAGCTTCGGGCGAGTTGGACATCTGGATAGGGTCCGAGCACAACCAATTACTTCTAAACCATAGTAGGCCAACCCTCTACAACTATTGCTAAAGTTCGTTTCATTGACTCGATCCCAGATCGAGACATTCTTCGACGACTTTCGGAACGATACGGTGCGAAAATAGATACATCTCGGTCTCAAAACATCATTCGAATCACGGCTGACCGTGGGGTCTGTGGGGATATCTTTGGTTTCGTTGTGTACTTGCTTCACAGGATAGAATGTGAAGAAGTTGACCTGCGCTCTGCTCCAGGAACAGCCGGTAAAACGAGTGACAGGCTGGAGGCAATGCAAGACACTACGTATCTCGAAGAGCTCCAGCAACTTACAAACACGATTATCAGGCCCGTGTCCTCTGGAGCAGGAAAACAGTCTCCGAATACTAAGGTGCCTTTGCTCTCATTTATTCACGATGGCAAAGGGCTGACTATCGATAAGGCAATTATATACTTTCTGGGTCCATCGAAGGACGACTTTATTGACGCCCAGAGGCTTCTCCTACAAAGCACCCGAGTCACCGGCCCCCGTATCTCAAGTGTACATTGGGGTGGTCGATCTCGTGATCTATCGGCTGTACCCAGTCCGGTCGACGTAGGTAGTGGATTACCCATAGCCGAAAGAACGCGGCAGTGGTCCCGATGGGTACTGCCTCAAGTCAAAAAGTCTATACCCGTTGGCTGGCATTATGTTTCGAACGAGACACCTCGGAAGATCCTTCCCGAGATAGCGAATAAAGCCTACCAAAGCCAGATGATTCAGGAATCACCATCAGCCAACGTGTCTGACGACACTTTGCGCTGCTGGCCCAGTCTCACGGCTCAAAGCCTCTCGCTTAGTTTTGGAAAAGTCGTTTACCCTATAAAAGCTGTGAAGAGACTTAAAGTTGCTGCCCGGGGCCCGGCGAGCGAGAGGCTTTCTTCGGCTTTCACCAGGAATCTGAACTCTCCACGGCAATTTATAACCACCAACCTTGGTTTGCAGCCTCCCCGCATCGGCCTTGACGGTGGCAAACTGCAAGACTCAGCGGAGTTGCGCATACTTATGACTCCAACTCCTGTTGCTCTGCAAGAGGCAGCCGCAGAACCGATCCCCGATCTGGAGATAGGCCTCTTCATCAACCAATCCACAAGAACAATGACGCTACGGAGAGTCCGTTTGCTGTTCGAGACTCGACAATCTGACCTCGTCATGCCGGACCTACCAGCAGATCTAAGGTTTGCCACCAAACTGTATGCAAGTGCGAATATCTCTACAGGGTCCCTTCCTCCAATAGACGATTTCTTAGAACGGAGCAATCTCAATATATGGGGCACCGACCGCTTGAAGACACCGCCAAACCTTACCCTAGCGATTCCCCAGTATGCGATTCGAAACTCGCTTTGCGGTAATCCAGAGGATGTCAATGCTGATGCCCAGGTCATTGGAACAACCTCCCCGTTATATGTCGATTATACATTTGCAGCTCTTGAGCATAGGTGCAATCTCTCTGAGCGTCGGGGTGATTTTAAGATTGAGTATTATGTGATCGAGGCCGGTCGCACAGGGGGCCGAAAAGAAGGTCTTCGTCTTACTGGTCACCCAACAGCTGTTCAAGATCCGGGCACAGCACTGAGTAAAATCGCGAACGGTCTCATTGCGAACTCGGTATCGACACGTATCCGTGAACGCTTCAGCGATATTGACACAGAGGTAGCACTTGACTTAAAGCCGGATACACTGCGTGTTGCAGGGCTTGGGTGATTTTGCTGGCATGCTTTGCAGGTTCTGCCTAAATGAGCTCTTGCTCATTACATCCTTCCGACACGGTTCCTGCGACTGGCTCGCTGGAGTTGGCAGCCCCAAGAAAAAATCCTGGCATACTGATTTACTATATGATCGCTTCTCAAGGCTTCCTCCATGGCTCATGCGATGATCTTCTACAAGGTTTGCAGAGCCACGAGGCCTGCAGGTTGTTGCTGTGACTCCAGTTGCAGGGTATATTTCTCAATGTCTGACAGGTCTTTCTACAACTAATCTGGTTAATCCAGAGACACCACGGAGACCTCAAAAGTGTCTCTAGGCAATGTAGCAAAGAGAGTTCTTTGTCTGACTATGAGTGTTGTCCTCCTGAACCTCATGTCACTCGCCACAAGCAAGTCATGAAACATCTGGAAGCCATATCACTCAAGCTTCCGTATTGGGGCTCTGAAACAAGTATAAAAAGTCTACGACTCATAACCTCAATTTAACTTATACACTTTTTCTTAGCAGAGACGACCCTACTTCTTCACAAGACCAGAGCCACAATGGCAGAGCAGCAAGAGCCTAGAAGTCCCTCCCAAGCTATATCATTACGCTTAACATCGCCCACCAAGCCCGCCACAGGCTATCTCCTGCGGTCGATCACGATCGGAAAGAAAAGCCTAAGCACCAAGATGCACACCAAGACAATCAAGAAAAAACAACCCAACGGCACCAAGGCGTTCATCGAAGTCGAAACCGACAAGCCAGAGATCCCTCTCTACATCGTCTTCGATCGCCAAAAGAAAGAGTTCAACATCGTTGACGAGAACGACGTTCTCCAGCCTCCAGGCAACCATCTCGCGATCCCGACAGCGGGCTTGCGGTGGGCGGTGCATTCGACCTGGAGTCCTAGGGTTGCTCTGATTCCTAGCGACGGCAGCAGCTATATTACTGTCGAGCTTGACGATATCAAGACGGCAGAAGCGTTTGCGCAAGAGATAGGGGTTGAGACGGAGGTTGAGCTTGATTTGACGTCCAAGTAGGTTGAGTGGGGGAAGCGGTGTTTTTGATGCTGACGGGTTTTCAGGGGCACAGTCGATGAGATCTTTGAGCGGAATGGTATGCTTCCGAGATAACGTTTTGGAGGGATACGGCCAGCTAGTACCACAGAGACTAGTTAGAATCTCATGTGTTGTTGACGATGGTATCAGTATGCTTCTATATTTGTGTATACATGTATGTCTGTATTATAGAGCGTTAGCAACTTTTCTATACATCGTGTAACGATTGATTGAAAGCTGTTGATAGACAATACAGGGATTGCTCGTCGACACCTGTCACATATGGAAATAGCACTCGACTTCTGCAGCACATTTGATACCTGTCCTCGTCGTTGTTAACGGACTCAAATCTGCAATCTACGCACTAAAGTGTTTATTGAAGAACTTCCATCCAACTCTATTAGAACTTCGAACAACGCCTGTCCTATCTCCAAGCTTTTCGTTCCTCAATGTGACACAAAAACTGTGGCGAAGAACGCACAACAATGCTTTTGAGCTTTAAATTCCAACAACACTCGATATAAGCTTGTCGATAATAAGATTCGCCTTATTATACGATAGCAGAAGATATTCTTTAACGTTACAATCGTATGTAAAGTTCTTAGCCTAATCGTTGAACTCGATTTCGCGAGGGAATCGCTAAGTAATTGAGCTCGAGAAGCTTAACTTTAAAAAACCTTAAATTTTAAAAAATTTATAACTTTCTTGTATTTTATACGTATTTTATCAAAATTATGTCGTTCTATAGAGAATTTAGCGTGCTTTTAAACAAAAAAAGAATTACTCGATTTAAACTAGTTTACGTAGCGCAATTAATTAATTTAGCTTCAAGTTAAACGAAGAAGTCTATTCGAATCCTCGGATTAGACAAAAAAAAATGTATTCGACCCAATTTAACAATTACATTAAAAGTTCTTTTTAAAGATAAACGTTTACTAATATATTATAATAGATTCAAGATATTAATTTGCAATCGAATATATATCTTTAAAGCTATAAATAAGTTTCGAAAAAGTCTAAAATATTATACTAATTATATCTGCAAGCAAATAAATAGATACGTTTTCTACTCTTATATATTATTGTGCGAAATTGCTAACAAAGTATAGATTAAAGATAAATAAATTCTAAGAACTTTATTCTAAGCTTTAAAATACTAACGATTAAGAAATTGTTTCTCTAAATTTTGCAACATTCGTATTTCGGAAATATAACTCTAGCAAATCTAAAAGATATTTTTTCGAGACTTTTATTTAAGTAGATTTAATAGATTTAGCAAATTTACTAGATTAAAAAAGATAATATAAGAACTTTCTAAGCAATATAAATTATTAATATAATACTCTTGTATTTTTTGTAATTTATATTGCTTAGTAAGCTCTTATATTATCTTTTTTAGACTAGTAAATCTACTAAATCTATTAAATCTACTTGAACAAAAGTCTCGAAAAAATATTTTTTAGATTTGCTAGAATTATATTTCCGAAATACAAATAAGTACAAAAGAGAAAATCTATTAAAACATTTATATTAAATATATTTTGCTAATAATTCTGTATAAAATTTTTTTTTTTTAAATATATATGATACTATATTAACAAATATTTTATATTAATTATATAGTAACAATATTGTTAATTATTTTCTACAATAGATTTATAATTTTCTTAATAAATATATATTTGTATTTAAAAGATTTATTAATAGAGAAATTCTTACAAATAAGATTATTGCAAATTAACTAAAATATTAATTTTAACTTATTATAATATTTATAAAATTAAAATACTTTAATTATTTTAGTAAAATTAAGCAATAAATAAGCAATAAGCAAAAGTTAATATTATATTAATTAATATCTATTATAACTTTGTTATTAAAATTTAATTGTATTATATATTATATTTTATATTTTATATATAAATCTTTCTAAACTTTACTATATTAATTTATTATCAAAATTATAATAATTAAATAATTAAATTTATAATTTATAATTTATAAATTATATCTTATATTAAATTAATAAGTTAAAGAATATCTTTTGCAAATTTCGAATTAATTAAAGAGATTAAAAAGAATATTTTAACTTTCTTAAATATTATATATTTGCTTATTAAATTAATTATATTAAATAATATAATAGTTTTATTAAATACAACAATTTAATTAAAAAAGTTATATATAAGAAAATAAAATAGCAATATAAGTAAACAAATAAATAGCAGAATTATTATTTACAAATATTATAATATAATAAGTAAAAAATTAATCTTTTAATTATATTTAATATATTATTATATAATACAATTAGTACTAAGTTATAATAGACAAAAATATAATTATAAAAATAACAAAAATTTCGAAGTTATAAAAGTTATAATTGTTTTATTAAAATATATCTAAAACAAAAACAAATATATTAAAGATAATTAGAATAAATTTTAAAAGTTAAAGATTAGTAATTAATATAATTTAATTGCTCGATATATTTAATTCAAAAAATATATTTAATTATTTTATTTAATAAAGATAATTTAAGAGTAATTGCAAGATAAAAAATTAGATAATATAATAACAATACAATAATAATAAGTTTAAAATAAAAGAGAAAAATTCTTTCTAAATAAATAAATATCTAATTTGTATTTATTCTTCTATTATATATTGCTAATATAATAACAAGTTTATAAATATAGAGATATTTATATGCAAGATAATATACTATTTATATATCTAAAAAAATTAAGAAAATACTAGTTATTAAAATTAAATGTAATTGTAGAATTATATTCTTAATATTTAGAAAGAAAAAAATATTTAAAAGAAGAAATAAAAGATTCGAAACTATATTAAAGAAATACTTGTAAATTAATTACTAATTATAATAAATATTTAGAATTTAAATAATAATTAATATAATATAAATAAGAACTTTATATAATATATAAGTATATTAATAGATATTTTAAAATAAAGACATTATAATAAGTCTTATAATATATATAATATAATTAAGATAAAATATATATCTCGAGATAAATAGTTAAATTTATAGTAATTAGAGTTATAATAATTCTAAAATTTAACTATAATTAAACAAAATATATATATAATATTTATAAATAATTACAATAATAACTTCTATATTAATAATTATATTAATTAAAAGATATATAATATTTTATATTATAATAACTAAGAGATTTTTTTTTATATTTATATTTGATTCAACATTCCTAAGAGTCTATGCGAGAACTATATATTTTTACGATTTTTAAATCTAATTAATTACAAATAAGCGAATAATATTAACGTCTATTTGTCTAATTATAATTGACTAGAATTCGCGATTGTTATTTTGTTTATAATAAGTCGGTTATAACGACGTTAAGTCTTCGTCTTCTATATTATAATATTTATAATACAAGAGAATTCTTCAAACGAGAACTTTATAAATCTAAAAAGAATTCGAATATTGCTAGCAATATTGTTGTCTAAAATTAACGCAACAATTTAATAATTAAAATTATGCACATTGTCGCGACAATAAGCTTGATCTTGTCTAATAATTGTCGTAAATTTGTAATATTAATCTCTTATTATATTTGTGTTCTTTTTTATTGCTATTGAAAGCAAATTAACAAAATATACTTGATTGTTATATATCTTTAATCGCAATCGCAAGTTTTTATTGTAATCTTAAATATTTGTTATTTGTACAAAAACTAATTAAAGTTAATTTTGTCTATTTTTAATTATATTAAAAGTGCACTATATAATTTAAGACAATTAATGTATAGTTGTATATATTTATGCATAATTCTAAGTACAAGCTTGCGATACTTTACGTTATTCTTATTTTTTAATTATTTTAATTGTTACTTTTTTCGAGCTTTATTTTAAATAAGCGTCTTTTTAATAACGAGCTTGTTTAATATTTGATTTGCGAGAAATAAACTATTATTTATACATCTTATTAGCGACTTCGTTTGCAATTTTGTTGTCTTTTATATCTTTATACTTTAAAATTTGATAAAATTTTAATATAACGTTGTAATATCGCATCGCATTATATATTTCTTGCGTTTTTCTAAAATATATTTAATTCGATGTTAATTTTATTTTTCTTATAATCTTTAGTAAAATTTAATTATCGAAATATATCTTATAAATTTGTTCTTGCAAATTAATAAATATCTCGCAATGCTTTGTTAATTTTTCGATTATTCTTATAAATTTCTTAAGTTTGTTGTAATGCGTAAACGTTATCTTAATGCTTTCTAATTGTTTCTTAATTCTTTAATTTGCTTTTATTAAGACAATAATAACATTTTTATCGCAATTGCTTTCGTCGAAGTATGTTCTTTAATATTGATTAAACTTATTTGCATTGTACTTCTTCTTAATTATTTTTTTACTATATATAATAATTATTTTAAAGAATTCTATTTATAAAGCAATTATGTAAAGTTATTGTTGCAATATTGTTGTTAATTTAAGTTTTATTAGCATTTATTTTCTTTTAAGTTGTAAGAATATTATTCTAAGTTTTAATTTCTGTTCTTTTTTTAATATTAAGTCGTTACGTATATGTAACATTGTTGCATCTATTATTTTGTTTAAACTTTTATATATTTATAATAACTATTAATCTTTATACTAGTCTTTCAAGATACACATTAATAAAAGACATATTAATTTCGACTTATAAGACTTTCGTAAACGTTGTCTTATAAATACTTGTAATATATTAAAATGCGCAATTCTATATTAATCGCAATTTCGAAATAATTTTTTTTCTTAAATTTTTGATATTTTTAAACGTATATTATGCGACAACATTGTAAGCTATTATTAGCTTTTTAATAATAATGTACTTGCATTTACTTGTCTTTAACAAAGTATTAAATATTAAACTTTCTATTATTGACGCGTTCTTGTGTTTAATTATTAGCTTAATTTTTATTTAACGCAAATAAACTCTTTATTTTAACTTTAAGTTTAATTGAATTCTTAATATTCTAATATTTGATTTAACAATTATCTTGTATTTTGCTAGCATTATATTAACGCTTATATCGAATCTCTTTAAAGTTCGCAAAAAATAAATTAATTTGTACTTTTTTTTCGCAAATTTAAATTTGTAACTTTGTGTCTATTGTTCGCATTTATTGTATATTTAATTTAATACTTTATAATTACATTCGATTAATTTCTTATACGTTAATATTTTAACGTTATTTATAAAATTTGTAACACTTACTCGCAATTTAATATTATTGTATATCTTTAATAAATTTGCATTGTAAAACAAATATAAGATTAAATTTTTTTTTTTTTTTTGCAATATATTTATATTCGCATTGCGCTTCTTTATTGTGTAATTATCTATAATTAAAATAATACGACGTTTCTTTAGAAAATTCTCTATTTATTTAAGCAAACAAGTAAAGATTTGTCTCTTCTTTATATTATAAAGCAATCAAATATGCGACACATTATCGAATGTGTTTAATATATTAAAATTAAGTAAAAATATTACTTTCTTCTTTGAATTGCTTTATATTATGTAAATCTTTTTTATAATTAATTGCAATATTGTGTTGATCAAATGTTATCTTCTAGTTTTTATTTATATATTTGATAAAGTATTGTGCGTCTTTATAACATAACAAAGACATTTTAATATTATTAATTCTAATATCTTATTTAATATTTAATAACGCAATAAATTTAAAGAATAATAACTTAAAGTAATTCTTTTCTCTTAGTTTGCGCAACATTATTGTAATCGTTTTTTTAAAATAAGATAATTGCATTTCTTTCTTAATATATCTATTAAATAGAAATTTTACTTAAGATAAGACAATACAAATTAATTATTACAACGCATAATTAATAATCTCGTTAATTTCTAATATTTTGTTAGAAGTTGTCTTATATATTGCTTTTATTACTTTGCGCTTCAACACTATTTTATTATCTTTTATAAAAATCGAATAAAAGAATTTGTTCAAATTATTTACTAAAATTATAGACAAAGAAGAAAATAAAATCGAAATATTATTTTAATTTTATTCTTTATTATTGTCGCAATACTTGTATTAATTTGTAATAATAATATAATAAATAGTGTAATTGTTAAGTTAAGTCGAATACTTTTTTCTTAACTTGATTCATTCTCTTGAGTCTTGTAGAATTGAGTCAAGATTAAGGCGCGAACTCGATTCTAGAATTGGATTTCGTCGAGTTAATGTCAAGAATTTAAGCTAACTTCGTCGCATTAACATTCGCTTATCTTATCTTATCTTATCTACGCGCTAATTCGATTAAGTTAGCGCAAGATTTACGCTAATCATATGCGACTAGCGTAGATCCTGCGCTAGTCTAATTGGATTAGCGCGTCATGTGACGTCATGTAATTAAATAGATTAAATTAAATATTCGACGCACATTCTTCGTTCGTCTCACCTTGTTAAACTAGAAAATTTGCCTAATTCTAGAATTAGAGTTGAGCGAGTTAATTCGATCGAATTAAAACTTAACTTGACGATTACACTAATAATAAACTTGATTAACATTTTTATTATTACGTTTTTAATTTACTTTGTTATTTCGAAGAAATTCTTAATAATATTTTTCGAAGCTTTTATTTGTTTGCAAAACTTGTTTTGCTTGTGTCTTTTTAAATTTTGCTCTTCTTATTATATGCTCGAACGTACGTTGCTTATTTGCTAAAAATACAATATTATTAACGTAATTTTTTGATTTCTTTAATTATCTTTATGCATTTTGTTATTTACTTAAGTTTAACTCTTTTGTATAATCTTACTTACAAGATAAAATTTTTAATAATTTTTTTTAAAGCATTAAGCAACTTTGTTATGTATTTATTAATATTATTTCTTTTTATTAAATTGTTTAATATTGATTTAAGTAATAGATTTCTTAGTATATTGTTAAACTTTTCTAAATTTATAACTTTCTAATTTTGTTTAAAGTAATGTGTTACGCTGCTATCTAATGATTCAGAATATTAGAGAGGATTGTGCTTTGAAGAGATTTGTAGACGTCTTCAGGCAATGCAAGCAATCACTTGGTAACAAGGAGTTGCAGCTTCTAATAGTCGTAACAATAAGTCAAGACTTAAGATGAGTTGAACACGATTCATAAGAAAGTCGTGTTAAAAAGATCTATATATTTAATGAGATTTTTCTTTGTTCGTTCTGCTCGTTCGTCGAGCAGAGCGAGCATATCTTGCTCGTCTTGCTCGTTCGTCGAGCAGAGCGAGCATGTCTTGCTCGTCTTGCTCGTTCGTCGAGCAGAGCGAGCATGCAGATAGTCGTATCTTGTGTCACGCCTAAGCGCACTTCTTATACTAGTACGTTTCTGCTAGGCTCGTAACACTATTCTTTTTTTTTTCAAGCTTTTGTTCCGAAAGCATCTCTTTTCTCTAATGTCTTCTCGCAAAATCAACGATCGTAATTCTTTTAAACGCAAGAAAGATTTACTTAACTCTGTCGATTCTTTATCGCTTGCAATGCGTCTCTGTAAGCGCTGTTCTTCGCTAGAAAAGACTTGTTCTTTTGATAAGACGTCGAAGAAGTGTATTTGTTGTGTGAAGGCGAGCAAGCCTTGTGACCTAACGATCTCGCCAACTAAATTTCATCGAATTTATAATGAGCGACTTCGCGTACGTGATGCGATTCGTGAGATGAAGACTAAGCTTTATCGATTAAAACATCAGTTGCGACAACTGAAAAATGAGAAAGAAGTAATAATGCTCTCGAAATGAAATGTCATCGACACGCTGAAAAATAAGAAGAAGATCTCGTTGTCTAAAGTTTCTAAGCTTCTCTTCGATGTTTTCTCTGAGTAATTTCAATTTTCGAATTCTTTAAACTGATCGCCTTTAGTCGCTGATTCTCTTAATCTTAATGAAACTTCTAAATAAGATTGTCGCAATCATCGAGATTACTTCTAAATTCTTATGTGTTCTTTGTCGTAGAATATTTCTTTCACTTGACAAGATATTGCTGATCGTTCTTCTTCAAAATCTTTTTCACTTCGAATCGATTTTTCTTCTGTGATTTATAATGAAAAGTTTTCTGTATAGACGTACTAAGATCGACTGATTCCAACAATGATATATAAAACACTAAAAACACTCTGGCGTTCTTAAGTAAATCGAGTTCGTAATTGACTAACTCTTTGACTTCTTTAATGAAAAATAATTTGATTTTGACATAATTAAGTTTCTTGCTTTTCTTTCTAATCTTCAGATTCTTTGTTAGAAGATACATTTTATTTCTTTTCTTTAGCTAAGATGTCATTTTTCGTTTCTTGTTTTAATACTTGACTGATTTGATTTGCATCGATGCGATGTTATTGTGTATCTTCTTAAGTGTCGCTATTCTTTTAATGATTAACTAAGCTGTTAGATGCTTTCTTTCTTGATTAAAGAGATTCAATTTCTTGTTAAAGTTGACGAAGAAAGATGTTATCTTCGTGGTATCTAAAATCTTCGCGTTTAAAGTTAGCTGTGTCATAGATAAAAGTGATATTCAGTTGTTCTAAATATTGTTGACGTAGTGTCTCAGATATTGCTTAAGGCTTTGATTTGTTCGCTCTATCTAGTCATTCGTGATCGAATAATAGACAGTTGACATGCGAAGCCTCGTATCTAACATTAATATAAGTGTTCTTTAATAGTTAGACGTGAAGAGCTTGTCTCTGTCACTAATTAGTTCTTTAAGTATATCATAATATCTAATCAATCGATTCAGTACGATGTATTTTAGTTGTTCTGCTGTAAATTTCTCTTTGCATGCGATGATATGTAAGTACTTGATAAGCTTATCAATCATTATTAGTATCGAATTATATCTTTCTTCAGTTGCTAGATTCGTCGACTTAGACAACTTAATGATGAAGTTCATTGTAACTTCGTCTCATGACGATTCAGATAATTCCTAATATTGAATTTCGTTATACTGCGCATGTGTATCATGTTTGTTTTGCTAACAGCTAAGACATTGTTTAACGTATGTCTCGACAGCTTGTCTCATGTTAAGAAACTAACAATGCTGGCGCAAAAGCTAAAGTGTTTTGATTACTTCTAAGTGTCTCTGCAGTGATTCGTCATGATGCTCTTTTATACATTCGTCGACTTTGTTGATTAATATTTGAAGCTTTCTCTTCTTGATTAAGAACTTCTTTGACTCGTCTCTCAGAATTCGTAAGGTCGCGTTTAGCTCATGCCTGTTAATCAATAATGATTCGTCGTTGTTGATCTTAAGTATATTATGATTGAACGATTTCTTCGTTTTTATATGATCACTTCGCCTGCTAAGTGCGTCTGCTTTATCATTTTCTTTTTCTAAGATATACAGTATCTTGAATTTGTATTGTTCTAATTTCTCAAATCATTGCACTTGTCTTCTGTTGAGCTCTTTTGTCGTGATGAAATGTAATAAGTTTTTATGATCTGTCAGAATCGTGAGTTCTGATGCTTTCTCTATATATACTCTTTATGCTTTAAGAACTACTACTATCGCAAGTAGTTTCTTGTCATGAATGTCGTAGTTTTGTTTCGCTAATAAGAGTTTTCTAAAATAGTATGTCACTAAGTGTCACATGCCTTCATATAATTGATTGAAGCATGCATCGATAACTAGATCTAATGCGTTTGTTTTTATTCGTTCTGATTTCTTGAAATCGAACATCTTAAGTACTGATTTCTTCAAGCACTCTTTCTTCAATTCTTAAAATGTTGCTTCTTCGTTTAATTTCCATGTTTACGACTTGTCTTTTCTCGTTAGATTTGTTAATGATATTGATCTTTTCAAGAAGTTCTTGATGAACTTTCTATTGTACTGAACAAATTCTATAAAGGTCTAAATGTTCTTAACATCGACTGACGTTAATCATTCTTTGATTGCTTGAATCTTCTCTGGGTTCATTCGAATTTCATGTCATCCTACAACGAATTCTAGAAAATCAACTTTCTCTCGATGAAATTCGCATTTCTCTGATTTAAGACGTAGATTTCTTCTTTTTAAACATTTCATTATCTGGGAAACATGCTACACATGTTTCTTCAGCGTGATTAAGTATATCATGATGTCGTTCAGATATGCTATGACAAATATGTTCAAATATTGTCGTAGTGCATCGTTGATCATTTCCTGACATGTTGTCGAAGCGTTGATGAGCTCAAATGACATTATCATGTATTTGTAAAGTTCATATCGTGTACGAAAAGCTGTCTTTCACTTCTCTTCTATCTTCATTTTAATCTAGTTATACGCTTCTCGTAAGTTCAGTTTGATGAAATACTTAACTTCGAATAGTCGATTCTGAAGCTCGTTGATGTTTAATAATGAATATCGATTTTTAATCGTTATGTCGTTTAACTTTCGATAATCGACACATAAGCGAAGTTCTTCGTTCTTCTTAAGTGTAAAGAGAATCAAGTATTCTGCTCGTGATTAAAATTTTTTGATAAATTCTTTCTTTTCGTTTTCTGCCAGGTATTTGCGAAGTATTGACAATTCTTTCTTCGATAGAGCGTAAATAGGTTCAAACGTAAGTTTCTTGCCTGATTTAAGTTTGATTTCGTGATTCTACGATTAATGTTTAGATAGAATCTTTGTCGTTTTCTCTTTCTGAAATAGATGCTCTCATCTGTTATATATTCGTGATATGTGTTTTAGCGATTCCCTCGCTTTACTAAATATTTTAAGAATCTTAGAAGGTTCGCAAATTTCTTCACGTACTTTGACGTTTTAACTTAGCTAATCTTTGCTAATGCCTATTGAGTCGAACTCAATGTGTTGATCGTTTTTTTTCAAGAATGCAAGTTCGCGTCTTGCGATCAAGTTTCGACTTTATCTCTTATCTATCATTGAACGCTGTCGATGCGTAAATTGAATGTGAATTGCGTGGTCACATCGCTCAAATCTAAGTACTCGTGTATTTTAATCAACTTCTGAATTGTGCTGCTTCAGTCAAGGCATTCTTAAAACGATATCGTGAGTAACTATTCCCACTATATCAAAGATTAGTTTCTCATGATGTTGCTAAATAGCTATCGATAGTAACTTTGTTTCTTTATTCACTCTTTCATTCTTATTAGATAACGAGTTTTCATTTACAATTATTAGATTGTAGGCGTCAGGCTTCTTTTAAGTAGAATAACCTTCCTTCTTAACAAGAGCTCTGATCATAAAATTATCTATTGCATCAGAATCAATCATTGCGATGAATCGACGATCATTGACCTTAACTAATGTGATAAAATATCGTGCGTGTGCTGTTAAGTTTAGTTGCTGCTGTTAGACTAACATATTGCATTTCTCTGATATGCTCTTTACTAAGAAATTTGAACTTTTTCCTGCTTTTATGTTGTGACTTCTGCTTCAAGCGTCTGTCTGCGCTAAGCTTTCTTCTATTGCTAGATTGTTAACTTTGACTTTCTAGAAAATTAGTTAACTTCTTTCTTTTCTTCTAGATGAGTTTAGCATGAGTCGTTATAATAAGTTGTTCAACTAAAAGTCTCGTGTTTCTTTGCTTGCTCTATCTTCTGTTAAGATAAATTAACACTGCTTAGTTGTTGCTCAATTTCATTGAATACGTTCTGTTTTGTACTAACATCGCTTTCTAGCGTTTCCTCGCATTTATTTACGATTTGACTGATTCATCTTTTCTTTAATGAGCTATTTAAAGCGTCGAGTCGTTTCGTGATTTCTTCTAGCATTTTCTAAAAGTCTTTTCATTCATACTTAACATCGAAGTCTGTAATTGAGCTGTGCGAGTATAACGTTCTCGAATGTTTGTTTTATCATATCTCTCTAATAGCGTTGTTGACTTTCTGCGTAAATGCGAGTGCCTTGCCTAATAATGTTTCATCTAGAACTTTCTTCAACTAATTTAAGTTTTCTACTAGACAGTAGTTATCGTTCGATTTAGTCTTAAGAGTGTTCGCCTCTGTGTCGATTTGCTTTCTAATATCGTTCTAGCTATTAAGTATTTCTCTTAACATAGCATTGATTTGTCGTGGAATTATTAAGTTCTTTGAACGACAATCTTTTGCGAAGTGACTCGATTTGCCACATGAATAGCACGTTTTTAACTTGTTGTTTTGCTTTCTTCTAGAGTTCTTTTCTTTACAATATTGAGTCGAATTCAGTTTCATTGATGCAGATTTACAATAGTCTGAGTTGCTGCATTTCTGTTTGTTGAAACGAAATTAATTTTGCTAATATTTGATCGTTGATTCGAAGAAGGTTTTTGCTCTTTCTCTAAATTGATTGTATCTTTTTTTCATAGCTTTCTCATACAGCTTGTCGTCGAGATCGATGACTATCATGATGAGATTAAACATATCGCTGATGCTTTTGTCATCGCGCATAAGTTCATCTTTTAGATTGTTCTTAAGATCTCGTCGAAACATTGTCATGAGTGCGACATCGTTTCACTTGATAAAATTAACATATTTCTGAAACCTAACTGCGTAGTTCGCTGCAGAGATTCGTTAAGCTAAATGCTAAATTACTCTTTTCGCGATTTGTTTCTCGTTAAATGTTTCGAAGATTCTTTGAAGCTCTCTCTTGAAGTTATCGAAGTTCGTGAACATAGCACGAGGGTTTTTGTCATAATTCTTCAGATATTTGCGTAGTGTTAACTTGAGTCAATGCTAAACTCTTTCTTTGAGAAATGTTGATGCAAAAATCGTTTTCTTGTTCGCTAAAACAGAATAGAAGATGAAGTAAATATTTATTTGCATAAGTTAGTCCTTCAAGTCGATACGATCTTCATAATAGATGTCAGATTTGTTGACTCTGATCTTATCGTCTTCATCGATAGAAGGTCGACGTAATGCTGTAAAGCTACTGCTTAAGATAGAAGCGCGTTGATCTAATACAGACATTCTTTTAAATGTTTAAAGTGTTACGCTGCTATTTGATGATTTAAGATATTAGAGAGAATTGTGCTTTGAAGAGATTTGTAGACGTCTTTAGACAATGCAAGCAATTACTTGATAACAAGAAGTTGCAGCTTCTAGTAGTCGTAACAATAAGTCAAGACTTAAAATGAATTGAACACGATTTATAAGAAAGTCGTATTAAGAAGATCTATATATTTAATGAGATTCTTCTTTGCTCGTTCTGCTCGTTCGTCGAGCAGAGCGAGCATACCTTGCTCGTCTTGCTTGTTCGTCGAGCAGAGCGAGCATGTCTTGCTCGTCTTGCTCGTTCGTCAAGCAGAGCGAGCATGCAGATAGCCGTATCTTGTGCCACGCCTGAGCGCACTTCTTATACTGGTACGTTCCTGCTAGACTCGTAACATAATGTTAAGACTTCTTTTGTATTCAAAAATTTAATATTGTTCTTATCAAAAAATAATTAAATAAATTTTCTATCTTCTTGTTTATATCGCAATATATTCATTGATTTGTTACTCTTTCTATAATAAACAATAAGTTAATTGTAATTTAAACGTTTTAATAATTTCTTATTATAATCTCTTAAAAAAGAGTTAACATTGTGTTAATTGTGCGCATTATATTTAACAAATTTTTCAAAAACAAATATTGTCTAAAATAGAAAGAACTTGTCTAGAAGAAATAATACAAATTGAAATTTCTTATAATAACACTTTTGTCTTGCATACGCAAAGCTAGCTTTATTATTAAGAAATTACTTTTATTAATTATTTTGTTACAACTATTTAAGAACAAGTTGTAAATATTATAAATATTATAAATATTATAAACATTAATAAAATTATATTTTGTGTTATTATTGTTAAAACATAATTATAACGTTATTGTTTTTATATCTTTAAAATATTATATACTATGTTAATTATTATTATTAATGCGTTTGTTAACATAGAAGCATCTTCTTTTGTTATTATCTACAAACTTAAAGTTTACGTATCTTAAATTATATATCTTTGTTTTAGTGTAATATTGTTACAACTCTTATATTATTAATATATTATAATTTTATATTTTATTCTTCTAAAGCAATGCGATTATTATCTTACTTTTCGATTTATAAACATTATATTATAATATTTTAAGCTCGTTTTGTGTCTTTATTAAAGTTGCTTCGTATAATTCTTAATATTAATATTTATTAAGTTTTGCATCTCTTGTATAAAAGAGATATTTTATAACAATATTATTATTATTTCGTCGTTATCTTATCTTACTAGAATAAATTAACTACTTAACAATTTGTTAAAACATCTTTTCTTAATTAATTGTTAAATTACGTTCTCTTTTATTGTTATAAGAGTGTTTTGCATGCGACTTATCTATATTGAACAATTAATTATTGTAGTTTTGCATTTTGTTTTCTTCTTTAATATCTAATTAAACGTCGTTGCGTTCTTAAGAGTTATTAAGATAATTATCGTTTTATTTATTCTCGTTGTCTTGACAACTTAATACAATAACTTTATCTTTATTATCTCTTTTATTCTTAGTTTTTCGTCTTATTTTTTAGAACACTTGAAATTAAATACTTTGTAAGCACTCTTGCAAACGTCGCATTTCTATTTTGATAAATTTAATTAATACGAGCATTGATCGAAGCGATAATCTTGCGCATAATAAGCGCATTATTGCTTGTTCTTACATTTGTATATTAAGTAATTATATTTTTAACACTTTAAACATTGCTTTATTTTACAACTTATATTATAATATTTTGCTATCTTAATATTTAACTTATAAATTATGTTAAGTTAAATTAACTTGTTTGTTATCTTTATGTAATCTACTTATATTACAATAAAAAGATATTTCTTCTTATTACTTTCTTTTGTAAATTAAGTTATTTTATTAATCTTTAATTCTTAATATATAATCTTGCATAATCTTTTTATTATTTTTGCTCTTTTCTTCTTTATATTTTTAAGTATACTTTTTATTTTAATATTATATATTATTATTCTTGCGCGCTTACGACGCAAAATCGTCGCAATAAATACGTTCTTAACTTAAAAATTACTTAATTTTAGAATCTTTTTATTGCACTTGTTATTAACTTTAAAGATTATTATTTTCTTAAAATATTTTATTTCTTATATATCTTTTTGCGCATTTATTGTGTTAACAATATTTAAGTTACGCATTAACGCAATTATCTTTGTTGCATTTATCTTATATACTTTCTTTGTTTTCTTTTTCTTCTTAATTTATATTATTAATTTTATCTCTTTAATTGATTGTCGCTTTAAGAATGCTTATTTAACATTTTTTTTAATTATTATCTATGCAACTAATAACAAACTCTATATTATGTTCGCTTATATAATTGCATTTTGTGTATTTTTCTTAATTCTTTTTACTTTTTTTAGTTAATTTATTGTCTTTTTTAATTTTTTTAACATAAAAATTATGTTAATTTGTTTATTCTTCGCAAAGAGTTTGTTAAATTTGCGCATAAACTTCTTAACAAAAGTGCATTATTTAATTAATATTATTATCGAAATTATTTCGAATACGTTTTTTTTTCTTGAATTTATAAAGCTTTTTAATTTTTATTATTTTTGCAATAATCTTTGTCGCAATTTGTAATGAATTGCGTTAAGATACATTAAATGCGTCTTAATTACTTATTAACGTTGCATCGATTATATTTATTTAATCTTAATAATTAAGATAAAATGTAAGCGTTATTGTTAATTAAATCTTCTCTCTTGTTTCTTCTTGTATAATAAGATAGTATAATATCGATTTTCGCAAATTAATTTTTTCTTTAATTATTATTATTATTATTATTGCTTAAGAGATTATTAAGATTTATTAAATAGATAAAATAATAAAAATAATAATTGCTAAAAAAAGAAATATATAGATAATAATAATAGAAATAAAAATAATAATAAATAAATATAAATAATTAAATAATATTTTTTTAATTACAATTAATATAATTAAAGATAAAAGATATATAATAAGATTTTTTACTTTTGTAATTTATATAGATGCAATTTAATATTAGATTAAATTAATTTATATTAGATAATATTAGATTAAATTGTTTTATATTAAATAATATTTAATTAGATTAAATTAAATTAAATTTAATAATATAGTTTTAAGCAAATTAAATAACTTTAAATAATTATATAATAATCTTATTTTAAATAGTTATAATTTCTAAACTTTTATAATTAATTTAAGAAAATAGTTTTTATTATACTATAATATTTTTAATCTATTACAAAACTTTTTTTTAAATCTTTATTTATTCTTTAAATATTTTCTCGAAAGTTACTAAGATTATAAAATCTATAAAATAATTTTCTTTTATATTAATTACAATAATTTAGAAAGAATTATAACAAATCAATATTAATATAATCGAAATAACAAATATATAGAATAACTAAAATAATCTAATTGTTAAATTCGATTTTGCGAGAGAATTACTAAGTAATTAAACTTAAGAAATTTAACTTTAAAAAATCTTAAATTTTAAAAAATCTATAACTTTCTTGTATTTTATATATATTTTATTAAAATTATATTATTCTATAGAGAATTTAACGTACTTTTAAACAAAAAAAGAATTATTTAATTAAAATTAGTTTACGTAATACAATTAATTAATTTGGTTTCAAATTAAACAAAAAAGTTTATTCGAATTCTTAAATTAGATAAAAAAATATATATTCGACTTAATTTAACAATTATATTAAACTAAAATATTAATAGTTCTTAATTATATAAATATTAAATTAAAGAAGTTTTAATCTTAATATTTAAAGTAGTATTAATATCTAAAGTAATAATAAGTTCTAAAATAATATTAATTATATATTTCTTTTTATTAATAATAGAAAAGTTAATTTTATTATTTGTTAAACTTATAGATTTTATATTAAAAATAGCTTTAGAAATCTATATTAATAATATCTTTATATTTACTATAGATAAATCTAGCACAAAAATCTAAATATTAAGTAAAATAATTAAAATAAAACTTATAACTTTTATTAAAAGTACAAGATTAATATAGATGATCTATATAATATAAATTAGAATATTTAAAATAAAATAAAATTTCGAATATATTAAAAGAATATAATTAATGTAATTGTTAAACTAGATTAAATACTTTTTTTTTGTTTAATTTAAGAATTTGAATAAACTTTTTTGTTTAATTTAACGTTATATTAATTAATTGCATTATATAAATAAATTTAAATCAAATAATTCTTTTTTTATTTAAAAATACGTTAAATTCTTTACAAAACAACGTAATTTTAATAAAATATCTATAAAATACAAGAAAATTATAATTTTTTTAAAATCTAAGATTTTTTAATGTTAAGTTTCTTAAATTTAATTGTTTAATAATTTTTTTGCGAAATTAAACTTAACAATTAAACTAGATATAATAATATATTGCTTTTATTATAGTAGAAAAAAAAGAAACAATAATAATAAAATATTAAAATTAAATATAAGTTAAATAAAAGACTAAGAATAAAGAAAATTAAATTAAAGATAAATTTTATTCAAGTATATATATTAATTAAGTAATAAATATTTTAAATATTAAGATATTAAGATATTATTTAAATAATTATTTAATTGCACAATTAATTGTTAATTAAATTATAAATAAAATTATTATTTTATAGAATAAATAATTATAACGAAAATACAATTAAAGATATTAATAATAATTTATTATTTACTAATAAAAATACTAATAAAACATTAGAGCAATTATTCTTATTATTTTGTTTATTTAATAATTATTCGATTTTATTAAGATAAATTTGCTAGAAGAATTGCAAATAAAAAAGATAAAGATTTTAGAATTTCTATAATAAATAAATATTATATAATTAATAATAATAATAAATGAAATAAAATAATTTCTAAATAAGTTGTTTATTTATAATAAGATTAATATTATTGCTTAATAAAAGAGATAAAAAGAATAACTATTGATATTTATATAAATAGCTATAGATATCTATTTTATATTAGCAATATTATTCGAATTAAAATATATTATTAGTAATAAAAGAAAAAATTTAAAAACAAATACAATAAAGATATTAAAATATATTAAGTATTAGATGTAAGTTAATATATATATAGATAAGAATTTAAATATTGTTATAACAACAACAATAAAGAAGAACAAAAATATCTAAATATTCGCAAAAGAGATAGATAATTATTATAAAACAACTATCTATATAGTCTTAAAAGTATTGCACTATTAGTGTACTAATAGTGCAAACAATGTAGTTTAGTATTGTCTTAGAAACGTATCGTTTGCGGTTTAATTAGGTCGTACGATTTAGTACGAGGTCTAAACTGCACGGTTTGTACGGTTGAGAGCCTTGCTTCTTCCCCCCTCCTCTGTATCTGATAAACCGAACCCTCGACCTTGACAAACTCCTGGGGATAGTTCTGCAGTAGGGTGTGCTTCACGGTATGGCTCAAGGTGGAGCAGTCCGTATTGTTACTTGCGGCGAATTCTTGAGGCTTTTCCAGGCTGTGTGCTCGTCTGTTCGCGAGGCGGCGGCGATGGTAGATATCATGAGCTATTGTGCCGTGTTGGTAGGGTAGGCCCGCGTCGCGCTGCCATTGTGGTATTGATGGGCGGAGAGCAGGGAGGGGGGTGTTGGGGGGGGACTGGGGGTGAGGTCAGCTTGTAGGTTAAGGAGGGGAATGAGGATGGATTGGGGGGGGGGGGGCAGGACGTCACTAGTGGGAGTTGGATTGATGAAGAGGTGATGTAGTGCTAGCGAGTAGGGGTTCTTACATGTGCGTCTGTCGTGATGGGGTTGGAGGATGAGTGGGGAGTGGGAGCAGTAGCTTTCGGTTCATGCAGATTAACTTAGGTAGCAGCAGGGCCTACTCAGTGCCAGGCTTCCGACTTGACTTCTACCACATTCTCGCCAGCTGCTGATGTTCCAGTCGCCGACAATTCTACCATCAAACCCTCAATCGAACGCTCCTATGCAATGATCAGAGTCGACTTTGAGGGTCTTAGTGGGTCGATAGACTGCCCAACACATACCCTAATTTCTAGCACCACCGGACGTGGCCAGTGCGAGATTTGTACGAATAAGGGGTCTTTTCTCAGGGAAGCTGTAAAATCTGTATTGCTGTCGGAGGACAGCGAGGTTATTGTCAGATTGAAGGACGGCAAGAATTTGGAAATGGATTTTGAGAATCGGGAAGATGATATAGCTGTAGCCTCTGATCTCGCGGCTTGAGGTCTCGAAGATGCGGAACATAGTCGAATGACTGAGAGATAGTGGATACAATGCATGCACGAGATAGGAATACTAGCATATCAGCGTGATGTGTAATACTTTCTTACATCCATTGACGTCTCATAAGTTGATCATATATCGTAATATGTTGGATGAGATAGTATAACCGCATCTGAACGTTGCTTCATTGCATCAGGACCGTCAGTATCCTAATACATGCCAAGCAAACTATTACTAGTGTGCCAAGATTCTGGGAGCCTAGCCTGATACAGCTAGTGAGAAATGGGTTCCCGACGATACGCTTTCGTTCGACTTTTCGCTCTGGAAAGGGCCGTGAATGACGGTGATCAGGCCTCTTCGTCTGCCTTGAATTCAGAAATTGGCTCGAGATCACTACTAGACGAGGAGACGCCGCTTCTGCAGCGGCCTTACAGCCATTCGTGCGTTGGAGATGAGCCACAGTCTCTTGCCGCAATCTATCGGAATGCATCATCGTGAAACTCTACGATTAGGTCTTTCGAAGCTTTTGAGCGATCTGCTTATTCGTCACGATCCAGACATCAGGCTAGTCAGACGTTCCTGATTGACCTTTGCTGGAGCCTGATCTAAGACTGCAAACATGGAAGTGTTTCCCATCGAAGCAAACACTCGAAGACGTCCGATCATTGCGCGGAGAACAAATTATTACTGCAATGTTTGTCTCTGCGCCGTCTAGCTTTCTGTTCTGCTTCTAGTGCAACCACACGCAATGTAGTCCGTTCGCCATGAACTGTGGGTGTATCCTCTAAATATATGAGACTTCTTGACCTCTTCACGAATGCTGTACAAGACAGGCAGGGAGCTTTCATGCACGAAACATTGCGGAATGATCAATTGCTCTTCAGCCAGCTGCCACGCTTCTTACTCCGATCGAAAACCAGGAGTCTTGCTGAAAACCTAAGTCCGAGAGCCGGAAATTGAGTTTCATATCGGGGCAGCCAGCATCACTGATGATGGCACAGCTGATGCCGGCCACGGCGGACAGGACCATCAAAAGACAGAAATCCAGATTCACTTCTGGCGGACGAGCTCGATGATGTGGGCGCCCGTGTCTCTTTTCTCTCTCATTCCTCGCCAGACTATCTTCCTCTAATACACTTGACTAATCAGTCCACGATCATAATCAGCTCCTGACAGCAGTTCAGTCTCTGCCTCTTCCTTTCGTACAAGGTGCTGAAACTGGGGCCTCCGTACAATCCGATGAACAACCTCTCGGGGTTCCACCGTCAACAGCTCTGGTTGAGTATCATCCGCCGCATGAGCTGGTTCAACTCCTGGACTTCCGGCTACCGAATGAAGGACAGGGGAAAGAAGGCCTCCTGAGCATCTTGGAACGCATACTGAAGTACAGCGTAAACACTTGGGACCATGGATTTATGCACAAACTTAGCAAATCGACCAATCCTGTGGGGGTTGTGTCGGAATTGATTCTGGCTGTCTTGAATGTCAATGTGAAGCATCCTCCCCTCGATGATCGAAATTCCTAAGTAATAGCTTCCTGACATGTGGCTACAGCTCCATGTCTACCAAGTGTCGCCAACCCTCACCATCACCGAGAACACAACTGCTCGCACTTTCGCTTCCCTCTTTGGTCTTACGGGTCCCCATGCCGGGGGTACGACTCAACCAGGTGGATCGGCCTGGAACACTACGGCGCTGGTGGTAGCACGCAACGCCAAGTTCCCCGAGACCAAAGTAGATGGAAATATCGGCAAGAGGTTTGTCCTTTTCACCAGTGCCCATGGCCACTATTCCTTTGAGAAAGCGGCGCAGATCTGCGGCTTCGGGAGTTCCAACGCATGGGCCGTTCCGGTCGACGCGCAGGGTCGAATGGATGTCTCGGAGCTTGTCCGACTCATCCGACGAGCGAACAGGGCCTGACTCCTCTTTTCGTGAACACCACTGCAGGAACGTCAGTCTTTGGCGCTTACGATCCCCTCCCCGGGATTGCGGAGGTATGCAAACGGGAGAACCTCTGATTTCACGTCGATGCCTCTTGGGGAGGCGCTGCGATATTGTCTTCCAAGCAGAGACACACGCTACGGGGCTCGAAGTTTGCGGACAGTCTGACGGTGAATCCACATAAGATGATGGGAGTACCTCTCACCTGTTCATTTCTGTTGGGGGCGGACATGAGGAAATCTCAGCAGGCAAACACACTGCCAGCGGGATACTTGTTCCACGGCAATGCTGCTGAAGATGTTAGTCAGAATGGAGCTGAGAGCAGTGAGCCGGAGAACACTTCTCGTGACCCAGAAATGTGGGACCTCGGCGACCTGACCCTCCAGTGTGGCCGCAAAGGCGACTCCCTGAAACTCGCCCTGGGATGGATCTACTATGGGAGCTGCGGGTACGAAGCCCAGATCGATGCCGCCTTTGACACCGCTGCCCACCTTGCCTCGCTCGTGGACGCACATCCGGATTTGACGCTTCTGAGCGAGAATCCGCCGCCGTGTCTGCAGATGTGCTTCTATGTTGGTGGAGACCGAGCGCTGGCCGGTGAGAAGGAGAAGAGTAGCTGGAGGACAAAGGAGATTGCTAGGAGGTTGGTGGGGAGGGGCTTTATGGTTGATTATGCGGCGGGGGAATTTGGCCTATTTTTTCGGGCGGTGGGGCATGTGAACACGAGGTACGCAACTGTGGAAAGTCTTGTAAACATCGTTGTGAAGATAGGGGCAAGCTTAGAATAGGAGACAGGTCTTCTCGATATTATCTCCATGCTCGCGTCGCCGGAAATGGAGAGCGGACATTCTTGACTATCTGCCTCCCTTGTAGTGCTCAAACGTGCTTTTGCAGCAATCAGAACTCATGGTGCCACAGTATAACATGTCCATTGAAGCCTGCGGCCAGATTCGGAGCCTATTCCTTCCCGGCCTGGCGTCAATCAACGTATCAACGGTATTCCCAATTGCTCTCTGGCCTAGACGCCCAGACTGCAAGCGAGGTCAGTGGATACACTAAGAGCATCAACACATTCGTTCTTCAACACAAATTCTTACATATAGCCGATTATTTACCCTGCCGACCTAGGTCCATCTTTCACTATCATACCTAAACTTCCAGCAAAACTAAGCATAGTGACGCATCTACGAGATGGCTTTGCCACGTCTGTCCGACCCCTTTGACAGGATGATAGGATCTCAGGATTACGTGGGACTTTCCGGCACCCTTGCTGAGCTCGAGAAATGGACAAATATGCTCCCACGCTTTGGCGACGAAGAAATATCCCAGATCACACCCTACCTCAAGTCGAAAACTAAGGAGCTTGCGAACCGCGTCCTAGCCGGTACCCCAAATGAGCAGACCCGTACTCTTGAGCGCTTGAGCGTGCTTCGTCAAGGTCGTCTTGGTGACATAGAGCAATGCAAGGACTACATCAACGATACTTTTCGTGCGCAGCTTCAGATTCTGAGCGGTGTCAATGCAGCTTCTCCGGCGCCTGTAAGTGCTTCCAAGAATCATTGCCGATTTACCACGGCATGCTGACAGCCGTCAACTAGACTCCTAACGCCGCATCATCATCCTTCGAAGCCGTGAGCGCACTAATCAATTTCCCGTTCTCCACCGCTAGCCAATCCTTCCACAACACCTCCTCCGAGCTTAGTATTCCATTGCTCGCCGTCCGCTTCCACTCTAATCTCTTCGTTTATACGCAATACAAGGATGGCCCTTACCACCTCACCACCATGCTCGGCCAGTACACCATCTGTCAGCAGGCAATTCCTAATTCCATTGTCATGAATTTCCACGCGGCAAGCGTGGCAGCCATTACGTGGGACAAAAAGCTTGGTATGGTCACCGTGAAGTTGGTCAAAAACGATTTCGGTTGGATCCTAGAATTTGAGAGAGGCGAAGATGCCAAGGCTTTCGCCCATGCCTTCACCTCCTAGGTTATGAGGACAGCTAGGTAGCAGTGCAGGGTCTGGGAAGAAGAATGGGGCCCAGATAGTGGATAATAGCAAACTGTGACTTGGTGTGGCTACTGACTCTTTTTTCCTAATTTCAATTAGGAATTCATCTACTTCTACCCTGCCAGGCAGCGTACACCCTTCAAGGGAGTGGAGCGCGACAAATAAATCTGACACGCCATCGATGCTGCATAATTGGTATGGTTCAGATATCAGTAGCCGTGTAACGTACCAGCAAGGTTCCCAAATACTGTGGAGAAATCACAGTGTGCTTATCTTGCATACTAGTAGGTCGACAGACTTGTCCTGCCCCGTACATATAGCTTCGGGAAGCCCTAAGCGTCGTCATGTGACGAGCCTAATCTCTTAACACCTGACATGATACCTTCCTTTCTCTCAACCACAATTTCTGTGATCACTCAAACACCTAGCCTCAGAGCCAACCTCAATCTCCCTTCTTGAAGATTCTCTATCTATCTCGCGTTCAACTCGGCATAACATCCAACAATGACATCTCCATCTCACCCCGAAGACTTCCCAATTACCAACGAACACGATCTGTTCAGCGCTGCTGTCCATGACTTATCGCAATGGGCGGCTGCCCTACCGTACCTTTCCGGCGCAGATCTTACCACGCTATGGCCACATCTCCGCGCGAAAATCAAGGGTCTCGAATTGTACAGCCCAAGTGGCACACGCAACTAGCCGGTTCGCTCCCTGTTGGACCTTGCAAGACTCTGTCAGAGCCGTGTCGGTGCGTTTCCGCTATGTGGACGAATCTTGAAGAGGGTTATCGAAGAGCGGGTTGAGCTGCTGGGCGGTGAGAACGCCATGCCTCCTTACGATCCCGACCAATTTCGATTCCCGATCCTTGAAGATGATCCTGATCAAGGGTACAACAACAACGCATTTGAATACATCCCTCAGGAGTCCCTCTATCCACTGCTTAGCCTCCGCTCTGAGGTTGATGGCACGTTACCCTACATCTCTGGAGCAGGCGCTGTGAGCCTTGTCGAGAAATACGATGTTTTCACGCTCTACGATAAAAACGAGGAAACCATTGCAAGCTTTGTGAAGACGGCCGTAGTCTCTGTACAGTGTTATCGGGATGACGCTAAAGTCGTTGCTGGACTGCACAACGATATCTTCTGGCATATACGGTTTGAGAATGTAGAGCATGCAAGATCTGTAGCTTGTAATCTTATAGCTTAGAGATCAGGAAGCAGCGAGATGAGCAGACTGGTTATCTTGGTTTAGTGATGGAGATGCAGGTGTGTATTAGAAAGAGGCCTGCATAAAATTTGTTGACACTTGCGTTGAACTGAAGACTGGTCCAGCGCGAGATGCGAGCTTACACAATTACAATAAACGTAATTCCAAGCAGTGAAAGTCAGTGCACCTTTCCTCGGCACCTCATGAAAATACGTGTTAACGACTTTACGTTGGGCTGGACAACCAACATGGACTCAAAGCCAAAACGACATACCGCCAAAGCGTTTTTTCACCCGATTATCTTGAGATGTCAAGGTCTGGGCGCATGGTCCGAAAGCTGGTGTTAGCGGTATCACGTGATCGCGCTTAGGGTTTTCAACACATGGAAAGACGTGAAACGGATTCGCTTGACCTTCTCAACACATATAAATTTCGGGTATATAACGTCCGGGGCTTCTAACTCTAAGATCTTGTTTCTTCTCCGGTACCGGTTCTTCGAATTCTCATCGGATCACGATCACACAATTCCAGCAGATAAAGACAAGATAATGGCGTCCTCGAGAGTCGCTGACCCGCCTCATCAGGCTACAGTCCGTGATTGTTCCATGAATACGGACGCCTCTGAGATGCAAATTAAGAATCATCAACTGAGCTTAATACTTGACGAGTTCGAGCAGTGGGCGACCATCGTTCCCAACCTCTCTCTCCACCAACGTCAGGAGATCTCGGAGCATCTGCAGGAGCAAATTTCCCAGCTCGCTACCTTCGACGAACCAAATGGCACACGCAAGCAACAGTTCATCGATCTCGAACGCTTGTCCAAACTTCAGCAAGGCCCTTTAGGCAAATTGGTGGACTACGGGGGGTTCCTTGTAATCATGGACGACATTATTCGCAAGAGACTCCAGGCTTTGAGCAGTGCTGCGGTGGAAGATGGATCAGAAGTAAGTTATCTTGTCATCGATAATCTACCTAAACAAGAACTTACATGTCGATATGTAGGTCCTAGACTCGACGGCGTCTTCCCAGATTCTTACTCCAGCTTCAAGTGTTGGCATTGAGCTTGGAAGTCCCTCAGGCAGCCAACTTTCGAACAAGGATTTGGAGAGCGACGGGGCGCTGTCACTCGAACATGCTGATGATGATGTTGACTTGATGGTACGTAGATTTTCTTTCAAATCCTGCTTACTCACTGACTCTTGATTTCTCTAGGTCGCAGACCCGAACATCTCAGCTCAATCAAGCAATTCATCTTCTGGTATCAAGGACCAGCAAAAGGCATCCTCTACCGGTAGCAATATGGACTGCTTCTGCGAGGAATTGAAGCCCTACTACCCCTTAGCTGCTGCCATACGGAAGAGGAGTGACGAATATGCCATTATCCCAGACGATCATCTTGTCAACGTTCATGTTACAATCAACGGCCCGGACGTAATGATACTCTCGGAAAAGCATTACCTAGACGTCACTTTTTCTAGGGAAAACGTAACCTCTGTCCAATATGACAGGGACTCAGGAGTCTTAGATGTTACATTATTTGACGATGGCGTATGGTGTCTGGAGTTCGAACGACGCAGAGATGCCCGTGCTTTCTCTGCTTGCATGTTAAGACTTTTATGGTGCGGAGGAATTGATGAGGATTGAGGATCAATGCTTGTACTAGGTCAGCTACACTGTTCCCTACATGTGTATCAAGACGACTATGGATTATGGTGTGGAGGAGTCACCAAATCTCGAAGGGCGATGGATAACACTTCATACTTTTCCCGTAAATATCGTTGATGGATTGAGGATGAAAGCTCGTCTAAAGCCAGCTACAATGTTGAGCAAAAAATAGAATTACGAGTCTACTGTTCGTCGAGGCTGCTTTGATCCCCCTTTCTACTTTCTGCGCAGTGTTAATACGGTAGTATTCCATGGTACTTGCCTCCCGAAATCAGAAACTGCATCGAAAAGCGAGCAGAACCTGCGCACCGAAGAGATCCTTGTCTGGTGTTTTACATCGACTTGCTCCCCGTTATTTACGTTGAAGTTTGTGGCTACCTTGTTTTTGGCCTGTATACGCTTGTAGTACATCTGTTCATGCACGTATGAAGTCTTCAACACCAAGCAAATCTGACATGATCAATTGTTGACTTCTTGCCACCAAATGTCGGCTCACCAAAGTCGGCCTGTACTATTCGAAACCCTGCTCTAAAGAGTTCCTTCTCTTGGACATGGATTCGGACTATTTATGGTCACTCGTGAAAGCGTCTGGCACTGACGGTTCGCAACAACGCTAGTACTTGTCGAACAGATTGATGCATTGATGATTGAATGTATTGATCGCAATTGTAATCCCTAGTATTAGCACAAGTGACGATTCTCTACTTTGCCAACTTCTATCTGCTGCCCAGCGTAACAATAGGTGAAACAAAGAGAGAAGGACAATCCGGCTGAGTTGCACGTAAGCTCTCATCATATCAGCCACCAAAGCCCGATGATACTGAAGGCACAAAACTAAATGTGTAAAAATGGTAGCACGAGCCCACGTGTGAACCTTGTGAGCCCATATCACTGGATTTTCCGAGCCTGAATAAGGAAAGCTTCAAGCACAGGCCTTTAAGACTTCACCGGAAGTACTCGGATAGGATTGAAACCGATAAACGGAAGTGCATGATCAAGGACATGAGCCAACTTCATGGTTGTATTAGTCAAAAGTCGCGATCTGATTGTACGAGTGAGATGAGTGAATAACCACTATAAAAACTTTGTGAAAGTGAAATGAGATGGCTACGCCAATTGAAAATCTGTTTGGACGGATTGGAGAGGGTCGGAACCGAACGTGCGCAATGACATTAGACAGGTTGCGCAGCTTTATTCAATACGATTATTCAATTGATTTGCGAGGGCTAGTGAGGTCTAGGACCGCTAGCCCGCCCGCGCTATATTAGATTGAATAATATAGATCGCAATCTAATAATTATCGTATTTGATCAATTTTCGTCTTCTCTTATCAATAATGTGCATTTTTAATCTCTTTCACTCTATCTAGCATGTCTTAATTGACTCAATTGACTCAATTGATCGACGACAACTAGAGCATACGTATAGCTATTATTCTTGTTCTTGTTATTGTCGTTATTTTGAGTTAATATCTTGTCGACAATTCTCGACATTTATACATTAAATTAGTAAAATATAAAAGATTTAAATTCGATTTAAATCGAATTTTTTTTAAACGTCTTTATCGTATAATGCGATTTAATAAGAAGAAATTCGATTATTTATTAATTATTTTGTTATTAATGTTATCAAGTAAAGCAATTGTGTTAAATTATTTTTCGAACTCGCTCTTTGTTATCTTCTATACAAATTATTCTATTTTCGTTAGTTATTTAAATTGACAAAACAATTTAATTGTTTTTTCTTCTATCTCTTTTGCGTTCTTAACGATTTTCTTAAATATCTTGAAATTTAATACGACAATATACTTCGATAATATTTAACGCTTACTTATATACGCATCAAAAGATACATTAAAGCAATAAAAAGAGTAAAAAAGATTAGAGACAAAAGCATTATATAAGAGTTTATTAATAAGACTTTCTAAAAGTTTTGCAAATCAAATATAAAACAAAAATTCTATTATTTTAATTACAAAAAATTACACGAAATAATTTGACTAATTATTATTTGTTCGAACAATTTAATAGAATTTATTTACGATTTTTGTAAAAATAAGATAAACAATGTTACAATATTATAAAAGTTTAAATTGTAAAATTGATTAAAATTCTTCTTAAAAATCGAAGAAAATTTCAATTGTACAACGATAAAATCTATATTTATTAATTGTATATTATATTCTTTTATTTAAATTATATAAGCGAAAAATAAATCTTTTTTAATAAGCGAATGTTTAAGACTCGCATTATTGTCGAAAACTTCTTTGATTTAATTTAAATTTTATAAATATTTAATACTTTTAAGATGCAAATAAAAGTCGAATTATAATCGATCAAAAGTCTTTATTTAGCGACAATTTTTTTAACTAATTGCTATAAGTGTCTACGAGACAATTAAATAGAATCTCGTTTTGCAATGTAATCTTTTAGTCTTTCGAAATATTTATAAGTTAATAAAATCTTTAGCGATTTCGAAAGCTTTATACTATAAGAGTACTAGATTTTCTCTCTTGTAATTATATATATATTTAGCTTTAACAAAGTTTTCTAGTGCTAATTTTTAATGCTTGTTGCTCTAAATTTTGTTATTATTGTTTAATTGTTAAAATATAAAAAAGAATTTTAAATTAAACTTTCGAAGATAATTTTCGTTCTCTTTCTTCTCTTTCGTTATTTCTTATTATTATCGAATTAAACTGTCGCAATAACATAATTATTTATATATCTTTAATAATTAGAAGATCTCTATTAATTTAATAAAGAATTGTGATTGTAAATAATGTCGTCGATGTAAATACTTTTCGATCTAAATTCTATTTGCTTGTCTTAAGAATTTTTTAGAGATATTATTAACGCAAATGCGATTAAACGTTAAATTATTATTTTCTTTGTTTAAAGATAAAATTTCGAATTGTTAATAAGATAAATGCAATTTACATTTGTTTATATTGCAACTTGCGCATTACATTTCTTTAATATATTTAATATTTTCGAAAGAAACAATATTGTATACGAAAGTCTAATAATTAAATATATTTTTTTTTTCGAATGAAGTTTGCGAAGTTTCGAAGAAGAAAATGCGATAATAGTAATTCTTGTCTCAAACTATAAAAATTTTCGCAAAAATATTTCTTTTCGCATCTAATGTTACAATTTACTTTCTTGAATTTAAAATGTTTGTTATTTTTCTTTTTTTGTTTCTTTTATTGCTTGTTACGATCTTCTTGTTGTTCGCATTATCTATTTTGATTTTTTCGTTATTTGCATTATTTGTCGCGAATCTTTTCTTTCTTGCATTATTTGTTACGAATTTTGTTTTACTACTTTTATATAATTGTTTTAGTTGCTTTATATTTTCGCTAAGTTTAATTAAATCTTTAAACAAATTAATTTATTAGAAATAAACATATTTTTTATAATACTTATGCAACGATTTCTTAAAATAACGTTTAAATTTCGAGACTTTCGCAATATGTTTTGTTAAATGTTTTTTAAACATATTCTTTATTTTCTTTAATAAAGATTCTTGTTTCGATAAATTTTTTATTAATAATGTTCGATCTTTAAAGTAATCAATTAATGTATCTTGCAAAACGTCTAAGTTTTTGTTATTTATTATATTAACATATATTTGTTTAGATCTTTTCGAAATTTTTTTGTTACTTTAAGACTATTTTGCAATCTTGCTTTCTTGACGTTCTATAAACTCTAGCAATATAAATTTATTTAATAAAAATTCAAAGAATATAAACAAATAATTATTGTTATCTTTAAATAAAACTTATATTCTTATATGTTAATTATTATTTGTGTCTTCTTTGTAATTTGAATCTTCTATTATTATTGTATTAATATTAGATAAAGAATTTGTTTCTATTACGAGTTTCGATTTTTTTGCATTCTTCTTTGCGTTAAAAAATATACTAGAGTTATTATCTTCGAAATTGCTTTAATTTTCGAAGCTCTCTCTATTGTTAACAAAGACGACGAAGAAGAAGAAAAAAAAGACTTCGTAATTCGATTTATTCTTTAGTTGTTAACTAAGTTTATTTTTTCTCTTTTTGTGTTTTATATTCTTTTTTATTTTTCTCTTTCGCGAAGAGCTTTTTTAATTTTTCGTCTTTTAATATGTTGCGAATATAGATATTTATTTATTAATAATTTGAGTTTAATTGTTGTCTTGCATTGCATAATTAGATTTATGTAAAACTTTAATATTTACTTTTTTTTTACTTATTAAGTGCTTTATTTATTTATTAACGTTAACATATTTACGATCTATTGTTGTCTCGAATTTCTTTTTAATTTTATTTTAGAAACGTTGCATAATTTTGATGTCGTATTTCGCAAATCTAATTACGCACATATTGATAAAAATAACATCGTTCTTCTTTGTAAGTCGTTAATCGTAATTAAGTTTTTAATTTAGTTGTTAATCTTTTTTTCGCTTGTAAGAGACAAAAGAAGTAGAGATTTTTAACAACAAAAAAGCACTAGAAATGTCAAAAGCACAATGTTAATTAATAATATTTTAAGTATAAAAGTCGAGATCAATATTGCTATTTGCATCTAATTCGATATTTTTTTTTTTCAATTTTTATATAATTGTTCTTTAATATCATTTATTAATTTGTCTTTTTCTTTTCTTTGACAATTGTTAAAACAACTTTAATTCGAATTAAATTATCTTCTTTTGTTTACAAGATAATTGTTGTGTATTTTTCGATGATTGCGAGATTTACAAAGATAACAATAATTGCGAGAATCGCAAAGACGATAATAATTGCAAAGACTTCAATTGTTGCAAAGAAGTGCTTAAATTAAGAATATAAAAATAACTTTTAAATACATTTTTAGACATAATGACAACGACGACGACGACGACGATAAAGAAGATAATTATAATCTTTATAAGCTACGCTTAGACGAGTAATCGAAGCAATTGAATAAGATAATAAGTCAATTGAATAAATATTCAATAATTGAATATTAATTCAATTGAGACTGTCAAGTCGTTAGATCTGCTTGCCCTTTTCGGATCACGCTAACTAAATCGGGCAATGTTCAATTGAATAATTGTATTGAATAGAGTTGCGCAACCTGTCTATTGGGTAATGACGACACTTCAATCAGGGATCAAACAGAATTGGTTAGCGATTTTCGCTTTTTTTTTTTTTTCAATTGGCGTAGCTCAAAGCTCTGCAACATCCGTCCCCCCCCTCCTAATCCAACGCTGGACATTTCTGATAAACATTCATTAAAAACACCATCCTATCCTCTGCTTTCTCGAATACCAAGCTAACCTCCTTCCCACTCTCCAACATCACACGAACCCGCAAACCTTCGCTTCCGCGAGCCTTATGGTCGACTGACCGAATCGCGTTGATGTGGAACGACAACTTATCCGATCGCTGTACCGCTGGTATCACTGCCACTTCTCGAAACTCCTGCACTGTATAGCTATTCGCCTCCGCATCGAGGAGAAGGCAGTATTGCAGCCCCGAAATTGAGAGATAGTTATCCGTGTCGCGGGGACCGATCTTGGCGAAGGTGAGGAGGAAGGACTTTCGCTCCGGGGGGTTGCTGCTCATGGAACCCTCGAACAAGCCAAGCTCAGCGAAGTGATCTGCTACTTGCATCCTCGCTACCGCGGCCTCTAGCTCCCGGGATTGTTCCTGGTCCTCTTTTCTCTGCGCTACTCGCATACTGGCTACCGCAGCCTCGACTTCATGGGTAAATTGCTGGTCCTCGTCCTCCTGCGCCCCACGCAATCTCGCGAAGAAGTCTTCAAGCTTCCGGGACTCTTCCTGATCCTCTTGTTTCTGCGCTTCACGCATCCTCGCTAACATGGTCTCAAGCTCCTGGGAATGGTGCTGTTCTTTGTCGCCCTGCGCTGCTTTCATGCTGTCTAGTCCACGGGGTTGGTCTTGGTCCTTATCTATCGGTCCGCCACGCAATCTTGCGAAAAAGGTTCCAAGCTCGCCCTTTCCTTCCGTATCCTGGACTGGAATCGGCCACGCTCTCCCCAACGCATCCATCTGCTTCTTGATCAGCGGCTGCATATTGGGCACCTTGCCAGCATACGCTTCAAGCTCGGCTCTAGCGGACACTAAGCGCTCGATGGTGGAAAGCTGTTGTTGCTCGTTGTTGTTGTCAGAGTGATTCTGAGATGGTTGGCGTTGGGAACTAGAGAGGCTCGGTGAAGCATCATTCTGTGATAGACTGGTGATCTTGTGGTTGATGCGATCGAGCATTGCTGGGCGCTCAGACGGAGGGAGGTGCTTGAGGATCTTGATGCATGTTTCGAGTTCTGTGAGATGGTCGATGGAATCGGGGGTAGCCGAATGAGATGGATGACGGACCATGATGATTGATGTCTTTGTGAATGATGGTCGTCTTGGGGTTTCGGATGCTTGTATCGCTCGTGTGGACTTATTGGATGGTTGAGTTCTGGACGATCGGATGTGGAGGGTGAATATGGAGGGTAGATGAAGAGGTTCGTGGGTTCATATATAGTTGGTATATCAACAACGTGCATTGTTGTCCTTGTGTTCATGGTTTTCTGACTCGACATCTTGTTAGCACGTTGATGACTGCTGTTTGGCATTTCTCGCTTAGCTTGTCACGTGATGACGCTTGGTGCCTTCTGCTGTGACAGACGTAGAACATGGCCATTATTTTCGAGGTCGTGCTCATGGAAGGCCTTGCAAGTGAAGGCGCTGAAGAAGAATGACACACCCAGAATACGTGACACAGAACAAAGAAGCCTAGAACACATCTTCGTCCCTCGAAACATCAGGTACTTAACAAAGACATCGTCCGTGATAGCGTCACAACTCTCACTATTCTTCATTATAAAAACCACTCAGGTCGTAAAATCCTTTGATCAGTCTCTCCCATACCTCAAACCTACCATACACCACACAATGGCGACCAACCAATCCAAAGACTCTAGCCACAAGCCGACTGTCATCGCTGGCGATGAAGAAGAACAGCTCTTTGTTCTCGAACGATTGACACTGGCTCGACAAGAAATGAATGTCCATAAGCTGCATGTGCCGGACCTCGATACGCTTATACTGAACCGAGTCGAGGCCTTAGAGCAAAACCCTTTCGGAAAAAAGCGGGACCAGGACAACGCAGCGCAAAATGTGGTCAAAGACATCACATCCGCAAACAATGAGAATTACAGCTTCTCAGGGCAAAACGCAGTGCGGAACGGCGTCGGAGACGCTACATCCGCAGACGATGAGAAGAACAGCTTCTCTCTGAATCGGGTTTATATCCGTAGGTCTAAAGACAAGCTCTCAGAGAGCTTCCGGGGAAGTGTCAGCATGACATTCGACGAAGAAGAAAAGATGTACAGCGTTTGGCCGACCCCAGGCCTGTCGGGAGAGACATTCACAATTTTTAGTTTCTCCCCGGAAGAGGTGAAATCGATCAAACTCGCGGGTCGGTTTACTGTTGGGCTCTATATGAATGGGGAGAGACAAGGTGTTCTGCTGTGGTTTGTGAACGGAAAGGTCGCTAATGCGGAGGAGTTTATTAGACGGCTAGAGGAACAGACTGGATTACAAGTGGAGAGAATTGACGGCTAGGGTTCTTGAAGGCTGTGGCAGGATTTTCAATGCCGAAGGTAGTCCAGGCATTGATTTGGACTGGCAAGCTAGAGTTCATTGAGCATGTTTGTCTTCCATAGCATGGGTAATCCGGTAGCGTAACAGCCCACTGACCCTTCTTGAAAACTCGTCTCTTCCTCTTCTACTCACCTGTTTCAACAGCCTTCCCACAATTATCGAGGGAACGCATGAGCTTTGTGACCTGCGTGACGATTCCTTCAACGACCGCTGGTCCCCTGATTATAGTTTTTAGCGATGTGTAAACTTCGTAAGGATATTGCATGCCGGCCGAGGCGCCGCAGCCCGAACAGCTGAATGTTGTTTATGTACAGATAGTGCCAAGTCATGAGATCTAAGCCATACTGATTGATGATGTCAATCGACAGCTAGTCATTAGCAGGTGGCGCTCCGAATCTGCACGACGTGATAGTAACGCTCGCTTCACTGCAATAAGAGTTGATTCCCGTGCGGTGTGACCAAGGGGAGTTATGGTTTTGGTATTCACATTACACGATGCTCATAGGCGGCTGCCTGACAGTAGAAGCGGGGGTTGCAACACCCTTCTGTGCGAAGGCCACTCCACGCTCCCCGCTTGAGGCTGTCAGCAAGATCAGTTGTTTTGACCGTGCAATGTTGTTTCTGTCTCTGTCAGCCTGGGCACTGTAAGAACAGTTCGCAATCTACTTTTCCGAGCACCAAACGAAGATGTGGTTCAAGAAACCCGACTATATTCCTCAAGCGTTGATCGAGCTCGAAACATGCGTTAATATTGCTACTCAACTCCCCAAGGTTGTCGACGGCTCATGGATATTTGATCGGATCAAGCAAAAGGTGCATTGTCTAACCGAAGACCCCATTACGGGCACCGAACACCAGCAGCTCGCGGCCCTGGAATGTCTGATAGTTGCTCGAAAGAAGTTGGCGGACTGTTGTGAATCGCCGGATATCGACCTGCTCCAGCTCATCCAAGAACGAATCGCGGCATTGAATATCGATCATCCGATAGATGGAAGAAGCTGCAGCGAATCGGACACAGCAACAGAGCGTTCTGAAGATGAAGCCCCGGTAGCCACTCACGTGGACCACTTGTCGCCCTCGGAGTACTGCGTTCCCCTCTTAAGCGCTGACATCAAACCAATCAATGACGACATTGTCTACTTGGTCGACCCTCTCTATTTGCTCTCCGATAGAGTAAGAAAGCACTATGTTATCTACCAAGACACGAAGTCAAGCAGAACGTATCGGAAGCCCGTTACCTTTGACGCAGAGGCTATAGAATGGTGCAAGAGTGACGATGGCGAGCGCCTGAGTATGGGTCTTGTTGGCGGAGCAGCGACGCTCCATCTATGCTTTGAGGAAGAAGCTGACAAAGCCAGTTTTCTGGGGAGGCTGGTGGAAGAGACGGATCTGATGCTGTGAGGTCAGCCTCTGAGTACTCTGGCATGCGTTCGCTGCTGGGGAGCTGCCAAGAGTAGCTAGTTTCGAATGTACCAGGCAACCAGGCAACCAGTGTAATTGTTTGTGACTTGGTCCAGTCTGTTCAAGCGTAAAAGCTTTGTTGCGAATCTCAGCTGTGTGCAAGAACTGTGTGCAAGATATTGGAGTTGCATGCTGCATGTTTTCGGAATGCTTGCATCTTAGCAGTTGTGGTATTTCTTCCCGGGCATATTAGAAGCGTGCACCAACAGTGAATAAGCCTCTCGCGTAAATATTCCTTGAGCGCCTGTTCCCCTATTAGGTGGTGCGCTCTGGGCAGAGATGTGGTGTCGAACGTCTATAAGGGGACATGCTTGGTAAATTCGGCGACTTTTTGGTCTAAAATTCCCTATGCTGACGTACCTCGATGGCTGGAGATTGAGCAGCCATTGCGGCACAAAGCAGCATGCCCACAAGCGCGATGGATCCGCGAAATTTCCAAGTCTCCTCTGAATTAGCATCAACACATTGTGCATACCACAAGCTGTTGTGTTGAAGATCAGCAATTTATCACTGAGGCAAAGAAGTCTTTGTTATACGTGAAAATGTTGTACTCACGAACATCGACACTTGGTTTTTTCAATGTCCGATTATAAAAGCATATCTGGTCCCCGTACCCATTTCGTATTCGTCTCTGACAGTCGTGAACAGCATTCATGGCCAGCAAAGCTCTGCAAAAGTCAGCTCACATAGCGATTCGTAGCCACACCTCCACCAACCATACACAGCACATATCCAACTTTACCACAAAGCTCACGATTCGTAATCGTATCCTGAAACATTCCATAAGCGGTACAAATTCCTACCATCATCAACGCATCTTATCAAAGACCATGGCCGACGATAATATCAAACTAGATCGTCGCTCTCACCATTGGAGCCGTCAAGGCAAAGCAGAAGACCAGCGCCTCCATGACCGATATATATCCAGAATCTCTGATAAACTCAGCGACATCGAGACATGGGTGAAGATGCATCAGACGCTCCCCGAAGCCGAGGCGACTGAGATCCCCCGAATCATTTAGAAGAAGGTGGACAAATTACAGCCCTTCTATTTCGGAGGGAAAGAAGGCTTGTCATTTCTCGAGCGCGTGCTCCAGATCCGGGAAGAAATGCGTGTTTGCGGTTGCAACCTGCGTTGGGTCAACGCCATTGTGGAAGGCAATCTTGCTCGGAAGATCGACGATGCCGACAACCCTACTCCTGTAAGGGACGGCGACAGCGTGGTACCTATCGAGAAGATCGATATCAACGACCAGATCCGTTTTGGGCGCGGTGAGGTCAGCAAGGGTCTTACTTTTCAGGGCAGCGTAAACAACGTGTGCTACAAGGTTCTGCCCGGTAACGCAGACCCTGCAGGTCCTTTGCCGGAGCCGGTCTTCTGTTTTGCCCCGGAGGATGTCAAGGCAATAACTTGGCCTACAGATCCGGGCACTGATCGTGTCGTTCGTCTGGACACCGAGGGCGGCGATATCGTCAAGCTCCAGGCTCGCGATGGCAAAGACGGGGAGAAGCTTGCACGGGATCTCAAGTACTTGTGTAAGCTTTGATGAGCGTTGAAGGGAAGCGACCTACCATGCTCTGTCGGAAACAGATTGCGGCACGTAACATGAGCCTTGCGTTCAGCTAAAGAGCGGCGAGACTCTGGAGAGAAGAGGGGCACTGGGATTGATCATGTACTCAATCGAGCTTGCATACCCCACTTTTCGGGCTAATCGAAAGGAAGACTGACTTTCTCAAGGAAACCCTATACTCGTTGGCTTCGAGCGTATGTAACAAATGCTGTGGGTGATCGTGTGTTTCGTGAAGCTGTCAGTTAAACCAAGAAAATCTCCTGATCTGGAGAAATCGCTGCAATCGGAAGGCCACTCGAACTTTTGAGGGTCGTGACCTTCGCGCGATTTCATGCTATAGAATGCAGAACAGCGAGCAATCAAGAAGCTACAATTCCTTAGCAATCAAGGTGATGATATTCGATGATGTGATCTCATCTGATGTGTCAGCATGCTGGTCAGACCGTGAATGTGAAGTGAACAAAGGCGCCTGCTTTGCTTCGAGTGCAGACTTCCCTCTGCGTCCAATTCCTCGCTGCTTCTAGTTTCGACTAACGGTCAAGATAGCTAGAAAGACTGGCTTACACTTACTGTTTCAAAAGCGCTAGTTCTCGCCTTGTCGTCACCGTCGGATCTTCACACAAGTTAGTGATACTCCGGGCGGCACTACTGGTATGCTACTGACTAACGAGCAGGCTAGACTCACTGCGAACCTGCAATGGCCACAGATTTCCTTGCCACCGATATCATCTTGATGCTTTCGGAGGTATCAATCCGCAAACCATTCCAAGGAACGGAAGCGCTTGAGGTTTCAATAGCCCTAGACGGCATGCTCGAGATTCTGAATAGCCGCCGAGTTGGTCGAAATGCAGAAGAACATGCAGACATCGTGACGCAGCTGACAGGTATCCGCGACTTGCTTCGTCCTGATCAGGCACAAGGTGATGCTGGATCATTTTACCGGCGAGTACATGCACTGGATACGCAGCTGAACTTCATTGAAGCCATGGTGAGCTCTCTCTCTGGCTGCGCTATAGTTCAGCGTAATATCGTTAGCTGATTCCAACAGAGTGGATACTGGCAAACAGAGATAGAGTACGGTGTCGCCCGTGCGTACAGCAATGCAGGCGGATACGACGCAGAGACCTTCGGGAAGTTTCATCTAAAGCTTCACCGAAACCGACACCAGTACGATCTGTGGAAACAATTCGAAGAGCGTCCAGCCACGCGGTCCAGATTCACCATAGTCTTGGACAATGTACGGTCAGCCCGTTGCGACACGGATGTGACTGTGGAGGTGATTTTGAAGTCTGGAGCCATCCTTCTGTTGGCTACGACCAACAGTGGTGTCGCCAAAGCGCTCTGCAAAGATGTCAGGGTGCAATGTATGAGGCTAGGGATAGAGCTCGAGCATCATGCGGAACGACATTGATGGCTTGCGCTCAGTGTCTCCTCTAACGTATGTATATTACTGGGACCAGGGTCTGGTGACTCCAGCTTACACAAAAGCTAGTGAAAGTACTGCGAATCGATCTTCCTCTCCGGTATGACATGCTTCAATACATCGGAGGAATACCTGGCTTTGCTCTTGTGGTCCGAACCTAGCTAGTGCTTCGATCCGTCCCTTTACGATCGCATTATTCGATCTCTCCGAGGGTGTCAAGGGTGACTTCGACTTTGACTACGTCGTTAGCCATGTCTTCTCATGCTGAGCGAGACCCCAGTAAATTCAAGTATCCCCGGCGTTGTGGCGGAACAGTGAGAACAAGTGTGTACTTAAGCAGGAACGAGGCGTCAACAGTAGTGCCCGTTGGAAATGTGTACTCGTACGAACGTTGCTTCTTAGACGCTTCACCAGCAAAAAGCACAAGGACATGGACAGCACCTTTCGATGGTTCTGAAAGAAGGAAGGTCGCTCGAGTGACCTTCAGGATGCTCGGAGTCTATGTGCCAATGCTGGCTTGAGCATTTTGCAGTGATGTGTCGATGGAGGTGGATGGAAGCTGTCAAGCCTGGAGGGGGGTGGAAAGGAGTCGCGCACGTGAGTCTTGTATTAGGAGCCTTTGCGCTGGTTGAGTCGATTTGGTGTACCTACGTTAGCTGTGCACTCGGCCAGAGTCGGAGGGCCACTTTCAATGATTTCAAATTGCTCAATACTTGAATCTGGGATTTCAGCTTAGGTTAGATATGAAACCCTTTCTGCGAATGCACCGATAGTCACAAGATGCAGCAGACAACTTTGATAGTCACAAGATGCAGCAGACAACTTCTTATGGACTACTCTTGTCTCAGCCGAAACAAAGGTCGGCTATTCGTTTGGATCCCGGTCTGGCTTGAGAGGTACATGTCGTAGTTGAACTCACAGCTCGAGTTTCAAGGATAGCAAAGAAATCGAGAAGGTACCTGTAGTGTCTGTGCCGTCATGGAAAATACTCACGTCGCAGTGTCATGGGCGAGTTGCAGACTTTAAGTGCTAAGGTAGCTACAAGTAGACAACGGCAATGCCTGGGATGCCACAGTTCCGTGTCCTTTATGAACGCACAGACCAGGGCGATTGTGATAGCTCACAAGTCTTGCTCATCCATTTTCTTTCTCGTTCGCTTTACATATCGATGGAATCTAAGAGTGTCAGTTTAGCTCGATTCATCCCATAGCGACGAACACTGACCAACAAGTTGACGAATCTTGCCAGTAAAGTACTCGAGAACTTTGACTAGCTCATTTTTGTCGTCGAAGTTGAAGAGGTAGAGAGAATCGATCATTTCCAGCTTCACTTCTCTATCCAGGACGAGATGGATGCGGAGCTTTTAGCTTTTGATGTCATCTGCATCGAGTGCACAAGATTGAATTGGATTGCGAATGCACCACCCTTGTATCCGATTTTGGCTTGCCCTAAGAAAGGCTGCAAAGGTTGTGTCGTCTCGTCCAGAACGAGTGTAACGTTGTTATAGAGTTCGTTTCCAACTACAACCTGTTTGAGATCGAATTGACGATGTCCTGAAGCACACGTGCTCGCTGGCTATCGTCCTTCAGCTCAAGCCTGTCTCGAGGACGAAAGACCTAATTTTGCAAGTCCTTGATTTCCGGAGTTTTTGGCAAGATTCTCGATTCTCTTCCGGATGGTCTTGTCCAGCATAGGACCCAGAAGCTTCTGCTTCTTGCGAAATGCAGTCAAGCGCTTCAATAACGAAACTTGTTGCTCTTCGCTGCCACAGATTTCAAACTCGGTGAGTTCGAGGAGCTTCTTGTAGAATGCAGGGAAAGCTTTGCTGAACTCGGAAACATCGAGGTCCTTGGCGATTTCGATCCATTGTTCAACTAGTTGCAAGGTAGTATTGATCAGGGCGTAGTGAGGATGGGTGGTTTGCGTCGCCATGACTTGGCGTGAATTTCCACCTGCTGAGCTTTCGTCGCTGGAATTCACTGCTCGCAAAGGATGCGAAAGATGAAAGGTCAGAAATTAGGATGGGTCGATGTGAAGCAAGATGAATTGAATGAATCTCGTGGCGCGCCCCCAATATCAACACCTGTTGCACGCTAGATATAACCCTATCGTTAGAGCTCGGGCAGATCCAGTACTCTTGTTCTATCTCATGCGCCGGCAGCAATGGGTGCACTCTGTCTTGGCCGGAGCCTGATGAGATTTTCGGTCTTGGATTTGTTCTATTCCCAATGTCGCTTAATCGTTGTTGTCCTAAACGGCGCGACGCACTTTGACTGTTTGCCTCTTCTGCAATAATTTGATACTGGTTGATTTCTCCAGCGTTATACCGTTGACATAATTTTTGAGATTGCCAAGGACCGAGTGACGCCGTTGAAAGTGCACTCTGCCGGTGCATGGGATAACGCTAGATCGTACTTCACGGTCAACAGGCAGACATCATTCACAGCCGCTTCATCGTAATGGCTGCGCCGCAATGGTCGATGCACCGTAACGCTCTCGAGAGAGTCGCTGCTCGAGCTGACGCTGATGAGCAAGAATTTCTCAACTTGAACGCAGGAATGGACGAAGCTATGGGCGAACCATCTAACGGAGATCTCAAGATGCATGACGGAGGGCTTGGCGCTGCAGAAGCTGAATCGAACGAGATCGAATCTGGGAAGAGTGGGTGGAGAGCGAGTGAGTCTGGTGCACCAAAGACAAATGGCAGCAGGTATGTCGTTGTTGAGAGACAGGGAGCTTCGTACCAACATTTACTGCAGCTCCAATGGGCTCCTGTCTCCCACAGGCAACTTTCAGCATGACCTGCAAGTCCACCTAGGGTAAGTGCGATGTGGCTGCTCACAAACCTGCCTGTCACAGTGTTCAATCTCTTACAGCGTTGAGTGCGAGCTTATGCGGATCCGACGCAACAAAGAGCGGCGTGTTGCTCGCGCGAAGGAGCAGGAGCTGGCGGAGAATGCTGTAGCCGGGGAGCCACCTTCCCAATCTGTGAGCACGTAATACTCTCATGTGCACGACATGACTGACATTTGTCTTCGAATGAAGGCGACGAACAACCAGGCCCAGGCTCCTCGCCCGCGCTACGACCTGTACCAGATCAGCGCTCACCACAACGGACCCCTCCACGAAGGCATTCAGCACCTTCCAGGGTACACCAGCACTCCAGCCGTACAACGCTACTTAGAGTATGACAGAGGTAGCTATAAGCTTGGCATGGATGGACGACCGAGAGACTGGCCCGTTGAGATCTACACGCTTGGTCCTGGCGGGGTTGAGCGGGTGGGTGAGAATATCCAGAAAAGGTTCACCGTTTGGATGAACTCGGGTTTGGTGATCCAGGTCGAGCTGTATCATGATGAGGATGTGGAGGAGCTGATGGGGTTCTTGAGGTCTGGTGCGGCTGCTGCTGGGGCGACCTGCTGAGAAGCAAGTGTCTTGTGGCTTTCTTATGGTCAGTGCCGATGAAATGAGGCAGTGATCGAGGACAGATGTTACTTACACACCTCGAGACTCTACAAATCCAGAGCAGTCCCAGGCGCTACAAGTGACATCTTTCCAACTGCCATCTGGTTCTCCAACGTGGGAAGTTCAAAACAACAACACTGTCCCCTTGAGAGCGAAAAGCATCAAGGATGGTTATAGGTGTATTTACTAGGGGCCTCGGTGGAGCTGCCAAGCCATTAACGGATGTGGAGTATGGGCAAAAGAAGGAACAGATCAGCGAACATCAGGCATGCGCCCAATTGCTCAAGCATTGAATATACAGACAGGTGCCAGACCTACAGGCCATATGAACACGCTAGATTGCACATGAAAGAGAAGCCACCTCCCTTTATACGCCGGCCTCCAGATATCGTCTGTCCTCTCCAGCAAAAAGCAACTACTATGTTCCGCCATCACATTATAACACAGCACCCACACCCCTTCTCCTTCTGCCCCTCTTTCTCCTGCAAATGCTGTCTGCCCGACTGCCTTCTCGATGGCTGATGCACCATCGGCCTCGATCCCGGCGTCGATCCTATGGGTGGCGTAGTCTGTACTTTCGGCATAGTCGTATATCCAGCATGATCGCTCGCTCCGCCGGGACTCCCGCCACCTCTGCCGCCGTTCAGGTTCGAGGCCGAAGGTTTAGGACTGGCTTTCAATGGCCACCCGGGTTGGTTTTCCGCTGGGCTCTTCTCGTTTACGTCGCGTGGACTCATCGTTGTGATTGGAGAAGGTGGCTGAAGTCCATTGTGCGTATGTACAGCTACGGGACTGAATTCTCTTAGTCGTCTGGGCTCTATACCTGCAGCTCTCGCTTGCTCTTCGGATTGTTTTTGTTGCAGGCGTTTGGCGTGCGTGGGGAGGAGTTGCTGCTCGGGTGGTAATCGGGGGTCGGGCTTGTACATTGTCGCGAGCCATGGAGCTTCACCCTCTGGCCGATTGATGGCCGTTACGGGTCGGGGTTCGAGACCGGAGCGTGATTTGGGGCGTGTAGCTGGGGAAGCTCTCGAGTTAGCGGACGTGGATCGGGTTTTGGACGGTTCGGAGACGTTGCGGAGGGCTGTAGACGCTTTACGGGCGTTACTTGATTGGACAGGTTTGCTAATAGCGCGCTGCTTGCTTGGGGACGTTGACGGTGAGCTGGCTTGCGCTACATTGGCCGCCGGCGTAGGGGTGCTATTCAATGATTCGCGATGATGTAGTAAGATCTGACTCCCAGCGCTCTGACTACGAGGACGTGGCTTGCTGTATACCAACCCTTCTTCGTCCCAGCTTCCACTTGCACCTCTCGTCCGCGGCAAGGGCGTATGTCTCTCTCTGTGCTCCTGCGGTATTGGCATCGGACTCGAAGTGGGCAACGGGATCCTCGACGAGCTGGAACGAAGGCCTTGCTGTCGGTACATTGACGATGATGATGAGTCATGCGGGTTTGCAGCAATCTCCTCTGGTGTCCTGAGATCGAAATCCAAAGCATTGTCTGGCGTCTCCTCTTGCCACACGGGCGTCCGCACACGCTGTCTTTTGCCTTCCCTTGTTATAGGCTTCCCGCTTTCTTGCTCGTGGTCTCCGCTCGCGCTTTGCTGCCGGCTGTGCGCTCGACTGTGGCCTCTTCTGCTATCCGACTTGCTGTTCCGTCTTCCACGAAGGCTGCTGTGGCGGGGCAGTTCGATCCCAGCTTCTTGCAGCTCATTGCTTTCGATTATTGCCAGCTTGTCTCTATGCACCCACTTTGAGCTTTCCGGATCCTCATCGAAATAGAGGGCTTCTGGTGGCGCAGGATGAGGAGGCGTCTTCTCCCGTGTTTCTATACTGTCAACAGTGCTTTTGGGACGGCCATAGAGATCCAGCAGACTATCCGCCTCACTCCCACTTCTACTGATGTTTGCCTGCGGTGCTCGTCCGCCACTATTCTTGTAGGGTGCGAGATAGTTGGGATCGCTTGTCGGAGGTTGTTTTGATGTCACCGTTACTTCGTCAGGAACGTCCTGCTGCCGACTCACTAGATGCATTGCGGCATGAGAGAACTTCGAGGCTCCATTCGCCTGTTGTCTCGAGCTGGGTCTGATGGCGTTGCCGAGTGGCGGGTCCGAGGGTGGGGACGAAGAGAAAGGCTTCGAGAAAGACGTCACCGTTCGCTGTTGCCCATGGACTGAGTCAGCTACAGCCATGATTGTGCATTTACGATTAATGAGCTAGTAGTGCTTTGATGGTCGACTAGCCAGCAATTACATTCCTCTGGCGCAACACCAATACGACGAAAGTGTAGGACGGCTGAGCGAAGGGACTGACCTCTTGACTACTTCGCCGTGCATAGTCCCAGGAACCGGGGTCTTGAAGCACGCCTCCTCCTGTTCTGAAACCTCTGCCGTTGGAAAGTGTAGAAACTGCCGCCATTACTTGTTCTGTTCCCTAGCTCTTGACAGCGCCCTCTCACGAGACCGAATGGGCTTTCAAAGACTTGAATCACCGCCCAAACATCATTGTTATAAAGGGACCACCACCGACGGGTATGCACAGCAATTGATGGGCTTTTATTGAGCTGGCAGCGAGGTTGTTTGCCCAACCTTCGACCCAACCAACGAGACTTGGTTCACGTAGGGACCCTGGTTTGTGCCCAGTGCTGAAGCGATCAATATCTCTCCTCTCGTCGATATTGCGTGGTCTCCTAGGAATGGCTGGGAAGGACGTGCAACGGAGAACCGTTGTAGGGATTGGTGGCGCACAAGGAGAATAAGGTCGACTGGGTCATCGCCTCTAGGAGTTAGAATGCAGACAGGATTCAAGCACAAGTGGCTACATGTGTAGTCGAGGACCATGCAAGTGGCTGTTTCGTGAGGTGGGCGCTTCTCGTTCGGCCATTACGATTTTGTCTTGGCGAAATGAAGACCTTCAGGTTGGCCGAGTCTAGCGGCCCTGGGCCGCAGAGGGACTTCAAACCCTCGTGGCAACGAAGACATCTGACGGGCGGAAGTCCGTTAGATACGTCTTGCTCAACCGGAGTGCGTCTGAAAATACGTTACACATGATCTCCTATATAGGTGGACCCCGGCCGTGGGCCCAATGCTTCCCCAGTGTCGCCTCTCTATGCAACGATCCTGATCAATCAATATCCACTTCATAACCTTACTCGCCCATCAGCTGGCCTCCCACCAAACCATCTCCCCATACCCCTCCCTGAGTTCGCTCTGCCACTGTTACCATCCTCCCCGCCCATCCACTTTGGCCGTTTACCCAGGTCAGGAAGCCATTCCGGCCTTTCCACAGCGTCGAATGTGTTGCGGACGCGGTGTGCAAAGCCCAGGAAGGCGTTCTCGTCTTCTTCCTCGGCGGCTTGCGTAGCATCCGCTAGCCTTTGCGCTTGGAGCTGGGCGGTGTTGGATCGGACAGGCTGTTGGCGGGCAGTAGAGCTGGTTTCTGACGGAACATGGCTCTGCCGACTGTTGACCTCAATGGGATTGGGATCGCTGTACCCCGTATTACCAGGTGACGCTATTGCATTGTGGGACCTTGCCAGGCGAGAGTTGCCGTTGAGTTCGCATTCGATCAGCTCACGACCTTCTCGCCATCCTCCAGCTCCGAGACCTGGCGAGCTTTCCGCGTCATCATTGCCGGCGACAAAGCCAAAGCCGACAATCGTCCTAGCCCGTCCATAGAGATTGAAGAGCGTCGCACACACGGGAAGCAGAATGAAAATCGGAAAGAAGTAGTCGAACCCTTTTCCAAGCGGCGTGAGATTGATGAGGCTACCTAGGAAATGGTAGAAAGTCGTCTCCCGGTGCACATCCCGAGGTAAGAACGTCACAAAGTTGTAGGCGAGCGGCACTGTCAATTTAGCTACTTGGCCGGAGTACCAGGTTGCGCTTTCGCCATACGTATTCCTAGGTACGATGGCGCGGTTGCCCCAGATCTTAACGTCCTGGAAGCTTGATAGAGTGCAAGCACACATGTACAGAAGCCAAAGGCAAGCCATGATTTGGCCTGCGAACGTGACTTCTCCAGCTCCGTCATTACGGTTGGTGACGACTGTCAGGCTGATGATTGACAGCCGAGGTAGAACGAATTTGATCAACTCGGACCATACAATGAAAACTGAAGCCAAGGAAAAGAGAGCGGCGAGGGCGAGACGCATCGCCGGCAAACATTTCGCATGCAGCAGATAACGAGTGTATGGAGTAAGGACCGTCCAACGATTGAGCCTTGTGTCATGCGGCGAGGCTTTGCCAAAGTCGAGCTGCTTGGAGGTCGAGGCATCAATGATGGCTTGGGTCTCGACACTGTCCTGTACTAGCCGATCCCAGGTATCAATGAAACGTGCGCGCTTGTGGCGCGCACGAGTCAACTTTCGTGTGAGCTCCGCTAGGTACCGATCAGTCACCACTGCTGGAATCGTCGCGCCTGGTGCATGCGAAGCGCTTGACAGAAGCCGAGATTCGGGCAATTGCGACAACTCGGAGAGCTCCTCGACCCACTCTTCATGATCTCGCGAGATGGCATTCTTCCGCTTTCGCAACGATGTGAGTTGTGCCTCCAACTCCTCAAGTTCTGTGATGGCCGTCGCCAAGCGATCGTGGACTTTGGGGGCTTGGGTTTGTATCCTACGAAGTCTCCCTGATATATTCGTGTTGCGGATCAGCCTTCGAGGCACTGCAACAAGGCCGTGACCCATGAGGTAGATCGCGAAGACTAGACCCCAGCAGTAGGCCAACCTTGAAGGAGTCAGCCCCACCTATGTGTCCCAAACATTGTACGTACGCCATGACCAAGGCTTTGACCGATGTTCTGCGGAAGCCATTCTGCAAAAACACATAGACTGCTCCAGCGATGCCACAAGACAGCACGATGAGCTGATATCGCCCATTTGACCGTAGCGAGTATACCATGCGATCTTTAGGTGTTCGATACCCCGAGTCAACATACTCGCCAAGTAAGGGAAGAATAAGCCTAGCAGACAACTGTTAGCCGTAGCTCACTGTTACTGATCGATAGATACTTACCATGTCAAAGCAAAGGTCAGCCAATACGTTATGCGCCATGCGACAAGCAGAACGCCTTCAGGCAGCCATATCCCCCTCGTAGCTTCATCTTCCACCCTCGAGCTCGAAGCAAGATCTATGGGCACGATAAGGATGATACTGGTCGGAAGGGCGATCGCGAGGAAGACGGGAAGGAGTAAGTAGGCAGGGGTCGAGCGAAGCGGTAGATAATGGCGCAGAAGAAGGAGCACGAGGAGGGAAATGGTAAGGATGGAGAGCACAGCGAAGGCATCGGAACCTATAGACGAGGGCATTGCGGTGGGAAGATGGACATGCGTCGTTGAAGCTCACATTTCGTGTCTTAAGGCTCTGAGCATTGCTGCTGTGGGCATCATTGATGTTGCTTGCATCATACATGGAGAGTTAGTGTACAAGTAGATTAGACCGATTTATGAACTACCTTAGGCTCTTAAAGTAGGCTCGGCAGGTCCCGCGAATCACGCTGGCCGCAGGCGTGAGGCGACTTCCTTTAAGCGCGAGCTGTGATGGCGTGCATCATTATTCAGACCAGCGCCAGAACCCGTCAGACCAGCGAATCGAGCCGTCAGTAGTGCAGATCCTCCGAATATCTCAAGCCTTGATTCTCCTGCCTGCTCGAGGATGGAAAAGGTACTTGTGCCCGAAACAGTGCAACACTGAGTAGGGGCCTATGGAAGGAATACTTTCCTAGAAAGGCTTGTTTCGTGACTCGTACATCGTCGGGGCTGGATGTTGCCAGCTGGGTACTGAGATGAATGTTGCCAGGCAAAGTCGTTGACGGGCGGTTGTGGCTTGTTCATAGTGAACCTAAAGCGGTGCCTACAAATGATTGCCTGATCTTAGAGAATCTCGGGATGATTCTGGAGGCGACGAGAAAGCAGGCTCACCAGATCTTACACACTTCGAAAGAAGTACGATCAAAAGAGCTCATCGTAATACTGCTCTCCAAACGCCTTGGGTGAGAGGAAACATTCATCGCATTGCCAGGCACGAATATAGACTGCTTTACGAGATCCGGACAAGCGTTACCCTGCAGCCAAGCTAAGCCCGTTCGGGCCGGGCAGTCCAGTTTCACTCAGCTGCACCGAACTCTCCACTGCCTCGACGGCCTTACTTTCCTCCCTCTCCTTCCCTCCTCCTTATCATCCGGCCCTGCCGACTCTCCTCTCTCTTTTCCCCAGGCCGGTTCAAGAGATGTGTTCTAGCACTTACATTGACAGCATCCTTTGTCGCACAACGTCGCACTTCTCGCGGTACTAGTCCTCTCGGTCGGCCTCACACCTCACTATACACCACCATTCCCATAACTCGAACCTCGCAGCTCAACTACAGCAATCCAGCGTGTACGGGACTCGGTGGGGTGTCAGCGTTACAACAATACTTATTTACGCAGTAGCCGATTTGCCGGTTCAACTTGGACATTGCTTCGCTGTCACCACTCGCCCTACTTACTCCTGCCTCGGTCAGCAAGGCTGCCAACTCGCCTTATAAGTCTCTCCTCTCCAGATAATTACCTTATCTATCCGCCAAATCACCCCAGTGGTGTCAGCCTTCGTCCTTCATCAATCGTACCATATTCCTCTTGCGGCATTCACCCGAGACCTTCATCTCTGCCATTTCCGAGTCATCTCGGCGACATTAGCTAAGTCATATACAGCCACTATCACATGCTTACAAATCCCACCTTGATCTGAGCATTGGATCGTGGTGGATCAGATCCCGCAGGGATATCGCGAGGTAGTCGGGCCACACCTATTCCTTGGACTAGTTTCGGATTTACCAAGATGAACCCGGCCAACTTCCAGAACATGGGCGGTCAAGGGATGGTTCCGCAGGGGCCTCCCGGGGCTCCTCAACCCCAGCAGAGGGGCGGCATTACACACCAAGCTGTGCAACAGCAAATCTTCCGCATGCTCAGTAGTCAGCAATCTCAGCAGAATTTACAAGGCTGGCAGGCGAGCGTGCAGATACAGCAGCGAGTACATGTTATCTACCAGCTGTACGTTCTACCGTGATGCAATCGACTCCCTTGTACTAATGGCACACAGAGTCACGTCGCTACGGCTGATAAAACCTCAAATGGACATCGACGAAGCGGTTCGTGTTGCTTTAGGCTTTGAGCAGAGGACGTTGTTTGATTCGCCAGACAAAGTGAGTCATGCCTGCGTAGCAAACTTTCAACGCTGACACACTTCATCAGCCGGCCTACGACCAGCAATGTCGTCAAAAAATAGGCGAGATAGCGCAGACTAGGTCAAAGATCGCTACGAGTGTACAGCAGCAAGTGCAGAATGGACAACCTCCGATGAACCTTGGACAGCCGCAGGCACGAATGCAGGGCATGCCCAATCCCGACCAAGTCCAAATACAGCAGAGATTCCCTAATGGTCAGATGCCTCGCCCTAATCAGCCTCCAGCAATGGGAATGCCAAACCAGCAGCAAATGCCGATGGGGAACCCTCAAGCGCGGATACACGCGGTGCCACCAAACATGCCGCAGATAGTTCCTCCACCAGTTCAATTTACACAGCAAGACCTTCAGGAGATTTCTCAACTTGCCCAACACATGGCCCAGAACACACCTCCTGACCAGTTGAACCACATTCGTACCCGGCTCGAAAACAATCCTCAACGGCAGCAAATCCTTGCGCAAGGCCTCGATCCCCTCATACAATGGTTCAAGCAGCAAGCAACGAGAAGATATATCGAATTAAGGAGAGCGCAAGCCCAACGAAATGGTCAGCTGGTCCAGGCGCCGAACAGTGTGAATCCGGAACAGCCGCGTCCAATGTCGCAAAATACTGCACATACCCAAGGCCCACAGATCCCAACCGCGTTGGCACCTCAAAGCTTCGATCCTGGGTTCATGGGAAACGTCGGCCAGATCATTGCGCAGCAACAGAATGCACAACGACTGGCAGAGGCCGGACATGCCGTCGTCCCTGCGAGCAATGTTCAGGCGTTGGGCGAGCAGCAAAGAACCGCGATAAGAGCCACTCCTCAGCAACCCAATCAACCAAATGCAACTCGACCCCCCCAGACGCCCAACGTTCCTCAGCAGCCGCAAGCTTTTTGGAATGCTCCAGGTCAACAACAGCCAGCTGGACAAGTACAAAATCAGTCGCAACCCAACCTGTTCCCAAATGTGGCGACACCGATCCCAGCGCACTTACAGGGTCAGGTCGGAGGTCTTAATACTCCCATTGGCCGTATGCAGCCACAGAATACGAATATGCCCACCCTTACTCGAGGTGTCGGTCCTCAGAGTCAAACACCGCAGCCACAGAACATGTGGCCTCAGCAAGGTACTCCCCAGACGCAGAATACAGCACAAGGCACTCCTCCAAATTCACACCAAAGCAATCCGAATGATGCCCCTCAACGACCCAGACCGCCTCCTGGGAAGATGAACCATGCGCAACTGCAAGAATACCTGAGTACTCTACCGGAAACCGACAGGCGAACTTTCATCATGCACCTACAGCAGCAGCAGCAGCAAAGAGCCGCGGCTAGTGGGCTTCCGTCAGCTGGTCGGCCAGAATCAGTAGCAATGCGGACACAACGGAGTCAAGCTGGGCCGGCCAGCTCTCAACCTACCAGTCAGTTACCGGGTCATACTCTCAATGGGACCCAGCAGGCGAATGGATTGCAACAGCAGCAGGTACCTGCTCAACAGCCGGGACAACCGCAGAGACCGCCACAACAGCTGGGAGATGCAGCTCAGATGGCGCGACAGAGGCAACAGGCGGCACTCGCCAGTGGCTCTCTAACACCTGACATGGAGCGGTCAATGGATAAGTATCCATACCCACCTGGAATCTTGAATGCCAACAACGCACTTTCCAAGCTGCCTTCCACAGTGAAGACGTGGGGACAATTGAAGGCGTGGGTCAAGGATAATGCTGGGAGCTTGCCCCCTGGGAGTGAGTCCAAGCTTCGCGGACTGCAAGGACTTCACTATCAGAGTATGTCGCAAAGACAACAAAACAACCAACAGCAACCTGGCATGCAGCCAACAGCGCAGATGATGCCTCGACCGAACCAACAGCCAGTTTCTGCACAAACTCAGATGCCGAATATGGCACCACCCACAATACAAGAGATGCATATGACCCGAAGTAAAATCCCAAAGCTCCAATCTGCGACTGATGAGCAAGTAAGAAACTTCATCATAAGGCAGCGTCAAGACGCGTGGGCGAGGGCTCGTCAGCCGGCGTTGAATCCGCAACAGCACGCTCAAATGCAATTTATGCAAGAAAGACAGCATCAGATCCAGCTTCAGCAGCAGCAACAACAGCAACAGAATCAGTCCCTGCAACCCGGCGCGCAGCCTAGCCAGGCGCCACAAGGTCAAGCGGGGCCTCAGAAACCGCAACCTCAACTGCCGAAGAAGGGACCTCAAAATAAGGAGCAACCACAAGCAAAAGCTCCACAGGCGCCGATGCAAGGTCAAGCGACTAACAAGGGCGTCAAACGTGGTAGCAGTGACGATGTCGTTGAGGTTCCTGACCCTAAACTTGCACAGCAGCAGCAGCGTTCACAAGCAGCAAAAGCATCACAGAAACCTAGTGCGACAAATATGCGCCTGGAACAGGCTGCTCAAACGGCACAGAAACAGAAAGGTGGACAAGGAGCCGAGCAAAAAGCGAAGCCAGCCCAGTCGACTCAGGCTCAACAGGGAAATCAGGTATTGAACAGTACACAGGCGCAACAGAAGAGCGAGGAAAATATTCCTGTAGAAGCCAAAATCAAGAAGCTTATCGATGAAGTGTCACGGAGTACGCCTCCACGCCAGCCAGTACCAATGGATGTCGGCACGAGGTCCAGAATGATTCCAAAATTGGCTCAAGCACAGGCAATGCTAGTTCGTTTGGACACCGCCCTGCCTCTGTTCTACAGAATGTTCGGAGGAGAGGACAACACAAGAGAGTTGATTCGTACCGTAGGTTACTGAGTGATGCGAATTCTCAACAATTGGCCGAGCACTGACTGTGTCTAGCGCTTCCTGCTCAAAGCTCAGTACAGTGATTCGAACCAGCCTATCAACAATTTCACCATCAGCTCGGATGAGCTCGATAAATCTTACAATATGCTAGCCAGGGCTTTTACCCATATCATGACCAGAGTAAACCAGGAGAAAGAGAAAGCCGAGAAAGCCAAAGGCAACGCGACCCAAGACAATACCCAAGGGCCGCAACCCCCGCAACAGCCAGCAAAACAGCAGCCACCTGTACTTAGTGCTGCGAACCTTCAACAACATCAGAACAACATGCAAGCCGAAAGACAAGCTTCCGTTCAAAAGAGCCACCACAACAGCAATCGCGCCCCACCAGCGCCAACATCGGACAAACCGCCTTACACATTCGGGCTTGGGGCTCAGTCTCCACATGGCATCCCTGTGTACGGACCAAATGAGCTGACCCAGGACAATCTTAAGCTTCCTATAAACAAGAAGAGGAAGACCAACAACCAGCCCACAAGTTCTGCCTCTACTCCTGCCCAGCAAGCTGGAACCCCGCATCAGAAGCCATCGCCGCAGGTTAAATCACTCGCATCTCCTGAGGTTCAGAAATTACCGGCTCCCCCAATGTACAAATGCACAATTCCGAAATGCACTAGTGGCACCGTAGGATTCGCAAGCCAAAGCGAGCTTGATCAGCATCATGTTGGTGTTCACCAACCCAAGGAGCCAGTCATAGAAGATCCCCTACAATTCTCACTTGAGCAGATGCGCTTCGCCCTGAATCTAGACGAAAACGGCAAACCGAAACCTAAAGCAAATGGTGCTACGGTGCCGGCCAGTGTGGGAGGCTCAATGATGAAGAAGTCCTCCTCCATGCAAGGCACCCCTGCCATGAAGCAGGAGACCGCCACCCCAATGAGCAGAGTGCCAACCCATACCGGGCCTTCGCCCGCTTCACATCTGCTGAAGACGCCCCAAGCAAGCGGTAACATGAGGACCCCCGTGTCAGAGACAAAATCTGTACTTAAGGACGGCGTCGCTGCCAAAGCCTCCACCCCCCTGATCGTAACCGAAGACCCTTGGGCCGACTCCCTCATCCAACAGGACACCATCCACGAGGCCTTTTCCGGCCTCTCCACCCTCAACGGCCCCAAAGCCTGGACCAAGATCCAAGACTACCACCTCACCCCAGAGAGCATGTCAAGCGACAACACCACCTCGCCACGACCCAGCGACATCAGCGAGAACGACCTCGTGAAAATCAACATGGACATGAGCGTGGATGACAAGAGCTGGATCCCGGTCAACTGGTCTGACCCCATGATGACCGAGCTTGAGGGGCTCGATTTGGGAGGTGAGAATTGGGCGGGTGGAGCCGGGGCTGGGGCGGATATGATGGATTGGGAGACGTTGTTCGGGGAGAGTGGCGAGGAGGCGCAGGAGAGGGCGAGAGTGGCGCAGAGGAAGTATATGCGCGATCCGCATGGGCCGACGGAGGAGTGGTTGAAGGTCTATGGGCCGATGTCGGGGTTGAAAGAGGAAGATCAGCGGAGGTGAATACGAGAAGTCGTGGATAAAGGGTGCGGAGGGGGGCAAGCAGGGAAAGCAGTTCTAGGCATGGAATCTGGAGGGAGATCGACCATCTTTCCAAATATGGCGGCTTTTTTGATGTCAGCGAGCGAGTTCCGCAATTGGGCTTTGGATTTTCGATGACGATTTTGTACGATATGAGGGAGCTCTCTGATATGAGATCCGGATATGCCTGGTCAGAGCAGGGAAGGGCAAAAGCATGGCGCTGGTTTTGGAGAGCTCAAGAGCTAGCTACAGCGTGTGCAGCATGTATGCCGATCCCATAGATTTTCTGGAATAGCTTCTTTCGAAACACTACCTTCTTGCGTGCCAGATCACACACTCTCTCTCTCTACCCCTTCCTCTACCCAGAGATCTCGCTCCCACCATCTATAGTAGCATTTTCCGCTTTTCGGTCCCTCCTCCCTAGGTTTCTCTCTTTATCTCTCTTCGCCCCATTCTCATCCATTCCTTCTCCCTTCCTCTTTCCCCCACCATCCAATCCAATCCAATCCAATCCAATCCAATCCATCCAATCCTCACAATCCACACCACCCACAACCCACAACCCAAAGACCCACCCTCTTTTTCTCCCCTCCCCCTCTCCCTCCCCCTATCCCAGCCCCTCCCCGCCCCCCCCCAAGATCTCCACCCTATCAAAAATCAAGAAAGCTCAAATGCCAAGTCCCAACAATCGCAAGATCTTTCTATTTCGAGCTCGCGAAAGGGGTGATAGCGAAGGAGATAGTGCTGACGCGTGGTTGGTTGGCTTAGGTTGGCAAAGGAAGGAAAGAACAAGGGGGGAGGAGAAAAAACAGAAGAAGAAGAAGAAGAAGAAGAAGAAGAAGAAGAAGAAGAAGAAGAAGGAGAAATAATGAGAGAAGGGAGAGAGAGAAGAAAGGGAGGGGAGGACAGTGCTGCGTAATTCAGTAGTGACGGGTAACCGAAAACCCTTTGGGTTAGTTGGTTGGTATAGAGGCTTGGGCTCACTTCTCTGGGATAGTAAATTTTTAGGAAGTGAGATAGCGGTCTCGAGAAAAGGGGGGATGGGGGTCAGGAGGTTGAAGGTTGGAGATCGGAGGTCGGATGGAGGTTGTTGGATGTGGACAAGGGCGAGGGGGGGATGAGTGTGGGTAGTGGAAAGTGAGGATAGAGGAGGGAAATGGAGGGAGGTGGAGGAGGTAGATGGAGAGCGGAGGAGGGAAAAGGTAGGAGTGGGCACTGCAGAGGAGGAGATCCACGACTCAAATATGGATGATTCTGTACTCCCAGACCTCACTGTCAAGCATCCGATTTTCGGGAGGGTGGCCAATATTCAGCTCGCCAGGGAAAGTGAGAACAAGGGAAAGAAATCTCAGCTATTGTTAAGCCCTCACTCGCCAGCTGATTGCCAGCTGCTTGCTGCCTGCTTGCCATGAACCCCCATTACCCAAGGATACCCATAGGATTGTAGGAGCTTCTCCTTCCGTGTCGTAAACAAGGAAATGGCTCGATGCGGTGGCTGCACCTACCACGCTATCCAAAGCCACTGCAAAGTACGATTCCGCCCAGTCTGCACCCCGCTCACGCCTTATCAGGCCTACCCCTCCGCGGGCCCCCTTTCAAGCTCTTTACCCTCGACAAGAACCCCCCACCGCCGCCGCCGCTGCTCTTCCCCTCCTCGACTGCTGGTGACCCGTCATGCGTGACTCGCCTCTCCAGCTGTCCCGGCATCGGCCACTTTTTCGGGCTGCTGGTCGCCCTTTCGCGCCCACTGCCCCCGGCATCATCCCGGTTCTGCTCCTCCGCAATCTGGATCTTGCCGCCTTTCTTCTCGTACGCGTCGTCGTAGTTGGTGAAGAAGGGATTCGTGGGCGGGTAGGTCTTCTCGCGGATCCTGGGCATCCCGCCTGCACTCATCAGCTGTCGCGGTGGGCTACCAGGGCTGGCGGGGGCACGGTCGTAGGCTTCTGGACTCCGAGGTCCGGGAGCGACTGTACGATCGCTGCGATTGATGCTGCGGATTTTCTGTACCAAGCTTTTTTTCCGCCCTAGACCGCCGCTGGGGCCAGTGTTGTCGGACTCGGATTCACGTCGTTGCATGACGGAGCGAGGGGCGGGTGCGCCTTCGAGGAATGTGCTGGTGCCGAGACCTAAGCTCAAGTCGCCGTGGACGGGCTCCACTTTGTCTGTGGGGTTGAAGCTGGATGTACGATCAACGCCGGGTCGGACATCTCGGGCGTATCGATTTGGCGCGCTGGCGCCGGCATAGGGCTCGAAGGCAACGGGCTCGGTGACAGGGTTGGCTGCGCCTGACTTGGAGAAATCTGTGAAACCCTCTTCGCCACGACCATGGAATCTCTCAAGGTCAATGTCCTTGTTGACTGGTCCCGAGCCACCGAGCGCGTTGTTTAGGGAGTCCTTGGCAAAGGCTTTCATAGGCGCTCGTTGGGAACCTTTACGGTTTCGGTGAGGGTTGCATGCGTCAAAGGGCCCATCATGGTGGACCACTTTGAAAAGACGTTAGATATTGAAATGCCCAGAGATAACCAGAACCGTGCCCAGATATTGTACTTACGTCCTGTTCCATAGATGCCCGTCAAGTCAAGCTGGTCGATGACATCCAACCTGCGGCTGGGCTTCTTCGCTCCGGGTGGGCGGGGCTTTCCATCCCTATCCCTATGCCTTGCTTCCCGTTCTCGATGTCGGCGCTCTCTTCGCTTTCTTTCCTCGTCAGAGCTCACAAGCTTGTTCTTATCGGCGAGAGAAGAGTCCGAGTTGCGCCTCAGACGCGGCGCCGTAGGAGGAGGATCGGCGAAAATATCCAATGTTTGTGGTGAGCCTCTAGGTCTCGCGCCACCTCGCAGCCGCTGTTGTTCCTCCTCCTTCGATTTCAGTTGATGTTGCAAGGATGGGCCAAACTTTCTCTGCGGTGGTGGAACGTTTTCTGATCGTGAAGGTCCACTTGCAACCGGCGGAGGAGCCTGGTCAGTGCCATTGGATGCTGGTCTGTCATCGATTGCGAGGTTGTTCTGTATATCTGTCAGAGCGTCATAGCAGTGAGACTGCAGGCCGACCCACAAATAGATGCGCCGTGTTGCCGTACAACCCTCCCTTGACAGGGGATGACTCCCCTGACATTGCTTTGTGTGGGACAATGTGCTGTGGTTGGGGAGCAAAAATATCGGGCTGCTCCGTATCATCAAGGAATGGGTTCCGAGACCGCGGTCTTTCGGGTGGTGCAGACTGAAGATTGAAACTCAGACTTTGGGGTGAGGGTAGACTGCTCAGGGACGAGGGTGATGCAGCTCGATTGCGGAAGGGGTTGTTGGACTGAAAATCAAGTGTTAAGGCAGTGGATGTTCTCGTGTCTGCAAGTGGTTATGTCAGAAGCGCTTGCAAGCATGCTACATAGACCATATAGGCTGATAAATGGCGGCATTGTGCACGATCACAGCGTGAAGTGAAACGGCTATTGACAGGATTGCATTGCGATGCGATGCCTGAGCGTTTTGAACAGGGAGGTAGGTCTCCATACCTGCATCTTGCGCTTGCACAAGCGCCATCCCTGAATGCTGTGCGCCTTATATGTGGCACTTATTTCATTTCTTACGGCGACAGTGTTACCACTCTGGAGGTGCTCTTGTGCTTCACACTGGTGTCTGACGTTGGACAGTAGGAGGGAGGAAGAGCGGCTCTAGTGCTTGATGGGTCGCGAGGGGTGAAGTTTAAGCGAATCAACAAGGTTTTCGAGGTGCGGACTCGAGAGATGCTTCTTGAAGTAGACAAGAGGACTTGAATGCTTGATTGATAATGCCAAATTCTCACTGAACGAGGGAATACAGTCTCTAAATCGTCGACGAGGCATACAGGAGGTGGTCTGGAAAAATGGGCAAGCGCTGTCGATTAGATTTCCACTTGCGCTTTCCCTGCTCCTCCCCCTCATATTCCTCAACTGCCGCATTCAGGGGCGCATCATGGCAACAGGGAACCATTCTTGGTTGACTTTCGGTCGCACGAGCCGAGCATGCCCGCAAACCGTATTCAAGTATCGGCTTCCCCAAAACATACCACTTTCGCGCAGACTCCTCGTGTATGCGGCCAAAAGTAGCCCTCTTTCCGTGAGCGAGACAACCACGCATACTAGTAGACGGCCGCCCCCGAATGTTCGCTGAATCGAGAATGATGGCGTTGTCATCCAAATACCATATGGGGAAGCAGATGATCTGCTTCAAGCCCCCAAAGCTGGGCGCTGATAGATAGCTCGACTCCCAAGGTCCAGATGCTTGGCGACATATGAGAATCAACAACCAGATGTCGGGAGTGGGGAGATGTTGCTCAGAACTTGGTCGCGCTCCATGACGGCCAAAAGACAGAATGACTGTTTGACCATGGGCGTACGTTGGTTATGGTGCCCAATACATAGTCGTGTAACCGTTGAAACATTCATCATCCATATTCATTAAGGATTTCATATTCCCTGTTACCCAAGATGTTCGTTTGGAGACTGGGAAAATCTTGAACTCAGAACTCACATCCCTCAAGCAACCCGACCCCCAAAACCCCTCCCCACCACCCATCCCTCCCCTCCAGTCTACAAAAATGTCCACCCCCCCTCCTCCTCTCCCCCCTCCTACCTCTTCCACCCCCCTAAAACCCACCCCCACCCGCTTCGAGCTCGAGCTCGCCCTCGTGCAATCCCTCTCCAACCCCTCCTACCTCACCCACCTCGCCTCCCAGAAATACCTCCAAGACCCATCCTTCATCGCCTACCTCAACTACCTGCTCTACTGGACGAAGCCAGAGTATACGCGGTTTCTGATGTATCCGGGGCCGACGCTTAGGGTGCTGGAACTGTTGCAGGTGGAGAGGTTTAGGAGTGAGGTGTTGAGTCCGGATGTTGGGGGAGGGTTGGGGGAGGGGTGGATTAGGGGGAGTGTGGGGGGGAGGTGATGCGGGGGGGAGGGTGGGTGGTGCTTGGATGAGGATGGGGGGAGGCAATAGCGAGAAAGGAGGGTCTAAGGCATGCATCGATACAGGAAGTCGGAGTCTAGGTCGACATGGGAAGGGAAGGTGGTCAGATTGATCATGGCACAGAAATACCCAGGGAGCGATGATCGAGTCATATGTGGGATAATATTCGTCTACTCATCCTCTGCATCTTCTTCGTCGTCGTCTTCTTCTTCTTCACCTTCTTCCTCTCCGTTCCCTGCCTCCTCAGCTTCGTCCACCACCGCCCCCCGTCTTCTCCTATCGCTCTGTCCGGTCTGTCTCCTACCGCCTCTCGTCCGACTCTGCTCTTCATCCGCGTCCCCATCCTCTTCCGCTCTCTCACCTTCACCCTCCTCTTGCTCACCCCTCCCATCCTTTTTCTCAATGACTACATCTCCCAAACTCCTCACAAGCCTCCTCTCCAACTCATCCTTCTGCATATCTTTCCCCCCATAAACCCTCCTCACCACTCCGGCCACGCCCCTTTCTCCCACCTCCGCCTTGCCCCTCGGCCCGACCACATAATCGACGCTCTCTTCCCCACCTCCATCCCTCTCCTTGACCTTCACAATATACGCCTGCCTCTCCATCTTCTTCAGCACATTGTCTGTGCGCTCCCCGTTCAGAACACAGTTATCGGCGTTCATCCGCTTCAGTGCTTGCTCGAGATGGTTTTCGGAGATCTTTCCACCGGCTGAGAGCCAGATGATGCTGATCACGAAGCTGTAGAGACCGGTGTATGCAGCTTCGGCGGCAGTGGATTGGATGCGCGAGGGAGGAAGGATAGAAGGGGTGCGGTAGTGAGAGGGGAGGGTGGATGTTACGATGTAGACTTTGGCAGCGGTGCTGTTGGATTGCGATCCGTTGCGCAGAGCGACTGTCGGAGGGGTATCAGCGCAGTTTGAGGGCCTTTAGAGGTGGCTAGAGTGATACCTCGCTTTTGGCTGACTGTGATTTTCTCCCTCTGAGGGAGCTCGGTCATCTCCATGCCAAAAGTCGACCGGAGGTGATCTTGTGCGTCGGCGAAGACGTGCTTGTATTGGCGGACAGTGCCGGGTGCCATTACTGCCTCGGTCATCAACTCAACATTCCTCTTGCGGTTGATGTAGCAGAGTGGTCGTACCTTTGGCAGTGATATCTGTCCTCCGGATCGGGGCTCTAGAGTACTCGCTCGCTAGCGCAAGGCGCACAAGCTTCTTCACCATCTGGTCATGGCTGCTTGCTCCGCCACCCTCGCCATCAGCGCCAGTACCATCGATGTCATCCGGACCGGAGGATGGTTCAGAAGCTGAGGGAGAGCGTCGACGTCGGACGGGTGGTGGGGAGGGTTCGGCGTCTGGTTGCTAATTGAAAGTCAGAGCTTCGATTGAGAAACGAGAATTTTGAAGTCCTTACTGATCGTCGTTTTCGTGCGGGAGGCATTGTGTGTCGCTGATCAGATAAATCCGCCTTAATACTTCCGGACGGCATGGTAGATGTGAGCTTGACGCGTGGGGACGCGATTGAAAGCGGAAATTTTCCGCTTCTTTAGAGAGCCTCACAAAATTATCCCTAAGTGAGCATCATTCATAGCGATTGCTTTCGCAAAATGCAGACCTGTGAGTACGAACTTCTCTTAATCTCCACCTCACATCTTCAGCCTACTAAGGATCCACAGTCTGTCCGCATTGCGCAAACTCCCTCACAATCGCCAAATCCGCGCCAGACGACAATCACCCCACGGGTCTCAACCGTCTCACATGTCGTACATGTCCCTATGCCTTTCCGATCGATGCGCGTTATTTCGAGAGGAAATACATGAAGCGCAAAGAGGTGGATGATGTACTCGAGGAAGGCGATGGGAAGGGAATGGATATTGCCGAGGGTTCGTGGATTTCACTTGTGCTAGGATTTGTAGGAGGAGAATAGTGCGCAGTGTGCTGATTCAACTGCACACAGTGCAATGTACCAGAGAGGGCTGCGACAACGCTCAAGCATCGTTCTACCAGGTCCAGATTCGAAGTGCGGATGAGCCTATGACGACGTTCTATAAAGTACGAGCCTCATCTACCGTCTGATGCTTGTGTGAAAAAAGGCGATGGCTGACGCTTATATCCGATGGCAGTGTACAAGTTGTGGACAGCGGTGGAAAGAGAATTGAATGAGATGTGCCTGTAGAGGATCTGAAACCACAAGATCGACGGTTCGAAGCTCAATATGACACGGACAAGATTTGTCAGACACCATGAGCATCACCAGTGAGCCTAGCGCAGTTCCGCTGTCTGCTGCTTCTTAAGCTGACGATGCACGTATGTATGAGAAGTTTGCCCCGAGCTTCGATGCTGCAACCCATAGCTTACACCGGTCCATTGAGGGAGGACAGCCATGCATCCTGAATGGCATCCTCCCGTCCTACCAGCGCTTGCATCCGGGCGTCTCTATGCTCCCGTCTCCAAGGGCGCTGGCAGTTGACGATACCATGAAACAACTCATCCTACTTCTTCCATATGATCATCCTCTGCGGTGGGGCTCCTTCTCAGCATTTGATTTAGTCTTGTACCTATTACTATGTTAGCGTGATCAAGGAACCTATAGGTGGGCAAGATCTCACCTCCGGCGGCTTTCCAACCGGCTGTATCATTTTCTGCCACGCGCACACTGATCAGTAACTGAATAGCCACGCCTCGAAAGTGAGTCCATCTGCTTTCTATCCTCGTTCTACGGCCTGCCTCTACCCTCCACCTCCCCTAACCCTTCTTTTTCCACGGTCAGAAAACAGATCAACCCACCTCGATGAACTTCGCCCTCACGACCTCCTTAGACTCGCCCATGCCAACAGCCATGTAGCTCAGCAACGCCGGATGCCCAATATACGAGGCGTAGCTGTCCCGAGCAATGTTCGAGGTCCATTCGAATTTCGTGACATCGGCATGCCCTGTTCCGACATAGCGCGCTTGCAGCTGCTCAAGCTGCTGTGTTGTGCGGAGTTTATCTGCCTGCGATGGATGTTAGACGGATGCTTCGTGGGGTTGGAGGAGATGCTGGGGGAATAAGGAATGGGGATGGGATGGCAGCAGGATCGGAGCGTAGATCTAGAGGCGTACCATTCTTGTTGCGAGTTTGGAGCGTGACAATCAGGAAGGGAACAGATGGTATTTGGTTAAAAGGAGTGTTACTGCGACCTTAGTAGCCCTAAATTCAGCCCTAAACTTAGTTTTGCATATTCCCACCGTTGCCCAATTCGTTCCATTACTTTTACCTCCATGGCCTATCCATATATCAGATGATGCATCTACTTTGTACACTTTGACATTCTGTGAAGCATGGAAATACCAAGTAAGCCCAGAGTTCGCATTTGGACCGAATTAGACTATGACCTGCATTTACATATTCGAGGAATGTGCCACGGATACCACATTTAGAATCTGCTTTATCTTGTATAAAGCTTTCAGCACATAGTATTCTCTTCAACGATAAGGTTTTCTTGTCATTACGGAATATAGAGTGGCTATTTTTATGTCTCCACTCGATAAACCCAAACAGGCCTCTCGAAGCCTTGCTCTTATAATTTTTGGACATGGCTCGCTGATTGCAGGCTTCAGCATCTTCTAATGGTAGTGTAAGTCGTAGTGCAAGTTGGAATAAGGTATTCGTTCAACGGCACCAATGGCAATGTCATGCTTGGATCCGCCGGTGCGCTCGCATATCCAGCAGTACTTCCAAGCCCAGTGCAAGCGCTCCAATGACAATGCTCCTCACGGACCTCCATAGATCCTAAGCTTTGCGCCTGGAGGCACACGGACTGTTTATCTGGCTTCTCTGAATCGCCAACAAATCATGGCAGCCTCGTGCAGCTTGTTTTTGAGGCTCGCTCATGCAGTATCTCGTACCCAGTCCATACGGGGCATGTGACAACGTCGGGGAGTTTCTCGTCCAATGGCCGGCCACCAGCCGGTATGTGTCGTCTCCACATGAAGGTGGAGAAGACACAGTCATAGCCGCCCCGGCAAGCCACCTGATCAGTGGCTGACGTTGAATTCAGAACGCCAGCCTCCCATGGAGCGAACAGAGCTTCTCTAGAAGTCTAGAAGCTGACTGTCACGACCGAGAATTCAGTGTCTAGTCTGTTTAAAGATTGGTCCGTCCTCAGAGTTTACCCAATGAGAACCACACTCCGTCCACACCATCTTGCCCGCAGGATCGACCCCGACGGCATCCCATGAGGCAAGCTGCCGATAATTACGAAGAGTCCCCGGATTTACATAGATGGGAGTTGATGCTCTAACCACACATCCAATCTAATGATATCGTATCAACGAACAGACAGTGCCTCGATATCAGACCAGGAGACCTGTGACTCGGACCCGTACAGCGTCGACGTAGAGCCGGCTGACGCTGCACATACACCAGGATGCTGCCCAGAAAAAGTGATGCGACTAGGTCACGATGAGCAATACCGGCCCACTACCGCCAACTGGAGGAGATAATCGCAACCTGGGTCCTATCTTGGTTCGTATATGTTATAAATTCTGGTCCAAAGTTCTTGGTGGTGACTTGCCTGTCGGGCGAGGATCATTGCGTGCAGCGGTGATTCAATTCCCTCTGCGTGTCTTGGCCCCACAGCGGTGTTCCTATATGGACTGACGTGACTTTTGCGCGCAGCTCGGTATAAATTGGATGGTCTTTGGTCTGGCGATGATAATAGTATGCCTGCGACTGGGAACTCGGATATGGATAACGCGAAACTTTGGATGGGACGATTTCACGATACTGCTCACCCAAGTCAGTCGTTGGGGGATCTAATACCGGCTTAGAGTATTGACTGGCTCTAGGTTGTCAATTGCTGTGGCATGGGATTTGTAATGACAGAGGTTTCTTATGGCCTTGGAAGACACTACCGTTACTTATCTCCCTACCAATATGCACACTATCTCAAATTCGACTACCTCGACTGGATCCAGGTTTTCGTGACCCTGGCGCTCTCCAAGATTTCGATATGCCAATTCCTTCTGCGCCTCTCCAAATTCGACCGCCTCCGACGATTCCTACAAGGGTTCATTGTCCTTATCATCTTGACCCACCTTCCACTGACTCTGTTGATGATCTTCCAATGCCATCCGGTGCAAAAATATTGGAATCAAACGCTCCCTGGATCTTGCTTCCGGAAAGACACGGTAGAGAAGATCGTCATCTCACAGGGTGGTACGTGCCGCAGATGTCTTGACGTACGACTTCCGCTGATACTGGCAGTGATATCAATCGTCACCGACTTCATCGGCGCCCTCTTTCCAGTGTTTCTAATCTGGAATGTCGATATAAGGTTTCGCAGCAAGGTCGGTTTGTGCTTGCTCATGGGCTTGGGTATTTTGTAAGGCATGGCTATACACAAACGCCAAGGCATTGCTGATCATTGTTCAGTACTGCAGCAGCCTGCATTGTACGAACAGCTTTATCATGGGAGATCAAATCTGACGACATCACATGTAAGAAAATTAGGTCTGTAATCACTAAAGGCACGGTAACTGACAGGGTCTTTAATACTAGGGGTTGGCGTTGGCAATGCGATAGCCAGAATGTAGGGAAGTCTTGTCTTAAGATCGCGATTCTTACTTACGACAATGCCAGGTTTGAGATAAATTGTGGAATTATCGCCTCTTGCATACCTTTAATGAAACCACTCATCAGATACATCAAAATCCGCATCTGGGGCGCAGAATCCTCAGAGCGCCTGACCAGCGACGAAAACCTCTCGAAACAAACTCATTGGTTCCCCCAATTATGGAACAACCGTGGCCACCTACAGTCCTCGCATGGAGCCAACGAGCCAGAAGACTTCGACGCCTATGTACGATACACCAAAGAACGGCACCGAAAACGAAGGCCGCCGAATAACGCTATCCTTGCAGTCAGTAATCCTGTTATGGACACGGTGCCGGGCAGGCCACCAAGTCTAATTGTACAACCTAATGTTAATTTACCTTTGCATGGCGTACCGGAAGTTTCGGGCACGAATCGGTACTCGACTGTGGATCCGATTCAAGAGCTGAAGGGCATTGTGGCAAACCATAAGTTTGATGAAGAGATGGGACGATGATACAAGCATGGGCATTAAGGCGTTACAAATTTGATATACTGGCAATATATGCTTTGGAGTTGGAATGCTGATGATACAGCATGGCATGCATGAGAGTGATTTACAGCTATCGGGAGAAGATGTATCAAGAGCTGGTACAACGGACAAAAGCAAAGTCGTTAGGGAATTTCTGCACAAGGTCCAATATATAAGGTACATAAATATTGAAAGGCTGGCGATATATATCAACGGCGCACGAATTGGAGTGCTGAAATATACCAACTATGCACGGTTCCCTACCTTCGCAGCCTCAGCCCCATCTCCACCCTCTCACATCCCCGTCTTCGCCTTCAACTCCCCAATCTTCTGACTCGCCTCCGTCTTAGCCATCCCCTCCGCCGGTTTCGCCTCTCCCGCCTTCTGCGCCATCACAGCTATATACCCCATCTGCTTCCCTGTCGCCGGATCATCGCCCCTACCACCCACCCCCAAATTAGCACAATCCAATCCTCCCAAGCCCTCCCTATATCCCCATCCATCATCCCTCCCCCAACTCTCCCCTCTCCCCTGTCCTACTCCCAAACCCCCACCCTCTCCCTAAGACAAAGAAACCCAAAACTCACGTCGCCCACCCCTTAGGATCCTGTATCGCCCCCCCCGGCGCGGCGTCGCTATTCGTCGTCTCCTTGTTTTTCAAGTCGTCAATCGCACTCGAGGCCTCGGCTTTGGAAAGGGTGGAGGGGTCGATGTTGGAGCCTTTCTGGGAGACGAGGGTTTGCAGGAAGGAGGTCTGTTTGGAGGTGGGGGGGTCGGCGCCGGTGGCCCATTGGGAGGGTTGGTCGAGTTGGGAGGGGGCGGCCATTGTGTGGTGGGGTGGAGGGGGAGGGAGGAGTGATCTTCTGGATCTCTGAAGGTGGGCTTGCCGTCCAAAAATTGCTGAATGGGAATTGTTTTTCGCTCTGACAACACCGAGTACGCGTGATGACGTATGGACTTCATTTGATCGACGCTTTTGACGGGTCCGTCACCAGGTGGGAGCGAAATTGGTGACCCCTTGTTGCTCGCTTAGTCACCCAGTTAAGCGAACAGGAAGGGGTCACCATTTTCGCTCCCACCTGGTGCCGTCTTGGCAGGGGCTTCTCTATGGTGCTATGCCTTATTTGTACTGGCCTGGGAATCGCGGTTCCTGTTGTTGCTGATGAATCATTCTTTATATAAGCTGACTTGATTTTCTCCTAATGGAAGTGTTATTGTAGATCCATTCATTGTGCTTGTGTTATTTGCACAAGAAATGAGATAGCAGAAAAGAAGATTAGTTCTTCGCAGTCGACTCTCGATTAGGCAATACCCGAGGCAGTGTAACGATGACTCTCCGAAGACTCCTCCGTCTGTCTGCCGCCAGCTCTGAACTGTGTATATCCATCTACAACGTCGAGGATTCTTTTGAGAACAGCAAGCTTTCTCAAGTGACTCATTATGGCTGTATTCAACGAATTGACGACAGGAACAGAAGTCGTGACGGCTTTTGCCAGCCAGGCTGATGGAAAGACTTGTTAGTTTTCTCGGTCTAGGAGGGAATTTACAACTCGGCTGAAACTATCTTTTAGTCCTCATCACCGGCCCAAGCAAAGGTTCCCTCGGAGCAGAGACAGCCATCTCCTTGGCTTCTGCATGTCCTAAACAGATAATTCTTGCAGGACGCAGCGTCGACAAAATATCTCCAGTGGTAGAGGAGATAACCAAGATCAATCCCAAAATCCAGGTCACTATCGTTGCTGTGGATCTGTGCGATAACGCCTCTATCCGCAAAGCAGCCGCAGAGATCAACGCCAACGTCGCCACGATCGATGTTATTATGTGTTGCGCCGGGACGATGGCGGTAAGGAAATTCACGCCGTCCGCTGACGGAGTCGAGAGCCAATTTGGAGCAAACTACCTCGGGCATTTCTTACTCACCAACCTTATTATTGCGAAACTGGCAAAGACCGCTACCTTTGTGACTGTGACTAGCATGGGATATGAGTTGGCCGAAGTCAACTTCGAAAAACCCAATTTCGAGGTGATACGCCTGCTCTGCCTCGAATACAGTGTACGAGTCATTTACACCTAACAAGGGTGGCAAAACCTACAATCCATGGGTGGCCTATGGACAAGCCACAACGGCCAAAATACTACTCGCCGTTGCCATTGCCAAGAAGCTGAAAATTCCCGCCTATGCTGTGCATCCAGGCTGTTGGTTATGTTCCTCCAATTCTAACGGCATGGCTAACGCACATCTTCCCCTAGTCGTGCCAGAAAGCCAGCTCATGGCCAACAACGGCGTCGACATGAATTTGATGATGGACGGCTACAAGCTGATGGTTGAGAGAAGCGATGGTGCGACTCCACTGCTGGCATCCTGCATTGGTCATTCGTTGATATCCACAGGCAAGGACATTCCGCCACAAACTGCGAGAACTTTGCAGCAGGGGTGTGCGACAATCCTCCTGGCTGCTCTGGACCCCTCTCTGCACGGTAAGGCTCATATTCCCTTGAGATTCTCATGGTCGTTCCAAGCGGCCTCTGCTAATCCCGCACAGGTCGTTCACCGTCGCTCATGATGGAATGTCGCGTCGTTGATGCTAAAGATTATGCAACTAGCCTCACCAACGCTGACAGGCTTTGGGAGCTGAGTGAGAGATTGGTGGGGCAGACGTTCTAGAGATAAGAGAATAGGTCTCCAAAGTGAAGTTTTACTCGGGGAAGCTGCTCGGCACTAAGTAATAATTTAGAACGTTAGTTGGGAAACTGTGTTGAAGCTTTTTCGACCACAGGTTTAACCCCGAAACCAAAATCGTTACAAATGTGTTTTGCGTACATCGACTTATTATGACAATCGCAGTAACCTGACGCTGCATTAGATTCTCGGATGAACCATAACATCCTTACGGATAGAGGAGGATTCGTTTCCTGGCCTTCAACGGAAAGTGGCGATCATCACTTGTATTCGACTCTCTGGTTCCACTATTGCTACCCTCTGATACCCGGTTTATATATAGGCGCAGCGTTCGGTACAGGCTGTGCCGCAGCAGAGATCCTAGCCTCTCGAGGCGTAAAGGTATATATTCTCGACCTCGGCCCGCCAGATGATGAGAAATGGCATGTCGGAGGTGGCATCGAGTATGTGTGTTGCGACATCACATCTTGGGCCGCTCTCCGCGGCCTCTTCAACCGAGTCAGCCCGTCAACATGGTTCCTTGCAAACGCAGGCGTTTCGAAAGGACCGAATTCTTTCAGGGATAGCTTTGATGAAGACGGGTTTCTGCAAGAACGACGTATGCTGCCATCGATGTCAACTCACTACGCTAAACACGGCCAGACTTGGCTGGAGCGGTATAAGAAGGCACATGATAGCTGGTAGCATTGTGATGATAACGAGCGCAACGGCTTACGCTCCGAAGCAGTCGCTCTCCGTCTACAGCGCTGGGAAGCTAGCCGTAAGCACTGCCATGTGTGCTGTCAAACGTCGTATTTGATCATGCCGTATGGGTGGTGAATCTATCTCGACAGCTTGTCGATCGTGTGCTCTTGCTGCGTTCGACGATAACGCGCAACCACATCACTATTAATGCCGTCGCGCCCGCGGTATAATTACGAGATTACTCCCCGAGGATTTGGCCCAGCCCATCATCGCTGCCGGTCTTCCGGTCAGCAGCGCCCACTTTGTCGGCTTAGCGCTAGCCTATTCCGCAACTGCCGAAGAGACTCGTCGGGCGGATTCATATGGGAAAGACGAGGATTCCGATGGCGAACCAGAGGCGCGCTGGAAAGGACGGGTCATTTTTACTTCGGGGTATGTGTATACTGAGCTCGAAGAAGGCTTGGCTGATCTGCGGAGAACTTGGCTTGGGAGCAGAAATGCTTCGTTGACTAGATTACAACAGGCTGCGACAGATTTCCGATGATGAGGGAGGCAATCAGACCGTGATTGCAAGCAAATCATCATTGCTTTGTCTTGAACGTCATAATTTTGTAGGTGGATGCCAAGCCTTGGCCATGTCAAACGATTCAATTTCTAGTCCATTATTTTCCCTTGAGGAAGCATATGTTTGCACAACTCCCACTTCCAACGGATACGCTCTGACGTCAAACACCAACTTTGAAGCCCCCGGGTTGCAGGTTCTGGAAGACGCCATCGGGATCATACTTGCCGCGAATCCGCCTCAGTCTCGGAAGGCTCTTGCCTTTGCCGTACGAAGCGAAGATATCTTGACCGGCTGCTGCGTCATTGAGGAAAAGGAACGGATACGAAATGTTCTGGGCTTTGGCTTGTTGATCGACAGCAGCAAGGACCGAGGTTGCGAATTGCATCATAAATTGGTCGTCAGAAATTTTCGACCACCGGAGGTACAGGTTGAATGCTAGTTCTCTCAATCAGCTGAGATGGTTGAGTCGACTTAGGGCAGAGCTACCAATGAAATCGCCATCGGCTGGGTCAAGATCAAGCGCATCTCCTCCTGAGGCTCGGGCGGCGGCCAGCCACGATCTTGTCACTGGTTGGAACGAGAGGCCCACGTAACAGCTTTGGATGCTGCCTAACTCCGATAGCGCGGCACTGCTGATTGTTTGATGGAGCAAGTCGATAGCGGCAGCCGTGGCCTTTAATGAGAGAGAGTGAAAAGATTCCCTGGGTAAGATGTTAGTCGCGGACATAAAATCTGAATATGGAGGTCCTGATCTGATACCTGAAACTCCGGTTGCCATAAGTGACTGTTTCAGTCATCAGATCGCTATAGGTCCGGACATGCGCCGTATTCGATAACGTAGGAGTGCGGGTGAAGTTGGACAGTGCCGGCGGTGAAGGAATGTCGCCGTCGTAAAAGACAACGGCATTGGCCTGAACCAGATTCTGTCCGGGAAAGACAAACAAGGCCGGAACCAGAGCGGAGCTACTGTCCTCAATCCCCTCCCCAGGAGCAACATAGCTCTTCAGTGCATCCAGGAATGCAGGTACGTACGGCATATCGTATGAGAGTGTCCCGGCAAACACCAAGGGCTCCGCCACGGTTGCCAAGTCGAACCGGGTGACTATACCGAAATTGCTGGAGCCGCCCTTCAAAGCCCAGAAAAGATCGGCATTACAGGATCTATTCGCTTGAATAATCCTGCAGTCTGCCGCCACCACCTCGTAGTTCACAACCCGGTTCGCCGCCCATCCATAGATACCGCTGTAATGGCTCATGCCTCCGCCAAGCAGAAGCCCCGGAACGCCCACAGGGGCATAACGCCCACCCAGTACCACTCTTCCGTATGGACTGATCCAGTTGTAAACGTCTCCCCACGCCAGGCCAGGCCCGATGGAAGCGATGGTTTGATCGGCCGAAAGCAACATGTTGGTGAACCTGGTCATAACAATAAGAACACCGTGATTCGTCGATGCTGCTCCTCTGACTGGCATATGGCCCTGGCCTCGAACGGCAAACTGTGTTTTGGTAGCACGCAGGACGCGAAGAATCTCGGCCACATCGTCAGAAGCCCCTGGAGAGACGACACAGTAAGGGCTCAATGCTGTTTGCTCAGACCAAAAGTCTAAATTCGGAAGAGTGTGTTAGAACAGCTCAAGGAATACGAGGCTGATTTCACTAGACATACGATTCGTTTCATTTATATACTGCGTGCTCTTGGGCCAGAAAAGATAGTGAGGGAATTTGGCAGATAGTTGTTGACATGCTGGATGCAAATTGGACTTGTCATGTGAACTGGTGCCAGCATCTACAAGACAGTAATATGTTCTCACAAGCAAGGCGAGAAAAGCATACCGAGAATGCATAGTGAGTGCATGTGACAAACTCTGGCTCACTAAATTGGATGGCGCACATCTTGAACAGCATCATAGAGACGCAGGAACAGGACTATTGATGACATCAATCGTCCGGGTCAGCCTTAGAAACCCAAGCCACTCGGTCTAAGGTCAGGCTCGCAAATTACTGCTTCGGGTAGCCCGAGACACTTCAGCGGATCGAGCCTCGTGTGGTGGTGTCGAGTGATCTTCACTCTCAGTCCGAAAGCTGTTCCCCATTACATGCGTTCTAGCTTTGAAAGCAACAAGAAATAAGAAGAAGAAAACCTCTTTCGAGCAATGCACTTACGTGTATCAACATCCATGCCTTCTTGGTCTCCACCAGATACCATTTTCGAATCAAAATGCCATCATCTTGTCGGAACTGTCTCGGTCGAGGTCAACCATGATTTCCTGAGACAGTGGAAATTCGACGATCTAAAGGCATAGCAGAAGTTTCTCATGGCAGGATTCCCACGTGTGACGTGCCTCTATTTCCCAAAAGCAAGACATGATAGGATTCACTTTGCTTGCCGGCTACTGGCTGTGCTGTTCCTTATCGATGGTAAGTCCATCAAGACCTTGTGCCGTAGAAAGAGCTGAGCGGAATAAACTTGCTTGAAGACGTGTCCTTTAAAGATGGCTCGAGGTACAACGAGAGTCTGATGTTTCTCCATCGAGGTGGTACCTTTTCGAATCGATCCATCCTTGTGGAGTCCATCATGTATGACCTCTGGCGCGATATGTGCAATTGCGATCAGGATCTGGCTAATAACATCCTCGAGCCGATATCTCAATTTTTGAGATTCCCGACGAACAAGGAGCGCCCGTCAATCAAACATCCAAGTTGATGTCTCGTGAATCGTTGGGATGATGTGGGCAAAGAGTGATTCGTCCAACGGAGATTCAAAGCGGCTCTCACAAAAGCTCGACCAGGTTGTTCTCGGCAATCATGTGCTTCTCAACAGGCATCCCCTCAAGCGCTAGGGAGCGCGAATCTGTCCAAGACCTTGAGACCATCTACTTGCGCCTCATCACGATAATCAACGACGCCCATAGCTTTGAAGACAAGCCTCGCTTAGCGCATTCGGTTCACCATGAAGGAAGCGCGCTTTGCTCCTCTCTAGACTGTCTCGATTACTCCTGGCCACTGGCTCGGATGGAAACAAAAGATCCAGACGATAGTGATGTCTGAATTGGAAATATGGATTCCTCGAAAGTCAGCTTCCTGGCCGTCCCTGACCAGCAGCTTTTCGTGAAATCGCTGTATGTTATGTCGCGTTGGAGCAGACGATGAAAACACCGATTTCGATCTGTATACTGAGCAAGGGCAAGTGATTCGCCGCGGAGCTCCGAAGTCTCACGGCTTAGCCCACCACAAGGCAGCAACGGTCTCCGAGGACTGAGCTTTCGCTAATCGCCCGATCTGGTAGGTTTGCGAAGTTCCTGGGCAAGGGAACTCTACGGACGAGGGAATGCGGTTGCCAAATCTTTGCTTTGACTATTTCTCCTGCTCGGCCTGTGGGTTCAACTGACATACATAACGTTTCAATCATGTCTTACCAGGAGTTTACATTTGGCAATTCAGTACGTTCCCGGGATGCAGAACAATACCCAAGGCACGGCATACTTGAACCGTTATGTCATGACTCGGTGGAGATAATGATGGTTACGGTCAACGGCTATTATTTAGAACACTGGCCATTTCCGTACGACAAAGCGAGGAGAAAATTCACAGTAGCCGAGTTTCCAAGAGTGACATGCTTGTACTTTCCCAAGGCCTTGCAATCACGAATTCAGCAGGCCTGCTCTCTGCTCTCGATACTCTTTCTCATTGATGGTACGCGGAGAGAATTGCGGAAGGAGATAGTGCTAAATCGTGGCTAGATCAACTCGAATACCTGTCATTAGACGAAGGCAAAGCATACAATGACCGCTTGAAGCCTCTTTGTAGAGGTGACGTCCTGCCCAATCGCTCGGACCCTGTGGAGTGGATCATGTTTGATCTATGGGAAAGCATGCGTGCGACGGATGTAGTGCTAGCGAGTGGAATCATCAACCCGCTTTTGAGATTCATGGATGCTCAAACCTCTTAAGGAGCGCCTTCTGGTCGATGGTATAAGCCAATACCTGGAATACAGGCAAGATGATGTTGGTCAAGCGTTGGTCTCCCTGCACCATATCCTGAAGGCGTCGACACGACTGACTACTTTAGTCTGCTTGCGGCATTGACACGCTATACCATGGACCTCCACATATCGACGGAAGAGCTTGAGTCAGTAGCTGATATCGAAGACAATTGTGGTAGACATATTTCGCTCGTCAACGATATATATAGCTACGAGAAGGAAAGGCTTGCTTCGCAGTCAATCGAACAAGAAGGCGCCATACTCTGCAACGCAGTACAAGTCTTGGCTAATCAGTTGGATCTCGGCGTCGCTCCGGCGAGACATATGCTGTGAATTTTGATCCGTGAGTGGGAGTATACACATCAGGATCTTGTCAAAAGGAGGATAGCTACTCTACCAAAGTGTACAGTTGAACTGCAGGCCTACATGAACGGGCTAGAGTATCACATGAGCGGCAACGAACTCTGGAGTCGGACCACAAAACGTTACAGTCAGGCGTGAGAATGTCAAGAGCTTCTCTTCGGACCTTGGATGGGATGATGTCATACTGTCGCGTGAAGCAACAATGATTCGTACAGGTGCCTCTGCAATCCCGTTCATAATCAACCTCTCTTGCTCCATTGCGAGCGTTTTCGTACCCTACGCTCAACTCAAGATATGGCAAATATCCTTGTGCTAGCTAGTGACTTACCAATATTGAGCAAGAATTAGCTGCCACAACGAGAACACACACCAGTTCTGAGACGCCCTACTCAGCAACTTGTATTCCAACTATTAAGCACCAGACAATAACTGCTATGCTTCGGTGACGCACCGAGTATGTACGTGACGTCCTTTGACCCTGTAGTATTCGGCTATTGCTTATTTGGGCTTTGTTCGCTGTCGAGATTTACTGTTTCCGCACCAATGTAAAGACGAGCCAATAGGCGTTTTTCTTACTTGAAACGCTGCAAATAGTCGAGGCTAAGCACTCTGCATACTAACGTCAAGCGCAGGCTCTTAAAAGGGCAGAGGTTCGTATTCCTCACAGGAGTCTTCAAAAGTAGTTGTTACGAATTAAGTAATTGTCTACTTGATTTTGCTGATAGACTAACAAACAGAACATCGAATTTATGGTTCTGGGCAAGCTCTGGCCAATAATCTTGCCTCGTAGCGCCCTTCTTGCCATAGAATCGTCGTATGCCGGCTTATTATATACTTGCTCGCCAATCCATTGTGCCCGCACTGCAGGCACGCGAAGCTAAGTCTGCCAACTGCTTATATCTTCTGCAGTAGATGACTAACGAAGCTCAAGAAGTTGAACTCGATCTTAATGTGATCGCCGATTTGCAACAAAGTGCGAATAATTGTGTCTATCATCACTTCGACAAGAAGCCTAGATACAACATTCGACGATTATGTGCTGCAGATCTATAATTGAGCTTCGACTCGACGATCAACAACAATTATCATGACTAAGTAGCGATTAAGATTCAAATTCAAGCATTGCTTTCTCACGTGATTCAACAGAATTCTTTACTTGTTAAGTTGTAGCGTGATAAGACCTTTGTAGACGCAAAGCTCTTCGACTGCGTCCGTCTTATACTCTCGAAGAAATAGTGCTCGATTCTTACGATTTGGCCTAATGATTTCGTAATAATCTTGCGTCATAGAAACGAACCTAAGGCGAAGCGCTTTGAAACACTCGTCCTAAGTAAATTGTTCGCTAAGCGCACGTATTAAACGTTCGTATAACCTAGCTACCTTTTGAAAAAGCAGAATTATTAGAACGATGAATCGCGACGAAGCGTTGCAAGCTTTATAGTTTAGTACATCTGCGCAACGAACAAGCGTTTGCTTTTTTAGTCGCAAGTTTTGATCTATAGAATTAGGATTTGGAAGATATCGTGCGAAGCAGGTTTCTATGTCGCAACCAGGAAAGTGAAAAAACGATTTAGCTTGCGAAACACATCTAAAATTTTACTTTACAAATCTATTATTAACGCAATTAATAATATTGCGATGTCAAAATTCTATTGCTAATACAACTTGATATGTTCTACAATCTTTGCATAATTTTAAGACATAAACTTCAAACATGTGTTGTAGAATTAAGAGTCTAAATTTTTTTAAAATCTTGCTCAAATTGCTTTGCGACACAAAAATCTACTTGACACAATAACAACTCTAAAATTCGAAAAAGTTTTAAACGAAACAAAAGCATTTTTATAACTTGCGTTAACACACATCTATATATCTCAAAATTATGCACAAGTTGTAGAGCATATTAAGTTGTATTAGTAGTAGAATTTTGACATTGTAATACTATCAATTGCGTTAATAATAGATTTGCAAAGTGAAATTTTAAATATGTTTTATAGATCAAATTGTTTTTCACTTTCCTGACTGCGACACAGAAATCTGCTTCGCATGATAAGCCTCCAACTCAAGCGCTTCAAGCGCTGCTAGGGTTGTTTCAACACACGAACACAAGCGCGAGTATATTGGTGAAATCTTGTTGACTTCCGTATCAGTGTTGTGCGTATTAACACTTGGCGAATCTTGTCACAATCGATGTGCTGCTCCAACTAGGGTTGTTGCTCTGGCTCTCGTGGTATCAAGGGGCGCGAGCACATTGGAAGGCTGGAATGGCAATCCGGCTTCGGGCCCTTGCATATTTCCTTTGCACTGTGTATTCTTAGGTAACGTAGGACACCCGTAGCTTTCCGTGGTGAAATCACGATCACCCGCCGAACCTGTCATCTGTAAGTGGATTGAATTGCTATTGCCGCAAAGGGACCTAAGAAAACTTGTGAACTATAGGGAAGGACATGATTGGGATCCCGATGCTGGTTGCCAAGGCAAGTTCATCTTCCGAAAGGGGTCAATATGGTCAAAGTCGGACAGAGTTGTTTCCGACAATTCGATAGTATCTTCCTCGGCGAGCAACGCGTCCAAGTCACAAGTGAAATCAGGCATTTCTGTCGAAGCTATCACAGAGCTCTCACTTAGCCAAGGGAGATTGGCATCCTTGGCTTCGTTAGTCAGCGACAAAGGTCTCGGTATGATTCGGTCTTCAACATCATTGTCTGCGTCTACTATAGGTTTTTGGGGCTCCGTTATGGGTGTCGCGGTGGCAGCTGGTGAATGCCTTGATCCTCGAGGCTGAACGTACCGGCGTGCAGCATTTCTTGGATCACCGACATGGTCCGTTTGTCTTGTCCTTTTCCCGTAGCAGCTAGCTCCATATTCGCACTGTATCCTCAGAGATGAGCATCTTCGACAGCCTTGCTGCTCGCCAGAGCACTTTAACTGCACCGAAGGCGATGTTCAGCGGGATCATCATGTATTCAAATAGAGTACCTTGATACCTTTTTGGCCCGGCAATGATTGCAGGCTGCATGTAAGATACTAGTTCCCGACCGTTCTAGACGAAGAGTGTCATGACTGTTGCGTAATGTTGCAAACATTGTTATTAACTGGAATCAGTAGCACCTTGTCGAAATCTAGTTGCACGTCTGAAGGCTTGAAAGGTCGTGGGGAACGGAAAGACCATCTGCTGGGACCTCTTTCACACCGACAAGATGACAGCAAGGAGCTGGGTAAGGCATCTCCAAAGCTAGCCGCTTGATTTAGTATGTTTGCCTTGCGGCTCAATACCATAGGGATCAAGCTTGGTCATTGGTCCGGCTTTCAGCGTCTACGTGGAACAGTCGCCTCGTCGAGGTCTTTTCTCCTGCAACATGTCGATCAATTTTCAGCTATGATTGAAGTGCAGGACACTAATGCACGCCATCAGCGAGCATATTAGCGCTTTCATGTCTGTCTGCAAAGCTTAGCACACAAAAATCGACTTCTCCCTTCTCCCCCAACATATATACATCTTTATCGACTAAGACAAAAATTAAATTTGAAGCATTTGAAAGAAAGTATATATATCAAGATTGTTAACGCTTGAATTTGAGCGAATTTGCACGATAATTAATTATGCTAAAGTTGCTAGTATAACATTGTTCGATTGCTTCAAAAGCTTAAATTACTTGAACACAATAGATAGATTGCGCAACTTTATTTAATACGATTATTTAATTGCTTTTGCGAGAATTAGTTGTAGAATTATATTCTACTTTACATTAAATATCGAAGTATTATTTGCTCGTATTAAGCAAACTCGATTAAGCAATCGCAAGAATACTCGCATTCTAAATATTAAAATTTAAAGATTTTTTAATTCTCTCTATATTGTTGTTTTACGCAATGCATTATTACGAAAGTTGTCGCAATAATTATATTATTTGTAAGACTTGCTTTACGTTTTCTTTTAACGTTAAAATCGTAACAATCAAGTCGCTTTTAATAGAGATAAAGTAGAAAAAAAAATTAAACTAGTTGTTTCGAACGTTAATTGAATTATTTTAAATTAAATTACTATTTAAATTTTGAATAATAATTCAATTGACGAACATTACTTGTTCGAACAAGTTATATTTATACTTTTTAACTATATTTAACTTGATAATCTATTAATTGAATAATCGTATTAAATAAAGTTGCGCAATCTATCTAATATAGAAGCTTCAAATCTTCTTTAAACTTGTTTAAAATCAAGTGTTAACTAACTTGTTGTATAGACTTTCTTCTAGATTATTTTTTAATCTGTTTGTCTTTAAATTGAAAAAGATGTATATGTGATAAGAAGGGGAAGAAATTATCTTTTGTGTGCCAAGCTTTGCAAACACACACGAAAGCGCTAATAAGGCACGTCTATCTCAAAGGGTGCGACGAGAGGCGACCAACAGTTCTGAAAAGTAGACATAACGGCTACTGCCTCTCGGCCTCATCTATATATATTTGGTGCTTGGGCCATCGGCTAGCTCGCTTGCCTCCATTAATAGCGGCCACTGGTGACTGGAATCAAACCAAAAGGTCAACCGGAAGGGTCAATAGGACCTACGAAACCGCCTAAAACTCCCCCCTACCTAACCGGCAGGGACAAAAGGAGTGGGTGTGTGGGTCAAAAAGAAACGAATGCAATGAGGAGAAACTGCAGGCGGGCGACCATACTAAATAATATGGTGGGCGACCAAGCACTGGCCCCTTAATCTCCCTTGTCTCTGGCACTAGCCCCCGTGTCTTGCAGGGCTCTTTCAGGGCGGACACACTACCCCGTGGGCATTTCAGCATTGTGATGCTGGAATTGGAGCGAAAATTGAATGGCTCAATACCGTGTGCCAGATTGGGGTGCTCCAAATGGGCGAAGCACGTTGCCCTGCCTTATCAAGGTGAGTAGCGTGGCAGGGTTTATTCGTCGAGATTACCCTGTGGCCGATATACAGGCAACAACAGCCGCCTAGAGCTAGGCCCCGTTGAGCCCTGAAGCCGCCCAACAATGCCTAGAGCTCAGCATCCGCTGCACTTCCGGGTGACGTTCCTGATCTAGGCGAGAAACATCTAACATGCCGGATACCAAGTACAGTACCCGGACAAAAGTTTTCGCGAAAACGCGGAAATTCGCGTCACGCATTAAATTTCCCTTCCAAACCACCTACTTTCTTCAACTACCACACGATGATCCACAGTCCATTAGGTCCAATTTCTTCAAATCGCGTTCACAAACAAAAATATACCCCCTATCAAAGAGGACTAATTCATGGGGCCATTAGTGGTGGTTTGACGCCATCAAAGGTTCAACGTCTTCATGGAATCTCAAAAAGCTTCGTTCGAGACATTTGCAACGTCGTCGTTTGGCAACACCACGATCAATCTAAACCTCGTTTAGGACGTTCTAAAAAGCTTTCATTACGTGATGAACGTCATGTCATTAGAATTGTGCGTTTAGATTCAAAAATTATCTACAAAAATCTTCTTACAAAGACGAGAATCAACGTTTTCACTAAAACCATCTATCGCATACTAAAAGAGAAGAGTATTATCAATTGACTATGCAAAAAAAAATCTCTATTGACGCCTAAGGTTGCGAGCAAACGTTACGCATGGGCGTTGACTCACGAACATTGAACTTTTGACGATTGAACGAAGATTATATGGAGCGACGAATGTTTCGTCGAAAGAGACACGAGTAAACGACGTCAATGGTGCTTTCGTACGCCTTCACAAAAGTGGAATAAAGCCATGATTCAATCATAAAAAAAAGGACACGACTTTAGCATCATGGTGTGAGCTTGTTTTTGGAGTTTAGAACGCTCAAACCTCTATGCTTTAGAGCGTGACTTTGAGGCGAAGAAGCATGAATACTTCGCCAAGTCCTATCTCAACATACTCGACGATAATCTCCTTAGTGTCTATCAACCAGGTCTTATTTTCATGCAAGATAACGCCCCTATACACACAGCAAAAGCGATGGCGTTGTGGTTTCGCGAACATGGTATAAACGTCATGGAATGGCCATTCTATAGTTTAGATATGAACCCAATTGAGCATCTTTGATTCCTACTCAAAGAACACGTCTATAAAGTCAACCCCCATATAAACGACGTGGTTGGCGGTGAGGATAGAATCAAAGAGGCCTTATTTGATGCATTATATAAGGCGTGGGAGGCGTTAGATAAGGACTACTTGCATGATCTAGTGTGGAGTATGGAAAGGAGGGTTAAAGCACTTATTGCGTCCGAGGGATGGTATACCAAGTATTAGAACTAAGAAATTTTGGGATGATACTTGTCAATTGAGTGCAAATCACTATCTAAATTATGTAGCTTCCCAGTTCTTTGCGTGGTATACAATGGATGCAAATGGGAAGGTGTTTTTTAGGTGGGGGCGGGGTTCGCGGATACTTTTGTCCTAGTACTGTACATGTCTTTAAAGCATTGTGGTCATACAGCTAGCCTAGCAAACCGGGCCGCTCCGCGGATCACGGGTAACGGATCTCAGCAGCGCTGGGGTACAGCGTAAATGCTTTGGCTGATCGAAAATATGGAGAATTTCTTGGGGTCCCTTGTATATGAATCCTGCGAAAGATGGACCACCTCGACTGATGTAGGGTCGCTTCACCGGCCGGTAAAAAGGAGGAGGTAGGTGGTGGCTGCATCGTTGTGAAACAGTGCCTGCCTTATGTGGCAAAGCTCGACCGACGTAGGAAGATCCTAAGGCCCGCACGCACATATGTAGGCGGTGAGAAGATGTCGAAGCACATTGGATAGTCCAATCAGTGTCTCGAGAACTCCAAACCACATGCATCATCCTTGGATGATCGTCGTCTTCCAAAAGCAAATAAACATACCAGCGGTGCACGTGCGGCTTTTTCTTATGCCAAGCATTGCGAAGGATTGTTACGGCAGACTAAAGGCCTCAGAGTGCAAGGGACGATGGCGCATGGTGCTGTTGGAAGGCAGCGACTTAGGAACAATGCGATGGGCATTGGTAAGGTGCTCCGAAAATTCCAGTGCAGGTCAAAGCATGCGCCATTCATTTAGGGGATCCTGTTGGATCTTTTTATGCAGACAATTGATGGTACAAGCAGGTAGCTTGGGCTGACCTATGGTCCTCAAATTCGCAAACCGTAGTAAGTCTCACCGAGCTCCGTATCACCAGTCTACGAAATTCGTGCTGTTTGCTTGGTTATCTTCACGTTCAGATCTGGTTTCCACCACATGACATGTAGATGGCTTCGCCCCTCCCAATCTAACTTGTGGTCGACTAGTTCGAGACTGTACCTGTAAAACAGTTTTGCGAGCAATAATGATATCTCAACGTTTGCGAAACTGGCAACATCCGAGACTTGTCAGCGCTTGAAGCGACCATGCAAGCTCGGGTTGGAGGAATACATACTTGCGCCCTAAACAGCCTCTTGGCCCTAAAGAAAACGGCTGGCTTGCATGTTTGATGTCTCTACTCAATGGGTCGAGCCATCGGGAGGGAATAAATTCATAGGGATTATGGAAGTTTTTCTCGTCGTGAGTTACGCTCCAAGCACTCGTATAAACCTCGACCTGGGCATCCATGGGTTAGTTGGTTGTACGTTATCTGACGGTCTGAAGAAACTCACGCCTGGCGGTACCCATCTACCATCTACTGGGGCTCCTGGAGAGATTCTTGGGAAGCCTTGGGATCCTGGCGGATAGATGCGTAACCCTTCTTTTATAACTGCCTGTAGATAAGGTAGTTGAGGTGTGGTGGTGGCAGTAATATCACGGTAAGTCCAGAACTTTGCTTGAAGCTCCTTTTGCAGCTGTCTCTGACAGTCTGGGAACTTGCACAAGTAGAAAGTTGTTGCGGCTAGGAAGGTGGCAACAGTTTCACCGCCTGCAATGCTAGCAGCGATGAGCGCTTGACGACCGAAGGCCAGACGAATAAACCTACACAAGAGTAGATGCATGCGCAGTCAGCTCCTCCTTGTCAATTTCACCGGACTCAACCTTCTCAATGACACTCGTCAGAAAGTCCTTCCGAGCGGACTTACAGGCAACTCGACTGTGCAATGTCAGATACCTCGACGGCGGTTGAACCAACGGAAAGAAGATATCACTCGCCTTGCAATTTTCTGTCTGCTGTAATTTAGATGCTGTTTTCGGGTGCTAGACGTGAATGTTGGCCAGATCCTTTTATAGATCGACCAAGCCAATGAGTATCTTCGCAGATTATCAATTATCGTAATGAGGAACAAGTGTTTGGAGATCAGCTGTTGCCAAAAATGAGGCTGACCTACATATATGACAGAAAGATTAATAACTACTAATTCATGGGGATTCAGCAGTGTAGAAGGCCATTACTTACCGTCTTGTATACTGCCGAATGATTCACCGAAAGCCATCTCGCCTAGGACATCGAAAGCCACCATCCCGTACCATTCTGTCAGGTTAATGCCCCCGGATGCACTGCTAAGGTTTTCTACTCTCTCTAAAAATCGGTCTATAGAGTCGTGTATGATAGATTCCTGGTCGCCCAAGGCTTTGTTAGTGAATGCTGCCGCTAGTGACCGCTTCATCCTTTGATGTACAGCAGGGTCTCGCTCGCTACCGATACAAGTACTGGCGAAGCCAGCGCCGTAAATGTCATAGAATCCGCTTTTGGGGAAGATGTGTTTTCCAGGCGATGATCCATATATGTCTTTCCAAGATTCGACAGAAGAGAAGGACAGTTCGTTTGGGGATACACGAACGACACTGCCTAAGAAAGGTAAGCTCAATAAACAGGAATGATCGAAATAGGACGCTTACCTTTCTCTCGATGAGTATCCTCTAATACCCGATGAAAACGGCCGCTGGTCGAATGGTAAAATCGCCACAGCTGATGGCGAGTGGAGTCAATACTGACAGACTGGGAGATGCCTAGGCCGAGTCTTACTCACCAATGTACATCTTGCGAGTAGCGGACCAGGAAAGCCTGCTAAGGGATGAAAGAATAGATTATAGAAGCAATGATAAACCACGTAATACAAGAGCTGTGTCCAATACTGTCAAAGGCTGCCTCGAGGTTTTGGAGGGCTAACAGAACTCACCAATACCAAAAAGCAAGGTACAATTCGCGTGAGGAAAGCGTCCGGAAGTAGCGTCTGGGTACCAATAAACATATTGTTTATAAACTTAGTCTTGACGTCTATTTTCGATGGTCTCAAGAAGGGTAGAGCATGAGGATTGCGTGGACCCTATCCCCCCGGGATCGCGGTTGAAGCCTCTGAATATGAAACACCGCCGAAAGTTTATCGGCAATTGCCTCTTTTGGATTAATCGGCACTACAGAGGTTGATGGCCACTGTAAGCGCTCGAAGCCATTGATAGCTATCGGCATGACATATCGTCCATTTCTCAGCCTGACTTGATGTTCAGTGACCGGCGGCGGATAAGCATCTTGAGGCGAGTTGCGAAGAAACTGGTTCTGTTCAGTTAGGCAATTGTTCAGGCACGCTCGATTTGGTAAAATTCTCCCCCAGTTGGGATAATTGCACAGCCCTGAAACAATGCTGAAAATTATCACATCATGCCTGGCCACCAAATGGGTTGGCGAAAACGATACTCATCAAGCATATCTCGGAAAGCGGGAGGTCGCATCATCTCGGGATCCACTGTGGTAGGCAACATAACCGGCAGCCCTGTTATCGCTCTCTCAGTGACAGTGTTCATAATCTTGGATTGCTCGCGGTTCCAAAGAGCTCCTTCAGACGACAATTTCGATCTCAGCGCTTCCAGTTCAGCACATCTGACCTTCGCTATACCTACACGAGCCTCGTCATCGCGTTGGGAAAGGTCGGCATTGAATCTACTACTTCCGTCAATCACTACATCAAGTGAGCACAGTCGCGGTAGTGTCACTGGATGTGATCTGTCTCTTCTCTGATTCTGGATCCGCTCCCACAGGAACGTCCAAAGCTCCGAAACAGACTCGAATGTGGGCCGACGTTGGGAGCAAATACTTTCCAGGTTGAATTCAAAATGGCCCATGGACCAGAACAAGTCCGCAATCAGTTCGATCCATTCTGTAGGCTAGACGAATTATCAATATGTTGCTCACGTCTTATAACACATCTAGACTTACCCAACCCTCGTCAAAGACAAGATCAATTCCCAAGCTGCGAAGCCTGGGGCACCATGTTGCGATAAGCATCATGGTCGAGTCCGAGAGTCCTACTGTCAGATCTTGTCCGTGATGCGCTGCATCGTGCATTTCCTCCTCGTGAAGCTTGAGCTTGAGAAGTGTCTTCCCAAGATGCCGCCACTGTGAGAGTCCCCAGTCTCTTGCAGGATTTCTATATGCGGTCACAACCAGAACTTCAAGCCTCTGACAGCTTTGAACAAATTGATTGAAAGATAGCTGGTCCGAGCTGATATTGAGCCGTAGCTCAAGTGACCTGAGCTCGTCGAACCGGGGGAGTCCTGCGAGACAACCAGCATCAGTGTGTATGGCTAAAGATTCGACTCGTGTCCATGCAATGGGAAGTTCTTCAAGGTGAATTTGGATACCATTGATCTCCAGAGATCTTAGATGGAGAGGACCAGGCAGCTTCCATAGCACTTGTAAAATAGCTATTTGATCCCCAGGTGATGTGACTGTGAGGTCCCTGATCGAAGAAGACGTCAGCAATTTGCGGAGCTCTTTATATGCTAGAAACTGCCCGTCTAGAAATGATGCGTCCAGAGCGTGAAGTTTGGGTAAGTCCTGCAGGCGTGACAGTGTTCGAGTTGCATCCTGAACAGGAGGATGACGGATGTACACGGTACATTCTGGGTGAGACGAGCGAACGATATCAACCAGCCAGGAGACTATGGGATACTGCGCATCCCAGATAAACGTATGGAGTGCAAAAAGCTTGGGTAGCGCTCGACCTAACAGAGCGAGGTCCTCTTTGCTGCCTTCCCCAGACTGGAGGCTGGCGTTTGGTGCCCAATGGATCCTGACACAACGGACTTTTCTACTCAAGTCGTCATCTTCTAGTAATCGTCTAATAAGCGCCCCGTTTGTTATTCTCCGGCTACGATTGAATATAAAATAAACAGTCTTGTAGATGAAATTCTTAGATAAATTGTAAAAGATCTTGCAAGTCAAGGCAACGTTGAGTAGGGAACCTGGTGAAATGCTGAGTAGCTGTGCCATTGTTAGCTTCGAATACAATCCATTACAACCGAAATGGGGACTTTACATTGTCGAAGACTCCCAGTAAAATGTCGAGATTCAACATGATCAACCACTTCACCCAGATGAATTATCCAGCGCTATCGTAATAGAAAGCTATTACGTATCCCAGTAAATAAATGAGTGGAGGAATCGCGCGTTCATGCACGGCGTAGACAGTGCATCAGAATAGTACTCCTTGGATTTTTTTATAAAACCTTCTGCCCAAAGATGTTCGTGCTATCGAGACAGATAAAAGCGGGACGAGGATCGGTGCTGATCCGCTGCCAAGAGCTCCTAAACTAGCGTTGTCAGAAAGCTTACGAACGCTTGGCATTGATCTCATATATATACATATCGGATCGCTGAGACCTTGAGTTGGGTTCCATCTTTCGATCTCAATGGTTTATCCTTTCCTTCAAGGAATTCTTGGTCTGAAGATCGCTTACCCATTTGGTTATGATAGAGGAAGGATAACACCAGATTCTCAATTTGTCGCAATTTGCTTGTAGTGACTGCTGTGCAGATGACATCCAATACAAAGCACGCCAATATTACCCTTGACCAATCTCCACTTATGGTCGCTTTGATGGTTCTCAGAAGCTTGCAGAACACCTCGTTGACTGAAAATGGCAGACCAATAAAACAATGATATCCGAACATGGCAGCAGTTAGATTCTTACCGAAGTGATTAGGAACATGATTGCTCACAACATTATGCTATGGCATTGCATCGAAAATCACTGATCTATGCTACCAGCCTTCGTCTCGCCCTTGCCATCATAATACATCAACTTTCGTAACAGGTATAGGACATCCTTACTGCGAGGCTTTCCATTCATCTGCATCTCCCCAGCGGTCCGCTGTGATGCCAGAGCTACCCGGATGACTGAAGCCAGCTTCGAGCTGTCGCTGATAACTGACCTCGCGAAGTCTCTCACCTTCGCGTGGCGTCAATTGGAGATAGATCTCCACGCCCACCGCATGCAGGACGAGTGCAAGCCATCCGGCAGTACCAAATGTTAGATCCAGCGCAGCAGCGACATGGCTTTTGCCGTTGAAATTTGCTGGAACCGCGATCCAGCCCTCGGTGTTTCCTGTTGCGGATGAGCATTGAGGGTAGCTTGCCTTGAATTTTTCTTGATCGTTGAACATGGAAGCGATCTGGTCGCAGGGCATGGCACGGTAGTAGCCCCCGATCGAGCTGATGATTTTTGCACTGATGATCATGATGAGGCGCAATGTGATGATGGACCCGGCGTAGAACCACGTACGCAACATCCAGGCGCGGTGCTGGTCTATCTGCAGGCGCTTGATGTTGTAGTATGCCATAAAGACGCCCAGCGTGGTGATTATGACAAGTAGGCCGACGAAGACCTGAGTTTCGATCTCGCCGCCAAAGGAATGGCGAACAATCATCAGTGCACCGATGTTGGCTAGCACAAGAAGACAAATGATCACGTAACCGTTGATTCGATGGACGATCAGAGCTTTGTAACGAATGACTGGCAAGAACTACAATGACAATCATTAAGATTGGTACAAAGCCGACGATTTGCACAGGATTGCGGACGTACCTGGAAGACCACAAGAAAACCGGCCGGCAAGATAGTAGCAAGATTAAGGGTAATGCCAATTTTTAAATATCCATGCTGTAGCCAGTACCAATCTCCAGGGGACGCTCCTGCGCGGAATTTGCCATCAACAGAGAGGTATTGCAGTCGGGCGAGAACGAAGCCGAAGAGAGCGCCAGCGAAGATGAACCCTGCACGAAAGCCATTAGTAAAGCACGACTCCACAACGAAGCAAGGATCTTCACAGAGAGCAAAGTTGTATCCCTTCTTGAATCCGATAGGATTGTAGACCTTCTGGGCGCCTCGAGCAAAGCCGCTGGGTGATTTTGAGGCACTCATACCAAAAGATTAGATTGGACAGTGGGAGTTGAGAGGGATATGTAGAGACAAGCGTTTGATGGTAGGAGATTGCGGAGCGGGTTGCAGGAATCTAATGAAGGCCGCGCAGAAGATCGAGAGACATAATATACCTACCTCTGCATCCTTCACGGACGAAGATTCCTCCGCTGAAGGATGAAGTGCTTGGGAAGCGCGCATCATTGTGCATATCCAGACTGGCAGACTTCTCCATTCACGATGTTTGCTACGCCTGATTCCTGCCACTCGGGACACAAGCCTTTCAGGAGTGAATCGACGGAAACCATACTTAGATAGGATTAACGCAGTGGCAAGGGTCTGCCGCGACAGCTAATTAGAAGCCCGATATGGTTGGCGATCGAAGGCGGCTATGCAAGCAATACCACCATCTCGCGTCTTCGAAGCGTCCGTAAGGTAACCTGACGTCAGTCTAACCGTTGTTCGCACTTTCGCATTGCGCGTTCTTGGCACGTATGACATGCCACACCTGCAATCCAAGGTGTCTTCGAGAGAAATAGATCACGCCAATTCCTGGTATTATTCCAACGACCGTCGAATCCAGAAATAAAGAATGCGCATTATTCCCCCAGTCACACTTTCCGCTTCTCGAGACGATCCTTGTCGCACAGTACGGGTTTTTTTGGGTATAGTATCCATCCGGGGCTGTTCATGACCGACAGATAGCTTCACTTGCAACAGACCCTTACCCAGTATAAGGACCATCATTTCGCGTCTGTGTTTGTGCTCCGTGCAGGATCTTGACTTGCCCGGTCGACAGCGAGGTATAATGCGCTCCACATTAAGCTCGAACGAAATTGACTATTATCGTTCTCCCCATGTCTAGAACGCAATAATAGAGCCCTGATAGAGCGAACGAAAGGCGGCGCGCCAAAGAATATGGCAACTGAAAAGAGCTCTGCAGGACAGGGGGGCTAGTGCCGGGGACGAGGGAGATTAAGGGGGCAGTGCTTGGCCGTCTACCATACTATTTAGTATGGTGACTACTTATTGCACTTTCCTCTTTCCTCCTCTTCCTTATTGCATTCGACTCTTTTGAATAATTGTCTTTTCGCATTACTACGCATTTTACTATCGTTTGTTAGACATTATCTTTTTGTATTATTGCGCATCTTATTATCGATTGCAATTGCTTTAACTTTTACTATTTATCTTATTATTATAACAATTGCTTTTTATCTCTTTATTATTTGTTTTTATATTATTAATATAATACTATCTCGCAATAGCAAGATTGTTAACAAGATTGTCTTGAATAAATTCTTAAATATTGTTAATAACAATACTTTTTGCATTGCTTATATTAAGAAGTTTGTTTCTAAAATACAACTTAATACTTGTTTTAAGTTAAAATTTAATACTTTTTTATAACAAATATTTAAAAATATTTTATATTATTGTTGTTAATTATTGTTTTTTTATCCTTTATTGTTATTGTTGTTTAAGAATTAAGAAAAAAAAATTAAGAATAATATATAGAATCTAGTTTTATACAATAAGATTATATTTTTTTATCTTAGAATTAAGATAATAACAAAAGAAATTATTGCACAAAGATAAATAATAACAATAAGAAAGATTTTTATTGCTTAAAAATTGCAATTGCAAAATCTAATAATAAATAATATATATATATTTGTTTCTATAACTTCTATTAATTTAATAATATTATTAAATATTTGTACTTATTCTATTAATATTGTATTCGAACTTAATACTTTTGTTGCTATATTTTTTAGTATTTTGTATTGTTATTTAAATAATATTTTCTATAATAGACTAGATATTAAGAATATTATAAAATTTACAATTTATCTTTTCTTTATTATTGTAGCAAATATAATTAATTCTTTTAACGCAAGAAGTTTTTCAAATTTTCTTTATACTTTTAATATATATATCTTTATTGCTTTTAACTTTATATTGTACTTAACAATAAAATAGAAGTTTTATTAAGATATTACTCTTTACTTATTGTTAATATATAATAAGTATAATAAGTTACAAAATCTTTGTCTTTATTAGATTATATTGTTAGAAATTTATAACTTGCGCTATTTAAATAAATAAGATAACTCTTTATATTAAACGTTGTTCTATCTTAAGACAAAATAAAAGTCTATTAATATTTCTAAAAAGTAATTTAATTTATCTTTGTTATTAGAGTTCTTATAAAGATTTTATTTTATTGTTAACTTTGTAAAGAATATCTTAATACTTATTTTAAGTAAATTATTAACTATTGTAAATTATATTTGTTATTAATAGACTAAATATAGCAAATACAACAATAGTATTAATTAGTAATATAAATATATATATATTTTATTAAGAAACTTATAATTCTAATTGTTATTTTAATAAAATATAACAATTAATAATCTTATTATTTTTCTTGTTTTCTAATATATTAAGTTTTCTAATCTTTGTATCGAAGAACTTTTTATATAATTTAATATTATTAAATAAATTTAATTTGTTATTAATTAAATCTCTATTAATAAAGAAATAATATAAATATCTTAAAAAATATCTTAATAAATATTTTGTATTTATTCTTTTAGATATAGTTACGCAAAATACTAAAATTAATTATATTAACTTGTAGATTTTTCGTATAAATACAAATTATATCTTAGTAAATAAAATTTCTAATATATTTATTATTAATATTAACAAATAATTGTAAATAAATTGTTTAATTGTATTATCTATTTTATTACTTAATTTATATATATATTTATTATTAGAACTTGTATTAAAATACAATAATAATTAAAGATATATTTATAATCTTTTCTTCTCTAAAAATATCTTTATTAATAATAATATTTTTTGCAATTAAGAAGCTCTTAAGTATATTGCAATTAATAATATTCTTATTGTTCTAATTTTATAAAAATAAGAAACAATATTTTTTGAAGAGAATCTTGCTAATTTTTTTAAACATATATTGATAATAATATTTAATTAATAATTATTAGATTTTTAGTAAAATCTTATTTTCTATATAGAAAACTTTCTTCTCTTTAAATTACAAATTATCTTGTTTTTTTTAATCTATTTGCAAAAACTTAATATTAAATGCTAATATAATTGTTCGAATAACAAATTCTTTTGTACTATTTAAATAATTTCTTTATTATCTTGCAACATTTTATTAATATTTCTTTTTGTTAAAAAGAATAAAATTTGTTTTATAATTTATTAGATTTGCAAAACAATAAAAAGAAAAGATAATTAAGTTAATAAATAAAGTTTTTAGATATTAAACTTAATAGTAAAATAATAAAGATATATTTGTTCTTTGCAAAATTGCAACAAGTTTATTATCTTATTATTATAATATTAAAGACAAGATTTTTTTCTTAATAGAATCTAGAGATTTTAATCGATTTTCTATTCTTTTGTATTAAGATTATTGTGTCTAGATATATTTTTCTAAGTATTTTATATATTTCTTTAACAAAATTTATGCAATATTATTGTATTATTATCTTTATAATAAAAAATATAGTTTAATAATATTACTTTTTGTTGCATTAAAATAATATTAAGATTTTGCAATTTTCGATCTCTTAATTAATCTCTTATATATAGATAAATATATCTAGTTTTTAAAGAATAAATAATCATTAAATATTTAATAAGATAAGCAAACTTATTAACGTCTTTAGTAAACAATATTTTACTTGCGTTAAGAATAAAGCTCTTTATATTAATATATATAAAATAAGAGCAATTCTTTATATTTTTTGTCTTTAATTATCTTGACTTTGCAACAATAGAATTATTATTTACAACAATAATATTATGTTACACTAGTACTTTCGTAAGAAATATTAGAGAGAATTTATGTTATTAAAGAAATTTGTAGACGTCTTTAAACAATGTAAGCAATTATTTAATAATAAGAATTTTGTAACTTAGTAATTATAATAATAAGTTTAAACTTAAGATAAATTAAATACAATTTATAAAAAAGTCGCATTTTTAGTTTTCTATATATTAAGAAAATATAGATTGTTCGTCTTGTTCGTTCGTTAAGCATAACGAGCATAATTGTTCGCGATATTCGCTCATCAAACATGTTAAACATTATGTTCAAGATGTTCGTTTCTTAAATACGTTAAACATAATAATAGATGCGCTCATAACGTATAGAATTTAAATTATTAATACAACTTAAGTAAGCTCGTAACACTATTCTTTTTCTTTAGAGTTTTCGTTCTAAAAATTCAATGCTTCTCTATCATGTCTTTAAGAAAAATTAATACTAAAAATTCTTTTTTTCGTAAGAAAGATTTTTTTGACGCTTTAGATTCTTTGTGTTTAGCGATGCGTTCTTGTCGCAATTGTGCGATATTTAATAAAACTTATTGTGTAAACAGTAATTTCGAAAAGTGTATAAAATGTGTGCGATTAAGTCGTAATTGTGATTTGACAATTTTGTTTACTTCGATAAAATAAATTTACGAGAAAAGATTGCGCTTAAAGAAAGAAATGCGCGAAGCGCATACTAAGCTAAGTCGTTTAAAAAAACAACTAAATTCTTTAGAAAATAAAGAGAAAGAAATGATTGTAACGAAGTAAAAAAACATTAATAATCTAAAGATAAATAAAACGTTTTTTGCTAAGTTTATTATAAAGACTTTCGAGTTGTTATTTAATGTGTCGTTCGAGCAATTTTAACTTTCGATCGAATAAAATTAAGCTATCGTCTTTTTGTCTAATTTTGATAAAACTTTCTTAAAAGATTTTAACAACAATTAAGATTTTTCTTTAATTCTTATGTATTTTTTAATGTAAAATATTCTTTTTACTTGATAAAATATTTTTGATCTTTCTATTGTAAAATTTTTTTAACTTTATATTATTTTTTCTTTTGTAAATAAAAATAAAATGTATTCTATAAAAACGTAATTGAATTCATTAATTCTAACAATAAAATATAAAATACTAGAAATACTTTAACGTCTTTAAGCAAATCGAGTTTGTAATTAATTAATTTCTTTGTCTTCTTAATAAAAAACGATTCGACTTTAACATTATTTAATTTCTTATTTAATTTTCTTGTTTTAAGATTTTTTGTAAAAAGATTTATTTTATTTTTTTCTTTAGTTAAGATGTCGTTTTTCGTTTGTTGTTCTAATACTTAATCGATCTTTTTTGCATTTTTAAGATGTTGTTATATATCTTCTTAAGTGTTGCTATTCTCTTAATAATCAATTAAGCTAATAGATGCTTTTGCTCTTTCTTGAAAAGATTAAATTCTTTGTTATAATTGGCGAAAAATGAAGTTATTTTAGTAATATTCGAAATCTTTGCATTTAATGCTAATTAAGTTATAAATAAAAGTAATATTTAATTATTGTAAATATTGTTGACGTAATGTCTTAGATATTGCTCTAGACTTTAGTTCGTTCGTTCTATTTAATCATTCATAATCGAATAATAGGCAATGAACATTCTAAGTCTTGTTTCTAACATTAGTAGAAACGTCTTTCAATAATTAGATGTGAAGAGTTTGTCTCTATTACTAATTAGTTCTTTGAATATATTATAATATTATATAAGTTAATTTAATACAATGTATTCTAGTTATTCTATTATGAACTTCTTTTTGCATGCAATAATATATAAATATTTAATAAGTTTATTAATTATTATTAATATCGAATTATATTTGTCTTTAATTGCTAGATTTGTCAACTTAAGTAACTTAATAATAAAGTTTATTATAACTTCGTTTTATAACGATTTAGATAATTTCTAATATTAAATCTTGTTATAGTTCGCATATGTATTATGTTTGTTTTGCTAACAATTAAGATATCGTTTAATGTATGTTTTAACAACTTGTCTTATCTAAGAAAACTAACAATGTTAGCATAAAAGTTGAAGAATTTTAATTACTTTCAAATGCTCTTGCAATAATTCATCATAATGCTCTTTTATATATTTGTCGATTTTGTTAATAGATATTTGAAGTTTTTCTTTCTTTATTAAAAACTCTTCTTTGTTATCTTTAAGTATTTGTAAAATAGCATTTAGCTCGTATTTATTTATTAATAATGATTCGTTTTTGTTAATCTTAAGTATATTGTAATTAAACGATTTATTCGTTTTTATATAATTATTTCTTTTATTAAGTGCGTTTGCTTTGTTATTATCTTTGTTTAATGTATGTTATATTTTAAATTTATATTGTTCAAGTCGTTCTAATTATCGCATTTGTCTTTTGTTAAGCTATTTAATAATAGTAAAGTATAGAAGATTTTTATAATTTGTAAGAATCGTAAGTTCTAATAATTTTTTAATGTATATTCTTTATAATTCTAAAAAAACTACAATAGCAAGTAGTTTTTTGTCATAAATATTATAATTTTGTTTAATTAACGAAAATTTTCTTAAAAGATATATTATTAGATGTTATATATCTTTATGCTTTTAATTGAAATATACATCAATAATTAAATTTAATGCGTTAATTTTAATTTTGTTTAACAATTGTGAATTGTACATTCTTAGTATTAATTTTTTTAAACATTTTAGTTTAAAATTTTAAAGTAATTTTTCTTTTATTAATTCTTATATCTATGACGTCTTTTTTTTCGTAAAATTTGTTAATAATATTGCATTAACGAAGTAGTTTTTAATGAATTTCTTGTTATAGTTTATAAAATCTAGAAAGAATTAAACTTTCTTAATATTAGTAAATAATTTTTATTTTTTAATTGCTCGTAGTTTTTTAAGATTTATGCGTATTTCATGTTGTTTAACGACGAATTCAAGAAAGTTAATTTCTTTTTAATGAAATTCGCATTTCTTTAATTTAAAATATAAATTTCTTTAATTTAGACATTCTAATACTTTAAAAACATAATTTATATATTCTTTCAAAATATTTAAGTAAATTATAACAAATTGATTCAAATATTATCGTAGTACATTATTAATTATTTTTTGACACATTGCTAAAGCGTTCGTAAATTCGAACGACATTATTATATATTTATATAATTTATATTGTATGCGAAAAACTATCTTTTATTTCTTTTCTATTTCTTTTCTAATCTAATTGTACGCTTCTTGTAAGTTTAATTTAATAAAATACTTTGCTTCGAATAATCGATTTTAAAGCTTATTAATGTTAAATAATAAATATTGATTTTTTATCGTAATATTGTTTAACTTTTAATAATTAATATATAAATGAAGAATTTTATTCTTTTTAAGTACAAAGAGAATTAAGTATTTTATCTATGATTAAAATTTTTTAATAATTTTTTTTTTTCCGTTTTTTGCTAGATATTCGCGAAGTGCTTTTAGCTTTTTTTCGAATAAAGTATATATAAGTTTAAACGTAAGTTACTTGTTTAATTCAAGTTTAATTTCGTAATTTTACAATTAATGTTTAGATAAAATCTTAGTTGTTTTTTTTTTAAAATAAATATTCTTAATTGTTGTATATTTGTAATACGTATCTTAGCAATTTTTTTATTATATTAAATATTTTAGAACTCTTAGAAGATTTGTAGTTTTTTTTATTTACTTTAACTTTGTAATTTAATTAATTTTTATTAATGCTTGTTAAGTCGAACTTTATTAAACTGTTTTTTTGCAAAAATGTAAATTCACTACTTGCGATCAAGTTTCGACTTAATTTTTTATCTATTATTAAACGTTATTGATGCGCAAATTTAATGTGAATTGCGTAATCACATTGTACAAATCTAAGTATTTGTGTATTTTAATTAATTTCTAGATCATGTTATTTTAATTAAGGCATTTCTAGAACGATATTATAAGTAATTATTTTTACTATATTAAAGATTAGTTTCTCGTAATGTTGCTAAATAACTATTGATAATAATTTTGTTTCTTTGTTTACTTTTTTATTTTTTGCGAATAACGAGTTTTTATCTACAATTATTAGATTGTAAGCGTTAGACTTCTTTTAAATAAAATACTTTTTCCTCTTTATAAAAGCTTTAATTATAAAATTATTTATTGCATTAAAATTAATCATTGCTATAAGTTAATAATCGTTAATCTTAATTAATGTAATAAAACATTATATGTACGCTATTAAGTTTAGTTGCTATTGTTAAGCTAACATATTGTATTTCTTCGATATGCTTTTTATTAAAAAATTTAAACTTTTTCTTGCTTCTATGTTGTAATTTTTGTCTTAAACGTTTATTTATGCTAAGCTTTCTTTTGTTGCTAGATTGTTAACTTTGACTTTTTAGAAAATTAATTAATTTTATTCTTTTCTTTTAAATGAGTTTAGCATAAGTCGTTGTAACAAGTTATTTAATTAAGATTTACATATATTGTAAAATCTAATTGTTTTATAATAATGCTAAATATATTCTTTTTTGTAATAACATTATTTTTTAACTTCTTTTCGCATTCGTTTATAATCTTTAATAAATTAATTAAAGTTTCGAAATAATTCGTAATGTTTTTTATGCATTCGTAAAAGTTCTTTTAATTGTACTTTTTATTCGAGTCGATAATTAAATTATAAGACTTAATTATTTTTTAAAGTATTTAATTAATTTTCTACGTAAATGCGAATGTCTTGTTTAATGATGTTTTATCTAGAACTTTTTATAACTAATTTAAGTTCTTTACTAGATAATAATTGTCGTTCGATCTAGTCTTAGAAATGTTTGTCTTTGTGTTAATTTACTTTTTAATGTTGTTTTAGCTATTAAATATCTCTCTTAACATAACATTAATTTGTCGACAATTTATTAAATTTTGTGATCAATAATCTCTTGCGAAGTGACTTAATTTGTCACATAAATAGCACGTTTTCTAAAATTTGTTATTTTGCTTTTCTTTAAAATTCTTTTTTTTGCGTCGTTAAATAAAATAAAATTTTATAAATACAAGCTTACAATAATCTAAATTACTATATTTTTAATTAGAACAAAATTCTTTTTAATAATATTTGATCGTTAATTCAAAGAAGATTCTTGCTTTTTTGTAAAACTAATTATATTGTTTTTTCATAATTCTTTTATACAATTTGTCGTCGAAATCGATAACTACTTCGATAAGATCAAATATATCGTTAATGAATTTACTATCGCACATAATTTTGTTCTTAAAATTGTTTTTAAAAATTTGTCGAAACATTGTTATAAGTGCGACATCGTTTTACTTAATAAAATTAACATATTTTTAAAATCTTACTACGTAGTTTGTTGCAAAAATTCGTTAAATTAAATGTTAAATTATTCTTTTTGCAATTTGTTTTTCGTTTAATGTTTTAAAGATTCTTCGAAGCTCTTTTTTAAAATTGTCGAAATTCGTAAACATTGCACAAGAATTTTCGTCATAATATTCTAGATATTTGCGTAAGTTTAATTTGAGTTAATGCTAAGCTCTTTTTTTAAGAAATGTGAATGCAAAAATTGTCTTTTTGTTCGTTAAAACAAGATAAAAGATAAAATAAATATTTACTTGCATAAGTTAATTCTTTAAGTCGATTTAATCTTTATAATAAACGTTAGATTTATTAATTCTTATTTTGTCGTCTTTATTAATAAAGAGTTAACGTAATATTGTTAAGCTAATGTTTAAAATAAAAACGCGTTAATCTAATATAAACATTCTTAGAATGTTCAAAGTATTACGCTAGTACTTTCGTAAAAAATATTAAAAAAAATTTATGTTATTAAAAAGATTTGTAAACGTCTTTAAACAATGTAAGCAATTATTTAATAATAAGAATTTTGTAACTTAATAATCGTAATAATAAGTTTAAACTTAAGATAAATTAAATACGATTTATAAGAGAGTCGCGTTTCTAATTTTCTATATATTAAAAAAATATAAATTGTTTGTCTTGCTCGTTCGTTAAGCATAACAAACATAATTACTCGCAATGTTCGTTTATTAAATATATTAAACATTATGTTTAAGATGTTCGTTTCTTAAATACGTCGAACATAATAATAAATGCATTTATAATATATAGAATTTAAATCACTAACATAACTTAGATAAGCTTGTAATATATTATTATTATTGTAAATTTTAATAAAGAATTTATTTACAATAATCTTATAAATTTCTTGCAAGATATTGTTTAACGTAATTGATAAATTAAATTTTAATTCGAACAAACTAATTTGTTTAACTTTAATTCTAGAATTAAGCAAAAGTTTTAACTTAATTAAATAAATCAAGCATATAAGATATGTCGAACGCTTAATTTAATTTATTTAATTATAAATATTATATAATGTACTAATTCGATTAAGCTAATGTTAAATTTACATTAATTGTATATAATTAATATAAATTCTACATTAACGAAATCAAATTAACGCATAAATAAAATAAGATAAGATAAAATAAACAAATATTAACGCGACAAAATTAACTTAAGTTCTTAATATAAACTTGACAAAACTTAATTTTAGAATTAAATTTATATCTTAATTCTAATTTAATTCTACAAGATTTAAGAGAATAAATTAAATTAAGAAAAAAAGTATTTGATTCAATTTAATAATTATATTAATATTGTTATACTTCTTGCTTTTAGCAATATATTAATAGAGACAATTTAAATTAATTTTAAGTTAAATAATTTAAATAATTTGCTTTTATATAATAAATATAAGATTATTATTAACAAGTATTTATAATTAGTATATTTTATTGTTTAAATTTTTACAATCTTTTTAAGTTTTAGTATGCAAAGATATTTTTAAATTAAAATATACTTTTTTTTCTATAATAGAAGTTTGCTACTATAATAAGAAATTTCTATTTAATAATCTTTAAAAGTTATATATAATATTATTGTTTTTATCTTAATTGAAATACTTTGTTTATTATTATTTAAAATATTATTAGTTAAATTGCTTATTTAAGTTTTAATTATATTAAAATAAAGATTATTAAAAATTATATTTGCAATCTTTGCTCTATTTATATTAATAGAAACTATTATTAATAATTTAAAGAAGCAATTTCTATAATATAATAACTTTATTAAGTTAATATTAATTTAAGAGAATCTCGTAATATCTTGTGCTAGTTTATTAGAATAATTTAAATAATTTATTAGAATTTAGATTGTTTTATAATTTAGCTAAAATTTTTAATCTAATTAAATTAATATTATATATAGAATTAATATTCAAAAACAAAAAAGATTTAAGAAAAAATTGTTTTTAAATATTAATTCTATACGTAATACTAATTTAATTAGACTAAATTTTTTAGCTAAATTATAAAACAATCTAAATTTTAATAAATTAATTAAATTATTCTAATAAATTAACGCAAGATATTACGAGATTCTCTTAAGTTAATATTAACTTAATAAAGTTATTATATTATAGAAATTACTTTCTCGAATTATTAATAATTTTAATCATATAATCTTTAATAACTCTTTTTTTCTTTATATTATACGCAATATTAAATATTATTAAAATAATAATATTTCTTGTAAATACAAAGTTATTATACAAAATATCTTATTATATATTTTGTCTATATTTAATATATTTATATAATTAAATATTACTTTGTATATTATCTTTTATCTTATCTTTATAGATTTTCTATAAGTAAGTAAATTTATATAAGAAATATAGAATTTAAATAATGCAAAGTTTGTTAATTTATTTATTATTAAGCTATCTATTAAACTTTTAACAAATAAACTTAAATTAAATATTTTTATCTTTAAAATAAATTCTTTTTGCAAAGATATTATTCTTAAAATTATTATTGTTAATATTATTAAATGTACAATTATTTTCTTAGAAGAAATACTTCTTATAACTTTTAATTGTCTTAATAATTTTTTTCCAATATTAATAAAAATATCTTTAATAAAAAAAGAATTATTAATAATCTTTTGTTAAAATTTTTGTTAAATAGATTATAATAATAATTATATTAGTTATTTCTTTTATTGTAATACAATTATTAAAATATGCAATTTTAATATATTAAAAATAATAATAATATTTTTAAATTATTAAAAGTTTAATATTTATCTTTATTATATTAAAATTAATCTTAACTTAATTTTATAAACGTTGCATTATTACTAAAGTTTAGATTAATTATTAATTTAATTTTAATTATTTTAAAATTAAATTAAATCGAATTAAGTTAATTTTCGATTTAAAGATTAAAATCGAATTAAATTATTAAGAATATTAAGAATATTAAAAATAATATAAATTTAATTTAAATTTAGATTTTTTTAATTGTTTTCTAGATAATATATAATAGTAATGCATAATATAAAAACAATATAATCTAATATTAATTAACTTAAATAAATAAATTATTTCTATTAAATTATTAATTAATTGTTACTAAAAATAATAAAATTTACTAAAAATAATAGTCTTGACAATTTAATTTAATTTTTCGATTTAATTTTCGATTTTAAGTTTAAAATCGAATTAAATTGTTAATTTTAATTTTAGAAATTAAATTATTAAGATTTTTAATTTAATTCGAATTAAATCATTAAAATTCGATTTAATTTCTTGAATTAAACTTGATTTCTTAAATCGATGCGATTAGTCTACTAAAGTTACTAGTTTTTATTATCTTTATTTTAATAATATTATCTTAAAACTTAAAAAAAGTTAATTAATTTCGAAGCAATTTTAATAATTTTATTAATAATTTTATATTATTGACAATCTCTTTTATAAGTATTTAAATAACAATAAAATTCTTTTTAAAATAATTTTTACTTAAATACTTTATATATAGAAAATAATATATTTATCTTTTTTTTTGTTTATTTTAAGTCTTAAAAGCAATAGCAAAGTTCTACAAAACAAAAGAACTAATATTAAGAATAAAAGAAATTAAAAGAATAATACTTAATTGTTTGTTATACTATTTAGTATAATAATTATCTATTGCACTTTTCTTTTTTCTTTTCTTTCTTATTGTATTTAACTCTTTTAATTTGTTCTTTTACTTCTTTTACTTTTGTTATCTAGATAGAAGAAAGTTAGTTAACTTCGAAGAAGTCTTGATAATTTTATCGATAATCTTATATTATTGGCGATCTCTTTCGTACGCATTTAGATAGCGATAAGATGCTTTTCGAGATAATTGATGCCCAAATATCTTATATATAGAAAATAACATCTTTGTCTTCTTTTTTCTATTTGTTTCGAGTTCCGAAAGCAATAGTCGTGCTAGTTGCAAGAAAAGACGTCGAAATTCATTAACTATGTGATTTGACTTTCCTATGAACGAAGTTGAGCTTGGGCTTGAAGGCTCATAGAGAGCTGATGTCGCTGACGCCAAGACTAGAATCATTGAGAATTGGATTGAAAAGGATTGGGGTTTCTCGTTGACAAATCGGCTATTTGTTGGTTGCTTCGCTGACCTTACGGTACTTAGAGCTACCCAGCTGACAGAAAAAACAAAGCTCAGCCTTTTGACAAGCATTTCGATAACATTCAACCAGTCTCAAACAACTTTCTCGAAACGGCATTGAAAACATGATCGGTCCTTTCGCTTGAGAATGGCCATGATAGCTTGCTTAGACATCCCATACTGCCAGACGGCTCGAGGAGGAATGTCTCGAGCCCTTGAGCTTTGACAGTCTGCATTTGTCGCTTGATCAAGCTATATTGACCTCGCTAGCTGTTCGGAATTAATGCTTCTGCTTCGGCATATGGAGAATCAGGTCCGAAGACTTCTAGATCTTGGTTGATATCGTGATGGTATCATCCCAACTCGTCGAATACCTATAACGTGCTGGGATCGGTATCCCTCCAAGCATAGCGCAGGCGTGAGTAGGCAGACCGATTTTCATCCATAAACGCAGTCGTCAAACAATTCGATGGGTGTGCCAGGTGTAGGTAACAAACAGCAGGCAAAATTGAGAGAATAGGTGGAATTGAAGCCTTGGCGTCAAGACACGCTAGTGCTCCGGCTCTCGGATCATATTTCAGATAATTTTGCATGGTCCAACGCCTTCATACTTTACAGCGAGGCTGAGTCTCTTAGCCAAAGCACGCTTTCCGATTCTCAAAGTCCATGGCGAGATCTATTGGCCAATCGCGGGTTAATAACTAAGCTCGTCCCTCACCGCCTCGTCATTACTGGTGCTTCCACGGTTCAGCCTCTCAATGGCACAGCAGTCGAAAGATCAAAATACATGCATCCTGATCCTGCTCCTGATCCTGATCCTGAATCCACTTGAGTTTTAACAATCTCAGCTGGCGTGCGTGCATGGTTGATATGTCTACATCGAGAGTATGTAAACAGTGGGTCTGCTCTTCCCCCTGCTCACTTCCTCGTCTGCGTGTTCCGTGGCTCTTCCCATAACCAGCACGGCGAACCCAAGGTCGTAATTGCCTCTCTTTTCGAGTCTGTCCGAAAGACCACGACTATCATTTTTCTCTTCCCTTCTTGCCTAGCATCTCTTGTGCTCCTTTCGAGCTTGACTGTTGCTCAACAGGGCAACGGCTCAAATCCCACCACCGTCTCCCTCTAGCTGCCCTGGCTACTCCAAGGTCTCAACGAAAATCTCCAGGCCTCCGTCATCAACGCCGTACGTCCCCAATTCCCAGCCTCATTCCCACAAGCCTACTTAACCCCCCTTCAGCAATCAAACGCAACAACTTACCTGCTCTCCTGCCCCACCTCCACCAAACCCTCCTCACGAAACGCAACAGCCATCTGCGCCCTCGGCGAACCTGAGACCGTCACTGCCAATCCCACCACAGTCCTCGTGAGCGCCTCCACATCCGGCACCTCGTTCGATTACGGGTGTCAGTATGCCGGCACAACCAAGCTAGCGACTTACATGTATGGGATCTCCGCTGCCAGTTACGTTTCGGCGGGCAAGACCGGTCCTTTTAGGGTCGAGGGTGAAAGCTCATATCCCACGAACTCTATCACGTTCCAGCCGGTAACCGTGACGGCGGGAAATTTGACGCCAGGGGCGCCTACGGCGACTTCGTCGGGGACAACCGCGCCTACATCTAAGCCAACGAATGGTGGAATCGCTTTTGGGTTCGCGGGTCAAGGATGATGGGGCGCTGTTGGAGCAGGGTTTGTAGGGCTTGCCATGGGGGCGATGTGAAAGATGGACTGGGTGTAGATTTAGCTGGATCTCGGTGCTTTGGCCTGTTGCAAGCTGTGTCTTCCACGTACAGAGATGTTTCCGTCGCGTCGTCTAGACTCTGACCAATATTGTAGCCAGGATCAACTAGCAAGTCTGCATGCTCAGCAACGAGCACTGATGACCTGATCAAAAATATCTTGAGTTTCCAAGCGGTGAGCTGGAGATGCTGCGCAGAACCAAATACCGGAGAAGGCATGACAGGGTGGATCGCGAACTGCGATGTCGATCAGATCAGATTACATTCTCAGATTCGGTAGTAAACAAAGCTTGGGAAGGACATAGGAATAAAACTTGGTCGTATGAAGTCCTGCAAATGGCAATGTATCGGGTGCTGTATTCTGTGCATGTTCTCCTACTGGAGATGCTCGGGCACGAGAACAATGTTAGATATTGTCGGCAGACGTACCCCGACTGGTAGCACAATCTCAAAGTAAGAACTTAAACTCTCCATAGATTGCCATCGTAGGTCATCGGGGCTGTGGACGGAAAATTGCAACCATAAATATAAGCTGGACCAACTTAAGACGCTTCATTGACCCCATTTAAGTCTCAAAATGCATATGATTGCCGACTCGCTGCGCGTAATTGTCAGCGTCGGTGTTGGCAACCCCGTCTGAATACTGTCACACACGGAATCGCCCTTCTCTTCGCTACTATCTCTCTGGGGAACATACTCTTCCGTCCCCGATGCACTACTCCTCTGAAGCATCGCGCAGCCGCACTTCTGCGCCAACAGCATTACCTCCGCATGATTTTCGGTCCAGTCGCCCAAGCGTAATTCGCAGCTTTGAAAATTGCGTACATTGTTCTCCAAGGGCTCAAGGAGGTAACGGATGTCTCTTGAATCCTGCAATGGCCCTAGGGAGCTAAAGGACCATTTGAAGTTGTGGTGTCAGTGTTCACTGATTCCATGATCGGGCTCAGGAGCGTCGTCAACCTCTAAGAGAAGCTTCGCGAACAAGGGATGGCGGCGTGTGATGTGCTTCTGGAGACGGCATAGGGCCCGTATATTTCCACACATTGGCTGCCAAGGGTTTCCGGGTGCAATCGTGCCAATAAGCCAGCTAGGACCCACGACTGGAGATATGGTGGTCTGAACTCAAACTCTTAGCTGCTCGATAGGATGGAAGGGAAAGGAGATCGAAAAGCCGGAACGAGGGTTCGAAGAGGGCAGCATCAATCTGATGTTCGTTGCATTCATCGGAGTTGCAGTAGGGTCGGCCGAGAAACCATAAACCTTCCCACTTTATGAATATCGTCCACGTCCTGAAGCAGAAAGCATCAAGGATCTTCCAATGTACCTGCGGGTTGACGAGGATAATGGCCGAGTAGCCCTTGAGGGTACGGTAGAAGCGTGATTTCTGGCAGCTCGGTGGACTGATGGCTGGCTGCTGATTTAAAGCATCCAAGTCCGACAAACCATAGTCGTAGATTTGCTGTCGTATCTCGAATGGCAGCAACAAGAACGATGGCAACAACGTTACGGCAATCTTGATATGACGAACCGCCCTTCAATTGGTGATCCGATTTCAACCCTTTAAGACTCAGAAAACGTTTGATACCAGAATGGAAATTTTCATACACTCACAGAAGCCGACCTCACAAGCGCACATCATTTTCTGGATAAGCACATCGTTTAAGGAAAGAATAAATAAATTCATCCGGAGTGAGCGATACGCCATCAATGCCACTTCCGATTATGTCACTTGGTCGTGGTGTCGCTTCGTGATTGGAAGTAAAAACCATAAGCTTGGGCTTCCCTTGGTGCATTATATTCGCTTTGATTTCTGCTATGTTAACCCCCCGGATCTGATGCTGTGTGCTTGCATTAGTTGGTCAACAGAGCTGAATTTTAACCCCCTCGACATATATATTGTGTGCGTGCCAAAGGGCGTAGGAATTCGACAAAGAAGCCCTGAAGCATGATGCATCATTCGGGGTTGTATAAGCAGGATAGAGATCTGCTTTTGCATGGTCGTCTAAGAGTGACATAGCTCTTCATTTCACCTACTCCGAATATTCTGGCGGACTCGTGATGAATAGTAGATTGATAAACAAAACCTGAAAAACTCACGCAACCTTCGTGATAAGTTTTCCTTGGTTACCACCCTCAAACAAACGCATCCAGACATTCGGCACCTTTTCCCAGCTCGATTCGACCACTGTCTCGTTCTCATCACCTACCTTAACTTTGCCATTGCTGATGGCTTCGCGTAACACCCCTAACGCTTCTTTGACCTTCTTACCACCTTCCATGGCTAAGAAGTCAAATATAATGAACCCTCTGATTTCAAGCCTCATGCTTATGACTTCAGAGTAATTCTTCAAGGCCGTCGGGCTCGATGTGTTGTAATTGGAAACGGCACCACAGGCTGCAATACGACCGTGACGCTTCATGCGAGTCAGACAAAGATCCAAAACCTCACCACCAACGTTGTCGAAGTACACAGATGCGTACTCTGGCGTTGCCGTGATCAAGGCGTCTTTGAACTTCTTCGGCGAGTCCTTGTAGTCAACGCAGACATCGGCACCCAGACTCTCTACCCAACTACATTTCGCCGATCCTCCTGCAATTCCAATAACACGCTTGCAGCCAACGATATGCTTAGCGATTTGGACCACCATGCTGCCAGTAGCTCCAGCAGCGCCGGAGATAATCACTATATCTTCAGGTGCACATTGAGCTATGTCGATCAGGCCGTAGTAGGCAGTCAAGCCTGTAAAACCTAGGGCACCTAGAAAATGTGTATCGCTCAGTCCTGGAATCGACTGTATTGGTTGAACATCTTTGGCATCGCAGACGGCATACTTGCTCCATCCGGTGTTGGCTGCGACTTTGTCGCCTTCTTTGAAGGAGGTGGAGGTGGATGATAGGACAGAGGCGATGGAGCGGGCGCGCATAGGCGTATTGAGGGGGACAGGTGGGACGTATAACCGGTCGGGATTTACATGTGCGGATATCCAGCCGCGCTGTGCGGGGTCATTGGACATGTATAGAGTCCGTACGAGAACCTGATCTGCTTCGAGAGTGGGTAGAGGCTTTGTTTCCAATTTGAAGGTAGGATTAGAGCCAGAGAGGACGGGGAGGTCGGTGGGCTTGTTCGCGAGGAGCCATTGAAGAGTCTTCGTAGGAAGCGTCATCGCTCCAATAATCCAGCTGGTAATTTTGCGGAATAGTAAGGAAATCAGTAATACAGAACGAAATTTCGTACAAAAATCGAAGGGCTTAAAGAAGATGATCAAGTGCGGTGGTACGGAGTACTAGAACTGACGTAATCGCCCTACTCTACCTCGGACCTCGGCACTTCTTTGGACGGCTTGGCAGGGGTAACTTGGATACTCCAGTCTTTACGCTCTTGAAAGCACAATCTTCTTTAAGAGGAAAAGAATTCACCATTTCAACATGGAGCTTCCAATTATTCGATTGAAGGTTCAGGCGTGTAGGGCATCGACTACGACCACACCAGGGCAACATGACTTCGTGGAACGACATAGGATATTGCGCCAGAAGGTCACTTCTGTCAGCCGATGCAGTGACTGGATGCTTCCCAGGCTCATGGTTTTCATGCTTGCAACGCAGAATGGTCTCGAGACCGGTCCCTCATGATTTGAGCGGGCAATGCGCCTATGGCTAGTAGGGAGCCGCATATGCAATGCAGTCAAAGTTCTGCCGCTTCGCGGTTGCTGTTGCATGTCTTAAGGTCAGCGAGAGTCGCGATTTCATGCGCATGCATAGATGTTCGAGACATTCTTTCTTTTAAAACGCATTGGCTGTGTCTTGGTATGAGCTTAAAATATGGTGTCTTTCAGTCATTTGTGCCTTCTCTTTGGGAGTTCTGTGCTCCCATCAGGAGTTTCTGCCATTCCTTCGCAGCCAGGGCCAAGTCCGCAGAGTGTGACATCGAATGTAGATCTTTGACAACAAAAGAATGAAGAATCTGGCTTTGCCCATCGGGCTTTCGAATCAACTCAATCTTTCAATTTCACCCGAATTTCCTGCTTCTACAAATCTTTCAGCGTCTTCTCTGGCGACGCAGAGTGTACACTGCAGTGGTACAAAGTATCGGAGTGATCTGCGAGTAGACAGTTGCTTGAATGCTCTTAACCAGATTCCTCGAGATCCGCGAGAAATTCGCTTCTCCCAACGTGGGTTTGGGCATTATGAGGTCGCCCTGCCCTCGAGATGGATTAGTTGTAAGTGCACATGCTGCTTCGGCTCTCCTGTGCGCTGCATACATCGGGCTCGGTCGATAGGATGCTAGTCGATGGTCTGTGCATCATTGAGCCTGTGCTCAAAGACAACGTTCGGGTTGCAGTCGCTAGCTACGAAGACGCATTCGTCGCAGCTCAAAGTCTATACCGGGAGTGCGTGGCTACCAGGTCTGTGGGTGGCATGGCTGGGGACATAGGTAGGAATGAGTGATCAATCTCTTTATATATCCATCGTTTCTACTGATGGGAGCGTGAATCGCAGGTTTTTTTTAAGGATCTAGGTCTTGTTATGACCTCGTATGACCCAAAAGTGCAATGTATTCGGGTACCAGCCCCACCCGCAGAGAACTGCAAAAGAATAGTAGAACACATGTTGTATGCTGCCGTACCGCAACAATTTGGAAATGCTGGCGACAGACATGTTCGAGCGGACGTCATGCTACCGAAAACTCTACTAGAATGTTAGTACTGCAGGGCAGTAGCAAAAAAATACTGTTGAGTACTTTGGCTGATGATTACTCACTGCAGCTGGCCGCAGATGCTTGTTTACCATCGAGACGATCGGACCGACAGACAAGTCTTCCTGTTTTGAGATGTGGGAAGGCGTTCAAGCTCTGTATGGGATGTGTGCAAGGTCTGGAATGACGGCAGAGCTTTTGGGCGAGGTATCTCCGGTTCTTGATCATGATACCTTTGAAAGAGCGCTGAAACTACTGGTAGGAAGCCATGGATCTATCACTATTGCCATGGCAGAGGAACAGCCACAGCCAGCTGCCGGGCCTCCTGGCACAACGGCGTAAATGTTAGGTGTTGGTCTGAAGTCCGCGTGGTAGGTACTGCAATTCGACAGGGCTGCCTTTAGAAATTTAAGCGTACTGCTTTTCCGGTTCGTTCCTGTAAGGAAGCCACGGAAGACCTTGCAATATGTGCTACAACAAGGACGTCTTCCACGGCGAGAGATTATGTTATCCCCAACAGGAGGCGTTATGAGCGGCGGCGCAGTGTCCGCTCGGTCGGTCTGGTGCTTTCATTATACCGAATATGGTCTCGTAAGCGTTTCGCTGTTGGCTTGGCAATCCCCTTGTTGTCTCCCCTTGAAATTTTGCCACGGTGTACGTAGAACCTGGTTGAGTATGTGGTGTGCACCACCAACACTTGTGTACAGTCTACGATATGGAGCTTTAGGTAGCTATTCACCTTCCAAATTCTGATTCTACTTACCAGCTATGTCTTTCGAAGGACGACAACAATGCTGACACTTCAGGTACCGCGTCATTTTAACTCCCACAGAACAGGGCCCTTTTGATCTTTCCACATCAATCTATGACTGAGGGCTTTTGGGAGGCGCGAATGTCGTGTAAGAACCGCATTACGATTGTTCGCCGCAATGAAGCTTATTCATGTTTCTATTGGAACTCACATATACATCCTGGAATGGTAGACCTCAACATCCCTAGGCATCAGTGCCAGAGCCACAGTCTCAGCTGGGGGTAGCTACAAAGGCGACAAGCCCTAATAAGGTCAGTGTATCTCTCAGCCAAGCGTCACTCGAGTGGGTACAGCGAGAATTGACGATCGGCACCACTGCGCGTTCTTCTTACGAGGAACGCATTATCGTCTTTCCTATCCTGACACCTTGGAAGCAAGGTCTTATGATATGGGTTTTATGATATGGTTTCAGCGTCCAACAACCTCGAATGGCGACATATTGTTGGAAGACGGCAGACTTGCGATGGCCGTGGCACGTGGCGAGCTCGATGTGCGACATCTTCGCGGGTAGCATCCTATAGGATTGATGTCTCAATATTCAAGGCGTTCGGAGGAGGAGCGGTTTCAATGACGGATTAGTGCACCTGCAATTTTTCAGGTTCAAGGTGGTAGGTTTGGACTGTCGTCGTCCTAATTAGTCCTGTATTGCAGGTTTCGCTCGAACGGTTAGATGATGTGTGAGAATTCAAGCACGCCGCAAAGGCTGGTTTGAAGATGTTTCTCTCCGGATCGTGTTCCTTTACACTTGGTCTTTCTATGAGGGATTCGTGTTCAGCGATACTTCAGCGGAGATGCAATGGTGTACCTTAATGGGGTCCGACACGATGTTCGTTGAAGCGCCACATTCTTTGTATGCTGAAATTACTTTTGCCGCCTCGCCAGCATCAAGTAGAATCAGCGCTCACTGTCCCAACCAGTCTCCATTCTCCCCAAGCACGCTTAGTATATGCAGTGATTGTAGGCATGCTTGACAGCCTACCGAGAAATTGGACAAGAGCATCTACTTCTCATTCGTATACTTAAGAGTGGAAAACGGTAAAACTGTGTCCGAGAAGCACTTGTTTCGAAGATACTAGCACAAGTAACAACCATATCTCCTTACTCCGACGTCAAAGACCCAGACAAACACCTTGTAACAACCAATTCATAGACCGATCGGCCTACCAGCATGTATTTGAGATAGCAGCGTGTCTCAAATGAGGCCGCTCCTGTACCTGAAAGAAAAGCCATCAGTAAAGACGTGCCTGGACCACGAGTCATGATCCTCGTGCCTGACCACCCGCCTCGAGGAAGCAGTCTAAAACCGGGCTGCACTCCTGACTTGCGTAATGATCAGGGGAAGTGGGACCGATCCTTCAGGATCAGATTCAGCTGGCCTATCTCATATTGCATCCTTGCAGCCTACTGAGCGTAGTGGCCGGCCTGCCTGCCGAGAAACGATCCGGTGACGGGTCAGCAGGGGGACAAGGACGCCACCAGGTGCCGGCAAAAGTCGTGACCACTTCGTTGGCGACCCCACCAAATCTGATGGGATACTGGGTCACAAAACAACGTTTACACGTATTGACATTGGGCGCTTCTCAGGTATTTACTATGCGTTTGCCGGACCAATTGTTGGGGAATAGGCCTTACCAGAATGGTTGACTAGATTTATTGGACGGGCGGGTATGACTAAGTGTGCAGAGTGGTCACGACTTTTGCCGGCACCTGGTGGCGGGAGTGCGGGACCAGTGATCTACTTAGGCATGAACTTGCGGTAAGAGGTGTGGAGTTCAGAGTATCGATTGAAGGTGTGAAGGTCAAGGTTTGAAAGAAGGCTTCGAAAGTCGACGAAATCCAGCCCAATAACCCTCCGTTGCGTGCATTCCGCACCCTGTAATCCCAAGTTAGAGAATGCATCCGATTCATAAATGACCCACATAAGGCCTTCCCAGTCCCTTTTGGTATACCCAGCCCAACTGAAAGCCCAGGTCTAGAAACGCCTACAAACCACCTCCGATATGCCCCAATTTATGAAGTCGGACCAGAAGTCTGCACAGGGCCGCTAGGAACCATATGAGCTGGCGCGGTTCTCTTCCTTCGCCAACCCCCGCCCCCATTCTTGTCGACACCAAAATTTCCGCCGTACGTTGGCATTGGGTACGGCGGATCGAAGCCTTGGTAAACGGCCGCAACGCAATTCGCAAATGCAGGGTCCATGGAAAAGATTTCTGGAGGTGGAGAGACCATGGGGGCGTAAGCTCGTCCAGGGTTATAAGAGGGGTTATAGAACCAATTGTCTGCGGCTGCTACGTCGGGCGGCGGACAAGGTAGGTCTGCGAAGTTGAATGGCTGCACGACACCCGAGGTTCCTACCATGGTCGACAAAGCGCCCGGTGCGAATGAGAACGTTTGCGAAATGTAGACCTTGCCAACCTGGGTACATGCGTTGCCAGCGCTGATGGTCGGGAAGACAAGATAGACGCTGGGAGAAACACTGAGATTTGAATCAGCATGTGGCGAGAAACAATCTGTCGTTGAGAGCACGTACGGGGTCAGACCAGAGGGCAATGCTGTGGTTGGTGGATCTGTGACGCCGGACAGGCAGGCAGTGTTGTTCGTGTTCTCGGTGGGCCAGTAGTACGCGTTGATGTACTGGAAATAGATTGAGCATTGTTGGCAGTCCGGGTTCGGATTCGCTGGGGATGGTGGTGGTGTAATGGTACTCGCTGCTGCCTGCTGAACCGTTGACACCATGACCAGGCCGCCTCCTGGAGGGACAATGGGAATAACCGCGCCAACATTCGCCGGCTGCGCACCACCACTACCAGTGGTTGTAGCGACTACATTGCCATTACTGACGACAGTCACGGTATCCTGAGCTGGGGAAGACTGAGCATATAGTTCAAGACATTAAAGTTCTAACCGTGCCAGTTTTCTTACCTCGGACAGACGCAAGCAGGAGAAGAATAGCAACGCTTAGTAAGGGCAATGGATTGTAAAAGAACGACATGGCCAAGATCTGGACCTATGCTGTAGAGCAGAGCCAGCAGCCTGTATATGGCAGACGCAGTCCGCACAGCAAAAGATCGAGTACCACAAGGGGGTTTGAAAGAGTGACAACTTGCTAGACTACCAAAGGATGTGCAACATGGGGGTGAAGAGATATATATTGGACAGAGGGCTAAGGCACGGCTCGCAACTCCGGTGGGTTCAGCTCAATTTCCCGGGCATGGCGAGAAATTATCCGGACGAGCCGAGATAGTATATCATCCACTGTAGGCCTTAGCCTTGAATGCACTTTACATACGAATATGAGACGGAGAGGTGATCAGGGGGCCTTAGCCAGCGGACGTGATACATGTGCTAACGGAGCTCTCATAGCAAGTGATCGCCAAGGTGGCGGATCGAGGATCGCCATGGTGGTCTGCTTGACTTATCATACTCGGTTGAACTGTAAGACGAAAGATTAAAGGACGAAGTGGCCTGGGGGCCAAGAATATGTGAAGTGCCGAAGAATGTGTGGACGAGCTGTCAGGAACGAGACAAGAAAGCCGATTTCGGCAAGCGATGTACCTATCAGATTAGCCATTCCTCCGAGGTCGTGTTGGATTTTGCGTTCGAGACTTTGTACAGCCTGGTTCTGATGCACTGCGCCCTACGGCGTGTGCAAGTTGAAACATTCAAGCTCCAGGGCCGACCAGGATGCCGGAATTGCAAAGGAAGAAATGAGAGCAAGCTCCTTGACCGAAATGATCGGCGCGCCTGAGCTGGAAGGTACAATCTTGCTCAGAAGGCTCCAAGGGAGTCTTCTTGACCCATCTTCTCCTCCATATATACATCCACGGTCATTACTGCTTGTTGTTGTTCAGTCAGAGCGCGCGGGTGCAGCCTTATGTCCTGCGCCGGGTACCTACATCTACCACAGGCAGAGTATATTCAGGCACAACCCCTGAGCTAGCCCCCGAAGTTGGCCCGGTTACCGAACATCAATGTCAGTGCCGGCGCCCATCTTATGGCCGCCTTCAGGTGAATGGTATGCCCGTATCTTCTGCTGTACATGTACCTTGGGTCGGTGCTAACATGCTGCCACCTTCGACAGGGTAGGCATTGACGGTCAATGGTCCTCTTTCGCGCTTCGAACAGGCACTCCGGGCCAGCTCTCCCACGTTCTTCCCTCATCTGCGGTCTTTACAACCTGGGTCGTCGGCCCCTTTGGATGCGATCCAAGTGTAATTAAGCATATAGCGAGGGACTGTCCTGTCGATCGAGGCGGCATCTACAATCATGCGGGCTCGTCGACCTGGCATGAAGTCGGCAACTACTCTACCGTTGTCGAAGGCTACCTGACACCCAATTACAGTGTCCGTGCGACATTCGGACACGATACAGTATCGCTAGATGCCGGAAATGCTACTGCAGGTCCAACACTCCAGGCCCAGGTCGTGGGTGCTATCGCGGCCAACACGTTCTATAACGGTGTATTCGGTCTAAACCATCAGCCAAGCAACTTTACGACTCTCAACGATCCTCAACCGAGTTTTCTCTCCTCTCTGAAGTCACAGAATCTGATACCAAGTTTGTCTTGGGGCTACACGGCCGGAGCTTCGTACCGTAAGTGCAAGATCGGAAGATGTGACGTATCAATGAGTTAACACATATCGTTCTTTCAGGTAATGCATTGGGCAGCCTCACCCTTGGAGGCTACGACGCCTCGCAGTTCGAGCCCAACAATGTCTCTTTCACGCTCTCCGGCGACACAACTTTCGACTTGATGGTAGGCTTGAGATCAATCAGGTCAACTAAGTCGAACGGGACAGCGCTATCCTTTCTCTCCTCTCCGCTTCTCGCATTCATCGATACAACCTTGCCGATTACGTACCTTCCACCTGATGCATGTCGACTATTTGAGCAAACGTTCAATCTACAATGGGACGAAAAGTTCGGACTATACCACATTCATCCTGACGCGCACGCTAGCAATACGGCCAGAAACGCCAATATTACGTTTACCCTGGGTGATACGACTACTGGAGGAGATACTGTCGACATCGTCCTGCCGTACGCCAGCTTTGAGCTGACTGCGACATTCCCTTTGGTACCACAGACTGCGCAATACTTTCCTCTGCGGCGTGCCCACAATGCCTCACAGGTCACTTTGGGCCGAGCTTTCTTTCAGGAAGCGTAAGTCTTTAAACATGAACTATGTACAACGAGCTAACAGAGAGCCACAGATACTTGATCGCGGATTACGAGCACTCGAGTTTCTCGATATCCCAGGCAAAGACTAGCAACACCACCCCACCCAATCTCGTGGCCATATCAGCTGCATCATTCACTGGGAATCCGCCACTGGCGCCCATTGCGACACCGACGCCTATTGATGCAGCAACTAAGAGTAACGGGCTTTCGCAGGAAGCTAAAGCTGGCATCATAGCAGGGATAACAGCCGTCATTGCGATCAGCTTCTTTGTGCTCGCAATTTTTCTGCTAAGATGGCGGTCCGCATCTCGTAGGAGGAAGCAATCAGTGGAAAAGTTGCAGATACAGTATACATTTCCGAAACACGAGCTGGATGGCACGGCCTTCGTACGGCCGACAATGTATTCGCCGGACGAGAAGCTCTGTATGGACAAAGAGCTCGCGAGTGCTGGCTTCATTCGTCCGAGAACCCACTCAATGGACAAAAAAGCCGAGCTAATGAACTACGAAATTGTCGAGCTTCCGGATGACCCCATTGTTCACGAGATCATGTCTCGGCCGGAAAAAACCTGGAACCCCAAAGGCAGAAGAGCCGGCCATAAGACGACGTATGCTGCTTATGTCAACGTCAAGAAGGCTAGAGAGAACCGGATGAGCAATGGCAAAGTTTCACCACCTATAAGCAAGTTCTGCCGTATCAGTTGCGCTCCGATTCGAGAGAAGTTGGTAAACCTCAATCGTTCCTTACCGCCAACCCCGGTCTGGCTAAGCCCACGGGCGTCGCGCCTGAGCGCTCCTTTGCCGAACAGCAGAAGGGTTCCAAGGACTCCGGTGCAGAATTTCATGAACAAGTGAGGTCCTAAACACTTGGCCTCGAGCTCCCCATAAACCATCTTGTATCAGAATCTCGTCTCGGACTTGAGTGATCACTCCATCCATCGAATCATCCGAGTTGCGCTCCATGAGTAGCTCGCAACGCGCAAGTCCTGCGCGTGGAATTGTGAAAGTCCTCTGGTCCCGCCAAGCCAGGGAAAGGTCATCTGCTCTCTGGGCGGTGTGAGCAGGGCTATTCCATGCGCCGGCAGGGTGCTCTTCCTTCCAAAGCCTGGCTGAACCCAGACCCAATCGCCTCACATTCTGTAACAATATGTTGAGGGAGTCACGATGAACAGAAAGAATAACTATCGCCCAAGGCCAAAGGATGCAAAATGCTAAGAAATACAGTGGCTGATTCGGAGATAGCAACGAGAAAATCGTTGCCAAGCAGAATAGCACCCACTGGTGCCATCGCAGGGAATAAGATCGAACGACACCTGTTTTCAGAGGACGAGAGAATTACTGCTTGCATTGGCCGGCGAACATTGGGGAGTCAATCTCCAAGACTTCACTCAGGGTTGTAAGTATGAATATGAAGAGGCGTCCCACCAAGAACCTGGCAATAGTATCCTCAACTCCATCTTGAGCATTATAGAACACTGAACGAGGTTGTCTCCTCAGCAGAACAACTCAGCAGCATGCGCCTCTATCATCTAGACTGATCGAGCCTGCATATGAGGGCCTTTAAGTCATGGTAAGAATCGACCTAGTTCAGTAGCTTTGCACCCTTCATCTCAGCGGCTTAGACTTGGTCGTACTGATCTCGCTCTTTCCCTCTTACTGATTTCCCTCTTCCCTTCACACTACATAAAAATTCGATATTCACAAGCATTCTTGTTCGTACTCTCTGCCGCACTACGCGTATATATCACAACCTCCAATCTCAATAAATAACTCATCTGACCCTCTTGCCTTTCGAACATATATCAGCTGTGCTACTCACCTCCAACCCAACCTCATCTGCATGGCAGACTATCTCCTACAGTTACCGACACTGCACAGGAACACCATCGAGCGCGGACATCTTGCATTGCCTGTTCAGTCGATAACTACGACACAAGGTCTTAGCGACAGCAACAAGCTCCCTCTGCTCTTCCCACCAGTCGCAGCAAGAACTTCCCTCAGCCTTGATGCCGTTCAAGCTACAGCCGCACGAGGTCGCCGTCAGCGCTACGGGAGTCGCCGATGAGCCGGAAGCACGTGAGGCACTGTCCTTTATGCTAGCAAACGTGTCTTTAAGCTACAGACTACATAAGAAAAGTCCGACTCTCACTTTCCCCGTCTGAGAGGCAACTCAATCACCGGCCTAGGATTCGACTTATCGAGACCGAGGATTTAGATATTTTACTACCACTACAAAAGTATCAACTCATTTTCCATCTATGCAAACCTAGGCGTCGGAGATTCGACGACCACTTTCTCCAATTGCTCTAGTAAAGGAGCGTTTCAACGCTCTTTTGATGTATGCTTACTTCATGCGTCTCACTTCTCAGCCTTGTCAAGAATTTTCACGCCTGAGAGGCTCCCCTCTCGATTTACCATTAAAGTAACCTTTCCCAAGAGATTCAGACAAGCCTCATGCCTCCCCGCGAAGCCCGCCACCGACCCCTAACCGCACCCTTCTCCTCCTGCATCTGCACCTCGTGCAGCCTCTCCGCTCGCTTCATCCGCTCCTTCGTGAAGACATACGCTTTGGGCAGGTCCCCACTCCCAACCAAGCTCTCAGCCACGACCTCAGCAGCCTGGCCACTTTCCTCTCCGAGCAACATGTCCACCACCGCTTTCCCGCAGAGCGTCCCGTTCGGCATGCCGTGACCTATCGAAAAGTCAATACCATGGACCACCTACCCTTTCGATTCGATGTAGGGGGAATTTGAATGAAGAGATAAGGGGAGAGACTACTCACCAGAATACCCCCCCGCAAGCCAAACCCCTTCCCTCCCCGGAACCTCCCCCACCCAAGGATGCCCATCCCTGCTCGTCCCCCAAACCCCACTCCACTGATACTCCGCCTGCAACGCCTCCACCCCCTCGAGCTCTCCACCCAGCCTCAAAAGCTCCAGCAGCGATCTCCGCAGATACGCAGCGCAGCCTTCATCCAGCACCGAGTCGTCTGTTTCGCCAACCGTGGGGAGTTGAGCTGCGACGTGGCCGCCGCCGAACATGAGATGGCCACTTGCGCTTTCTGATGGGTTGTTGGTGTAGGGACGCTGGTTCAGGTAGTCGTCGTGCGTGGGGTTCGAGCCTAGAGCGCCGACGAAGCCGTAGGAGGTTTCGAGGCGGGGCATGGTTTTGGGGGGGAGCAGGGCGGTCATGACGCCGCGCTCGGGGACGATGAGGGTGGTGAATTCGGGGAGGAGGTGGGATGTGTAGGCGTTTGTGGCGAGGATGACATGGCGGGCGGTAAGGGTGCCGCGGGGTGTGTGGAGGGTGTGTCGAGCGTTAGTGGAGGTGTTCGTGCACGGTTCGATGATAGTGACTGGAGTGTTGGTCTGCAGATTGAGGTTGTGGTTCTTGATGAGGTTTTCGAGAATGAAGACCTGCTGCTGCAGTCAAGGTGGCTGATGGGGCGCGATTGACCCTATATTTCAGGAGAGAGGCTTCGTCGTCGATGAAAGTGACTTCTCGGCCCAGCTCCGGCGCTGTTAATTTGAGATGCTGGACTTGTTTCTTTGCAGCTTCTGCAAGGGTTTGCGTCCAGAACGTGCGGCAGCCGGGAAGAGAGCGCCATTCGCAGGGAATGTTGTGTTCTTCGATGTATGCTTTGACGGTGTTGTAGTTGCGCACCTCGAAGGCTGCAACGTCGGGGGTGGAGTCGAAGAGCAGAGGCTGGCAATGGCCTCCATTCTGAGCAGGAAACGTTGCATCAATACCATTTGAAAGCAGCCAAGAAAGGGAGGTAGACAAGCAGTGGTTGTACATGATTTGGAAATGGGCAAGGTGCGGGTCAACGCACCCTTCCAGTTGCTCCCCAGCAGGCCTCACGAGCTTCTAGCATTACAACCTGTAGGTCCTTAGCTCGTGCATCTTCCGCCAGATATCGAGCCGCAGATGTTCCAGTGATTCCGGAGCCTACGATAACGACGTCTGCATGAGCAGGCAATTCTGTCGTGGTTCGATGACCCAAGAGGAATGTCGAGGGCTCCCTGTGCCAGAAAGAGGCTGTAGAGTCTTTGGATGGTAATTCGGCCATGCTATGTCATCGAAGTGCTCTGCTTCTGATCAACACGAATGCGATCTTAGATGCGACTGTCCGCTTGGGTACAAAATCCGCTCAGCTCCAGAACCGTCGAGAGCCGTTCTACCACGACAAATCAGCTTCGTTGCACCTTCAGACGTAGGCATAAAGTATCCATCGACGGTTTCTACGACACGGCGACTATGAAGTCTTGCCGTGGACTCGATGTGCAAGAGATGCCAGGCCCGAAAGAAGTGTATAAAGCCAGTCCTTGAACGAAGCCTTCTGTCCTATCAGGAAGGAGCTACTTTTGAGCTACAATGTGGATTTATAATTTTATCACGACCAGAGATAGCTCAGGTATTATTGTAGAAGAATTTTCTCTGTTGATCGAGTACGAGCACAGCCTTGCCAGTTACGCGGTTTGTCACCATCCCCTTATAATTATTTGGTTATGGCCGCGAGTTCTTTCAATGTCAGTCCATTCCCACTTCCTTTATCGATCTTCCCGGCCTCCACGTTGCTGACGATATTCGCAACGATCTCGGCTTCCCTTCCTGTCTTGATTACGGGAAACTTTATAAGTTATCAGCTGTTCCTCAGTCTTTGTTCTCTCGGCTGGCGCACACTTGCCAAATGCTTACACTTTCGTCGGTATATTGTTATGCAGACAGTGCCAGTAGGCTGGTGCAATTAGATATTACGATCAGCTTGTCTAGACCCACCCAGAAACACGAATTGACAAAGTCAAGCGGCCCGGGATTATGGGTCTCGACTCACCTATATCTATCAAACGCCCTCATTCTTTGACCCAAGCATGGGCTCCTACAACGGCCCCGTCGTTTCTCCACTGGCCCTTACTCTATCGGCGACAACGTCGGATCCTGGATTGCCGTTCTTCGTCAACAATATATTGTCGTCGACCCTATTGATTGCGCGCAGTTTTGCTAGCAGGTGTCCGAAGGCGTGTACCAATCTTTTGGCGAAATTAGCGAGGCGACTTTGAGTGAATTGCAAACATTGCTCGCGTTGTGGCTTTCAATTATCGCAGTTATCGTCTCGTCTTATCCGGACTGCTCCGCTCTTGCGTACGACAATCTGTAATAGGCGCTTCTGTTTGCTATTACAAGCGGCGGAAGCCTGGGTTGAATAGGAAGCAGCGCTGCCGAGCATTGTATTACGATAGAATCGTACTTTGATGCGAAGGTCTTGTGTAAGCGAGGGGGATGTAGTACTTTGGCGGCGAATCAGAGATCAAGGAAGGCTTATCGTCGAGCAATGGTTCTATCGAACGACATTCAGAAATGACATTAGTCTCTCTGGGGCCTTTGCCTGAGTGCGTGAATTAGCTTTAATACATTCTATCTGATAAATCTGCAAAAATTATTCAATTTGCCAACTACAATTCTTGATTCTATTGGATGTTCGCTTGCCAATTACGTTGCAAGCTCTTCTTAGCTAAAGCAATAAGATTAAACTCTACGAACCGGAAATTGCTTACATAAAACTCCAATTCTATATATCGACAGCTCTGCGTTCGTTATTAACAATAGACGAGAGTCTAATTAATAGATCTCTCTAGCATTATAAAGTCTTAGTTGTTGTCTATTCGTAACAAATTGTAAATGCTAGCGTAAAGCTTTAATAACAACTTTTTGTAAATTAGTTGTTTAGTCGCTTCTATTAACTTCTAATTATAAAATCTTATAATAATCTCTTAACTCTAGCTTTGAATAACAACATTATATTGCTAAGACTAGAAAACTTTATATAAGCTACAATTGCTTAGCTAGTTGTTATCTTTCTATCTTAGTAACAAGACATTTTACTTGTTATTATATTGCTACTTATTACAATATTATCAAGAATTATCTAATTAAGTCTTTGAAGAAATAGTAAACAAGATGCAAATCTAAAACTCTTTGTATTATAAAATTTTATAATAAGCGAAAAAGTATTGCTTTCTTTATCTTCTCTTGTCTCTAAAATCTTTTTATTCTATAAAGTTCTTAATAATTCTTTGTTATATTTAACATAAGAAAAAGTTATATATATATTGCTAGAAAGTGTATTGTTTGCTTCTAAGAGACAAAAATTATATTGCAAATATCTTATACTATATATTTTACTTGTTGCTACTTAATTACGTTTTTTAAGAACAATAAATATAATTTAAAGCTTACATAATATCGATTAAACTCTATTATATCTCTTGATATTCTTTAATTGTCTAAATATTTGTATTTAAATCTTAGTATCTTCTTATAATAGTTAAGCTTTGTTGCAAAAGATAACAATTTATAATAATATTATAGTAGAAAAGAATTTAATAACGCAATTATCTCTTATAATCGTTCGAAGTCGAATTACTAATTAAATTATATTCTAGATTTCTATAATATTAAGTTGCAAGATTAATATAATAAATTAAGCGACTAATTATAGAGATGTCTTTTCTAGCTTCTAACTATTATCTTATTAGTATAAGAGAGATCTTAGTAGATAATTTTTCTATTTTTATCTTTATTTTTATCAATCTTCTAAGTCTTAAGACGTGCAAAATAGTTAAACTTTTCGATATAATTAAAGAATTACAATTGATAAAGCATAATTTAATTTGACATTACAATTATAAGAAAGAATATTGTCAAGATATATAATAACTATATAATATAAAGAGAAGAGAATTAGAATTAATAGATTTGCGAACGTCGAACATAATTATTTTTGCGCGTAATTTACTTATCTTATAGAACTTACGTCTACAAAAGTAAAATAAATTTCGTTAAGTCTTTGTAATAGAAATCTTCTTTATTATTAATACAATTGCTTTTGCTCTTGTATAATTATTATATTGTTGCAATATTTGCATATAACATTGCGTAATTAATTATCTTCTTAATATTTATTTCTTTTTACGTCTATTCTTTTTTAACATTACTATTATATATAATTAATGCTATTACTTAAATAATCGACGCTATTATCTTTATTAATTAATTAACTTTATTAATTAATTAACTTTATTAATTATTAAATCGATTAAATTAATTCGAAGAGAATTACTATTCTTTTACGTATTGCTTTTATAATTAATGTATCAAATATTTAACTAAAGATTAATTTATATTGTTTAAGATTATTAATAAGATTAAGATAGTTATCTTTTATACAAGAAAGTTTGTAAAGTCTATTTATTTTACTTAAGTTTTTTTTGATTTATTAAGTTAATCTATTGTTTATTTTATATTGTTTTAATTGCAATCTTAATCCTTAACTTTATATTAATAATGTCAATTTTATAACAATTCTTTAAAAACGTTCGAATAGCAATATAAATTTCAAGCATAATACTTTTGCTAGATTATAATATTGTTAATTTTTATTCAATTTTTTGTTTCTTTGTTAATAATTCTTATTTTTTTAAGAATTCTTTTCTATCTTCTATCGACAATATAACAATTTCTCGAATAACTGTTTTTATTATTTTTATTTTGTATTATTTTTTAACTTCTATTTATCTTTTAATAATATTATTGCTTTTTAGACATTTTTATTCGAATATTATTATGCAACATATTTTTATTATATTTTTGACGCTTATTATCTTGTTATCAAAGTCGAAAAAAGAATGCTCTTCTAAGTTTATCAATTTTGCTAAAAAATTAAAAATTAAAAAGAAAGTACAACAAAAAATTAATACAAATAAAAGAATTAAAACACAAATTCTAAAAGTCGAATAAGTAAAATAAATTAACAAGAATTTGTTAAACAATCTTGTTGCGTTTAACAATAAATTTGTTCTCTTAATTATCTTAGCAACAATTGATGTTTTAAAGAGCACAAACAAGATTATTATTTATTTATTTAATTTTATATTATATTTGTAATCTTTTTTTAATTTTTACAATTCTTAATCTCTTCGAAAATACAAATGCTTATATTTTGTTTTAAAAGAAATATTTTTTCTTAAAATTAATATTGTTATTAACAAGAAATCTACATGCTTTCTGCGCGTTTAAGAGACTTTTAAGAAATTTACTTTAATAATAATGTTGTTCGATCTTATATTTATATTTGTTATTAAGTTTTGTCTCTTTAATTCTTTCTTTTTATTATTTGTAAAATTTGATTTTAGTTGTCGAGATTTTAAGTGTTTTTGTCGCAATTAAAAAGTATATAAGATTTTTTTAACAATTAATATTATCTACTTTATCGAAATTATATCTTTTGTTCTTATTTAATAATCTTGTTCTTTTATTCTTACTTTTAAAAATAATTATTTAATTATTAACTTGAGCTTAACAATAAATAGAAGCAATAATACTATAACAAAATATAAATGTCTTAAAAATGTTAACTCTTGCATTTTGTTTTTATCTTATATTGATTTGTTTATAACTCTTTTAAAATTAAATTTTTCTTCAAAATAAAATTCTTTAAAATTGATAAATTCTTTAAAATCGAAAAGTTTTCTAAAGAGACAAAATATTTTTATATTTAGCATTCTAGTTCTTTCTTTTTTGTTATTATCTATTAGTTATATTTTATATATTTAACTCTCTATTATTATTAATAAATTTCTCTTACTTTTTATTGTTATTAAAATCGCAAATTTAACCCTAAATTCTATTTCTAAAATTGAATTTTTATATTTATATTTTCTTATAAAATATTTAAAGATCTTTTGCTTTTAGTTAAAGTTAAATTTAATATCTTGTATTTATTGTCTTATTATTATTGTTTATACAAGAAGTATTATTTTAGATTGAAAATCTATACAGAAGGGATAAATGGGTCGAGCCCTCAACCCATTTAACTGGGAGGGACGAAGAGTGCCCGAGCGCGCGTACATCGCAGGCCAAGGCTTAGCCCATTTTCGCACTTCGTACGCTGAGCCCATTCATGGTCCTTGGGCCAAATCGGCTGAAACTTGGACATCGAGGTCGAACATCTCGAATCTACAAACAAGTCGAATAGCTTCTCGCAATCATTAAAGATTGTCGAGCAGCAAGCTATCGTCGTACGACAAGATTTGGATAGGGAATTCTCGCTTAAGACATGATTTAGCTCTCTCGAGCTTGCTCAGCCCTGTCGCTTACTAGTTGCACGAGCGCTTCAAGACGACTTCGCGTCGCGATGAGGAGCAAGCATCGTGATTAGTCGTCGTACGATCGGTTCTCGATTCGCGAGCGCGAAGAAGAACGAAGACATTCATGGCTTCTAATTGCCCTTTGCAGCTCTCGATGTGTCTCTTCTCGCCATGGCACTTCACTGCGTCGTACTAGCGCTCTTGTCGAGCATCGCGAAGTAGACAATCTCGACGCTTCAATCTCGCCAACGCGAGTTAGCTAGTTGTCGTACTAAGACTGGATTCTTCTAACAGATTGCCCTAACAAATATCGCTTCGAAAAAGATCTCTTTATGGAATATCTACAATCTCACATTTATAATAAGAAGCTTTACGAGGTACACTTTGCCAATGAACTGGTCTTGAATGTCGCAAGCGTAATGAACGAAAAGAGCGAAGAAATTTGCTTGACGCCTAGAAGAGTCTTTCACAATGGAGGCTCGAAAGAAAAATCTCAATTGTTCTCTTACTATTTGTTTTGGCATGAAGACCCACAACCTATTACGGATTTCCATGCATTCATGAGGCCTGCCCAACACTTGTGCCCGATTAGGCTTAGTGCCGGCACTAGGATCGCCTAATTGGTCGGGCTGCCCACATAATATGCTTTAGGCACCTTAGATAGTATGAATAAAATCACTTTACCCACCACATATGCATTAGATCCATCGATCTCTAACACAACTACACACTTTGTACTCTAAGAATATTCAAGGTCTCGAAGGTCTGGTGACGAGAATTACTCAATTCTATTGTGTATGCCAAATATCCCTCAAGAGAAACGAGAAGGAATATTCTTATATATTTAAGACGAACTGCAAGTCTATGTTACAAGCTAAGGAGCAAATAGAACAATTTGATTTACTCGACGAGATATATTACGGCGAAAGTGTTGCCACGAGCTTAAATTTTAGGTACCCATGAGAAAAGCATGCGAATCACTGGTGGTGAATAACGAAGCGGTCCGACAATGAAAGACCTGATTCATGCCATCTAACGAGTATATGTATCACAGCCTCCATCAAGTATGCTCACCTCCTCTCCCGTATGTATACCGTGATCTATTGCTTGCTGCCATCTAAGCCATACGTTGGTCGGCCCTCGTATCTCTCGGCCAGACGCCACACCTTCGGTGTCCAAGTTGATGAAACCTGGCTGCCCCTGAGGCCTGCGGCACTATTACCCGATTGGATTAGCGCCTTGGCAGTGTCGAGTGTATGTTAGATCTCGCACTCCATAGATTTTCACAATCAAGCAAGACACGCATGCATGCACCTAAACCGTCTATTAAAGCAACCGATTGTCACCGGAAGACGATTGCTCGACATGATAACGATGTTACCTAGGTTGAACCCTGGTAACAGGATAGCCTCGTCCACTGTGGGCGTGGACAGGATCTCTTACTTTGTGCCGACGCGAGAATGTTCTTGCCTCTCCACGCGGTTGGCAGGTTCAATTTGCTCTCGCGCATTCGATTCATATTTTTTCTACTGCTTTGTTCGCTCATGCTTCTTGCCGCGTACCATAATCAGTGATATGTTGAGAGACTGGGATAATGCGAATTGTTTACACGAGGCTATTGCTACGACACACGCAGAGCGACAGGACTGCGACGGAGTCGTGGTACGATAAATGTAGTGAATTCGTCCAAGTGTACCGTTAGTGATTGAAGGGATGCATATGCTGACTACATTAGATCTAGGCATCTGCATTGAGACCTTGCAGATTCTAGCAAGTAGACATTGCTTTGCTTTCTAGGGTAGCACTTCGCGCCCTAACGTGGACCTGAACCTAAATAGGGGCCTGTAGCTAAATAGGAGCAGGTGAACAACGACAGCACTCCTTCGACGCATTCGCCTGGGGATCAGAGTTCTGTGCTAAGTACTTCCAATCCAGCATGTGAAATTTTAGCGCGAAGCTGAGCAGAAAGCCATCATACGAAGCCGACTGGCCGAGCATATTTCAGGTGTGAAGTACGTCAACAAGTCTATAACAGAGCCCCTGTCAGTCTATCCCGCAGGATCTCGCTGTCTGTCGTGCGTCCCTTTTCCGAATCTCTAGCAATCACCTAGGCGATGGCGAAGGCACAACCTGACGAGCAAGCAATCTGTGATGAGGAGGAGAAGCGCTGTCATAGACGAATTATTGTAGAAGGAAATCCTTGAGCGACAAGACTCGAAAGGGAAGGCTAATGCGAAGATAGTAGCAGGTCATGGTATTTGTTTCGAACATAACCGGATTCAACGGTGAAAAGGTGCTGCTGGCGATACCCTCTGCTTTGCGCCAACACCGAGACCTTGCTCACGCAACTAGGATGAACAGTATGCCCTCGACCCATTTTGCCATTGCAGTAGGGACGTGAGAACGCCAACGATAAGAGAACCCTCTAGGTCGATAGCAGTGCCCGTGGGCTTACATGTGTGGTGCAGGTCTTTCTTTCCATGTTTGCTAGATTGATATTGCCCGTGCAGGCGCTTCGGGGGAGTGAGCTTTTTCGTATATCGAACACTACTACCCTGTGGGTATAAGAGTGGTCACTTCAATCACTCCCAGGCAGCAGGATGCTCGAGATACGTACGCTTGCCGTCTTGCTTCTGACTGACACTGTATTACTTTTACGAGCTTTACGGCGAAACAGTAAATGTCTGAAGCTTCAAGCAAAGTCGTGCAAGGGCGGTTGCCGACAACTAGCTTAACCGCAGTCGCAGAGACCATAGTGAAGATTTCAAAAGCATCTATCACAAGATCGGTTTTGGTCTTCGGATCCGCCATTCGTATTTCACACCCTCCATCAGACTTCAAGGCTCTGTACCCACTTCCAGCATCTGCTATAATTCCAGCTTTTACCTCTTTCTCGACGCCCTATGGATTGCCGCTCTTGAGTACGTTGCTAGATCAGCTGGAAGCCGAACATCGCTAGTATTCGCAGGCTCTCGCATGTGCTGGTTCATGGTGGTCGGAGTTACTTTAAGGCTCGACGCGGCTACCCTTAATATTCATGCCTTGCTACTTGTATGGACGAGACTTCAACTTTTATATCAGTGAAGCGTGCCACCATTCAATTTGAGTATATCCAGCTAGGTCGCCATTTTCGTGGCGAACGTGGTTGGACGATGCCCTTAGAAAGCGTTTCCGCGTGATCTGGCAGAACTGGGTAGCTAAAGTTAGCACGTGCCACGAGCCATGTCTGCTGGCGAAAATCAACATTGCAAGGGTATCAGTGGCCCATTATATGGTCTCTGAAGATCACTACTAGATAGGCGCTGGCGTGTCGTATTTCTGCTTGTCATGCATCTGCTTTTTTTCCGGCCCGATCGTCGAAACACCTAATTATAGCCACTTGAGTGTAAATAGCAGCAGCAGCTGTAACTACAGACGGAAGATGGAAATTGCCGCCACATTGCCGAACATCGAAATCTCCGATGCTAGCCACAGATACTTCTGTGACGAGGCCTATCTGTTCGGCTGAAATCCATCTTTCTTTCTAGTGCACTACAGGGTCATTGAGGAATTGGCGGCTTTATACACAAGGTTTCTTGCCATATATCGGCCTCGGACTACTGTTAGGCTTCTTCATGGAAGAAGTACCCTCGAGAGCAATCGCCGGTGTTACACGTTTGACTCAACGTAAGTAATATTTGAAAGGAGGACGAGAGAGGAAGGACCAAGTTCGTCGCCACCATTCGCATCAGGAGGCGTCTTTCAACGCAAGTCGAACCTTTTGCGTGGCCGTGATACCTTTTGCATGGCATTGAGCTTTTCTAACAGCATATACGCCTTGTGTGTACGTTTCGCATCAGCGCCGCTACTAGGACTGTTAATCCGCCTCCTCTCTTGGCGACGTCCGATTGACCCTTTGGGTCACTGGTGGGCTTTGTTAATTGATACAAGCGAACTAGCCGACGCCCAAGCACCCAATGTCTATCAACGAGGCGGAGAGAGAGTCGTCACACAACATCGACGACTAATGTGACCGAAGATAGATCGATGAGATGGGGAAAGAGAAACAGGAGACATCGGGTATATTACTCTTTCCTAGTGCGAAATGCAGGTGGCATTCGAATTTCCAAACGAGCTTGAAGTGGAGTCATAGATCGATGCTTATCTGTCTTGTGGAGGGATGCCCGGGAAAAAGCATGCCAAATGACCGATGCTTTCTCGGGTGGTCTTTCACGCACAGAAGTGGTCCAGACGATGTATCTTTTGAAGTTCAACTCTAGGTGTGTTTGGGGCCAAATGACAACAGTAATTACCGCGGAAAGGTCACCGTTTGAAGATAAGAGCCTCCTGCAAACCCATCCTTTCGCAAAAAGTCACAAGTGGCAGACGCAGGTAATAGTTGGGTCGTGAATCTTGCCGTGCATTCCAGAAGATGTCTTGTAAAACCCATGGCAGGTTTGAACCAACGGAGCCCACACACCTAATCATAACGCGCAAAAAACGAGGAGCGGATCAAACACTCTTGGGACGAGATTTTCGAGAAAAGCCGCTGTGAAGATTTGGACACTGATGACCGCATCGATGCGAAATCCCAGAAAACCGACTGTTAAGATGTGAACATGAAGGATGGAAATGCTGACGTGCATCGAACAGACCACTGTATCCTTTTTGGATCTGAGACCCAGAGACGCTCTAGAGCAAGCTGCGATCTCTTGCCTGTCTTACACATTATCTATAGCGCGCCAACTGTCTCCTGTCTCTCGCTCCCAGAACAAACAGAATCTTGCAGTCTCTGCTCGTGGTAGTTCAAGCATCGCAGCGCAAGTGTCAAGTCTCATACGACTCTCTCGTCCCCGAGTCTTCTCTATTGCAGCAAGCGAAAGAACAGCGGCGACGAGAGCTTCCAATGTCAACCGGGGGAATCCTGCAAACAGATGGAAAGGAAAGGTCCAGGATCGGTTGCAATATGAAGGGTATTAACCACGCATTCTTGTTTGTGATGCAGCGACAAATCCCGGCCACTACAGGATCAACATGTGTCATTACTGGACATTGAGAAGTGAGAACATATTACAATCGGCGTTGCCTACCTACCTGAGTTTTTCGCGATCCTGATACGATTAACGAAAGGCAAAAACCATGACCACTTAAAGGAAAGGAGATAAGTAATGCTACAGTCTATACAACGGTCGGTCTTTGGCCCTTGCGACAAATTTATCAGCACATTCATACGTGAGAACACTTCACGTATGACTAAGCAAATCCCTTAAAACGTCAGATAGGAGGCTATTCAATCGGCGGTGAGCAATAAAATCTGTGTGGCGGAACGCAGTGGCTGGATACCGCCCATGGAAGGGCGGCTTGCGCAGGATCACACTGTACCACAACATCGCCAACGCTAATGAATATCTGGATCCACTTGACTATCTTGCCAAAGATGTCATAGATGAATGTTCTTTTCTCCGTTACGCCTTTTGACGGAAAGTCGTTTCTTCCACGTCTCATTCCTCTGTGACTAACTTATGAGAAGTAGCTCCTCAGGGTCAGATGGTCCATTGAGGTGTCTCCTGATGCAGTCCTGCTCAGCATAAGTGAGATCCCCAAGCGCATTGGTCTAAAGGTTGGCGTCTGCCTTGTCATTAGAACGTTGAAGTGGGTACATCTAACGGGAGTCGCCTTGAGGTGCCAAACCTTGTGACGACGGTTAGAAGAAGGACCCTCTGGAGTATTCTACTAGTGGCACGGTCGCTAAGCCGGATTAGGTCGGTTTCTTGGTCGGTCAGTCAACTAATAGTCAATCAAACTCCATTCTAGACCGGCAAGACGTGAGAAAAGCATAGCATGCAAAGACTGCAATTTAACAAAGTAAGTGATTGGGAAGAGATATAACAAGCACCAATGTCGTGCCGTGCAGGGGATTTTGGATCGGTTGCAGGCAATACTGAAAGGTCTCTCCAAATCGTAGTGGTTGCGCTTATGCAGGTACGGGATTTGTACGTGATGAGCTGCTAGTGATTATCGATGCACTCCAAACTGGGCCTCTATCCACTTATAGTACATGCGCCTCGAATCACGGTCTCAGCACCTCGTCCATCCATTGAGCCAAGCGTCTCAAAGCCGCCAAGAGCTGATAAATGCCCAGAATCGATGCTGTGTCCCCTAACGATTGATCTCGATAGATCTCAATGGTTCTAGCATTCACCTTGTGTGCGATCATGAACTCCCATTTGTTGCCTTGTATCATGATCATGGGAAGGAGTGGGAGGTGGCCATCGCCGCGAGTCAATTGTGACAGTTTTGCAAAATGTGCCGATACCCAGGTGCCCAATTGAGTGTTCGCTTTGTCTTCGTCAATGTCGCCGCGTTTTGTTTCGATACTCAGGTCGATCAATTTAAATCGAACATATCGTGCGTCAATCTAGTTGATATTGAAGTCGTCATTCTCCCTTAGCATGTCCTTGATACGATAAAGCAAGTCTTGCGCTAAACGTATAACTATCGCGTAGTCCACCATCTTGCTTTGAACTTTCTTAGCTTTTGAGATAATGCTCGACAGTAGTGATGTATCGCTAATACGAGCGATGCTAATGTCGTGAAACCAAATACCTTTGCTTAGCCAAAAGCTCTTCAAAGCAAGCTTAATTAGGGGATAGTGTACAGCGCTGTTCCATTCTAGTTTCGCAACATCCTCGTTTCGACAATTCATTGCAACCATTTGGATGTTGACAACTTCGTCAACACTTCGTCTCCCTTTAGTTCTTCACTGTGGGCAGACCTCTCTATGTCGGCAAATATTCCCATGAAAACCTCCTCGACCTAATAGTCGTCTTCCTTGATCATGTGTTTCATCGCTCTTCTCTTAATCACATCTGGTATAACCTGGAAGCCTTTGCCAATGCGTCTAACATCCTTGAGTAAGGCTTGAGTCTCGTCTAGAATCTCAAGACCTTTGATATTGAATGCAAGCCAATTCACTGCTATGTTTGAGAGTTGCAAATCGATATCCTGTTTTGATGGGCTCTTGGGGCGAGAGAGACTGAAGGGCGCACGCGAGACTAAGGAGCGACTACGAGATCGTGATTGGCTCTTTGAATCTCTTGGGCTGCTAGGTGATTGCGAGTCGTGTCTGGGCTTGGATAGACTTGATATAGAATGAAGAGGGTTTGCGCTCGCCCTGGGTGTGCGACCTGCATCGATCTCTGCATCAAAGTTTGGGTGGGCTCCTCCTCGTGTCGAGCGCAATGGCACTGAGGGTGTTCTTGGAGTCTTGTCAGGAGACGGGGTGGCATCAGCCTGGTGTTTTGGCGACCGTTCGGGCCTTTTGCCAACACCAGCTCGACCACGGGTTTGTCGTGGCTCTGGCACACTCATGCTGTTGACCGATATTTCTGCAAGCTGCTTTCGCTTCTTTGCTGAAGATGATGACTTGCTAGGACGCGACCGCCGCTTCTTGCTAGCCGTTTTGTTATGCTCATAGTCTGCGGGGTTGTGGGGATGACCCTCCAACTAGCTGTCGACACTGCCAGAAGAGCTTCCAGTATATTGACTTGACTCGTAAGCCTGGGAGGCGATCAATGCGCACATGGCGAAGCCTCGACTATAAGTGGAGATTCAATGATTTATTGATTAGCAAAGCAATTGTGTCAAGAGAAAGAGTGGTTTTTTTGAGTGCTGATTGCTCGGAGTTGTCGGAGCAACGCCACTAGAAGCACCAGCCACAATCGGCTAGCCACGATAGATAAACATCTCCTGGGCCATCAAACCATCTCGATGCATCGATCCACAATCTGACCGATGTGCACATGTCAACACAGATGAGAGGGAGTCTAGCCTGTATGTATGCTTTCACATACTATGAATTGAGGTCAAGGTGATTCTTCAGCCTGGACTTTGTCCGGCGTTCAGTCCCCACATCGTCTTCAGCCAAGCGTCGGGCAATCGATACGATGTTGGTAGAGGAACTCGCCCGCATTCCTCCCGCGCAGCGTGCCGCCGTGCAACAAGCACTGGATTCGGACTGCGATCCGCCCCTCCTCGAGCGACAAGTCCAACGCTGACAGCCAATTCGACGCTGAGGATTCCGCTGAGATTGTTTCTGAATCTGAATCCGATGACGAAAATTCTGGCGGGCAAGAGGACCCAGCCGACTCGGACGGCGAGAGCGATTCTAGACTTGTGATTAATATACAGTATGCGCGAAACTGTGTCTCCACGGTCTCCCAATCCAGCTGTACCTACGGTAAGACACCCCCCCTCTCCAGCTCTACCTCCGCCATTGACCACCCTCACTAGATCAGGTCCGACCCGGACTTCATTCTATCGTGCTTTCCTTGTCCGAGACGACCCGCGCGTGGAATTCCATTCTGCCGCTGACCACCGATACTCGCACGGACTTCCAGCCCCCACTCCACCCAAAAGGCATGCTTCCTCGCAACGGGCAGCTAACGACTACCACAACATGAGATGGCGTGAATGGCTCAGCGACCAAGACGCATCGCAGATCGACTTCTCCAAAAGCAAGGAGACCTTTCGCCCTACCAGCGAGTCCGGGCACCTCACCCTCTGCCGCAAACTGGACTTCGATGGCATGGTCGACCGCACAACGTCCTTGGATACGTCGCTTCACGACTTCAAGTTCGCCTAGCGTCCCTCGTTCCTCCAGCGCATCACCTAGAACCCCAGGTTCCTGCACATCAACGGCAGGTCGCTTGACAAGTTCAAATACTTCCGCATAGGCCCTGGCCAGAACGACAAAGGGTGGGGCTACCCAGTGCACGTCCTCTTCCCCCACATGCCGCGAACCCCCAAAGACACCACGCATCTGGATGATGGGCTGCAGCAGATATGGATCGATAAGATCATCTTCGAAGCCCTCTACAGCTGCGCCGCCCCTCTTGGCTTATCCCTGGAGGACTCGCTGTTTGGTGTTGGGAAAGTGCCAAAGTCGCAGCGAAAGACTGCGACAACTCGTCCATTTCTGGACCGAGACAGGGTGGGGAATATTGACGACAAGAGCAGCATCAACCCCAGAGCGATGGCTTGACGTCTGGAGAAGCAAGATGGAAAGTAGTGCTCCATCAGCACTCTACCAACTTCTGTGTCAGGCTCAGAAGCTGGGTACGACTTTTGGAACCCGACCCGCTGATTCTCATCCAGACAGATGGCGCCTACTTAGATGTTCCATCCTCTACGAGACGACAGAAAACACTGTCTCAGATCCTGCTCGTCCACTCCCCGACATCCTCCTTTGGTTGAAAGACGATACACAAGCCTCTTCGAAGATATCGAGCCTCATCATCCCGGGGGGGGAAGGGGAACAAAGGAGCGAGTTGTAGTGTAGACGGCACTATCTCATACTTTCTTCGATCACCTATTGCGATGCTAAAACCTGAACCGTCGCTGGGTCCGTGGCGGTCTCCGATCCGAGAAGACGCTGTAGGAATAGCGGTATGTCAGGCTGGCTCGCCGTGGATGTGGACCCAACAGGTTCTACGGACGCCGAGCCGGTGACAGCTATAGGCGCCACCGACATTCGAGATTCCTCCACGCGCACAGCGAACAGTGCAGATTTGAATGAGGGTGGGGAAGGTCGACGCAGGCTGAAGACGGCTTGATGTACAGGTCAGTGTGCAGGTTCTAACCTCTATGGGCGCATCTAACGACTCTGAAAAGGCTTAACTGCGATCGATAAGATAGATAATACCGACGATGACTTGATCCATGTCGAATTCGCACGGATCCGATCGCAATCTAAGCCTGTCTTCAGACGGCCTCCCTCTTTTCGAAATTTCCAGCAACGCGAGAAAATAACAAGCTCAAGGTTGCTTAATCCTCCAACTACCACCGAACCCACCATCTCCCCCTTTGATAGCCCTATTTCTCCCAGTGTCGCACTATCTCGTCACCCGATTGAGCAGGCTATCCGTGGAGGTGATAGCGATGTAATAGCGACCGTCTTTCCCCCTCACGCCATTATCGTCACCCCATCTCTACCCGAGCAGTATCAGGACGAACGAGGTTCAGCATTGGCTGAAGAGGAGTGGCAGATCATAAGAATCGTTTGCAAGAGACGAAGGAGAAAGGATTCTGGATACAAGGGGTGCTGGAAGAGAACATGATTGCGCGAATGCGAGTTAGGAAAAGCACAGGAGCTGCTATGTGAGTTTAAGACCAAACGCCAGGTGCAGCGAGAAGGCAAACGAGGAAGACCACCACGTGCAGAAATGGTCGGAGGTCGTTAGCTATCTTGTTCATAGGAGAGATAAACAGATTCTCAGTCTAAGATAAACATTTCTCAGTTTTCTATTCTGTCTATGAACGTACGGGGTTAAGAGCATCAGGAAAAAGGTAAGACTGGCGAGTTAACTGGATTACTCTATGTACGATGACTCAGTCAAACGGAATGCAGATGGGCAACGAACAACAGGTCCATGGCTATCCGCAATATTTGCGTAATTCTACCGTCTTTAACTTGGAGATTCTGCTGTGCAGCCGCACGGCAGTTTGATCCGTCGGAAATCTCCACCTTGGCCCTCATTTCTGGATTACAGACTTCTCTTTAGATTCTCTCTTCCCATGTTTCTCGAGAATCATCTTGAAATAGATGCTCGCAGCTATGACCAGATCCTAATCAATCTCAGCCTGTTCGTCTCTATCGTCTGCACTAAATCTGTGTTTAAAGAATGTCCAAATACTTGCAGCGACAGCTTTGACTTCGAATCTGGCCTCACTTATCATGCTGACACCCCAGGTGGTCTTATTCTACACTAAAGGGCCTGTAGCACTCCAGGTCTCCAGGTAAGTCCGACTTAGGGACACCGAGTCTGCGGGTTTCATTCCACAACAATTTCGGGTTATAGTATGAGTTATGTAACTGGGTTGTGGCGAGCTGGCGAATTATGATTGAAAGCTTGCAAATGAGAAGACGAAGGCGCGAAAAGCGAGAGGAAAATGTTAGCTGTCAAAAGTATGATCCTCTACATAAATCCAGATAAGATAGTACTGCTAAGAGAATACGTATGATGCGTTGACCAAGCTTCCCTTGATGGGAGTACCCACACTGAATGTTAACTAGGGATTGGTATCCGCTCGAACGAAAGTACGGATAGGAAATCTCACTGCCATCCAGTCCTCCGATACATCACTCTTTCCGTGCCCAGTCCTGTCAGTCTCGCATGCTCTGGCCGGTTCCCCCAGTCTCGGCAGCTCCAAGAAGTCGAAAGACGTCGGATGAGACGTAACAAAGACCTTAATGATATCCTCGCACGAGCGGTATCCCTTCTCCTTCAATTCGCGTGGGATTAGCATTTTTAGACGCTTCCTGAAGCCGCCTTCGAGGCGTTCACTTTCGGGCGGGATTGCCGTGTGGGTTACCCGGTATATGTTCTCTCCTTGCCAGCAGGGACCCAGGCCGTATATACAAATATAAAGATCGTGGACTCCCCGATTACGTACTACCAACTGCATCTTGGTGCCGTCATTCACTTCTATCAGGTTTCCTGGGTCAAAGCGGTTTTCTTTACTGAGGACATGGATGTCGAAGGACCTTTGGAACACCTCTGTCGATGCCTTGTTCTCCAGGTCCCTGGCGAGTTTGAATCGAGCTAGATGCTCTAAGATGTCGGCTATCTGGCTGATGCTGGCTTGATTTTGCTGACTGGCAGGTAAATCGATGATCCCTCCGCTCGATTCGTCGCGGACTTCATATTCTTGATTGCTGTTCTGTGTAACTTGGAAGGCAGATGGACGCTGTTCCGTGTCAGTGCGGACATTCAGCGACCGCTTTTCTAGGGCGGCCAGCCATTCGTCAAAATACAGAAGCTCAGGTGCAAGCCGTATAGGAAAATCCCGAAGGAAGCGTTGGGTGACGGCTCTTGCTCTCCATCTCGGCTGATCCTGCATGGATGGCAGGTCCAGTCGCTCCAAATCCGACGTGAATGCTCCAGCGCGTTTCACCGTGACAATCCTGTCCCCTGCTGGCAACGTGGATTCTGAGTAAGTCAGGGGACACAAGGCAAATTGGTCACCATTACTGACACCCTGAGCCAGACCGGCCTGTAGCTCGAGGCTGCCGTCTGTTTTCTTGTTGATGATGACAGTTGCGACCCCAACCCCCAGATTGGCGTGACCCAAGAAACCTTGGCCCTTATTTCCGTAAAGGATTGGGTTTTGATGTGGATAATACTTCCGGAATTCGGCACGCAGGCGCTCATAGATATCATTGATACTATGATTGAGACTATGATCCTCTTTGAGAGATTCCAAAAGAAAGTAGGACAGCAGTCCATGTATCTGTTCGTCCACGAATTGACTTTCACCCGCTTCTTCACCAGGACCACACGCAACGAGTATGGCGTACTTGTCCGGATCGATAAGCCAATTGGGCAGCATGGAAGCGTCACGACTTGCTGGCTTGTTAGCTTGTATGTCGTTGAGGCTTCCTTTGAAATCGAATGGGATCATCGAGCCAATCTCCATATCGTAAGGGATATACCGAACGCTCAGACATTCGTGGCGGTGGACGCTGGCTGAGAAACAACAGTCAAGAACAAGTGTGACCACTAGCCCATTCTTAACCATAGCATTGAGAGAGTACGCTAGACTTCGACCATAGAGATACGTTTCAGGCTTCTCCTTTTCTTCGGTAAGGACCACCAGCGCAAGATCTCCCTCGGACTTATTGTAGGATCTGTCGTTGGGTATCTCTCGGGTGCCATGTCCAGAGTAGTGGATATAAACGAAATCTCCTGCCTTTGCCGACTTAGTGACCTCTTCAAAAGCAGCGTTTATGTTACGAGAGGTTGGCAAGAACTGTGGATCTTCGACTGGACAAGATGACTCCGGATTGGTACTTTCGGTTGCCGTAAACATCCGTATGTGGACACGATCTATTGCCACTTCTAGGTATGCCTTGATATCCTGTACGTCCCGCACGGAACCTCTCAAAGATTTTCCCTTATAGGAGTTGATGCCGATCAAGATCGCATGATTGGTGGGCGACGCTTGTTGGCTGTCCATTTAGTGTTAGGTGAGATTGAGTCGGCGTATCGAGAACGTACAGACGGTCAGCTAGGAGAAGATGTAATCGAAGTGTTCCTGCGCAGTCGACACAGTAAAAGATGAGTGGTCGGCTTCTAGCGGCTGCGTTGGGCACCAAATCTCCCAGCAGTTGGGCAGCATCGCAGAGTAGAAAAGCAGGCGCGTTGCGATTGGTTTGAGTATGTGACACAACAGAAAATAAGAACGAGGCTACTTATGAGACAAAGTGCAATGAAGAGAGGCGAAGTGCATGAAAAATCAAGGCCATGCCCCCGCAACAGAATAGCCACCACAGCCTGATCACTACAGCCGAAAGGTCCCCAAAGCCTTACAAATTGTTAGAAAGCTTCCACATCATTTGTGTTCATCTCTGCACCATTCTTCACGGCACTGCCATTTTCGAGGCTCAGTGTGCATTTTCCCGTAGAGGGGAGCGATGCGACGAGGTAAGGCCCCTTGCGAGAACCATCCGTGTCGAGGAGATACACTTTATCCCCTACATTCAGGCTCGGTTTCTACACGTATTCTGGTAAGAACTTGATGAGGAACTTTGGTTGCCTTACGAACCTTGATATAAGGCTGGACATAAGGACGCTTGCCTATTTCCGTAACGTTGAGAGCCTGGCCACTAATTCAAGTATGTGAGAACAATGTCAATCAGAAGTAGTATAGCCCAACGTACTTCGTAGAAGCAGACATATTGTGAAACTGATGATATAAACTGGTCGCTAAGCCAACTATCTACCAAAGAGATCGTGATTACGGAAATCAACTTGATCTTGATTATCACCTATGATCAACAGGCGTAATGTCTCTTCTTATACATACTTTACGCTGTCCAGACATGCTCATAATTCAAAGTACGCCCCATCAATGACAGTCATATTGGTGTAACTACGGCCTGCATCGGGCGTCATGGCTGTGCTCACTCACACTCATCATCTTTGCTCTGATCGCTGAAGCCTTGGCCGCAGCGTGATTCTATGCATTGTACGTTCGAGTTAAACGCGCAAAGCACGCCCCGTTAGTGGAGGTCATGTTGGTGTAACTACAGCCTGTATCGGCGTCATGGCTGTGCTCATTCACACTTATCATGATCGCTATGATCGCCGAAGCCTCAGCCGCAGCGTGATTGTCTACAACTCTGAATGAACGCGCAAATCATGCGTTCCGCACTCGATCTTATGAGAATTGTTGCGTTGGGAAGTTGCTGCCAAAAAATGAAGTTATATGGATTCCTTCTTTCGCTATGGAATCGCGTCGAATTCACGAGTCCAAACGAAGAACCGATCAAAAAGAGTGCTCGGGCCCGCTCCTCGGAACCAGCAAATGCGCTAACCCTTTCTAGTCGAGGACTACAGAGCTGGATATCCTCGTTTCACCGCACTTCTGTCTACAAATAAACCCTACTTTCTGTGTCGACGCTTCAGCAAGCTTCGAGCTCGGCTTCTCTTGCTAAAACAAGATCGACTATCCGTGCTCGAAGAGAGGCTCGAACATGTCGATCAGCAAGAAGCGTCTCCTCTTTTCCTTGGAAAGAGCCGATCTGATGGGAATACAGATCGGATATCTCTATTATCGGAGATTGAATCTGGTCTTGTAGATTACGGTATTCATAGAGTTGAGATCATCGTACCTGAAAGACTGATCAATGCTAGATATTTTCGCCGAGCGAACGTATCGTATGTTGAGTTTCGACTCTGCTCAACGAAGAGACGTCGAAAGCCTGCAGAACTGGCTGAACGATACCGGCTGCCTGGCCAGAGAGGAAACGGCGTATCTCGGACATCGCGAGCTCGCGTCTTTAGCTCCAGCGGGCGACAGTGCGATAGTGCAGCTCGAAGCTTGGGTAGAGGAAAAACTCATCCGCTTTTATAGCGGTTTCCGAAAGGTAACTGAGAGACGTGGCCAATCGAGCTAAGCTGACAAAGCGGAATAGAGCCGTTTTCACGACGTCTCGAACGATCCAAATGTGTACATTTACTCGGGCCCCTTGATCCAACGAACCGCCAAGGCATTGTTGTTACTCTTAGTTACGCTTCTCCTGTTGATGCCAGTCGTTATTTGCTACGTCATCAGCACGACCCTAGTTCGGATTATCACTGTCATTGCGTTCACAATCTCTTACCTTCTCATACTCTCTGCTTTAACTCAATCGAGGACTATAGAATTAATCCTTGCGGGAGCAACGTACGTTGTTGTTCCATTGTGCCTGACACGTGGTAGCTAACATTGCCGGTGCCTGTACTAGATACGCTACTGTTCTCACTGTATTTGTCTCCGGCAGCAATGCATTTCACGGGTAGGGGAATTAGTGCAGTGAAGAGAGGATACAGATAGTCGGGGTTGCCAAGGCGCGACTGCGTGAATAAGCGTAGGCAATGAACAGCTATCGTAGCGCATAATCCTAGGATGTCTGTTACCCCAGGACAAGGACAGGGATGTAAATTCACAGAAAGTATTGATTGCTGTCTTGGTCGTTCTTGTGACAAGAATGAGATGAAGTGACTGGATATCAGCCGTAGGACAGATGTAGATAAGGTAGGAGGTACTAATCTGCCGATTGCAGCCTTAAATCTCTCTTTCTTGTGAATTTTTATCAAATCTATGAGAGTACAAAAGTCTATCAATGGAAGTCCCCGATATACGCATAATATAGGAATATACTGTAAACATTTTATCTTTCCGCGTTGTAGGATTAGCAAGATACAATGTATGAAAGCGAGATCCCTACTCGCGGATTTCATGCAACTCCTGTGCTGACATCGAGCCAGTCGCGGATGCAATGTTGACTGCCACGTAAGCTAGCGGCTGTCAGCATAGATGCATACCGAAGCCGTAAAACTGCTAGCTCGTAACAGGGTTTGCTGACACATCTCATCGCAGGTCACATGTCGCCGCGGGTTTTAATAAGGTAATGTGCCTTTCAACTATTGAGGCACCTTCGATCATCATGCGAACTGTAACACCTCGCCACCTACGTTGAGCCGTTTCATATCGTCACACTCCAGACCATATCCAAGGCTGAATTATAACGATACAAGATAAGAACGATGGAATCAACTGTAGTAGCTATGAGGCTCTAGCCTACAAGATATTGCAGGAAGAAGATAGAAAATGCTACGTGTGTGGATGTACAGAAGAAGTGCGGGAGACTCAAGCTTTGGCTGCAGGAATGTTTGCAATCCTTGGCATTCCTTTGTTGTAAATGTGATGATAATGCCTCATTAATCTCTATAAAAGTGGGTGGGCGACCCATACAAAATCTCTGAGACGGAGCCAGCCGGCCCGACGTTAATCCGCCAAGGTGCTAGGAACGCCATATTTCCAACACCTTTTCTCCACACCCCACTACCTCAACTTTGTATGCAGCGTTCGGAGACCTAGTAAATCGCCACCTCCTGCTCTTGAGGCCTGAATTTTGCGTACATCTGCTAATCATGAGGCCCTTACTGCAGACCGAGCTTGCTTCCAAGCGCCCCCCACCCCCCACCTGAAACGTCTATATCACGATAGTCAGTCGCCGCATCCACACCGATACCAAGAACAAGGCAACAGGCCTATTACAGACTCACTGGCGTCCACATCAGGTCGCCACTCATAGCCACGTTGGTCGATACAGCGTCTATGATTTGCAAAATGGTATACAGGCGTGCGGAGTTCCTAATCCTCCTAGTCGTCTAAGACTTGGTGGGCCCCGCAAGATCGATACCGCCGCAAAGAACGGTCTTCTGGAATACCAGCGACGTCACCCGTGGGCTTATCAAGATGAACTAACTATGTTATGGAGGAGGAGTGGGAAATATACGTACATAAGAGCGCGGTCTGCAGGCCTATTAAAAAGGAGCGAGTTTCACCCAAGAAGGCTCAATTAACAGGCCCTTGTAGCCAACTATTGCGCACGGAGTGGCAGGCTAGGATGCACAATATCGTCGCTGAACAGCTCGTTGTCTGCGATGAGTCTATATTCAGGAATCAGTCTTGCTGGCGCTGTGTAGGATACGGCCCCATTGGTGAATTATACAGGAATCCGAAGCTTCAGGTCCACCTAACGCTCGCAGGCGAAGCAACTTGATGACCACAGGATATGCGAAGGGATGAGACCCACAGTATATTGCTCGTCTATGCCGTTGACGGCTTCCTACCGTGTACCGGCGTGAAGAAGGGGTATTACCAAAGCGAGGAGTTCTACACTTGGATCAATGAGAACCTTCCGTCGCATTGCAACCCCTATTTTGAGCCTCGGAGTATATCTGTTTGACTAAAGTCAGTAAAAACTTCAGTACTCGCATTGAGGAGCTCGTAGAGGCTCACAGTTGTTTGCTGTGGTTCTTGTCCCCCTATTCACCAGACTACAACCCCATCGAGCTTACGTTCAGTATCCTGAAGGCCTGAATACGATGTAACTTCAGAAGACTTCGATCGAACTTCGTGGACTTCGGTATTTTCCCGGAGTACGCTGTGGAGCACAGTCAGTGTGATAAACACGCGAGGAAATACTTCAAGTACAGTGCTGGAGCGTATGTATTCTACGGCGATCTACAGGCCTACGAGCGAGAGCTTTGGGAGTGGTTTAATGAGGAGCAACAGGGTTCTCCCAATTGGCGGGAAGAAGATTGTGTATCTATAGGCCAATTACCATCAAGAACCACGTAAATCTCCGTCTATTGCAAAGAAAGCGCTGTTTACCTCAATATAATTGTTTTGATGGCTTCGAGTTGCGAGCCTGAAGCCGATTAGGCAATAAGGCCACCACCGAATCCTCGAGGGATCCCCTTATACGGTCCACCGCCGCCTCCCTCGCACATTCAGAAGGACACGGCCTGGTCTATAGTGATTGCAGTATACATGTCTGAACTTATGTAAATCACTGCTCCTCTTCCTGGCTAGTCCATGCGGTTTGCGGAATCTCATAGCCTGCTTATGTATAGCTGAGTTTGGAATCGAGTGTCCCTTATGGTCCTTCACTGTATTCCACAATTGATTCAAAATTGCCGCCTTTACGTTCAGGACCAATTGTCGTTTTTCTGGAGTTCTTGCGGCGTTTACCTTGAAATCCTAGTCGTCTTCTGTTACGTGTGCGTCTTCGTGTGATCTGGCTATGGAACTGGAGTGTCGCAGCGATGAGGACTGAGTCTAATTCTTCGTCTGGTCCACCTGAGGAGCAGATGGAGGTTAAGAAGTGTATCCATGTTTCGGCATTGTTGCATAGAGGAAGTTCGATGGAGGCGAATATACAGGATGAGGAGCAGACGGAGAAGCCACATATTGAGGCGGTTGCTAACTACTTGGAGCTCCAATAGAGCTAATCGTACACGGCTCCGCCTTTTGTACAGCGAGGCCCTGTAGACGCTCCCATCTGTCCTACTTTTCCGGCTCCCGAGTACTGGTACGTTGAATCGATCCTACAATGAGTGCCATCGTAGCTGATCCAGCAATAGCCGTACTCGTTGTTGCACGTATCGCTGCTGCATAGCAATTTGTCGATCAATCTATCTGCAACCTCGCCAGCTGCCTCATTAGTATTTCAGCGAGCCTGAGCTCGCTCCTCTTGTTGAAGAGTACGGTTTCTTTGCGGTCTTGCACCTCCACCTCATTAGGTGATTTCTCGTTGCCGACAGACGAGAATACAGGTGCTTTTGCTGCTGCAATTGGCCCAGGAGATCCAGTAACCTCGACAGCGACGTCCAGGTGGTGATTGGAATAATTACGAACTCCGCTTTGATTGTAGGCTCCACCTGTGCAATCCACGTCTCCAATGAGAGCTCTGCCACGGTAATACGTCGCTTGGAATTCGATTGGCTGACTCGATAACTAGGAGGTATTGTAGATTTCCTAGGTCTATTTTTGCCTCTTCCAAGCCTCTTCTGACGACTATGTCTAGAGCGTGAGTGTTGCATCCGCCCTGTTTCCAGCCATCGTGGTCTACCCGAAGGAACCACTTTGCTCTTGCTATACGGGTGCGCGAGGAGTCTTTCATGACAACAATGATAAGATAGATGTATCATTGAGCATTCGCTCACGCTCAATGTGGTCCTGCTCGTCTAGTCTATCCCTGGCTTCGCAACGAGTTGATTCTTCCGCCTCTTCGTGCTCGCAAGCAAGCCGATCTTGCTCCTCGTTGAACTCATGAGCATAGCGGCGTTGCTCCTGACGACGGTGTTGCTCCTCCTCTTAACGAAGCAGAAGCAAACGTCGCTCCCCAACTTCGCGACGTCGACAGGCCTGATCAATGGCCCTAATAATTGGGATTACTGGAGGATTCGGAGCCGGTTCTGAAGTTGCAGACGCAGGAGCAGCCACGCCGCAAACGGGGGCCCATCTTCATACTCGTGGCTGAGCGAATGTAATGTGGTTTGTAGGCTTAGGAGCCCGCCGACTGTCACGAACAGAGGGAGTATCGTGGTCGATGGGGGCCGGGGAGGTCGGTAGGGGGGGGTTTAGAGGGTGTAGTGCGCGCTGATTTTCGTAAAGGGGTTCTGGACTAGTTTCTTGGCCAGAAGCACCGTGTTAAGACGTCTATGCAAGCGTTCTATGGGGCTATCAAGGTGGATTTGGTGGAGTTATAGGTCTGCGATATCTACAGATAGATTTGAGGTGGTAGGGTGTATCAGGACCGGTACGGAACATATGTCAGATGTGTGTATGGGTAAACCAGAACTAAAAGTATGAGAAATAAACATCCCTGAGTGTGCGCCAAGACACACTAGCCTTAGGCGGATGCCTTGTCACATGACCAATCCATCCTACCACCTGAACGCCGCGTGCACAATCGTAGTAGGGTGTGTGGAAAAAGGATACCGAGCAATCCAAACACTACTGCAACCGCCAACTTACCAGATACTAAGTCAGCGCACTAGGCATTCTTAATCTACCATCTCGACGTCGTTCAAGCCCAGAGACAGGAAGCGCAAAATCGATGTTGTTATGTCTGTATAACGGATTGCTGCCCCGCAGCCGAATGCAGTAAACTTAAGAGAAACGCCTAACATCGTTTCTTCTGCCTATGAGTAAAGGTCTTAGTAGCATCCGCTCGGCACACCCTTTAGTAGAATGCTGGAGGGCTGTCTAGCTGTGATTTTTTAGAACTTGACTTAAGAAGACTTGGGTCGGGCACGTCTACTGACATCTCTCTGAGCCAGATACTACGATAGATATCAAAGAACAGGAGCGATGGCAGATCTCGAAACAGCCATTCAAAGATATCAGAAAGCCCTTGATAACACACCAGATGATCATCCAGATCGAGCACGTCGACTAGAATCTCTTGGAACTAGATATGGGAATAGATATCAAAGAACAAAAGTGATAGCAAATCTCGAAACAGCCATTCAAAGATATCAGGAAGCCCTTGATAACACACCAAATAATCATCCAAATCGAGCACGTCGACTAGAATCTCTTAAAATTGGATATGAGAATAGATATCAAAGAACAAGAGTGATAGCAAATCTCGAAACAGCCATTCAAAGATATCAGGAAGCCCTTGATAACACACCAAATAATCATCTAAATCGAGCACGTCGACTAGAATCTCTTGGAACTAGATATAAAGATAAATATCAAAGAACAGAAGCGATGGCAAATCTCGAAACAACCATTCAACAATTTCAGGAAGCTCTCGATAATTCATTATCCTATATTCCTGTTCGATTACAAGCTAGTATAAACTTACTCAAGTTACATACTGAAGCCAATAATTGGTCGTTGACATATCAAGCTGCCTTTGCTAGGGTGTATCTTATTTCTTTGCTCACACCTCGCTTTCTCGAAAATGCGAACAAGCAAAATTTGTTCGTTAGAGTTGTTGGCCTAACGTCTAATGCGACAGCAGTCGCTTTGATAGCGAGGAAAACACGATATGAAGCAATTCAATTTCTTGAGGTTGGTCGCGACGTCATTTTAGGGTCTTTAAATGAAATGCGCGTCGATATATCCGATCTTTAGCTCAAACATTTCCAAGAAGCAAAAAAATACATTCAATTTCGCAATGAACTTGATACTTCGACGACGTCAACACGCCAAGTTGATCGATTTAACGCGCGGACAATGTTGACACATTATAGCAATTAGCGCTATGATGCAAGACAAAAAATGAAGCAAGTAATCAAGGACATTCGAAGCTTGCTTAGCTTCGATCGATTTCTTTTGATCTCATCCAAGGATAAATTGAAAGCTACAATAGCGTCGAAGCCAATCATTATTGTTAATGTGAGCAAGTATCGTTGTGATGCGCTAATTATCAAGAAACGCGAACTTAGAACCTTACGACTTTCTCATTTGCACGCTAACGATGTTCGGGCTCGCGCAGCAACTTTGAGGCCAAAATTAATAAACGCGCAATTGCTAGAATGGTTGTGGGACACTATTGCGAAGCCAATTCTTAAGATACTAGGATTCACCAAGAGTCTACATGGTTTTTGGTCTCGAATATGATGGATTTCCATCGAATCTCTCGCCAAATTTTCTATCCATGCGACGAGATATCACTCTCACGATTCTAGTATTGTCCTAGATCGAACAATTTCATTCTACAACTCCTTTGTTAGATTGCTTGTCCAAAGTCGCCAAATTCGTGTCAAGGAAAATGCGACACGAAAGCTAGAAAAAGTAGTTCTTGTTAATATGCAAGAACTTCTACATGCGCCACGAGAGATCAACGAGCTAAAACGCTTGTGCGAAACCATGAACTTGCAAGTACACGAATCTCAAATTAATCGAAAAGATATCTTGGTTGCTTTGAACGATTGTGATATATTTCATTTTGCTAGTCATGAAAGAATTGATTCGTTAGATTCGTCTCAAAGCGCTTTGCTTCTAGATGACGAAACGCTCACAATAACGACTCTTTTCGAGCAAAACCTTCATACTCGCAAATCGTTTCTCGCCTATCTCTTGGCGTGCGAAACGAGACAAATGAATTACGATGCGCTTATTGACGAAGAACTTCATTTGATAGTCGCTTGCCAACTTGCCAATTTTTAGCACGTTGTTGGTACTTTATAAGAAATAAACGATAGATCGTGCGTAGACGTGATCGTGATCACTTATAAGCTAATGCAAGAACAAAACTTCAATGACGAATTCGTTAGTCAAGGACTTCATCATGCATCTCGAAGACTTCGTGAGCAATTGATCTCGAAGAATATAGTACGAGCAACAGTCAAACACGACCCAGAAGTGCAAAAAGAAAATCGTTAATTGATGACGAAACAATCGTGCTCAAGTCAAGGCAAGGCGAGAAATTCGAGGGATGTTGTGTCATGCGATGACATATCGTTGTTTTGGGTCCCATATGTTCATTTTGGCGTCTAGATTATATCTCATTCTTGATGGCTCATCGTAAACATATATCACACGCTATAGATGAGCAAGCTGCTTGCCTTTGTCAAATTGGTGGCCGCAAATCGTACAGATCAACTCATGGCTTGAAACGATAAAGAACTGTACTCGAATTGTGTATAGCTTATTCATAGTCCTGGGCTTCACCTTTCTCCTTCCTGCGGGATGTGTGACTCAAATGATACCAAAGCGCTATGATCGAGCTAGTCTTTCTCACCCTGTTGCAGCTCTATATCATCTAGAGGAGGAAATCATACAATCGGACGGGCTCGTAAGCTTGCACCGCAATCCGAGACTCGAGGGCCAGTGTGCGAAAATTGCAGTATCTACATCAATCAATTCGAACTCGACGCGACTTAAGACCGATCACCTACTCTTTTCGTAGCCTGATGGGGCGACTCCCGCCATACAAGACGTTGCCCTCGTAGACCTTGGACGAGGTGCATCCAAAGCTGCCAGATAACGCTGACTGTTCGAGGGAGTCTAATTCATCGACAGTGCTGCGCGATCGACCAGGCCGGGAGAACAGTGATTTGCAAGCGCGGTCCGTGCTAGCAGTACTTACGTTCATCGGAGCTCATAAGTGCATGAGCGAAGAAAGTCTAGACTGAGACGAAGGGGGAAGTGTCACGGTTCTGCCGCAGCTCTTGCTCTTGCCGGCCTTGGCTTTCCCCCCCGCCTTAATTTCTGAACATGATTTTCTTTAAACCGTGCAACCTGCAAATCGACTTTTCTGCATCAATTGGCCACCATATCTTACTTATTCAATCAATTGATGCATAGTTGATTATTTGCCGATGTCAGATCACTCTACTGCCCAATCCTTGTTCAATCCAAACCCCATGATGAGCACCAGAAGGAGGAAAACGGCCCTGGAGTGTTCCGTCCTTTTTTGGCACAAAGAGAATCGGGTATCTTGCTCGTTATTGGACTTTCTTAATAAATCCTTTCTTTTCGTTATCTCCCAGGTATTCGCGGAGTGTTGCTAACTTCTTTTCGGATAGAGCGTAAATAGGTCCAAACGTGGGTTCCTTGCCTGGTTCAAGTTCGATCTCGTGGTCCCACGGATGATGTTTAGGTAGGGTTTCTGCCGTGTCCTCTTCCTGCAGTAGGTGCTCCCATCTGTTATATATCCTCAATATGTGCTTTGACGGTTCCCTCATCGTACCAGATATTTCAGGGATCTCAGAAGGTCCGCAAGTTCCTTCACTTACTCTGACTTCATGGCCCAGCTGACCTAAGCTAGTGCCTGTCGAGTCGGACTCGTGATTTCAATGGTCTTTTTGCGAGGTGGGAAGTTCGCGTCTTGCGGTCGGGTTTTGACTCTGCCTCTCATCTATCATCGAACGCTGCCGATACATAGGCTGGATGCGGATTGCGTGGTCACATCGCTCAATTTTGAGTACTCGTAACTTCCAGTCGACTTCCGATTTGTGCTAACTCAACCAAGGTATTTCCAAGACGATATCGTGAGTGGCCATTCTCACTATATCAAAGATTAGCCCATCGTGGTGTTGTTGAATAGCAACCGGTAGTGGTTTCGGTTCTTTGTCCATTTTTCCATTTCCTAATAGATTCTCATCTATAATCACTAGGTTGTAGGCGTCAGACTTCTTTTAAGTAGGATACCCTTCCCTCTAAACAAGAGATCTGGACATAAAGTTACCTGTTGCACCAGAGTCGGCCATTGCGGTGAGTCGATGGCCATGGACCTTTAATTGGTGTGGTACAACATGGTTCGTATGCTGTTAAGTTAATTTGCTGCTGTTGGGCTAACATATTGCATTCTCTTGGTATGCCCTTTACCAAGGAACTTGCACTTTTCCCTGCTGATCTGCTGCGACTTCTGCTTCGAGCTCCTTGCATTCGTCCATGATTTCGTTGACTTCTCGGAGGGTTTCCCTCGCCGAGCTATTTACGGCGTCGAGTGTCTCCCTGACGGTGTCTAAGCAGTCCTTGAAGTCCTTCCGGGCCATATTCTTTGTCTGAGTCTGCAGCTGACTGAGGGTACAGCGTGTTCGATCGTCTCGACTTGTCCTCCTTGAGAACTTGATTGACTTCGTGCGTAGATGCGGGTGTCTTGCCTGATGATGTTCCATATAGGAATTTTTGTACTTGATCTGGGTTCTCTACCAGATAGCAGTCGTCGTCCGATCCAGTCCCTGGGGTGTACGCCTCTGTGTCGGTTTGCTCTCGGGTGTCGTCCTGGCTATCGGGTAGCTCTCTCAACATAATATTGATCTGCCGTCGATCCACCAACTTCCGAGATCGGCAATCTCTTGCGAAGTGGCCCGGTTTGCCACATGTATAGCACGTCTTCTGGGGTTTGTTACCTTGCTTACCCCTAGGGTTCTTTCCTTTGCGTCGTCGGACTGAATCCAGTCCCATACGTGCAGGCCCGCGATAGTCTGGGTTGCTGTACCTATTGTTGCTAGAACAAGGTTTTTCACCTTCATATCTGCTTGTGAGTCCAAAGAAAGTTCCAGCCTCTCCGTGGTTTGATTGGTCAAAGCGTGTCTCCATAGCTCTCTCATACAGCTTGTTGTCAAGTTCGATCGAGACTTCGATGAAGTCCTTCATGTCTGTGAGGTCTCTTCCGTCAAGCATGAGCTCATCCTTAAGGTTCTCCATGAGTTCTCGTCGAAACATTGTCATAAGGGCAGTATCGTCCCATGCTGGAACATGGCTGTGTAGTCCGATGCAGAGGTCCGTTGCTGTAAGTGCTGAATTACTCGTTTCGCGATTTGCTCCTCGTTGGACGTTCCAAAGATGCGTTGAGACTCTTTCTTGAACCTGTTGAACTTGCTAAAGATCTCTCCGGGATCCTCGTTGTTGTCGTCCAAATTTTTGCGTAGATTAGGCTTGAGCCAATGCTGGGCTCTTCCTATGAAAAATGTAGAAGCAAAGAGGGTTTTCTAGTTCTCTGGAACAGGAGAAGAGGTGAAGTAGATATCCACCTACGTAATCGAATCTTCTAGGCCGATTCGATCTCCATAATAGACGCCGGGTTTGTTGATCCTGATCTTGTCTCCTTCGGCGATCGTTGGGCGAAATTTTCACGAGATGCTCCCGCTGCAACTCAGGCCGAAGTTGGCAAGGCAGTCACTGTTGCAGAGGCCTGTTTTTGGGATTATTGGGGTTTTCTGGTGGCAACTATGTTACTTGCTCTCAAGCGCTGCAAAAGAAAGGATCCGATCATCTTAGATGGATTTGTGGCTCTTGTTCGCTAGTAAGTAGCAATCGCCCCGCTAAATACCCCTCGACCTCTGACAGCATGCAGAGAAGGAGATTGAACAGCTCCGTCTGGAGAACATCAAGTCCGACGCCCACCGATTACCAGAGGTCGAGCAATATCAGCGCCTCACCGATAAAATTATTCAGCGCTTTACTGGGGAGGAGATCGAAATCTTATCAAGCCTCTATGATAATCTCACATTAGGTCAATCTTGAAGTGTCTTCCTATTTATAAAGCCAGTGTACTACCTGTCTTCGATAGAACCAAAATTTGAAACGGCTGTCCATGAGTGTTAATAAGAGAGCAAAGAGTGAAGTCTCCTCTCGCCGCAATTCATAAGAATTCAAAACAGGGACTTCGAGCGGTCAAAGATTTCAAGCGAGTAGGGACTGGCAATGAGGACGGGATCCTGTGCCGTAATCAATTATAACGGAGAGGGATCAAAAGGTTATAGGGGCTTTCACTTCCTCCACTCTCGAGATGACGGAGATGCGAGAATGTATGGAATTTTGGATTCCTACGCGTCGAGAGTCACCTCCCCGCGACTACTGATAGAACCAATCAGCTACCTTGTGGCTTGTGTAGTAGATTGTGCACCGTCCATCGAATTCCTTGCTGTTGCCTCAGCCAATCTTGGGGTAGACTATCTTGCTTGCATGAAACGAAGGAAAACTTGGACCGGCTTGATTGGTATAGTAGGCTGCTTTTTACTTGGTTGTATTGGGCCAGTCTCCTTCTCGGGGGAGACCATTATGCCCGGCTTGATTAGTACAAGACTGGTCTTTACTAAGGGTCTGATGGACCCATCAAGAACTTTGTGTTGGTGGGAAGTTGGCAACCCAGAATGTAAGTAGCTGGTCCTCTCATTAGATGTGGTGACTAAGGTTAACATAATCCCATTATTGATATCGGGCAGCAGTCGTCTCCATCGACCTGTGGCTTCGTTGACCAGATTAGGATGAAGGCAGAAGAGGAATGGAAGACCGCTTTCCGCACACGGTATAGACTTTATGAATACACGGTAATGCCGTTCGAGCTCACGAACGCCCCGGCAACGTGTCAGGAAATGATCAATGATGCACTACGACAATATTTGGACATATTTGTCATAGCATACTTGGACGATATATTGGTCTACTCAGTCATTTTGGAGGAACATGTACAGCATGTCTCCCCAGTATTGGAACGCTCGGATAAGAGGAACTTACACCTCAAGCCAGGTGATCTCATACGGATCTACGGGTGGAGAACCACTAACATACGCTTTCAGGACTTTCTCCTCGAATTCTGACCCACTCTCATAGACGTACGCCATTGTCAAAGTGTTGCCGATTTCGTCTTCTCTTAGTTTAGTTAGTCAACTCAAGCGACGAGGAAGACTAAGTGTCGAGAGACTGGCCGTTTAATGAAGTCAATTGCGGCGTGGTGCTCGCGACGCACACACAGATTGATGGCGGCTAAGATATCCTTTAATACCATGCTCCACGCCAAGGCATTCATTGGTCTTGGAACGAAGTTAGTGCGATCGAGAAAGCTCAGCAAAGCAATGCGACAAGTGGCATTCTCGCGACCTTCAACATCAGCAACCCATTCTTGGTCAACCTTCATAATCGAATTACTTACTCGATCGCCATATCTCTAAAAGCTGCATCATAGTAGCTTGGCGATATGGGTCTCTTATGGACCTAAATGGGTGAAAAGATATTGTGGTTCTAGGAACAGCCTAGGTGCAACAAGCCCTCCTTGAGGTACGATATTTGAAAATGAAAGCTTGTCGTACAGTGCTAGACAATCTTGCAGTTGAGGCCGGCCTAAGATTCTTCTGTCGCACACTGCTCGGGCGTCGACTTGCTAGGCTCCCAAGAAAAGAAGAAGACACCATTTTAGAATTAGCGTGACCCTTGTTAGGCACGTCATAATGCGAGTTGCCAAAAGGATCGAATATAGATGTCGCTAAAAGCTGCTTGCAACAAGCTATCTAGAGTCGCTTCCAATGACGCAAAAACGAACCCTATTTTTTTAATCGTTCTTAGACATACGAGCGACATTGCGCATATATATGGGTCATCGGAAAGCGCAAACAAAATTTAGCTTACGCTCTCGTTGGCGCATAGCCAATACGAAGCCAAGTTGTTAGTTGTCATCTTTGTGCTTACATCGGACACAGCAAGACGCAATTGATAAAGTATTTCACATAGTTTGTAAGAGATAAGGAGAGTTATGTATAATTTTATCAAAGCCTTTAGAGCCTCCATATTTGCGGACTACCAGAAGATCATTGCGAAATACTGTCGGAACCCATGAAATAATTCTGGGGATACTAAATCAAAGGTCGCCTAGCTCTAGAAGAAAAGGTAGAAGTACAACTCATCGCCTCGGCTACGTACCGTAGCCAAACGTCCTCGTAGCTCTTAGCAATCTGCGATCCTAGGACTTGTCTCAACTGATAGCATCGAACCTCTTCCGTAACATCTCCAAGCAAAGGTTCGCTGCATGACTGCAATCTTTCTAGCCATGTAACGTGAAGATTCAGGACCTACGTAGGTAGGTGTCCGCATCCGATACAGTATCCATCGATCAAGATTTTATCATTCGCTATGGGCCAACGAACATACTTAGATCGTGCGCTACATCTATGTAAAGGCTGTCGAAAATCCTTCGACATTGGGTTTCAAGTTTGTAAGGCAGCTTAACAAGTTGAGTGCCATTTCGTTGATTCTGTTTGTATACAAAAGCCTGAACTAGGTGCGTTTGGCTTACAATACAGTCTTCACTGGCCTCGAACAAGAAAGTAGAAGCTTTATAGCAGCTATGGGACATTCAATGGACACAGAGGAGGTGATAGAAGACGAAGCCCCAGGACGCCCCATCGCTGACGCATCATAGGGTAAAATGTGTGAAGATTTGAACTACATCATAACTCACGTCTTCCTCCCTCCAAAATTACCACAGAAAGATAACAGCAACGCCACGAAGGTTGCTTCGTTGGCAAAAGAGGTACTTACGGCATTGAGGTTGCTCCAAGCTCACGTTTCGACGCAGGAGCGCTCAGAATGAATCCCCTGCATCAAGATGGTCAACAACATGCTCTAGGTACGCGACCACTATGGAGGGTTAGTGGCCAGAGAAGTGGAATTAACGCTGAGGGGAATGGTTGACGGAGGTAGGAACGTACCAGCCTTTGGAACTGAAAGGAATATCTAACATCGTTTTTGTTGATTCAGATATCCTTGCATTGCATATTCGCGGCCAGAACGCCGAACTCATCGTCCGAAGATCCTCCGACCAATATTCGTTCGAGTCCCTCGAAGTCTCGCCAACCACCGAGGCCGTCATCGAGATCAAGGGTAGACTGCGACGGTGCTTTCCAGGCCCAGCCGTGGCAATTGGCCAAGACCGAATGGCGGATGCCAGCTTTCTTAAGCCGCTGACAGAGTTACTTGTCAAACTCGATGCTAAGACGCCAGAAGAAGTACTGCCAAATGTAACAAAGTCACACTCGAAGGTTATTGAGACCAGGGACACAATGAACCCAAGATTCGTCACGGAGATGCTCATCGAAATGCTGCGGGCTATGAGTCAGCCGCACGATGTTCCTCGCATCTACAAGCACACTCGCGACGACGTCCTGTGGAAGGATGCGCTCAAACCGTGGCGACGTTGCCCTTTGTGGCTCTTCCTTCGCGTTGCATTGCAGACGAGTCTCATGCGTAACGAGGTTGGGGAGCCGCATGTGCGGTACAAGTCATTCATGCTGTTCTTCATGGCTCATGTCTTGGAACGCGCCCTAGACGCTTCTCTCCCGAGTGATACGCTCTTTACGATTACAGCCAAGATCAATCGCCGTGCGCTGAAACTTGGCGCAGTGGATGGAACGACCTGGTTGCAGCATGTGGCGGCGACGACGCGGGCTGCCCAGCAAGAACTGAGTCGCAGATGGGCCTTGGTGGAGAAGCATTCAGATCCCTTCGCGACGCAACGGAACTGGGCCCCATCGCAGCTCTCGTTCCTTTTGGATACCGAAGTGACACTCTCAAGGCTGCAACCATATCTGGAAAAAGTGATGGCGCGAATGGCGTCACCTTCCACCTACCAGACTTTTCTGTCGGATTGTGGTCAGCGCATCTCGCAGTGGAGTGTAAGCTTGCCTAATCCGAGTTTGTTGACGGTGGGGAACGGAGGCCAGGTCCATTTGTATCTAACAGATCTGGAACTCTGGGTGGAGAACTCTCTCAATGACTGGTTGCACGCAAACATGGAACGTCATGACGCCGTTACCGCCCTCGCAGCGCTTATTGATACCTATACATCGATAGCTTCTCTCGCTTACAAAGACATGCCGGAAGAAATCTCTCTAATGCTCCTCACCTCAATGGATTTGTGGGTTGCGCTTGACAAATGCGCGCTGCACCATTGCACTTTATTGCGCGACTATACTCCCGGTTTTCCGTCATCGCTGTTCGAGCCGTTGCTGTTGCCCAAGAAGCCTCAGATGGAACGACTCCTCCGCGTTGAGCAGTATCTTGTGGGGAGACGGGCAGCAGCTGCATCGAAATTCCCGTCCATCTTTCGATTCGTCGACACGACGGAAGTCTTTGCTGTGCGGTACGTTCAGCAGTCCCAACGTCACAAGAAACTACAACAGAGGATTGAGGCGAAAGCCCAGAACCATCGGGATCGAAAAACATCCAAACTCGCAGAGAAACGCCAACGATATTGTGAGCTAATCAACGACTCGAATGGGATGAGTTGCCAATACGTTCCTCGATGGCGAAAATATGGACAAATCTTCGTGCACAGCGGCTTCTGTCAGAAATGCGAGCTGAAGTCACAGGCCGAAGGACTCACCATTGACGTTCACGAGTGGCCTCTCCCGAAGAGGGACTTGGAGGCGAAGGCGACGGTGTTTGAGCTCGATGTGCCTACTGTTGTGTCCAAATGGCGGGATACCACATATCAATTGCTCGTCGACATATTTTCCGTTGAACATGACGCTCAAAGGCCCCTTCGAGACAAAGGCAAGCAGGAAGAGGTATACAACCTTCGTGACTACAACGGTTTGCAAAAGTTCGTTAGATCGCAGGCAGAACGACTCCAGCTTGCATCGACAACAAAGCCCTTTGTCGTTTCGCACTATCGACATCAGAAAATTTCTCAGGCCAACAAGAGCAACGTATGCGTCAACAACGGCTTGCATTATGCTGTATACGATTCGAAGAAAATGAGATGAACGGAAGAGCTTCTCGATCGTTGCAATGTGCGCGAACAATGCACTTGCAGCCTTCCAGCTGGGCCGTACACGGGACTGCAGTACGCCCTGAATAACACGATCCATACGTCCAACCAGGTGATCGCAAGCCAAGCCGACTGTCCTGAAACGCTAACGATGCATGAGTTCTACGCCTTTGGAACGTTGCGATCAGGTCATCGACTGCAATGGCGGAACATCGCTCGCGAACTAACCGCTCGTATCCTCAATTTCAATTGCTACGAAATATATGCTTTGATCGTGCAGGCCGCCTGGCAGGTCGGTCCCTCTTGTAAAAGACAGGTCTGCCAAGAATCCCATGCCGACCTTGACGAGATCAAGTTTGGGAGGTCACTGCTATTGGCTTTGGACGACGCGCTCGAGACGATCGAAGGCAATTGGCAGGGTGTCTCAGCAGCCCGTACATTTATCGCTCTTGCAACTCGACTGCTCTCTCTCTCACCATGCGAGGGGGTACGTGAGGGTTGCTTCCGTTTCCTGCGAAGAGCACGAGCAATCTCGTTGCGCTGGACTCGCGAAGTGGGGCGAAAGTTACAAGAAGTACAGAAAGAGGAGGAGCTAAGAGATCTAAACGCACGAACGCTTGAGATGGCCTTAACCTGTCACGGGACGTTTGATGTCGATTCGCACCATCTTCGTGATCTCCTTGAACGAGACGAGGATATCGCAGTAGTGACAGAATGCTCAATTATCATACACGATCGATGCCCAATGATGCTAGAAGATCGACCTGCATTGATCAGTTCACTAGTGCATCGATACCGGAGGCTCTCGTGTGTCCTCGAACCCCTCCTGCGCCAGCGAATTTTAGAGGCCCGCAACGGTCTCGATAGGACTATCGGTCGGCTTTGGGCGAGATATGTATCGGGATCCTCATAGACGACCTTGGAAACGCCCAGCGAGCGGTGGCTTACCACGAAGACATCGAGTGAAGAGTCTCTTTCGTCGATGCTGGTCCACTACAATCTGCTCGACGAAAGCTTGCTCGTCAATGGGTTACCGCTTACAAGGCTTCCTCGCTCGTACGAATCCCATCCAACTTTCTGCCGACTGTTTGGCGAGGTAAAGTACTCTGTTCGGAGATGCGTGGGAAGGAGGGCTAATCGAAGCTGGGCGAGACAGATAGTTGTCGATGTTGTCCCCTCAACTATGAGTGGAATGGTTTTTGAGGCTCGGAATGAATGGTTCAACCACCGAGTAAGTATTCTCTACCATTTTCTTCTCCTTTTGTGCGCGGAATTATTCAATGACGGAGTTGCTTGTAATACTAAACAACATTGGCATAGTTGTATTTTGGCATGTACGACTCCGAACTCATCATCCGGGCAAGAAGAGAAGGGCAGGTCTACGAGTTGCTTTTAGTGCACACGCTTGATGGCGACTTTCCAAAAGCTTTTGTTCACAATTACGCGCATTGGCTGAACATTAATACGCGTTCCGTTGAATGGCGACCGTTAATCGATGCTTGGACGCCAACATCACAGAATTGGCAGATGCGATCTTGCAACCGAGAGGGAAATTTGGTGCTACTTCTTGGTTCGTTGAGATTGATAGATCTTCATACGCCGACAGCGAAGGCCGTGTCAACGGTTTTGAGTCCTTTAGAACAGGCGACCCATATACACATCACGCTGAACTGTGAGACGAAAGTGTTGGAAGTGCACTTGCCACGACTAAAGCTTGACTTTTTCTTGAGAAAAGGCGCCACACAGCTTGAATCGAAGCAGTTCCGTGGAATGACCGTGGATCCCAATCAATCGATTGGCACCCTTATCGGATTAGTCAACAAGCTTGTCCTTCGGAGTAATACTGGCTCGTCGCGCAGTGTCATTGTCCCTCACGGCGACGTTCGATTCGAACTGGATGGCCATCACGTACGTGTACATATCGACACTTTCGCGCAGCATCTTTTCTATCACCTTTATCACATCAACTCTCAACTCGGGCGACTTGTCGACAACGGCAATCTCAAGAGCAAGCTGATCAAATGTTATCTTCACGCGGTCACAGCCCACTGTCTAACCGACGAGCTCATCGGTCGAATCGGCACTGAAGAAGCGCTCCATAATCTAGCGTCCCCTTCGGTCCAGTCTTCTCTTAGGCTCGACCAAATAGAAATTGATCTTCTGGTGCTCCTTGCACGACTGACGCCGCGTCGTCACTACTACCCGCGGCACCTTCGGGTGATGCAGGAGGTGAAATGGGAAAGACTCTCTTCGATCTCATAGCATCCCTCTTTTTTCGATTTCGTGCAATCAATTTTCGAGCGAGTGCGAACGCTGAATCTATTTCATGACATACCCACGAACCTACCGGATGCAAAAATCTGTGATGACCATCACTTGCTTAAGAGAGCTGGCATCCAGGATGCTGCATATCGTGTACATGGATTTGGGGCGGAACATCACACCACGAAGCACGACGTCAACTACATCGCCCGAGATCATGTCTTAGACAACATTCGAGAGTCTCAGGTTTGTCACACAGCGAAGCTAGTCGATAACTGGTCGACAAACCTGAAGGGCTGCTCACAATTGCTTCATGAGATCGAGTTATGGGGGGAGGCCCTGCGTGGTTGCGAGACCCATAGTACCATTCCTCTAAGCTACGAAACGAAATGGCTGAATCCACCTGCGGATTTCCTCCCGGAAGACTGGTGTACGCTGCAGGGGGCTTTGTCTCGCTGTGTGGTCGAAACAGATAAATACGAAATCATGATTTTTTTGTCCACCCTAACGTATTCGCGACACGCGAAACAAGAGCTTGTCCAGACCCTGTTGGCTTTCGCAACGGTCCCTGAACTTCGTGCAACCAGGCCGCCGAACTACATCTCCTTTGAATTATCGCATGATTACAAACCAGATAGGAAGAAATTGGTGGACGTGGTGAACAACAGAGGGCGACCGTATCATTCGTGTCCGGAATTCAACTTGCCTCAATTCCCTCTCGAGACTTTCTCAGATGCCGACGAGCGTCGTCGAGACAAGCATCGAACGACGATGGAGAAATGCCTTAGCCGATTCGTGGATGCTCTCATCTGCTAGTGGCCCGAGGAAAACGTGCGCGATCCTGTAGGCACTGGGTTTGACACCTATATATTCGTCAATGAGGCCACGAAAGATGCACGAATCTGGTTTGATAGATGATATCGTAACGATAAGTTCGAAGAGTCTATCAGCGAAATACAACATATACTGGATGATCTAAACGCCGAAGACCAAAAGTTGTCAGGTTACTCCTTTTCACAGCCCCGTTACCGTCATCGACCAAAACAAAATCATGTCGATTTCAATTGTATCATGGAGAGACCTGCTCCCAGCCTTTCTTCGGCTCATCTTGGAAATTTCGATTTCTGGGTTGGTCAGCAAGATGAAGATGGGAGGGATCGTAGCGACCTCAACTCACTATTATCGCGCCTCCATTCGAATTCTTCAGGTCGCTATGAGCAATTGTACGCCATTGATCTGGTTGAGAGCTTCAACTCGCTTCCTAATCGTGTAGAACGCAGACTCAGCGAATCGCTCGAGATCCTGAAGCCATTGCTAGAAGAACATTTGGCTCGATGCAAGAACCACGTCGATCATGTGTATCAGAAGATCTGCCAGTGCCTCCAGGCAGAAATGTCCACCACGCGTCGACTGGCTTGCGGAGCGAAAATGTGGCCCCGCTTGTCGACCACCTCGCTCCTCCAACATCTGGCACATTGCAAAGTCGCTTCGTTGCGCGACGACTAGAAGTGTACTTTTATTGAGTATGGGATGGCCATATCGAAGCTTCAACGAGCCGAGCGCCTCCTTACTTGTCTCGGAAAGGAGTCGGAATTGCTGAGCGAACTCGATAACCCAGGCCATCAAGGTTGGAATCCGATCCACTACCCGAACTGGCTACTTTTCGAAATCGAGAACAACATTTTGATCCGACAGCTGCAAGCTCAAATCGCCCAGGAAATGATGTCATCATCGTCCCGTGCAAACTCGATCTTACAGCTAAACATGAGTGAAGGAAAGTCGTCCGTCATCGTTCCCATTGTCGGCGCAGCTCTAGCCGATGAAAAGAAGCTTGTGCGAGTCGTCGTCCTCAAACCACTGTCTAGCCAGATGTTTCAGGTGCTGCTGAGGACGCTCGATGGCATGCTTGGGAGACGCATCTTCCATATGCCGATCTCGCGATCGATCCAAGTTGACATGCACAAGGCGAAGCAAATCCAAAGTCTGTGCGAGGAATGTATGCGCACTGGTGGAATCCTTCTTGTTCAGCCGGAACACCTCCTTTCCTTCGAATTGATGAGCCTTGAACGAGTTCTATTCGATGAACTGGAGCTAGGCGACGTCCTGATCGAGACACAGCGTTGGCTGGAAGATAACTCTCGTGATATCCTCGACGAAAGTGATGAAATCTTGAGTGTCCGATTCGAGTTGGTTTACACCATGGGCACACAACGCTTGATCGAGTTTAGCCCGGATCGATGAATCATTATCCAGCACATCTTAGGACTCGTGCGTCGCTATGCACCCCGAGTCCTTCAACTTTTCCCACAGGGTTTGGAGCTTCGATCGGTGTGCCCAGGAAGTTTCCCGCGCATGCGGATTCTGCAGCCTTTCGCGGCCGACAAGCTTCTAGAGATGGTTGCGAGAGAAGTGTGTGAAGCGGGTCTGCCGGGAGTCCTCGTGTGGAATCTCCCCCAATCCGTGCGAGCTGTCCTATTCAACTTCCTCACAAATCTTAATACGAATGAAGCCGACATCGAGCTATTGCAGCATCACGTATTTGCTGTGGGTTCGATGAGGAGAAGTTTGCTTCTTCTCAAAGGGCTGACTGCGGGTGGGGTCCTAGCATTTGCTCTGCAGCAAAAGCGATGGCGCGTCAACTACGGGCTTGACCTGTCGCGAACTATGCTTGCAGTACCATATCGTGCGAAGGACAATTCTGCCACCCGGGCAGAGTTTAGCCACCCTGATGTCACCATCGTTCTCACCTGTATCAGTTATTATTATTACGGTGGCCTGTCGGATGGGCAGATACGCATCGCCTTCGAGAAGCTGCTCTTGTCCGACCACGCTCAGGAGGAATATGAAGTCTGGGTGCAAGACGCTCCGGAACTACCATTGGCGTTTCGACAATTGACTGGCGTTAATCTGGGCGACCTTGCGCAGTGTTCTCGGATGATCTTCTCTTCATTGCGGCTCGCTAAAGGCGCAATCGATTTCTATATGTCATGAATCGTCTTTCCGAAGAAGATGAAGAAGTTTCAACACAAGCTGTCTTCCTCGGGCTGGGACATCGCACGAACGAAAGTTCATCCAACAACGAGATTTAGCGAGACAAATGACAGTAGATACGTCTTACCACTATCCATCGAGCAGCGCGATCTCCCAGCACAATTCCACACGAATGCGACAGTGCTCGACTATTTACTGCAGCTCGAGAACTCATTCAAACATGCTATGCAGGAGTCCAAAACGGAAAGTCTTGATGCAAAATCGTTGCTGCAAATTGTTATAGGGTCGGAGCCGCCCGTACGCGTCATTCTCGACGTGGGAGCACAAGTGTTGGAGTGGAAGAACGAGGAAGTCGTGCGCGAATGGCTCTCACGCGTTCCGAAAGCGCAAGCCGCTGTGTTCTTCGATGACCGAAATAATCTGTCGGTGTTGAGTCGTGACGACATCACGAAATCGCTGATGATTTCACCTTTTGCGAAGCAGATGAATCAGTGCCTCGTGTTTCTCGACGAGACTCATACACGAGGGACGGACTTGAAGTTACCGACGAGCTACCGGGCCGCAGTGACTCTAGGACCTGACCTCACCAAGGATCGACTTGTGCAAGGTATGATTTGATCCCTGTGAATTACTTCGCACTGCTAACCTAAACAGCGTGCATGCGGATGCGGAAATTAGGGAAAGGTCAATCAGTCATGTTCTGCGGGCCTATGGAAGTTGAACGCAAAGTTCTCCATTGTAGCGATAAAGGCCAGTGCGATACCATCGACGTAGCCGACGTCTTACAATGAAGCATTTTGGAAACCTGCATCCACACGAAGAGATGTATTCCGTTATGGGCGACACAAGGGATTCGCTATCAACGTCGCCATATAGCATGGGCAGAGTCGTCAGTCGGTGGAGAAAAAGGCACTGCCCTAGAAATGGCAAAGTCGTTGCTGGAAGTTGAGGCGCAGAGTCTGGAAGATCGATACAATTTTGGAGGAGAAAGATCATAAGAACAACTCTTGTTGCATGACGAGTGCGATGGACCACTTTCCAAATGGAAGTCGCAATTAGAAGCTATTCGGGCCAAGTGTCAAGAATTCGAACTGGCATCGTTCAGCAGTGCAACACTTCTGGAGGAACAGGAGCGCGAGCTGTCACCAGAGAACGAGCAAGAACGACAAATTGAGCGTCCGCTGGCAGTTACATCATACAAACATAGCGTACATCCAGATGTGACAAGCTTTGTTAATCAGGGCATTCTTGACCGTGATTCTCATGCCTTTCAGCCTGCGTTCGAGGTTTTCAGCAGTACAAGCGCCGTGGAGTGTCTTGAAGTGGAAGCGTGGCCGGTAGATTTACTGGTCACAACCGACTTTGCCCGAACGGTACACGCCTCAGAAAATTATGGTATGAACTCGTTTCTCAGGCCTGTCCACTGGATCGCAAGCAGAGAGAATCGCAAATCGATTGAGTGCGTAGTCTTGAGCCCATTCGAAGCTCACGCATTACTGCCATCCATACGCCAGCATAAGGTTGTCACCCTCCATATCTACTCACCTCGTGTCAGCATGTCCGCGCGCACACTAGATGATCTTTCGTTTTGCGCAATTCCTGTGGTACCCAAATACTCACTCAACCCTCCTTTCGCCATGCTGCTCAATCTATTTGCCGGTCAGCTCTATCTGAGGAGTTATGAGGAGTATCTTTCGGTCTGTCGATTCTTAGGACTCGGCTTTCGCCCATCGTACGAGCAGATTCAGGTCGCATGTGACGGATTCATCAGCCCGACAAGCAGGTCAGAGTTTGACGCAGTCATGGAAAGAGATTGTCCCTTTACAATCAGTCCGGTTGAGTTTGTAAGGATTCTGATAGCGTTGAGGAGGAAAGGGCAGAGTTTCCAAAAGTCTCACTTGGGTAGAATTTTGCATGGGGAATTGCTTGCCAGGGAAGACTTCCAAGGGTGAACATAATTCGAGCCAGCAGCGATTGTGCAGCATGAGGTTGTGGCTGTGCGGCTACACCCTTTTCCCCTTTCACCCTTCCCATCATCTTTTCCCTTTTTTCTCCACCTGTCCCTTATCGACGTTGATAAATGGCATTGCTTAGTGGGTCCTACTCAACGGGACTTGATATGAAACAGACCGGATGGAAAAGCGGGAATAAACAGCGTGCTCATCACGGAGGCTGCTAATGCAGTTCCATGATCTCATTGCAGGTTAGGACAGCACAAAGGGATTTCTGAAGACCGGCCAAGGAGACGACTTAACCACCAAGAGCGACCGGCGATATCCGGCAGGGTCGTTCACGTCATCGTCTGCTTCGTCGATCACGATCAGGTCTTCCAAGAAGCGTCAGACGCGCCGACGGCAATGGAGACCTGCGCGCTCACCAGACTTTTTCCGATCTATGCGCAGGTTCGCCATCCCCGTTCAAACCTGCATTGTCGGCGGCGCGCTTGGAGGAATCTCGAATACCCGTAGCGCGCGTGGCCGTCCGCTCCCCATCTTTGTTCTACCCCTCCCCTATGTTCGCCTTCTCTTTTCCTCAACCGGATTCACCGGATGGACCAAAGTCCGATATCCTTGAGGGCGCCATCACTTTAATCTGTCTGTGCATCGAACATCGACGACGGGACGGTAGCAGCGAGTGCTGATGATGATGGAGGAAGAGGAGGAGTAGCGAAGTCAAAGCATTGCCATACGATTTTTGGGATGAGGCCTAACCGCGATAGCTGGGCATCATTGCTTTGTTGAATGTTCTTGGGGATGGGGTCCGATCGCGATAGTGGGGCTTCATGATCATGCCATATTATGCAGAAGACGGTCAATATGGCGGTAAACGTTAGTAATCGTAAGGAACGTTTTCATAGTAGTCTTGGTAGTTAGCCTCGTCTGCCATAGTCTGACAATGCATGCAGACGCTAATATGAATCAATAAAATGAATTAAAAAATTAGCAAGGACCCTAGGGCTAAGTTATGCCCTAAAGAGCCCTGCAAGACAGGGGGGCTAGTGCCGGGGATGAGGGAGATTAAGGGGGTTAGTGCTTGGTCGTCTGCCATACTATTTAGTATGGTGCTTGCTCGCTGCTCTTCCCTTCTCATTGCATTCGTCTCTTTTAGATTCGTCTCTTTTAGAAATTGAGTGCTATTCTTTTATCTATCATTGTCGATGAATTCTTTCGTTTTAGTTGCATTGCTTTATATCGCTTTCATTGATTTTTTTAATTAATTTAATCTTGTAGAGTCTTGCTTTTGCATTATCGTCGCCATGGCACCTCGCAATAACAAAGTCGTCGTTAAGAGAATCTCTAAGAGCTTCTCTAAGATCGTTGTTATCGACGATTAGACTTGTCGCATCTCTTGTGTGCGAAAGACTATCTCTAAAGCTCAATTGCATGCAAGATTAGAAGCCTTCGCGCAATAGACTTCTAGAAACGCCTCTCGTTGTCGTTTATTATCTTTTTATCTCTTATCGTCTCGCAATGCTTCGTCGTCTTCGAATAAACATAAGAAAGAGAAGAAAAGAGAGAAGAAAGATCTAGACTATGTTTTTGTCGACGCTTAACTCGTCGCTCTTCGCGTAAAAGTCAAGGCAATAACAAAAAAAATTAGCATACAAAAGCACAAAAGAGTGACAAGAAACGTTCTTGTCGCTCAAAAGTTACAATTGCATAATTTAACGATAAGTGATACACGTACGTTTGCTTCTTAATCTCTTGTTGTTGATGCGCATAACTTTGCAAGTATGGCAACATTATTCGAAAATCAAAGCTTCTTTATAGACGCTATGTCAAATTTCATGATTGTCGTCGTCATGTTTTCTAACATTTCTCGTCGTTATCTTGAGAATATCTTTCATAACAAGTTAGATATAAAGAATATTGATAAATTTATTATCGACTTTTTCTCTACGATCGTTTTCGAAAAAATTAATGCTTTTAATGCAAGAAACATAATTGATTTAGTTCGCAACTTCGACATGTATATCTACGTCGTTGTTAGCTTTATTGCGCAAACAACGATAAAGTGAAAGCTTTATCAAGTTATTATTCTCTATCGTTTTCGCCTAATGGCGATGATAAATTACAAAACTTTTGCCTCTATTAGACTTTATCACGAGAAATTTCTCGTTCGCATTATTCGCCTTGATCAAGACAACTCTTATTATTAAACACTAGCGTTTTCGAAGACAAAGTGAAGATTCGTCGACGTATCTAAGAAGTTCTTCGAATTCTTTTCGTCAATTATAGCGAGAAAGTCTTACGACGTCGCCAATTCTTCAAAGAAATCTCTAGCGCCTACTCTAGACGAACGATGAACTATTCATAAAAGGGCGTGTCGACAATGAGCTAGATCTAACGAATGTAGCAAGAAATCTAATTGCAAATATAGACACATGTGTGTGCCTTATTAAGAGAATTATCATTCTAATCGTTGCTTCAATAGACGATAACTATTGATCGATTTATGATTTATTTCGTCGACAAATATGTCAATCTTCTTGATATTTGTTTTCGAAGACTTTTTGTACAATTTGTCGTCGTTAAATGAATTTAATCTACAATTAATTAATTCTTTATTGATCAAGAAGTGATGCAAATGCCTATATAAGCATTTTAATAAATACTTTGTTTTTGTTATCTTAAACATAATTAAGCAAGACGCTAAAATCGAATATATTGACTCGCAAGTTTTTCGCATAGATGTAAATCACACATTTGCAAACGAAGCTTCTAACATCTTGATTGTCGACGTTAACAAATAGCTTCAAGCTAATCGTTTAACGATGTTAACTTCTTCTTTATTAGAGTACTATGTGTGCTCATCTCTAAATCTTGTGTTAAAGTATGACGACGAATAAAAACGCATTTACGATCTTTTCTCTCCTAAAAACATCTTCGTTAACGATAATATTTCTCGCGATCGTAGAACTCTAAAATATGTTGTCGTCGATAATGCGATAAAGACTTTAATTATACAAGAACATAAAACTATGCTTTTTAAAGAGAATCTTGTCGACGTCTTTAGACATGTGTCGATAACGATTTTTGATCAATAACTATTAGACTTTCAATAGAACGACGTTTTCTATATAAAGAACTTTCTTTCTTTTGAACTACGAATTGTCTCGTTTCTTTTCGATTTATTTGCAAAGACTTTGCATTAAATGCTAATGCATTTGTTTAAATAACAAATACTTCTACATTATCTAGATAATTTCTTTGCGATTCTAAAGTTCTTTATCGATTCTACTCTTTATTAGAAGCAATAGAATTGAATTTGCGACTTTCTAGAACTACAAGACAACAAAAAGAAGACGCAAACAAGCATTGTCGTCGAGTTTCTAGATATCGAGCTCGATAGCATAACAATAAAGATACGTTTACTTATTGCAAAATTGCAACGAACTCGTGATCTTATTGTCGTAGTAATGACGACAAACACTTTTTCGCAATAGAATTTAAAAATTCTAATGAACTTTCTATTCTTTTGCGCTAAAGTGATTGTTCCTAAACGCGCATTTCTTAGCATCTTATATGTTTTTTTGACAAAAAATACGCGATATCATCGTATTATTATCTTTATAACAAGAGATTTAATCTAATGACATCACTTCTTATCGCAATGAAACGACATCAAAATTCTATCAAGCGTCGCCTCGCAATCAACCTTATATATATAAATAGATATCTTCAATTTCTAAGATATAGGCAATTACTAAATATCTAGTGAAAATAGCCCATCTATTGACGTCTTTAGTGAGCGCTACTTTACTCGCGTTCGACGAAGAGCTTTGCACATAAACGTGCACGAAATAAGAACTATTAGACATACTTTTCGCCTTTGATTGTCTTATCTTTGCGATAATAGAGTAATTATCTACGACAACAATGTCGTCGTCGTCGCTAATCTTAACAAGAACTCTATTCGCGACAATTTTATAATTTCGCTAAGAAACATTGTTATGCTTTTTGCTTTTAACGATATATTAATAAAGATAATTTAGATAAACATCAAATTAAATGATCTTGTCGATTTACTTTCGCGTGATAGATACGAGACTATTGCTAACAAATATTCACAATTGACACATTTTAAAGAGTAGAGTCTCGCGATCTTCTAAAGTCTTAATATTTCGAAGTGTCCTTAAATCGAAACGCAATTCTCTTTCTTTAATGAAGGCTCGTTACAATTATTAGAAATCTATATTTTACGATCTTTAATAACTATATAAGACATTGTCGTCTATATTTTAATGACAATCCTTTGCTCGTTATTGTTTAAAGCGTCGCTAATTAAGTTGTTCGCTTAAATCTTGATCACATTAAATTAAAGACGATTAAGAACTATATTTGCGATCTTCGCTTTGCACACATCGATAGAGACTACTTTAACTACATTGCCTTCGATAATCTTTTTTTACTTCGCATTATACGCGATATTAAGCGACGTTAAAGCGACGACGTTTCTCGTGAGCGCAAGACGATCATTCGTGACATTCTATTAGACGTTTTTGTCATCTTTGATATCGCTAATCGATTAGGCGCTACATTACACGTTGTCTTTTGTCTCGCCTTTGCAAGCTTTCTGCAAATAGACGAATTTACATAAGAGTCACGCAATCTAAATGATGCGAACTTTGTCAATTTGTTTATTATTAAATCGTCTATTAAATTGTTTGCAAATAGATTAGAACTCGACATTTCTATCTTTAAAACAAATCTTTTTCGCAAAGATGTTACTCTTAGAATCGCAATCATCGACGAGTTAATTGTGCGATTGCCTTTTTATAAAGAATGCTCGCGATAACTTCTAGTCGTTTTAACGAATCTCTATTTAATATCGATGAAGACGCCTTTAATAAAAAAATAATCACTAAGATTCTTCGCGTCAAGCTTCACTTTTTAGAATATAATGATTACTATGCAAGCTATTTCTTTCGTCGCGATGCAACAATTAAGACACGCAATTCTAATGTGCTAGAAGCTATGATAATGCTATTAGGTCGATGAAAATCGAATATCTATCTTCGCTATATCGAAATCAATCCCAATCTAATTTTGCAAGCTTCGCGTCGTCATTAGGGTCGCTAATTCTTATCGCTTTCTTTTGGCGACGATTGTCTTAAAACATGAAGAGAGTTAGTCGACTTCGAAGCAATCCTAGTGACCCTTTCGATGGCGTTATGTCATTGGCGACCTCTTTCGCACGCCTATTAGGCGACGATGAGGTGCTACGAGGTGGCCGGTGCCCAAACACCTCTTTTATATATAGAAAACGACCTATTTAGGCCTTGTTTGCTTGTTCGAGTCCTGAAAGCAGTAGCCAGCTTCTCTAGGCTATTGAATAGATATATGTCAAAACAACGCGTTTTTCGTGATCTGAACACACGATTCTGAGCATCCATAAGCAGTTTTCATATGCCCTTATCGGCCTAGAGAACGCCTATGAGAAAGTACCAATCTGGCCACCAAAATAAGGCCATTTGGCGGTATTCTTCTCATCTAGATTGGCTTGATGGGAAGCCTTCTCACTAGCAGTGTCCTGCCAATACATAGCTGGAACCACGCATTTTGAAGTTGTAGCAGCCCCAGAATATCAACTCATTATAGCCTCGATACCTAGCATGGATACAACGGGATGGTATGGCTCATTCTGCCTTCTAGTGACCCATATCTGACCCCGGAATTCCCCAACCCGCACCAAGGTCCCGTCACAATGCATAACCATATGTTCCTTTCCTTTCAGCTTCTCTAGCCTCTCGATAGCAAAATTTGGGCGTAATAACTTCTATTCTAGACTGAGAGAAGGCTTATATACTGAAGGATATCGGCTATAACCTGCTCTTTCGAAGGGGGAGTTAATCGCTGATGAGAATGCAGTGCACCCAATCTCGCGTGCAACTATGGTCCATGACTTGCACCGTTGATATTTTATCTTCGTAGCATGTCTGATAAGCTGTCGCTGAGTACGTATACTTGATTGCTATAGGTCTCTCTGGCCTAGGTCGCTGTTGGTGTGCTTCGGATGAGAAAGAGTCGATATTCTCCTTTTCGGCTTCTCCAGCGCGTTTCAGTATATTGCGGACTGACTTCTCGTGACAGTCGTACCGATCTGCAAGCTGACGATTTGCTTCAAAAATGTTGGGTTTGCCTGCTGTACGCCCCCATCGGAAAAGAGGAGTTGTAGGAGTTTTGGTGGGGAAGACGCGTTTTTCGCGATTTAGAGCTGCGACACTCGCCAAGGGAGGCATGAGACGCCAGCATACCTCGAGGGACCAAATCATCCTGTTATATCGTTATTGAAGCTTGAACCTCGTCTATTCCAGGCTATTCTTGGTGTTGCAGCTACTCAAGCACCTCCACCGCTTCCTCCACTGTCGTAAGGTCCGCCCCTTAATCTAGGACCTCGCCGCCAACCTCCTCCGTCGTCGCAAGCCTCCATCGCCTCAGCTCCCTCCGCCTCTTCCCATTTTTCGTCTTCGCCGCCACACCCTGCTCCGCCGCCTCAGACTGTCCGCACGCCCTCTGGTTGCCTGATTCCGCGCGTCCTAGGTCCATGTCCCTCTATATCCCTAGAAAAGGCCAAAACCGAGGGTACGGACAGTCCATTTTGATCGAAAATATAAGTCCCAAGGTACGAACCCTGCAACTTTCTTGGCGTTGTGTTGTTTCCGCCGTCGACAAGAGATTTGTAGGGATCGAGTGAGGCAGCTTGACACTGCCTAAGGCACGTTTGAGGCGTGCGGACGGTCTGAGGCGGCGAAAGAGGGCGAGGTAATGAGGGGAGGAAGAGAAGGAAGAGCCCGGTAACCGCCTCCTCTCCAGCAGCAAGAGGTGGACTGACAAAAGAACCTATTGCTTGAGATATACCAGGGTAAAGGCGGTGGGACCCCGCGGCCTCTAGACTGGCGATGACGAAGAAAGATGGAGGGTGAGAGAGGAGGAGGGTTTACATATGTGTGGAATGGAACAGTGAATCCTCCTCTCTACATCTATAAATACTCTCCTTCTCCTCCATCTCTTCCTCTTTTACTGGATTTCCTTGCCGCGGCGGCGACCAGGCTGCCTCCAGCACTGCAACTCCAGACCTCGCCTCAACTCCTGAAGCACCGCCTCCTCTTCCTCTCCCTCCATCACCTCCGCCTTAGCTGAACGATTCTCCTCTCACCCTTAGCCAACAGTTCACTTACTCCACCGCGAGAGGAGTGGTGGGTATTTATGGGCGTAGAATAGGGTTGGGTAAATTGCTGTCGCTGCGGTGACGGTGAATACGACGGGAATTCCAGGAGAATGGTGGTTACGCGGCCTCATCCACGCCCATACCACCCTGATTCTCCTCTCTCCCCTCCTCTTCTTCCTCTTCTGAGGGGGGGGGCAGGGGAGAAGAGAGGGACCGGTGGCTTCAAAGATGCACCTATTGGGCTTCCGTCCATAGGGTTCCTCCTCCACTTCCTCCTCCGCCACCGCCTCTTCCGCCTCCTCTTCCAACTCCTCCACCCTTCAGCCAACAACTTACTTCTTCCTCCGTGAAACAGTGGAGACTCGCTGTTACACCTTGGACGATAACGAAGAAGGATGGAGGATGAGGTATTGTGGAGGGTTTGTATCGGCTGGATTTGAGACTAGAGGTCATCGCGGTGACGGTGAATAGGCTGGGAATTGCACGGTTCGTACCGCGTTATCGGGTGCCATGCTGGCTAAAGACGCGAGTTGTCAGTACAAATCTCGCATATCCTCTTGTCAAAACTCGGCTAATCATCCTTGTTAGGGGATATCAAGGCCAAAAGTAAACCTCTGACCCCTAGCCACCCATCTCAAAGCCAAGCGCTGACTGTATCTTGGATATAGGTCTGAAAGTGAAAGTCGGAATCATCTGCGCCAACGCACCTATCCTACGGCCCCTCTATTTCTACTTCACGTGTCGCCTTGCGTCTCGAAGAGCCGCGACTAGCTATAGTAAAGAGCCCGTATAGCCAACTCACGCTAGGCAAGAGGGGATCCCTAAGATGTCTGAATGGCACGAGTCCGGTAATGCGAGCATGGGCATGGAGATGGGGTTACCGATCCACGATGGAAACGATCAAGAGGGATCATTACAATGAAGACCGTCAGAGGGAAGGTTGAAACGAAATCCCTCTGCATCCACGATTACGCTGTATTATTATATCTTTAGGGGCCCGCTGTCATCTCTGGTTTGGTCTTTAGTTGAGATAGTACTGGTCTGAGGTCCAAAAAGGTAGACCTTCGACTCAGGAGGTTGCTGAGCGTTATTGGCCTAACAGACAGAGCCTTCCAGATTCCATATCCTTGTCCATCTGGTCCCGCTTCCCTTAGCTTCTCATTTGTCACAAGTGATACCAATAATGATATGTCGACTCTTAGTCCTCCGTCGATCGTGTTTAGCAGAGTGCTGGTCGTAGAGGGTGAAAGATTAAATTTTGAAATCCCAGATTGTTGGAAATACAGCGTTCTTAGCACCTTGGCGGATTGACGTCGAGCCGGTTGGCTTCGTCTCAGAGATTTTGTATGGGCCCCCCACCTACTTTCATAGAGATCAATGAGGAATTTCAACGCAGATATACGGCGGCACACTGACAGCGCCGTTCCTGAATAAGTCTTCAGGGCCACCCTTCTAGCATTTTGGGTTTTGCCAATTACCAATGACGATTAAGTCAACCAGCTAATCAAGGGGCTATTGCTTTAGTTATTGTAAAGAATTATTAAAATTGTTTTAAAGTTATTTATTTCTCTTTCTATTTTAAGAGAATTGTTGTTTTAAAAACAATAAGAACTGCCAACTCTAATAACTACACGAAGCATATAAGATGAGATCGAAATTCATCTTGATATAATATAGACAAATATCGAAGTTTCACTATTTCGAAAATCGTACGATGATTTTGAAAACGTTTGCATTGTCGTGTTTTAATAATTGTATCGCGACAAAACATTAGGACTGTTCCGAAGCCGATTAACTTCCTCCTATCTGAGCAAAAGGAATGGGAGGGCGAGTATGGCGGACGGCCAAGCACTGACCCCTTCATCTCTCTCGTCCCTGGCACTAGAGTAGCCCCCCGTTCATGCAGGGCTCTCTCAGACTTCTTCTCAAATTCTGACCCACTCTCATATACGTACGCCATCGTCAGTGTTGCCGACTTCGTCTTCTCCTAGTTAGCCCACTTAAGCGACAAGGAAGAGTGAGAGTCGAGAGACTGACCGCTTATTAGCTTAACTGCGACGTGCTGCTCGCGAGGCACACACAGATTGGTGGCGACTAAGATGCCCTTCCATACCAATGCTCCACGCCAAGACATTATTCATTGGCCTTGAAACGAAGCCAATGCGATCGCGAAAGCTCAACAAAGCAATGCGACAAGTGGCATCCTCGCGACCTTCAACATCAGCAACCCGTTCCTAGCTAGCCTCCATAATCGAATTACTTATTCGATCGCCATATCTTTGGAAGCTGTATCATGATGGCTTGGCGAATTGGTTCCTCTAGGACCTAAATTGGTGGAAATTTGTTGTGGTTCCAGGAACAACCTAGATACAACGAGCTCATCTCTAGATACGATATCTAAGAAGGGAAACTCGTCTTACAGCACACTGCTCGGGCGTCGACTTGCTAGGCCCTCGAGAAAAGAAGGAGGCACCATTGCAGAATCAGCGTGACCCTTGTTAGGCACTACATTGTGTGAGTCGCCAAAAGGACAAAGTATGTCATGATACTAGAAGCTATTTGCAACAAGCTGTCTCGAGAAGCTTCGACATTGCGCATACGAATGAGTCATCATAAACTTGCAACGCAAACAAAATTTAGCTCGCGCTCCAATTTGCACATAGTTAGTATGAAGCCAAGTTGTTAGTTGCTAACTTTGTGCTTACATCGAACACAACAACACGCGATTAGTGACGTGTTTTACATAGTCTTGTAAGAGGTAAGAAAATATATTCATGCTTTTTTCAAGCCTTCAGAGCCTCAAATCTTGCGGACTATTAGAAGAACATTACGGACTGCTGCCGGAACCCATAGAACACTTCTGGGGATACTAAATCAAAGGCCAATTATCATCTCTGGAAAGAAACGTAGAATCTCTTAAGATTAATTTTGCCCAACTTATCGCTTCGACTACGTATGATAGCCAAACGTCCTCGCAGCTTTATGAACCAGAAGTGACAGCTAGCATGGCAACCTGCGATTCTAGGACATGTCTTGGCTGATGGCACCAGACCTCTCTCGTACAGCTTCATATCATGGTCCGCTGCCTGGCTGCTCTCTTTCTAGCCATGTAAAGTGGAGTTTCGGGACCTCCGTAGGTGTCGGCACCCGATACAGTATCCATCGGTCAAGGTGTTACCATTCGCTATGGGTCGACGAACATACTTAGATCGTCCGCTACATCTATGTAAAGGCTATTTAGAATCCTTCGACATTGGGCTTCAGGTCTGTAAGCCAACTAAAGAACTTGAGTGGCACTTCGTTGAATTTGTTTGTATACGAAAGCCTGAACTTGGTGCGATTGGCTTACAACAGAGTCTCCATTGGCCTCGGATGGGAAATTAGAAGCCTTGTAGCAGCTATGGGACAGCCAGTGAACCCAGACGAGGTGATGGAAGACGAAGCCCCTGGATGCCGCGATAGCTGACGCATCATAGGACAAAATGATCATTCCATTCTTCTTGCCACGTGTATGTCTGGAGCCCATGAGTACTTGTTGCAGCCATCGGGTCCAGGACGAAAGCCTAGATCACGCGAAAGACTACCACGACTTCTCCATTCTGAAGCTCGCTTGGGCGATCCAGAACGGACTCAGTGTGCAGTGCATCGAGCGGTATCTCTCACACTATTCTGAACCTATAAAGAGCTATGGACTTCGCGTCCCCGTCAAGTGCGCTTCTGAGGCGTCCCGTTTTCCCGTGCTATTCTTCGCCGTTGAACGAAACTCTCCCGAACTAGTGAGGATTCTGTGTAGGCTAGGGGCCAGCCCAGACAAGAGGGCCGGCCCTACTGGCTTGCCTTTGCTGGCATATACTATTTTCCATGCAGAATACGAGGTTCTGGACACTCTTCCAACGATGATATCACTGCTCGCCGCAGGAGCTGATCCGCACGAGGTGCCTAAAGAGCTCTGGCAGGACTACTTGAAAGCTCCTGGCCGGTTTCCTGTCACTGAAGTGGCGGGCGCGGAAAGATCTTTGAGATGGTGCACGGTTGAAGTTCAGGACGCTCTGTCTAGAACTATGAATCTGCTACAGACTTATTCGCTTTGGAAGGCTGATAAGGTACCAAGACCTCTGCCCAGGATGAAACAATTTGCAGGTGCTTTCAAGTCTACGCCGCTCTTCGAGGCTCCTTTCCATCTTGTTGGTCAATTACCAGCAGCCACTCAGGTTGTGGAGTCCATTACCAGCCATTTTCTCTTCGAACCCTCCGAGTGCCTGGGATCCGAATCTTTCAAACCGCTTGTGCTTCTCTTTGTCGGTCAGAGTGGCCACGGCAAAACAGAATTGGCGAGACACATGGGCTACCTCCTCTCCCTTGAGATGATCACGGTGGATTGCACCGAGATGAGACACGAAACAGACATCTTTGGCCCCAAGGCGCCATATAGTGGTTATTGGGAGGGGTCCTCGTTGAATAACCACCTAGCCAAGTGGTCTGGACAGAGGAACGTCGTCTTCCTTGATGAATTCGACAAGACCTCAGATGACGTCCGTAGGTCTCTGTTACTGCTTTTCCAGTCTGGGACCTACAAGGATCATCGCAATAATCAAATGCTGGAGTGTTCGAAGACTATCTGGGTCCTCGCCACCAACTTCGGGGAAGGACTTATCAACCGATTCTGGAGCACCCATTTCAAAGATCGGGACGTTGATAGATGGGATAGTATGCTCCTCAGCAATCTTGATGCACTATTGAAGCGCAACTCCGTCATCCTTTTTGGGGCGCCGCTGACGGGCAGGGTCACTGCTATCCTGCCGTTCATGCCGTTCACAGCAGGCGAGCAAGCTGTAGTCGTCCGCAAATATATGCTCAAATTGGCCAATACGGTCCGCCAACCAATCGACACCAGATCCAAGAAATTTGCCGGCAACACACATGTCAAGTACGTCAACGATGGCCAGATCGCTTTGCATATCGGCAAGCAATACTATATCTCGGAGATTGGAGCCCGGTCATTGGATACGGCTGTGGACACCCATATCAAGTACAGATTGGCACGAGCTATCCAGACCATGCCTGAGCTTGTCGAGGATGAGTCAAACAGCCAGGCATTGGAAGGTATGATATCCGCGTAGCTACAATCATGAAGGACGTAGAGAATATTGAGGTGAAGCGAATGGGCTGCACAAATCTGCAGAAGCCTGTCGGAAAAGATACTATAGAAAAGGCCCGAGAAGAAGAAAGGTAGGAGGATATCAAGTATGGTTCTCTCGGATTGGGATTGATCCCAATTGGGTTTTCCTGACACATACACATAGATTGCACACGAGGCAATGCACCAGTTTTTGCGCCTTCCGACACTCCTTCTGGTTTGGGCCAAACGCATCATATACTTCCATGCCTTACGCTGCTTACCTCGTAACTTGATCTTAGGTATCGTCTATTCGCATGAGCCACGAGTTCGGCTGATCAACATGACGATCTGCTTCCATGGTCGGCTCTACAGATCAATCCCTTGAACATCCATGTATGCCTAAAACGACTAAGATCGGGTCTGGTGCTTCTCCGTACGGATGGCCTCCACGCGTGCACTGACCCCAATTGTAATTGCGAGAGAGAATGTCCATATTATAGATCCCGAACTTGCGCATTTGTCGCAGATGACGCAGCATTTGGTAAGCGATCTTCGCAGTGGGAGGGACATCCTCGGTGGCCAGATCTTTTACGATGGCACGGGATGCCTACCTCCTTAAGACCGGCTTTAAGTACTCTTCGTCAGGTCGGTCCCAGGTCGTAACTCCAAAGCGTTCTCTGAGTTCATCCTCTTTGTTGGCTGGAATCATCAAATAACCGTAACGGACCGGGACTTTCCTGTTAATTTTCCTATCGATCAACCGTCCGTAAGCGCGGCATTCGTTGAAGAACGAATCCACTTGGCCGTGGATTCAAGCGCAACATCAGAGACTCTTCGCAGAGAGCACTAGTTGGTCTCGAGCAGATATACACAATCTATCGGGTTTAAAATCCTGGACCTTAGCTTCGAGAGCCGGAAGAGGTCTCGAGTGGGACCGACTACGCAATCAAGCAGCTTGGCACGTTGTCGGTGGTCGTCCTTAAGTCTCGTAACTCGATGTCTGCGAAGAGCGAGAAGTGTAAGAGTTGTAGAGGACCACACTGTACTCTTAGTACAAGTATAGGAGTTAACACCGTCTTTCCATCTCTACGATTGTGGCGGGCAATTAAAAACAGCCGCTAGATCTCAATCTGTTCTCATCAGCTGCCTGCACTGTCGCTTTGCGCTCTCATGATAATCTTCTTTGTTGTCCACGTTCGAAAGATTTTGTTCGGCCGTGGAAGGCTTGGCTAGGAAATTTGGTGTGGCGTATCCTCAGTTTCACTATTTCCCTATCAGCGTTGTTTTGAAGACGTGAAGCTCTGACAGCATCAAAATCAATCGTGTCGAATAAGCTACGAGCGCCTTACCTTCTGGAGCCGGACCTTGGGAAAAGAAATTTCTAAGAATGCTTTCAACGGTCGAATGCAGCCTATTACCCTCATGCGGTTCCGTCCTGTAGTTCAATGGGCCCTCCTCACTTAGTAATGTCTGGCTGCTACTCTTGAGCCGCCGTTTGATAACCCGACTACCATTTAGTGGCGGTCGCGGTGTTGGTCGTGAAATGGTCTTATGGGCACCACCTAGAAACCACTTGGATCCAGTGTCTGCGGACAGCCGTATGATGCTTTCCTCTTCTACACGGCTGCCGTTCACTTGCAATAACGGTGCGCTTCCATCGAGGCTAGGGGAATGCTCTTGCAACTGCAATGGTAAAGCCAGGGCCTTCTCTAAACACCTGCTTGCAGACCACCGATCTGCCGCTTCAAATACCAACATCTTGTCAAGAAGCAACGGGGCTAGACCATCTGTCTCGAGTCTTACTGCTTTGACGATTCTTCTAGATCAGACCATGCTCATCCCCTTCGTACGTTCCGGGAGTCTGTAACATTGTTCATAGACGACAACGCCTAGAGACCAGATGTCCACTTTCGAATCGTAGCAACCTTTCTGCCGGATAATCTCTGGAGCGCAATACAAATATGATCCGCAAAACGTTTGGAGTGGATTTTCGACAGAGTCCGCTTTCTTCGCGATACCAAAATCCCCGAGTTTTAAGTTCGTTAATGATTGGACAAGAATGTTTTCGGGCTTGATGTCTCGGTGCACGAAACCGCGAGAGTGAAGGTATTCCAACGCGCCAGATATCTGGCGAAGTGTTACAAGGGGGGAGACACCACGATTCGCTCTGAGATTTCCAAGTGGCATATACGTCGTGAAAAGATACGAGTCTCCCGGGTCGCTCGTGAAATCGATGAACTGTAGAATATGTTCCTAGCGGATCTTAACATTGTGAAGAGTACACGTGATGGCATGACTCACATGTTTGAGGTTTTTAAGAATCTCTACTTCCTGCACAAAATTCTCTTCACGTCTTCGTCTGTCTCCAACACACTCGACGTCCCGCTTGCACCTCTTCGCGGCATACGCCCACCCGGTGCTCACGTCGACGGCGTGGTAAACCTCCCCGAAGGTACCCTCGGCGATCAATGTGGTTACCAAATAGACGGGCGGATTGGTCGGAGAAGTGCAACACGATGCATCGGCTGTGGCCGGTTGGCTGTAAATGTTCATTCGAGTCAAGATCGGAATTTCGGGTATGGAGTGCTCCGCAAGTGCGCCTGCCTTCTGGTCGATTGTTGCAGCCGAGGTTAACTTAATTTTGAAATAAGATCCTTTTCAATCGTGACAATAATTTGATGCTCAGGAAAGAGAATCCACTTGAATTGACGACGAATGAGATTCGATTTGCCGTCGTAGGAAACCTTCGTACCCAATTTTGAGTCATCGTGCAAGACAAAACGCTTGCCGGCGTCTTGAGTAATGGAGAAATGTACACCGCTGATGGGGAGGTCGCTGGTTGTCGCGCCTAGGACGACGTCACATCGGCGCGGGTCACGACCACAGCAAAACCCTTTTGCAGGATTCTTCAGTTTTGCGTCAGCCGTCCAAATAAGCTGGGATGCGCGCGAGTCCTCATCGCAATTGTCCTGACAATCTGAAGAGGTCGTTGCTCTGCTGCAGCCTGCCGAGACTTGCTCACAGGAGGGAGACCGGGGCTGGTAGTGATCCGAGTTGTTTGGTAGGCAAAAGGCTTGCTCTGCACGATAGCTCTTAGCTATCAACTTCAAGTGCATGGTGAACGGGCCATGGGGGGACCATGGCCTGCGTACAGAAGCATCCTGATATCTTATATTCCGTGCGACGGTGACAAGCAAAGCGCTCGGACTTCAAATTGTCAGCGAGCTGTCAGAGTTTGAACGTTGTGAGCCAACGGACCTGGAGGCTGGGTCAAAGCCTGGCGGGCTGCCGCACACTATTAATAGAGTACCACAGACCATTCGCATTAAACGAGAGCTTACTTAACTCGCCAGCCAATGGAATTGGCCCGACAGGCGGCAATTGCCCGCTGAAGTGGGCCCTGATGAGCATCAGAATTAAAGCTCTTTGGTCCATTGAAGTTAGCAGCGATCTGTACATTGTGCTTTGTTCCGCACTTTCTTTGCCAGACTCGAGACAGGATGCATACTATTACGGCCAAGACGATACGGACGGCGGAGATGGCCAACCCGACAGTTGACACTGTCAAAGCCAGGGGAGCTCTGTAAGCCTGCACCACTGTACTACCACACGCCATCGCTACTGACGAGCAATGTCTGCCCAGCTTGATCATACCCGAAGATCTAAGGATGTCGCAATCATCGCGAATGCCCGATAGCGAAGCCGTGCCTCAACAGTAAGCAGAACGGCGGTTGCAAAAAGGGACAGCGCCCATGAATCCCATGCTGTAGACGGGAAGGAGCTCGAGAACGAGTTGAGGTAAGTCCTCTGCATTACTAGTTATCGTGTGGGATAATGACAAGTACAGGGGCGTTACGACACGATCCTCCCCCTCTCCGAGTCCTACAACCTGCCCCTCGACAACAGGCTATGCAGAGACGGAGGAAGAGATCAAGTCCGAAGCCCAAGGCTACTATGAAGAGCTGGTCTTAGCTGGAGGTCTACCGAGTCGGCCCATTCAGTCTGAGCCTCTCCCCTGTGACTTGTCGACAGGCGATGCTGAGCTTCACAAAATCAATCACTGGTCCTCTGAGATCAGAAGGGCTAGCTACGAATTGAGGCGATGGACAACATTCCAGAATCTTCACGGACATCGCACTCAGACTGGTCAGTCCTTGAGCGCAAAGAACACTGAGATTGATGAGGGGGAACAAAGAGCGCTGGAGGGACTTGAAAGATACCTTGTGTACATAACTTCACTTCTTCAACAACAGGCTAAGACGAATTCGACCTCGAACGCGGAAGAGAAAATGCATTGGCTCCGGTCGATCAAGGACAAGCTTGAACAGGTTTTAGCGGCGCATAAAGCTCGCGGATTGCGGGCGACATTTCTTACTCGAAATGACCGTGAACAGGCCTCTTATCAGTCCGGTCAAACAAAGCCTACGACAAAAGGTTCTAAGAGTGGCAAGACACCAGGTGTTGGACGGGTAATCGTCGGCTCCCAAAGCAACTCAGGAGTTACCAAAATATCACTAGACAAGCGTGAACATCGATCCTCTCGGAGATGTCCCCAAGAATCCCAAGGTAAGAAAATGGGCAGTCAGCCTCGGGAAAGATATTCAACACCATATGAGCGTCCTTCAGATCCCCCAACCATGAGCTCGCATTATCTTGCGACAGACCAAGGGCCTTGGGTTAAGACTTTCCCGAGTGACATCCCCAAAACAACGCCCAGAGCTGCAACATTGTCAGCTGGAATTATAATGCACTCTCAGAAGCTCCGTCGCAGCAGGCGAATCAGCAAGCGTGACGCCAGCTCAAAACAAAACGCGCGTTCTCGATCGCGCCATACCCTTGACCAAGTGCCAGATCGCAGACCACGGAGGGGGGAATGGCAGAATCCAAGTATTTCCACGGAGCTACGCAGAAGTCAGCGGAAGGCAAGAAAACCGGAAAGATACTCCCCTGGGTGCTTTTGAAGCGAGTCAATTTGAGTCAAGCAAACCTCGATGTCTTCAAGCTCCGAGACCTAGTTCTATGTTCTTTCTGTTACAGCTTTGAATACTTCAAGCGACATTCGTCGCCCTGTTTTGCGTGGTTGATTAGTTGGTCCGTTGGTTCTTGGTTCTAGCTACGCATTGGTAAGACAAGTAAGCGAAACGAAACCATTAGAACAAGTCTTCGCATCTCAGTTCATTTTCACTGCCCTTGATCGCGTCCACGACTTTTCGATCCGCGTGCCAACGTTCTTGCTTATCTTTCAAAGACTGATTGTTACATTTCTGTAGTAGGTGTGATTATAAAGAGGCTCAGCCTTACGAGATTGCAGGTCTCGAGACAAAACCTGTTAACGAGGCAAAGTGCAACGACAGCCATTATTGGTAGGTCTGCAGGGTAATCGAAAAGAAATGGAGCTCGGAGGTCTAAGATGGAACATGGAGGCAAACATGCATTCAAGGGCGCTGGTAAACAAAGCAATCCTGGCCCCAAGCTGTAGAGATTGTTCGCGACGGCTAAGAGCAGATTATAGTTCTCGAGAGATAGTGTTGATGACATGAGATGCGGTTGTTCGTATTTTGTGTCATAGCAATCTCACATCCGTGAGGAGAGTTGGATGTTTAGGCGTCGCATCTGTGTGGTGATCGGTAATAATACTGGTGAAGGCTTTCATTGTTGCAAGATTGACGGCATGGCTGGTTCGGATTGGAACGTTCGAGTGATTGTACGTAGTTGAACCACTCCTTCCCCAGTCTGCTACCTCGCTTCCATCGCTTCTTTGAACGTTTTCTCTGCGTCTATGGTCTGATCCATGCTTTTGTCGAGTGAAGCCTTCAATCTGCGCGTCTTCGATCTTGATTGTACGATCTTGTATCTTGAGAACTAGGTAATATCTTGCTTTCCGTATGCTACTGGAGTGTTATCTCATGCATGATTGGGACCGTGACGTGACTTACATCGTTTTGCCTGGAAACGGTGGCTAGTCTGCAATAGATGATTCAAAGGCGGTTTCGCACTGAAGTTGGACCTGCAAAGTGTTGTTGAGATAATGACCCCACTCGGTCCATCTAGCTTACTGCTCTTCGTTAGCTTCTCCACGGAATGATGACAGTCGGCTTCTAGATGCACATACTGGGTGAGTCGCTCCGTACGCCCAACGGTTCAGAAATGATGCTCCGTGACCGCCTGATCGCAGCCGTTAGGATGCGCTATGATGGTGCAAAATCTGACACTTCGCCTGCGGGTAGACAGGGCCCCAACGATTGAAAATATACGTGATCCGCTGAGCATTGGCGTAGCGACCACCACTCGGCCGTCAGTCTGGCTTCTCTGCATATAGACCCGTGCTCTGTAACGCTGCTGCATGACCCGCTCTGTTTCGGCCCTGCTGCCTAGTAGATTCTTTTAGTTGACCTTTTCGTTTTATTAGTCACTGGTGGCCTCTGGCAATTGGGTCAAGCGAGCTGGCTTGATGGGCCAAGCGCCTGAAACGTGTACGAGTACAGACATGTACATGTCATCAAGCGAGGCGTATAGACAGTAGCGGGGTGGAACTGCCGCGCTGATCTCCAACATTTCTGGCAGCAGGGGCCCTTGTTATACAAGGCATTCCTAACGTTGACGTCCACGTTTGCAGCAGGCGAAGGCAGCGAATTGGCGAGCAAGGGTGCACGAAGTGGTTCTTATGAATACGATCGGCAATGAAAGTGTATACGGGCCGCGATCTGTAGGTTTGGTACACGGTGTAGTATAATCACGACCACTCGTTTGCAGGACATTGGCGTATACTGACTAGTGACGCTGTTGCTGCGTGAACTCGACGGTGGCTGCGGGGACTTTATTTGACCGAGGGGCAGAGCTTGAGTGGCAGCGTCAAGGACTCGCCTAGGTGTTGCACATGCAGTAGAAGCTGCGGAACGGTATCTGGTCAGGAGTATGCAGTACGCAGGTGGTTGTAGGAGTATGTTCTGCTCAAACGGCTTTCCATGTGGACCGAAGATGCTAGGGGCGGGGGAGTCTCAGCCAAGTGTAATGGAGTCCTCCTGACGGATTCTCTTTGTGCTAGAAGTAGAGCTCGTAACATTGCTGTGCTACTCGAAGTTGATCATAACCTTCGAGTAAATCGTGCCAAAACACTCCGAAAATCTTGGTTGAGCCTTCCGTGCAGAATGCTGTCGCGTTGTCAGGGAAAGGATGTGGTCCCTTCGAGTGAAGGAAACTGTCAACGTTGTTCCCACCATCTATATAGACTTCCGAGTCCTCTTCTTATCGCTTGCCACCACAAAGATGATTCATATCAAGTGATGTCAAGTCCAGCCTCGATTTGATCCCATCAATGACAGCTCTCCAACGAGATCTCTCAATTCGCACATCTTTCAGGGCCAGATGCCGGAGGTTTCGAACGCCGCAGAAGTTTGAAAGAAAATCCATGTCCTGTATGGTACCGCCCTCCACTATTAAGGTACGCAGTTTGGGAAAGCGACACTGTGACAGAATGCTATCGACCCGGTCCTCAGGTGAGGAAGGCCTGCCACATGTGAGAAACAGACATTCTAGACCATAGGCTCGGGAAAGGAATTCGGCCACCGCTCTCACTTGCTGCCCTTCAGAAGGCAAGCAATTAACAGACAGGCGCAATTTGCGTAAGTGGTCCGGGAAGATAGACATTGTAGACACAGTAGAAGGCAATTCGTTGTCTCTTATGCACGTACGTGGTCCCTGCAGAGGCTGATGTCCACTCTACCATGCAAAGGCTACTTCGATATCGACGCTTGCACTTTTGTCATCGCATCCATTGAATAGCCGACCGATCTGCTTGACATGCTTTTCCCTTGGGGCAATCGAGAGTTGGCGGTATACCTGCAGGTCGAAAGCTGCATCACAGACATCTTGGGATAGATTCTTCAAGGCCTTAGTCAGAACGTCACTCTTCCACGGTTGATTCGGGCTCTCCGATGAAATGAAAAGCAAGCGACTGCTGTTCTACTGATCGTAACATACACGCTGTAGCATCTTTGCATACGAACGCACGTAGACGAGATATTGGGCAAATAAGTTCGACTCGTGTGGTGGAATATGGCGTGCAATCTGGAATTTTTGGTTGATCGAGCGCCGTGCTTTGGAATGTCGAGTGACGTAGAGCATGACTCCTGCATAAATGTACACCCCTCGAGACGTGATCGTTGCAGCACTCGATGCTCAGCAGATCAGCCTCTCCTTAAGATAGCGATGGACTGCAGCCATGTCCCAGATAGAGGCTGTCCTGCTAAGCGGCTAATAGAGCGACGACCTAAGACAAAAACAGAACACGTACACATGAGAAATCGTCACCCGCGAGCGAGTTTGCCCTCTCTGATGAGACGACCAAGGAGTCACCGACTGGGTTGTATTGACGCATATCGTTCAATACACGTTAGCAGCTTTACCTTGTTTGCAGTCTTTTCTTCGTTGAGATCTATCGAAGCTGAAATTTCAAAAGAAAACCGTAAAGGCAAGCGCTTTCGATTATGCTTGCTCTTTCAATTTTTCTATCCCATCGCGAGTCGTCCTACAGTCGCTTAACAGCGCTAAAGTAATCTCTGGAAGAAAAGATTGACGACCTCATTCACCTCACTTCCACAAAAACCCCTATATTCGCGATATGCAAGTTCCATAGCTTCGTGGACGAAGCGGTAAGGCTTCGGCATTTTATTATGATACTATACAAGAGTCGAGGCCAAGGTTTTCGCTCTCCATGCGGGCAAAGAGTGCTTGGAGGAGTATAAGCGCGGGTTTTCCTAGCAGCTCCTGTCACGTATCACGGCGGCGGACTGCTCTGATCAGCCTCCGCAAGGATCTCGTCTCCTCCAGAGAGTCCGTAGTAAAGTCTCAACAAGGCGACATCTGTCAGCCAAACCTGTAGATCCAAGCCTTGCTGCCAATCTTCTTTGCAGCCATAGGCTTGGGGAGCCCCGTTGACCACGTGCATGCGTGGGTTCCGCAGTATATAGTTAAGACAAGAAGGACTAGGGAAAGAGGAGATTGTGTGTTAGGATGTGAGATTTCGGCAGGGGCGATTAGCGTTGAGTGTCTGTGACCAATCTCCTCCTATTTCTCTTCTGACAGCATACGAAGCAACACACAGAATCTGCCCGGACACCACTTTCAGCGCAAATCGCGCGCTTCTGAGACGAACTAGGCGCCAAGATCTGGATCATTAAGCACGAAGCTTCGATTGCAACGTGGTATCGAGCGTGTCATCGAGACCTCGAAATCAGTATAGCTCAGACTACCTATCCCCAGAGTGCTCTTTACGGTCGACCATTCCTGTCCACACAGATACTTAACCCTCTGATTGTCCTGAGCAAGAGCCTGTTCCATCTTGTCAATGAGACTCTTGAAATCGTCGTCTAAAGAGGCATGCTCTTCTTTTTTGTTGAGATGTCTTACAATCTCATCTGAGCGAAAATTCTCGTGATCCAACTGAAAACTAAGTTCTCGGTCACATACTAGCTTGTACATTCTCTCAAGATTTTCCTTGGACGTTCCACAGTGTTTTTTGATCAGGGCACAAAGCTCGAGAGGTTTTTGCGAGCAATGGTTTTGGAACGAAATAGATATTTCTCAATTTTATCGAAGAGACCTCGCTTGTTAAGGGTTTGAATGAGCTTGTTAGATAATCCTTCGGACTCAACGCAATCACCGGCCCGATGAAGGATTTAGCACTTCATCCCATAAAAAGCCATATTCAGAGCTTCGTAACGCAAGCGCAAGTGACTTGCCATAACGCAGAAGTGCCCGAGCGCCCAGATATTTACGAAATGTTTTTTCTGCAGAACACTTTTGGCAAAGCTAACAAATTCATCAATCTGGTCCTTGTCCGCAGGCAACAGAGCCCTGCAGGACAGGGGGGCTAGTGCAGGGGACGAGGGAGATTAAGGGGGCAGTGCTTGGCAGTCTGCCTACTGTTTAGTATGGTGACTGCCCATTGCACTCGCCTCTTTCCTCCTCTTCCTCATTGCATTCGGCTCTTTTGATTACCGCGCATATTACTGTCTTTTGCAGTTGTTTCTTCCATATTACTGCCTTGCAGTTGTTTCTTCCATCTCACTGCCTTGCAGTTGTTTCTTTCATCTTACTGCCGGTGCATTTGCGTCTATCCTTTTATCCCGTCGCATTTCGCCGTCATGGCATCTCGCAAGGGCAAGGCTGCCGCCCCTAAGAAGACGTCTAACATCACCGGTGATGATGCCCGTCGCACTGCTCGTATTAGGAAGCCTGCCTCTAAGGCGCAGTTGAATGCTCGTTTCGAGTCAGGATCTCGTGCTTCCTCGCGGCAGGCATCCAGAAACGCCTCACGTCGTCGTCGATCACCGCCTCTTCCTTCACGGTCCTCTCGTCCTTCATCGTCATCGTCGTCCGAGGGTCAAGAAAGACAGTCTGAGGAGAGCATGCAGGATACCGCCCTAGGCAACGAGGCCGCCGCCCTCCGCCTCAGGGCCAGGGCGGTGGCAAAAGAGATCACTGCACGAAAACAGGTGGCGGCGGCGAGGGAATCTCTTGCCGCCCAGGAGCTGCAATTGCAGAACATGACGATGGGTGACACACGAGCTCCATCGAGGCATTACTCTATATCGTCAACGTATAATGGGCATGGCGGGCTACAAGATCTTTGCCTCTATCAGGCTGTATTATCAAGAGTTCGTCACTCGCGCTATCCGGATAGATCAGGATAAGCCTCTATACTGAACAGCGTCTTATCCCGAGGCAGAGTGGAAGCTCACCGACGCCCCTAAGAAGCAATTCGATCCTGCTTTGTCGTCGGTATCCTCGCGGAGACTCTATCTCGCTGCCAGCTCTGCGAAAGACGCCTTGACGCCTGCGTCCGATAGACCGTTTACCATCACAAACGGCGCCTGCCGTCAGTGGGCCAAGTATGGCGAATGCAACAATGGTGGCAACTGCAAGTATAAGCATATATGCATACCTTGCCAGAAAACTTACAATCCTAATCGTTGCCCCAATAAAGCATGACGTTTGGCGACCTTGTCGCCTCCTCCGTCTGCTGACATGCCTATCTCGCTAATCTTCGTGTCGGAGGGTTTTCCATATGATTTAGCACCGTTAGACGAGCCTGATTTGCCGTCAAGTGGACCTTTGTTGGTAGAGAGGTGGTACAAATGCCTGGAAAAGCATCCTGATAGATATTTCGTTTCTGCCCTCTTAGGCATAATTACGCGAGGCGCTAAAATCGGATGCTACTGCTTTCGGGACTCGAAACAGGCAGAAAAGATCTGGCAAAGATGTGGCAAAGATGCCATTTTCTATATACAGGTGTTTGGGCACCGGCCACCTCGAAAAGCACCTCACCGCCGCCTAACTGCGTGCGGAAGAGGCCGCCGGTGGGAAAAGGCCACCGGCAGGGTCACCAGGACTGCTCCGAAGCCGGCTAACTCCCTCCTATCTAGGCGACAGGAGCAAAAGGAGTGGGAGGGCGGGTCAAAAGAGCTGAATGCAATGAGGAAGGGGAGGAAAGAGGGAAGTGCAATGGGCAATTGCCATACTAAATAGTATGGCAGACGGCCAAGCACTGCCCCCTTAATCTCCCTCATCCCCGGCACTAGCCCCCCTGTCCTGCAGGGCTCTATACCGGCCCACATATTTTCCGCATAGATGCAAATCACACCTCTGCAAACGAAGCCCCTGACATCCTCACGATCGACGTCAATAAACAGTTACAGGCAGATCGTTTGACTGCACTATCTGCTCCACTATCTAATCCATATGTGTGCTCACCATTAGGCCTTGTGCCGAAGCACGACGGCGGTTGGAGGCGCATCCATGATCTTTCCTATCCAAAAAGCACCTCCGTCAACGACGGCATTCCTCGCGATCGAGGAGCTCTTGAATACGCTGCGATGGATAACGCCATTGCAGCCCTTATTGCACAAGGGCGAGGGGCAGTACTCCTTAAGGAGGACCTGGCTGACGCCTTTAGGCATGTGCCGATGGCGATATCTGATCGATGGTTATTAGGTTTTCAGTGGAACCTTGTTTTCTATATGGAAAACTTCCTTCCCTTTGGGCTGCGAATTGTCTCGTTTCTTTTGATCTATTTGCAAAGATCTTACATTGGATGCTAATGCATCTTTTTGGGTGGCGGATTCTTCTGCACTATCTGGACGATTTCTTTGCCGTCCTACTATCCTTTATCGACGCCTCTCTTTATCAAAAAGAGTGGGATTTGCTCTGCGGCCTTCTAGGACTACGAAGCAATGAAAAGAAGAGGCAATCAGGTTAGCAGATAGAGTTCCTGGGCATCGAAATGGATAGTGAAGCAATGGAGGCACGTCTGCCCCTTGCTAAGCTGCAACGAGCTCGTGACCTCGTCGCCGCAACGACAAAAGCAAAGACTCTTTCGCATCAGAGTCTGAAGGTCTTGGTAGACTTTCTATCCTTTTGTGCCAAAGTGATAGTGTCGGGGCGCGCCTTTCTGAGCACCTTATATGCCTCCTTGGCAAGAGATATACAATATCACAGCATCACTACCCCTATGGCAAGGGACATAGCCTGGTGGCATCATTTTCTGCCGCGTTGGAACGGCATCAAAGTTCTGCAATTCGTGGCCCCTCGATCAACCTCTTATATATGGACGAATGCGTCCAGTTCTTGGGGCATAGGCGGTTACTGGATACCTCATAAAGACAGCAAGTCTGTCGACGTCTTTACTGAGCGTTATTCTACTCGCATTAAGAACAAGGCTCTTCATATTAATGTGCACGAGATGAGAGCGGTTCTCTATGCTTTTCGCCTTTGGCTGTCTCGTCTTTGCGACGGCAAGATTATTATCTATGGTGATAATGCTGCCGTCGTCGCCGGCCTTAATAAAGGATCTATCCGCGGCGGCCCTATGGGTCCGCTGCGGGATATTGCCATGCTTCTTGCCCTTAACGACATACTAATAGAGTCGATTTGGATCGACTCTAAATCAAACGATCTTGCAGACCTGCTTTCACGCGGTAAGTACGAGGCTATTGCTGACAAATATTCACAGTTAGCACACCTCGTCGTTTAGACCCCCGCGATTCCCTCGACTCCTGATACGCGGAGGTGCCTTTAGATCGAAATGCAGCTCTCTTCCTATAATGGGGGCTTGCTACTACTACAATGGACCTCTATTCGACGGCCTTTAAGAGCTATATGCGGCACTGTCGCCTTTATCTGGATTGCAGTGCTCTGCCTGCCACTATACAAAGCGTTGCCAGTTGAGCTGCTCGTTTGAGCATTGATCGCATCAAAACAAAGACTATCAAAGACTATATCTGCGGCCTTCGCTCTGCCCACATCGATAGAGGCTATTTCGATTACACGGCCTTTGATAGCCCTCTTCTTCTTCGCGTTATACGCGGTATTAATCGCCGTCAAGACGATGACGTTCCTCGTGAACGCAAGGCCATTACACGCGACGTCTTACTTAACGTCTTGTCTACCTTTGACATAACTACACGATCAGGTGCTACGTTGCACGCTGCCTTCTGTCTTGCCTTTGCAGGTTTTCTGCGGGCAGGCGAATTTACATGGGAAACACACGATTTAAACGATGCGAACTTCGCCAATTGATTTATTACTAGATTATGTATTCGACTTTTTGTCGACAGACTCGAACTGAATATTCCTGCCTCCAAAACGGATCTTTTTCGCAAGGGCGTTACTCTTAAGATCGCCGCCGCCGGCGATGCCGGATGTGCAGTTGCCTCCTTAAAAAGGATGCTCCTTATAGCTTCTGCTCGTCCTAACGAGCCTTTATTTAACACCGGCGAGGGTGCCTTTAATAGGAAAAGAATCACCGAGGTCCTTCGTCAAAGACTTCGCTCACTAGGCCACGGCGGTCACTATGCTAGCCATTCCTTTTGCCGTGGTGCAGCCACAGAGGCACGCAATTCTGGTGTTCCGGAGGCTATGATAATGCTTTTAGGTCGTTGGAAGTCCGATGCCTATCTTCGCTACATTGAAATCGACCCCGATTTGGTTCTGCAGGCTTCGCGTCGTCACCAGGGCCGCTAGTCCTCACCGCTCTTGCTGGCGACGTTGTCTTGGGGCTTGGAGGGAGTTAGCCGGCTTCGGAGCAGTCCTGGTGACCCTTCCGGTGGCCTTTTCCCACCGGTGGCCTCTTCCGCACGCATTAGACGGCGGTGAGGTGCTTTTCGAGGTGGTCGGTGCCCAAACACCTCATGTATATATAAAATGGCATCTTTTGCCTCTTTTTCCCTGCCTGCTTCGAGTCCCGAAAGCAGTAGCTAAGTCCTACGCGCTAGAACAGGGGTTCGAGTTGGAGCTTCTGAACACTCCTATTGATCTTGAAAGTTTTGATGGTTCCGAAGTCAAGTCCGGATCAATTACCCACTATTGTTTGTTATCTCTCAGCACCGGCGGTGTCCATCGCTATACCCGTTGCTATATTACCTCGCTCTCTAGATGGAAGATTGTTATCGGTCTTTCTTGACTCGTGAAGCACAAAGTCATTCTTGATTTCAGAAAGTTTCAGATAATTATATCTCCTAAAGACTCTGATGCCGATGCTCAGGCCGGCCGGAAGAAGAAAGTCGAAGTCGCTCAGCTAGAACTAGATTACGCTCAGAAGAGCCATGCCTCCGAGACCCACGAGAACGCCCCCGTCACGTTTGACATTCGCATAATATCGGCGGCTCCGTTCCTTAGATCTTGCCGAAAGAAAGGCCACGTCGTTGGCGCTATTATCATAGAGAACATCGATAAGACTCTCAATCCCAAGAAGAAAGCAGACTCAGCTATCGTGTTACCTACCAAGTGGCTCAAGTTCCTAGAGACATTCTCGCAAATCGAAGCCAACAAGCTACCCGTACATCGCCCCTACGACATAACAATTGAGCTCCTAGAGAGCAAGCAGTCTCCATTCGGTCCCCTATATGGCATGTCCCGCGACGAACTTCTTTGCTGTAAGAAGTATCTAGAGGACATGCTCAAGAAAAGCTTTATACAACCCAGTCAGTCCTCCGCAGCAGCCCCAGTACTCTTTGTTAAGAAGCTCGGAGAAGGCCTACGCTTCTGCGTGGACTATCGGCAACTCAACGCCCTTACCGCTAAGAATCGCTATTCAATCCCTCGCCTACAAGAAACCCTCAATCGCCTGAAGTATGCCAAAGTCTTTACCAAGCTCGATATCATTGCCGCCTACAACGCCCTACGCATGGGCCCGGGCGAGGAGTGGAAGACCGTCTTCCGAACACGTTATGGACTCTATGAGTACCTAGTTATGCCCTTTGGGCTAGCCAATGCCCCTGCCGTTTGGCAGCGCTTCATCAATAACATCCTACGCGAAGGCTTCGATGTGTTCTGCACCGCCTATCTTGACGACATCCTTATCTACAGCGAGAACCAGAAGGACCACGACAAGCATGTCGAATGGGTCCTAGAGCAGCTACGGAAAGCCGGCATTCAGTGTGACGTTGAGAAATGTGTGTTCGACGTTACCTCAGTCAAGTACCTAGGCCTTATTATCAGCACCGAAGGAATCAGCATGGATCCCGCCAAGATCGCCGCCATTGTGAATTGGGAACAGCCCACAAGCGCCAAAGAAGTATCAAGTTTCTATGGCTTCGCGAACTTCTATAGACGCTTTATTAAGGGCTTTAGCAAGATAGCGGGGCCTCTTACTGATCTTATAAAGTATAACGCTGTCTTCAATTGGACCGACGAGTGCGAGAAAGTCTTCGTCGATCTCAAACGAGCTTTCACCGAGGGGCCTGTGCTTAGACACTACGATTCTGAGAAGGAAATCCAGATGAAATGTGACGCTTCTGATCGCAAGATTGGGAACATACTGTGCCAACGAAGCTCTAACGGCGAATGGCAACCGGTGGCCTACTTCTTCCAGAAAATGAACCCCGCGAAGTGCAATTACGAGATCTACGACAAGAAGCTACTAGCTGTCGTCAGATCTCTTGAAGAGTGGCGCTCCGAGTGCGAGGGCTCCAAGTTTCCTATTGAGATAATATCAGATTATAAGAATCTGGAATATTTTATGTCTACTAAGTTTCTTAATCGTTGTCAAGCCCGCTGGTCCGAATTTTTTTTACGATTTAACTTCAAGATTATCTATCGCTCCGGTAAATTCAACACCGCCGCCGATGCATTAAGTCGACGATCAGGAGATCGCCCTAAGAAGGGGGACGATATGTGGCAACAAGTGCTCAAGGAGCACAATTTCACAATCTCAGCTATAAGTATCAACGCATCTAACGCCGGTAACAGTCGAGCGTCGACATCAGAAAGCTTTACTTACAAGGCAGAAACGACCCCTGAAGAGCCCGAAGCCCCTATTACAGAGCCTCAAGATCAACAACGCATCTCTACACCAGACGCCGATAACCCCGCACTGATGCTTGAAGGCATTGTTGACGCTGCTCGCGCCACCGCACAGCCTGCGAACGATAACCCAGAGGAACAAGACATGGAAGAACAGTTCACTGCCGCCTGCGAACAGGACGTGGCATACCAAGAAGTCCAGACAGCCCTCGCGGAAGGCCAAATTAGACATATCGAGGGCTTCCCTCTCGCCGAATGCCAGCTTATCAACGACCAAGTTTACTATCGCCCAGACCGCGACACAACCGGTAACTACACCGGAGGTCGCCGATTAGTACCCAAGAACGACGAGCTTCGCCTACGACTTATCTCCCTAGCCCATGACTCACCCCTAGCAGGTCACCCCGGACACGCCAAATGCTACGAAATCCTCTGCCGCAACTATTACTGACTGGATATGCTCAAGAACGTTAAGCAGTACACCCGGAACTGCCGCACTTGCCATCTAAGCAAGTACTTCCGCAACCGCTACAGCGGTGTACTAAAGTCTCTACCGGTTCCCTCGCAGCGCTGGAGGGACGTATCGATCGATTTCGTTGTTGAGCTGCCTCCTAGTTTGAACATGTGGAATGTCGAATGCAAGAATATTATGGTGATTACGGATAGGCTGTCTAAGGACGTTGTTTATGAACCTATTAACGACCTCACCCCTCAAGAAGTCGCCAAAGCATACTACTATGCAGTCTTCCAGCACCATGGCATACCCGAATCAGTCGTATCGGACCGTGGCCGCCAATTTGCCAGCGACTTCTGGGATGAACTCACTATGCGATTAGGCGTTATAGTTAGGATGTCTACCGCCTTTCACCCTCAGACCGACGGCCAAACTGAAATCGCAAATGCCATTATGGAACAGTACTTACGCATATACTGCGCCTATCTTCAGGGCGACTGGGCTAAATGGCTCCCCAGCGCCGCCTTCTGCACTAAGAATCACTATTCAGAGTCCACACGCATAACACCGTTCTTCGCTAATCACGGTTATCACCCCCGAATGGGCCTGGAGCCTCCGCAGGAGCTATCGGGACCCCCTCGCACCGATCGAGAACGCCGAAAGCGCCTACACGCCGACGGCTACGTTGAAAAGATAGAGCAGATCAATCAGGAACTCCAAGCGCAAATAATCTGGGCTCAGGGCTGGCAAGAGGAATATGCCAACCGCCACCGCGACCATGCTTCTAGACGCCAGATAGGGGACCTAATCTATCTCGATGCTAGAAATTTTAAGACTCGTCGTCCTGCCAAAAAGCTATCCAACAAGAACGAAGACCCCTTCGAGATCACCCAGGTAGTCAGCCCCCATGCCTATAGACTCAAGCTCCCCGATATCTGGGGCTGCCACAACGTCTTTCACAGCTATCTACTCCATGACGCCGCCAATGATCCTCTGCCCGGACAAGCACCTCCGGTCCCTATGTCTCCTAAAAGGCTCGCCGATAACGAACTCTTCGACATCGTTCGCATTCACGACTCGCAGTCAAATAATGGACAGGTTGAGTACCTAGTTACCTATGACGGCGCCGACAAGGAATGGTGGGTTAAGTTCGACGACTGCCTAACAGCCCCTGAACTGATAGAGGAATTCCACACCGCACACCCTAAAAGCGTAGGCGAGGACAGCTGGCATGCCTATCAACGCCGAATAGACGGCAACGACCTCGAATATATTGACCACGCCGACTCCAACAGCGACACCGACGGCTAGACTACCCACCGCTACAATTGTATCCATCTATCGCCACAGATTACTCTGCATCGGCTTCTATTGGCACTCGCGATGGATAGCATGACTCTGCATGCCCCTCACCCCCCGCTCGAAACCCACCCTTCCACCCGGACCTAGGGCCTTCGCGGAGCTCGGCCATTGAGGGGAGGTATTGTCACGGTTCCACCGCGCCATTTGACTAAGGCCCAGCTACCCGGCCCGGACGATAACATTGGTATTCACGGGTGGTGTTGGTTAGAAGTGTTATTCACCTCTTAGCTATCCGGCTCGATTCTAGCTATTATCTATCGCGAGAGTCACAGCTAAACTTACTCTTTTCTTCTTTGTTGTTCGACTTGTAACTAGAGTATCTACTAGCTAGCAATACTACTATCTATTGGGTTCTCGAATCAAGTTCCTGACACTACATATCTTTATATTGTTGACTGAAATATATATCAATAACCAGGATTGATACGTCGGTCTTTATTCGATCTGATTTTTTTGAATCAAATATCTTGAGTACTGATTTTTTCAAGCACTCTGATTTCAAATTCTGGAATACTGTTTCTTTTTTGGATTTTTATTTTCAAAACATATCTTTTCTGATTAGATTTGTTAGTAGTACTAATTTTTCCGAGAAACTTTTGATAAACTTCTTGTTGTACTGAACAAATTCTATAAAGATCTGAATATTCTTAATATTAATCGATATTAATTATTTTTTAACTGTTTTAAGTTTGTTTGAATTTATTCGAACTTCGTGTTTTTCTACAACAAATTCTAAAAAATCAACTTTTTTGCAATAAAATTCGTATTTCTCTGATTTGAAATGTAAATTTCTCTTGTTCAGACATTTTAATATTTGAAAAATATACTGTATATATTCTTTCAGTATTTCTAAGTATATTATAATGTTGTTCAGATATACTATAACAAATATATTCAAATATTGTTGTAGAGTATTATTGATTATCTTTTAATATATTGTCGGAACGTTAATAAGTTCGAACAGTATTATTAGATATTTGTAGAGTCTATATTGTATACAGAAAGTTGTTTTCTATTTTTTTTCTGTTTTTATTCGAATCTGATTATATATTTCTTGTAGATTCAGTTTGATAAAAATATTTTACTCTGAATAGTCAATTCTGAAGCTCGCTGATATTTGATAGTAGATATTGATTTTTGATTGTTATATTATTAAGTTTCCGATAATTAATATATAAACGGAGTTTGCTGTTCTTCTTAAATATAAAAAGAATTAGATATTCTGCTTGTAATTAAAATTTTCTGATAAATTTTTTTTTCTTGTTTTTTGTCAGATATTTTCGAAGTACTGATAGTTTTTTTTTCGATAGAATATAAATAGATTTAAACGTAAATTTCTTGTTTGATTCAAGTATAATTTTATAGTTTTACAATTGATATTTAGATAGAATTTTTATTTTTATTTTTTTCTGAAACAGATACTTCTATCTGTTATATATTTGTAATATGTGTTTTAGCGATTCTCTTGTTTTATCAGATATTTCAAGATTCTTAGAAAATTTCCAACTTTTTTCAATTATTCTGACTTTATAATTCTGCTAATTCTTGCTAATATCTGTCGAGTTAGACTGATTGTAATTGTTTTTGTACAAAAATACAAATTCGTGTTTTGCGATCGGATTTCGATTTTATTTTTTATTTACTATCGAATGCTGTCGATATATAGATTGAATATAAACTGCATAATTATATTGCTCAAATCTGAGTACTTGTATATTTTAGTTAACTTCTGAATTGTACTGTTTTAATTAAGATATTCTTAAAATAATATTGTAAGTAACTATTTCTACTATATTAAAGATTAACTTCTTATAGTGTTGTTAAATAGCTATCGATAGTAGTTTTGTTTTTTTATTTACTTTTCTATTTCTGTCGGGTAATAGATTTCTTTCTACAATTACTAGATTGTACACGTCAGACTTCTTTTAAGTAGAATACTTTTCTCTCTCAACTAGAGCTCTGACTATAAAATTATCTGTTGTATCAGAATCGACTATTGCAGTAAGTCGACAACTATTAATCTTAACTAATATAATAAAATATTGTGCATATGCTGTTAAGTTAAGTTGCTGCTGTTAAACTAATATATTATATTTCTCTAATATATTTTTTACCAAAAAATTTGAACTTTTTTCTTTTCTTGTGCTGTAATTTTTTTTCGAGTTCTTGTTGCTGTCGAAGTTTCTTTTGTTATTGCGCTGCTAATTTTAATTTTTTTGAAAATTAATTTAATTCTTTTTTATCTTCTAAATATATTTAGCAGTAGTTGTTGTAGTATTCGGTCTAACTGAATATTGTATATATGTAAACTTGTTCAAGTTTTTTCTTTAACAGTATTATATTTTCCAGCTGTTTGTTAATTTCTTCAGAGATTTTCTTTTCTGTAATAGTGTTGCTTTTTAGCGCTTTCTTGTATTTGTTAATAATATTCTGCTCTCTTATACAACTTGTTAAAATATTTAGAGATTTTATAATTTCTTCTAGATAGTTGTAAAAATTCTTTCAGTTATATTTTTTATCTGAGTCTGTTGCTGAATTGTAAGAATTCGATATATTTGATTGTTTTGCTCGAGTAATTTTCTGAAGTGCTTGATTGATTTTCTGTATAGATACAAATATCTTGTCTGATAATATTCTATCTAGAATTTTCTGTAACTGATCTGAATTCTCTATCAGATAGTAGTTGTTGTCTGATTTAGTTTCTGAGATATCTGTCTTTCTGTCGGTTTACTTTTTGATATTGTTCTGACTATCGAATATCTCTCTTAATATAGTATTAATCTGTTGTAAAATTATTAAGTTCTTTAAACAACAATCTCTTGCGAAGTGATTCGGTTTACTATATAAATTGCACGTTTTCGAATTTTTATTATCTTGCTTTTCTCTGAAGATTTTCTTTTTGTGTTGCTGAATAAAATCTAATTCTATCGATGCAGATTTACAATAATTCGGATTGCTGTATTTTTTAAAATAGTTTTTTTTGATATAGTATTCGATTGTTGATTCAAAAGAGATTTCTGCTCTTTTATAGAGTTGATTGCATCTTTTTTTTATATTTCTCTTATATAGTTTGTTGTCTATACTGATAGCTATTTCTACTAATATCTGGATAGTAACAATCTTTGCGTCGATACATATAAGCTTGTTCTTAACACTATTCTTCAAGTCTCGCTTGAATATTGTTATTAGTGCTGCATTGTTTCAGTTAATAAGATTAATATATTTCTGGAATCTAACAATATAATCTGCTGCTAACATTTTTTGTTGCAGATACTAAATAACTTATTCTGCTATTTCTTTTTTGTTAAATATTCCGAATACTTGTCGCAGCTCTTTCTTAAAATTATCGAAGTTAATAAAGATTTCTTCTGAATCTTTGTTGTTTTCAAGATATTTTTTCAAGCTTAATTTTATTTAATACTGAGCTTGCTTTCGAAGAAAAGTAGAAATCAACAAGATCTTTTTATTACTCGGAACAGAATAGAATATAAAATAGATTTTAATCTGTATAATTTAATTTTTTAATTCAGTTCTATCTTTTATATACTTGTCTGAAATATTGATTTTGATTTTTGATAATATTTCTATTTTACTGTTGATACTGTTACTGTTATTGTCGATTTCTATTGAGACAGATGCGGATTGTTTGTCTTTAACTATAAAGCTAATACTCGGGATAGAGACGCGTTAATCTGATACAGATATTCTGAGAATATTCAAAGTGTTACGCTGCTACTATCAGAGATCTAGAGTATCAGTATAGATTGATACTATTGAAGAGATCTGTAGATATCTTCAGATAATGCAAGCAATTACTTGATACAAGAGATTGCAGCTTGATATAGTAATAATAATAAGTAAGAACTTATCTTGAGTTAAACACAATTTATAAGAGAGTTGTGTCTGAAGATCTATATAGTAAGAAGATTCTTTCTTGCTTGCTATGCTTGCTGTCGAGCATGTCGAGCTTGTTTACTAGCGTGTCGAGCACTGCTTGTTTACTAATGCGTTAAGCACTACTTGTTAGTCAAGTTGTCGAGCATACAGATAGTTGTGCTTCGTGCTATATATTGCTCTGTAGAATATATATCGGACTGTAATAAGCTAAGATTGTAACACTTTCGACTTTAATAGATTTCTTTAATAGATTGACAAAGAAGCTTTATATTATTAAAAGAATTAAGCGAATAATTTGAAGATAAGAAACTTGTTATTTACGCTTGCAAACACAAGTTTATCAATTTGATAACTAGAATTAAATCTCAAGTTTTTAGCACGTAACAATAGTTTTTTGCATATACGCAAAAAACTATTGTTACGTAAGTTTGCGATTTTTTTCTAAGACATTCAAGTCAATTTCTCTTGCTCGCAATATATATAATTTAGATACTCAAGAATTTAATTATAATAAGAACTTAAAAGTTATCGAATAAAAATAATTGACTTCGATGTTAAGACTATTTATTTGCTTTTTCTTTTTAAGTATCTACTTCTAACAACTCTTTAGTATTTATATTTCGCTTATTTTAAGCATCTACTTTTGACTTTATCTTCTTATAATTATTGAAAGATTAAGAGTTATAAGAAGATTGCTCGTTACAAGAGTAGATCTGATAAAGAAGAAAGAAATATCGTTGATATTATCTTTTACGATATTTGCTTTTATAATACTAACTTTGACGATATTAATCTCTATAATATCGAAATTCCATGTAATTGATAATTCGAATACAAGAACTCTCAAGATCAAGCGTATATTTATTTTTTCTCTTATTTTAGTCTTGTCTTCAATAGTTTTTGCTTCTATTCTTGCTCTAATTTATCTAAGATATATTATTAAGATACAAAGAATATCTCTAAGAAATCAAAGCTTAGACTATTCAAGAACGTAACATACAAATAATATAACTTGTTATTCAGATATTAATTACTCTGTAGAAACAAGATTATTATTTATAGATCTACAAGACTATTTATAAATTTTCTTTTAACTTTCTTAAGATTGCAACACGTGACACTACTTACGCTGCAAAATACATTGAGACACAACATCAGATCTCTTAATATTTATTTGTCTTTCGAAATCTTAGTCAATTCAGATCTCTTGTTCTACGCGTCGTATCGATTCTCTTGTGCTACTTAAGTTATGTTCAAGCTGTTGAGATCTTGTAGAGCTTTTATTAGAGCGCATATTTCTTTCTGAAGTAGATATAGTCAACTTTGATACATTATTTATGTTGAGACGTTTGCATTGTAAATTCAGAATATATAATAATAGTTGCTTAGTATTTATTTTGTAAGTTAGCATCTTTATCTCTTCAAGAATAAATACAGCAACTGTCTAGTAGAAAATTGATAAGCTCAGTCCAGACATCATATAATTCTGTTTATACAAATCAGCGTACAGCGTTCCTTTTACCGGCTGCTCAACTGTAAGACTAGTTATGCTGCAGTAGTCAATTTTATTATTCTGCGCAGATGTAGATTGATTTGTCGCTTCTTCGATGCGATCAGCATGTTCACACGAACCTCACATTATTAGTTTGATGCTGAATCGGTTATTTCTCGCAGAAGAATAACACGAAGCACTGATTGCAGCGCTACATATTCCAACAAGTGGAATTCCAGATTTATATTTGCGGAATCCGTGGGCTATTCCAATCAGCAAAATAACAGCACCGACAACGGTGGTTGTAAGAAGCGCAGCTGGGAAATAGCCGCAGTTGTTGATGGTTTGCACGAACTCGTTCTTGAAAGTATATATATCTAGATTTACCACGTAAATGATTTCCGATACAAGCCAGTAGAGAAGAATAGACACAGCAAGTAGCGGAACGTCGAATCGATACGAAAGATTCAGTCGGTAAGATAATAGCTGTTTACCAATTGGAGCTGTGACGCGAAGAGCTCGCGATTCTATCGCATATTCGGATTACTTCTTCGCGAGCAGCATGCACGTATACAGATTATTGTAGGCGAAGTAGAGAAAAGTAAGAACGATTTGCGGAGTGTTGGCCAGCAGAACTATACAAAGAAGACTGGCATAATCTATGTTGTAGAATTTAATTGTCTCGTTGATGTTGATAGAACCGAAGCCAAAGCTGAGAACTTGTGTAAAATTAGAAACCAAGATAATATAACCGAGTAAAGATGTCAAGCCTAAAAGTACAACAATATAGAATGCCGTGATAAGCAACCAGCGTTTCCGACTAGCTGATGCGAACCATTTTCGCTTTTTTGGTTGATACTGTAATGGCAGTGCAGCCTAAGTTGAGGCTTTTGCAAAGCGAGTCTTTGCAAAGCGAGCCTTGGACGCTAAACAATTTCCCGCTGTTGTTGAATCTGACACATACGAGAGTTAGCAATCTTTATATCGCAAATAAGCGAGCCGCGTAAGATAAAATAAACAATCAATCTATCCGATATAACAAAGACCAATAGCAAATGGGGCTGAAGATGAATCCAGAGCCTTATAATTCAAAGAGAAGCGCTGTAATGTACTAACCAGGATTGTCAAGAAATAAGAACACAGCATCATCTAGTATAACCAACGGGATATAGTCTCTCCTCCGGATCAATGCAATTATACTGAACAGCTTGACAATATTGCACGTGATAACAACGATCATAAATGATATGCTGAGACGCAAGCCACAGTGCTGTACGACGTCTTCAGCCAAGCAATGGTCGATTGGATAACAAGTAGAGTTTCGTGGCCAGTCCTGTATCAACTATACACAGTTACTATTGGCTGCACTCCAAGTTTTATTTGGGCAAAGTTCTCCGTCGTCCGAGGCGCACTCAATGTACTGCTGAGCATTGCTATAGCCACTATTGAGCCAATTAGTGTCGATAATCGGAATACCAGTACCTTTATACAATAATACAACAAGAAAGTCTTTCCAGTTCGAGACGACTTGCTGGTTGAAGACATTTATACAATCTTTGTATTCTATATCTGTTAAAGAGTCTTTTATATCACGCAGATGCGTTAGCTTGTTTTCAGATAAGTCGGTCAATTGCTGTTCTGACATAGTCTCTTTATTTACAGGTACGTTGCTTTCAAGAAAGTCTTTGATGACCAAATAGAGACTGTAGTTAATTGTTGAAGTGCTAGAAAAGACTACACTATTGTAGATAAGATGCAGAGGCAGAAATAAGACGAAAAGTAAGAATCAGATAACTTTTCTTGATCAAAAGATTTGTTCAAGATTTTTTATGCCAGAGATCCCAATGTCTATTCATATATGTTGACAATAAGCTTTATCGATGTTCTTTCTGATTGATGTCGATATACACTGCATGCAATAGTTACTAACATCTAGCAAAGTAATGTCGAATATGTTTATTAGTAAGTGAAGTTCAACAGTAAGACGTTTTGTCGCTGTACAATTCTCTTCTTCAAAGACGACTATGCTATCAACAATCTTGTTCGTCGATGCTACAACAATTAAGGTAAGCATATTAATTAGCAGAACTATAGCGACGATCAGAGCACAGCATTGTATCCCGAAATAATAACTCTGCCGCTATATAGATTGCCGCTTTTCAGGCAGAACGTTATTTCTATATCGCGTGTTTATGTTTATTAGTGGAATAACTTTACTGAAGATAATCGATTGATTATTTTGCAAGATACTAAACTATTGTCTGTTAGCTACAGAGCATTAGTCAGGCTTGCAATAACGCATCTGGCAAGAAACTAAGTTATAATTGGCGTAACGATACGCAGATCGATAATATATATTTATTATCTAGATAATTGTGCCGAAAAAGAATGCGAAGAAAAACAATGATATTCGCAAGAAAAATAACAATAGAAGATAATAATTATATACTTAGAAAAGAGAATCCCAGCTATAGCTGACGTGCACAATATTCGCGCTTAAGTCTTGAAGCGTTCCGCATTCTTATTTTAGCGATTGTCTAGAACTGACCGATTCTGCAGATCGATCTCAGTTTCTGTCACTCTGTATAACTCTCTTTGTAGCTTATTTATTGCAAAGACAATCGACTATTTATGTCTACAGAAGATATCGATGCACTGAAATCTATTCGCGAATCGATTTATATTGTAATTTAGAGCTACAGAACTTATAGATAGTAGAATTAATATAGAATTCTTGACAAGACTGCGAATGCCAAAAAGTGCTGCTAGAGATCAATTTCTCTATTCGAATCTTAGAAGATAATTCGGATCAAACTATCTTATCTTATCTCTTTAAAGTAGAAATTAAAGTTATTATAGAGATCGTCAAGAATCTAAGTTCTGCTATCAGAGATCCGAGAGATAAGACAACGAATAGCTATCGATTCTCTACAGCTAAGTTTATGCGACTGTAAAGATACTTGAGAGCTCTTCAAAAGTAACTTCTCATTGATTGTTCAGTAGAGAGCGGTAAGCGGCAGACTAGCCGGATGCGACACGTCCTTCCGACGAAATTTACCTGCTCAGATACTACGCGACCTTTCTATCTCGATATTCAGAATATGCTTCGTCTCTCACCAAATTTGGATCCTGTTTTTTCATCCTATCTAAAATTTATATAATTGACTATTCTATATTAATTAAGTTATCGTTATTATTAATTAATCTTTATACAATCGTCTGCAGATATCTAATTATTTAGAAATTACTAAATTGTTTAATTTGAACTCTGCAATAAGTATAAGAAGAAGAAAGAAGACTCTAAAGACTATTGCAAAAAAGATTGTCGTTAATATTTGCAAATCTTATAAGTCTTTAGAAAGAAAAAAGCTTGCAAAAGCACATATTAATAGATTATAAGCATTTATTGTTATATTGTTATAAACACAGTTTGTTGTAATATTTTTAACGTCGCTCTTGTTAACTCGAGAGCTTTCTATAATATTTTATATTATTGTTTAAAAGATCTACTATAATTGAAACAATATTATAAAGCAGTTGTAAATCTTTAATAGATTTAATTATTATTAGATTAATATATTAACAATTGAGAAGCTTAATAAAATTGTTAACAAACATAATATAATTTTATATAGTTGTTCAATTATTATTAGATTTATTTTAAAAAATTGATATTTATTGTTTTTTATCGAAAAGACGTTAAATTGTTTAATTAATGCTATTTATTTTATAGAATTTAATTTAAAAAATATTTATTATTGAATTTGCATTCGCAAAAATCACAAATAAAAAATTACGTTTTATACGCGTTACGTACACTTCGAATATGTTATAATATTTTTTGATTTATTTAATATATCGATTACGATTAAAATCTTAATTAACAAGATTTTACGAAATTTAATCAATTATATATGTATAATTTATTTAAATAATATTTTTATATATTTTAAAATTCAAAAAAAGTATTAAAACTTCGTAAAATAGATATTAAAATATTTACGATAATTTAAATTATAAATTTAAATTATTAAAATGCTATTTTATAATTACGAACGTTAAATTTCTAAACTAAATTATAAGCAATTATAATATTTTTATAGGATTTAATAAAATTAATTTAATATATAAAAAATTTGAATTTTAAATCTTGTACAAAGTATAAATATTTTTTAATTTTGCGAATTTTTATAAAAACTTCGTAAAATACTATGCTTAAATTATACGAACTTTAACAAAACTTTTAAAAGATAACAAGCAAAATAAATAAAATAAATTTTTGATATTTAATAAAATTGTTCAAATAACGTTTGTAAAATTTAAAAAGATATTTATTATAATTAGAATAACTCTTGAATCAAGTTAAGAGTTCGACAAACTTGTTTAACTTAATTTGAAAAATTAAAATTTCAATAATATTTGTTCGATCGAACGAACGCGAACAAAAGAATTATTTAATTGTTGAATTTAATTTGTTCAATCTTATTAATAAAATCAATATAGAATTAAATATTAAATAAAATATTATTTGTGCAAAAATTCTAGTTGTATGCAATTTCTTTAACGAAACAAAGTAAATTTAATCTATTATTATAATATAGTAATAGAAGTTAAGAAATTAAATACTTTTTGCATTTGCAAAAAATAATAATTGTTTTATAAATTCGATATATCAATTTATTTAAAATTAAAAATATTGACAATTTTTCTATTAAATTATTCTATTAATAATTTTGTCTATTGTTAATAGTAATATTACTATTTCAGAAACAATATTTATTAATTTGTTGAAAGTTAAACTTTTGTTATTTTAATTCTATATATATATTATTAATTATTTAATTAATATTTTACAAAATTTATTTATTAACTAAAAAACAACAACATTTAAATTCAATTAACAATTGAAGACGAATGCAAAAATAATAATTTAAAATATTAAACAATTTTAATAATTCTTATAGTTTAAAGAGAATAATCGAAAATTATAATTTATCTTTATAAATATCAAAAATAATTGTTGATAAAAGTTAATTTAAATATTAATTTTTATTAATTAAACATTTAAATAAGCAAATTAGATCGATATAATTGAAACGCTTTCTAACGTACGTCTTAATAACGCGGAATTGCTTTAACGACTTAATAATTCTATTTGCGCAATGTAAATTTCACGCAAGATCTTGCGTTTAGCGTACGATCTTTCGAAATCGTAAAGTTGTCTTGATTACATCGTGAATCTTGATTTTTGCTTCTCAAAGTTCTAGAAATAAAATAGGTCTTTGCGAAAACATAGCTAGCTCCGAACGCAAATCGAGTGGAGAGCGTAGCGGCGCTAAAGTCTCGCGAAGCTCGTGGCGAGGAAACCAAAGAGAGTTGCAGCAAGCAACATGGAGATTTTGTTGAGCTAGCAGTCCCAGTGAAAGTGCTAGGGGGTGGAGTGCTGTTGGACGCAACGAAAGGGCTACCATTATTAGTACTGCTCCTCATATCATTGAGAGATGTCAGATGCTTACGATCCCTCTAGAGTGCCGTTGGTCGATGGATGGAGACTTGGTGCTGTGGCGCTCGGTGTTGCGGCACTTGGTGATAGTACGCTTGGTGATGTGGCACTTGATGATATGGTGCCTGTCGCTGCGGAAGTTGTTGTCATAGTGGCAGCGGAAAGCTCAGAGCTACTCGAGCTTGGGATGTCCGGCACAGACACCGCAGCCAAAGGCGGGTCCTTCGGAAAAACGTACGTGAAAGGGAGTTGATCAAGCTAGACGTTCCGGTTTAATTAGAAATCAGGAGCATACCCAGAAGGCATGAGACATACCGTGCCATCTGTCCGCTTGATGACATGAACGTTGACCTTTTGCACGTTGATTGATCTGTCGCCAAGACTAAGTATTTCTACATCGATCGAGTAAAATTCGATAAGGCTATCATCCTGGAGCTGGACAGTCCTGACCTGGACAACTCTAACATGGTACGTGATAGAGAGAGAGCCCTTGTAGATATTTGGGTAATCGAATTGTGACCCGTCTTGAGTCGTGGTTTGAGGGCGATGCAGGTCTTTCAACTAAGAGTCCAGGAACGGATTACCGTTGAGGTTCAATTGTTCGTTCGCGGTATCGAACGTAACTGAAATACGATTGTTGGCGTAACCGCTCAAGAAGGTGTAGCCCTGGCTGTTGCTGCTGTTGACAGCAAACGGGCACTGACTGCAAAGAAGGCTTACCCCGGAACGGCCGGAAGTGTGCGTGAAGGCTCGCTGGTAATCCAATTCGTCGATTATCTCATTGTCAGGACTAATGGATCCTAGGTTATTGATAGGACCGCTGTACCGAACATGCGACGGTACAACAAGAATATCTGCGAGTGTTGCAGCTGCCATAGAATTGGCCAAGAGGAGGCTATGTAGTAGCATACTGGCGGTTCACCTCTACGAACGAGATGGTAGTCAGGGTAGTATGATAGCTAGAATAGCAGTTGCAATGCGAAGGGACTCTGCGCTGGTCTTTGCTGATAGGAAATTTTAGAAAGGGGGGAGTGCACGAAGTGAGTCCAAAACGAGGATACGAGCCAGAATGCCAATAACTCCATGTTGATTGCCTTGTTCCAGGCTACAGCTGTTTAACAGAGCGGGGAGTGGTTCGTATTCGTGTTTCAGCCGAGCGGGCACGCTCGTTGTGAGTGGCTGAATACTCCGAGCAGTCAGCCATCAATTTTGGACCCCGCGTCACAACCGCGCAATCAAAGATTCAAATCGCGAATCAATTGTGCACTGCATCAATCTGGTCGGAATCTTTCCGGATCTCAAACACCTGAAACGTGTTGCAGTCCATGGCCGTTGTCACTTGACAACTTCAGAGGGAGGCAGATCGCTGTGCTTACCCAACGGCAGACCATACCCGAGATATTTGCTCCTAGAGAATGCCTTGTTCTGCGGTTCCTCCGATCCTGATTTTGGCTGAACGCTGATCTCCGATGCTACTAGCCACCCAATGGCCCGATTTCGCAAAAGTGCGGAACTCGTGTCACAGATCATCTTTCTCGATTCGTTTGTCCCGATTGTTTATGTCCTTCATGATCTTCCACTGACTGCACAGCAAGCCCCGACTACTTCCAAGCGAAAGACCACTCTTGCCAATCTCCGAACACTTTGCACTATGAGCTTCCCCGGCCATGATAAGTGCCGAAGAATTAATCTTCAGCCATTCTCAGCCCAGGAGCGATTCTTCCAGATAGATGTCTTCAATCCACGTCTATGCTCCCTAAATAGCTGGGCGCGAATGTGGACACGGCTACCTAGATGTAGTCGCTCAGATCGTTTGAAGATATTCGGATCATCGTAGCCAAGGGCCTCCCCCAGCGCCCGTCGTCTCGTTCTTGCAGTCTCTCGTTGCTTCGATCACCGGCGTATTACCGCTTCCTCGACTATGGATGAGGATGGGGATAGAGATTCAGGGTTGGTGAGAGTTTCGCTAATGCACCACGGGGATTTCGTAATGTTCAGGCGGTATGGCGTTGGATATCTTGACCAGCGTAGGGGTGAAAGCCCTTTTTCCGACGCCCGGTCTCGAAAGGATTTGCGGTCAAGCTTAAACGGCGGCTGAATGAGGCTTCCCGTTCAAGGTGATAGATTCCTGCCAGCCCATGCAAGGGTTGTAGTGCAATGATTATGCTGAATGGAGAACGACCATAAACGAGCATGATCCATCATCCCAAATCTCCCAGGAGGACTGGTGGAGAGAGAGACAAAGACGTTGACGTGATAGACAAAGCCCACGTACATTGGCTCACCTCGTCGGAGAAGTCAACATTCGCACGTCGCAAATGATGCCAAGAATACATAGAAGGTACTGTACATGTAGGTGCAAAGCCCAATCAGATCATTCCCCATGTCGCCAAAGACGGGAATACATATACCCTTACTTCCGTCTATATCTCCATCCGACTGCTGTACGTGAGTACAATGGAATTGGGATTGATTTGATGGTCAGGATACTAGGGAAATGCGGTTAATTCTCCCCATCCCACGTTATAGTAACAGACGGGCGAGGCTCCAAAAGTAGAACTACGCCAACTTTGTCGGTCTTCGCGAGTAGTCTGGCGCACTGCTCCTTGTAGACACTATCCGCCTAGGCAGGGCAACATAAGTAGATCTTTTTTAGAGCAGCAAATGTGGATTCCTTCTTGACGGCGAAGTGCCGAAACATCATGTCAAGAGCCTGCGCATGATCAACTGTTCCGCGCGAAATCAATGATAGCTGAGAGACCGAGACAGGTACGAGATCACTGATGAACAGCGCATCGTCGTTCAATCCGTGGTGCTCGTCCGTTAAGACACCTTCGAAGATCAGGGATATGTTGGGTGGGGCGGCATCCCGAGATGCAGTGGCGCTGGTCATATTACATACCGCAATTTCGAGGGGAAATTCAAGCTTCTGCAAACGCTTGAAGCCACGCATCGATACCCTATCTGGAGCAAGCGAGCCGCGGAGTTCGTGAATGGAGATGGAAAGCTGCTCCAGATGGCTCCCCACCTTGCGCTCGATGGCCGCTAGGAATCTGCAGATGATTCATTCGAGAGGGCCACTGTACGCCTTGGTTGAGTGTGAGTACCGATGCGTCCTCAGGCGTGTGGTGTGTTGGAGGAAATCTGCGATACCCACGTCGTCGATACAACAGGCCACGAGGTCGACCACTACGAGATTCTTCCCGAAGCCACCCTCCGGAAAGTTGGACGGGATGACCTTGTGGCCGTCGTCTCCAATGGCTACGCAGCTGGGGCCGCGAAAATACCGTACGCTTGGTAGGGCCAGGAAGGGGTTTGCCCAGTCCAGATCGATTCGATCCTGGGGTACTAATGAGCAAGATGACTCGAATGTGGTGACCTGCGCGAGGCTAGTGCTGTCGTTAGGGAGACGCGACTTATTAGCCATGCGAACGATGACGTCGATAAGCTTGTCGATTGCGTCAAGAGGCTTCCAAACTCTCGATAGAGCCAGTCTCTGCACATTGGGCAGGAGCGTCATAAGAAAAACCGCAGCGTATTGTGAGTAGCGATGGGCATGTAGATCTTCGTCGATCTTGGCATAGAATTCCTGCCAGTCGAGACCTGCTTGCTTTAGGTGAGGAGAGTCGGCAAGCAGTCTGAGCACAGCGCCACCACAATGAACATCTGCTAACAACTCTCGGGGTCTGCCTTGCTGTCCATCGCGAAGTCTGCATACCGAACATAACGTGCAACGACAGACTCGACAGCAATGCGAGTGATCACATCAAAGGCTGTTCTGATCGTTCTTATGACGTCCGAGGTATTTTCGTAGTAGTTAAGATTATGGAATCGCGCGCGCAATGTGTTGTGACTCCGCATAAAAGGAATGCATGTTGCATGAACTTGCTTGGATGTCAATGCTACGCTCTCGAAGCCTTCTGGCAATGTGTGCGCGATAATTTCTTCAAGGAGCTCAGTGGGCAGACGAATGAGTGCCATGGTCACGATTTCGGACGTGGTAAGCAGTTGAGATTATTTGGAAGTGGACAGAGTGTACATGTAGGCATGGCTGGCCAAGTGATGTGGTTTGAGGAATTGAGATAATGTATGGTACAGAGCACTGCCTTGATAGATAAGATAATTTGACTGCCACTGGCACTAGTCTCATATGGGGCTAGCGCAAGATATCATCCTTGTCAGATCCTGTAGTGAACAGGGAGGTGTTGGAATCTTACTCATTGTAAGGTTTGCGACGAGAGCGAGACAAGACAGCATCAGTGTTGTGTTAAGCTGAGGCTCTAAAGTATTGACACCGTGGCGCCAGACAGGAATAAGGAGATGCTACTAATATGATGTGCATTCCTTCAGGATTCAACGGATCACTGTGACAGTTTCAGCCTGCACATGCTCAACCTCTGACATTGATCATGCGGTGGAAGCAATGACGTTGCTTCGCGGCAAGACGAGGTCTCGGCGCCAAAGCCCGTCGCAGACCCTAGTTTTAGAGCAAGCCTTGCATGTACGGATGCGTTATGGCACAGTTCGCAAGTCTACAACACTGTGCCGGAATAAAACATGAGAGGAGGTACTCGTGTCATCAGCCCGAGACGTGATGCTCCAGCTCCCATAAACCTCTTCGACGGTGTGGATCAAAGGTTCTGCGGGTTGGCGTTGAGTCTACACCGAGCACTTGGCGATGTGTCAACTCGTTGAGACGGCAATTACACCTGGATTATTGTGACTATGTTCAGAATAGAGCTTGACTTTGGTGGGCCATCTCCCCAATTCTTTGATATTTCTTTTCTTTTGAGATTTTCTCTTCTCTCGAGCTTTTGCCTCCATCTAATCTATCTTACACCCTTCCTTGCAGTTGGCGAAGAGCTAAAAACATGAATCTCCTAGAGAAATGACCGCTTCGTTATCAGTCATCAAACGGCCAGCTCTCCCGCCAAATCTCCTTCTCCTTCTCGTTCCTCGCATATATATCGATGACTTGTTCCCTGATCTGCCGCAGCGCATCGCGAGTCTCCTCGTACTGATCGTTTCGAACCATCCCACTTTCCGGAAACATCTCACCCAGGCTCTGTTGGACGTCACGCATGGCTTTGATGCCACGCAGCGCTCCACTGACATCAGCCTCTATTTCCGCTCTTTCTCCGTTGGAGAACCGGAACGGGAACGGGGCGGGTCCGCGTGCGCACACACCAGGAAGCTCGGTCCAGGTTTTTTCCAATTCCAGCACCTGAGCTAGATAGGTCGCTTCACCGTCGACTAGAAGATTCCGGGCCAGTAACAGAAGATCGAAGCTTGGGGTTTCCTGAAAAGCCATCGCACGATAGAAGCGGGGGTTCTGCCAATGGAAAAGAGCCTTGTAGAGAGCTGAGAGAGACTGTTTTAGGAACAGTGCTTTGGCTTCCTTCTGGGCTGCTAGATGAAGCTGCGCTAAATTCTCCGACAGACGTGACCGCTCAAGCCCGACTGTGGGCGAGTCGTCGTAGTCCAGAAAATATGGTTGACGCGCATGCTCAAACAAAGGGGCTAGCTCTGCTGACTGCCAGTCTATTATTCCAGTCACCTTGGTGGGGTTTTGAGGGTCCACGAAGATATTCTCGACATGGAGATCGTCGTGCCATCAACAAGAAGATTGAATTGATTGATCCGTTGGAAGAAGATGTTTGACAATTGCAAGGTAGCACTGTAAAGCCTTGACCTTCTTTTGCCGTGTAGGTTGATAGGTTCCTAAGCCGCAGAGAGTCACTGGTGATCTCGACAATCGAGAAAAGCTCCGTACACAAGTAATTTCTCGATAGCCAACCGCCAATTCGTACTCCCCCGAAGAATTCCCTAATTTGGTCTTAGTTGTACGAGCGTTAGGAGCTGGCCACAAAACCTACACGAGCCTCTATCGAATTCAATATTTGACCTTCCATCATCACTAAAGCCACGTGCTGTCGAGGGCTCAACGGCGAATGTGGGATCCGTTATTGTGATATCGTATTCATTGATATATGAGAGACTTTGAGAAGACTCATTTAGATTCTCAGAGTAATAGAGACTGCCGAACTAATTGAATGAAACTGACGTTCAAGCTTTCTGGTATCGAGCGATAGCCTTAGTAATGATGAGACGGTCTTCAATTCCCATCTCTGCCCACACGACACTGAGTTGAATACCAGGCACCTTCCCCATAATAATATACTCGGCACCAACGACATTGTCTTGAGCTCTGGAGCTCGAGGCATAGACTTTGGAAACAAAGGTCTTCAGAACCTTTCGCATCTATAGATTATCAACTACGTTACTAGCAGAAGGGCTCGACGAGACATACGAACTTCATCGTTGCCACCTCACTCGCAGTCGTCAAATGGGGTCGTTCAACATTGGAATTGAGAATTTTGACAACAATTTGAGCACCATCATCCATCGTCAAAAGAAAGACTTTATTGTACATCCTATCAGGATATTTTTCAATGCTAATGCAATATTTCGAGTCTACAGCTTCTGCCGCAAGACGAGCGAGCTCGTCCAAATCGAAGCGAACATATCGTTGAGACATTTCGTGCTGTTCATCAGCAACGAAGCGGCCTCGGGTGAAACGAAAGTAGTATTCATTGTGACAATCATCTCGTCCATAGGGGCGACTGGTTGATTGAGATTTCGAGCACTTGATGGAAACCAAGCTGCGAGAGATCTGTAGATTTGAGGGCGACTTTACTGTTGCTCTCGACTTCTCGATCGTTGCAATACGGGCGCGATGGAATCGCAGTACCCATGGCCATCTTCCGCATATGACGAGGCGTTGTCTGGTGATCATGACGGGAAGGTAGCGTTGACAAGACAAATGAGAATTGAGGCGAAAATTAGGGGCTAGAATAACCGAAACCGCACCCGCTTTTGCCTAGAAGTACTTCAAGCCCGCCAATCCATCTTGGCGCTGAAGTGGCGTTGGCGCTTGGATTTATTCTTGGAATAGACTATTCTATTGGTGGACCCCGTTCTGCCTTCCATACGCGTTCTGCATTTCCTAATTGTACAGATTGAACTTGAAAACGATGCCAAAAGCGGAAGTCAATCTACCCAGAGCTTTCTCAGAGTCGTACAAGAGGATAAAGTTCTCCAAAGCAATCTCCCAAACGTGGTGCGCGCTCGTCTATGCGGTGGGATCTAATACCACGTATGAACACTATAGGTCAAGCATCCCGCGGTAATCTCTCCGCCACGTCCTTGATTATTACCTAGGAATTCAACATTAGCTCTGAACCAGGCGAGAGCAGTCAGGAGAACAAAGAAAGTAGACTCACAATTCTTCCATGCGTTGTAAAGGATGTCAGCGCAGTTGCTGTTGGCTACCGGCGAGGCAAGATTATTGCCCTGCTCAGGAGTACAGTTGTCCACGGACTGGAGGGTGAAGTCATAAACATCGTCCTGGGTGCCCATACTGTCCAAGTAATCGTATGCAATATCCACCACTGCACGACCTTCTTGTCTTGTGCCGGCGATGATGGTAGCCTCGTTCTTGATCGGAGCCTGCGCATTGGTGTCGGTAGCATGCTGGTCGCAGAAGTACTTGACCGCCTTCTGAAGCTCGCCCTCGTGGGCATCTCTGACAGAGCCTGTGGGGACAGGGATACAGATCGGCTGAGAAGGTGGATCTACTGGAGCGACGACAGCCGGAGTCGGTTGGGTCGCGGTGCTACTCTCCACGCACTGCTCATACGCTCCAGGCTGACCATTGACGGGGTTGTTTTTATCGTAATTATGGGTGACCATGCCGCAGTAAGTTCCTTCGTCCTTTGATTGTGCGGTGAATATAACTCTGTCAGGATTTGCCTTGGAGTTGAGCTTAGTGTTCTTCCCAGGTACCCAAGGGTTGGCTATGGTGCGCATGACGGGATATTCGTAGACAGTCTGGTCCTTACAGGCGGTATTGGGCCAGCTGTAGCCCTGGGCGTTTGTAAATTCGTGAGGGTAGTTCCCATCGCCTGAGAAAAGTCATAAGCTTGAGATATCTCTTTTGAGAGACAGAGAGGTGCTACACGTACCGTTCTGTACTCCGTCTATTTGCCATCTCACGCCTTGACTTAAAGCTAGCCGGATGTCTGACACTTTGACTGCTGACCCTTGACATGTAGGATCTGCTGTAGGGGCGCCGTTGATGGTCTTGATTTCATCGGCACGCTTGCCCAGGATGTTTGCCGCACTCGACGCATCTTCCTCGCCGAGAGGAGCTGCAAATGTGCTGCTAATTAAAAATACCCCATACGAAGCAACGATGAAGGCCTTCATGGTGCGATTTGGATGGATGGACCGATCTTACAGAGCGTATGTGCAATTGGAGTATGAATCAGGTCCGTGGAGATCAGTGTGCAGGATATATGTTTGGTATGGTTATGAAGGTCAAGATGTTTTATAATTTTGAAGAACAGCTTGGCCGCTGGGTTTTTGTATTGCACTGGCACCATTATAACGGCGTATCTATGATCAGAAACTCCTTGTGAGACTGTTCAAACCATGGCACAGCCGTGTGGCATGTCAAACAGGCGTAGTATGCCTCTCACATAAGCTCCTACTCCCATCGGTTGGGGCACCAAGGAAGGCCTTGCCACCAACGTCTGAGGTGATCTCTCGCACAGGTGCAGGACAGAACAGACGACATGCGAGTCTTGGAGAATCGCAACGCTATCCTTGGATGTCGGGACACCATTGGCCCGATGTTTCGACAAATCCCCCTACAAGGAATGAAACATGCGAGAGGAGACCCTGTGATCTTCGGAAGACCCCGCTCATAAGAAGTGCGTCACTGTTGGTGTAGAAGGAAGAGGATTCAGCCGTAGCCACCTTACTCTTGGTATGGGCTGTCAAAGCATCAAACAAACACGTCGCAATGTCATGAGGATCAAACCTGTCACCAACAAAGGCAACTGCACCAATATCATTAAGCTGAGAAGAATGCGCATTGAGCAGACTGAAAAGTATATAGGGGTAAGTCTCAGGTGACTCTATCTGCGTTATGCAAGCGCTATTGTAGAGCTCGAACATGATGGAACCATAGATCACACAGTGTTATAAGCATTGCATCCCACGCAGCACTTTGCCACTTGCCACACATGCTGGACGTCTCATGTCTAACGGCAGTCATCGTTTCGGAGAATTAAGTGCCAAGTAGTGAGGCGATGAAAAAGGGCTTAGCCAGGCACAGGCACCAGCTTTAGCGGCATCCTGCAGGATGAAACCCGTTCCATCATTCTCATCACACCCACTCCCTACGCTCTATTCAACGACGTCTGCTCCCTCACGACAGGATTGTTGCTTGGTGATAGAGCACTAAGTTGCGACTCAATTATCTTCACCGACGATATCCACTTGAACGTTGATCGTTGAGTACTTAGACTGCGCAAACAACGCCTGGTCTACTCGCACGACACCACTCAGCATACCCAGTCTACAAGCCAAACCTACCCTCTAACCAGACCGAACGAGGAGATGTACGACGAATGGTTCGCCAAACTCAGGGTTGAAGACGATGATCTCGCGACGCTGGAGGAGCAGCAGGCGTTGTTAGACTACATGAACGGCCACAGCACGGCCGAAGTGGCAGCTCAGAGATACACATCGCTTGTCTCTAAGTCTGACGACCCAAATTGCATGTACATTTGGAGCCTTCTGATCGCAGTGGCGAGCAGCCTTGCCGAGACACAGGATCGATTGGTGTCGCTGCTGCAAGCCATCCAAGATCTACCGCCTTTGAGGAATGAGAAAGAAGGTGGGACCGAGGAAGGGTTCTGGAAGAGCCTACCAGGATTGGCATTTGACTTGAGAGAGAAGTGGGATGGTGAGATATCCCACTCCGGCCAAGCCGAGTGCACTGCGTTGACGTTCGCTAGGCCTTCTCTCGACAGTCACTGATGGACGGCACAAAAGTGAGATCGAACATCTAGTAAATCTGACTGCTTTCAACGCAAGAATCTTAAGCCGTCGCATCATGCCGCTCGAACACTGGGCTGCTCAAACTTTCCGTATCGTGCTTGAGAATGACTACAATGGTCGCCGTGCTTTACTCGACGAGCTCGTCCCAGTGGCCGCTCAGTACATATTCCATGCTGGCAGAGCAGTATATGATTGTGAGGATGAGATGGTAGTACCGCCGAGGGTAGAGAACTTTACCTTCCCCGGCCCGCTCTGGAATGGAAGGCAAGGTTTGTCCAAAGAGAGATGGGCACTCTGGAAGGCGCGTTTCCACACAATTGGCGAGCTTGACAATATCCAAGAGAAGACGCGAGAAGTAGCGAAGAAGGTAGCAAGAGATATGACCGAGATCGAAAGTCACAAGCAGCTATGATTCGTATTCCAAGAAATCTCGAATTTCTTCGTTCGATGTGTTTACTTGAGTCTTCTTTACGAGTTGAGTTTCTAACAAGTTTGTACTCCGCGGAACCGGTTGGGAATTATCCAACTCTAACCATAGGTCGACGAGCAATGGATCAACCGGATTTTGGGTGAGGCGCCCGTCGGAGTCGCTGGCGCAGTTCGCTTGGCATTATCCATGAATTAGCTAGAACTTGTAATCCGTGTCACGTCGCCAGTTTTCAACTATTTCATGGTATTTTTTTTGTTGGAAAGCCCTTGTCGAGAGCTTTCAAATGGTCCCAAAATCAAGTCAAATGGACGAAAACTGGCGATGTTATTCAAGTGCGGGAGTTTGGGTGCAGACGAGTTCCCTCGCCCACGCCTCGGGGATGCGAAGTCTCCCGTCGCAATAACGTTGCCACTTTTCAACTTTCTCGCATGATTTTTGATTCCACGTGTAGGCCTTGATGAGAGCTACGAGTGTGATCAAAAATCACTGAATTATGTCAAAAATTAACAATGTTATTGAAGTGCGAAGTTTGAGCTCTCGGGCGCACAAAACTGGCTCGCCAAGTCCACGACTCAGAGATGCGAATTTCCCGGGGAGTTTCTATAATGCAGGCGTTTTCTAAAATATAGTATTGCGCGATGATCTGCCCCTTCCTGGCAAAATTGGTGGCATTGCCACAATAATTTTCGGAGAGCAGAATTCTATCTCGTCGTCGCTTGCATCTTGTCGTCGCTTGCATCTTGTTGTCGCTTGCATCTTGTTGTCGCTTGCATCTTGTCGTCGCTTGCATCTTGTTGTTGTTTACATCTTGTCGTCGTTTGCATCTTGTTGTCGTCTACATCTTGTTGTTGTTTGCATCTTGTTGTCGTCTATATCTTATTGTTGTCGTCTTTCAAGAAATCAAGATCTTTAAAGAATGTCTCTTTGCTTTTATCGAAATTTAATAACAATATTATCAAAAACTTCGAGAAGCGAAAATACATCTTATTGTCGTTATTCTATATAGTAATATAAATAATAATATAGTCAATAGATTAATATTTAGTTCTTCTTCTTCTTATTGTTCTCAAATCTACGTTTTCGCTAAAAAGAAAATATCTTTATAATATTGTCTACGTTATTGACAAGTTTCTATAAAACAATATGCATTTTTCTTTTTTTAATAAAATCAATAAAATATACAAGTTAATTTATTTATTTAATAATTATTAATATTTGTTTCTTTTTTATTTAATTTCTTGTTTACTTAGTAGTCTTGTAATAATAATTCTTAATTAACTTAAGAATTATTCCTATTTTTAGAAAATATTTATAAAAAGTTTCAATAATTTTATATATATTCTTGATAATTTCTTCGTAATCGATTTGCAAATTTCGAATTTATTGTTTTTAAATATAAAAATTTATTAATTTCAATTGTATAAGATAAAAAGTTGTAAAAATAATATTAATATTATATATTATAGTCGAGTAACTAGAAAATATCTAATTATATAATTTAGCGATATTTGTTGTCGATATTAACAATATGTTTATAATATATATATTGTCTTTTCTTTATAAATCTTAGAATTTTAACTACTTAATATATTATTAGATTATATAGTATCTTTTATGTATATATCGCAATAAATTTTTGTTAATATTGTTAACTACTAGACAAGATTCTATTTTCACTTCTTTATATTGAAGCTTAAAATAAAACTTTAATTATTAATATTAAATATTAAGATAATAAATCGACAATATATTTTTGAAAACAATTTCAAGATTATAGAAACTTAAAACTATAAAAATTTAGAAATATCAAGAAAAGTAAACGTAAAGATTAGATTAATCTTGAGAAATTATCAATAATTAGAATCTAGAAACGCTAGAAACGTTATCAAAAAATAGAATTTCGATCAAAATCGAAGAAACAAAATTATTAGATTTAAATTCGAAAATTCTAAAATATTATCGAAATTCTTTGTCAAGAATAATAGAATAAAATTATTAAGAAAACAATATAATAAATTTATCGAAAAGAGAGTAAAAGTAATATTTAAATTACCTTTTTGATATTAATTAAATCAAATTCTTATTAAAAGATTCCTTGTTCGAAACAAATAAATATTTAAAAAATACAAATCAATTGAAAGAATTTGTTTGCTCAAAATTGTACAATTAAAAAAACAACAAATTTAAAAAAAACTTTGATAAAAAGAGAGAGCATAAGAAAGTTTGTTCTTAATATAAAAAAAAGAGAAAACAAGCAAAAAACAAGAGAGTACTTTTATTATTTTTAAAATTAATTGTTGCAAATAATATATTTGATTTACTTGCTATTATATTTATTGTTTATTGTTAAGTTATTTTTTTAGAAATTATATTCGTCAATAATATTGTAAGAAAGTAAGAATAGAATTCTAACTAGTATTTAATAATATAAAAAAAAACTTATTGCAATGCATTGTTACGCTGCTACTTTCTAAAAATCTAAAGATATCAATATAAATTAATATTTATATAGAAGAGATTTATAGACATCTTTAGACAATATAAGCAATTACTTGATATAAAAGTTGCAACTTGATATAGCAATAACAATAAATAAGAATTTATCTTAAGTTAAACACAATTTATAAAGAAATTGTATTCGTAAGATTTATATATTTAAGAGATTCTTTTTTGTTTGTTATATTTGTTTGTCGAATATATTAAGCACAATTGCTTATCTTGTTCGCTTGTTGAATATAACAAATATAATTGTTTATCTTGTTTATTTATTAAATATATCGAGTATAATACTTGCATTGCTCGCTTGTCGAATATATCAAATATATAGATATTTGTACTTAATGCTATATACTATCTTTTAAACTATATATTATATTATAACAAGTTAAAGTTGTAATACTATTCTCTCTTTTTAAAGCTTTTATTTCAAAAGTATTTATTATATCTTCTTGCAAAATCAATAATCGAAATTTCTTTTATCGAAAGAAGAATTTGCTAAAATTGTTTAATTTTGTTATTGTTATTATACGTTTTTATAAATGTTGTTTATCTATAAGTAAAACTTGCATTCTAGATAAGATATCGAAGAAATATATTGCTTATGTGAAATTTAACAAGTTGTGCGATTTTGCTATTTCTTTTTCGAAACTTCGTCGAATATATAAGAAGAGACTTTGTGTTAGAGACGTAATACAAGAAACAAAAACAAAGTTATATTGTTTGCAAAATCAATTGCGTTGATTGAAAAATAAAAATAAAAAGATAATATTTTTCGAATAAGATATTATTAATATCTTGAAAGACAAGAAGAAATTGTTTATTATAGATTTTGACTTGTTGTTCGATATGTCTTTTGAGAATTTTTAATTCTTAAAAATTTCCGACTAATTTTCTTTTGTTGTTGACTCTCTAGATTTTAGCTATCTTGACAAGATTATTGCGCTTGAAATTTTCGAATAAGTTTGTTACAATTATCGAGATTGTTGATAAATTTTTATATATTTTTCGAAATAAAGTATTCTTTTCACTTAACTAGATAACTTTAACTTTGTTGTTCTAGAATCTCTAATTCACTTTATATTTGTTTTCTTCTTAAGCTTTATAATAAAATGTTTTTTGTATAGATATATTAAGATCGATTGATTTCAACAATAATATATAGAATATTGAAAATACTTTGACGTTCTTGAGTAAATCGAGTTTGTAGTTCATTGATTTTTTGATTATCTTGATAAAAAATAATTCGACTTTAACATAATTCAATTTTCTTTTCTTTAACTTTTTTATCTTTAGATTTTTCGTTAAGAGATACATTTTATTCTTCTTCTTTAGTTAAGATATTATTTTTCTTTTCTTGTTTTAATATATTGCAAATTTGTTTTGCATCTTAATAATATTATTGTGTATCTTTTTAAGTATTTCTATCTTTTCGATAACTAATTGAGTTGCTAGATGTTTTTGTTCTCTTTCGAAGAGATTAGATTCTTGTTTATAATTTGCAAAATATAATATAATCTTCGTAATATTTAATATCTTTATATTTAATATTAATTGTATTATAGATTAAAGCAATACTCAATTATTATAAATATTGTTGATGTAGTATCTTAAATATTGCTCAAGACTTCGATTTGTTCGATTTGTTTATTTATTCGTAATTGAATAATAGACAATTGATATTCGAATTTTGTATTTAATATTGAAACTAATATTTTTTAGTAATTAGACGTGAAAAGCTTATCTTTGTCACTAATTAGTTCTTTGAATATATATTATAATATTGTATCAAGCGATTTAATACTATATATTCTAGTTGTTTTGTATTAAATGTCTCTTTAAATGCGATAATATATAAGTACTTAATAAGCTTGTCAATTATTATTAATATCGAATTATATTATTCTCTAATTGTCAAGTTCGTCGATCTAGATAACTTGATAATAAAGTTTATCGTAATTTTATTTTATAACAGCTTAAATAATTTCTAATATTAGATTCCGTTATAGTTTGCATATATATTATATTTATTTTGCTAGCAACTAAAATATTGTTTAATATATATCTCGACAATTTATCTTATATTAAAAAACTAATAATGCTAGCGTAAAAGTTGAAGAGTTTTTATCACTTTTAAGTGCTTTTACAATAATTTATTATAATGCTCTTTTATATATTTATTGATTATATCGATAAATATTTAAAGTTTTCTCTTCTTAATTAAAAATTTTTCTAACTTGTCTTTAAGAATTTGTAATATTGCATTTAGCTTATACTTATTAATCGATAATAATTTATTTTAATTAATCTTGAGTATATTGTAATTAAACGATTTTTTCGTTTTTATATAATTACTTTGTTTGCTAAGTGCGTTTGCTTTGTTATTTTTCTTCTTTAATATATACAATATCTTGAATTTGTATTGTTCTAATCTTTTAGATTATTACACTTATCTTTTGTTAAGTTTCTTTATCGTAGTAAAGTGCAGCAAATTCTTATAATTTGTTAGAATTGTAAATTTAGATATTTTTTTTGTATACACTCTTTATATATCAAGAGATATTACTATTGCAAGTAGTTTCTTGTTATGAATATCGTAATTCTATTTTACTAGCGAAAGTTTTCTCGAATAGTATATTATAGAGTTTAATATATTTTTATATTGTTGATTAAAATGTGCATCGATAACTAAATTTAATATATCAATTTTTATTCGATTTAATTTTTTAGAATCAAATATCTTGAGTACTAATTTCTTCAAGCACTTTGTTTTCAAATTTTGAAATATTGTTTCTTCTTTGAATTCTTATTTTCAAGATATATCTTTTCTAGTTAGATTTGTTAATAATATTGATTATTCTAAAAAGCTTTTGATAAACTTCTTGTTGTATTAAACAAATTCTATAAAAACTTGTATATCTTTAATATTAATTAATGTTAATTATTCTTTAATTGTCTTGAGTTTGTTTAAATTTATTCGAATTTTATATTGTTCTACAACAAATTCTAGAAAATCGACTTTCTTGCAATAAAATTCGCATTTCTTTAATTTGAAACTTAAATCTCTTTTGTTTAGATATTTTAACATTTGAAAGATATATTGTATATATTTCTTCAATATTTTTGAGTATATTATAATGTTTGTTCAAATATGTTATAACAAATATATTTAAATATTGTCGCAATATATTATTGATTATTTTCTTATATATTGTCAAAACGTTCGTAAGCTTGAATAATAGAATCAAATATTCGTAGAGTTTATATTGTGTACAAAAAGTTATTTTTTACTCTTTTCTTATTTTTATTCGAATCTAATTGTACGCTTCTCGTAAATTCAATTTAATAAAATACTTTGCTTTAAATAGTCAATTTTAAAGCTTACTAATATTTGATAGTAAATAACAATTCTTAATTATTATATTGTTAAGCTTTTAATAATCGATATATAAACAAAGTTTGTCGTTCTTCTTAAGTGTAAAGAGAATCGAATATCTTGCTTGTAAATAAAAATTTTTGATAAATTCTTTCTTCTTGTTTTCTATCAAGTATTTTCGAAATATTGATAATTCTTTCTTCGATAAAGTATAAATAAATTCAAACGTAAATTTCTTGCTTAATTTAAATATAATTTCGTAATTTTACGATTAATATTTAAATAAAGTTTTTGTTTTTTTCTCTTCTTAAAACAAGTGCTCTTATTTGTTATATATTCGGAATATATGTTTTAACAATTTTCTCGCTTTGTTAAATATTTCAAGATTCTTCGAAGATTTGCAACTTTCTTTAATTACTTTTAATTTTATAACTTTGTTAACTTTTGTTAATATTTATTGAATCGAATTAACTATAATTGTTCTTATATAAGATTGCAAGTTCGTATCTTGCGATCGAATTTTAACTTAATCTTTTATTTATTATCGAATGTTGTTAATGCGTAAATTGAATATAAATTGCGTAATTATATCGCTTAAATCTAAGTATTTATATATTTTAATTAACTTTTAAATTGTGTTGTTTTAATCAAGATATTCTCAAAACAATATTGTAAATAGTTATTCTTATTATATTAAAGATTAGTTTTTTATAATATTACTAAATAACTATTGATAGTAATTTTGTCTCTTTATTTACTTTTTTATTCTTATTAAATAATAGATTTTTATTTACAATTACTAGATTGTAAATGTTAAACTTCTTCTAAGTAGAATATTCTTTTTGCTCAATAAAAGTTTTAATTATAAAATTATTTATTGCATTTTTTATTTTATTTTATAATTCTTACTCGATTCAACACCTATTATGGGTCTATGCGAGAGTCTATATACCACGCAGATGTTGCACGTACTTAACATCCCATCCACTTTACAATATCCCGTTTGCTTGACGAGCCGTATACTGTAACTGTTCATCACATAACATATTCCTCTTTCTGCTTGCTCTTTGCTTGATCTTCGTCTGTCTGAGCTCTGCTCGAACCCGACTGTGTTGCACTCAATACATGCCCCTTCTTCAATCCTTGCCCACGCACACGCACACCTAATCTTGCATACCCGGGGCATCGCGTTTGTACACCGCCCAAACAGCAAGATCTTTCCCCTCTTGTGCCACTCATACCACCAAGTTCACGATTCTCCCACACACTCGAGAAATTCCCGTTAGATTACTGCCCACACAGAAGACTCTTCGCTTCTGAGCTATCCATGCAGCAAACCGCTATAGATCCTTGTACACCTGGGGCATCGCGTTTGCACATTGCCCACGCGGCTAGACTCTCAACTCGGGGCATAGAAGAGGCATAGCTCCCACAGAAGCGGAATTTCGTGTCACCGTCTGTTGGGGGAGACAAAGCCCCTCATCGTCTGACCACGAATGCACAACATAATGTTGTGACCGCTCCCTATATGACAGAAGTCTTCAGTCCCCCACGTGTATTCCAATGGCGCGTAGATGACAAAAGTAGTACAGCTCTCTATAGCGCTTCCTGCATGTAGAAATAACTCAACAGCGCTAAATTCTCTGCATGCACCCAGTGGCACGTAGACAAAGAAGCTGTATGCTTGAGTCGTGAACCCCTCGTATGTAGAAGCAACGCAAGAGCGTCGAATCTTCTGCTTGCACTCGGCGACGCGTGGATGACAAAAGTTGCAAGCCCGTGTGTACGCGTGCGTATATGTGTATTCTTCTCCTTCTTCTATTCCCATGGGTTCCCGTACTCTTGAGAGGGAGCGTTCTCTCTCACGGGCCGCGCCCGTATGGCCGAAGATAGTGGGGAATGAATACTGTGTCGGTTGACTAACTAAAGCGTGATTCTCCGATAATACGTGTCTCACCACACGCGGTAATCCGAGTGGATTGATGTGTTGCCGTTGTTGCTGTTGTTGTTTCGATCGAGAGTGAAGAAGGCGATTTGTCGTTCGAGGCGCCGGCATCGACCGCGGCGCTCGCGTTCTTGATGTGAACTTGGTGAGGACATTTGGCTGTGCTGAATACTGCTTGCAAGCAAGCAGTACCAGCAGGTTCGTAGCCGGCACCTCGTACAGGCAGTCCTTCTCGCCGGCCTATTTATTGCATTAGAATCAATTATTGCGATAAATCGACGATTATTAATTTTAACTGATGTAATAAAACATCGTGCATGTATTGTTGAATTAAATTGTTGTTGTTGAGCTAACATATTATATTTCTCTAGTATGCTCTTTATCAAGAAATTTGAACTTTTTCTTGTTGTTGTTGTTCGACTTTTGCTTCGAGCTCTTTTCTTGCTCGAAACTTCTTTAGCCATTGTACTAATTAACGTACTAAAAACTTAAGTTTCTTAAAATATTAGTTAACTTCTTGTTTTTCAATCTTATAATACTAGCATATATTGTTGTAGCAAGCAATCTAGTTAAGTGCTATATATTTTCGAGTTTGCTTTAACTTTTTCTTCGTAATATTAATACTATTAAGTTGTCTATTAATTTTGTTGAGAATTTCTCTCTTTGTAATAACGTCGCTTTTTAGCGCTTTCTTGTATTTGTTTACAACTTGTCTTTTTTTCGATATGTTATCCAAAGCGTCGAGATATTTCGTAATATCTTTTAGATATTTATAAAAGTTCTTTTAGTTATATTTGTTATTCGAGTTTGTTGCTAAATTATAAGACATCAATATACTTAATTGTTTCGTTCGAGTAATTTTTTAAAATGCTTAATTAACTTTTTGCGTAGATACAAGTGTCTTACTTAATAATATTTTATTTAGAACTTTCTATAATTGATTTTGAATTTTCTATTAGATAATAGTTGTTGTTCGATCTAGTCTCTAGAGTGTTTGCTCTTATATCAACTTGTTTCTTAATATTGTTCTAGCTATCGAGTATTTCTCTCAATATAGTATTAATTTGTCGTGAAATTATCAAGTTCTTTAAACAATAATCTTGTGCGAAATAACTCGATTTGTTATACAAATAGCACGTTTTTAAATTTTTATTATCTTGCTTTTCTCTAGAGTTTTTCTCTTTGCGTTGCTAGATAGAGTTCAATTTTATTAATACAAGTTCTTGATAGTTTAGATTATTGTACTTTTAATTGTAAGAACAAGATTCTTCTTGTTAATATTTAATTGTTAATTTAAAGAAGATTTCAACTCTTTTTTTAAGTTAATCGAATTGTTTTTTTATAGCTCTTTCGTATATTTTATCGTCGAAATCGATTGTTATTTTAATAAGATCGAATATATTGCTAAAAGTTTGTTTATTACGTATAATCTTATTCTTAAGATTATTCTTAAGTTTTTGTCGAAATATTGTTATAAAAGCAATATTGTTTTATTCGATAAGATTAACATACTTCTAGAATCTAGCGACGTAGTTTATTGTTGAGATTTGTTAAGTAAAATGCTAAGTTATTCTTTTCGCGATTTGCTTTTCGTTCGACGTCTCGAAAATGTATCGAAATTCTCTCTTGAAGTTGTTGAAATTTATAAATATCTTTGAGATTTTTATTATTATCTCTTATATATTTGCGCAAGTCTAGCTTAAGTTAATGTTAAGCTCGTTTTTTTAAGAAAGATAAAAGCAAAAATTGTTCTTTGATGCATCGAAAAAGAGTAAAAAATAAAATAAATATTTATTTGCAATAGTTAGTTCTTCAAGTAGATACAATTTTTATAATAGATATTAAGCTTGTTAATTTTAATTTTGTTATTATAAGTGTTTGAAGTAAAAGTACATTAATCTAATACAAATATTCTTAAGAATATTTAAAGTATTATATTGCTACTTTCTAAAAATCTAGAAATATTAATATAAATTGATACTTGTATAGAAGAAATTTATAAACGTTTTTAGATAATATAAGCAATTACTTGATACAAAAATTGCAATTTGATATAGTAATAACAATAAATAAAAATTTATCTTAAGTTAAATACAATTTATAAAAGAGTTGTGTTCGTAAAATTTATATATTTAAGAGATTCTTTTTTACTTGTTATGTTCGCTTGTTAAGCATATCGAGTACAATTGTTTATCTTGCTCGTTTGTCGAGTATATCGAATATAATACTTGCGTTGTTCGTTTGTCGAGTATATTAAACATACAAGTATTTGTACTTAGTGCTATATGTTATTTCGTAGAATATATATTATATTGTAGCGAATTCGAGTCGTAATATATATATATAAAAGACACTATACAATTTAATAATATATTAAGTAGTTTTGATTCTAAATTCTAAGAGAGAGAAATTGTCTATATATTGATAAGTATATTGCTAGTCTCGATAACAGATATTTTTAAGTAATAATCTAATATTTTCTTGTTACTTGATTATATATATCTTTCTCTTTTTTAGTAATTGTTTTATAATTACTACAAAATAGAAATAATTAATACTTTTTTTATCTTTGAAAGATTGCATAAAGAACGTTAGTCTTTAAGAGTAAATTCTCTATTTCTTTTTAAATTTTAATTTGTATTTTTCTCAATATTATTTTATTTTAAGAGTCTCTTATAAAGTAACTTTTTAGTATTTATTAAATTATCGAAGAAATCAAAAGAATTATCTAGTTGTTGTCAATATTTTGTTAATTCTTGTTTCGAATTATATAGCGATTTTGAAAATAATTTTAACAACGATAATAATTAATCGATTCTCGAATTTGTTTTTCGAGACATTGTTGATAAAATAAAGAATTATCAATATTGTTGTTGCGTTTATGTTAATTTTTTTAACGCAAATAACAATTTCAATTCTTTCAAAAATATATTGATACTTGAATTACTAAATCTACTTTAATATTTTCGAATTTCGTTTTTTAAATATTGTGCTAAATTAAAACTTCTTGAAAACTTTCGTGCAAAATTCGTTTTAAATCTTGATAATATTATATCTTTTTTTTTGTTCGAACGAACAACAAGTAATTCAAAGTCTTGAGTTTTATTTTCGTATATATAATTAAAAGAATTTGTATTATAAAAAATATCAAGTTGATAAATTAGTATTCGTAAGTATTTTATAATTTTAACAAATATTTCTCAAAAATTTGTTTCAAGTACTTCTTGTTTTTTTTTTTTTTTTTTTTTTATTGTTCGACAAACAAATATATAGTTTGTTTCGCATTCTTTTAATTAAATTTTAAGAGTTGATATTGTTCTTAAACAATTTTTGTAATTCGCAAGTTATTGTTAAAATATTTCAAGCAATACAATTTATAATTGTTTTCTCTAACCAGCGAGAAGAACTATCTGTACAAGATACTAATTGCAAATCTACTAATACTACTTGCTTGCAAGCAGTATTCAGCAAAGTCGAATGTTCTTATCAAGTTTATATCAAGAACGCGAGCGTTGTAATCGATGTTAGCGTCTTGAGCAACAAATTATCTTTCTCGATCTTCGATCAGAACAACAACAACAACAATAGCAACATATCAATCTACTTGAATTATCGCGTGTAATAAGACACGTATTATCGAAGAATTACGTCTTAGTCAATTGGCACAGTATTTATCTATCTACTATCTTCGATCATACGGGCGCGGTTCGTAAGAAAGAGCGCTCTCTTTCAAGAGTACAAGAACCTATAAGAATAGAAGAAGAAAAAGAATATATATATATATGTATGTATATACGAGCTTGCGACTTCTGTTATTTACGCGTCGCTAAATGCAAGCAAAGAACTTAACGCTCTTGCATTACTTCTATATACAAGAGATTTACAACTTAAGCATGCAGCTTCTTTATCTACGTGTTATTGAATATATACAAAAAATTTATTGCTATTAAGTTATTTTTATATGCAGAAAACACTATAGAGAGCTGTACTACTTTTGTTATTTATGCGCTATTAGAATACACGCGAAAGACTTGAGACTTTTGTTATATAGAGAGCGATTACAATATTGCGTTGTGCATTTGTAATTAGACAATAAAAGAGTTTTGTTCTTTCTTAACAGACAATAACACGAAATTCCGCTTCTGTAAAAACTATATCTCTTCTATATTTCAAGTTGAAAGTCTAGTCGCGTAAGCAGTGTGCAAACGCAATATTCCAAGAGTACAAGAAACTATAGCAATTTTGCTGCATATATAACTTAAAAGTAAAGAATCTCGCTGTGTAAACAATAATCTAACAAGATGTCTCGAGTATATATAAGAGTTATAAACTTGATTGTATAAGTAATATAAGAGAAAAGAGTTTTGCTGTTTAAACAATATACAAACGCAATATCTCGAATGCGCAAGATTAGATATGCGTGTGCGTAAACAAGAATTGAGAAATAGTTTGATATTAAATATTATATAGTTAAGTCGGACAGAGCTTAATAGACAGAGATCAAGTAATAGACTAAGCAGAAAAAGAGATATATTACTATAATAAACAGTTACAGTATACGGCTTGTAAAACAACAGAAGATAGAAAAAAGAATAGAATATTAAGTTTGTGCAATATCTGCGTAATATATAGACTCTCGCATAGATCTATAATAGATGTTGAATCGAGTAAGAATTATAAAAAAAAAAAAATTAAATTAAATTAAATTGTTTTCTCTATAACAAAAATTATAAAAAATTTTATAACAATTTTAAATCGATAGAGAATTTTCGTTAATAACAAATAAAAGGATATTATATTTCGATATATTGCGACAACGTTGATTTTTGTACTTATTCGTGAATTTTTCAACGTATTTTTATTAATTCGTATTGTTATATAATTCGAAAAAATCTTGTATTTGAGATTATATTTAATATTCAATTTATTGTAAAATATATACGATCTTGAAATTATTAGATTTTCGAGTTCGCATAACAATAATATACAATATAAATTTTTTTCTTTTTATTTTCTTGAGTAATATTTTAATTTTTTATTATTAAACTTAATTATTCTTGATTTATTGCAATTATTAGTTACTCTTTTATCTATAGATAAAAATCTTTTATCAAATATTTCTCGTAATACAAATTGTTTTGTTGTATTAATAACACAAATAATTGCAATTATTGCGAATTCTCGTATATTGTTTAAGCGATCGCAAGATTAGAATATTGTTTTGATTATTATTTATTTTGTTTTTTATAGATTAATAAATACAAAACTATCAAAAGCTTTTAATTATAATTATTGCAATATATTATATAAATACAATAAAATTTTAAATTAATTTGTATTATTATTTGCAATATAAAAAATAAACAACTTTGTAATTATTTTTCCGAATAATTTCGTTTTCGTTAATAATATATTATTATATTTAATTTGTCTTTTAATATAAATTAAAGAAATTTCTTTAATTTAAAAATTAAATACAACAAATATTGTTTTATTATATAAACTTTATGCTAATTTTATTCTAATATTTTATTATTTTCGAATACGTTTAATTAAATAATCGATTAATTAATATCAAAAAACAAAAATATTAACTTATTATCTTTGTAGAAATAATAACTCAAAATGTTTTCGAAAATAAATAATCGAAAACTTAAACGAAAATTTAAAGCATATTTCTTTACGAACATCGAAAAATTCTTATTTTAACGTTCTCGTTTTTAACTCGTTTTATACTTAGCAAAAATGCCAATTTTTTTCAATATATTATGCATATTACTAATTTAAAAAATAAAATTATATTATTCGATTTTTGTTTTTTTTTGATACAATCAAATTTATTAAAAAAAAATTTCAATAAATATTGTTAAACAATAATTGATTCGATATCGAAAATTTATATTAATTTCGATATATAAGCATTTTTGTTTATTATTATTATTGTTAACGAAAAAAAATAAAACAATTGTTTTAAGAAATCTTTAGTTAAATTGCTTTAACAATAATTAATTGCTTTATTATAACAATTATTTTTTGTTAATTTATAATAAATAACGACGATTATTTTTAATCTTTTGTTTTAAATTAAAGTACTTAACTTAAATACAATTTGTTTTCAACTTTTTGTTTATTATTCTTGAATTTTGATTATAATTTTACTTTCGACTTTTTTGATATAAATATCTTCGATTGCTTTATTTTCTCTTGCTTAAATTATTACTTTTTTTGATTATTTTGCGTAGAAAATAACTCGATCTAAATTCGTATTTTTCTCTCTTGTTTCAACTTTTTCAAAGAAATCGTTATTTATTTTTGTTCGCGAGAATAATTCTTTATTCTTATTTTTAACAATTCTTTCGTTGTTGAAACAATCGCATTGATATATATTTTATTGTATATTTTATCGTAATTATCAATTATATGCTCAATTTCTTGTTTGAAAAATAATGTTCGATATTTTAATCGATGTTACATTGTTTTATTTAATATATTCAAAATTCTTTTTATATCTTTTCTTGTCTTAATTAATTTTAATATAGTTTCAATTATAATTTAACTTTTTCTTTTTACGAATATATCGATTATTTGTGAAAATCAAAACTTTCGTAATTGAGCAATATTGTTCAATCTTTTTATTGTTTAATTTTTTTCAATTGAAATTACTAATATTTATATTTTGTTTCAAAGAGAGTTTTTTGTTAATACTTGTTTGTCGTTTTTAATTATTAACTATTAATTTCGAATTTAATTATAAATTATGTTTAATGTTTTCAATATTATATCTCTAATATTCTTTAAACGTTCTCGTTATTCTTGATTTATAATTTTGTTATATTATATTATTAAATTAGTTATTCGTCTATATTCAATTCTTTTTATTGTTAGACTTGTTCTTGTATATCAAATAATAATTTTTTTTAATTTCAACTAAGATTTCTTTTATTGCGTTTGACGTTGCGAAATAATAAATAATTGTTGCAACAATTGTTATTATATTTAATTTTAAAATATAGCAAATAATTATACAACACTTTAATTACGTAAAAAATAAAGAGAAATTAACAAATTTTGATTCGTTGCTTTTGAAAAAATAAATATAAATATTCGTAATTATTACTTTTTAATTGACGTAAATAACTTTTCAATTAAATCTTAATTGTCGACAAGTAATTGAGAACTTTCTTTAACAAATAGTTGTTTTCGTTTTGTTTCTTTTAATTAACAATTTCGATTTATTGTAATATTTAATGTAAATAATATTTAATAATTTTGTACAAAAAATAAAATAAAGTTATGCAAGTATTTAAAATATTGTTCAAGTTATACAACAAATTATAATAATAAAAATGTTAATTTCGAATATTTAACAATTTTAAAGAAGTAAGTATAAATAAATTTATTTATAGATTTTTTGTCGTCTTTTGTAATATTTATTTCGATTGTTATAACAAGAAACAATATAAAATACATTTCTATATTAATTTGTAAACGAAAAGAAATTTTATATAACTTGCTTATAAAATTATCTTATTTATTCGAAATAAATTTATTTGTAAAAAATAATTTCTATCTAGTTGATATAGATAAAATTGTCTTTAATATTATTAAACTTTCGAATTGTAACTCGCTATTGTTAGATTAAACTATTTTTTCGATTGTTAATTTCAATTAATTATTACAATCGAGTAAATACTAATTATTGCTCGCTCGTTTTAATTGATTAAAATTATCGATATTCGAATTTCTTTTTTTTTTCGATTTTTCACTTTCTCTCTCTATAAATGTTTTAAATAGTAATACTCTTATAAATGTATTTAAATCGCTTGTATATAAATCTTTCGTAATATTAGCAAATTGAGATATATTTGTAATAAATTTAAATCTAATGTAAATTAAATTTTTTTTCTTCTTAAAGAAAAATTTACACTTTTGTATAATTATAATAATCAAAATTTGACAATAACAATATTATAATTGCTATTAATTTTTTGTTATTACTTAAATCGAGAAACTTCTTTATTTTCTTCTTCAAAGATTCTTTTTTTTTTTTTTTTTTTTTTTTTTTTCTTACTCGATTCAACATCTATAATAAGTCTATGCGAGATTCTATAAGTTATTTAAGACACTGCGTATACGCAGCGTCTTCTTTCTTCGTTTTAAGCTTTGTATCTTGTACTATCTACTGTAAATGCTTCCGATATAAGAACTCTATAAACTTATAATCTCGCTATCTATTTGTCTTCTTTTTCTCCGGAATTTCCGTGATTTGAAATTGATTCAGCAGATCTGTTAAGAGTATTATTCTTAATATCGCTATTGTCGCGCTTGCAGTTCCAAGTAGCTTTTTTATATCGATAGTATTTTTCTTTTGCTATATAATCTTTTGTTTCTTCTTCTATCTAGAATATATTAGCAATATGTGTTTTATCGACATGCAATCTATGTCGCATTTGTACGTCGTTGTAACAATGTCGAACACTTGTCTCTTGTGCAGAAACTGATTGAAGTCGATCTTGCTTGTGCGTAGCTGTATTAGCAGCGCACTATATAATTTTACATATCTGTTATATAGTTGCATATGTCGACGCGTTATCTCTGATGCCAGATTTCTATAGTGTGCGACGTTTATACTCTCTCTTTAGATCTTTCTTTGTGCTTATCGAACTTACTTCTGTATAAGCACTAATTGTGCTATCACTTTACATCTTCGGCGTTCCGGTAACAGAAAAGATATAGCGTATATATTATCGGTTACTCTGTCTGCAGTTTTATTGTCAGACACTTCTTTATATTCTGCTATTCAATATAATTGAAGTTCAGCTCTGCGACGTCTGATATTCTTATACGCGACTTATATCTGTCGAAGATATATCTAATCTGTTATTGATTTTATTGTCTCTACTGTCTTTAGAGAGATCTAACTATTACTATATATCTTATATATATTGTCTTAATAGCTTTGATTTGTTATTGCGATGTCGACAAGATGTTCTGTATTAGTAATTAGATCTTCTAGTTCTTTATAATAAGTAATTGTCAAAGTTAATCTCTTAATTTTTTTCTTTTTTCTCAATTAATTTCTACTGTAACTGCTGTAACGTTGTCTCTATTATTGCTGCTATCTAAATAGATTCTTTGTAACGACGCGAAGCTGTCGATGTCGTGCTGTACTATAGATATTTTCTTGTTAATAGCTATTATTACTCTTGGCGATTCTATTTAGAAAGAGAATATATATAGTTGACTCCGCTTTATACTTGCTTTCTTTAGCGTTTTTGTTATCTATTTCTGTTTCAGCTGGAGAGAGATTCTGCGCAGCTTTGATTTTCGATCTTTTTTTGAAATCAGATTATTGCAAATCTGTTATATTGCTGTCTCGATAACTGCGCTCGACGTGCGTAACTCTATATCAGTTATCAATCTTTGTATCAGCTTGCACAAATAAATATCTATCGATACTGAATTGATTTTTATCTGTAAATCTCAGTTGACGTTGTCTTATATATTTCGGTAACTTGTCTTAGTATTTTTTCTTGTATAGATCTGAGTTTTGCGTTCAGATCTTTTCTGTAATTCTTTACTTTTTCCGATATATACTACACGACAGCTCTGTAACTGAGCACAGATCAAATTATTACAAAATATATATATTTTTCTGTCGCTATCGATAGATTTTAGATAGAGTCGATAATTGTCTGCAATATTTTCTATCTAATTATTAATTTCGTCTTGATATAATATATATAGAATATTTATTGCAGCTTGAAATTCAGTTAAATTTCTAGTACTCTATTATCTGTTTTCGGACTTATCTGATACTCTGTCAGCGTTATATTAGTATTTATATCGAATTACTTGAAAATTCTCGAAAAGTAAATTAATTTATATTTCAGCTCTAAGACTTTAGTACTGTGCGTTTGTAACTATTGTTTATATTTATTGTATAATTTGTTCAGAACTCTGCAATTATATTTCGTTAACTTATTATAAATTAGAATATTAATATTATTGACAAATTCTGTAGAACTGATTCTTAACTTAATATTATTGTATATCTCTAACAGATCAACGTTGTAGAAGAGATAAAGTATTGATAATAATAGAGAGTTCTGCAATATATCGATATTTATCTTTTATTCTACTGTTATATAGTCGGCGACTGTAATTATAGTATGTCGATTTTTCAAGAAGTTCTTTACAAATTCTAGAAGCAACTTGAATATTTTTCTCGTTCTTATATTGTGCAGTAGTCTGCTGTACATTATATTGTCGAATACGTTTTTACTGTTCAAACTTAATAGAGATGCTACTCTTTTTCTTGTATCGCTTTATATTGTATATATTTTTTCAGTAATAAGCTGCAAAGCAGTATCTGTTAATCTATACTTACAAGTTTCTATCTAAATATTCGATATTATATTGTATATTTCGATAATATAGTGTAGATGTTTCGATACAATCGATTTTAATATTTTATTCAGAATATTAAGCAACGCAATCAATCTGTAGATTTTCGTGTTAAAATAGTTCTTCTTTCCGAATTTTCGTAATACTATAGTAGTCGCGCTTTTAAATTGAGTTGATTGTATATTTTCTCGAAAATATCTTTCGAATAGTAAATATATTTGCTCCGATGCGTTGTCGATAAGTCTGCGTATTATTCTATTTGTATAGTTTATTTGTTCAGAAATCTTGTCTGATGTTATCTTGTATATAATTTTTCTGATTTCGCGATATATTAGAGAGAATTTGTTGTTTACTAATAATAAATATTCAAAGCTCTCTGTGTTCTGCATAGAGATCTCGGAAAATAATAAAAAGTAAGTCTGAAATATTATTTTTGTCTTCTTCTGCGCTGTTGTAACAACATTAATGCGTCTCTGTTAAGCAAAAAAGAAAATTGTTGACTGTATTAGTATTTTCGCGATAGCATTTCTTGTCTACTTTACAATCTTAAAAAGTTGTTTAAAGAACTGCTTAAAGTCTTTTATAGTTTTACAATAGTTTTCTCTCTTTTGCTTTCTGATAATTTTTTCTTTTTGATTATATATCTTTACGTACTTTGTCCAGTTATTGATAGTGCAACAGCTTCTTCTTATTTGTTATACTCTCTTGACTGTCTTTGTACATTCTTTTGTCTATTCTGTTTTAGTTATCTCTTATTAACGACAAGTTCTCTATTTTCTTATTAATTTTATATTTTATTAGTCGATTTGTAATATTGTCTGTCGCAAATACTAGATCTATAGTTGTCTGAAAATCTTGATAGTTCCGCGTAATTGTCTTCCGTAACAGCGTCAGTACGATGTCGGCTTCGGTTATTATGTTAATTAATTTGTTTGATAATAGATAATGTCTCGAGTAGAATAGTCTTCTCTATATAGAATAATACAGATTAAATTCTTCTACTAGAACGCACTCGCTACGTATCTGCAGCGCTGTCTCGATAGCTGAAAGATTTCTTTTATTGTAAATCGATCTGTAATTTCTAGAAGATAGATTATATATCTTATAGATATATATTGTTTCGTAAATTATTTGTTCTTTATCAGCTTTAGTTTGCAGTATAATAGTGTCTACGTCTTTGAAATACTATATTAAGTATTAAGTGTTACTGTCGATCTTCTTGTTAATATAAAAGCAGATTCTATCTCTATTGTTCTCCAGCGTAAAGTCAGCGCTTGCAGAGCAATATATTTTGGAATTTTTGTTAAAATATTATAGTTCTTGAATTACTAAGATGTTGTAATCTCTTATACTCTTCTTGTATAACAGTATTATTATTATCTTGTTTCTGGACTTGTAAATATTATACTGCAGTATTCGAAGTTTTTTTTGTTAAGACATTAAAGTTCTTTCTCAAATTCTGTTTATATTCTATAAGATATTTGCAATATATTAATATTATTTATCGAACTCTCTGTTAATAATTATATTGATACAAATAAGTATAAGACTGTCTTATCTAATCTCGACTTTTTGACTAGACGATTCAAAGTAGTATTTTCTTGTATTATAACAATATTCAGTGCGTAACTGATATTCGATAAATATTCTAGCTTTCTTTTCAAGCTGTTGTCAATTAAAGACTTTAGATTTGTAAATATATCTATCTATATTGCAAACACTGTTGCTCTCGATATACTATTACAGTATATCGCGTAATATATTGATCTAAATTTTGTAATTCTCTTGATTTTTTTCTTCTTGATCTGTTGTTTATAATATTGATAATCGAAGATTCTGTATATATCTCGACACGTTCCGCACTTTTATATATTCTGAATCTGCTTGTGCGAACAGTACTCTGAGTGATAGTTCTGCGCGCAGTAGATATATTTCTGACTGTTTTTATATTTGTACATCTTGTAGTTGTAATCTTGACATTTCAAGTATTGTTAGATTCTGTATCCCGGGTCGTAGAACTATGTAATCTTGATATTCAATTCGTAATATAGTACTAGGAAACTATTATTACATCTACACCCATTGCGCACTACGCAAAGGACTGGGGAGCTATATAAACTAGAAAGTGATTTGCACTTAATCAACAAGTACTATTCCAAAATTTCTAAGCTTTAATACTTAGTATACCATCTCTCCGACATAATAAGTGTCTTAATTCTTCTTTTTATACTTTACACTAGATTATGCAAGTAGTACTTATCTAACGTCTCCCATGCCTTATATAGTGCATCAAATAAGATCTTCTTGATCTTATCCTCGCCGCCAGGCACGTCGTTTATGTGAGGGCTGACTTTATAGACGTGTTCTTTGAGAAGAAATCAAAGATACTCAATTGGGTTCATATCTGGACTGTAGGGGGGCCATTCCATAACGTTTATGCTGTTTTCGTGAAATCACAGCGCCACCGCTTTAGCTGTATGTATGGGGGCGTTATCCTGCATAAATATGAGGTCTAGTTGGTAGATTCCAGGAAGGTTATCGTCGAGTACGTGGATGTAGAATCGTGCGGAGTAGCTATTCTTTTTTGACTCAAAATTACGCTCTAAAGCGTAGAGATTTGATTGCTCTGACTCCCAAAAACAAGCCCACATCATAATGCTAAAGTCGTGACCTTTTTTGTATGGTTGGATTATGTTGTTATCCCACTTTTGAGCAGGTGTATGAAAACACTATTTATATCGTCTGCCGGTGCCTCTTTCAACGGAACATTCGTCGCTCTATATAACTTTTGCCCACTTGTCAAAATCCCAGTCTTCGTGGGCCAATACTCATGCATAGCGATTGTCCGCCATCTCAGACGTTAATAGAGGCCTTTTTTTGCATATCCAATTGGTGATACCCTTCTCTTTTAGTAGACGATAGACGGTTTTGGCGGAAACGTCGATTCCCGTCTTTGCAAGAAGATTTTTGTAGATAATCTTTGGATCTAAACGCACAATTCTGATAACATGTCGTTTATTACGTAGTGAAAGCTTTTTAGGACGTCCTGAACAAGATTTTGATTGATCGTGGCGTTGCCAGACGGCGGCATTGCAAATGCCTCGAACTGTGCTTTCCGGGATCCCATAAAGACGTTGAACTTTCGACAGCGTCAAACCACCACTAATTGCTCCATGGATTAACCCTCTTTGGTAGGAAGTATATTCATGCTTATGAACGCGATTTGAAGAAATTGGACCTAATGGACTGCGGATCATGATGTGGTAGTTGAAGAAAGTAGGTGGTCTGGGGGGGAATTTGAATGCGCGACGCGAATTTCCGCGTTTTCGCGAAAACTTTTGTCCGGGTACTGTATATATTCTTGTTAATCAATCTGTTTGCTATCTTAGCGCTGACTACGCGGGCAATCAATAACGCGTATTTCTTCTTGTAGCTGTTCTTGATAAGCCATTCTATCTTGTTTATAGTAATTCCCGGATATATACACTTGTTGGTCTTGGTTAATATCTTTGTTCCGTCTTTCTTTATGTTTTTGGATATCTTTTCTACTCTGACTTCGTATATTACTACGCCGTAGCTGGTCCCGCGTAGACTTGCGTTTGATAATATCTCTTTTGTCCAAAAGTTGTTTTTCTTCAGTGTTTTTTTGCTTTTTTTTGTTCTGACTCTGAATATAACGAGACCGGAGCGTCTTTTAATCGCAATAATATTCTTGTGCGCCAATAGTATTGTTTCAGTGTCTATCTCTTGTGTTTGTCCGATTATATTACATGTTGTTGCAGTTATAATTCTCTTTATCTCTTCTTTGTTCTTGATATAGACTCTTATCTCAAACTCTTCGCGGACATTTCGTGTTAACAACGTTGTATCGACGTTCTTGTTGGAAGGATTTCGAGCTAACAATAGTAGTTTTTTGCTGATTATTTTGATTCAGCTGTTCACTTATCTCTTGTCTGGTACGGGCTTTTTCTCTAGTCTGCCGACTATCTTTTTCAGTCTTATTAGCTGCTTCTCGATGCGCTGATTGTTCGCCGATAGAACAACATATTGACGCGTAAGTATTTTCAGCATTTTTATCAGTTTCTTCAGCTCTTTCCAAGAGATCGATTTCTTAATTAACTGTCTATTGAATTTATAAAGCACACACAGCTTGTTCAATTTCTTCTGCATATTATCTGTCTTAATTAAATTTCTTTGCGAGAATGCGAAGTTTACATCTTGTCTATCTGTTGATATCGCGTCGACAATATCTATAGTCTGATCTTAACAACTAGAATAGAACGCAGATATTATATCAATAGTTCTTTCTGTCTCTTAATAAATAATAAATAGTATAATAATTTAATGGTTCCGAGCTTTTGAAATCAACAAAAATATAATAATAATAAAAATCGCTATTCAAAAAAAAATTATTTTTTTATTTTCGTTGTTTGACTTCGTAAAAATAAAAATAATAAAATTCTTTTTATATATCTTTCCAAACAATTTCTCGAATAAATATTTTTTATTGTTATCTTGTTTATTTTCTCAAAAATATAAAACTTTTTAATGTTGTTAACTTGTCTTATCTTAAAGAATCTCAATTATTGAAAAAATAATTTTATGTTATATTTTTTGTTTAATTTGATATTATACAATAAAATCGAATTTTTGTTTTGAAATAAATGCGTTCGCAATTGATAAATATTATTAAAAGAGTTCTTATTCTTCTCTCGCAAACGTTGAAAATATAAAGAGATTTCGAAAACATTTTTGTTTTGTTTTTTCAATTGTCTTGCTCGCAACGCTAGCAATTCTTTAACTGTTTAAGTTTTCTTTCAATTTATAATATATCAAATAAAATATTTTATTTCAATAAACAATACAATTTTGTATTCGAATTTAAGTCGAAATAATATATCTTTTGTAAATTTTCGAATTATTATTTTATTAATTTACAATATAAAATGTAAATAATATAATTAATTAGTAGAAACTCTTTTAATTAATTCGGAAAAAATATTAATAATAAAACAATAATTTTTTTTTATTATTTCGTTAATTTATAAATAATACGCGAAAATAATTATTTTCGTAATATTATATTTTTGTAAAAATTCGATAATAATATTCGTTTTGTTTTTAAATTCTTTGTTTATAACTATTTTTTTAATATATTTATAACAACAAAAAATATATTTTTAGAGAAATTTTATTATAAAAGACGTTTTAAAATTAGCAATTGCTTTAATTTTTATTTATTCGATAAAATTGTTACAAATTATTATTAATTTAACTTTAACAAATATTTTAACAATTAATATATAAATACAATTAATCGTAATTTTCTTTTACAAATTCGAGAAATAAATTAAGTATAAAACTTTTTTTTATTTATTAAAAACTTTTTGTTAATATTTGTTATAATTAATAACGTATTTTTTGCAAAAATTTTAGAGATTTAATTATTAATATCAATTAACAATACAGCAATATATATTCTTTTTATATCTATAATTGTTCTTGTTATACAAACTCTTTATAATATAATTTCTATTTTTAATTTAATTTATTACTTATTGCAAAAATATATTCTTATTTGTTTTTCAAAATAAATATTTATCTTTTATCAAAAAATACAACGCATAATTCTTGAACTTGCAAAATTTCTTCGAACTTATATTAAATTGTTGCAATACAATCAAATATTTAACAATTTATTTCGATTTTTCGAAATAGTTTTCTTTAAGAATTTTTGCATTTTTTTTTCCGAATATAACAACTTTTATCAAACAAATACAAATGCAATTCAATTAATTTTTTTTTTATTCTTTTTTTAATTCTTACTCGATTCAATATCTATTATAGATCTATGCGAGAAACTATATATTACGCGAATGTCGCACGTACTCGATATTCTATCCGTTTTACAATTTTCTACTGCTGTATAAACCGCATACTGTAACTGTTTACTATAGTAATATATCTTTTTTCTATTTTGTCTGTTAATTGATTCTCGTCTGTTAAGCTCTGTTCGACTCAACTATATAATATTCAATATTAAATTATTTCTTAATTCTTGTCCACGCACACGCATATCTAATCTTGTATATCTGGGATATTGCGTTTGTGCACTGTTTAAACAGCAAGATTTTTCTCTTTTGTGTTATCTATACAATTCAGTTTACAACTTTTACTTACGCTTAAGATATTACGTTTGCATACTGCTTACATAGCAAGACTTCTTGCTCTTAAGCTACTTATGCAGCAGAATTGTTATAGCTTACAATATTCTTGGAGTATTGCGTTTGCACATTGTTTACATAGTTAGACTCTCAACTTGGGACATAGAAGAGATATAGCTTTCACAGAAGCGGAATTTCGTGTTATTGTTTATTAAGAAAGACAAAGTCTCTTATTGTCTGATTACGAATACACAATATAGCGTTACAATCGCTTTCTATATAACAGGAATCTCGAGTTCCTTATATATATTTCAATAGCGCGTGAATAACAGAAGCAATATTGTTCTCTATAGTGCTTTCTGCATATAGAAGTAGTTTAACAGCGCTAAATTCTCTGTATGCATTCAATAACGCGTAAATAACAAAAATCGTGTACTTAAGTTGTAAATCTCTTGTATACAGAAGTAATGCAAAAATGTTAAGTCTTCTGTTTTTATTTAGTGATACGTAGATAATAGAAGTTGCAAGCCCGTGTATAGATATGCATATATATATATTTTTCTTCTTCTTCTATTTCTATAAGTTCTTGTACTCTTGAGAGAAAGCGCTCTCTTTTACAGATCGCGCCCGTATAATTAAAGATAATAGATAGATAGATACTATGTCGATTGACTAAGATATAATTCTTTAATAATATATGTTTTATTACACGCGATAATTCAAGTGAATTAATATATTGTTGTTGTTATTGTTAGCATTAATATTGTTTTTTATTCTCTTAAACTTAAGTTAATAATTAAAATTATTATATTAATTAAAATTGAATAATTTAAAGTTTGTATAATCGATATATTTATTAAAACAATTTTTAATTAATTTATAATTTTTTATAATTTTAAATTTTAAATAAAAATATATTTTATTTTAAATAATCAATATATTGATTTAACAACAATAACGAACTTAAATATTTAAATTCAATAATAAATATCTATTTTAATAAAAGTTTAAACTTTCAAAATATTTTTGTACAAAAATTCTTTTATTATTTTAATAATCTTAATATTATCGAGCGATTGTTTGTTAAAATTGCACATAAATTCGATTATCTTAATATTTAATTTGCAAAATTGAAATTTTTTATCGAAAATAATATATTTAATTAATTCAGAATTAACGAGAATTGCATTTAATTATTAAATATATTTTAAAATAAACAATCTAATCTCGAGAATAACTTTTTTGTTGTTATAATTGATTTTTGCTTTTTTTACGTCGATATTATTAACAAACAAAACACACTTATTTAACAAGTTTTTAAGAATTCTTGTTATTACTTTAATAAATTGAATAATCAAGTTAATAACTTCTTAAGACAATCGCGTTTATTTAAGCAATTTAAGCGAAATTATAAACGCAATTAAATTACAATTTTTTATAATAAAACTTGTTTAATTGTATTTTAAAAAGAAATTAATCAATAACGCAATTATTATTTCGATAAATTTTTCGACAAATTCTTCGATATTAAAAAATATATTTGTATTTCGTACAATTATTTCGTTGATTTTTATAACGATATTGATTATACAATATATATATATATATATTTTTTTGTTTATTAAAAATTACGAATTTTTATAAAATTTATAATAATATTCAAGCAACTTAATTTGCAATCGCTTTTTTAATATCTTGATTATTATAAAATTCAATACTTTTGAAATCGAAAATCTTGAAACTTGTTACGTTTTGTATTTTTTAATTCAAATTTTTTAATCGAAAACAACTTTTGTCTTTATTTTGTCACTTTCGAATTTTTTTCAAATTAGAATTGCTTCGCGATTGAACAATATAATAATCAAAAATTCTCTTTTTTACGACAACAATTTCGATTTAATAATAAATTTTTGAATACGTTTCTCGATTAAACGAAAATCTTATTCAATATCGAAAAACTTGAACGTAAAAAAAAAGTTGTATCTTTCGTTTAGTTTTTTTCACGAATTTTTCGTAATTAAGAATTTTAATATCTCTTTTTAATTAAGATATTCTTTAAACGTTGAATTATTAAATTTGTTAATATTTATTAAATTGATTTTTTGAATTTTTCGTTTGTATATTGTATTTATACGAACGAATAAATGCGAAGAGATATATGATTATTGCAATATATCGAATTTGCGCAATAATCAAATCGTGAAAATTTCTTTTATAATATATAATCGAAATATTCGAATTATAAACAATTTTAAAGAAGTTTAAAATATTGTGTCGAATCGAGATTTTGTTAAGCAATCAACTACAATAAACAAGCAAAGACTAGTATTGCTTAATTTTCTAATTAATCAAAATAACTTTGAATTTCTCTTTCGCTTTTATTATGCGATAAAATTACTTTAAAAGTCTTGATTTTCGTCTTTCGAGATTTCTTGTAATTAACTTCGTAAAGTCGAATAATTGTATTAATCAAACAATTATTTAATAATTGAAAAATTTCTCAAAAAATACAACATTCTTATTTTTGTTATTTGAATAATCGACAAATATTCTCAAAATATTAATTTGTTTCGATTCGTTCGCAAAATAAATAATTAATTCAAAAAAATTTTAATTATGTTAATAAAGTTTATGCGAACATTTTTCTAAAACAATTAATTTAGCAAAATCTTATAATTCGAACAAAAAACAACGAATTTAAATGTGTGCATTACAATATTGTTAACAAATATTTTTGCATTTTTTATTATTTTTTCGAATCGAGCACAAATTTTAGTAATTTCGATTAAAAAGATAAAAACTCTTTAACGAATAATTAAACTTGTTTTATTTATTAAGAACTTATTAATGCAATTAATTTAAAATCGCTATTAATTTTAATTTTAATTTTAATATTTTCTATGCATATTTAAGCAATAAAACAAGCGATCAAATAGAGAGTTCTTAACGAATGCACTTTCGCAATTATATTTTCAAAATAAATAATTTTAATTAATTCGACATCAATCGAGTTTACAATAATAATTGTTTTTTTCCCTTTTTTTGTAAAAACTCGTAACTTTCTTTTTGTTACAATATTCTCAAATTTCTTATTTAAAAAAAACAAAAAAAAATTCAAATAAAAATAAAGATTGAGAAAATTTATCAATTTTATTCTTATTTTGAATATTAAAATGCTTGGAATTAAAATTTTCGAATTTGTTTGTTTTCAAACAACTTGTATTATTCTTTTTGAATATTTCGTATATTAAATATAATTTACAAGCGTATTTTAATTTTTCGCAAACTTTAATTTTTAATATTTAACAATTTTTAAGTTTGAGTTTATTATCGAAAAATTATTTTTTATCGTAATATTTTTTATTACATACATTAATTTATTCGAGATTTTTGCTATTTCGAAATAATTATTTAATCGATTGTTCTTTGTTTTCGAAAGCTCTTCTTTTTTCTTAATTTTTTATCTTATTATTTTGATTGATTATTTTAAAATAAATTTTCAAAGCGTTTGTTATCTAAAAAAAATTCTATTCGAACAAACTTTTTTTATTTCTATTATCGTTTAATCGCATATATTATTCTTTTTATTTTTCGAAAAAAAATTTGTATTAAATTGCACAATTACAATTTTAAAAATTGTATTTTTAATATAATTTTGCGATCTTTATTAAAGACAAAACTTTATTATTTTTATTTTTATTTTTGTTTTATTTAACAATAATTTTATTTTTTCGTTTTCGAAATTGTTCAAATTATAATAAATGCGATTACTTTTATTTAAATGCACTTTTTTTATTAATTTGCAACGTTATCAATTTTGAACATTATTATTATTTATGTTCGTCGTAATAAAACAAATATTTATTGAGATCTAATTGAAACTAATTGTATTTAATAATTAAAATAAATTCTTAAGTAACAATCACAATTTTTTAAAATTAAATTTGCATTGTTATTTGAGTTTAAAAAAAAAGAAATATACAATATTATTGATGTTTGAATTAACAAGACTTGTTAAATTATTTGATAAATCTTATTTTCGATTATATTTCGCGCATTGTTAATTTTGAGATTTTTAAACATTTTAATCAAAGTATTTAAAGTTTTGTTATTATTAAGTTTGTTGACGATAATAAAAATCAACAACGAAAAAAAAAAAGATAATTTCGAAAGTTATTATTTTTTTTATCAATTTTTGTTTCTTGTTTATTATATTTATCAACTTGTTTATATTGATATTTGTTGTTCGTTAAATTATCAAGTTGTTATTTATTTTTATTTCTTGCATAATAATATATTTTCGATTATTTTTACTATTGTTGAATACAAGAAATCAAATTTTAAAATTGTTGCGTTATTCGAATTAATTGCATATTTGCGCATTATCTTTATACAAATATCGCAAAAAAAAAAATTTCAAGTATCAAAAAAATTTAATATATTTATTTATTTAATCGATTTTAAAAAAAATCGAAAATATTGTTTTGAATTAACAATTATATTCGCGAATATTATTTGATTTCTTTTTTAAAACTCTTTTTAAAGATTTCAAAAAAAAAACAAAAATTGATTTTCTAATTAACGTTTTTATCTTTATATTTCTTTTTTAACTTTTTTATTAAATTATTTTAATTATTCTTTTAATAAATATTCGTAAACTCAATAAATTTCTTTATTAACTTGTTATAATAACGAGACAATTTGTCGATTTTGTGTAAGATAAAAAATTTGTAATCGATATAAAGATTTGAAAACTTTTTTGGAAAATCGATAATATTAAAATTATCGAAGTGCGATGTTTCGATTGTTTTTGCAATAAATATAAAAATTCAATAATATTTAAAAACGTTCGATTTATATATAACAAAAATATTTAAAATCGAAATAATATTGTTAGCAATTGAAAATTCTTGTAATAAATAAATGCGCTTGCGATTCGCTAGCGTATTAAGATATAAAAGACGTAAAATATAATAGATTTGTATTACTATATCTCAATTATACAAGAACAAGTAGTAGTAAGACTAATTGTTAAAAAACAACAAAGAACGAGTTTTCTCTTTATTTAATATTTGTTATAGTGTGTAAACTTGCTTTTTGCAATCTAATTAAAAAGAAAGTTGTAATCTCTTGAATTATTCAAGTTATTCGAAAGTTATATATTTTGTCAAATTTCAAAACGTTAATATATCGATAATACTATAATTTTACAATTGTTTTCTCTTTTAGAGCATTAATCTTTATCAATAATATTAGAAGTTATATTAGTCTTATTCGAGACGAATGCGCTTGCTAAGCGTTAACGTCGCAAAAACTCGTTAAAAAAAAATTCAAATTTTCTTTAAGAATTGGGAAAGAAAGAATTTCTTGTTTAATAAAAATTAATCTTTTTATAATTCAATTTAGTTTGTAAAATAATGTAATAATAATTGCAATAATTTATAATATATTATAATTTTATTTGTTATTGTTGTTAAAATTCAAAATAAAGAATTTAAATAAAATCAATGTTGCGCAAGCATTAAATAAATTATAAATATTAATATTGTTATTTTACTTTTCTTTCTTTCTTTCTTAACTTCAATTATATATTTAAGTAGATTTTAAATAACGTGCGTCAATAACGCAATAACTAATATTGTAAATAGAATTTATACAAATTTAACAATGTTAATGTCAAATTTCGCTTTTGAAAAATCGAAAAATTAAAAAAGTAAGCAATTCGTTATTTTCGTATTTTCGAAAATTAACAAATTATAATTTGTTAAGATCTTTTATGCATAACTTGCGTAAACAAACGTATATATATTCGTAAAAAGAGTAATATTTACGTTTTTTACAAAGTTAATTATTACGAATCGAATTGTTGTTATGCGATATGTTTTGATTTCGCTTGCGATGCGTCAAATATTAATATTTTCTAATTTATTGAACATTTTCGCAATCGAATAAAATTTCTCGTAATAAAGCAATATGAGTCGCTCGAATTAAGGAAGTCTATTTTCATTATAATAAAAATGTGCGATAAAGTGTAATTTGCGACATGATGAGTTGACGATGCGATGCAAGATTTACTTTATTAACGACGAATCGAATTTAATTTTGTATCTAGCCGCCCGGCCATCCACAGCAACGTTCGCTATGCCTCCACCCCACCACCAGCTTACAGCGCCACAACCCCCAGGGATGCCGAACCTACGGCCTTCTTATCCACCGCCACCCCGCGCTCCACCGCAATCGAAGACACCGACTTCTCCTTCCTTTCCATCTTCGACACCGTCTTCCTTATCGACGACTCCGGCAGCATGTCCGGTCGCTCATAGCGCGAGACGCGCGAAGTCCTCAAGACCATCACGCCCACCTGCACCGCCCACGACGCCGACGGCATCGACATCTACTTCTTGCTTCTTGAACGAGCGCGACAACGTCGAGTACAGGAACGTGACGACGCCCGCGGACGTCGAGGCCATCTTCAACAACGTGACGCCGAGGGGCGGAACACCCACCGGCGGCCGCTTACACGCCATTCCAGGCCATGAAGATGCTGGAGGATTTGGATGATTCGCTAGGCAAGAACAGCGTGAATGCGGGGGAGAAGATCCGAGATACGGTGGACATAATGTCCTGGGTCGGCAAGACTGGTATAGGCCTGAACGGCGAGGGGGTGCTGAAGTGTGTGCTTGGGGCGGTGGTCCGGAGGCATGATAATGCGGAGGGATCCAGCTCAAGGCTGAGACCTGGTCACCAGAAGGGGGCCACGAAAAGGGGCGCCTAATGAATGGCTGTGCTCGGGCCGGTTGGCGGCTGTCTGGGCGGATCTCACGGCATGCTCTGAATACTGGTTCCGGGAAGGGCACAATACTGCAGAGCAATTTCTGGCCTCTTGCATCTTTCCTTTCCGTTCCCCTTATGTTCAGAATTCGCATCATGCGCAGCTCTTCATGCCTGCAGATCCACATATTGAGAAGAATAGAATATCAAGCAATCCAGAACACGAACACTGTACCCTTCTCACTGTTCTTGCCCCGTGTGGCTCAACATCCGCATCATGCGCGCAGCTCTTCATGCCAGCGGTCCCAAATATTCAGAAGCAAACAAATATCAATCCACTCAGAAATCAAACAATGTATCCTCCCCATTCTACGCCTCCGAGCCTAAAAGTCAAGATAACTAGATAGAGGTTTGGGTCTTGGGTCTGTGGAGGGGAATGGGGTTATTTAGGGATGGGGTGGGATGAGGGTCACGTGGGAGAGGTGCAAAAGTGTGGTATCGGGCATTCGTGTAGATGAGACAGAGAGGGCGCTGATAAGATCGTGGGCAGAGGGCAAGCACCAGGATTCGTGGTTGAGATGGAGAAATAGAACAAGGGCATGGAGAGACTACATTATGCGTCGATACACAGTGTCCAGCCGAGCTGCAGCAGCGCTAAAGGTACGAATTTCTGGCCCGCGCCAGACAGCTCACGCCACGTCGCAACGTCGATGTTAGGGATGCTAGAGGCGTAGGAGTTGCTAAAACCCTTTATTCTTGAAACGTTTGTCAGATGCTTGGATCTGGCATGTTGCGGGACCACAATAAGCGGTGACGTCCGGATTCACCACTTCAAAGCTGTTGTTAAATCGTGCCCTAATAGAAGACATCGCTTGAGGATAATGCTTTGGACCTGCTTGTTGTCAATAAGCCGCTGAAACTTGAATGTAAGCACTTTTTCTGCCCCCTTAGCTAAATAGGAACCGCAGCGTATTGAACCTCAACACCATGCACAAAACTGCAGAACCACGTTTGAAGATATTTCTTAGAATACGGGACGACGACAATGTACCGGGGGGGTGGAGACCGAGTGAATCCACACAATCGCAAGCTCAGAGAAAAGAGCTCAGGGTGCCAAAATTGCTCAAAGACAACGTGATGAAGTGGCGACGAGGTGTCTTGCTGGCTTCGAGGGTTGAACAGCGTCATATGTCACTAGGATCCGCGAAACACGACAATTCGTGGCATTCTTTTTCCAGTTCGGCAGAAACTTTGGTCGAAGCATCGTCAAAAACTGTTTCTGATGTATCGTTCGAACCTGACAAGCGCGAACACAGGCGGTGATTCACAATTTACAAAGGATTTACTCGGCGATTTCTGATGAGATCACGTGCTTCTTCCGTACATAGTCTGGCATGCATCATTGTTTGCCCGCCATACATTTAAGTGATAAGACTGTGGACCCTCATTTCAATATAACTGTTGCTTAGTACGACGGCGACATGCCTCGCACACTGAGGTGCGATTACGCGGTAAAGTTGCCACTATACCATCTACTAGTGCCAATTACGGTAAGGTGGCACTTTTAGTAGGATTTTTAATAAGGCCTGAGGGCAGATCCTCCGAAATCCGGGAATAACATTGGTGATAACATGCCAAAAACACTTATAACGTTTTCAACATCAACACTTCTACGTTCGCCGTGCAATAGTAATTCTACAACAATGTTTCTGATTAATTAAGCTACGTTTGTCGCTAGATTTTAATATGCTTTGATGAATTGTAATCAGTTTCTAATATATATTAAGAGCGAGTGGAGTAGATTGTTGATTAACTTAGAATTATTTTGATAGATCTTGAAAAGTTATTCTCTCGAGGACTCGAGGATACGTCTTATGTAAAAGATATTCTAGAATATCTCCAGGACGTTTCGCGTTCTAATAGATCTTACGTTCAAGATATAACGTAGTTCACGAGATAGTTCTCAAAAGTTAAGACTTCTCAATATTGTTGTAAGCTTAAGTCTTAATTAGTAACCTTAATTATGTAGAAAATATAATATAGTTCGATATGCATGTGTTACATATACGCATCGAGTATAATTACCGCATATATAGAAATCTAACTATGTAATTTACAAATTACATAAGAGTAAACGAGATAAAGATCGAACTACTACTTTACAATTATGTACGGGGGTATCTACATCTACACTCTACGTCACAAGAACTTACGCGGAATTATTATCGCAATAGCGTCAATATCGTAGATTAGTGCTTTGAGATATAATTCGATCTTATATGTGTCTCAAGAGGTTTTAATTAATTTAGTCTTGTATAAGTCTCTTTTAGTCAAGTCGTCTTTAAGTAAGAAACGTTCTCAAGTCGTGATTGTCCAAGAACGTATCTTGAAGATATTATACGAGGGGTACTTATAGCATTGGCTTCTTATCGATACAATCCTGGGTCAATCAACGATCTACCCCACCCGCCCTTGATGCAGGGAACCACTCCATGGACTCCACCCTACTTCGGGTGAACTCCACCTAAACTCTGCTAAACTCCACCCCCGCCACTAAGCCTAATCAGGTAATCCATTGACCCGTAAACAAACCAAATCAACAAGGTCCAGAGACACAGTAGAAAGTACCTGGTTTTGCGCGTGGTTATTACCATATTCAATGTAATCTCCCATCGATCTTCCGGTGCAAACTTTAAGCCAGGAATATAACTTTCGCATGCTCAGAATCAACCTCCAGGTTTCATCGGGGCAGTCTGATTTCCTATTTCCGACAGTCTGATTAGCCACACCGCCACATTGACCCCCCGCATTGCGCAACCCACCTGGTAGGCACTATCAATTGTAGATAAACTCATTGACGGTGTTTCTGATGGTGTTTTCAATTCGGTGTCTGTCCGGCATTATTGTCGGCACTTGAAGTATAATAAATACTCTCAGCCCTATAATGCTTGGCGCAGTGTATTTAGCCCGCACACCTCCATAGAACTTACAAAATCAGTCGTCAATCACTTCAACATCGGCCTGGTCAATCGATGATATCCCGTCCTCATCTTCTCCATCTTCTCTTTCTGCATCTGCATCTCCACTCACAACCACTATCATCACCACCGCCTCTAAAAAACCTACATGCAACGTCTAAACACAGTTCAATATAGTCGTCGTCGTCATTGCCGATCGTGACAACAGCGTCTACGAGGCTGCTGACCTGGTATTTGCAGGCTCCAAATCCGTCATATCTGACTAACAAGCGCGTCGAAATTAGGACTACCACTCTCACCACCACCTTCTCACCTCCCTCCCCCGCCTCCCCCGGCGTTGACAGCAAGACACTGCCCTGCTCTCTAGGCATCTCCAAATTCCACGTCGTATTGGTCATACTAGCTCGTATTGCGTCGAAAACTACGCTAGCCTCGTCTTTTTGCGAAAATTCAATAAAAACCGGGACTTCTACTCACAAATTTTTTGGCTGCATGTTCGACGAAGCCACTCGGAAAAGCCCACAACGGCCTAGGCCCGTATTATGGTCGTCTCGTAATCTATAGGCGGGCAAGAGATGCCCGAGAGATGGAGGCCCAGCGACGCTGGCCACGGCGGGGGAGGGCGGGGGAGGGCGGGGGAGGAGGCAGGCCCAGGGGGTGGTGGAGCGCGCGGCCGCGGTAGGGCGAGGTGAGGCGCCTCTAGTCCTGTCAGTAAGCCTTGTTAGTCTTGTGGTAATTCCAGGCGGTCAGTCTATTGTGGAGTTTCTGGCATAGTTCAGCATCTCTAGCAAGAAGACCTGGTGGTAAATCAAGCAAAGCGAAATACGAGGGCGAAGAGGTTAAAGATACAGATATCAGTCATATCGGTGACGATGACAGCCCCTTAAAGACGTTACGCCAATTGCGATACGTTCTCCGTCCTTCTCATCACTCGCTTCGCCTCTTTTTCTGGTCGCCGTCGCCTTCCTCTTCGCTCTCGCCTCCTCCTTCTTGGAAACGACCCTTCGCTCTTGCGATTCTAACATCAACTGTTGCTTGGACTTCTTACGCACGCGTCCGGTGGGTCTCGGAGTCGAATGAGGTATCTGACTAAGGCGTTCCTGGCCACCCAGCTTCGCCGGCGCCGTCGATGCTGGGGGGGCGAAGGCTGCCTGATTCCTCTGACTTAGTATGTCTTCCATTGGCGGCAAGCCATTATCTGATTGGTCAAGATCAGCCTTCTCTGCATCGCGATTAGTCTGGAATCAGAGGCTGATTAATAATTCCGGTAAGTCCGGGTGGGAAGTTAAGGGTCCATTCCCACCTGGTTCTCCTGCATATAGGTGGGTTGTGTGCGGTTTTTGCTGCTTGTCGTTACCAAATCAAAGTCCTTATCAAAATTATCGAGAGATATTCTTCGCCCCTCTTCTTCGGGAAATAAATCCTTGATCTGGCTATATCCTGTCCCATATTTCGTTTCTTGGGTTTCTTTTGCGGCAGTCGTTCCTCCTACCACCTCCTTTTGCAGCAGTTTATCATGCATCTGCTGTCGACGAGCCTCTGCTGCATCTGCGTGCTGCTGACGGATCGCCGCCGCCGCCTGCTGATCTGCCATTTCGCGTCCAGTCAAAGCACGCTTCTTGCGTGACGCCCCTTTTTCAGATACTAGGCCTTCCTTATTCTTTTGGACGGCCGGAAAGCTTCCTCGCGAAATCTGGAATCTGATTTGGCCTTCTGCCTGGCAAAATCCTCCGCCTTTTTTGCGGGCAAGGCGGAGTGATATTCAAAGTCATGTAGAGCCTCTGCCTCTATCATATCGCGTCCCTTATTGCGATATTTGTCGCCGTCGACGTCAGTAGATGCAGAAGGTCCTACGGCATCCTCGTCATCATTGGCTGCGGTCATCGATGGCCTCCATCGTCTGGTATAGCCCCCCGGATAATCATACAGCCATCGAGGATGTATTAGGGTCATCTGAATTTGAATATCTCCTGCAGCACACACATATAGAAAGCATTTGCATGGAAGACCGTATTGCAGAGGCAATGAGCACTGCAGCAAGCACTCATCATCGCCTTGAGGTTCTTCTGCCTCGCCGACATCAATTGCATCACACCATCTTATTATTACTGCCCACTCTTTAGTGTTCCTTTCGATTGCTTCAGAACCTATCTGACGTTCATAGTCACTGGCCGCTTCACCCTTTCCTTGTTGACTGCCTTTTCGTAGTCTCGCTCTTTCTGCTTTATTAACTCTACTGTACGGGCAACTGACTGCTCAATAGACGTATGTTTAGATACGGAATTCTTCGTCGGTCCATGTGGGCTTTCTGTCGTCTGCGAGGTCTGCGCGCCGAGATCGGCATGCATCCGCGTAAAGCACTTTATAAAGGCAGCCTTCTATCGCTTATAGTATTTAACCAGCTAATTCTTATCCACGTCAAACAGTCTATCCAAGACAGCTGACCGCGTGCTCGCCAGATCCTCTTGGTTATAGGTCTTTGCCTAGCTCCATAGCAGATTCTGAAGCTCCGTCTGCAGCTTCGCCGGATATCGCCCCGCGTGAGTAAGCCTTTTCCTTATAGCCTCCACCGCATGCCATGCGCACAATTGGAGCTGTACGTCAGTGCCGAAGACGTGGATCTGAAGCATAGTCATTCTATCCTCTACATCAGCCTCCGCACGGCTGATGTGCCGAGTTCTGCACATAGCGGAGGATAATCCTAAGACAAAATCGCTGATAACCACGCGAGGGCCGATGCAATCGTGGAATATCATCTTTAACGCATCGAATATAAACGTGAAGGCCTCTTTTGACTCGGAGATCACGAAGCAATAGGTTGCCGGAAAGCTCCTGACAACGTTAGAGGTTCCTACTATCACTGCAATGGGTAGATTGAGGTGACTAGTATTAAAAGTCGCATCCGTCTGCAGATTAAATTCACCCATGAAGCGTCTAGCCATCCGGATCTGCCAGGCATTGAAAAAACCCACCACTACTCTTTGTCGATCACCTCCCTCGACGACGTATTTCTGGAGGCAGCGGACAAGAAACCCCTTAATTTCTAGACCTCGCAATGCACATCTTAGTTGATCCTCCGGCGACATCCTGCCGCCGCTGCGCATAGGATTACTAAACTCGTTGGCATTCAGATCAAGCCCCATGTGAGTCATTGTCGCCTGAGCTTGCCGGAAGGTAGTATGGGCATGCTTCAAACCGGTGGCAACCTCCACCGCCCGCTGTCGATATGAATCTCGATCCTCATGGGCTGGAAATACAAGGGATCCTCGCTCATTTCATGATTATGCTGCAGGCAGGTAGTCACTAGCCACCACCGACTTCGCCGCTTCGAAAAGGCCACGGTAATGCTGTAATTGCAGTCAACAGCGAGGACCGCCGTCGCCCGCTTTCTTGTTCCCTGCTTATCGAGCTTCCGCCGGTCCTTCGTCGACTTCTTGTGCCTAGTACAGCCTATCATTTGCCTGCCGGCATTCACATCATCTGAGGAAACGGCCATACAGAAGCGTTGACTAAAGGCGTAGTCCTGAAGGCTTTGAAAACCAGCCTCCTTGCTGCTAAGAAGCTCGTGCTGCTGCGGCGGTGCAAGATGAGCGGCCGGTATAAGGGCTAAAGCCTTTGCCCTGCGATCCGATGTAGTTCCCATGGCGATGTAAGGAGGTGTAAAGGCGTTATTTAGATAGATCGATTGCCGATGAGTTCAAAACAGATGCTGATTTTAAGGGTGGGAGCAGTAGATGTAAATTTTCTAGAGGGTCGGGCGATACCCATTGCCTCACCGCCTCTTCGCTTTTGCCTAGGGCGACCGCCCGTCGATATACTATTACTACTATTGCTACTGCTACTACTACTACTACTACTACTGATTGATGGCTAGTCTATGCAGGCAGGCGGTGGTGGCGGCGGTGGTGGTGGCTGATGTGGCTAATCAGACTGTCGGAAATAGGGAATCAGACTTGCCCCGGATCAGCCTCTATTTGCACGACCAATTCATATCTGAAGATTGCCATGTAGAAGACCGGAACATCTGCATTTTGATACTCCGCAGCTCTTCTCTGTCCATCTCGCTGCCTACAGCGGCGGCCGCCTGAGAAAGAGCCTTCTTATTTGTCCTGTTGACTCTGAGTAGACGGCGGAAGCTGACTGTTAGATATCTAAGTCTGCGCATGCTCACATTACTCGATTAGGCTTCGTGGCGGGGGTGGAGTCCATGCAAAGTTTAGGTGGAGTTCATCTAAAGTAGGGTGGAGTCCATGGAGTGGCTGCCTTAATGTTATAATATAATAGTATGCTATGTAATTGTGCCAGCATCAAAGCAAAAAAAGTTTAAATTTTATTTCAACTTTGACGTACAACAACGCAACAACAACTTGCTTGATAACACTTTTGCTTCGCTCGAAGCTAGTGTGATATAGAATAAGATTTTGTGTTAATTGTACGCAATATTATTGTGGTGTTATGTTATTGTTGCTTCAAACATGCTTTTTGAGTGCTTTGCAACATGCATTGTTAACCCGTCAAGTGCTTTGCAACACATCTCGTTCGCATTACACATTACACATTGTTCTAAGAGATCGAAAAATGCGCATTGAAAAGCATCAATAGATAAAAGACTCAAATCAACCTTTAGTGTTGCGTTGTGTTGCGTTACGTTGTTAAATTGTTAAGTTGTTAAATACGTTCTGTCGATTTTGATCAAAAACTGAAGTTTTGTCCTCAGATTCTATAGAATAATTATTGTAGACGGACGCTAGTCTTTAGTACTTCGTTTAATTAATTGTCGCCCGCATCGCATCGCATCCCGACGCCCGCCTACAATAATTATTTTATAAGGTCTAAATACTGAGGCAAAGGATAAAGTATATGTAAGCTTGTGTGTCAGAGTAGCGACGTCCTATCCTATGTTCGTACACAATCTTACAATGATAGTTATGTTTTAGTATGCTGCCATTGTGCAAAGGAGGTTTGGGTAGATACGGTTCGTTACACGCAAGCTAGCACAAATACAACTATTAATCTATGTATACTTCAGTCGTTATACAGTCGAGACCAGAACAACAGTCTAGATAGCTATGCTTATTTTCTATTTCAACACGCACGAACACGTCCGCAAAAACCTTGTTAACTGTGTTAATCTCTACTTAGTTATCGTCAAAATCTAACGAGCTTGGAAAGCTCGACGTATATAGTAGATGCAGCATGCTTAATTTTGTATAAAATCTTATGCATGGAGATGCAATCTACTATTGTCTATCTTGATCAGTAATACACAGAGACTCTCTGGCCTTTATCTATATTCAATGAGATTGTAAAGTCGCCGCAAGCTTATATTATACGTCAGGATTTTCTTTAGTCTTTTTTCATCAGTTTTCTCTCTTTCTCAAAGGCCGGTTTCGCGGTCCTACGCTCTCTCGTGAAGTTCTTGTCTTTCGGTCTGAGAAGATCCTTCTCTAAGATCTGAGTAGTAAGATAAGCTCCACGAACTATGAGTACAAGAGCTGCCTTAACTACTTCTTTTGGTGTTGACGATTTATGATCCAAGTTAGAATAACGCAGAGCAATATCCAAAAAATCTGATCAAGATAACAGTAATTCTAATAGTTTCTGATGTGTCCACGCCATAACACCTAGAGCTAAGCGCTGCTTGCAAGTTGTTTTCTTGATTTTTTCTGTTATATTCGACAAGAATTGAGTTATTATATCCCAATAGAGCTACTTATGAAGATCGTCGATATCGAACTCTGTTATGCCTATTTCACTGTCGCTAGATAACTCTGCTGTGCTTATTTTACTGTCGCTGTTCGTAGTATTATTATCTAAAGTTTCAATAACTACTTGATTACTAGGCGAGATCTTCAAAGTATTCCTTATTAATTTATCGTTCATTCTTTATAAGCAAGAAATTAGAATCAAGAAGCAAAATAATAAACTGAGTACTCATAGGTCTTATATACTTCTAGAGAAATTAGCTTATATATTCTGATTATAATAATTATTATATCTACTAGCTCTTAGAGCTCAGATCTCGCTTGCATCCGTGAACCCCTTCGCATCCTACCCATTGCCGAACAGTATGGCTTTATTCGCCTACCCTAGTAATACCAACTCGATAACCTGACGTCCGAGCACGACTACGCCTCAAGGTTCTCGCTCATGTCCTCGTCTGTCTCCACCACTTCCTTCATACAGCATCTATGGGCGTCTAACTCACAAACCTCACATGGCCTTGCAAGGCATTCCACACATGGCTTGCGAGCGCCTTCAAGATCTTCGCCCGTCTCCATCGCCTCTCCGCAGCTGGAACAAAATCCAAAATACCAACAATATTTAGTCAGTCGGCCAACTGCCGGCGATGCGGTCTGCTGGCCAGACCAAAAGTCTCGGCCATCAGCTTGTCTTTCGAGGCCAGACCAGTGTCCATCGTCGGCAGCCAGCGAACCCATTCCCGACCTGCAGCAGCGCCCATGACCCCTATCTTACAGAGCGCGCGATTCGCGCGGCGGATCCAGATAAATGCATGAAGACCGGAGATGCCGGACGCCGGACGAGTCGATGCCGAGATCAAGAAGCACTTCGCGCAAGGTACGACCAATTTGTACCGCACTTTCGGGCCAGTCTTGACTCTGCGCCGCTACGATTGTCCCCCAGGATTGTAAAAGGGAATGCGGGGGGGCCGTCTCTGTGAATCGTAACTGCCATTCGAGAACCATCTGAAGCCGCTCATCGGGACCCGTAATCTGAAGTTTTCCAACATTGATGCCATTCCAGACGACCGCTCTGATGGCTTTCCCGAACAAAACCAGATCAGGTTGTCCATGAAACCGATACTCTGGAAGCTGATGAGCGAAAGGTGCGCCACAACGAATCGCCGTCACGGCTTCGTCGACGATCAACATCACATTATGCTTTTCACAGGCGTCCACCGTCGCCCGCCACTGATCAGAGGTCAATGGACGCCCATCGCGAGATCTGATCATCTCCACCAGGAAGGCTATGCACTTGTTGCCCTTGGCCTTTCCTATCTGCTTTTCAATAGTTTTTGAGTCCATCTGCACCACAACCGGCTTCGATCCACAGGCCACGGGAATGAACCGTTCGCAAACGGCGGTATGGGCAAGCGGCCCATACCCCGTTCCATATGAACCTTCCATCACTACCAATCGAGGGCTAGTTACTTCGGCAGTCTCCAAGGTTGTCTCGGAGAACTGTTACAGGTGTAAGATTAGGCTGCCGACGAGAAACGGGTTTGCGGCGTCGCTGGTATGCCCATGAGGACTGATGGGGTCGGCGTCGAAGAAGTCCATAAAGGCTTGCCGGTAACCGTCCCATATATCACGGAGATCATGGTATATCAGCGCCGGCGTTCTCTCGTGCCGGTTCACGAAGCCAGCAACGGTGGGGCTCACGCACGGGAGCACAACTTTCTGCCGGGATAGCAGTAGACCGTAGCGGTGGTTGAAATCGAGATCAGGATAGCTCTCTGGACGAAACTCTCGGTGAATGTCTCGGATGGTCCATTTCCGAGTGATGTGTTGATCATGATGCCGCTTGTAGTGACTGTAGGAGGCGTCGTCGGTGCTCAGCTTCTCGTTGCACAATAGAAAATGGCTGTGAACTGCAGCTCCGGACGACGTAACCCCTAGACACAGATTGCAATGTTTTGCGAAACGTCCTATACCGGCCTTGTAGATGCAATGGTAAGTCTCATGACTGACCGAGCATTGGGGGCATTGGGAGGGTTGGTTGGTCTGTTTAGGAGGCATGGTGGTGATGTTGGTCCGAAGGTGCAAGGTCCGAAGGTGCAAGGTCCGAAGCTGGCTCCGTCTACGTTGCAGTTCTGTCAGCTTGGGTACGACAGTAACGAGAATAGGGGCCAAAGCGACAATCTGACCTTGGATGGCTTCGTTCCAATGTCACAAAATCGATTGTAAATGCTTTCGTTCCAAGGTCACAATCTGACCTTGGATGCCTCTATGCAGTGGACTCTGCAGACTTGAATTGCAAAGGAAACAACCGGCCTGTCAACACGTAAACAGCAGAAGAGCCGAGCGGTTGTCGATATACTGCCTCACAGTCTCGCCCTACCGGATTCGAAAATCCACGCACTAAGCCAGCATGCTCGAGCCACGCCACGGACTAGTAGCTTACTCTCATTCATTAGAACTAGACTAGACTACCTCGTCGCCCCTGCACTGATTGACAGGATTGAACCTTACGCACTTTGCGAGTCCGCCGCGAGTTCCTCTCGTTGGTCTCTCTACGTATTGCCCTTGATATTGCAGGTGTATTGCCGCGCGGGCTTGAGATAAGATCTACTTCACCTTCCATACTTTGCTCGCTAGAAGTTGACAATGAATATTGGGACATATCAGGCAGCATTGCTTATGCCTGTACACACACGAACCCTATTCAAGGCTTAGCCCTCACCCATAGTGTTTCCTCGTGGTGGTCCAAGAAGTCGTAGCCCAAGCGCCAAGCCCCTCGTGGCTGCCTCTTCTCACCCTTGTCTGGAGAGCTTAGACTATCAAAGCGCACGAACACTGTACATAGTGGGTTGCTTGCATCCTCAAAAATACATCGCGCAGAAGGACGGATGCCCGGGGCTTCTAACAGCGACATCAGTGGTGGCAGCTTAAGGGAAGGTATAAACAGAGCACTTACGGCGCGAGAACCACTCGCCTGGAAACTTGAATGGACAATTTACCACGTATAATCCACACCCCCCTGGCGCAACCCCCATCGGCTCGACGTTCATCACGAGCAACATGCACATCGAGATGGGCTGGGAGCTTGGCACTGAATTTGAGGCACATATCCTAGTGATATTGAGGGTTGTTCTTCGAAACTTGAGCTCTTGCACGCACTCAGACATGATTCCAAGCCGATCCATGATATTCGTGATACGCCAGGACGGGTCAGCGTCCTTGTCAGGCAATAGGAAGACCAGCATCTGTGGTCGCATCTTTGCGCGTTCCTAGCTGCCAGGTAGGTGTCTTCCACGCCTTTAGTCATTTCGCTGGCCCGAACTATAAAAGGGTCGTGGTTTTGAACATTGCCACCATAGCCCTTTGTAGCGGTGATGAAGGCTTTGATGAATGTCTCGGACCACTGGCTTTTTCGGTAAGCCTCCCCCAGAAATGATGCAGACTCCCCATGCCGCCAATGGCGCGTTGTTGGGAAGGAGAAACCGCTTATTTCTCAAGTCGCGCTTGGCGGAGTACGTGGCTTCGATCTTGACTCCCCTACCGTATAGGACAGCCGGTGGATCCGGGACTCGAGCATTCGTCTTGCTTGATAGATCCATGATTGATATTAGCGCAGTCAGCATCTTACCTTCTCACCATCGTCACCGAATTCACATCCGATGACAGATGGCAAATGTTATCCCTAACTATATCGGAGGATCTCAAGGTGCAAAGGTGATTCTATCATACGCCTGCTTAAAGATCTAGTAGGGTATTGTAAGCTCCTTCCACCGTCTTGATACCTTGTAGTAAGCGGCGAAACAAGTTCTGACGTCGAAGTATAAAACGGAACGGAAATCTAGTCTTACAATTAGATATGGACTCCAGATATCGACTCAATGACAGTGAGACTGAGAAAATGAAGGGAACCTCCGAGTCCTCATCGAAAGCGGCGGAAACGGCACGCAGCACTGGCTAAAATTCCATCTCATGAGTGGCTGAAAGAGCAAGTTCTTGACTGGGCCGAGGACTACAACGCAAGCCTTGCGCTTACTTGTCCTAAAGATGAATGATGGTTTTTCCGACAAGGCGATCAAGGCTTTGAGTTATGGTAGCTACTTTGTGTTCTATAGCAATGAGCTTACACTCCATTGTTTGATAGAAAGGTACTTCTTAGAGCTATTTAAAAGAAGCTCAGCTGTCACTCTCAACCCAAGATGCTTGGATTCGGAACCTTTTTCCGGCTTCTAGCACTGTTTTCGTGCACCGTGACTCTTCTTATTACTTCAATGTGTTTATTCACAGGAATCAGACGTACAAAGCTTGATAACCTTGCTATTTTATCAGTAAGACTTGGTTCAGTGACAAGCGCTCAGACCCTCTTACCATTGTAGGTGAATACATCAACGTTACAGTACGCACTGTTCAATAAGTGAGATACACTATCTAGTCTAAGTGGAAGTGGAACAGGTCTTATAGAGAGGACCCACACGTACAGTGTCTACAGCGTCTATTGTCTTGAAATACTGTAAAGTGAGTGCTCTATCGAATGCGCTCTTGACTTCGTGCTGATAAGGGAAAAAAAAGAGCTGCTACATCTCGAACAGTACCAACGACATAACCCAGCACAATGGCGCTCCGTACAACATAACTTGTCAGTGGTATAGTCATCTTTCAGCAATGAATACTTCTATCCCAACAGCGCCGACCGAGTTCTCTATCTCGAAGCGTTCAAATCTTTTCGTCCTTGAATGTGATCGCATTACAAATGATCAAGCTCGTCAGCAAGGCTACTGCTTTCGGGACTCGAAACAGGCAGGGAAAAAGAGGCAAAAAATGCCATTTTATATATATACATGAGGTGTTTGGGCACCTACCACCTCGAAAAGCACCTCACCGCCGTCTAATGCGTGCGGAAGAGGCCGCCGGTGGGAAAAGGCCACCAGCAGGGTCACCAGAACTGCTCCGAAGCCGACTAACTCCCTCCAAGCCCCAAGACAACGTCGCCAGAACAAGGGCGATAAGAACTAGCGGCCCTAATGACGACGCGAAGTCTGCAGAACCAAATCGAGATTGATCTCGATATAGCGGAGATAGACATCTGACTTCCAACAGTCTAAAAGCATGATTATAGTCTCTGGTACACCAGAATTGCGCGCTTCAGTAGCTGCATCGCGACGAAAGAAATAGCTAATATAGTGATTATCGTAATCTAATAAGCGAAGCTTCTGACGAAGAACGTCGATAATTCTTTTTCTATTAAAGATATCTTCGCCGATGTTAAATAAAGAGTCGTTAGAGCGACCAGATACTATAAGAAATATTCTTTTCAAAAAGACAACTATACAATCGGCATCGCCGACAACAGCGATTCTAAGAATAACGTTTTTGCAGAAAAATTCTGTTTTAAAAACAGAAATATCGAGTTCGAGTCTATCTGCAAGAAATTTAATAGATAATCTAATAATAAATCAATTGACAAAGTTCGCATCGCTTAAATTGTGTATATCTTATATAAATTCGTCTACTCGCAGAAAATCTGCAAAAACAAGATAGAAGACAGCGTAAAAAGTAGCGTCTAATTGTGTAATAACATCAAAGATAGATAGAATATTTAATAAGATGTCTCGTGTAATAGTTTTGCGTTTACGAAGAACATCGTTGCTCTAACAACGTTTAATACCGCGTATAACGCGAAGAAGAAGCGGACTACTAAAGATCGTGTAATCGAAATAATCTCTATCGATGTGGACAGAGCGAAGATCGCAAATATATTTTTTGATAGTATTTGTTTCAATGCGGTCGAGACTCAAACGAGCAGCCCAACTGGCAAGACTTTGGATAGTGGCAAATAGAGCACTGCAATAAAAATAAAGACAACAGTGTCGCATATAGCTCTTAAAGATCGTCGAATAAAGATTCCTTGTAGTAGTAGCAAGTCTTCACTATAGAAAGAGAGCTGCATTTCGATCTAAAGATATCTTCGCGTACTAGAAATCGAGGGAATCGCGTGGGTCTAAACGACGAGATATACTAACTGTAAATATTTGTTAGCAATAGTCTTGTACTTATCGCGTAAAAGCAAGTCTACAAGATTGTTTAATTTAAAGTCGATTCAAATCGACTCTACTAGTATATTGTTAAAAGCAAGAAATATAACAATATCTCGCAATGGACTTATAGAATCGCCGCGAATAGATTCTTTATTAAAACTGGCAACAACAACAACGTTATTATTATAAATAATAATCTTGTCGTCGCAAAGACAAGATAGTCAAAGACAAAGAGCATAGAGAATCGCTCTTATCTTGTAGATATTAATATAAAGAGTCTTGCTCTTAATACAAGTAGAATAGCGCTCAGTAAAAACGTCGACAAACATGCTGCTTTTATAAGATATTTAGTAACTATTTATGTCTTAGAAACTAAATATATCTATCTATATATAAAAGATTGATCAAGAGATTACAAATTGTAGAATCTTAATACTGTTTCAACGCGACAGAAAATAATGTTACTAGACTATATCTCTTGCTATAGAAGCAGTAATACTGTAATATTGTATATCTCTTGTTAAGAAGATATATAAGATGCTTAGAAAGACGCGTTCTAGCACTACTATTTTGGCACAAAAGAATAGAAAGTCTACTAGAATCTTTAGACTTTGATACAAAAGCGTCTTTGCTTTTATTGCTGCGACAACAAGATTACAAGCTTGTTGCAACTTAGCAAAAAGTAGTCGTGTCTCTATTATCTTACTATCTATTTCGATATTTAGAAACTCTATCTAATAATTTAACTATCTCTTCTTTTTATTGCTTTGTAGTTCTAGAAGATCGCAAAGCAAATTCTACTCTTTTTAATAAAGAGAGACGTTTGTAAAGAGCAGTAGAACAACAAAGAAATTGTTCAAATAGTGCAGAGAAATCTGTTATTCGAAAAAATATATTAGTATTTAATATAAAATCTTTGCAAAAAGATTAAAAAGAAAAGAGACAATTCGTAGTCCAAAAAGTAGAAAATTTTCTATATAGAAAACGAGATTTTACTAAAAGTCTAATAACTATCGATCAAATATTGCAATCGACATATATCTAAAAATATTAGCGAGATTCTTCTTAAGAAGTATTGTTTTTTGTTTTTGTGCAATAAAAGTCGCAATAGTATTATTAATCGTAGCGTATTTAAGAGCTTCTCAATCGCGAGATATACTATTATTGACGAAGATATTTTTAGAGAAGAAAAGATTATAAATATGTTTTCAATTATTGTTGTGCTTTGACACAAGATCTAATAGTAAGCATATATATAGATTAGATAGCAAAATAGATAGTACAATTAAACAATTTGTTTGCAACTACTTATTGATGTTAATAGTAAATATATTAGAAGTTTCGTTTGCAAAGATGTAATTTGCATCTATGCGAAAAATATATAGATCAATATATTCGATTTTAGTGTCTCGCGTAATTATATCTAAGAGAGCAGAAACAAAATATCTATTAAAATATTTTTCCAGATATTTGTATTATCTCTCTATCAATAAAGATTCACTTGACGGCAAATTAGGTTCGTCTAACAATACTAAATTATATAAAAAGCTTTTCGACACAAAGATTAGCGAGCTAGGCATATCAGAAGATAGAGAAGACGACAAAATTGCCAAAAATTATATCTTATTAGAGCAACGATTAGAATTGTGAGCTTCCTGGCAAGATATATATATGTGCTTGTATTTGCAATTGTCATCATTGCTGCATTCGTCATATCTGGCTCACTAACAACAGGCATTGTTTGTAATAGTAAATAACTTATTCGATGCGAACATCGAAACATCTTTTGCAGAACTAACAGCCAAATAGAGTCTTCGCGAGATTATCGATAACAATAGAGAATCGAATTGCTTCTTAGAGACGTTGACGAGCTTTTACTCTATCTTAGAATACAATAATATTCAATATAAAGAATTGTCTTGATCTATTCAAATAGCGCAGATTACAAACTTCTAATAATACAATCTAATAGAAACAAAGATCTTGTAGTCTGCCATACTTATTATATATTGACAATAGAGAGTAATGTCTTGATAAAACTTCTATCTTATTGTTAAATACAGAACAAATCTAAGAGCGATAAAGATATAAATATCAAAAGCACAAATAAAATTTAGAAGACTTCTTGCGTTAGAAGAGTCGATCGTGTTTGTTGTCGCAACAAAGAAAAGATCGACAATAAATTTTATAATATTTTTGATATTTAGTCTGTTATAGAAGATGTCGTTCAGATAACAACGCAACACATCAGAAAATATAGCGACGAAAGCATTAAGTTCGGGCACGATCTCGACAGTGCGACTTGACGACGTTATCGAATCAACAGAAACTATAAAAGCAAACGTACGTGTGTTATCTATTGTTAGATTCTATAATTGAAACTTCTGAGCGACAAGAGACTTTCTCGTCGTCGCTATCTGTTTTCGTGCAGTAATCTCTCTTGCTATCGTCTTGACTCTAAGACGAAGAGCGACGACCTTATTGTCTAAGACAATATTCTGCATGTCGTGCTTCGACTGTCTTTCTTTCTCGAACGAAGATGACAATAAAGAACGAGAAAATCGTGAAGAAGGGGATCGCGAAAGAGGAGACGATAATCGGCGACAACGTAAGACGTTTCTAAATATTTGCCGCGAGAAGGCATCGAATTCTGATTCGAAACAAGCATTCAACTGCGTCTTAGAAGCAGGCTTCCCAATACGAGACGTGCGGCGAGCACTAGATGGCTTCCTAGGGGCGGCAGCATCAGCAGCCTTGCCCTTACGAGGTGCCATGACGACGAAGAGGATAGAGTAAGAGGTGGAAGAAACAACTGCAAGGCAGTAATATGGAAGAAACAACTGCAAAAGGCAGTAATATGCGCGGTAATCAAAAGATCAAAAGAGCCGAATGCAATGAGGAAGGGGAGGAAAGAGAGAAGTGCAATGGGCAATTGCCATACTAAATAGTATGGCAGACGGCCAAGCACTGCCCCCTTAATCTCCCTCATCCCCGGCACTAGCCCCCCTGTCCTGCAGGGCTCTGCTTTTGGCTTTTTCGTTGGATTATGGTGACGGGATTGCCAGAAAGAACTTCGTTATGGGTGGACCATCTTCAAGACCGAGCGAGGATGTTCCGCCAACTCTCAATTCTTTGGCTATGCCAGCGCCACCAGGTGCTTCTACGAAGGAAACCTGTGTGGCTTGCTTGCCTCAGTTCTCAGAGTGGAAATGCCAAGCCCCTGCGGGTTGGCATGTTGACTAAAGTCAGCATCGGTAATGGAAAGCGAGAGTTGGACCTAGAGTCATTCTAAAAAAAGCTGGGGCGTGTGATCTGGAGATCAAACCAAGGGTTTGCAAGCCTTGTGACAGCGCTTCTCAGGAGGAAATATTATTGAGTGGTATGGGTGTTTAGGGTCATCTCGTCGCTTTAAAGCTGGCCACACGAGGACTGACTCCACCATGCCGCCAGGATATCATCTACCTACGCAATTGTAAAATCGTTGAGTCTCCGGATCCAGGCCAGACAATTGATGAGGTTTCGCATTGGGCTCACTCGTTGTTGCGGAGCCTCGGAAAATGCGCCCGCGGTGGCAAAAATCGTCAACGTAAAGCGCAAGAGAAAACATAGAAAAAGCGTCGCGACATTTAAGTTAATGCACGAATTTTCACACGGAACAAGAAAACAGCATTTCTGTCAAGTCTCATGCGCCACAACTTGTTTAAGAGCTTCTCGTCCACAGCTTGTCAAGATATGGAAGATACTTATTTTCTAGAATAAGATGTTCGACGCTGACTCTCTGCACTACTGATCAAGCATTTCCATCCGAACTAGAAAAATATATATACAACTTAGGGCTGAAAAGAAGCTGACTCCGATCTGTCAGCTCGACACGTTTGTTTCACAATCGTGTTTTAGAACGTTAAGATAAATGGCTGCGATTGTGAAAAGACGTTCCACGCTAGCATTTCAACAACCAAAACAATTTTTGTATCCTTCGAATATATATATTCTAAGAGACCGAGTCTTACCAGCCCAAATGTTCTAAGCCCTCACCAGGATCTCTCGAAGACGTTCTGCTCTCTGCCTTTTCTTTGTGTGCTCCTCTTGTTTACTCCGCCTTGGGAAAGATGTCTTCAGATGGTACGATAAGTATCCGAGACGCATCTCGCACCTACTGATTACCTCCAGCGCAGGATAATTGCAGCATCGACCCGATTGGCCACAAATTAATCTATGCCACCTGTCTCAAGAATGCTTATCTACGCCATAAGAATACGGACCTCGAGGAGGAAGTACAGCTTTGGCAGCATTCATTGTCCGAAAAGGCACAAGAGAATACACAACTGATCTCGAATCTGCGGCGCTCGTAAAAGGCAGCTATGGACCTGCAAGCCAGCATCAACAACTTGGACTTCCAATTGCAGCAACAAGCGACCATGATGATCAGTATCAAGAAGCAGATCGTTGAGACATCGATATTGAAGAAACGCGAATTGAAAAAATGTAGACGAGTAAAGAAACAGCTGCAGATCGTGCGACAGCCTAACGCACAATCAATACAGTTTTTCGAGGTGCTCAACTCCATGGACAGGGGAGACCTCGAAAATGTCATCGGCGACAATGTCGATTTTGACGACATTCTAGCGAGCCACCCGACGATAGCCCGCCATGTGGAACAAAAGAAGCAGGAGAACGTCGCTAAGGCAAAGGTCCTGAAGGAATACAAAGGGACGCACCAACATCTTTGTAGCATGTTGCAAAGGCTACTTATTTATCATGCCAAAGAGTACAACAATCGGGTATAGCATCATCTCCCGAACAACGTCTTCTCCTGGCGAATCTGAGATTTGGCTATAGTATGGCACTTTTCAACGCTGGTGACAATGATCTCGAGGTCATCAGTCAGCTTCCCACTACTCTCACACGAGATCGTACGTCCTCTGGGCGGGAAAGTAAACGCTAATAGCGTCCAGTCACTGGTGAAACAAGACGCGAAGCATGTTCCGGTCAAACCTGTGTTGTTGATCTCGGAAATCTGCTCTATTCCGAGGATTTCTGGCATGAAACCTCCAGATCTTGTTATATAGAAATTAAAACATATTGGCCGAACGAATGTGTGTAGCATGGTTTATCTCCGCAATCCTGCAAAACTTGTGCTGACTATCGAATGATCTCTGTCAGCTGTGAATCTGGAATAAGCACAGCCGATAACGCGCATTCCACTGGATGTGACCATATCGGATTTGAAATAGACTTAATGTTATTGGTTGTTTATCGTCTTGGCACGTTCCCAAGCGCCAAATATATGCAGCGTGCTGCGTAAGACGCTGACTCGCTGACAAGCACTAAACGACGCTAGTTATCAATGGTCCCTTAGGATCCTTAAGATATCTTAGGAATGATGTACAATCTAAGGTAAGCACGACAAATGACATTGCATTAGCATGCAATCTTGCTGATTTTTAAGTGGTGCGTTACCAATTGGTGCAGCGGGTTGAATACTCCTTGTCATGGCTCATGAGATGTGTGTACGATTCAGTGTTTCCCTAGTCGCCATGGCTCCTAGGAGTTTGCAATCCGCAGAAATGGCATGGTCGGCACACTGTCGTCGCAGGCATGGCAGGCTCACTCTCATTAGTCTATCCATTCATTCAGGGTCGTCAGCCTGATTATTCGTAAGTCCTTAACACTTGCGGACAGTAGGCTGACACAGACATTAGTCTGCTTTCCCGCTGGCGCCTTATTGAATTGAATTTGCGTTAGTAAGTCCAACGTAGAGAGGAGTGAGATTCCATGGGAAGCCTGGGCTGCGGCACCATTGCCTGATTATGCTGGAGCATCTCCTAGATATTTACCCTAGGCACCTGGTTCGTTATTAGTAAAAGCGGTGGGCGACTGTACAGTGCTGGAGAGGCTTTCTGCGATGTTCTTGAGTGAATCTATTTGCGGTTACCCGACACTCCGGATGCTACGCCGTTTCCTTCCTGGGAGAGGTTTTCATGGCTTTTTGCCGGATATTCCTACCAGTTGTATCGATGGAGGACAAAGTTCTGCTCTAGAAGTTGGTGTACAACATAGCTCGACCATTGGTCTCCCATCCACATTTTGCATATCACCTTAACACGGAGTTCGGTTGGAACAGGCATGTGTCGTACTTTTCTGTCTTACATTGCACAGCATTCACTGGTCAGCAGTCGAGGATTGTATCCGCAATCCCTTCCAAAAGTGTAACCGCAGTAGTGTGACATGACCATCCTTGGTAGCACGATGCAGCGCCAGGTGGACGTGCACAACATTTGAGGCTTTGCATCACAAGCGCTGTGGATGCCAAGACTTGGGGAATTTATCAAGCGTCCGAAACATGGGTATGAATTGTTTCCTTAGCACCTCTGGCTTGATGAAGGATATCCTCAGTTATCACGTTTGTGATGGCGACACTTGGAACCGCGTAGTATGGCCAGCTAAGCATGTTTGAGTCTGGAGGTTGAGACTTTTCTATTTTTTTCATGCCCGAAGCCGAGAGGAACGATCAGTACCTGGACAAAACTTAAGTCTTCGCGAAACCCTATTTTACATCTAAAACGGCGAACTTCGCAGACCCACACAGGCGTTTCTAGTCAACAAAATTATTTGGAAAATTTAATCCTAATAGAATTTCACAAAATCTAAAGATCTGTAAATTAGAATTAGAATTTAGTTGCGTTGTTCGTGTAAAGCATGCAAAAGAAGAAAAAGCAAAGATTTTTTTTGTAATTTTGTATGGGAAATCGTCAAAATTCACGACAGGTCTACTATTCTAACATGTGCAACACGTACATGGTTTGCATATAACCTGAGTCGACAAATGTCTTGACTTTATGATTATCTAAAACGCTTTTAATTCATGGAATTTTAAAAAATTATTGAGAGGGTGAAATCAAGCTGCGAATATGGTCGGTTTTGGTGTAAAAACAGGAAGACTTTTGTCCTAGTACTGTACGTTGGTACAAGGCTGCTGCCGTATCAATACACACGCGCCTTGTATTATGAATCAGACTCTTACCAAGCTCCTCTCTTTCACACTTCATCTTTTCCTAATTGTTGAGCTCTCTACGCCAAGCTCAAACATGACGGGCACGATCATCCTCACCGGAGCTAACAGTTCCCTCGCCATTCCGGCTGTCGAGCACCTTCTCGCACAGTATCCCAACTTCACAGCCGTACTGACGATTCGCGATGCCTCAGAAAATGATACGAACACCAAGAAGCTACGTACGACGATTGCGCAGCATCCAGGTGCTAAGACCTCCATCCACGAGCTTGATCTTACCAATCTTTCGGCCGTGCAAGCCTTCGCTAGCAGCATCGCCACGGAGATCGCACAAGACCAACTGCCTTCACTCGCTAGTATAATATGCAACGCTTACTACTGGAACTTGTCCGGGCCAGCAGAGACCATCAAGGATGGCTACGAAAAGACTTTCCAGGTGATTCATGTCGCCCACGCTGCCCTCGTCCTCCAGCTTCTCGGCAGCTTTGGCCCAGACGGTGGCCGCGTCGTGCTCTTCTCTAGCGACGCACATTGCTCAGGCAAGAATAGTCTCGAGAAGTACCCACCCGCTATACCCAACGACTTGGAGCTCTTAGTGAAGCCAGCTGCGAACGACCCACCCGACAACTTTGGGCGAGGGTTTCAGAGATATGCGGTCTCGAAGTTGGCGGTGGTCATGTGGATGTATGCACTGAATCGATATCTGAAGAAGGTAAGCTGCAGCCTCCAACCCTTGTTGAGCATTGACTGGGCTTGACTAAAACTTTGCAAGGACCCCAAGCTTCGCAACATCTCGGCCGTCGCCATCAACCCAGGCAACCTAAGCGACTCCCGTGCGTTGCGAACAAACACCCCCCGTATGCTAGTCTTCATGTCCAAGTTCATTATCCGGCCGCTACGCCCTCTACTCCGCTTCATGGACCCCACTATGCGGACCTCTGCTTAAGCTGGTGCTGATGTCGTCGACCTCGCGACGGAGAAGGCACATCCGCATGAACACGGTTACTTCACCTTGCTCAAGAAGGATGCCAGTGCCCCAGCCAGCATGGACGAGGAGAAGCAGCAGGGACTGTGGAAGAAGACTCTGCCGTGGGCAAGGATCACCCGCACTAACACCGCACTCACAGCTGCCTTTGCATGAAATAACAAGCGAACGTGCAGGAATACTCAACAACTTGCTTTCATAGCTGGGAAGTACCAGGCGTTGCGACACTCACCACCCCCCTTCCCCTTCCCCTTCCCCACTACCCACTCACGCCTCCTTCCTCCTAGCAAACCTCCTCTGAAACATCGACGTCTCCATCTTCCCACACGCTAGCCCCCAATCCCCCATCCACTTTTACAAAAAGGCTGATAGTCCATCATCCCACCCACCCACCTCCCCAGCACCACAGCCACCACGCGTGACAACGTCCGGCCGAAGGGCACCCACCACGGCGGGCACAGATACGAGCCGCCTGCATCGAACATCTGTCTCAGGTGATGTCTCAGTTCCAGTCACGCATGCATATCGTTATCGCCCCAGCAGAAGAACCATGCACCCCAAGAGACCATCCCCCCTCCACACTCAAAATCGCAAAACAGACCCTAATCTAAAAAGAAAAGGAAGGAAAGAGAGAGAGAGAAACACTTACGCATATGACCTGTGTCAAATCCATCGCCCCACCACTACTCACGACTTCATCCTGGTAGCCATACCAATTCTGGAAGAAGACCGTGTCGAGCCGATACGCCTCCTTCGTCTCCTCGCCCCAGAGCCAGAATTTCGTGATTTCGCCCTCTTCCTCTCCCTCCTTCACCCCCTCCCCTACCCCCACTTCTCCCTTGCCCCTATCAACCCTCCCTTCCTCTCTTTGAGGAGGCGGATACAGCCTGTGCCCAACCCACTTCTCCACACACACCTGGTTCCCCCCCTCCCCCTCCCCATCAGCACACAAAATCACTTCCTTCCCCGCAATCTCAACCCCAAGCTTTCTCTGCACAACCCTGATCCATTCGCGCTGGTAAGGATGGAAATGTAGGGGGGGTTTTTGCTGGGAAAGGGCTATGAGTTGGGGGCGGGAGAGGTGGAAGATTACTTCGTAGGCGAAGGAGGTTTGGGGGAGGGGGAGGGGGGTTGTGCTGACTGCGGGTCAGAATCTGGGGGATGTTAAGCGGGGGAGTGGGGAGGTGAAGGGCATAGGGGAGGGCGTGGGGGGTGCGTATGCGGTTACATGGTTGGAAGGATCCCGTGAGGGTGGGGTGGAGGTGTGCTTTTCTGCCATACCGTGGATGAAGTTAAGCGGTAATTTCTGTATGGGAAACGAGAAACGGGTCTGCACCTTGAGACTTGTGTAGCAGACAGAGCGAAAGGCCGGTGGAAGAGAAGATGGTGCACGAGGTGTCAAGGATTAGAATACAGAAAGGATGCGGAACGATACCTGTGTAACTTATGCATACGAGCGGGCTATGTAGATGCATACACAAGCTGCATGGTGCTACTCTGTCTTCTTCTCTCAGTACGTGTCCGCGCGGATGACTGACGTACCTACTAGCTTTCCGAACCTGCCCAGGCATGAAAGCCATCCTCCTTCTAGCTTCGAACATTCCAAGGACTTCGTCCGCGATGTCGCACTGGTGAGCGGTGGTCAATATGCCCTTGATGACACGAGCTTGAAGACCGTCGTTCTTCGCTATAGAGATTTCCTTGCCAGCTGGCGGCCATGGCGCGGAGACCTAATAAGCAGTTCGGTGATGCTTGCTACTTGAAACGTAAGCCTAATCCTAAGTGATCTCCACTGAGCGGAGGAGTCTTGCTGACCCCACGGACGCGGGGTCCCTTGAGTGAATCGTGATGTTATTGGTTGTATCTCTCCATCAGAAGCAATGTACGTACTGCTCGTCTCGTTGGGCAAATTCAGAACACCTTCGCATAGTTTCCAATGCTCCGAATGTCTCCTCATTTCAGTCCTTGGGCTCCCCAAGACTCTCCATTCAAACTTTCTCTTCGTTATCGTTGATCGCAGTGAACGACCTGCTGTTCAGGTGGAACAACCAACAGCCTGCCTGTGGGCATCGCAAGGCTCCTCCGCATGTAACCCCAGGGTCTCATGGACGCCGTGCGTTTCCGGGTGCTGACCTCTCGCAGGACCTTTGGCAACGTTTGGTTCGCTATCCTGTGACATTAAATAAGTGCTGCTGCTTGCTGCATCCTCCTAAGCCCGTATGTGGTATCTTGCTCGCAATGCACCTTGAAGAGTGACATAGGGAGGCACATCGGTACTGGAGACAGCGCAGCATTGCTGTGGATATCCACGATTCGTCCACTACAAACGAGGCATAGTGAAAGGAGGTCTGCACGTATCGCGTGAGACTTCGTCCAGCCGATCAGCACCCCATGTTCTTCTCTCTAAGTTCTCTAAGTTTGGTGTACCCGGTTTGTCCCCTAGCGAGATTGGATCCAAGTCTCGCTTCAGACCTTCGCAATACCCAGACCTAGTGTGATTAAGAATCCTGCGTGATACCATTTGACCATCTCGGTAGATTGGAAAAAGCTCTCCTACCACTGTCTATCTAGTTTCCTGCTATGCTCCCTTCTGGCCCTTCCTCCCGGACCCCCGGAGCCCACTGTTTGATGAAAGCATCCAAGAATTCGTTCTGTAGTTTCTCATCCTTTAATACTCTAAATCTCAAATCGAGCCATGAGCCTGCATATGCATCGTCCATATCCATCTTGGCCTCGAGTTCAGAGCTGGCATCCCTGATTCCAAAAATTTTCCTGCTAACAGAGTTAGCAGCACTGATTACAGAGTCTTCAAGATGTATTGGGTCGATCAAGCCACGCTTCCACTCCAGATACTCCTCGAGTGTCTTCCTATCCAGCCGCTGGACCATGTCGCGTGTCACAGCGTCCGTACTTACCGTGATCTGTTTCGTCAGAGTGGGCCTATCTCTCCCATCGAAGATGCGTATGTTCGTGGAGCTGACCGGGCCAGGGTCGCTCCACCTCTCAACGTTCTGGCTGATGGCATCTACCGTCTTCGGCCGTCCGTTGAGAAAGAGAAAGGGGTCGACTCTGGAGTCGTCGAATAGCGCTTCTAACGCGGCGGGCAGTTCTCTCCCGCGGAGCTTTGCGCTTTCGCATATGTAGGCAAAAAGCTGAAGTACGGCGCTCCCGCGAATGAAAATTCCCCTGCTATGGATAAGCAGAGTCTCGAGCCAGTTTACCATCACGCCGAAGCTCACAGCAATGGTAGAGCGATTGGCACAGGTCTGGAACTCTGACATAAGCGATAGATATTGTTGGAAGTTGTTCTCATCGGAGAAGCATCTGTGGCAAAGAATTTCGAGCAGCTTCGTAAGATCCGAGATTCGCCTGGTAACGGATGCGTGAAGCTTGATGAAATCGAGACTCAATTCTTCGCACCGATCGATAAAGGAGGCTGCTACGACGGCGCTGAAGCGGATGGAACTTCCATTCTTCTCCCCTCGTTCTATGCCGTCGATTAGTAACTCGAACATCTTTGGCGCGTATACTCTTCCGAGCTGGGATTCGACAAACGGGGATCTCACATGATATCAGCTTTGTCCTGGAAAGATCGTGGCGAACTGCCGGTGCTCTACGCTATATAAGCAACAAATTCCTCGAGTCGTCCGGCGCAGCTTTGCAGCTTGTTCCAGAAGAGAAGACTGTCGTTTTTGTACTCTGCAACTAGGCCCTCCGACCCGAACAGTGACTCGTTTAGAAGCGATTCGGCGTTCACCATCGGTTTGATTTGGCACAGGACCGTGCTTGTCACTAGAGTAGGGAGGTAAGTATTTGACGGTGGAATGCCTTCGTGGCCGATCTCGACGAATAGAATGCAGCACGTACGCATTGACGCCGTCGAGAGACACACTCCCGCCGCGACTCGCGACCACAGAGCGACCGCCTGTTGGACCAGCAATTCTATACTTTCGAGGAAGCAAAGGAACGCGGCTTCGTCGACTGACACATTATCGAGGGCCTCTGTCAGCTGAAACACTGTCTCTTTCGGCGGCTCAGCCTTGGGTAGGGCCGCAGCCTTGAGGACGTCGATCAAGCTCCTCAATATTTGGACAAATTTATCATGTCTCAGCCGCGACTGCGGCGGTACATAGCCGAAGAACCCAGAGTAGTCTTTGCGTGCTCCTATCGATCTCGTAAAGTTGTTAATGATAGACTCGCGCTGCTCCCTTGTCAGCAATAGAGCCACACTTTCTGTCCCGGCATGTAGACGGGTTAGCGACCACTCTCGCCATTTCTGCTTGGGAAAGAGGCTTTCGAAGGCGCCCTTCTCTTCGGCCTTGTACATAATATAGAGATTGCTGTAGTCACCGGATGACTTCGAATCCATTGCCATAGTAAGACTTGCGCCGGCTTGCGAGAAGGCGATTACGGACTCGGAACTTAGAGTGAAAACGAATAAAAGAAAAAGACAATCTGTTGGAGGCGGAGGGATGAAAGTGTGTCTAACGATGGACCTCGAAGCAGCGGGTGTAATCCGGCCGACACCCCGAGCCCGAAGGCGCCGCTAAATAGGAAACGCCGAGACCAGCTAGCTAATTACCGAATTCGGAGGCTTAAAATTCACCCGAAGATTCGCCGGAGAACCCTTAATAAGGAGACGCGCTAATTAACCAGCTAGGCTACAGTAGGCACCCAAAGCGGGGTTTTGGGCTCAGACCTGACGCTGGAAGGCTGCTTGTCAGCCGCCAACCCAAAGGGGCTTGGCGCGGCAGGTATGAGAGCTGAGGCAAGGCTCTAACTAGGACACCATACATATCACTCGGTTCGGAGCTTCGTCCCAAGATCGTCATGACCGAGAAATATGACCAGCGCAGGCACAATTCTAAGGAGTCCATATGCAAGGAGCTCCCGCACCCATAGAAATGATGATCTGCTAGACAGCTCCGATCCTAAGCTGGGTCAAGCACAATCACGTTCGTCTTATGTCACTCGGCTTCAATTTTAGTAGCCGACCTGACGTCGCTTCGAGCTTCCTGTTTCCGGCGTCCCAATCTACACGCTTGTTCGTCGCACGGTACTGTTCAAAGAATCGACTCCATGCTTCCTTATGGCTGCCTCGGACAATGAAGGTGCCTCAGATGGCGAGAAGGTCACCGTTGGCGTCGGCCCAAGTGCTAGCGGAAGCGATTAATACCACTGGCTATTGTATGATGTCTCTATCTAAACCTCTGACATCGAACCGTATAACCCAAACGCTCCCATTTAATGAAACTCGAGGGTGTACCCAGTATATGACTCCTCATCGACTCATTAATTCAATTCTACTTTGTGATATGAGTAGCCCTTGACGCCAACTGGGTGGAGGAAAGCTTCCTGCACTCTTGCTTGACTAGGAACAGTGCGGTCGGACATGACATTTTTCTACATCAAAAGCTGCAATAAGGGCAGGCGCTGGGACCAACCATCACATCCTTGCTCCTTGTTGATCGAGGTAGCCCCATCATTTGGTACTCAAGCCAATCACCGGTCCCCTAGGAATTCCTGGCCGACAGTATTTGACCATCAAGTGGTAGAGCAAGTGTTCTTCTCGTTACAGGATACCGACTACCAACCCAGAAATATCCGGAGCCCGCGTCTAATGGAGGAAGCTGCTCGAAGCAAAGATCGTGTCCAACACTCTCGTCATATGACCGTGGGGATGGCGAGAAGGACTGGGAGAAGGACTGGGAGAAGGCCAAGACGCTTGCCCTTCAATGGTGGCGAGTTGGGAAACGTGTCGGGGTGGAGTTTCACGTAGTGATTCAGTCTGGGAGTAGTCCAAAGCCAGAATCTACGCTCGAAACTTGTATGGAGGAAGGCTGGGTAGTATACGAGCTGGTAGTGAAGGCCAATTATCAGACGAGATCGATGACCAAGACATTCCCTTCTAATCAGTAGCGATACGCTATGTACAAGGTTCGCGTGCAAGCAACGATGTAAGCGTCTCTAGTATACAATGGCTGGGGGTCAAACTTAGGGTTCCTATTATAAATCAGAGATTCATGGCCGAACAAGACTTTGGTGAGTCGTCGTTGGTCACTGCTCCAGGTATTTAGTATATTTTGTCCCTCCAGAGTTTCGAGAGACGTACCGCATACGCTTCGGAATAACCGGTCAAGGAAGTCCGCTTGGACTTGAAAGAACGGCCGAGCTTATTTCGTATGTATTCTCCCTTCAATCCAGATGCCCATACCTCTTTGCTTGATGGACCCCTTTTGATGCATGTTGCGCTGAGGCCGCAGCCAAAGTTTACCCCCATATGGGGGAACCCCGGCTAAATGTCTGAACGACTGTGCTTCCGACCTGCTTGTTGAGCCATGCAAAATGCCGCACACACTCTCATTAGCTAACCAACTGCTCTAAGCAGCTACGTAAAGCAGTTTACCACAGAGCAGTTGAGTTGATTTAGCAACACCCATCAGCAGCATGGTGTTACAAGGGCGAGCCGGCATCCCGTCTTTCCATGAACCAGTGGTAACTGCGTTTACACTGCTGGGATTCGCGATAACACAGCAGAGTAAGCAATATCAACCGTGTCGATTGCGCCGCACCTGCACACGAAGACAATGGTAATGATGGGAGAAGATGGGACGGGAAAAGCGACTCTCATGGGCTATCTGATGTACAAAGTCGGTAAACCGCTCACAATGTTGCTCTTGCTAAACTCTGTAGTGCGGCGGAGTAGACATGCTCTTGTTTGAAGGGTTGCAGAGAGACGGGCTCAACAAGTATGACCAAATCCTTGCGTACTGCAAGACCAATCACATCAAGCCTTCTTTTCAGGCACGGCATGCCGAGATCTTGCTTCAAGAAGCAGCCGTGGACGCGGGCAGGGTAGATATCGTTGTCTACGTTCTGGACTCATCACCCAAGACCCCACCGGCAAAGATCAGTGTTGAATATATCGAGGCTAGTTGTGTTGTTATTGTTGTTAACAAAATGTACGCTATATTGATCTGAGTGGACTCGACTTCGTGCTAAGACCTGTAGGGATGCCTGCGATTGGTCCGAAAAAAACTACCTCCAAGCTATTGAGCAACACAGATCTCAATTACAGCAACAAGGCCTCGAATTAGAGAATTAGGATATTGAACAGCAGTCTTCCGAGAAAATCACTAACATAGGATTCGCTATTAGTTATTCCATTATCCCAATCTCGGCGCTGTATGGCGAGAACATAATTGAACAAAACTCGAAGTCTCCCTGGTATCTCGAAAAGTCGCCACAGCATAGGATCTTAATCGAAGCTATCGATGCTGCTTCGGAGGACTGATTTTCTGCCCCATATATAATATGAGCTACCCGGCGTTCGGAAGGGCTTGGGTTGTGGCTTTGCGACAAACTTGTAGCTTGGGTGGGCAACATGAGCGGACTACCAGTATAGATCTTATTGGCTGACAACACCACTGCTGAGAACTCAGATGGAAAACTGATGCTTTGGCATCTATTTGTGAAATGCCACATCTAGAACGTCTCGTGCTCAAAACCTTTTCCAGCAAGATTAAACAGTGCCCTCTGCTCTTAACACCGGTTATTATTACTTGCTCTTCGTAATCGGCCGAGAAGCCTGCGATGATTGGAAAGCACCAGTGGGTTGTGTTATCAGCACATCTCGTTGCATGTCCGTTCTTCATATAAATTTCCAGGCTCTGAAGGTAACCAATATCAGCCATCGGCCGGCGAGGAGGACTGCCTGTACGAGGTGCCGGCTACGAACCTGCTGGTACTGCTTGCTTGCAGGCAGTATTCAGCAGAGCCAAATGTCCTCACTAGCTTCACAACAAGAACGCGAGCGTTGTGGTCGATGCCGACGTCTCGAGCGACAGATCACCTCTTTACCTCCAGGACAACAACAACGGCAATGTGCCAACCCACTTGGATTAACGCGTGTGGTGAGACACGTATTATCAAAGAAGCATACCTTAATCGATCGAGATCTCCCTGCCTCACTATTTCAGCTCGTCACACCTATACAACGCGATCGTTGTCGTCGCAGCCCGTCCACTGTCGCCACATCATCGGTTCTACGGGTCGTGAAGTGGGCGTTGCCCGTGAGAGAGAGCTCCTCCTCTCAAGAGTACGGGAACCCAGGGGAGGTTGGAAGAGGGGGAGAGATATGCACAAGCGTACGCGTATACACAGGCTTGCGGCTCCTGTCATCCACGCGTCGCTGGGTGCAAACAGGAGACTCGACGCTCTTGTGCTACTTCTACATGCGAGAGGTTTACGGCTCAAGCACATCTTTTGTCATCCACGCGCCATTGGGTGCATGCAGAGGGTTCGACGCTGCTGGATTACTTCTACATGCAGGGAGCGTTATGGGGAGCCGTACTTCTCCTGTCATCCACGCGCCATTGGAATACGTGCGGGAGGCTTGAGATTCCTGTCATATAGGAAGCGGTCACAATTTGTGCATTCGTGGTCAGACGGTGAGAGGTCTTGTCTCCCTCAACAGACGGTGACACGAAATTCCACTTCTGTGGGAGCTATGTCTCTTCTATGCCTCGGATCGAGAGTTCGAACGCATGGGCAGTGTGCAAACGCGATGCCCCGAGAGTACGGTAAGCCATAACGATTTGCTGCATGGGCAATTCAGGAGTGAAGAGCGCTGCTGTGTGGGCAGTGAGCAAACGCGATGCCCCGAGTGTGTGGAGGTCGTAAACTGGTTCGTATGGGTAGCACAAGAGGGAAGAGTCTTGCTGTTTGGGCAGCGTACAAACGCGATGCCCCGGGTGCGCAAGACGAGATTTATGCGTGTACGCAGGCAAGGATTGAGGAATGTTTGGATATTGGATTCGCAATGGTCGGACTGTACTCAATTCGGCGAGACGGAGCAAGACAAGCAGACAAAGCAAAGAGGGAGATATGTTATTGTGATAGTTACAGTATGCGGTACGAAGCATAGAGCCAGAACGGAGGGAACAGGCATCGCGTATGCGCGAGTCCTGCGACAGTATATAGAGTCTCGCATAGGCCTGTAATGGGTGTTGAATCGAGTAAGAATTAAAAAAAAAAAAAAAAAAAAAAAAAAAAAATATCAGCCATCTTTTCAGGCCATTCATTAGAATCTGCGTGCCTGCAAGATAAATAGGGTGGTATGGTAAACTCCTTAGGAATCGGTACTTTTCGCCGACCGTTCGTCAGATACATTGGCCTCAAAGCCATATCTCCGAAGAACTTGGTCAGTACCGCCTTCCGCTTCATATAGTCCGTGTTGGGTTCAGTCGCGGCCCATCTTTGAACGGAGAATGACCAATTCAGAATTGAATTACGTTGGTTGAACCTTAGTATGTTGTGTACCTATTTGGCCCAATCTCTGTGACTTCCGCTTCGATGTCAATCTGGTACTTTACTTGCGCAGGACCGCTTCTGAAGCTGAAGTTTTACCACGATGACTCCAGTCCTATATTACTGTTCATATCGCCTTTGGTGAGAATATCCTTCGCACAACAACGGGCAAAGTGACATTCGATGTCGGCTTACGAGACGGGGCGTATCTGGTTTCCTCTTGCGGTGTTCTCTCCTAATTAGGAACTCGGCTCTCACGGGGACGCCGGCACGTTTTTGGTTCACGGCGACGAAGAGCTGACCTTTCATAGCCGCATAAGTTGACAAGCACCTTGCTTGCTTAGGGAGCGCAATCCCCCATTTTAGTTGATACTCTCAACCAAATCGAGTTCGTCGCCCGTAACAGTTTCTTCGGGATTATACTGGTCATGGATTACTTCATGTGGCTTGGCTGCTAGACTCATTTCTATGGATAGCACCCAAAGGGCTTCCTCTAACACTATAACGCTGGTGTTAAGAGTTGAAAGAGACAGAGCCTCCCAAGATTTTGCCCGTGCATGACCGTTATGTCTGGCTCAACGTCTATGAATACATTTTGAGTGGGCTTGGAACGTCTTGTTCATAAATATGCAGTTGTTCAACCCCAACCAGCCATGTTTAGCGTAATTGCAGTAAATATATATCACAATCTGACGATTGGAACAGAAGAGACGCAAGACAAAACAAAGGATATGAAGATAAAAGATACGAAACGCACGCCATGTCTATCTATTTTGAGCTAGAAATTGTTATGATCCTTCCAGTGGTGATTAGAGTTTGCGCTTATGTCGACTGGTGGTGGTTATACCTGACCTGGATATAACATAGGATGATACTCATGGTGGCCGCATGTCAAAGTCTTACCACTGCCAAATTTTCGCTGTGCAAGTTACAGAAAGGAGGCTACCGTTCCTCCACTACCTAAGGGTCAGCATTGGATTGGGGGCAGAACAAGGACGACAACGATAATACCTGGCATGCGTTGTGGCAAGAAAATATCAACCGGGCCTCTATTACGTAACGCTCGCTGCGAACTCTAAAGTTAAGAATCATAGCGATTACAGGAAAATTTATAAAGCTCGTGAGCTCAAGAAGCACATTGATCACATCCGTATGTAATTGTCTTCATCATCTCGGGACAGATGTATCTGACTGAAGTTGAAGTCATAGGGATAACCGAAGACTGCATGGTATCAGCTATTGTGATCTATGCCCCTCAAGCTTTCGTATTTACGCAACTGTCTTTTTACGTTCGTTAAGCTCACTCGCCATCGCCTGGCCGACAATATAAATGCTATCCGATTCCAGATCCTGCATTAACTCGTCTTTTACTTTTTGGTAGTAGTCTTCTGGTATATCGTCCATTAAGGATGTGTCCTTGGTCAAAAGAAGCTCGAAGCCCATGTGACGGTACCAAAAGCCTCGGATGAGGCCCTTTTGCATGATCCGTCTTGGGGGATTGAGTCTAAGCAGATATGTGATGACTGATAAATCTGAATACAGCATTGCGTGCTCCAGTAGATTCAATTCATTGCATCGATGTTCCCAATTCATCGGGTTCTTAGCAAGTAACTTCAAGATCTTCTTTCTATCCTTGTCCAGTTTACAAGGTGCTTCAGGTATTGCTGAAAAGAGTCTGATTTGATCAAGAGAGATTTGACTAGTAGTTGCATCTTTTGAATCCACGAGATCGTACTCTGGATTGCTCTTTTTCGATCTTTCTCTTCTTAGACTATTTATCTCCGAAGTGTTTTGCTCTTCCAAAGCTAATTCGTTGGCAGTATTTTCCTCTAGAGAATCTTTTTTCGAAGAATCTTTTTCCAAGGTATGTTTCTTGAAAGAGCTTCTTTTCGAAAGGTTTTTCATTAAGATGTTCTTTTCGGTAGGGTTCAAGGTGTTTTTGCTTTGTTTTCGAGTGATCTTTGCAAATGTTTGGAAAGACAATGTCTAAATATTTATATCTAGTTTGAGCTTGGAAAGTGCTACGAAAAGTTGTCGTCTTATAAGATAAGATATAATGCTTATAATATACTACTAATAAAAAACTATTTTGCAAACTAGAAAAATTAGTCTCTGTAATCTTGCACGTACAATCTGTCGAGCATCAAACATTAATATTTGCATTAATAATAGCAAGTGAGCATTATGCAAAGTCTTTATGTACTACGTCTATGACACTAGCTCTCATCAATTGTTAAGCGTAAATAGGATAGCTCTTTTGCAAGAGATATCGTAAGCTGTATGCTACTATAATGTAGTTCTACTAGCTGATTCTCTGGCGCGCAGATGCAATTCTTCTAGTATTAGATCTAATAGATATTATCTATTGAGTTACAACTCAGAAATCCTATCAGAGACTTGCAGAGCTTTCGGGTTGTCAAATTCTTCGAGTGAAATTGCACTTGCTGCTATATGCTATAGTTCGCATAGCTATAAATCTGACAGTAGTAAGCTGTCGAATGTTATTCTCGTAAATAGTCTAATTTTATAATAAATTGCTATTTAAAATCTCTTAACCTGACTCTGATAACTCTGACAATAATACTGACTCTAATAATTGAATAGTAGTAATGTTGACTCTAATAATAATAATAATAGTAATAATAGTAATAATAATAATAATAATAACAATAATGCTAACTTTAATTATACGAACTATTTGTCTTCTGATCTTCGCATCTAGCAGTGTTAAGATTATTGAAAACTCTCGCTCGCATCTATGTTGCAAATCTTAGTATCTAGAATCTTTACATTATATTACAATTGCTTATTAAAGTCTAATCTTGTTAACTTTATTGTATACTACGTGTGCGCGATAGAATGTCTCGAGCAAATTTTACAATAATAAGAGAGTCAAGTAGATTAGAAACACGTGGAATAAGTTGGCAGTTTTATAGTTCTAAAACTTATTAAGATATAATTTTAGATAACAAATTAAATAGAAAAGACAATTATAAAGAAGCAATACTCTCTTAATTGTAATAATATAAAAGTGTTACAATTCTATAATTATTAATGCTATTCTATTAACAAAGTCTGCAATAATATTGTTTAATTAAATTTAACATTAATCTTAGATTTAGAATATCTTATTAAAGAATTATCTATCAAAACTAGTGCTTATTGCGATTGTAAGATTGCACTAGCAGATTCGTAGTTAACATCTTATACAAGTAATTCTTCTTATCAATTTCTTTGAACAATTAAGAGAAAAAAATAATTTAGTTATTATTATTCAAATTACTATTAATTACAATATTTTTACACTATTGTTATTATATATAAATTTAGTTTTTTGATAAATTTATTTCAACTAAGTTTCTTATTAATTTATTGTTTTTTAAGTTTAATAAAATATATTATAAATATTATGAAATCGAATAAAATGCAAAAAAAGTGCTAACTTATTAATTTTTTTTGAACTGGGATCTATAGTCTTATTCAAGAGAGCTATAATAGGCAACAATAATGCATAGAAGTGTGTAGATTGCTAAGATTAAGTAGTTAGACTATAAACAATAAGATTACGTAATGCAGTCACGTGATTAAGTTAATCGTATTTGATATAGACTGAATCTGGAAAACCGCTGATTTTCAACAATTTTAAATATATTCTTATATATTTAGTCTAGTTCGTCTTTTACTATCGAGAAAACAACTGAACATTTATATATTTTATTATATATATTGTATTAACTATTAGATCTGTTAATAGTTTTCAAATATTAATTTTAATTAATAAGCAATTTTTTTTCTAATTTATCTAAATTTTATTTTTTATTTTTTATTAATAATATAAAGAAAAAAAGTTATATAGAGTTAAGAAAGTGCAAATCAATAGTAAATTCTATTAATAAAACTATTTCAAAGATAAAACAACAAATAAATTTAATTATAATATTTATATTTGAAGTTTTTATATTTAAAAACAATAATAAATAAATAAATAAAGCAATTTAATATTGAACTATTATAATTAGTCTAGCTAATTAATTAATAAGAAACTCGTAGAATCTATTATATAGAATTTTCTAAATTTATTACAAAATAATTAAATTTAATAATTCTTGAGACTATTAAATTAAATCTAATATTAGATCAAAATATTAACTTAAACGTTATAATAAGATTTAATTCTTCAATTCTTTAATAAAACATTTCTGCTTATAATAGAAGTAGAATTTTCAATATTTGTATTTTATATAGTACTTATCTTTCAATGTATTATAAATAAATTATCAAACTATTTATTATATTTTCTATTTCTCTTGTTTTTCTTTTTTTCTATTAGAATAACAATATCACAAATTTCTAGTATATTTTAATTTGATATTTTTTAATAATTTGTCAAAAACTTATGTTTTTGTTAATTATTATTTTTCTTTCGTTTCTCTATTGTTTCTCTATTTTTTTCTAATTCTTGCTATTGTTTTTGCTAGTAATTCTATAAAAACAATGTTTAAATATTAATTATCAATTCTACTTATTTGGATTTAACAATCAAATAATACTTTGAACAATTTATAATATAAATTTATAACCAAGCTATAAATTTATTGTTGAATTTCTATTTACAAGAAAATAAGAATAAAAATCTTAAAAGAGATTTAGTTCTTATATAAAGATTAAATATAAACATATAATAGAATATTGATTACACTAGAGCATAGACTTTGTTTTTACGATAAAATATATAGAATTGCAAATTTATGTTATAGTGTTAGATTAGCAGTCTGTTAACTCGACTTGTCGATTAAATCAATCTTCGTTTCAATCTTACTTATCTTAATCTTGGTCAATCTAGATCAGACTGAGTCAAACTAGCCCAGGATTAAGTCTAGCTAGATTGGGTCAACCTTGCTAGACATAAAGTCTGCAACCTTATATAGTTAACATTGCTTTTATTCTCTTCTTAATTTCTTGTCTTTTGTTCTGTACATTAAATCTAGTATAGATCTAAGTTCTATTCAGTTACTAATCTAGATATCTCTTCCAATAAGTAGTTGCAAGTCTAGTTCCTGACAATTTAGAAGTATGTTACAAAATTTGTTATATTTATATGTATTATTTCTTGAGTTAAATCGTAGTAACGCGAATGCTTGTAATAATTTTGACGCAATAACTGAATTGTTTTATTATAAAACATTAAATTATAAGATTCTTCGAAGATAATTTGTCTTAATAATCAAATTCTATAAGATAATTATTATAAACAAATGTTGCATATAAGATAATATATATTAGAGAATAGTTAGATAGATAGATATCTAGTATATAGTAGTTGGTTTGATTGATAATAATAATAATGTTCAGCAAACTATATGCCTCGGAGCAGAATATCTATGTGTATCTGCCAAGACTAACTCTATGCAGGCTCTAGACTGCATATCTCTGAGAGAATTTCGTAATAATATAATATAAGATAACATAAGCAACAATTAATCAAACAACGCACTAAAAACTGTCAGAGAATAGAGCTGATAGACTAGTATATAGTTGATTGACGAGAATACTAGCTATACAGAACTAACTATATATAGAAAATGGGTAGAAGTACTATAAGTGTCAAGACGCTAGCTATTACCCGTAGTATACCCGAAGCTATAGGACTGAGGCCCGGTGAGCGAAGTCTGTCTTAGCTAGAACCCGTGACAAAACTAGCGTACGTCTACAATAATTATTTTATAAAATTTAAGAATAAGACTTAATTTATTTATCGAAATCGATTAAGTATATTCAATAACTTAATTGTTTAACAATACAATATAAGACAGCACTAAAGATTAATTTGAAACATTTATATACTAGTGCTTTTCAAGTTGTATCTTTTAATCTCTTAGAACAACATATAATATACTTTAATGCAAACGAAATATGTTGCAAAGTACTTAACAAGTTAACAATATATATTGCAAAGAACTTCAAAAGTACGTTTGAAGTAAAACAACACAATATTATAATAATATTGCGTTTAAGTAATATATAGTTTTCTTTTCTACTATAATTAGCTTCAAGCAAAGCAAGAGTTATAGTATTGAAGACGTGATTGTTGCGTATATATATATTGAAGTTGCAACAAAATCTAGACTTTTTGCTTTAATGCTAGCACAATTACATACTATCTCTATAGAATAAAATATCTCTTAGTAGCGTCGGATGCTCTCTATGGAAAACCTTAAATAAGAATTCAATAAAACGACTATCCGGATTAATTGACAACTGTTGACTCAATTAGAAAGCAAAAGATAAGCTGATAAGCTTTATAGAAATTTAGTGTGCATCCGAGAGCCCAAACTTCGTATCTTAATAAGATTGTTACTTGTTAATATTTTGACATAATTTATAATTACACTTATAGCGCTCACTCAAGTCTATATATAGAATCAAAAACTATGTTAAACAATCAAGTATTAACTATATAGCAAGTATAGACTGGTTGTTGATTCGGTTTTCGGTTTCAACTTTTGGAACCAACCCGAACCAACGGTTCCAATATTTAGAACCGAACCGAAAACCGGTTTTTTCAGAACCGAATCGAACCGAATTAACTCGGTTTTTATTTCCAAAATTAGAAATCAAACCAACGCCAAAAAAAACTAAAAATTGATCTAAATTAACTAGTTTAAATATATTTGCAATTGTTGCGCAGTGCGACGACAACATGCCTGAAGCAAGCACACTGAAGCACTGACCGGCGGGCAGGGCAGAGAGCTGCCCGGCAGTTATAATTGGCTCGCTTAGCTGATTGGTTTAGATTAATTCAATCTGGCCCAGATGCGCTAAGCCCAATCGGGACTAGCTCTGGGGCTGCAATATATCTCGCACTCTCTGCACTTGATATATTAACTATTATCTAATAGATAGTTAATCTATTACGTTGTTCGTCACATCTTTCAATAGCAATTATCTTTAATATTTATTATAATAACTACTATTATGCATTACATATATGGATTACTTTTGCAGAAATATTGTATTTTTAAAGAAATTACTATTTATATAATTCAATTTTCGGTTTCAATATTAGGAATTAAACCGATCTTTTGGTTCCAACTTTAGGAACTAAACCGACCCAATTCGATTCGATTTCCCGAATCAAACTCGGTTTCCCGAACCGACGCGATCAGTCTAAGCAAATAATAGAAATTTTGCATCTTCAAGACGTACATACTACACTATACATAAATCTTTAAATAGTTCTAGAATTCTTCTCTACCGATAATTCTTTGACAAAAATTTCGGGTCTTTTTTATAATATACTATAATAAAATATCAATATTGTTACTTAATAAAATATACTAAAATCTAGTAACAAGCATAGCTTAATCAATTAAATATATTGTTATTAAATTTTTATTACATAACAAATATAAAAGTGTTAATACTAAAAACGTAATATAAATATTTTTAGTGTGTTATTATTAAAGTTTATATTAAAGAGTTAAATATTAGAGATTTTGCTTTTAAATCTTATATTAGACAAAGAAATTCTACTTAAAGTGTTATCTTATCGTATTAAACATTAGTAAATAAGATAATAGCATTGCAAAAGAAATCTAAAATCTAAATATACTACGTTATTCTAAAAGAATATCTCTTAGTAGCGTCAGATGCTTCCGATGGGAAACCTTAAATGAGAATTCAATGGAACGGCTATCCGGACCAATTGAAGAAACGTTACTCAACTAGGAAGCAAAAGATAAACAGACAAGTCCTGTCAAAATTTCTATGCGCCGGAGAGAGCAAACTTCGCACCTTAATAATATTGCCTCTCTTTGACATTTCCAAGTGATTTTTAATTACGCACGTAGCATTGATCAAGATCTACACGTGGAATCAAAAACCATGTCAAAATGTGAAGTATTGAGTACGTTGCAAGCGACGGGGATTTTGCATCTCAGATATGGCAGACAACTTGGTAAGCCACTTTTGTGCGCTCGGGAGCCCAAATTTCGCACTTGAATAACATCGTCACTTTATGACATAATATCTTGATTTTTAATTACACACGTAGTACTCAATCAGCTCTACATGTAGATACAAAAATAATATCAAACAATCAAGTATTAACTACGTGGCAAGCGATAGGAATTTCGCATCTCCAAGACGTAGATACTACGCTATATGTAAACCTATAAATAATTCTAGAATTCTTTATTTTCTATCGAAATTTTTTTGAGAAAAATATTAGATCTTCTTTATTACAGCAAGAAGAGAGTCTTAGCAATAAAAACTTTGCAATATCAAGATACATTAATATTAGTTGCTTAATATTACGCATTTGACTATCTTATTATAATAGCATTATAATTTCTATTATAACGTATTATATATTTGCATTATTTTTTTAACATTTGTAACAGAACAATTGTATTACTGCGTCAAAAGTATCTGCAAGATATTTGCGCGCTATAATTGTAATTAATTATCTCGCATCTATATACTACTTCAAACGTAATAGTACAATTGTTCTGTTATATATTGACTATAATATTTAAATTTCAACTAATTATAGTTAAAATTGAATCTTGAATTATCTTGAATTATATTATTTGATTTTCGATTTCAAATTATAATATTGAATTAAATTCAATTTCTTGAATCGACACAATTAATTTATATAATTAATACTAATTACTTAATATTATCTATTCTATTAAAACAATATTACTGTTACGCTGCTATCTAGAGACTAGACTATCAGAGTAGATTGATATTGTTAAAAAGATCTATGAACGTCTTCAAACAATGCAAGCAGTTACTTGATACAAGAGATTGCAACTAAGTTATGTTTTTACGTTCTATAAACTTTTACAGTAGTTCAATAAATCTAGTATTACTGATAGAGATAACTAAGTAGAAGCACAAATGCTTTTGAGTTTTAATATAATAATTGAAATAGAACTTATTTTATTATTTTTAGCAATTAATAGTTTAACTATTAGCTACAATTATATAATTTAAAAATAAATTTATAAGTTGCAATATTTTATATCTTTTATATCTTAGACTTATATACTAGTAATCAATTATAAAATTAATGTTAATTTAATTAAAATATCTACTAATAACAAGTAAAGTTAATTTTAAAATAAATATAATTCTAGACAAAAACAACTTAAATTATAGATTAATTTAAGACAATTTATATTTAAAGAAATGCTAAAACATTATACTAGATTTAATTGAGACTAGTGTTTCTTTTAAAGAACTTTTATCTTCTAATTCAATCTTATAATAAGTAGTTTTATTATATAATTATATTGAATTTTATTAGATTAATTATTATAATAGAAGAAAATATTAAAATTAAGAAAAGATATTCAGAAAGTGATCTTGCGAAGTTAAGCGTAATAATATTATAATATCGCAAATCTTATAAAATTCGTAATAGAAAATTCTAATTTTAGCAACTTTAAAATATCTTATTTATTTGATTATATTAATGTTAAACAAAGCAAAAGTATATAATCTTTTTATCAACTAAATAGTTAAATAATGCTTTCAAAAATTGTATAATCTACTAATAAATAAATATATTTAAATAAGTTATATCAAAATATCAATTTATAAAAGATAAACAAAGAAGCATCTTTAATACAATTATCTTGAACTATATCTAAATATGTAAGATATTTACAAGAGAAATTTCTACTAAATAGAATCTTGTCTTGAGCGTAATCTTCGATCTAATTTTTTCGTTTATTTTTATATAAGTAGTGAATTGAAATGTATCGCAAAAGTACAAGCTAATGTAGATACTAAGAGTAACAACTTTATTAATAATGCTCTATTGATTCTTCTGCTAACGATAGTGTTGCTTAGCGTATTCTATTGAAGGAGTTAATTATAACACTAAGACGTTGTGCTGACAACGCTGTTCCCGGAGACCGAGAGCTGACATAGATAAAGTCAAGATTTATGCTTGTTTCGTAAGCGAAATAATAGAATGTATTGCTCAGATCTTGAATTATGTTATCTTAGACTTCTTAACTCTACAAAATTTTGAATTGTAATATCGTGAGCTTTACAATGTCGAAAAGATGCTTTTAATAAAGACTTCACTCTAAATAAAAATCCAGAAAACAATAAGATTATCTTGCTTTGCTCCTAAATAGCTCTCTTACAGAGTTAGTCTTATTAGTTGCGTTAAACTCTGATATACTTAACGCAATTGCAGACTTACATTTTAGCGCGAAGAAGACGTTATCAGACTAATCGATCAGCAACTGATTATTCTTGTAACATCTTTGCGTTACTTGTTAATTATTTGTTTTTGTTATCTTAATCTTATCTTATCAATTTTCTTGCCTTAGATCTCGGAGTGAAAATGCTATGCTGACGAAAGTCAACAGTACTTTCACGAAGACTGCTTGCTTGTTGTTGATTCTAAAGGAATTTGACGCAAACACGTTAGAAAACTAAGACAAGAATTATTTATTTTTGTGATCTATCGCAATCTCTCTCCTCTTTCTTTTGTTCTATCTGAACGTTTACACTCAAATGCTCGAAATTTCAGGTAACATCCATTTATTTTTGAGACAATCAAACGCATTTTAAGTATTGGCGAGAGCATCTGTGTTCAATTCGTCTCAATCGTGGAGTTCAAGCGATCGGAACGGGTTGACTACTCACGGCAGCTGTCGCTAGCGTGATATGCTAGGAGTAGCTAGATAGCTCCGCGTTGAAGAAATCGTGTGCGCTAACAGATTCTTATCTTTACGTCCTCTGTCTATGTAGACGAAGTTCGCGAGATTGTTGATTATCTTGATAACTTGGGCAGCTTATGTGAAGTGCCCGTATAATCCCTAGGAAGCCAGAGATTTCTATGGCTCGGAACATCACTGCTCAAGAAAAATTTGCAAAAACTGCCTTTTCTAGATAAGTTAGTCGCACCTATCTCTCATCTATGGGAATTATCTGAAGCTTCGAATTTCCGAATTTTCGATTTTACACAAACCAATTCGAGGTTGAATCTTCGTCTTGAAGATCTCTTAAATTTAGCGTGCTCGCTTATACACGTTCTTGAGAACAAGATTACAGATTTTCTTATTGTTTTTCTTATGTGAGCTTTCCGTACAAATAGCTCAGACATTATTAAAATACCGGTTATATAGAAGTGTTACACAATATTTGTCAACTTAAACAACGAAGATTCCGATACATCCCATAACGCCCTGGTGTTCTGAGATCTGGTAAACCGTTATGTATGTGTTCAAACCAAAGTTTCTCTTACAGTACTAACGCAAAAGTCTGCGTACGTACACCAACGCCTTATTAAAACCCATCAACTTTCTAGGCAACACAATAAACTTTGTAGTTAATAGAATTCTTTAATTCGAACACTTATTCTAAAACTTAGTAGATCACGTTAATGTGTCGACTCAAAATTTTATTTGATGTGCGTTGAACTGAACAAAGTGGATAACAATCAGAAGCGAGTTGAAAAGCATCGATTTTGTATGGGAAAATCCTAATTATTACTTCTTATCGCATATATGGTTATGCACTTTCAAACAACGTATTGATCTCGGAATTGTGAATTAGCAAAGTTTGAGATCTACCAAAGATCTAGAAGCTTTGAAATTTATAGAATTTTATCAGACAATCTCGATATTGTTACACGGTTGCGCAAAGAGGGTGTTTTGGTGTAAAACAGGGACTGTACGCAGACTTTTGCGGAGGTACTGTACTGCTTCTCGCCAGATTATCTTTCCCATCCAGCGGTATCTGCTAGTGGTATGCTTGTATTCAGGCAAGAATACTACCGACATCATCTAGAACGAGAAAAAGGATGATATGGAGGTATTAATTTGAGAAAGACTAAGAGACGGTGGAGTAGAGCTCGCTCAGATGAACAAAATCATACATCCAGAAATCATACATACAGGAGTCTGAATCACCTACCGTGCATTCTTGTGATTCGGAAACCTCGCAACGCTGTAAGTTTCTATTCTTTGACGTAGTACGAGTGTCATAGAGAATGGGTAGTTGCCATACCAAAAAGACAGGGAGAACGGGAGACGCAGTGTCCAGCGAAGTTCTTGAAACGAAGGCAAGTTAGAGGGATAGAGAGATTCCGCTACGATTCTCGTGTTATGGCTGTTCGTAATCTGCTTTATCACGCAGATATAACGGTCACCAGCCAGGGCTTCCGATCTTCTTCTGCCTTTCCTGCGGCCGCCTGTCTAGTTTGTTCTTTTAATAAAGAGTTCTGGCTTTCACGTAGGGAGTTTCGATGCCGGATTCCTATTACCGATGATGGCCCTGTCTGGATTGCAACGTCAAAGCCCGCAACAGGCGATGCTGCATGTAAATATGGCCCGATAGTTCCTTTCACCTCTTTGCTTGTGCGCCGTGTTCTGGTCCTTCAGGTCTACTGTGACTCTTCAAGCGATGCATTCGCGGGGCCCTTCATCCTCCTCCATGTTCTCCTACAGCGCGTGGCCCGGTGTCCACGTTTGCGACAGAATTAATCCTTATGCGTTTCGAGAGCTTCGACAGGAAAAGGATATCATTACCGGATCCTAGGGAGCAAACATCGTCGGTATGGATCATTGTAGGCGGTACGCATGAGACCAGGCTACTTGCCATTAGGGAGCTGCTCCCTGCTCTTTATATGTCGCGGATGCCCGTCGTTATTCTTGGCTCGGGTCCTCTTCAGGACGCTTCCTTGGTTGTTGACCGAGGGTCTATCGTGACGAATTGCGAGCTGCTAATGCTTTCATCTGCACAAGTCGGCGCGCAAACGGAAGGTGAGAGACACGCATGTCGGGCCTCAGACCGGGAGACGGACATGAGAGAGCCTTGAAAGATCGGCGGCTCATTGTGAAACAGTGCATCGCTCAGCCGCGGACGTTTTCGATTAAAGGAGGAAGCAGACAAACCAAAAGAGCAAGAGGATATCCATTGCTGTAGAGTCTGCGGGCTCCAGCGGCTGTGCCACTGGCCACGGGTGAGACCGCGAATGAACTCAAAGCAAATATTTATCAACAGAATGGCGGTGGCTATTTTGCTCTGTTCACGGATGGGTAGTGGCTTGACTTCGAACGAGGTTCCGGGATGGCAGCTATTTCTAGGCAGCGCTGGGGATGCTGGTGGAGAGTTGAGAATTTCCGGAGCGGGGGTCAGCGTCCAACGACTGTCTTGCTTGCCATGGTGACGAGGCCGCGGTGATAGGGGCGGTTGCCATGGCTGATATGCGGCAATTTATTGGAGGGGGAACAATGAAAGAGATCTGTGCAAGTGATGTGGGTTGCCTTGGACAACAAGCCCAACATCTGCGCTCGATCCAGCTCGTCTGCTCTCATACCTTAGGGGAGGCCAGATAAACTGTGTAGGGGATACCACGGCTGGCGCAGTTGCGAGACTTGGAATGTTTTGACAAAGGTGGTTAAGTGGCCCGAAGAGAATTCGCTCTTTCTGACTTAGTGGAAAGAATCGATTGAACCGAAAGAATAATCTTAGCAGATGCTCAAGATCCGGTACGTTGCGAGATGCCAAGCAGCAGGAAGAAGATAATTTAGCGGTACGCGGAGAGCAGGCACAATAGCGTGCCTGCTCAGCGAGACCGTTGTGGTCTGGTCTGGGTTGGTGTACCATTGGCTGCGGGCAAGTAGTGTGAATGATCTACATTGAAGCCACTGCCACCACATATGAGTTAGAGAGGAGGACGTACTCAACAATGCCTGCCAGCGGTGACATTAATTAGGGGGTTAATGAACCTACGATGCTTGTGGAAAATTAGTACTGGCGGATTGGCCTAGATAATTTGCCTGACACTTCAGTCGGGCTCGTTGCTGGATAGCTTGCTTGATCAGCTGCTGGTTCTCTAACAAGCGATGAAGCATGCAGCGCCACTGACCTAGGGTATGAGCAGGTCGTCTTACACAGTATTCCACTGCTGCTGCGTCTCCCCACTTGACCGACTGCTCTCTCGGAGGTGTGCTCTCTTCCCATGAGCTTAGGTGGCTGCCATACCCGGAGAGTCCCGCGATGGCTGGTGAAGATCCAGAGCCTCGAAATGGTTGAGAGGAGTATGTGGGGGAGCTATTCGGGGTGATCTGAAAAGAAAAATAGATGGTGAAGTTTCTAGACGAAAGTTATGTGGTGGTTCCCAAAATGTAGAGGTTGCCTTGTAGATTGAGCAAGGAACTGACTGGCAAGTGAGTTAAGGCTTCAGCATCATCAATGAGATCTGCTGGAGCCTGAAAACGTCAATTTTGATATATGTATGGGTTGGTTTCAAGCTCAGCAGCAATTCATAGCCCCCGTTGTCAGTAGCTGGTGGCTCCCTGGTCAATTGAAATTTATCTTCTCCCTACTTGTAGCTCCTGCTGGTAGCAAAGCAGGTTCGTTAGACCTCAACTGCAGGGTTCCCAATCCGTCGCCACAGCTCGGCATAGCATCCTGATTCTCTCGCGTCCTCTGCTGCCTCTACACATATCAGTAATGAGAAGGGTTGATCGCACATCAGTGAAACTTTGGTGACCCGCGCCACTGAAAATGCCTCCTTCCATTATCCCTTTCACACCTCCACCTCCCATCGAGCTGAGCGAGCAGAATGGAAAAGATCTAGCCGAGATTTTGAGGGTCTACGAAGTTTTTGGCGGCTTCACTGCGGTGGGAGGCTACACCACAAGTCAAGGCGAGGAGGTGGAGGTTTATATGACATTCATAAACCGTACCATTGAAGCATACCCTCCGCTCTACTACATCTTTGAGGCCGGTGGCGGTCGCGGAGCGATGCCTGTCCGGAGGACCTCGCAGGCCTTTGGAGCGGGCCTGGGCGGTCTTCTATTGATTCGCTGGGGTCAGGAGCATGGACAAATCGATGCCGACTTCGACGTGATGGAGCAAGAGAATCAGGTCGTGTTCACGCCGGACCTTCTATCGAAATGGGGCAAAGCTTTCGCAGCATGGGCGGACACGACGACGGCGGCGGCAGTCCATCGAGAATACGTCGTGCCCTATGTGGCTCCGGCTGACGCAGGAGGTGCGTTACGAAGGGCCAGGAGGTATACTAGGAGAGCTAGGAGAGGGGTGATGAGGACTAGGGAAAGATTGGCGGATGGAGGGGGTGGAAGCTGACGGACTGGATGGGTGTGGAGGAGCCGTCTGAGGAGACGGCCAATGACCAGGGTGCTCTGGGGCTGAGCACTACAGGGCTGGATACATGGCCATGATTCCGCAATTTCTGAGATGCCACCATGCTCACCTATGCGTGAGTACACGTCATTGAATGAGAATAAAAAGCTTCTCTCTTTGTGGGCCTAGCATCTGATCGTATTTGTATGCATGGCGATGCCATTTGCGAGACCACTACTAGATTTCTCGGGCGCTGCGGTAAGCGTCTTCGGCTACTCGCAGATCGACCCTTAGCCGAATCTTAAGAGCGAAGTCCTTCCGGCCTTTGTCTTGCCGCCTCCATCGGCGCTAAAATGTCATGTAAATCCCCGGGCCACATGTATACCGGTACTGATGAGCATCTGAAGTAAAAGGGTCATTTATCGAAACAAGGGGTACTGTTTGCAGTTAGATGCTGATAGTTTGAGGTAAGATACTGCTCCTTGTGGGCGTGCGAACCTGGAGTGATGGACTGGATGCTTGCTATCAACGCGCAACGCTTCGCATGACCCGAAGTTCGCCTATGATGATCTGTCAGCAGTGGACAGTCCGAACTACGAGACAGTGAATGAGACGTCAAAGTGTTTGGGGTGGTAAAACCTTGACTAGGATCTCGCTAAGACCAGCATTCAGACATATGGCGAGCAGCCACGTCAGGAGCTCGGACGAGTTTGGCTCTCCGTTTGACTCCTGCCCATGCCCGACCTATTCGGTGATAACATGAAATCCGTACGAGTCGGCCACTCTTAGTCCCTGACGCCATGCGCATAAAGACACTGCGCTATTGCTGCACATCATTGTGTGGCTCTTTGGTCTTGAATGGCCATCTCCTTCTACAATCGACCACCCATGGTAAAAGACTATGGTGCGAAGGGCGGCGCACTGACTGATGTTCAGGATAATGTCGACGGCCTTACTATGTTGGATTTGGCATGTTTTGACTGACGATTGTAAATTGGGATCGAGCGTTTTGTTAGTGGTGTACAAACAATATACATCAGCAGGTTTGAGAAACGCTTTAATGTCGAATGGCGAGCCTTCCGTCCCTAGCTCTCGAAGAATAGTTTTGGTAAGAACGCTCTCCCTAACGGCGGAGTAGACGGCATGAAGCCTTGGGGACGCATGGACAAGCGCCGACAAGGTTTTTATGTCGGATACTTGGCTAACAATAGCCATTATAAGCTCCGTTGGTAGGTTCTCCACCTTGTTGGCAGAGGCCATCGTGGGACGCGGGACTGAGGTGCTTCAATGACATGGTAGACCGCAAATAGTTTCAGTGAATTACGCGAAAGGATTGCTTGATTAGACTGCTTGGCGTATGTGTGTCTTCCGTTGAGGCTATCTTATCTGCTGCACAGGAAAATCTGAGGGCAAAGATGATGCGTTTGATGGCGACAGATTCTCGGAGTGATACTAGGATCGTACTGTCTTGCCAGCAAACAAAGACCCGTATGAAGGTAGGCGATCTCACTATGGCAATGCCGCGCTTCAATTGAGGGTGAGGTGGCGTTCGTTTCGCAAATTGTCTGCAATTTGTGTTGCAACAAAAGCAGGAGAAAATTCCCATAAAGAGAGCCCTGCAGGACAGGGGGGCTAGTGCCGGGGATGAGGGAGATTAAGGGGGCAGTGCTTGGCCGTCTGCCATACTATTTAGTATGGCAATTGCCCATTGCACTTTCCTCTTTCCTCCCCTTCCTCATTGCATTCGGCATGGCGGGCTATAAAACCTTTGCCTCCATCAGGCTGTACCATCAGGAGTTTGTTACTCGCGCTATCCGGATGGGTCAGGATAATCCTCTATACTGGACATCGTCTTATCCCGAGGCAGAGTGGAAGCTCGTCGACGCTCCTAAGAAGCAATTCGATTCTCCATCGTCGTTGGTAACCTCGCGGAGGTCCTACTTGGCTGTCAGCTCTGCAAAGGATGCCCCGATGCCCGCATCCGGTGGGCCATTCACCATGACAAACGGTGCCTGCCGTCAGTGGGCCAGGTATGGCGAATGCAGCAATGGTGGCAACTGCAGATATAAGCACATATGCATACCTTGCCAGGAAACTCACAATCCTAACCGTTGCCCCAATAAGGCATGACTTTTGGCGACCTTGTCGCCTCCTTCATTTTCTGACATGCATAGCTCGCTGATCTTCGTGTCGGAGGGCTTTCCATATGATTTAGCACCGTCAGACGAGCCTGATTTGCCGTCAAGTGGGTCTCTATTGGTAGAGAGGTGGTGCAAATGCCTGGAAAAGCATTCTGATAGATATTTCGTTTCTGCCCTCTTAGACATAATTACGCGAGGCGCTAAAATCGGATATATCGGCCCGCATATTTTCCGCATAGATGCAAATCACATCTCTGCAAACGAAGCTCCTGACATACTCACCGCAGACGTCAATAAGCAGTTGCAGGCAGATCGTTTGACTGCACTATCTGCTCCGCTACCTAATCCATATGTGTGCTCATCATTAGGCCTTGTGCCAAAGCACGACGGTGGTTGGACGCGCATCCATGATCTTTCCTTCTCTAAAAATATCTTCGTCAATGACGGTATACCTCGCGATCGAGGAGCTCTCGAATACGTCGCGGTTGATAATGTCATTGCGACTCTTATTGCACAAGAGCGACGAGCAATACTTCTTAAGAAGAATCTCGCTAACGTCTTTAGGCATGTGTCGATTGCGATATCTGATCGATGATTATTAGACTTTCAGTGGAATCTCGTTTTCTATATGGAAAATTTCCTACCCTTTGGCCTGCGAATTGCTTCTTTTCTTTTTGATCTATTTGCAAAGATCTTACATTGAATGCTAATGCATCTTTTTGGGTGGCGAATTCTTCTGCACTATCTGGACGATTTCTTTGTCGTTCTATTGCTCTTTATCGACGTCTCTCTTTATCAAAAAGAGTGGAATCTGCTCTGCGGCCTTTTAGGACTACGAAGCAATAAAAAGAAGAGACAGTTAGATCATCAAATAGAGTTTCTGAGCATCAAAATAGATAGTAAAGCAATAGAGACACGACTGCCTTTTGCTAAGCTGCAACGAGCTCGTGATCTCGTCGTTGCAACGACAAAAGCAAAGACGCTTTCGCATCAAAGTCTAGAGATTCTAGTAGACTTTCTATTCTTTTGTGCCAAAGTAGTAGTGTCGGGACGCGCCTTTTTGAGCATCTTATACGTCTTCTTGGCAAGAGATATGCGATATCACAGCATTATCGCTTCTATGGCAAGGGACATAGTCTGATGACATCATTTTCTGCCGCATTGGAACGACATTAAGATTCTATAGTTCGTGGCCTCTTAGTCGACCTCTTATATATAGACGAATGCGTTCAGTTCCTGGAGTATAGACGATTACTAAATATCTTATAAAAGCAGCACGCCTGTTGACGTCTTTACTGAGCGCTATTCTACTTGCATTAAGAGCAAGGCTCTTTATATTAACATCTACGAGATAAGAGCGATTCTCTATGCTTTTCGTTTTTGGCTGCCTCGTCTTTGCGGCGACAAAATTATTATTTATGATAATAATGCTGCTGTTGTTGTTGGTCTTAATAAAGAATCTATTCGTGGCGATTCTAAGGGTCCACTGCGAGATATTGCCATGCTTCTTGCCCTTAACAATATATTAATAGAGTCGATTTGAATCGACTCTAAATCAAACGATCTTGCAGACTTGCTTTCACGCGATAAGTACAAAACTATTGTTAACAAATATTTATAGTTAGCGCATCTCGCCGTTTAGACTCTCGCGATTCTCTCGATTTCTAGTACGCGGAGATGTTTTTAGATCGAAATGCAATCCTCTTCCTATGATGAAGGCTTGCTACTACTACAAGAGATCTTTATTCGACGATCTTTAAGAGCTATATGCGGCACTGTCGTCTTTATCTTGACTGCAGTGCTCTGTCTGCCACTATTTAAAGTTTTGTCAATTGGGCTGCTTGTTTAGATCTCGATCGCATTAAAACAAAGACTATTAAAGAATATATCTGCGATCTTCGCTTTGCTCACATCGATAAAGATTATTTCGATTACACGATCTTTAGTAGCTCGCTTCTTCTTCGCGTTATACGCGATATTAAACGTTGTTAGAACGACGATGTTCTTCGTAAACGCAAAACTATTACACGGAACGTCTTATTAAGTGTTCTATCTATCTTTGACGTTATCACACGATTAGACGCTACTTTTCACGCTGTCTTCTGTCTTGTCTTTGCAGATTTTCTGCGGGCAGACAAAGTCTCGGGACTAAATATTATAATAGATATCTTAGAAGTAAAACAGAGACAGATCTAGACGCAGCTATTTAACAGTTTCTAGAATCTATCAGATTAACGTTAGACGATTATTCAGAACAAGCAGATCGACTTGAAAGTCTCGAATCTAAATATCGAGATAGATATATCAGAAAAGAAACAGACGCAGATTTAGACGCAGCTATTTAACAGTTTTAAGAATCTCTTAATTATTACACGTCTCGTACTCTTGATAGACTAAGATCTAATATTCTTGTAACTAGACTGCATATTGAAGCTAAAGACTAATTATTAATTTATCGAACTGTCTCTATTACGATATCTCTAATCGCTCTACTTATAACTCGCTCTCTTGAGACTTCAGATAGACAAAACTTACTTATTGAAGTTGCTGACTTAATTTCTGACGCGACAGCAATCGCTCTAATAGTGACGAAATTATTATATAAAATAATCCAACTTTTGGAACTTGATCGTAAGATTATTGCGATCTCTCTCAACAAACTACGCGCGAATATCTTCGATCTCCAGCAGAAATATTCTTAGTTAGCAGAAGATTATATTAGTCTTCGAAATCAGCTTGATACTTTAACAACTATAGTGTATCGATCTAATAAACTCAATCTGTCGACAGAAAGTACGCGCCGATTTTATTAGTATTACAACACGGATCAGAAGCTGAAGCAGATAATTGGAAATATTCGAAAACTGTCTGATTTTGAGCAATTTCACCGGATCCCGACCGAGAATAAGCTGAAAGCCGCCGCAGTCTTGGAATTAGTCGTGATTATTAATATAAGCAAGTATCGCTGCGATACATTAATTATTGAGAAACGCAAGCTTCAGACATTACGACTTCCTGATCTAGACAGCAAAGATATTCGGGCTCGCGCAGTAGTCTTAAAAAGATCAGAACAGCAGCTATTGAAGTAACTGTGGAACACAATTGAGAAGCCGATTCTAGATATACTGGAATTTATTCAAGTGCCGAGTGGTAGTTGGCCCCGGATATAATGAATTTCCATCGAATCTCTTATCAAGTTTTCTCTTTATGTCGCGGGAGATTATTCTCGCGGCTTCTGCAATACAATTCTGGACCGAGTAATCTTATCTTATAGCTCTTTAATCCGAGCGCTTATTCAAAGTCACCAAGGACATTTAAGAGTGAAGATGGCACCGGAAGTAGATAAGACTATTCTGATAGATATAGAAATAATGTCAGACCAGAATTATCTTCGATATATGTCGGAGAAGATTTCAAAATTGAGTTGTCTATATCGATCGATGCAGCTGAATATAACAATACTACAAGCTCGCCAGAACAATGTTCTCTTCGCGCTACAAGACTGCAGAATTTTCTACTTTGTCAACTATAGATTTACGTATCCGTCGGATCTATTAAAGAGCTCTCTAATTCTTAGCGACGAACCGCTTACTGTAGAAAGTCTGTTCGAGCTAAATCTGCACAATCGCGCGTTATTTCTTGCTTATTTCTCGGCGTGCGAGACAGAAGAGATCAAGCACAATAATCTTATAGACGAGACGCTTTATCTGATCAGCGCGTACTAGCTTGCCGATTTCCGGCATGTTATCGATACGTTGTGGAAGGTAAACAATCAGTTATATGTTGAGACGGCGGCTATAATATACGAGTAGATAAAACAAGAAAATCTGAGCGACAATTCTGTAACAAAAGATCTCTATCAGGCGAGTCGATCTCTTCGTAGTCAATAGAACTCGGAAAGTGCAGTTCGTATATTGAAGCGCATAGTCGTCGTTCGCGCTAAGAGTAATTCCGTGACAATAAAACAGTTACGCTTATATCAAGCAACAACAAGAGATTCAAGAACAGCCGAACTATACGAGAATCAGCCGCTTTATTGGATTCTATTTGTATATTACAGAATCTAAAGATATTGTTCAACGCGTGCATTTAGTCTCTGTAGTCCGAATAGCTGTCAAAGATAGAGTCTTAGTCTTGTAATATCTCTATATTTGCGATACAATAATCGCATACGTATCATTGAGTACACGCTATATTGAGCGTGAGAAGATGTCGTTGCGGAAACGAAAAAAGATATTGCTGGTAGTAAACAATTGATAGAGCGCTTTTGTAGAATAGAGAACAATATCTGCTGGAATAGATTAGAAGAACAGATTTTAAGAACTACTGTTGTACAGTATCTTGCGATTAATTTACAGAGACTACACTATTCTGCATTGATAGTTTCTGCGTTTTTGCTAGACTGGAATCTTCTAAAGCATATACTATTTCGCGTCGGATATATTATATTATATAGCTGTGTTGTACTTTCGATAGAAGATTGTCTGCAGCGTCGCAAGTCTTCGAGTAAAGTCGGCATCAAGCTTTCTAGCTATGTCGCGAGCTTGGATCGGACAGAATAGAGCTAGACAGAGTCCTGATATAATTTGCCTGCAACGTGTTATATTGTGCAAAATGCTAGATTAAGACTACAAAAACTATATCATACTTACTAGCACGTAATACAAAACCACGCGTACGTATAGCAAGAATACAAGATCGGCACGACAGCTAGTTGTCTTGTACGTGTCATGCTTAAAGCCAGGCTTAAGTCTATTGGCGTAAGACGAATTGCGCGCTAGAGATTCGGAATTTAACGTCAGCAGCGTTAAAATACAACTAGGAATGAGACTCTTATTTTTGCAGCCCGGTTGATATTATATAACTTCTTTTAGAAGCATAGTTGTCGCTAAGATTCAATCGATTCGCTCGATATAAAATCTTATTTATCTATCTGTAGTCTAACAAGTTTTTCAACAGAATAAACAAATTTTCTAACAAATCCGAAGATCTCCGGGACTACGCTCCGTGCTACGGCGAGAACAAATAGTAATATTATACGATAAGTAGAAGCTATTTACAGTCGATATAAAGTAAAGACAAAGTTTAGTATTTGAGGACTCTAATCCGAGAATATCTATATATCTAGATTGTTGCTGACTTTGTTATGTTGAGAATTACTAGAGAGTTCTCGGTACGCAGAGAAGAATATTAGCTTAGAGTTATATATAGCGGTCTGTACATATCTATATGTTTCAAGCAGTAAAGCGGATATATAAGTCTTTAAAAATAATCTTCGCTACTGAGAGAGTATCTGAGCGCTTTTAGATTCTGTAATATGTGGCGTGCGTCTGCTCCTCGCTGGCGCACTAAGATGTAAAAGACGTGAGATATAATAAGCTTATATTACTATGCCTCAACTTTATGGGAATAGATAGTAGTAAGACTAATTGTTGAAGAACAACGAGGAACGAGCTTTCTCTCTATCTAATACTTGCTATGACGTAAGCGTCTGCTCCCCGCTTCCTAATTAAAAGAGGGGCTGTAACTATTCGGAACTTCTGTGTCAAGCCAAGATTACATGCTCTGCCAAACCCTAAGACGCTATCGCGTCGATAGCGCTATAATCTTACAGATTCTGAACGGAAAACATAGATATATTTGTCAATAACAAGGATTTGAAGAATAGCTACAACTACATTCGGACACTTATATTAAACTCTTATTACAATAAATAGTGCTGATTAGTTAACCAAAAAACTGTACAATACTTTTACTATTATATCAGAAGATTATTGAGTCTTTATCAGAATTGAACTTATGCTCTTGAATTATCTTATCTCTATTAATATAAAAGATACCGGAAAAGATATTGATTGATTCTGCTAACTGATATAGCTTTTTTTCTTCTTCTTTATGTACAATGTTCTGATCTTGTTCTATTGTTGAAAAGCTCTTATTTGCTATTTTATAATCGAGTTGTTCTTAGATTTCAGTTGATTGGAAGTTGCTAAGATTAGTTTACTTTTTGTTTGTAGTTTACAGAACTAAATAAAGTTTCAAAGCTCGAACAGTATATTTCAATAACCAAGATCTTTATTGTTCAAGAATTTTGTTATGTCTATATAATTCGCGTAGATATCAATAGATATATATCTATTTAGAAAAGCCGAATATTTTGACACAATCTTACAAAAATTAATTACAAGATATTTTCTAATTATTCTAGATCTATATTATCTCTTCAATAGCTCGAACTGACAACTCTTTATAGAATTATATAATTGCAATCTTTCTATCTTTGCTTGATTCCGATCTCGGAGTATTGTACGAAAATCTTGTCGTATTCTTGTTATAATCTCTGATTTTTACTGCAGAATTTCGAGAGCTTTATAATTGACTTAACAAAAATACTGAAGAAATCTACTGTCGATAATTGTCAAATCTGCAAAATCAGAGTTAAAATAGAAAGTTTCTATAAAGAGAATATTTTTTTTATGTTTATAGATATATTAAGTATATTGATTTGCACTATCTCTTAACTTTAACAGTGTTTATTCTATATCTAAAAAAATGCTCGAGCCGAAAATATTTATCTCTATATCTTGACAGACAATTTCGCTCATGCTATATATAACAAATATTAGCGATCTTATGCTCTATTAAAAGAAATCAGGTAAGCAGCTTACTTAATAGCTCTTGAATCAATAGTATTTGTACTATCTCTCTAATTGACAAGTAAAGACAAAGACTTTTGACCGTAATCGCCGATTGTATTCTATAACAACATAAATCGAAAGTTAATTACGTTCGCATTATAGCTATATATAATAATTTTAGTCTCAGGAAGATTATTGAGAAGAAACAATTTTGACTAGTATGCTGCAACATCTTTCGCGATCTATTTTAACTCTTGATTATCTATATAACTATAAACAATTACAATGCTAAGATCTGTAATTAGTTCTCGAAAATATAATACGACTAATACTTTCTTACTCGATCAAGATATTAATTTAATACAGTTTTACTACTTGCAGTTCTAGATTCGATCTCGACATAGACACGAATCGACTAGTCTTAGCTAGAATCTTATCTGTGTTTAAATATATTACGTCGCTTTTCCAGAATCAAAACTTGCGGATAATAGCAATTATAACGGTCTCGTTTCTACAAGACTGTCTCGTCAATAGAGATTGTATAACTTGGAAGAGAAAAAGAGCTGCGCAATCAATATGTCGTAAGTCGAGATATCTATTTACACGATGTATCTCTATTACGAACGTCCAGAACAAGACTCGATAGCGACAGACTTATCTACAAGAGTATAATTATTATAAAGATATATTATATATAATAACATGCGAGATAACAGCACGCAGATAGGAACAGGATTTGGAGAACATTTCCACAGCAATGAAGGTTCGCAGTTTATAGAAAACAGCTTTAGCATCGACAACAAGACAATTTATCTTTATTTCAACTAAGATAAATTCAGATTGTAATAAGAATTGTAAACACGTCGTCGAATCAACAGTTAGCTAAGATTATATTACAAGTTCAATTATATTATCTTCTCGCTTTCGTATTTAGCACTTCGAGATATCTCGAAATTCAATCCCGATATTTACTGGACAAGAAGAAATCTGTAGACTACTATATACTTGCTGTCTGCTATCTGACAAATTCTATATATAACGACAGCGAAAGAGAATCGTGATCTACGACTTAGACAGATCAGACAAGACGCAGATATATCTCAATTTTGCCGAAGATTATCGCGAAAAATAAGTATGTTCTGTCTGCTTTCGCTCTTGTCACGTAATAACGACGCTTTAGATTCTAAAGAATCTTGTAACTGAACGCGAGCAGCAAAGAGAGTTTGAAACAAAACTATCTGCAGATAGCTAAAGTCTGCGGACTAAAAACTCGAGTATCTGTTGTTCAGCAGTAGCGATCGAACAAAGTCGAGCTATAAATACTGATTTTCGATAACGCGAACAATTCTTGTCTGGATATCTCCGCGTACTTTCCGATAAGCAATCGAGAGATTGTACTGATTACAACGCGGAATCCGAATTGCAAGATTTATATTATCGTCGGATTGTATAAGCTGAATGCAGTAGCAATAGATAAAGAATTGAACAGAGTTTTCCTGTCTCTGTTCTCTATAGTTTTACTATTACTGATTAATATATATATAATACTATTATCTATTTACAACACTTATACTATATTCTATCAAGTATCTTTATACTAGACAGAGATGTTAATGCAAAAAGAAGTTAAGATCAGCTGGCAAGATCAGATAAAGTATCTTTTACTAAACAGATTTCTATTACTTTTCTCAACTTCTTACTGATATTTAATCTATTCAAGAAAACTCTAGATATAGTCTGAAGTATATATTGCTAACTTATATACAAACAAAAAGAACTTAGCAGATCCAGTAATAAGACTAATAAAAAGATAGCCGAACTATATAGTATCTTAAATCTGTTTCTTAAAGTATAATTGTCTTTATTATCTTTGATATGCTGTTAATATAGATTTGATAATCGCTAATGCAGCGATTTTAAAATCTGAAATACCAAAATCTGAAATATATAACTACAAGACAATTCTTTCTAATGCAGAGAAATATCGACTTTGCTTGCAAGAATTGTTAGATACTAGAGCTGCTATCAATCTTACAACTGAAATCGATAGAACTTGCAATAGTTGTCGCAGCCAATATATAGATCCGAGACTGATTATATTTCTCGAATTAATACAGAAATTCTCTCAGATAGTCGATATCTTTGTCAGCTCTTATTCTGATCTTGCGACATTAATATAAGAAGAAGTAAAACTTGCTCTACTTATATAATTTCTCTGTGGTTCAAGTATTGTCTTTAACTCTTGCAGATCGCAAATAACTATATATTTTATTTCAATCAACTGTCGATTCTCCTTATGAACCTCGGAAAGCAATGCTCTCGAATTGGTAAATTAGACTTATTATATTCTTCCTAAGAGCTACAGAAGGCGCTGTGTAACTACTACGCTGCTATTATACAGCTTTGTAGACACTCAATACAGTCTCTTCGAAAATCAGATATATATATTCGATGTTCTTCTTTCTAGTCCCATTATTCTTCTTTAATGCAGTTCTAGCGTTAAGATATTTCTAGTACATCTATAGCTATCCAAGAAACTATTGATCTTTTTCAAAGCTGAATTTGAACCGTATAAAGTTGAAATTACACGACTATCTCAAGAAGTTCAAGAAGAAGCATCTCTGGCGTCGAAGCAAGCTCAAAAACAAGAAAACAAGCTTCAAGCTATAGAACGTGCAGAGGCTAGACAAAATCGAGAAATCTTAATCAAGTTCAAGAACAATTACTACGCAAGCAAGACAGAAGAAAATAATCGACATTTGAATATCAATCGTCGTAGATTAGAGAGAAAACAATTCGAAGCTTTGAACAGTCTTTCGACTTACAATTATTACAAACTTTACAAGCAGATTTGCAAGAAGTGCGTATCTAATACGTCGATATAGATATGTGGAAACTGTAAAATACTAGTGCGTCTGCTTAGCGTCGACGCACTTATATATAAAAGATGTAAAATATAATAGACTTGTATTACTAGATCTCAACTATCTGAAATGTGTAGTAGTAAGACTAATTGTTGAAAAACAACAAGAGACTTGCTGACTCTCTATCTAATACTCGTTATAACGTGTGAGTCTGCTTTTCGCTTTCTAATCGTATAAAGCATTTGTGGTTAATTGTTGCTCCCGTAACTAACCGAGAAGACCTGCTCTGCTCTATCAAGTGGCGCTAGCGCGCCGATAGCGCTATATTCTTACAGGAATCCAGTATTTTATATATAACTCTCTGGAAAGCTCAAAATTCTTTGATTGATTGGCAGATATAAGTATATAATAGTTTCTTGTATTTCAGCATCGCTTAAAGAAAATCCAGTAGAATCAGAGAAGTCGGTTACAAGATTCCGTCTCTTGAACAATCTTACAACACTATTTTGCTGATGCAGTTCAAGCGCTAATATAATTGATTATCTAATCGAGACTATATTGCCGAAAGATGTTACAGCTAGACTGATCGCCGGGCCGGGTTTCGGTATCAACATTCTGGCCCGACCCAGATACTCGGTACCAACCTCTTGACTCGGCTCGGAATCGACCCGAGTCAACGATTTCTTGACCCGGCCCGATCGACTCGCCAAGCAATCGAAAATGACGTCAAAATGCCAAGATTTTCTATTTTTAAAAAAATTCGCATTATTTGAATTACTAAAAATAGTTTAAAAATAATAACGCACAAATAACATATAAATGCATTATCTAAATGCATTACTATATAATATTATAAACAAATTAATTAAATTAATCAATTTGATTAAGTTGATTAATGCACTTTTTCAAAAATAATCTAAATTTTTCGAGTCTTGACGAGTCGGGCCGAGTTATACGCTAAGTACTTCATACCTACCCTTTGACTCGACCCGAATACTCGGGCCAAGATTTCTGACCCGAATCGGGTCTTGGCGAGCCGGGAACCCGGCTCGAACTCGATGACCCGGCTCGACGCGACCAGTCTAGTTACAGCATTTTTCTTGTACCGCTTTGATAATCAGGAATCTTTGAGAGCAAGAACAATTATTAAAAGTGTTGCGAGACAGTTGATAAATTATCTGTCTGCAAATATATTTCGCCGATTTAATTACAGAAACATCGATAAAGTAGCTATTATTGAATTTCTTAAAGCTATACTGGATTATAGTTGCCAATACTTTATTATGCTGAATAGACTAGATAAATGCGAAGAAGCGCAGCTCAAGAAAGTTGCTGAGATCTTCTATAATCTGTTGCTTCTCTCTCGGTTGTATATACAGTTTTTTTGGTCTAGTCGTCCAAATGTACACAATTAGCTGCCGGAGAGATTCTTAAGCAAGCAGTATATCAACTTAGGAACTATAGAGATTTAAGACAAAATTGCTAGCGATATTTGTACATTTATTTGTATTACACTTGAAGAATAGTTGGAAGACAAGACATCGGACAGCTTCTTACAGCATCAGAAGAAATTTGACATTAACCGATATCTTAACCGGGAGATCGTAGACAGATTGTGCGGAAGTCTTTTTGTTTTTTGTATTGACTCTGGGATAGCATGTTGCTAGCATCTCTTAAAGAGAGATAGAGTTTGCTGTGTCTTCGTGTAACTTGCATTGCCTTCTAGCCGGAGGATTTGATTCAAGAGCATTTACTCTCCAACTTTTCTCAGTATAGAAGATACATCGATGCTTTTGATTTATGCTTATTATTATCTCCCGCTATTGTTTGTGATCCGTCTGCAGAACCCACGCGATATAAAGATTTAGCGCTCGCACGGACTTTGTTGTTGAGACTAAGAATCAATAGTTTTTCCGCTATTCAAACAAGATTCAAACTGTCGCGCTTGGGCCATATAGCTAGAGAATAACGGTTATTTTCGATCTTTTCTTTCGAGAACTTACTTTCTTCAAGAAAGAAAAGAGTCGAGATTGACTGCACAACATATACTCGATCTCTAGCAATATATATATTCTGTCTTGTCTATTCGCTACTTATCTCCGACGCAGCCCCAAGTAAGCATCTGGACCGTGCGATGTTGACTTCAAAACGATTTCTGGATCAGATAGCTCTTCCGCTGAATCGACATTTTCCAAATATCGAATCTGGCGAAAAGCCTCCGCTGGGTTGTCTACAGCCAACGATTTTTTCGTGGCATTCTCTATGGTCGATCAACGAGACTTTCGATAGCATGGGATAGCTAAATTTCGCTGCTGTCTCATCATACTTGACTGTGTGGGGAAAGTCTAATATCAGAAAGTATAGAGTCTAGATAACGAAAAAATTTACCAGACAAAATCTTTAAGTTATATATTATTCAGACTGATCTTTGTTTGCATATAAAAAAGCTAACATTTACACTCCAGATAAATAATTCGGTTATCAAATTATACAACAAATCGAGACACGTTGTAAGCAATAACTTTGCGTCAGCTCAGTACTTAAAGTCGGAGTTATTCTCTGTTCAAGCGACTATCTAAAGACGAGATCAAGATTGGACTTGAATAATCTCAATTTTATTTATATCTTGATTCTCTCGAATTTATCTTTATCGTCAACTGCGCAACCGGCAAGATAGTGTATTTCAACACTGAAGACATTAACAACGAAGTCGAAAATCTCGACAACTATAGAATATCCAACATTATTTTTATAGTCGCATACTCTCTTCTTTTCGGCGCAGCATGCTTCTTTCTCTAGTATTACCGCAATCACGCGGTAATCAGAATCCGCAATATATTACTGTTGCTTATGTCGTTTCTGACTCTTCATGTATTTCTGTTCATGATCTCCGTCGTATACACTCTGAACGAAGTATACTTCTGCCAGATCGAGTTCTGATGCATAAGTCTGTGCCTGCTCATTGATATTGGGCTGTTCCAGGCTCAGAATCAGCAGCTTCTGATTGTCAGCAGTCAGCAAGCTAGACTTATTATCAATAAGAACTATTTCAAGCCCTTGCCGCCTAAGCCGAAAAAAGAATATGGGAGTATAAGCTATTGAACTTTCCGTCTCAAATGTTGGTAGAGAAATATGCGCTCAACACGCAGATATAAAGCCTACGTCGCTCTTGGGATTGTAGTTCAGATAAGTACCTGGCACAATCATTCTTGATATAACACTGCTAATAACGTCTTGATTGTAGTTCGTCGTATCTTTCGTCATATACAATATCTCTCGCAAATTCAATCGGTATAGCGTGGTGTTAAAGCATACGATCCCTGGGGTCTATCGTCAAGGATGGGAATAGTAAATAGACTGCCGCGATAAGATCGAAAAGGAGTAAAGACTGATGGGAAACAAGAGCGCCGTCCGTCGTATGACAATTCTTGTGGAATTACTTTTTCGGTCTATACTTGCTTTGGAAGGTCCGTCTGATTCAAGATATCTATCACTGGCGTTTGCAAACCATATTGGCGATTGTTGCCGAATAAGAGAGCCGCATCCGAATACTTGTGAAACTGCTAACCATGTTAGGCTTCCGGGGACTCCACTATGGCTGGCAGCTACGTATAGTACTACTTTTGCCTCGATCAACAAACGCTGGACTCCTTCTATATAGTGCGTGGTTCCCCACTATGCCATCCCAATAGCGCAACCTTCAAGCGCCGGCACATATATCCAATGGACTCCCTCGACGTCTGCCTCGCCGGCAGTTACAACAGCCTGCAGATGTACGTCTCCTGCATAAAACTCAACAGCAAAAACATTATCTTCCTGAAACGCGTCCTGGACTTCAAGCGCCAGTGCAAGAAGCTCTTTATCAGCATCTGCAAGTCCGACACCGAGTTCCGCCGCGCTCGCGGCGTTATGTTCCGCGTCGCTCTCGCCATCTACGTCGCCCTCGTGCACTGCCAAACCGCGTCCTACCCCATCAACGTCGAGTCCCACATCTATACCCGCCTCGACGCCATCTCAAGGCTCCCAATCGTGCCAACCGTACAGTTTGGACCTTAAACCAAACCGTTTGACCTGAATTTATCGCAAACGGTGCGTTTTTGAGGCAATACTAAACTGCACTGTTTGCACTGTTAGTGCACTGATAGTGCGGTGCTTTTTAGGCTATATAGAGGATCTTTTATAGTAAATATCCACCCCTTCTGCGGACATTTAGATATCCTCGTCCACCTCCACCGCCGCCGCCATAACGGCATTTAAATCCTCATCTGTATATATACCAGCTTGCATCCAATACTTGACGCACTCTAATGCTTCCACCGTGTCCGCTTTTAAGCTCGCTCTTTCGTCACTGATAATGTGCTTGGTAGACGAGAATATGCGTTCCGGTTCAGATAACATCGCCAGTATAGAAAAGGTATCCATAGCCATCCGTGTAAGCATCGGTAGTCGACCTCTTTGCCTCTCCCACCAGGTGATAATGTTGATCTTGCCATAAACAAGCGGCTCGTTTAGAAACTGCTCCAACTCATCCACCGCCGTCACCGGCTGCGTTGCATCTATTTATCGCAGGAATTCTGGAGTCTCTGCCTTCTCTATAGCTGCTTCAGGCGGAGGTCTTGTAGATGTAGAAGTATTGTAGTAGGTTCCCCACAGTTCCTGCAGTTGCTGTCTTGCCTGTTCGATCCAATCTAATTGCCAGTGGGCGGTGAAGTAAGACATCTTTCTTGTAGGATCGAGAGCATTGGCGGCAATATAGATAGAGGCACGATCAACGTCCTTGTTTCAGTATTTCTTGAGCTTCTTCCATCCAGCATCAATAGCTAGCTTTATGAAGTTGTCCGCAGTGTGCAAAAGAGCTCCGAGCTCGTATCTATCAAGAAGGAAGTCTAATGATGGAAGAACTCTATTGATCGTGGCATGTCGCCTCTCTGTATATTTGGTGATCTGAAAGAACGGCGCTAGAAAGTCTCTTATGCTAGTCAGCGTCCTCCAATCACTGGCGGTCAGTATATTATCAGATAGATCAGGATCGTCATCTATAAACGACTGCAAGAACGGCTTGGTTCGATCAATTAACCAATCAAGCATTATATATCAGAAGTTCCATCGAACGCGGTGATCTCTTTTAGGCATCAAACCCTTACTTAACCGCCTAAACTTCTGTATTCTTTGCGGACTTCGCATGATATAAACAACAATATTGTGCAGTCTGTCTTGCGGCCCAAGCTTCCTATAGTTTTGAAGCTCTATATCAGAAGAACCGTTGTTTTCGTCTTCGCTGCTATCGTCTCTACGGCGATCTTCAATATCAGAATGCTTGCCGAAAAGAAACGCCTGAACGGATAAATTGATGACGTAATCAATGCAGCGAAGACAATGCTCAATTGGATTATAGTGAACGCCGTCCATCTCTTGAAAATTTGCCGCGATGGCCTTAGGGTTAGGGTTAGGGTTAGGGTTAGGGTTAGGGTTAGGGTTAGGGTTAGGGTTAGGGTTAGGGTTAGGGTTAGGGTTAGGGTTAGGGTTAGGGTTAGGGTTAGGGTTAGGGTTAGGGTTAG